>Ga0334722_10000097_pt1 | contig 124597 bp, 199 predicted proteins | sample C3_bottom_MG_FD_207210 | JGI IMG/M metagenome (GOLD analysis project Ga0334722, IMG submission 207210) | Sediment microbial communities from Yellowstone Lake, YNP, Wyoming, USA - C3_bottom | ecosystem: Environmental > Aquatic > Freshwater > Lake > Sediment | place: USA: Wyoming | collected... | reverse complement strand
TGGGAGGTCGCCGGCTCCGCATCCATGGCGTCCGCATCAGCGCGTTCGTCTCGACCGTCCTGGCCGGAGGCCCATCGAACGCCATCTGGGCGCTCAACTTCGGTCACACGGCCGTGTCTCTCGCCACAGCAGAAAGCGCGAGCTTCGGGAACGCCACGACCAAGGCGGCACGCCGCATCGTGCTCGGGAGCCACGCCATCGGCGCCGCTGCCGCCGTGAACACGCAACTCGCCGACATCGACGTGAGGTTCGCCGAGCCCGTCTACGTGAACCCGGGAGAGTTCGTGGCCGTCTCGAAGAAGTACCTCGGCACGGTCGGTACATCCGGCGTCATCACGAACTGCATCACCTTCGACTACGGATGGGAGTGAGCCAGCCATGCCCTACGTCATCAGCGAGCCCGAGACCAGGACCGTCGTCCAGACGCTTCGGATCAACAACACGTTCGTGGACGTGGCGGCGACCCGGACGGTCGATCACGTCAGCATCGACGACTTCAACGTCCACATGCCGCTGAACAACCCGGCCGGCATCGCGATCGAGGTCTGGTGGTCGCTCTGCTACCTCGACGGCACGGTCCTGTTCCCTGTCCAGCAGGAGCACACCAGGCTCGACGTGCCGACGGCAGGGCAGCCCCTGCTCGACGCGATGAACGCGCCGGTGCCGCCGGGCATGTCCGTGTACGGAGCCACCAAGACCGCGCTCTACAACCTGCTCGAAACGCTGGGCAAGATCCCGGCCGGCGAGATCGTCTGACTGGAGGCCGCCATGCTGACGCGCGACAACACCAAGCACCTCGTCGCGATCGTCACGGCGTGCGCGGGCCTGGCCACGGCGATCAAGAGCTGCACCGACAGCCAGGCGCAGGCGGAGCTGGTGGCGACGCGCAAGGTGTACTCGGTCGTGGCTGCGCGCATCGCCAAGCAGGACGAGCAGATCCAGAAGATGCACGAGGACGACCTCGCGCTGCGCGCGTACATCGACGGGTTCAAGGAAGCGGTGCAGCGCACCGAGGTCACGCACCGCATCGAGGCGAGCCTCCCTCCGGCCCGCGCCCCGCGCCCCGCGGCGCGCGCGGCGCCGCCCCCTGCGGCCGCCGCGCCCCCGCGCCGGCCCCCGCACGTGCCCGCGCCCACGGCCTTCGACGGAAACGGAGCCCCCGATGGCGTTCAGGTGCTGCCGCCCCCGCCGGCCCCCCAGGCGGCTCCGAGCTTCGACCAGCTACCCGCGTTCGACGCGCTCCAGTAGGCAGGGCTTGCGCCCGGGTGGCGGCGCTGCTACCACTGGCAGCAGAACGGTGCCATTGAATAACGGCAGCACTGCTACCGTCTAAGGGAAGGATGGCGAGCATGGCAGCATTGACCGCACTGGAACGAGCCCTGCGAAAGGGCAACCCCGCGACCTCCCCGAGCGAGGACGCCGAACGGATCGCCGCCGTGGCCCGGCGCCACGGCGTGGCCCCGGCGGAGCTGGCGGAGGCGGCGGCCGACATTCGCGACTGGTCGCGGCGCCCGAGTCACCCGGTGGCGGTCACGGTGTGGCGCGTGCTCGGGGACCCCGGAGCCGACGCGCTGGACTGCGCGGCGCAGTTGGTGAATGCTGGCAGCACTGCTGCCGTCGGAGGCACTGGAACGGAAACGAAAGGACGACGATGAACTTCGACGCAACCATCAAGGCGCTCGCTATGTGCATCCAGACCCGAGTGCCCGCCCTACTGGAGGGGGGGGTCGGTGAGGGCAAGACGGCGATCGTCGAGGCGCTGTTCGCGGCGCACTGCGACGACTATCAGGTGAGCATCGTGGCGCTCCACGAGCCGCCCGAGTACGGCGGCTACCCGGTGCCGCAGGCGGCGGTGAGCGACAAGGAGGGGCGCATCACGCAACCAGCCGGCGTCGGGATGCTCCCGGTGGGCTGGGTCGCCCGGCTGGCGCGTGCGAAGCGCCCCGGCCTGTTGCTCGACGAGTTCTCGAACGGCGCGCCCGCGACGCGCTCGGCCACGATGCGCGGGGTGCTCGACGGCGTGTGGGGCGAGACGAAGATCCCGAACCTCGCGACCGTCGTGGCCATGAACCCCGCGGACATCGCGGAGTCGGGCTACGAGCTGAGCGCGCCGCTCAGCAACCGGTTCTGCCACCTCGGCTGGGACATGCCGGTCGAGTACTGGAACCAGGCGCACATCGCGGGCTTCCCGGCGCCCGACGCGGGCGAGGCGCTCCCCGCGGACTGGGAGAAGCACCTCCTGTGGGCCAGGACGCTCGTGGCCGCGTTCGCTAACGCGAAGCCCGACGCGATTCGCAAGATGCCCGCGGAAGCGGCGTTGCGCAGCAAGCCGTTCCCGTCCATGCGGTCGTGGACGCAAGCGGAGCGGCTGATCGCGGGCTGCCGCGCGCTCGGCTACGGAATCGGCGACACGAAGGGCGCGCTGCCGCATGACGTGCTCGTGAAGTGCGTCGGGGGGTGCGTCGGGCCCGGCGCGGCGCGGGAGTGGCTCACCTACGTCGGCGAACTGGACCTGCCCGATCCCGAGGCCGTGCTCGCGGATCCCGCGAGCCTGAAGCTGCCCGAGCGAGGGGACCGCGCGTTCGCGGTGCTCACGGCCGTCGTCTCGGCAGTGCTCGCCAACAACACGCCCAAGCGCTGGAACGCGGCGTGGCACGTGCTCGCCAAGGCGACCAGCCAGGGGCGGCCGGACATCGCCGCCTCGTCGGCGCGGCTGCTCGCGGCGCACCGGCCGCCCGACACGCGGCTCCCGAAGGAAGTGTCTGCTTTCGTTCCGATCCTCAAGATCGCGGGGCTGATCTGATGGCCACCTATCGAGTCCTGTACGGCTCGGCCTTCGGCCCCTCCGCGGCTCCGGCCGAGGTGGATCCGGCGGCCTACCGGGAGGTCGCCCGGGTCGAGGCAGCCGACCTGGAGGCGCTGTTCCGCGAGATGAACGCGGTGGGCGGCACGGAGACGTGCTGCCGCCTTCGGGTGCGCTCCATGAGCGTCGGCGACGTGGCCATCGACGTAGCCACCGGCGAGGCGTGGTACTGCGCCGCCTTCGGGTGGGAGCGGGTCGCCGTGCGGGGAGCGGCGTGATGCGCGCGAACCTGCAACGGGAGATTGTCGCCGCGACGCTCGGCGGAGCGGGCGGCGGCGCGGCCGTCCTGGCGCCGATCACGAAGGGCCTGGGGGTTTTCCGGGACACACGTGCGTCGCTGCGTGACGCGGGGCTCCTCGCCGGCATCGCTATGCGAGCCAGCAAGACCGGTCGCGAGTACGTGCGGGTCGCGCTGCCGCGCGGCGTAATGGCACGGCTGCACCTGACACCCTCGCATTCTCAGGGCGGGGTGAAACCAGGGCGCCCGGAGCACATGCTGGTCCCCCTGCTCACGGTGGTCCCGGTGCAGGGCGAGCCGCGCAAGTTCTTCGACGTGCGGACGGCCGCGGCTGACCTGGCCCGTCGCGCAGGCACCAACGTCGAGGCAGCGACCCGCATCCTGCTCGGCATCGAACGCGCCCGGCGGCGGTGCTACGAACTTTCCGAGGAAGCTACCCGCTGGCTCTGACGTAGGATCTGCCATGGACGACAGCACCAAGATCGCCTCGGTTCGCTTCCTGGCCGCGCACAAGCGGCCCTACTTCGCGACTGCGCTGTTCGCCATGCACCTCGTCGCCGAGTCTCGCGTCGAGACCATGGCGGTGGACAAGTACGGGCGGGTCTACATCAACCCGGCCCGCATCGGCACCGGCAGCACCGCGTCGGGAGAGCAGTGGACCGCGGAGCAGTGCGCGGCGGTGCTCGTGCACGAGCTGGGGCACTGGCTCCGCAAGCACCACGAGCGCGCGGAGCATCTCATCCGCCAGGCGCCGATCGAGGAGGTCGAGGAGACGGCGTACCGGGTCAACGTCTGCTTCCCACCAGGTACGATCTTGGGGGATGGCCTGCCCGTTGAGGCGCCGCGTACCGAAACCGTCGGTGCCGCGGGACGGGTGCGGGTGGTGACGCCGATGGTGCGTCAGTACGAGGGGCCGCTGCTGACGATCCGTGCGGCTGGTGCCGTCCTACGGTGCACACCGGAGCATCCTCTGCGCGTCGTACGGCGGCGTCACAAGAAGGGGCTGACACCGATTCGGCTCAAGGAGCCAGAGTGGGCAGAAGCCGGAACGCTGACCGAGACAGACTACGTGGTCATCCCGAGCCTTCCGGGCACCGTGACGGACACGGTGTTCAGCCTGGAGCCGTACATGCGAGAAGGCGGCAACTCGCTTGCGTCCCGCTGCACGCAGCGCGAGTTCGTGTTGAATACGGAAACAGCATGGCTGCTGGGCCTCTACACGGCAGAAGGCAGCGGAAGGCGGTCGGCGAACTTATCGCTGGGCCCGCGAGAACAGGCACTCGTGGCTCGGGCTGCTGGTATTGCGGTCGCGCATGGGTTTGCGGGGACCGTCACAAGCCACGCCGGTAAAGCGGGTGCCGCGGGCTCCATCACCGTTTACCTCAGCGGCCCCGTGCTGGCGCGGGCGCTCAAGGAGTGGTGCGGCGACGGCGCTCTCCAGAAGAAGGTGCCTTGGTTCATCGTGCACCACACGGACCTCGCTATCGTACGTGCCTACCTAGAGGGGCTCTTGGCCGGAGACGGCTCCACATCGAACCAGCACGTTGTCCTATCGACAGCAAGTGCTGGCCTTGCCGTACAGGTACGCTTGCTCCTCTGCCGGCTGGGCCTCGGTACGTGGCAGACGAGCAGAGTGCAGAAGGCGGGTCGGAGGATTCTCGGCAAACTCATCCAATCAGCGAACAAGCTGTTCAGTGTGGGCTGGCGCTGGGAGCCAGCCCAATCTCCCCGTACGTTCAAGGGGCGCACGTTCTCCTCGTACGCACGCCGATGGAAACCGGTCGATGGTGGAATCGCCGTGCCGGTGCGCAGCGTTACGAGTGAGCCCTACAGTGGGCCTGTCTACAACATGGAGACGAGCGACCACACGTACGTCGCCGAAGGGCTACTCGTTCATAACTGCGAGGATCTGGAGATCAACGACGACTTCGAGGCGGAGAAAGAGGCGCCGGAGATGAAGCTGCACCTCCCCGGGGACCCGCCGCTGCCGCGCAAGTTCGGCTGGCCCGACGGCAAGCTGTGGGAGGAGTACTACCAGATGATGCTCGCTAACCCGCCGCCGAAGCGTGGCGGCGGCAAGGCGGGAAGTGGCCAGCCGGGCGGAGGGAGCCCCGGCCAGGGCCTGGGCAAGCCCCAGCCGTCGGGCAGGCACCCGGCCCCCGGCAAACCCGCGGGGGACGGCTCGCTGCCCGAGAAGTGCGACTGCGGGAGTGGCGCGCACGGCGTGGCGCGGCCGTACGAGCTGCCCGCGCCGGGCACCGGTGAGCCGGGCAAGAAGGCGCCCGGTATCGGTGAGGCCGAGGGCGACCTGCTCCGGCGCCAGGTCGCAGCGGAGATTCAGTCCGCCGCGCAACGGGCGCCCGGCAGCGTGCCGGCCGGCTGGAAGCGCTGGGCCGAAACCCTGCTGGAGCCGGCCGTCGTGCCCTGGGAGCGCGAGCTGTCGGCCCTGGTCAAGACCGCCGTCACCATGGCGCGCGGCGCGGTGGACTACTCGTACACGAAGGTGAGCCGCCGCGGCAGCTTCGGTGGCGTGCTCATGCCTGCGCTGGTCCGACCCTGCCCGGAGGCGTCGGTCGTGCTGGACACGTCGGGCAGCATGGGCGGCGACCTGCTCGCGCGCGCGCTCTGCGAGGTGCAGGGCATCCTGCGCGTGGTCGGGCAGCGCAAGGTGCCGGTGCTCTGCTGCGATGCGGCGGTACACGGTGGGGCGCAGCGCGTATCGAGCGCGCTCGACGTGGAGCTGGCGGGCGGTGGCGGCACGGACATGGGCGTCGGGATCGCCGCCGCCCAGAAGCTCCAGAGCAAGGTGATCATCGTGCTCACTGACGGCGCGACGCCCTGGCCGAAGGAGCCGCCGCGCGGCTGTCAGCTCGTGGTCGGCGTGCTCGACCCCGCCGTGGACTGGGAGAAGTCCTACCCGCCCCCGCCGTACGCGAAGCGCGTGCTCGCGATCCGTGACCCCAAGGGCAAGAGCAAGGCGGCCGCATGAGCGGGCGGTACCGAGTTCGTTGCGGCGACGCGATCCACGTCGTGACGATGGACGACGAGGGGCACCTCTGCTTCCACGCGCACCCGGGGGCGTTCGCCGAGATAGACGCCGAGCGCGCGATGGCGTGCCTGGCCGGCGACGCACTGCCGGAGGGCGACGGCTGCCTGCGGCTCGCGCTCCTGGTGCGTAAGGGGCGCCTGTCCTTCGCGGTGCCCGGTGGCGACGATGCGCGGAAGCTCCTCGCCGCCGTGCGCGGGGTACGAATCGGCCGGCGGCTGCGGCTGCGGAGGCGGGCGTGACGACCGCGCCGACTAGACTTCTTCCGGCGAGTGGCCGTGGAGACCTCCGGGACAACATGCGATGGGTGGAGTCGCATCGGGGAGAGTTCGCGGGCCGGTGGGTCGCGCTACGTGACGGGTTGCTGGTCGCCAGCGACTCCTCTCGGGCACGCCTTCAGCGCCGATTGACGGGGACTCCTCTACTGCGCGACGTGCTCGTGGCCGAGCGGAAGAAAGAGGTGACGCGATGACCCAGCACCGAGAGACCAGGGAGGCGGCGCGCGCCGCGCTAGCTTTGCTGCAACGGGAGTTCCCGGATGCGGTGCTCACCGAGGTACGTCTCATGTACCGCGTGGGGGAACGCCACGACAACAACATGCCGAGTCAGAACTGGGCCGAGGTCGAGTGGACCGTCCAGGTAGGCAATGACCGCGCCTGCGGCCATTCGCCGGAGGCAGCCATCGCCTACCTGCGGCGAGACCTGGAGCTGAAGGTGACGCTCCGGGGGAGTGCCGAGCGCATCGTTGCAGTGCTTCGCGAGATTCCCGAGACAGACTGCGGGCACCAGCATGTGCTGCACGAGGTGCAGTGCTTACTGGAGCGCGGGCGCCGCGAGCGACGCTAAGAGAGGACCGAGCCCGTGAAGCAGCAGAAGCAGATCCGGTGGGCGGCCGTGGAGCGACTGATGCTCAAGGCGTTCACGGGAGGCGCCCTCACCGAAGCCGAGCAGAAGACGGTGGAAGAAGCCCACAAGGCGGATCCGGTCGAGTACGGCATGCTGCACACCCGGGCTGGGATCTCTGGGAGTGCACGTTCGGCAAGGTGCTGGCCCCCCACGTGGTCATCTCGCACCTGAGAGCGGCACGGCGCGGAAGGGCCGCCAGAATGTCGGCGGTGAGTGCCGCGCAGGCTGCACTCGACCGGCGTGCCGCGGTCGCTGCACTGGCCGGGGCCGTCCTCGGACAACTGCCGCTGCTCTGGCTGATCCGTGAGGCGCTCGACGACCACGTGGAGGCGTGCAGGCGCTCCCCGCGGCCGTACGCCGCGGAGCTGCTCCTGCAATACGGGGGGCACTGGTTCCTTCTGATCCTGGGCGAGGGGGAGGGGCGCGTGGTCGAGGAGTGCGACGCGAACAACGCGCTCGTGCGCTCGTACGAAATGCCCGGCGCCGCACTGATCCTGCACGACGCCGTGAAGGACGATCCGGTGGCCGCGGAGAAGTTGCTCACGACCATCGAACGCGCTATTGGGACGGTTTCGCCATGAAGCGCCGCTGTCGATGCTGTGGGCAGACCGTCGAGTGGACCAGCCTGCCGCTGTGCGGCTACCAGGACGCGGGCGACGGAACTTGGTTGGAATTGCGACACTGTACCTGTCGCACGACGCTTGCCGAGCCGCTGAGTGAGCCGCCGCCGGTCGAGCGCCGTGAGCGACGCTGCGCAAAACTTGCGGCGACGCAGTAGCCGCAGGTAGGCTGCACGGCGACGATGGATCGCCGCTGGCTGTACGGTGGATTGGCCGTGGTGGCAGGCGTCGGCCTTGCGCGCCTGGTGCGCCGTGGGCCCAAGATCGTGCCCGGGGGTGCAACGCGCCTGCTGCTCGTGGGCGGGGCGTTCGCGAGCGGGCTCGGTCCCCCGCTCGGCGCACTCGCGAAGGAGCAGAAGGTACCGTTCGACTCGGTGGGCGTCCCGAGCGGCACGAAGCCGCTGCGCACCGACGAGTGGGCCGTGCGGCCGGAGCTGGCAGCGAAGCTCGCGGCGTTCAAGCCGACGCTCGTGGTCGTGGCGCTCGACGTGCCGGCAGCGAACGGCGCGGCGGGGGCCAAGCAGGCGACGGCGCTGAAGGGTCTGCTGACCGCCATCCAGGCAGCGGGCGCCGAGGTCGTCTGGATCGGGCCGCCGGTGGCACCACCGGCCAGCGTGCGGGCGCGTGAGGGCGAGCCGTCGCCGCGGTACTTCCCGACCGCCACGGCGCTGACGCTGCCGCGCGGCCCGGACGGGGTGCAGCCGACGGTGGCGGGCTACGCGGGCTGGGCCGGCGCGCTCTGGCAGTGGCTGTCCTAGTCGTGCCAGCAGCCGGTCACGATGAGCAGGTCATCGTGCGCGGTAACGAGCGTCTGAAGGAAGAATCGCATCTCGTCGCACAGCGACACTGGGACGCCCCAGGTCAAGCAGAGCGGCTCTCCTGCGAGCGCCCAGAGTGCGCGCTCTCTCTCGTACGCCTCCGCGGCATCGTCACGCACCCACGCGGGCACCAGCCGGAACGGCGATTCTGTCATGCGCCAGGTAACGCCGGCATTCGGTCCCCAAAGGCGGTCCTCCTCCCAGTCGTACGAGAGCAGGTAGTCGTCCCACGGGTCCGGCTCGTACTCGGGCGGGTGGCTGGTCAACAGCCTTGTCTCCTGCCGAGACTTACGACGCACCACGCGGCGCGCGGTGAGCTTGGTGTGATGCGGCTGGCAGCATCGGCAACCGGGGCCACCGGGTCCGAACTTGGCCTTCGTCAGCGCCTGGTACTCGCGGGCCATCGCCATATCTTCCACCTGCCAGCCGTCGTGCGGCCATCACATACGATGAGGCCGCGGCGCTTCAGCATCTGTAGCCGGATGTCGAAGTGCAGCGGCGGGACTCCGCTGCGCTGCTTGATCTCCCGGCTGCGGAGTGGCTGCTGCGCTTGCCGGAGTACGGCGAGGATCGCCGCGTCGGTGGCCGACCAGTCCACCCGCGCGCGCCCCATCACTCGCCTTTGGACTTCAGCAGCACCGGAAGCATGACCGGCCACGCGACGACGCAGGCGACGTAGCCCACGACGAGCACCCACACGGGATCGTCCCCAGGCTCGTGCAGGTCGGCGAGGAAGCCGGGCAGCAGAAAGAGCGCGAGCGCTCCGGTCACGAGCAGGTACGCGATGAGCAGGTACATCGCCGTGCTACCCGGGCCAGATCCGGGACCGCTTCCGCACCGCCGCCGAGGCGAAGGTCAGGAACAGAACCGGGCTCAGCATCAGCTCCCGGTGACGGACGTTCTCCATGTGAAGCGTGCTCGCCGCCAGGGTGAACGTGAGGAGCAGCGCGAGCGAGGAGATTCGGGCCCGGGTGACCGAGCCGGCCCCGTCCCCGCCCACCCAGTACGCAAAGCAAAGGACGAACGCCGTCGTGACGTAGGGGGCGAGGTAGACGAGGAGCCCTGTGAACCCCAGGAAGCACGGCGTCGCCCAGGAGAGCGAGAAGACGTGGTCGGGGTCGCGCGCGCGCATCACGCCTCCGTTGGCTCCGGCTCTGGCGCGCCCTCGGGGCCGGCGAGCCAGGACTTCACCTTGCGCTTCAGGCCGCGCCAGCGACTTTCACTGTCGTCCTCCGTGATCGTGACCTCGTCGTCGCCGCGGAGGGACCAGCCCGGCCCGTTCATGCTCCGCACGAGCATCTCCGCACTGAGCACGGCGGAGCGCACGGTCGGCATGGGCTTCATCACGTACGGCGGCAGCCGTACACTGTTCGTGAAGCCGCCCTCGTCGAACAGGAGCTTCCCTGTCACGGGTTCCGTGCAGAACTGCAAGTACCGCCCCGTCGGGTCGTGCTCGACGATGACGAAGCCGCGCTGCGCCTCGTCCTTCTTCATCAGGCGCTCCAGCACGTCGGTGAGCGCCGTCGGGATATGCTTGACGAAGACGGTCTGCTTCTGGGCCATCACGTCCACAGCCTTATGTACTTGCACCGCCGACAGGCGTGCGACACGTGCACGTCGTCGAAGTCCACACCCGGAACGACCGGCCCTTCCACGTACGGCCCATTCCGACTGGAGTCTGGATGCGGCCGACAGAGCGGCGTACCAGCGGCGCTCGCGGCGTGGGTCACCGGATGGATGAGATCCTGACAGGAGTCGGCCTGGGCGCTGGGAGTGCAGTTAGTAGCCATCCTTCGCCCACCCGTCATGTAACACCGGCCACGTCCAAAGAGCGGTACACCCGGTCCCCGATCGTGATGGCGCCGTCCTGCACAACCATCACCTCTCCGACGGCAGGACGTACCCGACAGAGGTAGGAGGGGCACGCGACGAAGGTCGCGCCCTCAACACCGAGAAGCCAGCCGTCCTCGACGTCCTCTACGGCGGTAATGAGGTACGTCGTCCTCATGGGACCCACCACTCGACCTCGACGAAGGTCAGGGCTTCCTGGTGCTTCGCGAATAGCTGCACTTCGTCGGGATCGGTCCAGGGCACCTCACGAATGGCATGAGCCACTTCCGCCGCGCCGACGTAGTTCGCGGCGAGCATGAAGATCGACGCCTCCCACGCCTTGCCTTTCGTTCCGCCGTAGCGAGCAAGCTGGAAGCCGTCGCCCACCGAGCCGCCGTGCTCGTTCACGAGCCGCTCGTTGAGCGCCGCGACGTTCGGGTACTCGTCGTCCCCGTCCTCCTCCATGCCCGAGATGGACAGGATGTAGTTCGACACGGTGCTCATCTCTCAGTACCCTCCCTTGTTCGCCCATCCGGTCCCGTTCAGGATGAACGTGGTCTGCGAGATCAGACGCCGCGCCGTGTCCCTGCCGCAGGCCGGGCAGACCGTCATGGCGGGCTCGGTGATGCGCTGCTCGGCCTCCCATTTGTGCTGGCAGGCCAGATCCGTGCACTGATACTCGTAGGTCATCCGGCCCCGGCAGGATAGCCGGTTTCGGCCGGGCTGCCAAGGCGGTTGACGGCGCTGCTGCCAGGGGCTAGGGTGGCGCCATGGCAGTCAGATCCGCTATCGCACGCAAGAGTAACCCCCGGAAGCCCGCGAGGGCGAGGCCGAACGGACACGGTAACGGCGCCGTCGTGAAGGACTACGAGGTCATCACGCTCCGCATCGACCGGGCGCACAAGGCGCGCCTGCTCGACCACTGCGCCCGTCGCGCGAAGCAAGAGGGCAAGCAGATGTCCTTCAACCGCGCGATCATCGAGTGGATCGAGGGACTTCGGCCCTGAGCTACGAGGTCAGCGTGTGGCAGAGCGGGTCGAGTGAGCACGTCGCGGTGGGCGCCGATGCCGGCGCTGCCGTCGAGGCGATCTGGAACGAGCGCCGAGGCATCGGAGTGCCCGGCGCAAAGGTGACCGCTTCCATCGTGCCATCGTCTGGAGTCGGCTGGATCGACTTCGAGTGGGTTCTGGGCGTCCTCGTGCCCCAGCGCAAGCGCATGCTCGCCGACTGGGCGGGCCGCAGCCGGGCGGAAGTCGTGCGCGCCGTGATCAAGATGGCGGACGACTGGTTCGCCCACTGCACGGAGGAATGGGAGCGCGAGCAAGCGGTCGCGGCACTGGCGGGTCCGCCGAAGCCCGCGCAGCCGGATCCTTGGACGGAGGTCAAGCAGCAGCAGACGCTCATGGACCGCCTCATGCGCGACCGGCTGGCGAGGAAGGCGAAGGCGGCGTCGCTGGCGGAGAGCGACGACGCCGACTTCGACGCGCTGCTCGACGAGGTCGAGGGCATGGGCATGGGCTCAGCGCCGCCATACGGCAGGCAGGACGGAGTTCAGCGCGTGCTTGCGACGCTCGCAGGGGGTGCAGGTCTCGGGGCGCCCGAGCATCCGAGCGACGGGCTGCGCGACCCGGGCGACCACATCACCGAGCCCGAGGTGTGAGGGCGACGCGCTCCGATGCTGCGCGTGCTGTCGGCTGAAGGCGTCAGCCTGCGTGGGAGCGAGCGTGGCGGTCGCGCCGCACGCCTCGCAGCGGATGTGCACGCCGCCCGGAACGGGCTGGAACACGATCCACTGGACGGCGGGGTGGCGCTGCACGGGCGCCACAGTATCACTTTGTGGATGGGTTCGCGGCCAGTACCGTCTATCGAAAAGATGCCGATCATCACGTGCCAGTGGTGCGGAAAAGAGCGTCGCGTCCCGCCGTACCTGGCGATGGTCGCGAAGTTTTGTAGCATTCGGTGCAGCGTTCTGACGCAGCACTCAAAGACGCGCGAGGTTCGCGAACCGTCTCGGCGCTTCTGGGCGAAGGTGCAGAAGTCGGATACCTGCTGGTTGTGGGTTGCCCACAGAAATCCGAAAGGTTACGGGGAATTCATGGTGGACGGGAGGAGGCGACCCGCGCGGACCGCGGCGCTCGCCCACCGGGTTGCTCTGCGTACTCCACAAGTGCGACACCCCTGCTTGCGTCAGGCCGGAACACCTCTTTCTCGGCACGGTGCGAGAGAACAATGCGGATATGATGGCGAAGGGTCGGTATCGAAAGGGGCTTAGGGGACCCCAGAAACGGCTCTCGCGAACAGTAGCCGAGGACGTGCGGCGCCGGGTCGCTTCGGGTGAAAAGCAAACAGCGCTTGCGCGGGAACACGGCGTGACGCTAGACGCGATCTGGATGATCGTAACACGGCGATCGTACAAGTGAGAGTTTTGGCGACCGACCCCGGTTTCGCGACCTGCGGGCTGGCCCTGCTACGGAGCGAGGGACAGCGGTGGGTGCCGACCTTGCTCGAAACGATCCGCACCCGGCCGGACCAGCCGCTTGCGGCTCGGCTGCACGTCATCTGGGAGCGGGTGCGACAGATCCTGGTGTCCGTCGATGGCCCCGTGGACCTGCTCGCCGTGGAGGCCCAGGCGCGCGCCCAGGCGGGCCACCGGGAGCGCGGGACCACCTCGGACGGGGCGCTGGCCGTCCGGGAAGTGACGGGGCTCCTACGGGCCCTGGCGTGGCAGTACCGCGTCCCCCTGGTCGAGGTCGAGCCGGCGACGTGGCGGGCGTGTCTGGGGCTCCCCCGGACGGCGCCCAAGGCGCAGGTCAAGCGCGCGGTCCTGGCGCGGATCGGGCCCTGGCCTGGCACCCTGAGCGAGCACGCCGCCGATGCGGCCGCCGTGGCTCTGGCGGGCGCGCGGGTCGCGCCGACCGAAAAGTGGCGTCCCGGGGGGCGTAGCCGGTAGCCTGTCGGCATGTACGTCCCCACCTTGCACCGCCGCTCGCTTGGCGAGGGTATCGTCCCGACGGTGAACCCCACCCCGTGGGTGGCAGGCGCGGCCCTGCTCGTCGCCGCGGTGTTCCTCCCGAAGATGCTCAGGACGCGGAGGGCGCGGTGAGCCGTGCGAAGGCGCCCGCGTCCGCCGGGCGGACCATGCTGGACCTGATCTTGGATCGGGTGGAGGCCCGCAAAAGCGAAGTCACGCTCGACGTGTCCGCGCTGACGCGAGAGCAGATAGAACGGGTCGTTGCAGCGGCGGAGGCAAGAGGGTTTGATGCTTCCGGCACCCGCAAATGGTTGCTGATCAGGGATCTCAGGGGGATGCACACGCCGAGACACACGCCGAACGCGCCGCCCGACACCTGGCAGGCGGACGAGGAACTCAACGTGGCGAACCCGCACGATGCGGCGGACGCCAAGTCGCTCTACCGCTTCTGGTTCGGTCAGATCGGCACGACGATCGTGTACGCCTGGGGCGACCACCTGGAGTCCGCTTTCGAGGCTGCGGTCGAGTGGCTCGACGACAACGACTACGCCGGGTTTTTCACCGACGTGGCCGAAGCCGAGCTGAAGGAAGCAGCGGAGGCCGAGGGCATCCCGTGGAACCCGGAATGGTCGGACCCACGGTGGTCCGACTGGGACGACCCGCAGTTCCTGAAGGTGGTCGAGGCTGCGGAGGCGGACCTGACGCAGATCGGCCACACGACGCTGAAGCACGGCCAGTACCTCGTGAGCTACGAGTGGGGCGTGGACGACGTGACCGATCCCGCGGAGTGGGAGCGCGTCGCGCAGGCGTCGGCCGACGCCGTCGGAGAGGACTGAGCCATGGGCGAGGTGCACGCGAACATCCTGGTCGAGCCGCTGGCCGACGACGCGGTGCTGCGCCCCGGCGTCTACTCGGCGCGCGCGCAGGACCCGGCCTACGGCGGCCTGGAGGCCATGGTCGCGGACGAGCGCGCGACCTACATCGGCGAGCGGTACGAGGTCGATGGGTCGAAGTGGATCGCGGTGCGCGTCACCGAGGGTTCCCGGTTCGCGCCGAACCCCCCGGTGACGATGCAGTGGGGCATCGACGAGAACTTCTACAGCAGCGCGCTCAAGACCTACCACGACTGGCAGGAGAAGTGGTGGCGCGAGGCCATCCAGAACAGTGCCGACGCGGGCGCGACGAGGATCGACTGCCGAGTCGAGCCCGTGCCCGAGGGCTTTGCGGCGTCCGTCACGGACAACGGCAAGGGCATGGCCGTGCCGATCATGGAGAAGTTTCTGATGCTCGGGGGTACCTCGAAAACGTCGAGCGCTGGCACCGCGGGTGGCTTCGGGAAGGCCAAGGAGCTGCTCGTGATGCCCTGGCTCGCGTGGAGCATCGACTCGCTGGGCCAGCGCATGGTCGGCCAGGGCGGCACGCCTCCGGTGCGCGACGACTCCCCGTTCCGTCAGGGGACCGAGTTGCGCGTCGTGATGGCGCCCGACCAGACCACGCACGAGTCGTGCGCCATCGCGTATATCGAGAAGTGCTACCTGCCGGGCGTCCGGCTTACCGTCAACGGCAAGACGCACAAGGCGGACCTGGCCCCGGGTGAGGAGATCCGCACGTTCGGCGGCGGCAAGGCGACGCTCTACCACGACAAGAGCAAGAAGCCGGGGCGGCTGCTGGTCCGCACGATGGGCCTGTTCATGTTCGAGCTGGACGTGTCCGAGTCGGTGAAGGGGATGCTGATCATCGAGCTGACCGGGGCGTCGGTGGATCTGCTCACCGACAACCGCGACGGCTTCCGCGACTGGGGACTGAAGCAGTCCATCGAGAAGTTCACCACGTCGCTGTCGGCGGACGTGCGGAGCGCACTGAAGAAGAAGCAGGGGATCATCCGCGAGAAGTTCCACGGCACCGGCAAGTTTCACGGCGCCCCGGAGAAGGCGCTGCAAGCGAACGTGCTCAAGCACCTGGAGGAAGTGGTGCCCGCCGGCAAGACGCGCGGCGGGCCCGCGTTGAGCGAGGCGCAGCGCGACCTGATCCGCCAGGTCATCGACCAGGAGGGCGGCGGGGAGGTCACCGAGACGGTGCATGGAGCGCCGCGCGGCGCGCCTGGCGGCGACGAACCGCAGTGGGGCGAGCCAGGGGCGGGCGGTGAGCCGCAGTGGGGCGAGCCGGGAGCCGGTGGCGAGCCGCAGTGGGAAGCGCCCGGAGCTGGCAGCGAGCCGCGCTTCATGGATATCGGGCACACCGGACTCAATCTCCGCGCCTTCGGCGGGCTGGTGAGTGCGATGCTCGACGGGACGATCATGCCGGGCCCCACCGCGGTCGAGGCTGCCGTGAAGCAGCTCGTCTGGGAGCCGGACTTCCTGCTGGTCAACGTCGTGCCCGGCTACCACGTGCCCAAGATGTTCTGGCCCGAGGGCATGAGCCCCACGATGAAGAAGCTCGCGCGGTTCTGGGCGGAGCTGTGCCGCTTCGTGCTGATCCAGGTCGGCAGCCCCGAGCCCTACGGCGTCGGCTTCATCTTCGACCACGGCATGCTTGCCGCCTACCAGCGGGACTCCAACACCGGGGAGCACTGGCTGCTGCTGAACCCGTACCGCATCCCGAGCGCGATACCGACGGAGCGCGGGAAGAAGCCGGCGAAGGACGAACTGTACGGCATCGTGGACGAGGAGGATCTGAACACGCTCTACGCGCTGGCCATCCACGAGGTCACGCACATGGCGGACGGGATCTACTACTCGTTTTGCGAGCCCGAGGACGAGGGCATCCAGAAGGAGAAGCACGACGAGGCGTTCGCGTCGGCGTTCACGCGCAACGTCGCGCGGTGCGCGGGCAAGGAGCGGCAGATCCGGGAGATTCGGAAGGCAGTGGCGGCGCGGGCCCTGGGGTCTGCGCGTGGCGGCAAGGTCGCCTGGCGGACCGAGGGCTTCTCTCTGCCGCTGGCCGAGGGACGGGCGCGTGGCAAGAAGCCCGCCGCGTTCCCTCCGCTCGCTGATGCGGTGCTGGAGGAGGAGCGCCAGCGGACAACGCGCGCAAGCGGATACCGCTACTCGATGTTCGTCGGAGAGATGGCAGACCGAGAGTACTTCACCGACGACCTGACCAGCGAGCAGATGGCGCGTGGTCATGGGCTCCGCGACGTGGAGTGGCGCGACAAGGAAGCCGATGGCCGCGCCGTCTGGCGCGACAAGCGCTTCGGGCTGCCGCTCGCGGGTGCCGCCCCGGCCCCAGCAGGGAGCGACGCTGATGACTACCTGCCGCCCCTGGCTGACAAGTACGACGAGCAGGCCCGCTACGATCGCGCGCGCGAAATGGAAGGCGTCGGCGTGACCTGGGCGTCGTTCAAGGAAGACAGCGGGGCGGTGTGGGACTACGCGGGCAGCCTGGACACGCTGATCCGGCGCAGCACCGAGGACATCACGAACGACGACATCTACTTCGAGATTCGGAGCACGGCGACCGGTCTGCCCGTCTGGCGCAGCGACAACTTCGGGCTGCGGCTCGCGCCGTCGCACGCGGCGAACCGCGCCTTCCAGGGGATGCACGTGTCGGTTGCGGAAATGGAGCCCGAGCCGGAGGAGGAGGATCCCGACGAGGAGGACGAGGACGACGCAACGCCGCACGGGTGGACGCCGAACCAGGAGGACACCGGACAGGCTGGGCTGTACCTGGAGCATCCGTACGACCGCGGCTCTCCCTGGAGGCTCGTGCTCGGCCGCGAGCAGGCCGTCGTGTCGGCGCCGACGGCGTACGCGCTCGTGGCTCGCTGGCAGGTACCGGTTCGCGACTACGAAACGTCGCACGAGTTCTTCGCGGGACAGGACGACCCGGGGCATCCGATGCAGATGTCGGCGAAGGCGGGGCGACTGTTTGCCACCGCGCACCCGGGCCGGCGGCGCTGATGGCGTCCGGCCCATCCCTCGCCCAGCTTGAGGTCATCGAGAAGCTGACCGAGCCGGGTTCCGACGGCGTGCTGGAGCGCTGGCCTGGCGGCTTCTGGACGACGCCGGGGATCGAGTGGCGGTGGCAGAAGGACATCGGGCACGAGCCGTATCGGCTGCCGCGGTGGTACACGACCGTGCACACGGTGCGGGCCATGGAGAAGAAGGGCCTGCTCCGCCGCATGGGCCACCACCCCGAGGAGTGGCGCGACGACCGGCAGATCACCGAGGCGTGGCTCGACCTGGGGCTCGGTGAGCTACAGCCGAACAAGAGCGCGCGGCAACTGGAGGCCGAACGCATGTACGCGAGCGGCGTGCGCCGAACCGCCCAGCAGAAGATCAGCCGGCTGCGTGAGCAGATCGCGGATCTGGAGGCCGACAAGCGAGCGGTGGGGAAGCAGCTCGCCCCGTTCACGAAGGCGGCGCGCGCCCGCACCATCATCGAGCCGACGACGCTGGTGCGAGGTGACCGCTGCCAGGTGGTCGGTGAGGAGCGGGCGCGGCAGCTTCGAGCCGAGGTCGATGCGTTCTACGACGCGCGCCGCCACCGGGCAGTGGATCCCATCGAGGAGAGAGAGCAGCGGCTGCGCGCCGAGATTGAACTTACCCGCGACCTCACCGCCCTTCAGACTCATACCGGGCGGAAGGCCAGTAGCGCGCTCCGCGGAATCCGGCGGAGCGAAGCCGCCTCGGAATCGGACTCCACGGTCGAGAGCGACATCGATCCCGAGCTGCTTCCCGTGTGGAAGGCGGTGAAGCGAGGGATCACCGCGTCCCCGAAGCGGAGCCGCACCGAGACGTTCCTGCAATGGGTCGAGGAACACCCCGAGGAGGTGACCGCGATCTTGTCGGAGCGGCTGGAGCAGAGTGAGGCCGAGTGGCGCCAGGCGCAGGAGAGCGAGGCGGCCCGGGAAGCCTCGCTGCGGGCGACGGAAGCGCACGGGGAGCAAGAGCTGGCCGACGACGAGGTCCCGTTCTGAGTGGGGCCGGTGGGTCGCCTGGACGCCGGTGCTGCCACCGGCTAAGGTGCCGCCATGTGCCTGCAAGGCAACGTGGGGCCTCCAACGTCACGGCGAGCAGTACAGGCTTGACGGCCCCATGCCGGTCCCCATTCCCAAGGCAGCGCGGGGCCTACGACACCGCGACGTCGTCTTGTCGAGAGCACCAAGGCAGCGCGGGGCCTACGACGCCGGCCCCGCGGCGGCATGGGGTCTGCGCCGTCGTGAACCGAGCTTGACCAGGCGGCGCTCGAAGCTCGGATTGCTCAGCGCCTGCGGTCCGCGCGTCGCGCGGATTTGAGCGATGGCCCCGGCGCCCGAGCAGCCGAAGCGGTAGTGGAGCGCGATGGCGTTCACGATGCCCGAGCGGTTCAGGCCCGCCGCGCACGTCACTAGCGAGCGCCCACCGAGCGCAGTGAGTCGGGCCACCTCCCTGCCCGCGCCGTGCGCGAGGTCCCACTCGGCGTCGGTCATCGGCTCGTTGAAGCTGTCGTTCAGCGGCACGTACAGCACGTCGAGCCCGCGGAGCAGGTGGTCCGGCAGGTACGGCTGAATCTCGCGCGCGCAGAACACGAGCACGGTGAACCGGTGTCCCCGCACGGCATCGGTCGATGGGGGGCAGGGCCCCTGGTACATGCGAGATGCGATGCGTGTGGCCTGGAGCATTGTGCCGTCACTTATGCCACGAGCCGCGGTGGAGACGCCAGCCTCGCAGAACGGCGAAGGCGCGCAGCACCTCCAGGCGGTCCGTCATTGCGGCCGGCAGGGGACCGAATCGTGGGTCGGAGCGGAGTGCCTGCTCGACACGCAAGCCGTACAGGCGCCGCTCCGCGGAGCTGGCCTGCTTGCGCAGGTCCGCGAGCTTCCGTACCGCCCAGTCGGGCCCGTACCAGACCTCGTTGCCCGCCGGCTGCGGCGCGAGCAGAAGGTGCACCCCCGCCTTGCGGAGCATCACCGTATTGCTGCCACACCGGGCGTAGCCGTGCTCGGCGAGGGCGAGCTTGTGGCACCGGACCCAGCAGGCGAACGTGGACTGCGACTTGCAGCCGAGCTTGCCGCACTCCGGGCAGGGCGGCCCCTTACGGGTCGCCACGGTGCTCGCACGCCTCCAGCAGGTCGGTGAGGATGCGGTTCGTCTCGCGGAGCCCGTCCACGTCGCCTTCCAGGCTCTGCACACGCGCCTCCAGCATGATGCGGGCCATGCTCGCGTCGTAGAACTTGTGCCAGAGCAGCAGCACGAGCCAGCCGAGCTGTTCGCCCTCCGTCGTGGACCACCGCGGCAGGCGACCGGGCAGCCAACCGACGAGCAAGCCGTCGGCCGCCTCGCGGACCCAGCGCACGTCGTCCCGTAGGCTCATTGGGGATCTCCGTCGCCCCCGAGCGCTCCGGCGACACGTTCCCGGCCGGCGCGCCTCCAGAACCACGTGTAGAGCACTTGGTGGCTGTTCTGGGCCTCGTCCACGACCCACATCACCGCGGTGGCCGCACAGAGCCGCCACCCGTGGGGACCCGGGGGCACCGGGACCGGCTGGGGCCCGACCCTCTGCTCCAGCGCGACCAGACGGTGCGTCGTGGCGTACTCCGGGCCCACCGTGCTCATCGCGGCACCATCCGCCACCGCTGCCACTCACCGCCCGCCGCCTGGTCGTACTCGGGCCATGGTATCTCGAACACACGCGCCGGGCCGGTGACCAGCAGTGTGCCGCCAACGGCGTCGAGCATACCCGTGCAGCGGCCGCACTCGCAGGAGCGGGCCTTGTCCACGATCTTGATCACGTCGTCGCACTGGCGGCAGTTCAGGAGCTTCATTCGGGGCCGTACTGGCTGCTCGCGCGCACGAGGTTGTCGTTCAACACCGCAACGAGGGTGTACTCGGTCATGTGCCGCCAATGCTGCCACTGGCGAACGATGCCGTCAAGCCCACTCGCGATCCCGCTTCCGGCCGCGGGCCCGGGTCGTATCAGCGGCGCGGTGCATGTCGGCGGCGCCGTAGATGTTCCCGTGGAGTGTGCACTCGTGCGCCTTGTGTTCCAGGGCGCGGGCGTCCACCTCCCAGTCCGGCAGGGCGCCGCCGAGCGCGCGCAGCACCCGCTCCCGCTGGCGCCGCTGATGGGCCTCGTGAAGCCAGCGGAGCCCGTAGCCGGCCGGTAGGCCCGCGAGCACGAGCGCCAGTGCAACGGACAGCGTCACCTTCGCCCGTCCTCCTTGGCGTCCTGCCGCACCTGCTCCAGGAGCACGGTGACGAGCTGCCACGGCGGGGCCACCTGGGCGCGCAGGATGTCGCGGAGCATCACGTCGTCCTTCGGGGTCAGCATCAGTAGTCCGCCTCCAGGCCGCGCGTCGTGAGCCTCTGCAGCGCGGTGCCCTGCGCCAGCCCCATCGCGGCGGCAACCTCGTCCAGCGTCGCGTGGTCGTGCCCGGGGGCGGCGCGCTTCGTCTCGTTCCGCTCGGCGCAGCGGCACTCGGCGGAACAGAAGCGCTGGCCGGCCTTGCGGGGGGCGAACTGGGCGAGGCAGTGGTGGCAGGTCATGGGGCGGCTCCGAGCGCGTCGAACATCGCCATCTGTGCCGCCGGCTTCGCGAGTTCCGGCGCGAGGCAATGCGGACTCATCCACAGCCTCTCTTTGTGCTGCTGGTGCGACTCGTGCCCCTCGCTCTGATTGCCCATGCCGCCCTTGAGGAACCCCTTGCGGAACCACTCCACTTCGCGCCACCCGTCCGGCATGACGTGTTCCTCCGCGTACCCGGCGAGCACGATCCGGAATTGCGGATCGTCCCCGTGCGCGAGCGCCCATTCGCGGACCTCGTGCGCCACCGTTCCCGAGTCGTGCGCGTACAGGTTACTCTGGCGCTTGGCCGTGTCGGCGTAGGGCGGATCGAGAAACACGCCGCACGCCCCGCCCATGCGGACAGGGAGCGTCTTCGCTGCGCCGTTGGTCAGCGCGCGCTTCCAGTCGCCATTGAGGATCCGCACGTGGCGCAGCCGCGCGGACAGGAAGCGGAACCAGCGGGTCAGTTCCGGCATCGTCATCGGGTGATACTCGTGGTCGATCTCGACGCCCGGCTCTCGCGCTCCGGCGTGGTTCACGCCTTGGCCGTCGTCGCCGAGGTGGGGGAGCTGGCGCGACACGCCCGGCTCGCGTGCCTGCGGCCGGTTCACGCCTTGGCCGTCGTTGCTGAGGTGGGGGAGCTGGCGCTTCCCGATGCCGTTCGGCTCGCGCGCCGCCTTCGTAATCCGCCCGTCCGCGCCCACGATCCACCCGCCTCCGCCGTCGCACCAGCCCGAGCCGATCCAGCACGCTTGGCCCCAGCACCACCAGCCGGCCATGACCGGATCGTGAAACGCCGGGTCGCCCATCAGGTGCTCCAGCTGCCGTTCGTTCCGCCACTTCACGAGCGCCAAGTGCCGCGCATGCATGTCCGCCTCAGAGACGGGCCACGACGCCGCATCAGCCATTGCGTCGGGCGAGAGTTGCATGGAGCGCCACGCATTCACGAGCAGGCCGTCGAGGTCGTTCACGGTCTCGGAGAAGTAGCTCCGATTGCACGGGTGCGGCCTGCGGAGGAGCACCGCGAGCGAGCCGGCGAACGGCTCGACGTAGTGATCGACATCGCCCAGCGCGGTCCACACGGATGGGGCAGCGTCGGATTTCCCGCCGAACCATGGAAAGGGCGTCTTCTGCAGATTCGTCAGCACCGCACACCCCGTCTCCGCCGGTCGCACAATCGCCGCGCCTCGGCCAGCACTCGTCGGGGGGCGAACTGGGCGAGGCAGTGGTGGCAGGTGGTCACGGCGTTCCCCCGATCGCATCGACGTGCAGCGGGTCGAGTTCCAGGCCGATGAAGCGTCGGCCGGAGCCTTCCAGCATCGTGGCGACGCCGGTGGTCCCACTGCCAGCGAACGGGTCGAGCACGATGCCGCCGGGCGGACAGACGAGTCGCACGAGCCAGCGCATCAGATCGACGGGCTTGACCGTCGGGTGAGTGTTGCGGACGCCGGTGCGGGTAGCTCTACCCGCACCGGCTCGCGGCGTGAGTCCCGCGCTGCCGTCCTTGCGCCCGGTCGCCTCGCCAGCGGCCCGCGCGTCGAAGTCGTCGAGACCGGCGTCGCGCTCGGATCTGGACGCCTTCGCCGTGTAGAAGAACCGCGATGGTCCGCCGGAGTCCGCGTAACCGCTGTCTGGTACAGGACCGTTCGTGTTCCTCGCGCCCCAGATTTGCCGGCCGCCGCCGTTGCGCGTGACAGCGCCCGCCTGCTCGTCGAGTACTTCGGCCGCGTCCGCGTCGAGGAGCACGTTGGCAGGCCAGCGGCCGGGCGGCGGGCTGCCGGTGCTGCCGGGGCTGCCGGTGCTGCAGTCCGTTGGCACCGGCGGACGCCCCCATGTGCGACTCTCTGGCCATGTTTCCACGGTCGTTCCGATCCGGCACCCGTCGATGTTCAGCGCGCCCGTCCCGTGCTCCATGAACGTCGCGGCGACGGTTCCGCCGAGGGGCTTTCGCGCGAGGACGACCGGCTCGAAGGCGGGCTTGAGCGCGGTACCGAAACCGGAGGGGATACGCGGTTTGCCGCACCTTCCACATGTCGGCCATGCTCCGCCAACTTGTGTGACCGGTTGTCTGGCCACAGCTCCAGATTCGTCGGCGTATTGTTCTGCGGGTCGTGGTCCACGTGGTGCACGACCTCGACGCGGTCGAGCGGGCGCTTCGCCATCCGCGCCATGAGCAGCCGATGCTCCATCACGTATCCGTCCTTGCGGGCCATCGACGCTAGCTCCGCTGGACATCTGACGTATCGGATCGGCTTGTAATTCCCGTGTTTCCGGAAGTACGTCGCCCCGCCCTTCCAGGCCGGGTTCCGTGGCCCACGCATCTTGTCCGCCGCTCGCCTGAGCGACTCCGCCGTCTTCGCCTTCGGGCCCATGTGACCGAACGTCGCCCACTGACGACCGCGCTCCGCTCCGTTGCACTCCCTGGAGCACTTCGGTCGCTTCACTCGCTTGAGCCAGCAAGCTTGCGTCTCGTACCGAGCCCCGCACTCCGTGCACGTCGCTGTCACCACACTCGCAGTATAGCCCACGCGCCGACTCGTGCACGTTGAGGCTTTTGGGGAAGCCGGTGCCGTACATGTATGCCAAACAGTCCCGAACGTCAAAGCCGGCGTCCTCGATCGCACACGTCATGCGGTGGTAGGTCCGCGTCCCGCCGAACGCGAGCAGGTGACCGCCGGGCTTGAGAACGCGGAGAGCTTCGGCCCACATCGCCGGGTCGAATGCGATCCCGGTGCCGTCCCACGCCTTGCCCATGAAGCCGGTCGAGATGCGCGCGCGACCTGCGGGTGAGTTCAGGTTCAGCGATGCGACGCCGGTGCCGCCCTTCTTGCCCGCCGTGAGGTCGTACGGTGGATCGCACACGATCGCGTCAACGCACGCATCGGGCAGGCACGAGAGCGCGAACCGGCAATCGGCGTGCTGCACGTGCCAGCGCTCGGTGCCCTGGACGACGGCGGCCATGGAGGTCATGCGTGCCGCCAACGCTGCCAGAGGCGGCACCGGGCGTCAAGCAGAGCAAGAAACTCCCAGGGATGGTTGCGGCTGCCGGAGTCGAACCGACTGTCTCCAGGGTATGGGCCTGGCGTGGGACCGTGCCACTCTGCCGCGGCGGGGAGAGTACCAGGCGGGAGGCCCGTGGCAAGCCGGGGCTAGAGCTGACCACGGTAGTGCGCCGCGACGCGGAGCAGCGTGGACACGTCGCGCGGTCCGGCGGTCGCTGCCGACGCCTCCGCCACCTCGGCGGCGACGCGGAGCGCCTGCTCGTACGTCGTGCCGGGGTCGGCCGTTGGCCGCACGCTCGCGCCGCCCACCTCGACGACCTGTCCCGGGCGGAAGCCGGGGCGCTGCCGGCTCCCACGGCTCCACTCGAACGCCGCGGGCGCGAGCACGCCGGTGATCTGCACCTTTGCGCGCCAGGGGCTCCCGACCACGTCCACGAGCGTCCCGACGTACTCGCCGTTCATGGCGGTCCAGACGCTCACGCGCGAGCCGAGGAGCGCCTCCGCGTCCTTCCGCTTCACAGCAGCCCCTCGCCCGCGTTGCCCTGGAACGTGTCGGCCACGCGAATGTAGCTGCGGAGCACGTCGGCGCTCTTGTGGCGCGACTGCTTGGCGATCATCCACTCGGCCTTGCCGCTCCGGGCCGCCTCGGTGATGAAGCCCGCGCGGAGCGAGTGCGCGCTGAACACCGCGCCGAGCTGCTCGGGCTGCACGCCCGCCCGCTTCGTCCAGGTCTGGACGATGTAGCGGATCATTTCGGGCGCGAGCGGGTCCGCGATCAACTGCGGGTCCTTCCGGTGCCCGCTGAGTCGCACGAACACGGGCCCCTCGGTGATGCCGGCGCGCTCCATCCACTCTTGCAGGGCCCGCACCGGGCAGAGCGCCGTGCGGGTCGCGTAGAACAGCGCGACGTGCTGCCCCTCGCCTTGCTGGTCGGTCTTGCTCCGGCGGATCAGCACGCTCACGCCCTTGTCGAGGAAGGTCAGATCCTCGGCCAGGAGTCCCGCGATCTCGCTTCGGCGGAGCGCACCGCTCCACCCGGTGAGCAGGATCGCGCGGTCGCGCACGCCGCGGAGGTCAGCCCCCATGCCTCCGACGAGCGCTTCCAGGTGGGGGATCAGGAGCGGCGCCGCGCGCTTCGGGCGAACGCCGAGCGTGTTCGCGATGCCGCGCATGGCCTCGCGGACCACCTCCTGCTCGCAGGGGTTCGGGTGACCGGCGCGCTTGTGGACGGTGCCGATCGTCGAAAGCATCCGGCGGATACTGGCGGGCCTGCGGCTGAGCGCGCGCGCCATGTGGCCGAGCCAGAGCGCGACCATGCGCGGATCGGCGGGCAGCGCGTCGAGCCCGTGCGACTCGATCCACGCGGCGAACTGTCGCCAGTCCGAGGCGTAGGCGTCGCGGGTTCCCTTCGACCGGGCCGCCTGGACGAATGCCGCGGCGTCGTCCACGGCGGTCAGCAGCTCCGCGGCCTTCGCCGGGTCGAGTGCGCCGCGTGCGTCGAGGCGAAGCAGATCCCTGCTGGGCGGGTCGAGGGGACGCGACGGAGAGGCCATGCTCTCCGCGAGAGTCTACTCGGGTACGGCGTAGATCGCTGCCTGCTCGGCAGCCCAGGCTGCGGCCTCGCGGAAGACGCCCATCGCCTCGGCCCACAGCGCGGGGCTGTGCAGGGCCGACGCCAGGCACACCAGGGGATCGGGTTGCGGCACCACGCCCGCACCGATGGCGCCGACGTCGGTGTGCAGCTTGTAGCCCGCCCGGACGACGAGGACGGCGCCCGCCGGCAGGGGCCAGCGGGCCTGCACCTCGATTCCCTCGCCAGGCCCGAGAGCGCCGAGCACGTGGAAGGCACGCGCTGCGTCGCGCAGGGGCCGCAGGCGGGCCTGAAGGGCATCCTGCTGCGCGGCCAGGGCGTCGAGCCGGGCCAGGTAGGTGGTCGGCCAGGGAGCGGCCGGCTCCGGGACCACGAGCGGTCCCCGGTGGCGCCAGGACGCGCCCGCCGCCGTCCGGCGACGCGCTGCCGTCATGCCCCGCGCCGCGCGGCCAGGGCGGCAGCCAGGGCCCGCCCCGCGGCAGCCAGCGCCGCCTTGCCGCCCCGCCCGGCGTAGGCCAGGGGCACGCCGGCTTCCCGACTGGCCGTCAGCAGCACACCGAACAGGCGGTGCGGCATGAACCCGTCGAGCACGATCAGCCCGGCCACCGAGGCGGACCGGATCCGCCGCACGGCCTGGTCCACGGTCCGGGTGGACCCTTCGATCCACTCGACCCAGACACCCAGGCGCTCCTCCAGGGCGGACAGCCCGTGCGGCGCCCGGTCCGACCCGATGACCAGGACTAGCGCCGGGCCGCTCACGGGCTCACCGTCGGCTGCGCCGCCGGGGCCGGAACCGCGGGAGCGCCGAGGTCGAGCTGCGCGTCCACGTCGCGCACGACCTTGACGATCCGCGCGCCCTCGCCGAGGCGTTCCGCCAGGTTCTCCGCCGCTTCCGGCACGTCGTGCTCGTCCGCGATCACCAGATCGACCTGCCGCGGCTTGAACGCGGTGAAGACGCCAGCGAACTCGCACTCGCCCGTCGCGGGGTTCCGCACGCTCCGCCGGTGCGCCAGGAACACCCACGTCTCCCCGAGCACGAAGCCGCGGGGGACCGCCTTGATCTTGCGCGAGACCCCCATCGCTCCCGCCTCGCGCTGGAAGTCGTCGGGCGTCGCGTAGAACTTCTCGCCGACCCACAGAAGGCCGTGCAGGCCGGGCGGCGGCGTGCCGATCGGGCACAGCGAGCAGCCCGTCAGGCGCTGCCCGTCCACCTTGAAGCGCTGGATCTGCGTGGATCGTTCGCAGTCCCGCGCGGTCCCAGCGAGCGCGCTCATCACGTCGCCAACGAACATCAGTTGGGGCGTGATCCACTGCCAGCCGCGGGTCGCCTTGATCCCGCCGCCGCAGCACGGGCAGACCTCCAGCGGGTAGGGGAGCAGCCCGCACGGCGCCTCGGTCCCGTCGGCGACGAGGTAGATGCCCACGCCGCCCTTGCTTGGTTTCCGGTACCCGCACCCCCGTGCACGTTCGATGGAAATGGTGACCTCGGCCATGGTGTTCCTTCCTGGGGCTGGCGGCAGTGTAGCCGCTGGCAGGACTGACGGCAAGCGGGGGCGGTCTATTCACGTCTTGCAGACGCGGCGCCCTCGCGCCGGCACAGCCTGCTCGCCCACGAGGGTCACCGGGCTCTCCGTGGCGATCCAGACCTTGGCGCCGCAGCTCAGCGGCTTGTCCGGGCTGTAGACGACGCGGGAGGGGCCCTCGATGATGACCTTCTGCGCGTAGCGGTTCCGCTTCCCCTGCTTCACGGTCAGCGTCGGGTTCCGCTCGCCCGTCTTTCCGTTGCGACGGATGACGTGCTGGTTCACATGGATGATCGTGGTGCGCGGGCGCTTGCGCTTCCCACCGAACCCCGGCGCGGTCGTCCACTCGCCGTCCGCGGACAGCGCGAAGGCGCCCGGCGGGAGAGAGCGCGGATCGCGAGCGCTCACGGTGTCTCCCCCGGATCGTCGTCGTCGTCATCGTAGGGCAGCAGCTTGCCCTCCAGGGCGCGCACGACGCGCTCCCGCCGGTCGTGGCGCATGAAGATCCGCTCCAGCCGCCGCGCGAGCCCCTCGCGCCATTCCTCGGTGCGCCGCGCGATGAAGTCATCGACCTCCGATTCGTCGGCGGGCAGCGGGTCGTACGAGGCGGGCAGCACGCGCGCGAACCGGCCGCCGCTGAGTAGCTCCACGTAGACCAGCTCCAGCGTGGCCAGCTCCCGCGCGGTCAGGCGCACGTAGCGATTGGTGCGACTCGGCGCCGCACCGCTGGTCGGCTCTGGCACTTCCGGCAGCGGGAGGCACACCTGCGGGCGGGGCAGCACCGCGTCCAGGGCACGTTGCAGGCGGAGCGCCTCGGCTTGCCACCAGACCAGGCTACGCTCGTCCGTCATGGTCGAGGCTTTCGCCGCCTTGCTCACGACGCCCTGCCCGCCAGCCGATCATGCGCCCGCGCGAGCGCGGCAATGCTCTCGTCGAAGTCGCCGCGCAGGTGGCTTGGCAGGTGCGTACCGTGCGCCGCCGTCGCCTCCGCCATGCGCTTCGCGAGCGCGCGCTCGACCCAAGCGATGCCCGCTGCGGTCGGCTCGGCGGTGGCGCCGCGCACCACGGCCAGGCCCTCGCGCACCAGTCGTGCCATGGAGCGACCGAACCGCCCGTACCCGTAGGGCACGCTCCCCTCCTGCACCAGGATGCGCAGCGCGGCGGCCTGTGGTTGCGTCAGCGTGTGCTTCATGGCTTGCCTCTGTAGCATCCTACCTGCACCCGCCGTGCCGGTCACGAAACGTGACCGAGCCGCCCCGCCCGCCGCGCGCGATCCTGCGCCGCCGGGCACATCGCACTCCCGAGCACCACGTCGTGCGTGCGCCGCGCACCGTCTCGCCGACGGGCCGCCAGTGGTAGAGCGCGGCGTTCTCGGTCGTCGGGTGCAGCATGACGAATTCCGTGCGTGGCATCAGGCGGACGAGCATGGCGCGTTCAGCGGCCCCGCAGTGCCTTCAGCCTCGGCGGCAAGTTTCCGGTACCGGGCCGTGATGCGCCCGTCAGTGACCTCAGAGCGGTACTCGATCAGTCCCCGCGCCTCCAGGCGGCGCAGCGTCGCAAGCTGCACGCCGGAGCCGGGGAACGGCGCCCAGCCGTCCGCGCAAGCTGCCAGCGCCTTCGCTTCGGCGCGTTCGGACGCCTCCGCCGCGCGCATCTTGCGGCGCGCCTGCCCCGCCACGGCGCGGCTCACGACGCACCCCCGTGCAGAGCGCGGAGGCCCTCGAACACCTCGTCGATGTCTCGCACTGCCTTGACGACCGCGCACGCCTCGCGCACGTCGTCGAGCGTGATCTTCCCCGCGAGTGCGAGGGCATCGAGAACCCGACTTGCGCCCTGGTAGGGAAGCTCGTGAAGTTCACTCGGCACGCTTGGCGCCCACGGCGTCAGCATCGGGGTGATTGCCTGACAGACCAGTCGTTGCTGCGCAGCGGTGAGCGGCGGCGGGTGCCGACCGTGGCCGGGGTAGCCGCTCAGTCGGCCATCCTTGACCGTGATTTGCAGTCCACGGTCCCACACGGCGGCGCGGAGCCAGCCGCCTTCCTTCCGGTGCTCCCTCGCAGGGAGCGGGTTCCGCGTCGTCTCTCGCACCCGGTACTCGCCATCGGCCAGCTTCATGTTCGTCATGCTCCCCCAGCCTGCACCCGCCGTGCCAACGCCACTGGCGGCACTGGCAGCGTAGGCAGCCCCCGGCGCAACCTTCGTTCCGTCCTGGCTGCAACCGAAGGCGTAACGGACGGGCGTAACGTGACGCGCAGCAACCGTCACGTTACGGGCGCTTCCGCGCCGGCCGGGTCGTCCCGCACGCCGCCCCGCCGGAGCGCCGTCAGGAAGTCGATCGAGACGGATCACGCTCCGGGGGCGGTGGAAGATCAGGTCGCCGTGCTCGAACCGCTCCAGCAGCCAGGGCTCGCCGTACCAAAGCAGGGTGCACCGCGGCCGCAGGTGTGCGCGCAGCAGGGCCGCCAGGACGCGCTGGGCCGTCCCCTCGCTCACCGCCCGGCTCGCGCCCGAGAGGGCCGACACCGCCAGGTGCCGCTCGACCTCCGCGCGAATCTCCGCGAGCGTCACGAGGCGTCCCTTGCCGTGCCGTCGAACACCGCGTCGATAAAGCGCTCGGTCGGCATCCAGACCTGCTGGCCGTCGCTGAACAGCAACCGGACGTTGTACGCATCCCAATCGAGCACCGTGGCGACCTGGCCCTGTGGCTCGGGCGACAGGTCGCGGAGCAGGATCGGCACCACCGGAGCGTCCAGCAGAACGCGCGTGCCGCTCGGCACGTGCCGCGCGATGCTTTCGTTCAACCAGCCCCATACGCGCACGGTGGTTCCGGCCGCCAGCGTCCGCACGATCAGCTCGTACTCGCTGTCCTCTTTCAGGGAAGCGAGCGTCACGAGGCGTCCCCTACCTGGCCTGCCAGCACCGCGTCGAGGAAGGCGACGGACTCGACCGAGTACCTCGTGCCGCCGTTCCAGTGCGTGGCAGTGATCACCGTCACCACCGCCGAGTTCGCCTCGATCAGCGCGACGCGGCCATCAATCTGCGTCGGGTCGGCGAACGTCTGGCGGTACCAGTCCGGCATGAGCCCGAGCGGGAGCCGCATCGGCGTGCCGGGTGGCAGGTGCGCCTCCAGTGCCGCCTTGGCCAGGCCCCAGCGCTCCCAGTCCTTCACAGGGCGCATGGATCCGAGCGCCCAGACGACCTGCTCGCGCTGCAACTCCTCGCGCAGTGCGGCCACGCTCAATTCAGATCGTCCCGCCGTGCCCCGTGCACCGGCGCCCCGTGCGCGGGCTGGCCTTGCGTCCTGCGCCGGCAGCCCGCGTGCGCGATCGCGATCTTCTGAAAGCAGCGCCGCGCCTCGTTCACGAAGTCCTCCTCGGTGGCCAGCGTCTCGTGCCAGGCGATCTGCGCCGCGAACATGGTCAGCGCAACGGGCACGATCTCCGTTGCCGCGCGCAGCCCGGCGTGACGCTCGACGGCGTCCATCGCTGCAAACACGGCGTCCTCCAGCGAGTGGACACGCTCGTTGATGGCCACGGACACCTCCGACTCGCTCCGCCGTCGCCTGATTCGCTTCTTCGATGTCGCCATCCTACAGCCCTTTCACGGTTCGAGCCCGTAGCCACGCAGCAGCTTGTTCTGCTCGAACACGGTGAGGTTCTGGAACTGCGCGTGGAGCAGACGTAGCACGAGCGTCCGCTTCAGGCTCTGCGCGAGCGTGATGCCCTGGTGGTAGTGCGCGATCAGCGCGTCGGCCTTCGCGATGGCCGCCCGGAGCGTGGTCACGTCCGGGCCGGTGCCGGCGCTTTCAGTCATGGTGCCGCTCCGATTGGTGCCGCTTCCAGAACGGGTAGTAGACCGCTGCCCGGATGCCGACCACGAGCACCATGGCCGCGACCGCGCCCAGAACGCTGCCGATCACCGGGCCGCCTCCCGCTGCGCGTCGGTGAGCCCGTACAGGGCTTCCAACAGCTTCGCCTCGGCAGCTCGGTCTCCCCCACCGGCCCCCTGCCACGCATCGGCTGCCCGCACGACCGGCTGCCACGCGGCGACGAGCGAGCGGAGCGCCGCGTTGGTCTGGAGCGCCTCCCCGGACGCCGTCGTGCCGCGGCCGTCCATCGGGGGCAGGAACCCGTCCAGCTCGCCGCGCAGCACGGCGTTCTCCTGCCGCAGCCGCTCCAGCTCGGCAGCCGCGCTCTCCGCTTCGGTCACCGCCGCCTCGGCCTCCCTGACCGAGGCTACGGCGTCCGCTACGCGCACATCGTCGAACCGGACCGTCTCCGCCCCGGCGCGCAGCAGGTCGAGCAGAAGCCGGCCCAGCTCCCACCGCGCCTCTGTCGCGCGCCGTCGCAGCGCGTCGAGGATCACTGCCGAGACAGCAACGGTGGGTGCAGCCATCAGTGCCCCCAACCGCGCGGGATCAGGAGGCCGAACAGGTAGCGGAAGAACGCGGTCATGTCGTCCACCAGAGCTGGAGCGCAACGTAGCCGTCCCAGGTGCGAGCGTAGGTGGTCACGACTCGGGGCGCGCAGACCACGATGGTGTACTGCTTCACGGTTGCACCGGTGGTGGGTTCGGGGTTACTCGCCTTTGGCGCCGTCTCCGCGAGTGCGCGGCTCGCAATGTCGTAGCGCTCCGTCCACGGGCCGCGATTGTGACGCAGACGCTCCAGCGCGTCCCGCAAAAGGCCCTCTCGCTCCCGTCCCTGCATGCGCAGCAAAACCGCCTTCTTGTGCAGCCCGCGAACGAACCCGTCGGCACTCCTCGCGCGCTTGGTCCGCGTCGTGACGGGCTCCTTCCCGGGGAGCGGGTACAGTTCCTTCGCCCTCGTCCGTGAGCACGTCCGACACACACCGGTGACGCCACCGTTCGCTCGGTACGAGGAGAGCCGCGCGATAATCTTCAGGTCCGAGCCAGGGAGCCCGAGCCGCGCGCGGTAGCGCGCCCGGGGCGACGAGCAGTTGCCGACCATAAGCACGTCGAACCGGTCCGTATTCCACTTGATCGATGTTGCGCCGCCGAGCCCGAAGTAATCCTGGAGCAGATTGGCGATGTCCTCGCGGCTCGGCTTCGGGTACGCCGAAAACCTGACGATGCGATCACAGGCCACGGCTGCCTCTGCTGTTGGCCACGTAGGTCGCCAGGTCTTCCACGGCGTCGGCCAGGCACTCGATCGCCGCCGCTTGCCCGTCACCGTCGATGCTCATGTGAGCCCTCGCGTACTTGAGCGCCACGAAGATGCGGCGCATATCCTCCGGGGGGATCCAGTCGCGGCTGTCGGGCTGCTCAGTCTTCATCATGCTGCCGATGCTGCCACAGGGGTCAGCCCTTGTCAACGAGCGCGAGAAACGCACGGGCCCGCTCCACGCTCTCGGGACTCTCCGCCGCCGCCCGTAGCTCGGCAACGCGCTCACTGAACGGGCGCCGCGGCTTCCGCCGCAGGTACCGCTCGTACTCGATGGCCCAGATCGGCGCCCACGGCTCGGGCCGCAGGGAGTCGGGCTCGACGAGGCGTGTACGGTGCGTCTCGACGAGACCCGCTTCCTTCAGCGCCGCGTGCCCTTCCAGGAAGTCGCCGGTGCGACCGATCAGGCGCTCCAGCTCCCGCGCACCCAGCCGGTCAGCCAGGTCGAGCGCGCCACAGAGGCGGCTTCGCTGGTGCGCGCCGCAGCGCGCCGCAAACTGCTCCGGGTCCTCCTGGGACCGCGCCGCGAACCGCCGTCGGCAGTACGGGCAGGTCCAGCGGCGGTGCCCAGCCTTCGAGGGGCACCGCGGGACGCTCACTGCTGGGCCAGCAGGGATTTGGCCGCGTCGTAGAACCGCGCCCCGATCTCCTCCACCCGGGCGTGGCGCCAGTACGGCTCTCGGAGCCGCTGGACAAGCTCCGGTGGCGCCTGCGCCTTCAGGTACCACTCGTGCTCGCCGGTGTTCGGCATGAGCACCATGCGCTCGGCTGCCAGGCACCAGAGGTCGGCCTCCTTGATGATGGCCTCCTGCTCGGACGTCGGTTCCGGCAGGCTCAGGGCCTTCAGGATGGTCTCCTGCACGCCATCCTCGATGGAGTGGAACCACGTGCGCCCGTCGTACGCCGACTCCCGTAGCGCCGCCTTCATCGGCGCCGACACGTCCCCCACGTACGCCTCCGCGTCGTCGTGGTGCAGCGCGAGCGCATTCAGGAGCGGGTCGCCGTTCCCGATCTCCCGGACGCACCACTCGACGTGCATGGCGTGTTCTGCAACCGAGTACGGAACGGTGGTGTGGCCCGTGAACCGGTTGATCCGGGCGAGCGCGTGGGCGATGTCCTTCAGGTCCACCTGCTCGGGCGTTGGTTCCAGCAGGTCGAACCGCTTACCGCTGAACGTCTCGATCCAGGTCATGGCACGTCCTCCCTCCCGGGTTCGCGCAGCAGCCGTTCAGCCTCCTCGGCGGCCTTCTCGATCGCCTCGAACGCCCAGCCCCTGCACATCAGGGTGAGCGAGTGCCCCGCGGTGCGCAGCAGCAGCGCCAGCCTGGCGAGGTCCCTCGGCTCCTCCAGTCCCTTCGCGACGATCCCGAAGGCGTCGAAGATCGCCTGCCTGATGGTGTAGTGCTTCTCGCTCATGGGAGGTCTTCCTGTCCTTGCAATGCCTCGACGCCGAAGCGCTCGCGCCATCCGTCGTCGGTCGAGTTCCACGCCCAGACCGCGATCTGCTCGAACTGCCAGGCTTGCAGCGTGGCGTCGGGCGCCGTGCCCGGCGGAGGCGCACCGAGCACGTACGACGACACGGGCCGGGTCTCCAGTACGGCCGCGCCGCGCCGCACCACCCAGCAGTGCTTCGGATGGTCCATGAGCGTGCGCAGAAAGCCACACGAGTGGCGCACCTCCGCAGTCAGGTAACCGGGGCTCCGGCGCCGCACGTGGACCGGGTACGAGCCGAGCAGCGTGCGCTGCCCTTCCTTCTCCTCGTACAGGTCGGCTACTAGCGGCAGGTGCTGCACTTCCGGTGGTCCTTCCTCCGAACGACGTTCGCGGGTACGCTTGTATTCACGACGGCGGCGGCAGCGCCGCCAGGTAGGCCAGGCCCGTCACGGGCGTCACTCCGGTCAGGTACACCAGTGGCGGCGGTGGCGCAAGTGGCAGCGCTCAGAAGCCTTCCGGCCACTCGAAGACCCCGGTCGGGTCGAAGCGGTCGTTGTCGTAGTAGGGCACTCCGATAGCTGTCTCGAAGTCCTTGGTGGACCAGTAGGCCCCGTCCGGGTGAACCCAGCCGAGGGACGCCCACAGGTCGTCCATGCCGAGCAGAGGAATCATCTGGCTGCGGCCACGGTCGGGGAGCTTGCGGCCGAGGTCGTACGGAAGCTCCGCACCCAGGAACGCCTGCATCAACGCTTTCATGTTGCGGGTACGGAGAGCCTTCTCGACCCGCGCTGCGTGCTGAGCGTGCGCACTGTCGATAGACGCCTGCTCCTTCGCCTGTTTCTTGGCTGCGCGTTCGGCCTTCACCTGGGCGAGCGTCTCCCGCGAGACGGCGCGCGGCTCCGGCCAGTCGATGTCCGTGCGCCACTTGTCCATGGCCTCGGCCTCCCGCCATGGGAGGTACTCCCGGCCGCGCATGAAGCCGAGGGCGCCCCAGACCTCGTCCCGGTCCACCAGCTTGAGCACCTGATCGCGGGTCAATTCGGCCTCTCGCCCGAGCGGGCCGGAAACCTTCTCCCAGGCGCGGGCGTACAGGCCGGTCAGGTCGTACACGTCCCGCTTCTTCACAGCCCGGTCGATCTGCTGCTGGAGGTTCACGAGCGCGTGCGCAGAGCGCTGCTCCCGGTCGGCGCTGACGCGGGAGTGCTGCGCCGCCTTGACCTCGCGGTGCGCCGCCTCCTCCTCCTCGACCGTGCGCAGCGGCTGCGGCTGCCACTCTGCGATCAGCTTTTCCAGTTGCCGTGCTTCCTTTTGCCACGACGCAAGCTCGTCGGCCGCCTGCTCGCGGATGCGCCGAAGCCGGTTCGTCCAGTCGTAGTCCTTCACCTCGGAGCGCCGCTTCATCACCGGCACGTACTGGCGGCTCACCCGGTCGTACTCATCGAAGAACAGTTCCTTCGGTTCGCCGGGCGGCCCCAGGTGCTGGATCGACTTCTCGACCGCGCGGATGCGGGGGACCACGGCGTCGGACAGGTACTCCTCGGCTGTGCGCGGCGATAGCTCGTGCGGCGGGCGGTTCACGCCGAAGCAGTCGCCCACGATGTACCCGTGGCCGGGCCGCTCGTACCCGTGGTGCACGAGCAGCTTGTTCCGCACCTTGAACGTGCCCTCGCAGACGGGACACCAGCCGACGTGACGTAGGACTGTGCTCATGGGGTCATCCTGCCGGAAGGCTCGCCTCCGGCCAACCGTTCGGGTTGTACGCTGGCCGGCGTCCGACGCTTCCCTGGCACCGGATGCGGTGCGGCCACGAGGTTCTCGGGGCGGTTGTCGGCGCGCTGGCCGTTCCGGTGGCGCACAACCCAGCCCCCGGGGATCCGGCCGACGCGCGCCTCGAACACCAGCCGGTGCGCGAGCACCCGGACGCGGCGCCCGGCCAGCGACAGGGGCGCCGCGAGGTACCCGTCGGCCCGCGGGCTCTCGGCCCGGTACGGCGCGCAGGGGCGGCCGAAGCGCCGCAGGCGCCAGACCCTGCCCTCGGCGTCCACGGCGAGCAGGCCAGCCTTTAGTGCGGCGCGCTCGTAGCTCCGGGCCGGGCGAGGCATCCGGCCCACCGTAGCACGTTGCTACCCTCCTGCGTATTACCGATTATGCCGGACGGATCGGACGAAGGAGCGTTCCGCTGTCGTCGAAATAGCGGGGAGTGGTGAGCCGCCAGTACGCAGCCCGGAGGCGCTCAGCGCTGGCATCGCGCACTGCAAGGCCCCGCTCAAACCGCCGGGCCGTGCGCGGGGCGCAGCGCGCTTCCCTGGCGACGCGGGTGAGGGTGAGGCCGTGGCGGCGACGGAGTAGATTGAACGTCATGGTTTCCATGGTCCAGAGCTTGGTAGGCCGCGCGGTTGCGCGGGAGTCAGCCTCGGCCACATGAAAGTTGGAGCCCCTCCCGCTCCAGGCGGCCCCGCAGCCCTCGTCGCTTACCCTCGGCACGACGTAGCCGGCCAGCGCCCACAGCGCCCACACAGCGCGCGCTGGCGCTCGCTGGGTTGGCGTTGAGTCACCGGAAGTGCAACGGGAGCGCCCTGGCTGGATCGTACAGATCGTCCTGTCGGCCCCAGTAGAGGCCGTTTGCCTGCCGGCCGAACTTGCGCTCGGGGCCGAAGCCGGGCCCATACGTCGCCGTCCAGAGGAAGCGCACCCAGATCGCCATGCCGTCGCCAGAAACGCGCGACACGCGGACGCGGAAGGCGTTGCCGGTCGAGGGCCCCCACCGACCCTCGTCGCCGACCCTCGGGACGACGTAGCCGGCCAGCGCCCACAGCGCGCGCTGGCGCTCGCTCGGCTCGCGCCGCGTCCCGGTCACATCCCCGTCGCGCCGGGCAGCTTGCCCCGGTTGTGGAGCAGCACGCGCGCCTTGCCCGTCAGCCGGTAGCGCCGCTCCGGGTCGCTCGGGTGCGGCTCCGCGAGCCCAAGGCCGATCAGGCGCGCCGAGCGCCCCGGAGATAGCGGGCCGCCGCCACGCTGGTGCAGCCCGCGCAGGGCGCGCACGTCGCTCGCGGTGAGGGTCGGGTCGGTCACGTAGCTCCCCGGACGAGCACGAAAACGCCGTCCAGCCGGTCCGCCATGTCAGCGTGCGGCTGCTCCAACGCGAACACGTCCTTCCAGCGCAGCTTGTGCCCGCGCTTGACCGGGGCGAACGCCTTGAGCACCTGCCTCCACGACGGCTCTGGCTCCGGCAGGCGCAAGATCATCAGCGGCCCAGTGCTGATCACGTTCAGGTAGCGGCTCATGGGTTCCATCATGGCTCGAACGAAGTTCGCTTCCACTGAGCGCCGCGCGGGTCGAGCCAGTACCACTGGGGCACCAACGCGGACGTACCAGTCGTCATGCCGAGCAATCCAACGCACGTTGGTGACCACGCCTTCGGGGGCAGGCGGCAGCTTCCGCTCCGTGAGCCAGTTCCGCCACTCGGCGTCTGTCTTGCTCATGGCACTGCCCCGGGCACTGTGTACCCCGCCGGGACGATGCCTGCCCGCCAAAGGAGCCGGGCCGGTCCGCAGCTTCTGGATACCATCCCGGTCCAGACCACGCTGCCCCCTGCGTTTCGGACCACGCCCTGCCAGCGATCCGCGGCGCGGTAGCGCACGCCCTTCTGCGCCGCCTTGCCGTACTCCAGGCAGGGCTGCCGGTACGTCCCTTCGCGCGTGAGCGCCAGATCGAACCTCAGGCCGTCCACGAGTACCTGCTGGCGCCAGCCGCCATCCGGCTCAGGCGCGCACGGTCCCCGGATCACTTCTGGCAGGCTCATGGCGCTCGATTCCCCGGGTGCAGCACGTCCTCGCGCCGGAACCAGAACGACTTGCCCGACTTGTCGAGGCGGACGCGCACGCGCTCAGGCTCGACCTTGACCACCTCGCCGTAGCGGTCGCCCTTCCGGGACGCTTGCAGCCGCTCGTACGCTGCGACGTACTCCGGGCGATCCCAGGCCCGCGCGTAGCGCCCCCGTGCCCGCGCTGCCCGGTCCTGTCCGAGCAGGCGGAACACCTCGCGCCGGGCTGCCGCGTGACGGGCGCGCAGCCGCGCCAGATCGGCCGACGGGGCCTCCGGCTCCGCTCTGGCGGCCAGCCGTGCCGCGAGCGCCGCGAGCCGCTCCTGGCCCCGCTGGACGCGCCAGGCGAACCGCTCCGGCGTCTCTCCGCCGCGCGGGTACACGACCCACTCGACGCCCGCGGGACTCACGCCCAGGGCCACAGCACTCACGACGCACCCCCGAGCACCGCTGCCTCGACCGCCCTGTGCGCCGCCAGAAGCGCCTGGTGCGCCTCGCCCAGGGCGCGGACCGCCTCCGGCGGCAGCCGGAGCGAGTGCAGTTCGCTCGCTCCCGCCACGCGGAGCGCGCCGACCGCCTCCGCTAGTTCCAGGATGCGGCCGTACGCCTCACGGGTCGTCTCCGGCGCAGACTTCGGGATTCCAGCGTTCTTGTTCTTCATGGCTTCCTCCGTTGCACGCGCCGTGCCGGTCACGCGACCTTCGCCTTGCGGACGGCGCGCTCGCGGGTCGTGAAGTCCGTGCGGACGGAGAAGGCCCTGTACCGCGCGCAGCGGGCGTTCACGGCCGCCTCGTGAGCCGCCGCCTTCTCGGCCAGGGCGACCGTGTGGTGCCAGGAAACGACCCCCTGCCCGCCGATCGGGAGGCAGTGGGCCACCGATGCAGCGCGCTCCCGCTTCGCCTGCTCGGCCAGTTCGAGCACGCCGAAGGGGCCGCTCTTGGCGAACGTGAAGTCGTGCGCCGCGCGGTGCGTTGCCCGAAGCGCGAGGTACTGCGGCGCCTGGTACATGCCATCATCCTCGCGATGCGCGCCGATGTAGTCGAGCACCTTCTCGTGCGTCGCGTCAGACGCGACGTGCCGCGCGTCATACTCCGCCTGCGCCTTCTCCAGCGTCGTCCCCCGCTCCGCGAGCATGGCGGCCAGTTCGGCCTCCAGCTTCGTCGCCTGCTCCGCCGTCCGTGCCGCCCGCGCGTTCTCGACGCGCTGGCTCTCCTCTGTGATGGTCGCCACGAGGCAGGCCCCGTACTTCCGCGAGGCGGACTCGCGGGTGAAGGTTTCGGTTCCGAGCGTGATGGAGTGGATCGTCTTGGACATGCCAACCTACCCTGCACCCTCCGTGCCAGCCCGCGCGCTGCCAATGCAGCCCCTTCCGCCCCTGGCGGAACCGATGGAACCGGCGGATTTGGCTACCCTGGCGCCCCTGGCCTGCCTGGCGGCGGTGCCGCCCCTGGCTGGCGTGCCGCCAGGGCGGAAGGCGGGCAGGCGTAACGTGACGCTTCCGAGCGTACCATGCCGGTCACATGGCGAGCGCCAGGGTGGCGTCGCGGGGGGTGCGGGGCCAGTGGATGGCCAGCAGGACGTGGAGCGTGTCCGCCGGACACTCCGCGCGCTCCGGCCAGCAGTGGCGGCAGTACCCGCGGCGTGTGGTAGTTCCGCAGGCGACCGCCACGCGCCGCGCGTGCTTCCAGCAGCGCAGGCGCGTCACGGCGCCTCCGCCGCCTTCCGCAAGGCGTTCCAGTCGTCCATCGACTCGGGCACCAGGCTCCCCCGCTCGACTCCCGACCACTCCGCCGCACGGCGGGAGCGGGTCACGAAGGCCACCGAGCGCTCGTGGCGCACCGGCTCCGCCTTGCGCAGGCGCGTCATCGGCCGAGTCTCGATACCCAGACGCGCAGGTCGCGCCGGTGACACGCGACGCGCGCGCTCTTGGTCGTCCGGTCCGTGCGCTCGATGAGCCCCAGCTTCGCTGCCTGGCGCATGGCAGCGCCCATCGCTCGGCCCTCGACATCGGGGTCCCGCCCGAGCGCCCGCCACACGTCATCCGTTGTCAGCTCCGGCTGCGTGCGCGCCACCTGGCGGATCGCCGTGAGCGCCTCCACCTGCCACTCACCCGAGCCGCGCTCGACTTGATCGATGGCGCGGTCGCGCGCCCGGATTGCAGCCCGCGGGCTCTCCCATTTCAGGTCCATCTGCGTGGGCATCGGTTTACCTCCCTGTCCTATCAGGCGGCAGCAGTGCTGTCAACGCCAGCGGCGCTCATCCGTACATGCCGGGGAACGACACGTCCGACAGCGAGTCCATCGCGTCGCGCAGGTCGGACAGGGCGGCCTGCACCTCCTCGATGCGCGGGTCCGGCTCCGCTTCGGTCTCGGGGTTGGCTTCCTCGTCGGCCTTCACCCGCAGGTCGTCCTGGTCCTTCAGGTCTTGCAGACGGTCGTCGAGCGCGGCCAGCGCCTGCTCCAGCCAGCCCTGCGCTTCGCCCAGCCGATCGGCCCGGGTCTTGCGCTTCGCCGTGCTCTGCACGTAGGTCGCCATGACCGCTCCGAGGTCGCCGAGCGACCCCGCCATCTCGACGAGCGTCGCCAGCTCGTCCACCCGCGAGCGCACGTCGGCATTCTCCAGCGCGTCCACGCACTCGGTCACCTGCTCGTACTTCGGCAGGTGGTCCATGTTGGCCCCCTCCATGTTGCCCTGCCAGTCGGTCATTTCCCCCTGGAGCGACTCGACCTCCGAGGCGGCCATTTCGAGGAGGGTGAGTGCGCTCTCGGTCTGCGTCTTGGCCATGAGGATTTCACCTACCGGACGCCCGCGGCGTCGTCAACGTATCGGGTCCGACGGCAGCAACGCTGCCAGTATTCAGTCGTCGTTGCCGTCATCCTGCACGCACCACGCCGCTCGACGTGTCTGGAAGTCCACCGGCTCGTCCAGCCCGCACACGCAATCCGCCAGGGCCTCCTTGCACTCGTAGCACCAGCCCGCGCGACGGACGGCCGCGGGAGTGTCACCAGACCCAGGCTTCAGGACGCGAGAGGAGCGCTTACGCGGGCTGCCCGGCATTGGCTCTGTTCCTCCTAGCTCGCGCCGTCTCCGGCTCGGCCAGGGCGAGCACCACCCGCTCATGCTGCTGGTCCTCACGCTTCGCATCGAAGGCGCGGACCGCCGCGTCGATCGCTTCGTCGTAGCTATCTGCCCAGCCGACCCCGACGAGCGGCGAGAAGCGCTGGTCCACGGGCGCGTCCGGCGCCGTCACGTAGGCGATCCAGCAGTCGCGGTTGCCGGGCCGCAGGCTCAGCGCCAGCCCACGCTTCGCCAGGCGCCGCTTCCAACCGGTGACGCTCACGGAAAGCGCTCCGCCGCATCCCGGCGCAGACCACTCCAGCGCCCGGCGACGACCAGTGGCGCACGCTCCGCCGCGATCCCGACGCTGTACGCCAGCGCCGCCTCGCGCGTCGGAAACACCGTGCGCGTCGCAAGCTCGTACGCGCCGTAGACGTAGGGCGAGCCCGGATCGGCGTCGCCGCGGCAGACCACCACGTACTCGGTTCGGTCCTTGTCCATGCGGTTGCTGCCTCTCAGTCCAGAAACGAGTCGTCCTCGTCCTCGGGCCCCAGGTACGAGTCGAACCAGGGCCCACGCTCTTGTGTCAGCCGCTTGCCGGCCGCGCTCGTGCACGTCTCGCTGCTCGATTCCGGGCCGGAGCAGTGCGCCTGCGCCTCCGCGAGAGACACGTCGTCGCGCACGGTTTCGCCGTAGGGGCCGCCCCAGCCGTCCGGCCTGACGTGCCCGCGAAAGAGTCGTACGATGCGGTAGGCGGTTGACTGCATTGGCTGCATACCAGTGGGACGAGCCACAATGGCGTCTCTGACACCGTTCACGCTGCCCTCCGCAGTTGCTCGGCCACGTCCGCTGGCACATCGAAGAACCCGAGCCTGCCCGGACACGGGACCGAGGTGGACAACGCCACGGGGTTCGCCAGCGCGAATCCGTACGGCCCGAAGAACCACCGAGACTCGGACTTCTGCACACAGTCCGTGATCGTGATCGCTCCGACCACGGCGCCGCGTGCCAGGTCCCCGAGGGCCGGCACGGCGAGCCCGGTCAGCGTCGCGATGAACTCCGCCAGTGACCTCGCCGCCGCTCACCGTCAGCTCCACCTCGCGAGCCACGGCGTCGGGGGTGAGGGAGGCGAGGCGGATCACGCTGCCTCCGAGATCAGATCGGCGAGGAGCCCGACCACCTGGGCGCAGAGCACGGGCATCTCCGTCGCTCGCGTGGAGCAGGATTCCACGTACTCCCGGAGAGCCTCGGGCGAGGCGAACGTGTCCTCGCCGATGTCCCGGCGGAGCCGCGTGGCGATGCGCTCGGCGTGCTCGGCGATGGAATCGAGGTAGTGATCCGCGTCGTAGCTCACCTCGGTGAGGCCCTGCTCCCCGGTGTCGCGGCGCTGAGCCCATGTGTCGGTCGTCCGCCGACACCCGCAGTGCCGGCAGACCTCGGCGCAGATGACGCCCCCACCGTGGCCCCAGCATCCGGGGTTCTCGCCGATGCCACCGACGAGCCAGACGGGCGTCACCCACTCGTGGGAGCCCGCCTCAGAGTCGCAGTAGGGCTCCTCCGGGGCGAGCGTGGCTCCGTCCTCGTCGTGCTCGCCGGTGAGCACGCAGCGGACGCCGTAATCGACGTAGATGGTGCCGGCGTCCGGGTCCGTCGTGTAGTTGTCGCGGTCAACGTTGCCGCGGGCGACGGCGAGCGCCTCGGCGGCTGAGGAGGCGACGCAGGTGTCATACCCGCGGCCCTCGTCCTCGTCGAGCTGCCACTCACGGGGCTCGTCCGAGCCGGTGAGTAGGTCGATGCCATAGGCGCGCCAGGCGTCGAGGCCGGCCTGCACCTCCGCGCGGAGCGCATCATGGGCGAGGTCCGCACCGGTCTCCTCCGGTGAGCCCGGGGCCGCGGCCTCGTAGGCGGCCAGGGCTGCCTCCACACACGGGCAGTCGTCGGCGGACTCGGGGAGCAGAGCGAGAGCGTCCTGGATCGGGGTCGTCGTGGCGGTGGTCATCTGGTCTCTCCTGGTGGCCGGCTTACTGGTCATGCCTACCTGCCTTGCACCCGTCGTGCCAGCCCATGCTGCCACCGGCAGCGCGCAAGATCAAGCCCCGAAGCCCACAAAACGCGAACGGCCGGGCGTAACCCGGCCGTCACGTAGCGTCACGTGTGACGCCTCACCCGTCCGCGTGGAAGTCCTCCCGGTCGCCGCGGACGGGGAAGCCGCGGTCGTCGTCCTCGTCCCCGTGGCCCGCCTGCCACATGCCGGCCAGGGAGACACCGCTACGGGGCAGGGCGTCGGCTGGGCGACTCGGCCAGGTCGAGCACGTAGACGATGGAGCCGGCCCGCACGGCGATCAGGAGGGCGTAGGACCAGATGGCCTCGCCGTCGGTGCGGCAGGTCCGGTCCCGTGCCAGGGTGCTGCCAGTGGCAGCAGTGACGCAACGCTGCGTCACCCGTGACACGGCGATCAGGCGCCGCCGTCCGCCGCCCGTACCGCCCTCTCGGCTGCACCGAAGGCGCGCTCGACCACGATCAGGAGGGTCTCCTCGACATCGGTCGAGTCCGCCGGTGGCAGCCCGCGGACGACGGCAACCAGCTCGCCCGCGCGCTCCACTGCCCGGTCGGCCAGGCGCACCCGGCGCGAGTGGCCCGGGAGCACCGAGCGCAGCGCCACCGTCTGCGCACGGGCACGGCGCACGGCACCGTCCGCAGCGTCCAGCGGCCCGTGCGGGTCGCCCCCGGCGCTCCACGCATCGGCGGCGGCGCGGGCGTGCTCGATTGCCGCCCGCAGCCCGGCCAGACACGCGGCAAGCGGAGCGCGGAGCGCGCTCGGGTCCGGCTGCGCGCTGGCGACCGCCTCGCTCACCGTCCTCCGACCACCTTCAGCGTCGAGGCCAGCAGCTCGCGGTAGAGCCCGGCGTTCGTCAGCATGAGGCACAGCGTGTCGGTCGGCGTACCGGCAGCGGCGTTGTCGCGCGTGTAGAACGTGACATCCACGCCCTGGTACTCCGGGCTCTCCGCCTGCGCCGCGACGCCGGGGTCGGTCTTGAGCACGAAGCCCTGGAAGCTCGCGACGACGCCCGAGTCGGGAGCGCCGATCTTGTCGAGCGCGGTGTTGGGCACCGCGGTCACGACGCGACCGTCCTCCCACAGCACGTCCACCGTGGCCCCCATGCCGAGGGCCTGCACGATGCCGAACTTCGGGGGCTGCGCCTGCACGAGCGGTCCGAGCAGCCCGGACAGGTTCTCCTGCGCGAACAGGGTCATGGACACCACGTCACCGAGAACGAACGCCATGTGGGGAGGCTATCGCTCGCCGAGCCGTGCCGTCAAGAAAACGGCGGTCAGGCCCAGGACAGCAGAAATCGTGCCCTATCGCCCACAGGGCCACTCGGCTGCCAGCATCGTGGCACGCGTCGCCGCGAGCAGACTCCGATCGGCGGGGTAGGCCGCCCAGGCGTTGTCGAACGTCGTGGCGCCCTGGATGGTGCCCCCGGTACACGAACCGTACAGACGGGTGACGCGGGCCTGCTCGCCGCTGGCGTCCGCCACGCGGTAGCCCGTACCGTCCGGCTTCGGCTCCAGGCGGAGCACAAACGTCGCCTCGACGCTGGGATTCAGCGTCGTACAGCTTCCAGCAGTCAGGTCGCTGGTGCAGAGGCCCATGTTCAGCGGCAGGGGGTCGCAGACGCCCTTGTTGATCGTCGCCGTGACGGTCAGCCCGTCCGCACTCTGCGTGACCGGCCACCACGTGAGCGGGCAGATCGTGCACGGGCTGTGCTGGCACGTCAGGCAGTACGTCCCGTATTTCGTGAGGTACGACTCCCAGACCACCGTGGGCGGCAGGTTCGTCTCGTCCACCACCGGGGGCTTGCAGCCGGGGCCGGCCTCCGGCGCCGCTCCGCCTGCGCCCTGGCTGGCTCCGCCGGCTCCCGGCGCCGCTCCGCCTGCCCCGGGGCCGTCCTCGGCCGTCATCCCACCCGCACCCGGGACGGTCCCGCCGGCCCCCGGCGCCGCTCCGCCCGTACCGAAGCCGCCCTCCGTTGTCGCCCCGCCTGCTCCCGGGGTGACCGTGCCGCCGTCCGCTGCCTCGCCCCCCGTACCGGTACCGGCGTGTCCGCCCGCCCCCGGCCCCCCGGCACCGCCCTCGCGGGCCTGCGTCCCGCCGCCCGCACCGACCGCGTCCGCCGTGACACGGGCGCCGTCCGCCTCGCCCACGCCGCCGTCACTGGCAGCAGCGCCGCCAAACGAGTCGCCGCCACAGCCGGCGAGCACCACGCACAGAGAAACGATGTTCAGGGTAAAGGTTGTCATGGCTTCCTTCGCTGCACGCGCCGTGCCAGCTTGTCCGTCGCGTCCGGGTACGCCCGCTTGCCGCTCGTCTCCAGCCGGTGCAGGTGCACGTAGAGCGCCTCGGCGATCACGCTCTCCACGTCCGTCCCGGCCTGCTTCGCCGCGGCGGCAATCCGGTCGCGCGTCTCCGCGATGGTCGCGAACGTGATCTTGACCCGTGCCGTCGGGCCCTTGCCCCGACCCGTCACTTGGTCACCCACAGCATGTAGAGCCGCTCCGGGGCCGGCTCCTTCGGCAGCTCGACGAGGCTGCTGTCGTACTCGATGTAGCGCACGCGGTAGCCGTGCTCCCTCACCCGCGTGAGGAACTCCGGGTAGCCCTGGCGCCAGCCCTCGTACTCCATGCAGATGACCGGGCGGTACGTGTCGCGCACCGCGAGCGAGCCCTCCCACACGAGCGGCTCCGCGCCTTCCACGTCCACCTTGATGAAGTCGAGCCTGCGGTCGGCAAGCGGCGCACCGGCGGGCCAGAAGTCCACCGAGTCGAGCTTGCGGGACGCCACGACCCCCGGCTGCATCATCTCGCCCGGCGGCGACCGCGTGTTCACGTCGGCCATGGCCGCGTTCCCCAGGTGAGCGAACGTATCCCCCGACTGCGGCACGAGGATGCGCGCCTCGCCATCCCGCTCCGCCACCGCGCACTGGTGCACGGTGACCGTGCCGCGGAACCCGTTGATCTCCGCGCTGCGCGTGACCAGGCGGCAGTGGGCGGGCAGGATGTCGAAGGCGTGCACGCGCCCCGCCGCGCCGACGCGCGCCGCCATCAGCAGCGTGTAGTAGCCGACGTTCGCGCCCACGTCGGCGCAGACCATGCCGGGTTGCAGGTGCCGTGCGATGGCCTGCGTGACCCAGAACTCCCAGCAGCCGTTCATCAGCAGGTGGGGCGCCAGGATCAGGTCGCGCGTGTCCACGTACAGCAGCAGGTCGCCGAGCACGCGCGTCAGCGCGACGTGGTTGCCGAGGTAGACGGTCTTGCAGCGCTGCTCGAACGCGCGCTCCAGCAATCCGCGGTCCGAAAAGGCGATGGATTCGACGATTCTCATGGGTTGGGGTCTCCGGTGTTGCCGCTGCTCACCCGAAGGTGCTCCACGATCGGCCCGCGCGCCGTCATCGCGCTCCGGAACGCGAACGCGCCGATCATGTAGGTGGCCGCAGCGAGGAGCGCCCAGTGGGGCGTCGGGGGGATCACCTTCAGCCTGGTGCCGTCGTACTCGACGAAGTGGCCGTTGAAGCAGCAGAGGCGCACCGCGAGGATCGGCTCGGGAGTACCGATCTGCCGGATGAACCAGTGCTCCTCCTCGAACTGCCCGTGCATGCAGGTGGCGGCACACGCCACCGCGCGCACGTCCGTCCAGGCGCTCCCGCACTCGGGGCAGCCGACCTTCGGGTCGAGCCACTCGGGCAACTGGTCGCAGTTCCCCTGCTCGGGCCGCAGGCGGACCCAGAGGAGGTGCTGAGGTTCACTCGTGTCCATGCTCGTCCTCTCCGATCGCCATCTTCTCTTGCCACCGCTCCATCTTCTCCAGGCAGCGTAAGTGCAGCCCGAAGCCGCGCACCTGACCGTCACCGAGGAGCGTCACCGTGTACTCCACCGGCTTGCCACTCGGCCGCTTGCCTGCCAGGTCGCCCCGCGTCGGCTGCTCGCACAGCAGACACGTGAGCCAGTGGTCGGACTCGCCGCCGGGGTCCGGCTCTCCTTCGAGACGCACGGCGCGCAGGGTGAAGGGACGCCACCTCACGGCATGTCACCCACGCTCCGCTGCCGCCACCGCGCGCAGGTGCGCCGGCTCGCAGTCATCAGGGAAGGCGAGCACGTGCGTGCCGCGCTGGTCGCCCGCAGGGAACGGATGCGGCGCCTCGTCCGGCAGCCGCCGGTCCAGCGCGATCCACGCCCCGTCGTCGCAGCGGCGCAGCCGCGCGACCCTGCCCGCGGCGTTGACGACGTGGCCCTCCGCGGTCCGCCGGACCACGACGCGACTCCCTAGACGGAACGCTCGCATCAGTGCCGCGCCTCCGTGCTGTCTTCGTCGTCCGTCAGCAGCAGCCGCATCCGCCGCCGCACCCGATGCAGATCCACGCCGCTGAGCCCGGTAGCGACCAGCAGCCCCCGGATGGTCGTCTCCTGGTCGCGTACCGCCTCCGCCGCCAGGTCGAGCCGCTCCTGGATGCGGCGCCGCGACAGGTAGGGGTACACGGCGACGCCGAACCAGATCGACCCATCCAGCCGCTGCCACAGCGCGTACGCCTCCGCCCAGGTCATGGCTGCGGCCCCTCCCCGAACAGCGCCTTCTTCAGCGCCTCGCGCGCTGCCGGGTTCGCGTCGATGATCGGGCCGAAGATGCACCGGAGCTTCTCCCCGAGGTACTCCATGTCGTGCACGGCCACCGGCAGCGCCTGCCCCGTGTGCGTGTTCAGGAAGCGGAAGTCGATCCCCTGCGCGGCGCACCGCGCGCACACTTCGACGTACTTGCCGAGCAGCCCGTTGAACTCGATGAAGGCATGCACCTCCCCACCCATGTTCGCGCCGAAGAACAGACCGTAGGTCCGGCACGCAACTTCATCCATGCGCTCGACGAGTGCGGCCAGCTCGGCCTTGGTCCCCTCCGTCATGGGCCCTGCCCCCATCCGCTGGGCCACTGCGCCGGCTCGGCCTTCTGCACCGCCGGGGCGCCCGAGCGCGCCGCCACGCGGCCGCCGACCACGAGCACGAACTCGCTCCCCCCGTCCCACTCGTCCGTGCTGAGCAGGGCCAGGCCCTGGCCCGCTGTGACGCTGTACCAGGCACATGGTTCCATGCCGCCAACGCTGCCACTCCCGCCACCGGCTGTCAAGGGGGCTCTTTCCCCGTCCAGTAGCGGTTCTCGTCCTCCCACATCTCCGAGGCCACGGTGACCACGTTCAGCCGCTTCGTGCGCCCCTCCAGCAGATCGATGATGGCCCCCCGGACCAGGCCCGTGTACGTGCAACGGAGCCGCTGGGCCCGCAGCACCAGCGCCCGGAAGGCCCCCGGTGTCACGTCGGTCTTGGCGTTGTACGGCCACCACCCCTTCGCCGCGACCTCCTTGAAGTTGCTCAGCCGGTGCGTCTTGCCGCGGTACCACCACGAGCGGCCGGTCCAGCCGGGATTCTCCGGCCCCGACAGCAGCGTGTGGATGATGCTCCGCAGCACCACCGAGCTGGACAGGTCGCGCGCGCGGCAGTACGCGAGCCAGTCGTCGTTCAGCGCCTTCGGCAGGTCGAGGTCGATCTGCTTGCGCCGACCGTGCACGGTCTTCCCGGTGCCCAGCACGACCGCTCGCTGGCCCGCGCTGCGCCGTTCCGCCGACAGCTCGGCCTGCGCCTGCACGAGCACGTCGGGCTGCACACCGACACGACGCGCGACCGCCTCCAGACTGTCCGTCGGGTAGGTCACCCAGCGCGACCGCTTGACCTTCTCGATCAGCCAGCGCCGGAAGCGGGCGTGGTCCTCCTCCTTCGGCGGGGGCTCCGGCATGACGGCACGCTCAGGCGTGGTAGCCCGGCGGCGGCACATCCCGCCGAAGCTGGAGCCGGACCTTCGCTACGTCCTCCCCGTGGTTCTTCGAGTTGCCCTTGCAACTCAGCGCCTCGTACGCCCAGTGGTTGATGAGCGCTGCCCAGATGGGCGGCACCGTGCTCAGCAGGAACTTACGGCCCTCGTCGCAGCAGAGTGCTCCGCCCGCCGCTACCCGCGCGACGAGCCAATCGTACTGCTTCGCCGTCAGCGGGTGCTGCTTGCAGTACGACCGGTAGAACCGGTACTTCGCCTCCTGGGCGCGGTTGAGCGCGGCTTCGCAGGATCGGATCTGTTTCTCGATGGCGCGAAGGCGCGCCTGCGGCGAGGTCATCCGCCCCCGTCGCGCCGCGGCCGCAACTCGACCGCGCGGACGAAGCTGACGTGCGTGACCATTTCCGGTCGCACGTACACGTCCATCAGCGCCTGCCCGCCGAGCGACTCCGCCGTGCGCGGGATGCCGAGCCGCTCCTCGATGACGAGCCACGTGCCGCACTCCGACGCCCGGAGCACGCCGACGGCGACGGCGGTGGGCTGCATGGGCTCCACGATGCCCGGCAGCCCGATCACGCGGTCGGAGCCCGGAACCCGCACCGTCTGCGGCTCCCCGTTCTTGTCCATCAGCGGAGCGATCTGCACGTAGGGCACCTGCTGCGCGAACTGCACGGCGACCGGCATCCCGAACAGCGCACGGAACGGCGCGAGCCGGTCGTCGGTGGGCTTGCTGGCCGGCTGCGAGGTGGGAGTGATGCCGGGCTCGGTCGAGGTGGCGGGCGGATCGGTAGGGTCATTCATGGGGTCGTCGTCTCCTGCTGGTTGGCGTCCGATTGACGCAGATACTCCACGAAGGGCGCGATCTGTCTGCCCCACGCCCAGGTCTCGCGCAGGGCCGCGGCCCCGGATGCAGCCGCGGCGTCGAGCGCCTCCCACTCCGCGTACGCGCGCCGCAGCGCCACCGCAACGGCGTCGGGCTCGACCGTCGGCGCCATGGCCCCCGGCAGGTCGTCGATTCGCGCGTCCGGGCCATGCTCGACCCGCACGGCGCCCGGGAGGCTGGGCTGAAGACTGAGAGGGCGGAACCACTGCGAATGCCCCGTGCAGGCCGTGGCCACGATCGGCACCCCGCACGCGAGCCCTTCGAGGGGGCAGCAGCCGAAGCCCTCCCCACGTGAGGGCTGGCACACGACGTGCTGCACGCCGTAGACCTGCGCGAGCGCTGTCGGACGCGCCTCCAGCCGTGCCGTCACCGTGACGGAATCGAGGCGCATACCTGGCCCCGCACGCTCCGCCATCCACGCCACGGTCTTCGAGAGCGCCTCCACGTCGAGCACCAGGCGGAGCTTCGCTTCCGCGGGCAGCTCCCCCTTCGCCATCAGCATCCCCCACGCCTCCAGCAAGGCGTGCGTGCCCTTGCGCTCCCGGTCACTCGACGACAGGTGCAGCACGTTGAAGGCGCCACGTCGATACGCCTCCGCGGCCACCTCGCGCAGGGACGGGCTCCGAACGAACCCCGGGGCAATGCCGTGCGGCACGACGCGCACCGGAATGCTTGTCAGCTCCTCGACGACTTCCTGCGCCCACTCCGACGGCACGAGGATTTCCGTGCACTCGCTCTCCAGCGCCCGGAGCAGGAGCGGGGGCACCGCCGAGCTGTTCGGTGCCAGCATCGCGTACCGTGCCCGGTGGCGCGCACCGCTCCGCATGGCGCGCAGGTGGCCGAGTGGCCCGGTGAATACGGCATGCGGCGCGAGCGCGCCGCCGGGCTGGGGCGAGTCGGGCGGCAGGTCGCGATCGAACGCGACGATGCCGGCGAGCAGGTCCGCGTCGCGCAGCACGCCGGCAAATCCATCCGTGACCTGCGCGTGCGATCCGTAGCCGAGCACGCGGCCGTAGAGGCGGACCGTGGGCGTCACGACCCCGCCTTCGTCGCCACCGCTGCCGGGATGGCGCCACACCGGGGCTCCTCCTCCGGCTCACAGGGCTTGAGCACCACCTCCCAGTTGAGCCCGTTGCCCCCGTTGGGCGTGCTTTTCAAAGCGTCGGAGAGCCGCTCACGCCGCACCAGCCACGGATCTCGACCGGCAGCGTCCTCCATGAAGATGACGGCACCGTGTGCCCAGGTCACGTGGCGCACGGTCTGCCCCTCGCGCATCTTCTGGATCGCTTCCTCTCGGGTCAGCCTCGTCATGGCCCCGTCCGCTCCGCCGGATCGTCCGTAGCCCCCTCGCCCTGCGGCGCTCGCTCCACCACCACGACCACGCCACCGCCGAGGCTCCCGAGCCCCGCCTGCGCCATGATCGCGCGCTCGTCAGCCGTCCCGCGATTCTTCGCCCGCTCGATCGTCGCGAAGTCCAGGCCCTGCGCCTCCAGACGGCGTCGCTCCCACTCTCGCAGGTAGACCCGCTCGCAGTGAGCCTCCCACGCGGGCGGCGCAAAGTACGCCTCGCTGCCGTCGCCGCCCTCCGCCTGACGCGGACGCCCGAGCCACAGTGGCCAGGGCATCGGGTCGGGAGCGAACGCCGCCTTCAGGGTGTCGAGCAGGCCCTCGACACTCACTGCCGCAGCCTGCGCGAGAGCCAGCATCTCCCTCACGACGGGCGCGAACCGCGCGGTCTCGACGTCCATCTGTGCGGCCAGCGCCGTAAACAGCGGCAGCGCCCCCTGAAACTCTACATCGCGCTCCGCGATGAGCGGCGCCACCCGGTGAAGTACATAGAGCTGCCACTCCTCGGTGGAGGCATCGTCGCTGGGTCGTCCGGTGCTCACGCTGCCCCCTTCTCGCGCACCGCGGCCACTGCGTCCCAGCACAGACCCGCTGCCGTCAGGAACTCTTCCCGCGACAGCCGATGGGATTGCGTCATCGCCGCCGCTTCCTCGAACATCGCCATCCCGATCAGGCCAACAGCATCCTCGGGCTCCAGGCCCAGCCGCAGCACGAGGTCCCCGTATGCCTGCGTGCTCACGGCGTGCACCGCCAGGAGCAGTGCATCCTTCTTTGACTCGTCCTGCTCGCTCGCGATCTTCATGTCTTCACCCGCTCCCGCAGCCACGCGGCCGCCTTTGGGTCCACTCCGTCAAGCCGCTTGAGGATCAAGTCGGCCATCTGCCGCCCGACGGCCGGAAAGCCGAACACGCGCTCGTAGTGCGCCGGCCGCGCGAACGCGACAGGCGGCGTCGCCTTGCGCAGCGCGCGCACGAGCGCCTCACTCGTGACGCTCGCCCACTCGGCGTCGGGCTCCCAGCCGTAGCTCGGGTGCACCTTCTCCATACCGTAGGCCACCGGCACGTCCTCCGGCTCGCAGAAGTCCGCCGTGCCGCCATACGGCACGTGCACCACGCGATTGCCCGCGAGCTTCGCCTCGAATGCCCCCAGGGCCCACGCTTCTCCATGCGACGCGGAGACGTACAGGTTGTGGTCGAAGTGCAGTTTCAGGATCTTGCTCCGCGGGTACCGCCGCGTGTCCACCGTGAGGTGCGCCGCCATCGTCTCCGGGTTCCGCCAGTAGTCGTACCGCTTGAGCCACTCGGCGAGGCTCTCCTCGGGCGTCGGGTACCCCCTCCACGTGCCCGGACTGGTCTTGATCGTGAGCCGGACGTCGTCGCCCGGCCGGAACGCTTCCAGGAACGCGCCGACCAGCTCATGCAGGCCCTTGCGCGGCTCCCAGCGCCCGATGGTGTAGAAGCGGCGCTCCGCGAACGGCCGCCGCTCGACCAGCCGACAGATCGGGTCGCTCGGCTCGTACGGGTGCGGCACGACGTGGACCTTCTCCGCCGGCACGCCCGACCGGATCAGCATCGCCGCGTTCTGGTGGCAGGGGACCCACGCCTGCCCGCACCGGGCAAGCTGCGCCGCAATGCCGGGTGCCACGCGGTCCCGTTCCCAGACCGTGTAGGTGATCGTCGAGTCGTACACCGCGCGCCGCAGGGCCAGCAGCAGCTCCGGGTCGGAGGCCACCACCTGGCGCGGCATCAGATGGTTTTCCAGCGTGCCCTGGCCGTGCACCACCATGTGCCGGAGCAAGACGGCCAGCGTACGGATCGACGTGTCGGGCAGCGTGCCGACCTCGGCCTTCACCACGTCCGGCAGGCCCCCCGGCGCGAACACGGGCTCGGGGATCCCCGCGTCGTTCACGATGATGCCCGAGAACGACTTGAGCAGCACCGGGACCCCCTGCGCCGCCAGCGCCCGCGCGTGCAGGCGCGCAGCGATGGCCGTCGCGTCCCACGGCGTCTCCCACTCCGCCTGGTACAGGACACCGTAGTCGTACGTCGCGGCGTCCCCCGGGCCGAAGTAGTCCTCGGCTGGGATGGTCGGCTGTTCCGGTCGCGGTTCGCTCATGGCGCGCTCATCCTGCCCTGCCCGGCCCAGGCGTACCGCCGCCCGGCTTCCGGCGCGCCGCGGCCTCGCCGTCGAAGAAGTGCGACGCCGCCATGGCGAACTGATCGGTGTCCCCGCCCAGCTCGACAGCGAACTTCGCCGCGATCTGCAACGCGGCCGCGCACGCCGCCGTGCGCTCCAGATCCGGGTTTGCCGCGAAGTACCGCACGATGAACTCGTGCAGGTGGTAGGCGAAGCGCCCGGCCGGCTGGCTCATGTCCACCGACGGGGCGTCCGCCGGTTTGCCGCCCTCGATCAGCTTCATCCGGCCGCGCTTCAGGGCGCGGCGCTGCTGGCGGTTCAGCGGAGCGGGGGCCTTGGGGCTCTTGGCGTCGTCGTCGGTCATCTTCTGTAGGCGTACAGCGTGCTGCCGCTGCTGTCAACTGGGTGGATTGGACCTTGTCGCGGCGTCGTAGGCCCCGCGCTGCCTTGGGTTGCTTCACGCGCCGCACGCTTCTTCCCGCAGATCCTGCGGCAGCGCGGCCATGGCGGACTGCAACCGTGCGCGCACGTAGCCGTAGGCGTTGAGCGCGGCGCGTTCCGTCTCGTTCTCGGAGCCGTCCGAGCGGCAGCGGCCGTCCAGGTACGCGAGTAGTGCGCCGACGCGCTCGACGAGCGCCAGCAGGGAACCACGACGGGCCTCGGCGGTCTGTCGTTCCGCCTGCGCGACGGTTGCCCGGTCGCGGTAGTCCTCCGCGCTCGCTGCCATGGTGCGCAGCCGGGTGATGTGCCTCGCCAGGTTCTCCATGTCGCTGATGCCGGCAGCCGCGTAGGCGGCGGTCATCTCGGTCTCCACGTGTTCGAGCTTCGCTGTCCGTGCCGTTAGCTGCACGGTCAGCCGCTCGGCCGCCTTCGCAGCCTCCTGGTGCTCCAGTGCCTGCACCGTCGTGTACGCTCGCAGCAGCGCCACGATCACAGATCGCAGCCCGCGCACGCTGTTGATGAATCGGCGCGAGCCGACTTCCACCAGCCGCGCTCGATCCAGCGCGCGCTCCAGGTCCATCGGGTCCCACCCGTCATCCTCCTCGCCACCGGCGAACAGCGCCGCGTCAGAGCGCCGGTCTTCTCCACCGTGGCCGGCACCGGCTAGAACGCCATCGCACGTGGAGTCGATGGCGGGAGTCTTCTTGTGGTGCGCGCAGATCCAGTCAGTCCCTGGCATCCGCGCGAGGGCGCGGCAGATGGGGCAGTCCAGGGCCGGCGGGATCTCCTCCTCGCCGTGGACCATCTCGCGGTGCGCCTGGAATGTTTCCGCGGTGCCGAACGTCAAGTTGCAGACGAGGCAGGTGATCGGGCCGGCCGGGGCCAGCACCTCGTCGATCGTCTCCGGTGACGCCGCGACATGCACGTCAGGGACGGGTACCGCTGGTCGCGTCAGCCGCTCGATCTCGCGCTGTACGTACCACGCGGCCTTCCTCAGATCCTCGATCACGTCGCCCTTCTCCCCGGCGCGCCAGATGTACTTCATGGCGTTCCCGCGGTTGAAGTTGAAGTGCTCGACGACGGTGATGCACTCCACGCCACTCGGGTGGCTCCGGTAGTGCTTCGGGTGGTTGACCGGGTCGTTGGCCTCCGCGTCCTCGCGCATCGCCCGCTCGACCGCGTGGTCGTTCAGGTCATCGTTCGTCGTCTGCTCGTGCTCCATGCTCTCTCCTTCGGTGGTTCCCGTACTCAGGCCGTCGCTGCTTTTCGTGGCGCACGCTGGCAACCCACCGCGATGCACACGACGCCACCAGGCGCTTGCACGACGAACCAGAAGGCCATCTGCAGAGCGGTGTGATCGGTCGCGGGCTCCGACAGCTGCTTCGAGAAGGTGCTCGGATCCGGGAACAGTTTGCGCCAGTCGGCCTGGAGCTTTTCGCGCCGGAAAGCCACGAGGCCGTCTTCCGCGACGTTGAGACACATGACTAGGTCCGTAGTGCCCAGCGCCGCTGCCGACTCCGCGTAGGCCTCCAGCAGATCCACGTTCACGATTGAGGCAGCCCACTCCTCGTCGGTCACGGTTGCTGTCCTCCCAGGAACGGACACCACGCAGGCGTCTTCCACGTCGTGTCCCCGATGCGCCGGTCACCCTTCACGTCGGGATGTCCGCACGAGACGTCGAAGCCGGAGTCGCCCTGGCACACGTACCTGTCGTTCCGACAGTGGACGCAGTCCGAGCAGGACGCCTCGACACGGACTTTCGGGCCTTCGTTCACGCGCCCTCCATCTTGCAATCCGCGCCGCACGTCGCGCAGCATCCGTCCTCGTCCGCCTTGACGTGGGGGCCACAGGTCGGACAGGTGAACGACCCCGCGCGCTCCGCGGCGCGCTCCTTCACCCACTCGTTCAGAGCGTCCACGGCGTCGGCGAGCGTGTCGAGCAGGCCGCGTCCCGTCTCCTCGTGCGCCTCTGCCTCCCGATCCATGTCCTCTTTCCGCCAGTCCTGCGCAGCGCAGACGATCTCGCGCTGCATCTTGAACTTCTCCTCGTACGCGGCGCACATGGCCCCCATCTGCTCGCAGTCCTTCTCGACTCGCGCTCGGTACCCGAGGATGTCCGCCTCGCCGGGGACGAGCTTCCTGTGCTGGACCCACCCATCGTAGTTGCCGAGGTAGTGCGTCGTCCGCTGGCCTGCCCAGATCCAGACACGTCCGTCCCACATGTGAGGGATCTGCTCGAACCGTGTTCGCTCGTAGGTCGTCATCGGCCGCGCCACATGCTCCAGCGGGCTCAGGTGGCCGCCCGTGACGAGCTTCTCGTAGAGAGCCAGGTCTTCCGCCTGGTCCCGGACTCCGTCGTGCGTGAGGTACGAGACGCGAGCGCAACGGGCCACGCTGATCTTCACGAGGCGCTGATCTGCTGCATGCACCTCTGCCGGCGTACCTGGCAGCGCGGCGTCGCGCTCCTCCTCCGATACCAGCGGCAGATGCCAGTCGTCGTCCCCGAGCAACGTCGGCTCGTGCTTCTCGTAGAGCGCGAGCATCATCTCCGCCGCCGTGCGGAACTCCCCCTGCGCGTCCGGGTTCACACGCAGGTGCCAGAAGTTCGACCAGTCGGTCGCCGACAGGATAGCGGTGTGCCAGGCGTAGGGTTCGAGCACGCGGTTCGCGAGCGCCTTGTGTAGCCCCGCGCCGGACAGCGCCCTGGCGACACTGAGCGCGCCGGTCACTCCCTGCCGCCACCACGCCTCGGCCTCCAGCGCCATGGCGTCGTCCAGCGCCTCCGCGCCCTGCATCCCCTTCTGGTTCTTGATGAACGCCGCCGGGATGAACGGATCGACCTCGATCTGCGCGATCTTCTTCGCGACCGGGGTGGCCCGGGACGAGGCGCTGTTCCGGCTCAGCATCCGGTGCGTATTCACTTCAGCGAGCACGATGCGCGGGAACGTGACCTCGAACGTGGTCAGGCGCTCGCCGTGCTCCGTGATCGAGTCTGCCAGGATCTTCGCGTCGTAGCTCATTGGTACTCCTCGTCCCGGAACCGGGACAACTCCGCTTCCTGCTTCCTGCGTGCCTCGTCCGCGGCCTCGCACTTCTCGCACTCGTAGGCCCAGAGGACGCCGTGCTCGCACCGAAGCTCGGGGCAGTGCGGGGCGTGGATGTGCTCCGAGCCGCCGCTGAAGCCGCCGGGCGACGCGTCGAAGACCGCGTACTTGAGCGCGCCGCAGTGCTTGCACTTCGGGTAGTCCGCCAGCGGCACCGCGTAGGCACCTGGCGCGAGGATCGTTCGCTCGCGCATCAGTACCGGATGCTCCCGACGGTTCGCACGTCCAGTTCACGCGCGTACTTCTGCGTGGCTTCTTCTTCGGTCTGGGTCACTTGACCTCTCCTTCGCGCGGCACCTTGAACCGCGGGTCCGGCTCGCAGCGGCCCCACTTGTAGCCGACCTCGCACGACTGCACGCCAACGATGCCGGGACCGAATGCGCACGCCTGCGTCTGACCGCAAGCGAAGCACTCCTTCACGTCACGCTCGGCGTGGTCATTCATCTCGTGGACGCGCCCGAGCATGAAGCCGAGAAAGATGAATGCCGAGAACAGCACGATGTTCAGCGCGACCTTCACTTCGGGCACTCCTTCCTGGCGAGCGGGTAGCAGCGGACGACATCGACGAAGCCCTCACGCGGATCTCCAGCGATGGCTTGCGCCCTACCCAGCGTGCCCCGCGAGTACCCGCAGCGCGACAGCTGCCCGTCGATGCCGGTGTAGAAGTCGAAGTCGAGTCGCACTTCGGGGCGCGGGTCCACCCAGCAGGAGCCGGCCGCGTCGCGCGCAAGGCGGTCGAGCAGTTCGTGGACTCCAACGACCATGGACCCGATGATCACGACCCCGAGCACGCTGAACAGACCTAACGCCAAGCCCCTCATCGCTGCCTCCCGATCTCCCGTGTTTCCGACTGTATCGCCCGTATCTGATCCCGCATCTGCTCGTCGGTCCACTCGCCATCGACGACCCGGTAGAGGCTGCCGACCGTCGCGACTGCCTCTCTCGTCCGCACCTCGTGCAGCGCGGAGACGATGGCCGTCAGCGCGGCATCGCGGACCTCTCGGCGGCCTTTACGAAGCCCGTACCGGTACCATGCGAGCCCCGTGAAGATGCATGCCAAGCTCCAGAGGAGAGTAACCTCAGTCATCGCCGTCCTCCTCGCCGCTGCGCCCGTCGGTCGATCTCCACGAACGCACAGAACATCGAGACGACCAGGCCCCCTCCGGTCCACCACGGGCCCAGCTTCCACAGTATCGCCGCGAAGACGCTTCCGAGAACCGCCGTCACTCCGAGGAGCAGCAGGTAAAGGATCGTGAGTGGCCAGCGTTCGACGAGCTTCACAGCCACTTCCCCTCGCTCTGGGCCTTCCGCCACAGCGTCAGCTCCTTCTCCATCCGGTCGGCGGCCTCACGCAGCGTCTGCACGCATGCCTCCCCTTGCTCCAGGGTCGTGAAGCACAGGCGCACGATCGCGTCGTCGGCCCGGTTCTCGACCTCTGCGGCGACGCCACGCGGGAATTGGATGTTCTCCCCGAAGTCACGGTACATGGCGGCACCTTAGCCGGTGGCAGCACCGGCGTCAAGGCGCCCCCCGCCAGCGCTTACCAGTCGCGGCGTCGAAGGCCCCGCGCTGCCTTGGCGACTCCGACGCGCGCCGCATCCTCGTCGGCAAGCACGGGTCGCGGCGTCGAAGGCCCCGCGCTGCCTTGGCGACATGCATTGCTGCCCGGGCGATTGTCACAGTATCCAGCCCCGGTCGCGGCGTCGAAGGCCCCGCGCTGCCTTGGCGACTCCGGCATCAGCGACCCCAGCTCCACTCGGACCCTCGGTCGCGGCGTCGAAGGCCCCGCGCTGCCTTGGCGACGAAGTAGAAATCCGCCTCTTCACCGACGGCGTGCTCGTCGCGGCGTCGAAGGCCCCGCGCTGCCTTGGCGACCTTGTGGCGCAGGTCGGACTCACTCCAGGGCGGGATGGTCGCGGCGTCGAAGGCCCCGCGCTGCCTTGGCGACTGGTGAGGGGCCACCGGGTCTTGCTCGCCGAGGATCTCGTCGCGGCGTCGAAGGCCCCGCGCTGCCTTGGCGACTCCGACGGGCGCAGCGTCTGATCGGGCGGAGCGGATAGTCGCGGCGTCGAAGGCCCCGCGCTGCCTTGGCGACCCTCGGCGAGGGGCGTCCCCTGACCCTCTGCATGTTGCGAGGTCGCGGCGTCGAAGGCCCCGCGCTGCCTTGGCGACCGTCGTCCTCTCCGACTTGCTGCTGCAGCCGAGCGACTAGTCGCGGCGTCGAAGGCCCCGCGCTGCCTTGGCGACCTCGAAGTTGCCAAGCACACGGGGCTGTCCACGGGAGGTCGCGGCGTCGAAGGCCCCGCGCTGCCTTGGCGACTGGACGGGTCTCCGTGCCCGTCGCACCAACAGGAAAGGTCGCGGCGTCGAAGGCCCCGCGCTGCCTTGGCGACCCGAGCAGGGCCGCCAGCCGGGAGGACCAAACCGGCTTGTCGCGGCGTCGAAGGCCCCGCGCTGCCTTGGCGACCCAGCTCGCGAATCATGTGCTCCCGAAGCGCCTGTCGTCGCGGCGTCGAAGGCCCCGCGCTGCCTTGGCGACTTGACGCAACGGAGGAGCCGTCCCCCGACACGGAGCACGCGTCGCGGCGTCGAAGGCCCCGCGCTGCCTTGGCGACAGAGAGAGGAGAAAAATAGAGAAGGAGAGAGAGAGAGCAGTCGCGGCGTCGAAGGCCCCGCGCTGCCTTGGCGACCCAAGCCCAAGCATACACCCGATCCGGCTCCCTGCCCCAGTCGCGGCGTCGAAGGCCCCGCGCTGCCTTGGCGACCTCCTCCGCGATGTCGTCGATGCCGTCGGGCGGCGCCTCGTTGTCGCGGCGTCGAAGGCCCCGCGCTGCCTTGGCGACCCGGAGCGCACCGCACCGGAGGGAGGCGGGCCGCCAGTCGCGGCGTCGAAGGCCCCGCGCTGCCTTGGCGACCGCCGGAGGCGCATGGAGTAGACTAACGGGCGCACAGTCGCGGCGTCGAAGGCCCCGCGCTGCCTTGGCGACAAGGTGGAGGCCGCGCGGAAGGACGTCGATCGCGCGTCGCGGCGTCGAAGGCCCCGCGCTGCCTTGGCGACGGCAGCTCCTCCGAGCCGGCCCCGGCGAGCGGCAGCGGGTCGCGGCGTCGAAGGCCCCGCGCTGCCTTGGCGACCCAGCGGCGCGCACTACGCATGGACGGACGCGCGGGTCGCGGCGTCGAAGGCCCCGCGCTGCCTTGGCGACCCGTCATCCGGGCCCTGCTATCCTTTCGGGCCCTTGGCGACCGCCTTGCGAGCGGTCCCTCGGGCGCCCCAGATCGGAAGACCCCGTGGGCTGCCGATCTGCCACTTCCCCGCTGCGAGCGGGCTTGTTTTCCGCGCTGCGAGCGGGTGCCGTGGTCGGTGCATCACCCGACCGCTCGCGCTCGCCACCGGGCGCATGCCCGTGCCACAGCGCCAGCATCACCCGGCAAGCGTTCTCGTCCTGGTCCCAGCTCGCCGCACACCCCGCGCAGGTCTGGACCCTATCCGCCTGCCGCTCCCACGCATTGTTCACGTGACCGCACTTGTGGCACGTGCGCGTGTTGTTGTGCGGCGCCATCTTCTCCGCCTGCCCCTTGCACGTCTCCATGAGCCGTGCGGCGAGGTCGCCGGGCGATGCGATGCGCGCCACCCGGTGCAGCCAGTCCCGGTTCACCTTCTCCTCGGCCGAGGCGTTCTTGGCGAACTTCGGCAGGTCGATCTTCTCGACCAGCACGTGCTCGTACTGCCGGGCGACCTGGCAGACCTTGCGGAACATCTCGGTCCGCGCGTTCTCGGCGTAGCGCCGCTCGCGGATCTCCCAGTCGTAGAGGTGCGCGTCCTTCCGCCGCCACCACTCCAGGTAGACGGCGATCTGCATGAGCGGGTGGACGGGGGCCGTCGTCGCGGCATGCCTCTGCTGGAGCCACGCGCTCACCTCCGCGAACGTGCCGAACAGGTCGAGCCCCGCCGCCTTCCGGTCGATGCGCCACTGCTTCCACAGGCCGTGGTCGGCCCCCAGCCGCCGGGCCACCCGGATGAGATTCCCGTGCGCGCGCCAGTACGGCATCGTCGCCGTCGCGGCTTGCATCCAGGCCGGGACGTGCCCCGGGTTGGCGACCATCCACGCGCGCAACTCCGCGCACGCGGCGTTGAAGTGATCGTCCGCCCGGCCGCGCAGCACGTCGGCGTAGTCGATCGCCTTCCGCACCCCCTCCGGGACGAGGAGCTGCCCGTGCCGCCCGTGGTCGTCCATCCAGTAGGCCACCCGGATGCCGCCATCCATGACGCGCCAGCCGGTGTCAATGGCAATCGTCCCGGCACCCTCGACCGGGCCAGGCTTCGCCCACTGCGGCGACTCCACGACGCACTGGAGCGAATACAGCGTCCGCGGTCCTTGCCGCTCTGCGCGGATCCAGATTTGCGTGATGAACCCGTCCTGCGGCAGTGGCCGGTGGAGCTTCACCGGGAACTCGGCGTACTGACCGTCGGTGGTGACCCGCATGCGCAGCGTGCCGTACCGCTGCGCCGCCTTCGCTCCGTTCGGGAGCCGGTCGCTCATGCGCAGGGCGATCTGCCCGTTGCGACCCGCCAGCAGGTCTGCCACCGGCAGCCGGTGCACCTGCACACCGAGGCGCCCCTCGCCGATGAACCGCTCCTTCGGGCGCGGGTCGGGCCGCGGCGGCCGCCCCTTCGGCGGCGGCGCGAACGCAGCCTCGACCGCTTTCTCGACCAGCAGGTACGTGCCGGGGGTGAGGCCACAGGCGGCCCGGATCTGCTTCTTCACCTCGTTCGCGTCGTGATTGATCCGCGCGACCATCTTCCACTCGTCAGCCCACTCCGGCTCCGTGAGCATTTCCTCCAGCGCCGCGCGGTTCGTCTTCTCCCGGATGCGCGACGCCGTGTTCCCCTCCGCCAGACGGGCGCTCCGCTGGCTCAGCTCCTCGTTGCCCGGCCCGTAGACCTTCTCGGCCTCCGCGCGCGCCGCCTTGAGCCGCTCGGCGAGCGCCCGCCGCTCCTCCTTCACCGCCTTGATCCTGGCACTCGCCGCGGGATCCTCGACGCGCGTCCGCGCCGCCTGGCGCACTGCGCGCAGGCCGCCGACCTCCGCCGTGATCTTCTCGTTCAGCGCGTCCATCTCCGCCTGGAGGGCGGTGAGGGTCTCCCCGACCGTCCCGCGCGCAGCGCGGTACAGGGTCCGCCTGTCCAGCTCCAACTGCACGATCTGGTTGTAGTAGTCGTGCGCCTTCTCCAGCTCTCGCCGCACCAGAGCGGCCCCCTCCACGGGCGGCCGTGCGAATCCAGTCCAGATACCGACCAATGCTTGGGACGTTCGACGTTTCATGTTCGATCCTTTCTTTCCGTGTCCACGTACACCGCTTCGCCGGGGATCAGCTTCCGTAGCTGGACCCAGCCGTTGTAATTTCCGCAGTAGTAGACATCCCGAGGCGTGCCCGTCAGTCGCACAGGGACGTTCCCGGCGTTCACCGCGTCCACGAAGGCCGGGGCAACGCGCAGCGTGCGCGTGCCGTCCGGCGTGAAGAACTCCGCCTCGACCTGACGGAAGGCGTCCAGCTCCCACTCGGTCATCGGCCGGGCCGGGTGCTCCAGCGGGCTCAGGTGGCGGTTCTGCACGAGCGAGCGGTACAGCAGCGTGAGCGCTCGCTCGGGCAGGTTCCCGAGCGCTAGCTCGGCGGCGCGTAGCTCCGCGGCCTCAGCGGCAGCAGTCGGGCTCATAGTGGCCCCCTCCACTGCTTGCGCTCCGCCTCGTGCTTCTCCTGCTTCCGCTTCGCGTAGTCGCGGACCCCGGCGCGGAGATAGTCCTCGTCGATGTCCCCGCGAATCCAGCCGTTCAGGTAGTGGAGCGCCGGGCTCGACAGGAGGTTCAAGGCGACGTCCATGCCGTAGAGCACGCGCAGCCGCTCGGCCCGGATGCCGCTCCGTCGCCCGTGGCGGTAGCCCAACCAACCCCACGCGGCAGCGAGCAACAGCCCAGTGATCGTCGTGACGCTCATGTTCCCTCCGCCTCCATCACGCTCGCCGTCCAGCCCTCGCGCGCCATCGCATCGGCGATCTCCTCGTCGATGACGCCGTGCTCCGCGGAGCAGTAGTAGGTCATGTAGTCGCCCTCGCCGACGATGGCCGCGATCAGGTCGCCGGCCGCCCGCAACGAGTAGCTCGCCGTGTCGCCGTTCTCGTGCGTCCAGTCCACGTTCGCGAGCGAGCCCCACAGGCGATTGCCGATGGCCCTGCCCTCGTACCAGCCGAGGCGCGGCACTCCGACATGTTCCTTGCGCAGCCGCTCGCCGAGCGCCCGCTCCACCGCCGCCTCGAACGGGTCGTCCGGGTTCCGCGGTCGGCCGCCCTGCACGCCGCCCATGCCTCCGAAGTCCGTCATGTCAGTTCGGCGGCGCCCCTTGCACGGCCTCGTGGGTCGCCCGCACTGCCCCTACCGCCCCTTCCCGCTGCCGGCGTCGCCCGGCATCGCCAGCGCATCCAGCGCCCGCACGGACAGCCCCCTCGGCGAGGAGTGGCCGGCTTCCCAGCGATTGACCGTCGCGAACGTGACCCCGAGCAGCCCTGCAAACTGCTCCTGCGTCAGCGCCAGGCGCTTCCGGGCCGCCTGTACGCGCGCGGCCGTCCACCGTTGTTTCATCGTACAGACGCTATAACACCTGCTCGGTGGGCACGCAAGGGCCTGCCGCGCGGATGTCTTCACTCGTCGAACTCCGGCTCGAAGTCGATCACCTCCGACAGCGCGTCCATGACGGCCTGCTCGATGGCTTCGGTGAACGCCTCCGCGTTCGGCGTGTTCGTGTGCTTGTGCGCGCGGCTGTACCCGTAGCGCACACCCTGCTCGACCTTCTCGCTGATGATCGCGTGCACCCGGAACCGCACCGGCGTCTTCACCACGAGGCGCGCTCGCGGCGCCTTCTTGCGCTTGCGCGCAATCACCGCTCCTCCCGCTTCTTCAGCTCGGCGACCTTCGCGTCCATCGCCCGCATCCACTTGTCGGTCGCAAGCCGCTTGCCCACCGAGTACGCGCAGAACAGCGGCAGGAACACGACCGGCAGCGACTTCCAGCCGAGCGCGTGCACCACGAAGGCCACCGTCGCGAGTAGCACCGCCCAGTCGATGCCGAAGAACACGGTGTCCAGCGCCTCCAGCCACGCAGGCGGCTCCCGCGCGCTCACCGTCTTCCCCCCAAAGCGCCTGCCCGCCAGGGGTTCCCCGACGGACAGGCTGGGCGCGACAGGCAACAGGAGGGGGGGGACCCATTGAGCCGCCACGCCTTGCAGAGCAAGGTAGCACAAGCCGTCACGGCTCGTACCTCGACGCGAGGTAGCGCACGAGCCGCTTCTGCGCCTCGGGCGGAAGGCCAGCCAGGGCGTCCAGGATCTTGCCCAGCGCCGCGAACTCCGCATCGGCGTGCGGCGGCGGCGGGTCCATCCAGAGCGATGGGACTGGGATCGGCTGCACGGGGGTGGCCGGCACGAACGGCTGGGGCGCAGCCGGCCAGCCCGGCGCACTCGGGGCGCCGTACGCGAACACGCCCATGCCCTGATCGCGCGGCAGGCTCGCCTGCACGGCCTGCATCGTCTGCACCGCCTGCTGGATCAGGTCCGCCGATTGGCTGTCAGCTTCCTGCGCGGCCGCGTCGGTGGCCTGCTCGGTCTCGTGGTCGAAGATGCCCGCCATCAGGGCCCCCGGGTGTGAACCACCGAGTCGTCGATCTTGAACACCCATGTGCAGCCGAGCCCGGGGCACCGGATCCAGTCCTCGGTAGTGACGCTGCCCGCCACCACGACCGTGCTCTGGTCCCGCGGGTTCAGCCAGATCCGATCCGCCCCCACCTCCCGCATCCACTTCGGGGGGTTCGGGTCGAGCCACCACTTCCGGTTGCTCTGATGGATCTTGAAGTCCGGTTCGTGGCCAGGGTTCTTCGCGTGGCACTTCGGACACGCCATGTTGAGCACCAGCTCGTCGGGCCCGTGCTGGATGATCTCGCACACGATCCAGTCAAGGAACAGCGTGTCCTTCGGGTGCTTGACCGCGAGCACGATCTTCGGGTCGTCCTGCCCGCCGAGCTTCATGCTGTGCATCCGTGCCCCGAGGGGGTCGCGCTGCGTGGCAGCGTACTTCGCATCCTGAATCGCGCGGCGCTGGTCCGTGTCGGCGCGCTGCTTCGCCATCATGGCGTCGTGCGCGGCGGTCGTGGTCCCGCCCTTCACGAAGATCATGGGGGCCTGGATGCGCTCGGAAGCCGCCGGCTTGGCCGGCACGTCGTCGTCTGCCATTGGCGCCAGTGGTAGCACCGCCGCCACGCCCCGGTCAAGGGGCCTCTGGCCCCTCCGCGGCAGCCGCCGTCCAGCGCTCACGCCACCAGCGACGCGGGGCTCTGCCCCGCGCGGGCCTGCGCCATGGTCATCCCGCCCGTGTGCTGGAAGTGCGGCCGGTCGATGATGCCCGTCCAGTCCCCTCCCCACTCCAGGCCGGCCTCCTTCCCGCACTGCCCGATGCGGCTCCACAGCGCCACGTCGTTTGGCCAGGTCGGGTTCCCGCGGGCGTCCAGCACGGCCACGTCGAACGCGCGCCGGTACTCGTGCCACGACCACCCCGGCGGCGCGTTGGTCACGACCGCGCCCGGCGCGGTGCGTCCCTGCGCGTAGAGCGCCGCCTGCGTCGCCGGGCTGCGGTAGCCCTGCGTCACCACGAGCGGGATGCCGATGTTGAACGCGCGCTGGAGCGTCTCGCGCGCCATCGGCTGGAGGCTCGGGAGCAGTTGCTGGATCAGCGGCTCGGACTTCAGCAGGCCAGGCGGCGGTGGCCCGGTCACTTCCGGCTTCCCATCCGGCTGGACCCACGGCGGCGCCGGCACGGTGCCGCGCTTCGCGAGTGCGTGGTAGACGCCGTAGCCGACGAGCGCGCCACCGACACCGAGCAGGATGATGGTCGGGTCGAGCTTCACGTCAGCGCAGTCTCCTGCGAGCGTGCATCATAGCGCCTCGCGCACGCGCCAGCATTTTGATTGCCTCGTCCAGAGTGTCTCGGCCGCGACCTCGCGTGCCGCCTTACTCAATGCCTTGGCCATGGTCAGGCCGCCTTCCGCTTGCTGGTCATCGCGTTGTAGAGATACCAGGATCCGAACGTGAGGGCGAACACGCCCACGACCGTGCCTCCCACCGCGACCTTGTGCTTGCCCGCGAACTCCACCGCCTGCCCGGCGTACTTCACGGCCTGGTCGGCGTACTGCCCCATCCGCTCGGAGAGCACCCGCTCGTACGTGCCCGGGTCGGCCGTGAAGTAGGCGGGGCGCGTCGTGAGCCCCGCGACGAACCCTGGTACCGTGCGCGACTCCAGGCCCGCCCACCAGTGGGGACGGCGCTGAAGGATTCGTACATAGTGCTCCGCGCCGTCGGCCGCGGTGAGGTGCGCCGCGAACTGACACGCCGGGTGGTCGGCTTCGTACCAGACCTTCTCGCCGTTCACCACTTCCCAGCACCGGAAGCCGGCGTAGTACGGGTCGCTCGCCGTGGCCTTGACGTTTCCGAACCCGTAGTTGTGCAGCGACTTCCAGTTGCCGGTTTCGAGCGCGGTCTGCCCGATCAGGAGCCCGAGCACCCGCTGGTCGGCCACCTTGCCCGTCACGCGCTGGTACGCCGTCGCCAGCGCCTGCGCGGCCTGCTCCGGCGTCAGCGGCGTCAGCTTGTCGGGGATCCGTGTGCCGCCCAGTACCGTCGCTCCGAGCGAGCCGGCCATCGCGCGCGCGAGCCGGTACGCCCGCACCCGCGGCGCCACCATGATCGGCCACTGCCGGAGGTAGAACTCGCCTACGCCTGCGCCAGCCCCGAGCGGGCGGCGCTGGGAGCGGGCGAGCGGCAGGGCGGCGGCGTAGGACACTTACGCCTTGGCCAGCGTTTGATCCGAGTCGGGCCTCTCGGGCTTCGGGCGTCTCCTGGCCATCACGCCGCCTGTCGGAGCACGCCGCCCGCCGCCTTGCGCGCGCGCTTGTACCCGCCGTGCTCGGCGAGGATGGCGCGGGCCTTCGCCTGGAGCAGCGTGCGCTGGCTCTCCGGCAGGTTCGACTGCGGGATGCGCGCGATGGCGTTCCGCAGGTGCGGCAGGTCGATGTTGCCCGCCGCCGTGCGGTACGGGAACTTCCGCAGGCTCCGCGGGATGGTGACCTTCTTGCCGCCCTCGATGCGCGCGTGGCCGCCGGGCGCAACGTAGAGGAAGCTGGTGTCCGGCAGGCTCCGCTTCGCCTTGCCCGACCACTTCGCGTTCTTCCGGTGCCTGCGGCGGCGGTTCGGCGTGAGCGAGCGGAGTCGCTTTAGCTCGGCAGCAGTGAGGTGCTGTCCGCGGGCGTAACCGCACCTCGCGCAGGCATCCCAGCCACGCATCCCGCTTGGCGCGTAAACGTGATCGTCGGGTCCGCCCGTGTGCGCGTTCCGCCGGTGCCGCTTGTTCTTCGCGAGCGCGCCACCGGGACCCCACAGCTTGCGGAACGCCGGCACGGTGTACCAGGCGAGCGTGACGGCGCCGACACCGAGCGCGACCTTGACCCATGGCTTGCTGAGTGCGGAGGGCGTCGCCGCCGGCACCGCATCCGCACCGAGGCCCGCGGCCGCTGCCATGCACGGGAGGCACGCGCCAAGGCCAGCCGTGGGCGCAGGCGGGGCGGTAGCCCGCCGCGTGCCGATCGCGTAGCCCACCGCCACGCCGGCCGCCGCGCCGGCCAGCGGTACCCACGGGCCGCGCTTGCGGGCGTAGACGGGGCCCCGCGCCAGGAGCCCGCTGCCCCACCCGACGAAGCCGAGGAGCGAGGCCCAGGCGACTGCGCTGCGCTGGGCGGGCGTCAGCTCCCCGAGCCCGTCGATCGGCTTGTAGTCCGCGATGATGCTCGCGCCGCCTTGCGCCGGACGGATCGGCTGCTGGTACGTCGTCGCGAAGTACGCGCCGAGCCCATCGATCGGCTGGTAGGCCGCCACCGTGCTCGTGCCGCCGTGCACCGCGCGGATCGGCTGCTGGTACGTCGTCTGGAAGTACGCGCCGAGGCCGTCGGGCGAGGAGCCCATCCCCATGGGAACGAGCGGGGACTGTGCGTAGCCGACGCGGTAGTAGTCCATGCCCCGAGGCTACGCCCCCCGGTCGGGGGCCGGCAAGTTTCCGGTCGGGCTCAGCGCCGGGCGCGACCGCGCCGCCTGTTCGCTGCCATCGCGGGCTTCCGCGCCGGCTTCCCGAAGCCCTGCGCGAGCGCAATGGGGAGCGCCAGAAGGGGGATCGTGCTGCCGAACGCGGCCCACGCGACCGCCCAGCCTGCCGACTCGTTCCGCTTGAAGCCGTGGTAGGCGCAGGCGGCCCCCGCCGCCATGCTGAGCGCCTTCTTCCAGGCAGGCTGCTCGGGGATGGGAGGGAACATGCTCGCCGCCGCCGGGCCGCACTGGCCGCGGAACAGCGCCCACTCCTCGCACCGGGTGCCGTTCGGCAACACGCAGATCCCGCTCTGCCCCGCTGGCGTCTCGACGACCTGGACCGTGCCGCCCTTCGCGACGCAGTTCTCCGACGCCGGGTTGCCCATGGTCGCCCGAGCGGGCGCGGAGTACGGCGCCGGCTTGGTCACCGCGACGGTGCCGAGCCCCGAGATTGCCAGGACGGTGCCGAGCCCGGACGCTCCCGCGCACCCGCAGCCACCGAGCCCGTCGGTCGCGAGCGTGCGCCGACCCGCGAGGTTCGGGTTGTCGCCCCAGGTCGGCCAGGGCGACCTCGTCCAGCCCTCCGATCCGGCGTGGAAGGGCGTGTCCTGCTGGAACGTCTGGTAGTAGGTCGGGTTCACGCGATCGTATGACATGGGGTTGCTTGCCTTCCCGCCTCTCAGCGGAAGTGACCTTCGTAGATGCGCCGCGCGCTCGTGTCCCCGTAGACCTCGGGGTAGCTCGCGATGTAGCCCAGGTGCTCCAGCACGCCCGAGCGTGCCGTGTACGGCCCGGAGTCCAGAAACTCACGGACGCTGCTGAAGTGGTAGTCGCCAACGCCGTTGATCGTCTCGATGATCGCGACGACGGCCTTGTCCCACGACTCCTCGGGCACGACCTTGTACTCGTAGGGGTAGGCGGCGCTGCCCTGCTTGCCCACCGGCACCAGCGTGAGCCCGTGCTTCCCGAACAGATCCTCGGCGGCCGCCATCACGCCGTCGTGCCACTGACGGAACAGCTCGCCGTCGGCCTCCTCCTGGCCCTTCATGTTCGCTTCGTCGGCTTCCTCCTCCGAGGCGCCGTCCTCGATCGCGGCCTTGTAGGCGTAGTGGCCCTGCTCGGCGATGTAGTCGATGTTCCGCTCGTTCAGATCCTCGTACGTGTCGAGGTCGAACAGCTTGGCGATCTGGTCCGTGTTGAGCTTGTCGCTCGTCTTGCTTTTAGCGTTCGCCATGTGCTCCTCCTCGATCACGGCCTCCATGTACTGCACGTCGTCGCCGCTGTAGCTCATCAGCTTCTGGGCGCGCTCCTGCATCCCGGTGGCCTGGACGTACGCCTGGACGTAGCGCGGACTCTCGCCGCCCTTCAGCGTTCGGCGGCTCTTGGGTGGCTTCGCCTCGACGAGCGATGCACCCTCGGCAAGCTCACGGAACTTCAGCGTCCACTTCTGGGCGGCCATGGCTCAGTTCTCCCGCCAGTAGACGAACCCGCTCGCCGTCTCGTGGCTGTGCCCGTCGTAGCGCGACAGGAAGTGCTCCCAGCCGTCGGTGTCCACGGCGTCCTCGGCGGCAGCGTCCACGTCGATGCCCGCGATCTTGATCGCCTGCTCGACCGCTTCCTTGTCGCCGTAAATGTCGGAGAGGTACTGCATCGGATCGCGTAGCTGGTCCTCGACGCGCTTCTCGGCCAGCTCGCTCAGCTCGTTCTCGGTCGGGTCGCGCAGATCCTCCTCGTTGCCGTCCTCGTCCACCTCGGCTTCCGGCACCTCCATGCCCTCGCGCCCCGCCTCGCGCCAGAAGTCGTCCGCGTCCATTCGCGCACGTCGTCTTCGGCCATGCTGCGCAGGTCCGATTCCAGCTCGCGAGCGAGCTTCATCTTGTCGATGTGCGATTCGAGAAAGTCCTTGTTGAAGATTTCCGGCTCGCTCTCCAGATCCTGAGTGACCACTGCGACGGCCAGCTTGTAGGCGGTGTCGTGGTCCTGCACGACGCACCACTCGCGGCCGCCGCGTGGCGTGCTGATCCGGTAGACCGTGCCCTCGCCGAAACTCCCGAGGCCACCGTCCTCCTTGATCTTCAGATCGTCGGCGTCCTCGCCGAGGTCTTTCGCAACTTCCTTGAGCACCGCGTCCTCGTCGTCGAAGTCAGCGGGGGCCCGCTTCGCCTTGGTTGCTCGCTTCGCCATCACGCCGCTTCCTTTCGCTCACGTTCCTTCGTGAGCAAGTCGAACGCTCTCTGTACCTGCTTGAACCGGTCCTCGGCTGCCTGGTAGCCCGCGCCCTGATGGCGATCGGGGTGCCACTTCGCGGAGAGTCTACGGTGCGCCGCGCGCACTTCTTCCCAGTCCGCGCCCTTCTTCACGCCGAGCGTCTTGCGGGCCCAGGCCAGCTCCTTTTCAGGGGTCGGCTGCGGCCCATGCCCGTGCCCGGCATGGCCCCCCTGGGCGTGACCGTGCCCCGGCGCTGGCTCCCCGGCGCGCTCGGCCTGCTTCCGCCGGATCGCCTCGATGCAGCAGAGGTAGCAGATCGCGTCGCCGTACTGGTCGATGCGCGCGTGGTCGAGGCAGCAGGGCTGGCCGCACACATCGCAGGCCGCGATGGCGGGCCGCGGACAGGCCGCGCCGTTCGGATGCGGCACCGAGCACGCGAAGCCGAACGACAGGCGCGGTAGCCACTTCGGCGCCGCGCTCACCACGAGCCGCCCGAACCACGGACGCAGCTCGTCCCAGATCCTGCCCGGCACGCCCTGCGGAGCGGACTGGAAGGTCAGGACGACGCGGCCGAGGGTTTCGAGCAGGTCCGCCATGCTGTGCCTCGCAGGCTACACCTGGGTCCAACCCTCACGCCAGTTTTCGGGCGTCCGCTCCGAAGGGCTCTCCCGGGCAGCCCTCCGATGCCGGGCTCAGGCGTGCCGGCGGGTCATGGCCCACCAGATCGCGGCGACCGCGCCCAGGCCAGCGATGGCCATGGTGAGGGTCGCCATGGCGGGCTTCGGCCCCACCGCGGTGGGCATCACGACCGCATCGGCACCGAGGCCGTTCTGCGCGAAGTACTCGCCGAGTACACCGAGCGAGCCGGAGCGCACCGCACCGGAGGGAGGCGGGCCGCCACCGAGCGTGCCGAGCACGCCGGACTTCACGGCGCCGCTCGGTGGGGGCGCCCCCAGGATGCCGAGCGAGCCCGAGCGCACCGCACCGGACACCGGCGGCACGAAGCCGAGCACGCCGAGCGAGCCCGAGCGGAAGGCGGGAGCCGGGGGCAGGGCCCCGAGCACGCCGGACTGGTACGCCATCTGATTGAGCGACATGGTTTGCCTGTTCCTTCATGCTCGCCGGCTGCCCGGCTCGCCGTCAAGTTTTCGGTATCGGGAGAGCGGCGGGCCTCTCAGGCGCCCGGGATCACCTCGATGCCGGAGACGGGCACCGCCGTGTAGAGGCCGTTGCCGAAGCGGATGATCGCCGTCGGTAGTGCCGTCACGAGGGCGTTGGTGACGTTGCCGACGAGCACCACGAAGCCCTCCGCGCGACCGGCAGGGTTCGGGAACGGAATCGTCCCGTTCGGCCGCACCTTCGCGTTCTGGAAGGGTGTGCCGAGGGTCGGCTCGAATTTCGACAGCCCCTCGTCCACCGAGGCGCCCGTCGAGGGCGTGTAGGTCACCTCGCGCCCATCCTGCCACACCACGGTCGTGGGGCTGATCTTCGTGACGACGCCGAGGAGCGGCGGCTCGGTGCTGGACGCGAAGGCCGCGACGGCGAGGGGGGACACGAGGTCACCGACTGCGAGTGCAAATGCCATGGTTACTTGTCCTTTGGTTCAGGAGAACGCCTTGAGTCGCGCCCGCGCGGTCGGCGCGAGCTTCCAGCCGAGTGCCACCCCGACCCCCACTCCCGCGAGCACCCAGGCCCACGCCGGGATGCCCGCCCGCTGCTCGTCCGCGCCGAGCCCCACGAGCTTGCCCGCGAGCGAAAACGGATTCGCGTCGAGCTTCCGTGCGGTGTGCACCAGCTTCAGCACGTCGGTCGGCGTCGCCATGAAGGTCGGCATCGCTCACCGCTTCCTTCGCTTCCCGCCGCGCAGCGCGAGCCACACGGCGCCGCCTGCCGCGGCGGCGAGCGCCAGCCACGGCAGCGCGCTCCGGGTCGCGGGCGGTGCCGCGGCTGCCGCTGCTGCGCTCGCCTCCGCGCCGAAGCCTGCCAGCTCGGGCAACGCCTCCGGGCCGGCAAGCTGCGCGTTCAGCACCATCTGGAAGGGTAGCGACGGCGGCCGGCGCGGATCGGTGACCGGCACGTGCATCGGGAACACGAGTCGCCCTCCAAGCCGCTGCGCGACCGCATCGAGCGACGCTCGCCCGCCGCCCACGTCATCGTGGAGCTTTGCCCAGTAGAGGAAACAGATCCGCGGCGCCGGCCGCGCATCGTTCACGTCGTACAGCCCCTCGACCGCGAACAGATCGTACCGCGTCGCGTCCCACACCTCGTCAGCCGTCCGGCTGTTCGTCGGTGCCTCGGCGACCACGCCGACCCACGGCAGCTCGTGGCCGTAGGACGCCGCGTTCACCCGATCGACCGTCGCGGCGCTGATCGGGTAGAGCACGAGGTCGTGGTCCGGCTCCGCGATCGTCTCCCAGGTGACACCGCCCTTCTGCCGTGCCCACGGCACGTAGACGCCGAGCGGATCGAACGCATGGCTCGATCGCACGGTGCGCAGCATCGTCTCGACCGCGAGGCTCTGCCCCTTGCCGAGCGCGGCGTCGCCGCTGTCGGTTGCCAGCGCCAGTGCCGCCTGCGGACGGTAGTACGCGGGGCTGCCGTTCACGGTCGCACCTCCCGCCGGAATAGAACGGGAGGCGACACCCTCGTTTCGAGGACGATCTCGCTGACTCCCACTTTTTGAGTTGCGGGAGCGCACGAGGCGTCACGGTGCTGCCGACGACGAAGAAGAAAGCACCCGAGAGCGTCGCCGCCCGTAGACTGGAGCCCGCTCGGCATCAGTGCCTCCCCTGCGGCACGTAGGGCGCCATCGCGGCGAGCAGCGAATCGGCGACGTTCGCCGGCATGAGCACGCCGGTCACGTCCACCTCGAAGAACGCCAGCGGGATCGGCACCGGCCGGAACACGACGGCCTTGAACGTCACGCGCTGGTTCTCGCGCACCATCAGCGTGAAGGGCAGCGGCAGCGGCCCGAGCCGCTCGTGGCGCTGCGGCATGAGCGACAGCCCGGGGCCACCCGGCGACGACGCAGCGGCCGCGCGCGCGTTCGCGAAGTCGGTGAGGCTCGCGCCGAACGGCGCCGCGCTCGGCGGGAACAGCGGGTTGCCGATCTGCGGCGGGAAATTGTTGTTGAACTCCGCGCCCGCCGCGATGATGCCGGGGCTCGGCGGCTGCTCGCTCGCCTCCTTCGCCGCCTGGATTTCCGTCGGGTCCAGCTCGTACGACAGGTTTGCCTTGCGGTAGTCAGCGATCAGCACGTCGTAGCCGATCTGGCCCGACAGGCGCCGCTCCTCCAGCGGCACCCAGTCGCCCGCTGCCGCCCCTGACAGCCGGTACAGGTCGAAGCGGTAGTCCACCAGGGCGAACGCCATCTGCTGCGGCACCCGGAACGACCCCAGCTCCAGCACGAAGTTGTTTTGTGGCGTCGCCGTGAACACGCCCTGCTGCGGGAACTTCCGGTACAGCTTCTCGAACGGCAGGAACGTCGGGTGCATGAAGCGCGCCGCAACCTCGCCGCCCGCCTGGACCACCTTGTTGATGCTCGTCTCCTTGAAGCTCGCGGCCGGCTCCGGCTGCGGCGGCGCAGCGCCCAGCGCCATGTGGGGATTCACCGCCTGGAACGAGGCGAGCATCTGTTCGCGGAAGCTGGGCTGCATGCGCCTGATCTTCGCTCACTTCCGCCCGAAAAGCACGGCCCCGACCGTGAGGCCGAGCACGGCCCCGAGAACCATGCTTTTCGGGTCGAGCACCGAGAAGGTGAAGTCCATCGCCCCGAGGCCCGCCGTGCCGCACCGGGCCAGACCGGCCTGCGTGCAGCCCGCCTGCTGAGCGGGGTTCTGGCTGAACTGCTGGTAGCAGGAGTTCCGCACGCGGTTCGCGCAGTCGTCGCCCACCACGAGCAGCGTCGGCCCGTAGTCCTCGACGATGTACGGGTAGCCGCCGCCCGGGGCGAAGTACGCGCCGCCGCCGCCCCCACCCCAGAAGCGACCGCCGCCGCCGTGGTGTCCCCCACCGCCATGACCGCCGCCGCCGTGGTGACCGCCACCGCCGTGATGCCCACCGCCGCCGCGGCCGAGGCCCTGCGCGGCCTGACGCGCCGCCTGGCCCCCGCCCTTGCCTGCCGCCGCGCCGCGCTGCTGCACGACCGCCTGGGCGTAGCAGGGAGCCACCGATGCGGCCGCCCACGTTTTCGATCCGACCACGCCGTCCGGGCGCAGGCCGGCCTTGCGCTGAAATGCCACCGTCCCGTGGTGGGTGTTCGGACCGAACACCCCATCGACCCGAAGCGCCTGGCCGATTTCCCGGTTCAGCAGGGTCTGCCACACGCGCACCGCGTCGCCTCGGGCACCGAGCCGGATCGCCGGCTGCCGCTGCACCTTGGCGACGCACTGCTCGACGAATTTCTGCGCGTCCATCTCGGTGTGCTCCTACCTCGACGCGAAGAAGACGTACCCCAGCCCGAGACCCACCGCGGCCCCGTAGACGAAGGCGGGCAGCACGACGGAAGGCTTGGACAGCTCCGCCTCGGCGCCCATGCCGTGCGTCGCCCGCATGGCATCCATCTGTGCCCGCCGGGCGCAGTGCACCTGGATCATCGTGGCCCAGCTCCGCGGGCCGACCACGCCGTCCGGTACCAGACCGTGCTTGCGCTGCCAGGCCACCGTCACCGCCCGGGTGGCCGGACCGAACACGCTGTCCACCCGGATGGCGGCCCCGAGGTGTCGCAGCTCCTCCTGCCAGCCGCCCACCGCCTCGCCGCGCGCTCCCAGCCGGAGGGTCGGAAGCGTGGCCAGTTTCTGCGTGTTGTGCCGCACGCAGTCGGCCACGGAGGTGGCCACCGGCGTCGGCGTCGGCATCGGCATCGGAACGGGCGCGGGGGCGGGGAGGAGCCCAAGCCCCAGGTCGCCCATGCCGTGCATCGCCCGCTCGCCGCCCATGCGGCGCTGCCGCTGCGCGTCCTTCACGGCCTTGGCGTACAGCGAAATGTTCGCCCAGTCCTGGGCGGTGAGCGGCCGCTGCGCCGCGTGGAGAACCGGAGGAACAGCACCCGTTGCGCGGTACGACATCGTGGGGCCCTTTCTCAGTACGGGCCCGCGCCCGCAGGCTGGACGATCCGGTAGCCGTGGAAGCCGATCGTGAGGATGCCGCTCGCCACGCGCGTCACCGGATCGGTGGTGCCGGCAGCGGGGTTGTTCGCGTCCACGACGCCTTCCACCGCATCCCAGCCGCTCTGCACGAACGGGTAGGCCGGGTTCGGAGCGCCGAAGCCGGCGACGTTGCCGAAGGGCGGGTTGTTCGGGTGGAGCGGGAGCACCTGGAAGGTCATCACCTCGCCCCGCTCGAACACGTCGAGCGCCGCCAGCTCGAACGGATCGTTCATCCCCCGCGTCCAGAACGCGCTCGGGATTTCGATGTTCGACCGCGGGAAGCTCGACCCCGCGTTCTCGAACCGGATCCGGTAGTCCGCCTCCATCGTGCGGAACGGGCTCGCGTTCGACGGGCTGATCACCTGCGGGGCGCCCGTGCCCGGCATCGCGACGGCCATCACGACCTGCGTGCGCGGCAGCCCGTCGTTCAGGTCCCACACGCTGTGGATCGGCCGCTGCCTTCCGAAGCTCCGCCCGGCGAACGTCGCCTTGCTGTTCGGCTGGTTCGGGTCCGTGACCACCTGGAACTGGTAGGTCGAGAGGAAGACCGCCATCCGGGAGACGGCCACGAACGGCCCCTCCTGGCTGATCGTGATCGTGCCCTGCTGGACGCTCGTCACGTTGTCCCCGATGGGGATGTCCACGAACAGGTCGAACGGCACCCGCCGCCCGGGGATGTTCTCGACCCGCTGGATGCCCGGGTCGCCGTTCGCCCGCTGTACCTGCAAGCGACCGATCGCCGACTGGAGATCGGCTGCGTTCTGCGCGAGCCGCGCCATTTCCTGGCGCACCCCGCTGACCTGATTGCCGATCTGCTGCGAGGCCGCCAGCGCGTCACGCGACTGCTTGATCGCGAGGCCCGCGCTGTCCATCAACTGCTGAAGCATGGGATTCATCGTAGCTACCTCCACAAGGGAGTACCGGCGGAGCGCGCCGTACGCATCAGACCTGCCCCCGCTCGGGAGCGAGTGGTCGCGAGGCCCGTCGAAGGCCCCGCGACCACTTCCCGTGTCCCTTCCGTGCCGCGCAGTACTTGGCTACTGAACGTCTCGGGAGAACAGACCGTCGAACACGAACGTGATGCACTTCTGCGCCGCGTCCACCGCGTTCAGGTTGTCCTTGAGGGACAGCATGTTCCGCGACCCCTGCGACGTCAGGAAGGTCTGCGCCTGCCCCGCGTCGGGGAGGGCGAAAATCTTGGCCTGGCAGAGGATGTTCTGGCGGGGCGGAATCAGGATCGCGCGGGCGAGCCGCAGGATCCCGCTGTGCCCGTCCCATCCACTGTTCTGCCAGTGAATGAGGTCGGTTGCGGCGCCCATGTCGCCCGAGATGCCCCCTCCCGTCGGGAAGTACCACGTCGGAACATTGTCGATGCTGTTCTTGAGGCCCGTTCCGAAGCTCCAGTGGAGCTGCTCCTCCGTCTGCCAGTGCAGGCGGTAGATGTCCTCGATGTTCGCCGGAGCCTGGCCGAAGCCGGGACCGCCGACGAGCCACGGGGTGAGCGTGCCGTAGTCGCCGTTCTCGGAGACTTCGCCCGAGCCGGGCGCGCCGCCCGGGACCCGGAGGATCGGGTTGCGGAACCACGTGAACACGCGGAGCGCGAGCACCACGTGCGACTGGTCGGACGGCAGCGTGCTGCCGTTGATCAGGTTGGTGGTGGCCTCGGACCGCGCGCCGTTCGAGGTGAACAGCGACGTGGTGTCGTTGAGGGCACCGGCGGTCAAGCCGGCAGTGCGAACGAGACTGTCCCAGAAGGGCTGGTGCACTCGCTCGCGAATGGAAACGACCTTTGCCATGGTAACTCCGTATGAGCCTTACCGTTTTTTGCGAGGCTACGTTCCTCGTTCGAGGGGAAATTCCCTCTTGGGCTCTCAACGGCCGAAGCCCAGGGAACCGCTGTTGCGGAACCTCCTGGGCGGAGCTGGGGAAGGGAACGGGTGCTCTCTACGCGCCCAAGGCGCGGGCCTCCGTTGCCGGAGGACACCGCGCCTGGAGCGCGAGGGAATCGGCTAGCTCAGCCGAAGACCCCCTGGTTGCCGCCGGTCTCCATGATCCCGGCGCTCACCATCTCGTGGGCCGACTGGCCCGCGGTGATGTCGCGGGTGCCTGCCCAGAGCTGGCCGTGCGACGAGCCGGGGATCCAGGTGTCGGCCGTGGGCGGCACGGTGCTCACCGCACCGAAGCCGCCGTAGCCCGCGCTCGCCTCGAACGGCTGCACCCGGCCGAAGCCGGCTGCCGCCTCGTAGGGCACCGCGCCGACGCCCGCCGCCGCTTCCGCGATCGAAAGCTGCGCGTCGAGGTCACCACCGGGGTCCACGATGTTGCTGTTCTGGTTCTCGACCACGCCGTAGCCCGCCGCCGCCTGCATCAGGTCGGGGTTGCTCGTGTACGCGCCCAGGCCGTTCTGCGCGAAGTACTCGCCCAGGCCGTTCTGCGCGAAGTACTCGCCCAGGCCGTTCTGCGCGAAGTACTCGCCCAGGCCGTTGATCGGGTGGTACTCGGGCATGATGCTCGCGCCCGCACCGAAGCCGTACATGGCCGAGATGTTGGCTGCCGTTCCGTCGCCGGACAGGTAGCCGGAGTACGACGGAGCGAGCTTCGCCAGCGCGACGACCGCGATCGAGTGAACGAGCGAGGTCGCGATGCCGGCCGTGAGGAACATCTTGGTCTGCGTGTCCTTGACCACCTTGTTGGCCAGGAACACGCCGGCCGCCGCGACTGCGGCGCCGCCGATGATGCTCCGGTAGGGCTGGAGCGCTTCGAGCCCGCTCGCCGCCGCCGGCTTGGCCGGGGAGGCCGCGCCGCTCGACCCGAGGATGCGGTCGAGGATCTGGTCGGTGAAGACCTTGGTGACGGCCTTGTGCGCCACGAAGCCCGCCGTGGTGATCGCGCCGATCTTGAGGACCGCCTTGGCCGTCGCGAGGAACTGGTTGCGACGGAATGCTCCGTTCGAGACCAGGCCGTTGCGGCGGTGGCTCCGGCGGTGCGCCTTGCGGTGCGTGTTCCGGCGGTGCTTCCGGTTCGGGCGGTGCTTCCGCGCGGCACGTGCCTTGCGGAGGTTGCGGAGCGCGGCAGCCCGCTGCTTCGCGCTGAAGTTCCGGCGGTGCGTGCGCCGCTTGTTCGAGACCAGGCCGTTGCGACGGTGGCTCCGGCGAGCCGTACGCCGCTTGGCGTTCGGGCGGTGCTTCCGCGCCGCGCGCGCCTTGCGCAGGTTGCGGAGCGCGGCGGCCCGCTGCTTCGCGCTGAAGTTCTTGCGGTGGCTCCTGCGCCGCGCGACGCGCCGCTTGTTCGACACCAGCCCGTTGCGGCGGTGCGCCTTCCGGCGGCTCCGCGTCTTCCGGGCGTTCGGGCGGTGCTTCCGCGCGGCACGTGCCTTGCGGAGGTTGCGGAGCGCGGCAGCCCGCTGCTTCGCGCTGAAGTTCCGGCGATGGGTTCTCATGGTCTTCTTCCTCCGGCTGTTGGCCGTGTGCTTCTTCTTCTTCCGTCGCCTGGCCGCCGTGCCCAGCGTCGAGGCGAACGGCGGACGGGACCCGGTACGCAGAGCCCAGCCGCGCGCCGCGGCGTGCTCGTGCCGACGGACCTCGCCGGGCCAGGTGTTCGGACGCAGCCCGGGCCGGCCCAGCGGGCGACCGAACCGCATCGGACGCAGGTTCGGGCGATGACCGCCTGCCCGACGGGCAGCGATGGCCTTCTTGATGTTGCGGCGTGCGGCCGCGATCTGCGCTGGACTGGCGTTCGTTCGCATGGTTGTTCCTCTGGTTTTCGTGGCGGCACCCATGCGGCGCGCGAACGCCGCCCGGTCAGCGCCGGTGATCTTGCGAGCCCGCGCGAGGCGCTCCTCGCGCGACAGACCGTTCATGGCCGCCCGCGCGCTCACGCCCCGGTGGTGCCGAGCGTGTGCCCCGGGGCCGTTGATGGCCGCGATGGCCGTCACCCCGGCGTTCGCCGTCATGCGGCCACCCGCGCGGCGGTTCGGCGTGGCGTAGCCGTAGGACTTCACGTCCTTCTTGCCGATCTTGAACGCCTTGCCGATTGTTCTGGCCATCTTCGGGCATACCTCCGCGCTTAGCGCGGTGTGCCCAGCGGCCTCGAAAGTACGGCTGGCTCCTACGGGTCGATGGTGAAGCTACCCAGGAGAAAACAGCCCGTCAACTTTTCTGCACCGAAAAATGGTGGCCGGCTAATCTTGGGGGGCCAATGCCGGACCGGACCCGCGTGAGCTTCCGTCCTCCCGTGCCGCCATCCAGTTCGTGGACGGCGTCCCCGGGGCCTTCTGGGGCGTCATGGGGACCGCCCTCCTCCGCGCATCCCTCGTCGCCACCGGCATTTATCTCGCGGGCGGCCGACGGAACGTCGCGTTGCAGGCGCTCGTCGCGGCGGGTCTCATCGAGGTGTTCGCGCTCACCTGGGTTGCTGCGCAGACGCTCCCGGCCGGGGCCGGCGGCCTGAACGGTTACCGCTTCGTTCGCTGGCGCCAGACGAGGTAGCCACCTGCTGCAAGCAGGGCGAGCCACCACCAGGAGCGGAAGCCCCCCGCGGCGGGGGCGGGCGGCGGCGTTGCGGGAGCGGGGGCCAGCACCAGGGCCACCGGCTGCGGCACGGGTGCCGGCGCGACCGCTCGGGTCCGAGCACGGAACACGCCGCTCTGCACGGCGTCGGCGCTGGTCGCAAAGGCCATCGGAAGCCTCCTACCTGCGGATCACGAGGAAGTAGAGCGCCACCGCGACGCCGCCGATCAGCAGCCACTTCGTGGTGCCCATGCCGGCGGTCGTCGTCGCGCCACCGCCATCCGGCGCCGCGCCGCCGCTCGCGATCTTGAGCGCCTCGCCGTAGCACGCGGAGTGCTGCGTGCGGACCGGCATGTCCGCGGCGCGCTGGCTCGCGCACGACTTGTAGAACGCGAGCCCCTCCGCCGAGAGCTTTGCCAGGCTCCGAGCCTCCGTTTCGCACGCCGTGGGCGGCTTGTCGCCGAGCTTGTCGGTCATGCACGCCTGGAAGTAGCCGACCTCGTCGGGGGTCGCGCCCTTCGCTTGGAGCTTGCTGACCAGCGTCGCGAGCGACACCACCGGCACGGTCGTGGGCGGGGGCGGCGCGGTCACCTTCGCTGCCTCGGCCGCCTTGACCGCCTTCGCGTAGGCCGCGATGTTCGCCCAGTCCGCGGCGGTGAGCGGGCGCGGCGCCGCGTGGAGCACCGGAGGCGGGGCCACCGTACCGAGCCCTCCGACGGACCGAGCGCCGAGGCGAGGCAGGCTCCGGGCGATCGGGTTCACGTGGTAGCTCATGGTCGATAGCTTCCCGCGCCGCCCACGCCACCGTCAAGTTTTCGGTCGGGCCCGCTTGCTGCCCGTAGCGACCTTCCACAGCAGGAAGGCCCCGATCGCCAGGCCGCCCAGGAGTAGCGTCGTCCGCTGGCTCATCTGCGCCGCCTGGTAGCCGAGCCGGGCCTTCAGCGCCACGGCGTACGCGCCCGACGCCGCCCGCGCCGCCCCGAGCGCCTTCGCCTGGAGCAGGGCCCGGTTGGCCCGCGCGGCGATCATGTCCGACTGCTGCTTGGCCTTCAGCGCCGCCGCGTAGGCGAGGAGCTGGCGCCGCTGCTCGGCCTGCTGCGCAGCGTACGCGACGAGCTGGCGTTGCTGCTCCGGCGTCAGCGCCGCGAGCTTCGCCCAGTTCTCCTTCTCCGTCTGCGCCGCCTTCGCGTAGGCGACGAGCTGCTGCTGCTGGTCGGGTGTCAGCGCCGCGAGCTTCTGCCAGTCGGCTGCGACCCTCCGGGCCTCCTCCGCGCCGGCCTGCCACGCCACCGTGCGGACGATGTCCTGCTCCACGAGCGCCGACGCCGCCGCCGCGGTCTGCACCGCCGCCATCCACTGGTTCACGTCGCAGTAGTCGAACGGCAGGTTCAGCTTCGCCGTGAGGCTCCCGGCGACCTTGTGCACCTCCATCGCGCCCGGGTCGATGTAGGCAAACTGCTTCCACTGCGACGCATCGGAGCCGTCCGAGTAGAGCACCGGCGAGGTCGGCCGCTTCGCGCCCCAGAACTGGAGCGCGGCCTGTGCGTTCGGCGCGCCGTCCACGAGCGCGCCCCGCGTGATCGTGACGATCTTCGTCCGTACCGCACTCTGGTGGTCGGTGTACGGAGTGAGCCGCACGTTCATCTTGCGCGTCTCATAATCGGGCGTGAAGTCGAAGCGGAACTCGGCCGCGACCTTCATCGCCGCGCTGCACGACTCGTCGGTGTCCCCTGCCCGGAACGACGGGTACCACCGCATGGAGGATCGCGCAGCGCAGCGCTCCCAGACTCGGCTCGGATCCACCCAGTAGGGGCCCTGCATCCACTGCGCCGGGTCGAGCTTCTGCTCACTCCCCACCCACACGCCGGTGGGTCGGACGCGCCCGTAGTAGAGGCAGCCGTCGGGAAACGGGCGCGCGTTCCGCGGCAGCACCGGCTGGCCCTGCCGGTGGTCGAGCTGTCCCTCCCACCACAGGCAGTCGAAGCCGTACTCGTACAGCGGCAGCCTGGGCTGCTCCGCGGCCTTCTTGGCCAGATCGGTTGCGCGCTTGCGTGCCGCTCCCGCCTTGGCGATGTAGGGGCCGGCGTCTCTGGATCCGTAGTGCTTCTTTGCGATTGCTTCTGCGGCCTTCGCGTCCGCCTCGGCCTGCTTTGCCCACGCCTCCCAGTCGCCCGGCTCCCGAAACCGCTTGGCCACGACGCTGCTGGTCTCGGGCAGCACGACCCCGGCCGGGAGCTGGACCACGTTGCGGCCGTAGTACCGGATCCCTCCCGCCGCGCGGATCCGCGCGGCAATGGCCGGCACGTCGAGGAGCGCCTGGATGCGCCCGAGCACCTGATCCCAGTACTCCTGCGTCTTGTTCCACGTCTCCTGGGCGGCGCTCGCGCATTCCGTCATCAGCGCCTCGCGCTGCTTGTCGAGCGCGGCGTACGCGGCCTTGCGCGCGCGCGTATCCGCGTCGTCCGCGTGAATCACGTTGTCCGCGACCGCCGAGAGCTGCCCCGCAATCACCCCTCCAATGAGCGCCCCGAGCGGCGCCGGGATCCCGATCCCCTGGAGGAGCATGCCGCAGGCGTACGCCGCCGCCTGCACGGCGATGCCGGCGATTTCCTCGCCCGTCAGCTTGCCGTCCTTCAGCGCGTCGAACCCGGCGACCGCGAACTCCACCGGGATCGCCTGCGTCACCATCGCGAGGTTCGTGCTGACGCTCATCAGCTCGTTCTGGAGGAGCGCGATGCCGTACTTCGCGAAATACGCCTTGCCGACGTCCGCGACGAGCGCGGTGGCTTCTGCCGTCGTCGTCGGCGGGTGCATCAGCACGTCGGCCGCCGCGATCCACTCCGGCGGCACGCCCAGCTTCGCAGCCTGCGCGTGCGCGAACGCGGTCACCATCTTCGCCCCGTCCTCGAAGTTCGTGGGGACGCCGTGCGCCAGCGCGTACGCCGCCGTCCAGCTCGTGACCTCCGATTGCCCCATCGCCGGCAGCTTCGGGAGCGTCACACCGAGCTTGGCGGAAAGCTGCGCGCGGCCCTTCTCGATGTCCGCCTGCATCGACGAGTGCGACCACTTCGCAAACTGCGCCTGCGCGAATGTCTGGGGCTGGTAGTCGGCCGCGTTGAACCGCACCTGCGGCGGCGCCCACGCGACCGTGGGCAATCCGGGCGTCGCCAGCGACGCGCCGGCCGATGCCTCGGCGCCCAGGCCGAACCCGCGCGTGCTCGCGTACGCCATGACCTACCCTACGATCCCGTCCTTCTCCACGTCGAGGATGTCGCCCGTGATGACGCAGAGCGGCCCTTCCTTCTCGGTGTAGACGAACAGGAACGTCTGCCCGGTACGCGGATGCTTCGCCGCGGCGAGCGTCGCGTTCGCGATGTTGATCTGGTACAGGCTGTCATCCGACAGCTCCGGTTCCCCCTCGGTGCCGCCGTCGTACAGGCGTGCCTGGATCCCGAGGATGGGCGCGAGCACCGCGAACGCTTCGGGCAGCGGCCCGTCCAGCTCGACCATCGGTCCCGTGACCGGGATCTTCGACCCCGGCCGGTGGTAGTCACGCAGGAAACCCGGCAGTACGAGCAGGCGCTGCGGGCCCTCGGCGAGGTGCTTGTAGTCGATCACCTTGCTGGGGTTTTTCTGCCACTTTGAGGATGCGTACATCACCGCACCCTCGCCCGCATCCCAGCGCCCGACCTCCTGCATTTCCTTCGGCCACTCCCACCGCATCACCTGCTCCTTCGTGGCAGGCGCGTCGATGAACTTCTCCCGAAGCGACGTGGCCGCGCGGCGCGCGTCGAAGTTGCGCTCGTAGCGTCTCATTTCCGCAACCGCAGCTTCTCGACCGCGTTCCAGCCGAACAGCGCCACGGGCGCGCCGACCGCGCCGTAGATCGCCCACTTCTTCTTGTCCTTCTTGAGCGCCGCGGCCGTCAGGTACCCACCGACCGCACCCGGCACCGCGACGAACGCCGCCAGCGCCCCGAAGAACAGCACGCCCGCGACCACGCCGCCGCTCCCCATCCAGTCGATGCTGCTCAGCCCCTGCCGCGACAGCGGCAGAATTGACCCCTTCGCCACCGGCCCGCTGCCGGCGGGGCGCAGCGCACCCGGCGCAGGGCGCCCGATGTCGGTGCTGGCCACGCCGATGGCCGTGCCCCCGTAGAGCTTCGGCACGGGCAGATCGTCGCCGAGCCCACGGCGTTCCGCGGACTGGAAGTAGTCGTAGCCGCCCGTGTCCGGGCGCCAGCGGGAGTAGATCACGCGCGAGCCCTCCGGCGTGACCGGCGGTTCGGCGTGTGCCCGGTCTTCGGCGCCTTCTTGAACAGCGTGGCGAACAGGCGCAGCTCGCGCAGCGCATAGATCCCGAGCCCGGCAATCGCCACGCCGATGCCGAACTTCGCCCACAGCGGCAGCGCCACGGTGCCGCCGTCCTTTTCCGAGAAGGTGCCCCCCGACGTGATCCGCGAGGCGCCGCCCGTCATCGTCTCGGTGGTCATGCCGGTCTTGATGACGTGCTCCGCCGCCGCCGCCTCCGCTGCGGTCGTCGCGTTGGCCTTGTTGAAGGAGTTGCGGAGGTTCCGAGCGTGGTCGTATGTCGGCCGGTCGTAGTTCTTGTCCCACCAGCTCACGCCGTCGAGCCAGACCTTCCACTCGTCCTGAATCTTCCGCGCGGCTTCCGTCCGGTACGGCGTACCGGACATATACTTCGCGATGGTGTCGATGTCCTCCGCCTGGTCGCCCAGCGCGCCACCGAGCACGTCAGGCCCGCCCAGCACACCGAGCCCGCTTGTTTGCCTTCGCATCGGGTTAGCTTCCCGCTGCGAGCCCCCGAGGGTCAAGTTTTCGGTCGGTCCTCGCCGTAGGCCCGCGCTGCGAGCCACGCCGACACGAGCGCGAGCGCCACGTAGCCCCAGCGGGGGATCTGGTTGGTCGCCGTGACCAGATCCCGCCGGAACGCGCTCGGCACCACCCCGGTCAGGGCGTAGCGCCGTACGGCAGGCGGCATGGCGCTGTCGGCCGGCGCCACGACCGCGGTGCTCGGTAGCTGCGCCGTCACCGGCTCACGCCTTCAGCTTGTCGCCCAGGACGCCGAGCGCGATGGAGCCGAGGATGACCGCCACGATCGTCCACTTCTGCGCGCCAGTCATGCTTGCCTGCGCCTCCGGTGCCTCGGCGCCGCGGAGCGCGCCCGACTGGTAGTAGCCGGCACGCAGCGGAGCGCGGTACTGCGAGACGTCGAAGTAGCTCCGCCGCGCGGGCCATCGGTTCGCGTCGTACGCGCGGTGATCCGAACCGAGCACGCCGAGTCCGGCGAAGCTGATGTTCGCGGTGTCGTACGGAGCGCGGAAGTGCGCTGTCGAGGTATAAATTCTACGCATCTTGGGATCCTATCGCGGCATCACGCGGCCTTCGGCGACGGCTTCCTGAAGAACACCATGTAGCCTACCACCGCGACGACGCCTACGCCGAGGGCGAGCTTGGTGGTCATGCTCATGCCGGCCTCCGCGATCTCCGCGGAGGCGTGCGCGGGCTCCAGCGCCGGATCCGGCGCGGGCGGCGGAGGAGCCGGCGGCGGCGGGACAGGCGTGGCCGCGCTGACCTTCGGCTTGGCCACCGTCACCGCGCGTGCAGCGGGCGGGCGCGGCGCGGGCTTCTTGGCAGCCTGCGCGGCCTTCACCGCGGCCACGTACGCGAGCAGGTCGGCAGCCTTCTTGTCGTTCGCGGCCTTCACCGCCGCCGCGTACGCGAGCAGGTTCTGCCGGTCCTTGTCCGCCTTCACCGCCGCCGCGTACGCGAGCAGGTCGGCCGCGCGCTTGTCGTTCTGCGCCTTGACCGCCGCCGCGTACGCCGCCAGCGCCACCCAGTCCACGGCCTTCCCGGGCGCCGCCGCGGGAGCGGGGGCCACCGACGGCCCGGCCGAGACGACCGCGCCCTCCGGGAGGGTGAAGCTCTCGCAGGTCGCGGGGTACCGCCCCGCAGCCTTGCCGGCGCCGCACGTCAGCGGCCCGAGGATACCGTCCACCTTCACGCTCGGGAACCGGGCGGCGAGCACGGCCTGCAACGCCTTGGTGTCCGCGCTGTAGTTGTTCCAGGGGTAGTAGCCCGGGGTCGGCTCCACGAAGCCACTGCACGTGCTCGGGACCTCCATCTTCGCCTTGCGAAGCGCGCCGCACGTGCGCTGCCCGAGCAGCCCGTCCTCCGCGACCACGGCCAGGCCGGTGGCCGCAAGCCAGGCGTTCACCTGGCGCTGCAACGCCTTGGTGTCGTCCGAGTACTTGCCGAACGGGTAGGTCGCACCGAGCCCCTGCCTGCCCGCGAACACGCCGAGCCCCGTAGGGCTACCGAGGATGCCGTTCATGCTTTCACCGTTGCCTTCTTCGCAGCCATGATGAGGCCCTTCTTCTTCGCGTAGACGAGCGCTCCGATGCCGACCAGGGCGGCGATGCCGAGCGGGAGCGCCATGCTGGCCCGCTTCACCGGAGCGAGCGGAGGGGGAGGCGGCACCGGCAGCTTCGTGGGCGGCGGCGCCACCACCACCTTGGCCGGTCGCGCCACCGTCGGGCACGTGAGCGGCACCGAGTAGGCGTGCGGGCACCCGCTCGACGAGCGCGGCGAGAACTTCCCTCCCAGCTCGAACAGCGCGCCGCAGGTCGCCGCGTCCCACGCGCTCGTGACGGGGATCGGCTTGTAGCCGTTGCTCGCGAGCGTGGCGTTCATCTGCTGTTGCAGCAGGCCGATCTCGGCGTACTTCTGCCCGAAGTTGATCACGCACTCGCCGTCGCGGTTCAGCGGCGGCAGCGACGCGGAACGGCTCGCCACGATCGGCGTCGCCGTCTGCGGGAACTGCCAGGGCTTCAGCGGCAGGCAGCCCGGGAGCAGCCCCGTGTGGTCGAGCAGGGCCTGGAGCGTCGCCGACACGCGGATCCGGCCGATGCTCGCCGCCGCCGCGGTGTCGCTCGCCGCGCCGCATGTCGCCGCCGAGAGCTTCCCGTCCTCCGCGAGCAGCCGGTAGCTGCCGGGCCGGAGCACCTCGGCGTTGAGCAGCTTCTGCATCTGGAGGATCTGCGCGCTCGACGGCGGAGCGACCGCCGGTCGCGAGGGCGCGATCGGCTGCACGGTCACGCCGCACGGCATCCCGAGCAGCGGCTTGATCTTCGCCAGCACGCCGGCCAGCGCGATCTTCGTCGGGTCGGTGTCGGGCAGGGTCTTGGCGAGTAGCTGCCCCGCGCCGCAGGTCCGCCCGTCCCACACGCCGCTCACCGGGATCGGTAGATACCCGACGCTCGCGAGCCAGGCGTTGAGCATCGTCTGCTGCTGGCGCATCAGGTCGCTCGCGCTCGCCGACGGCGTGGTAGCGGGAGGCGGCGCGGTCGTGGTCGTGGTCGTGGTGGCCGGCGGCGCGGTCGTCGTCGCGGGCTGCGCCAGGGCTGCGCAGGCGGCGACGATGCCCTTCTGGTACTGCGCCACGATGCCCGCGAAGGTATCGTCCGGCGTCGGCTCGTTCGGCGCCTCGTTGTAAGAGCGCCCGAACGCCCCGAAGCCCGCGCACGTCGCCAGACTGAACACCCCGTCCTCCGGCACGGTCGGGATCCCGCGCGCGTCCAGCTCGGTGTTCAGCATGTACTGCCACTTCAGCACCGTCGGGTCCTTCACTCCGAGCGCGAAGGGCAGGCCGTACGTGCCCGCCGGTGCCGTCGCCGTGGTGGTGGTGGTGGTGGTGGCAGGCGCCGTGGCAGTGACCGCCGGGCAGGCCGGCGCCTTGGGCGTGAACGCCTTGCAGCCCCCGTCGAAGTCCGCCGCGTAGGTCTGGTACGCGCTCGGGGGCGCGCCGGTCGCCTTCGACCAGGCGAGGGCGCCGCACGTCCCGGGCCCGATCAGCCCGTCGGCCGTCAGCGCGGTGGTGCAGCCCGCCGCCGCCATCTGCGTGTTCAGCGCGGCTTGCAGCGCCTTGACGCGCGAATCCGCGGTCCACTGGCTCGGCACGGCACCGAGGTGACCGCCCAGCACGCCGTTCGTGCTGGACCGCCGCCTGCTGCTGCCGAGTGAACCGAGGGACATGGGATCAGAACCAGCCCTTCTTCTTTCCCACGACCGCGAGCCCGACGGCAAGCAATCCGCCACCGATCATCGCCCACGTGCCCGCGCCCATGGCGCTCGCCTTCGCGGGCTCCTCCGGCGGAGGTGCCACGGGCGGCGTCGCCACCGGAGGCGTCGCCACCGGAGGCGTCGCCACGTACACGGAAGGCGCCTTCACCGTCGTGGCGCCCCCGCCGCCCGGCGCGGTCGAGCCCTTGACCGCGCAGACCGAGGCGTAGATCGCGCCCATCGCACCGAGGTTCGCGTCGATCGCCGCCGCGGTGCTCGCGCTTGCCAGGGAGCGTCCCGGCCCGCGGTACCACGCGATGGCGCCGCAGCCCTTCGCGCCGAGCTTGCCATCCTGGTCAAGCGCGGTCAGCCCCGCCGTCTTGAGCACACGGTTCAGGTAGCCCTGAAGCTCGCTCACGCGCGGGTCGCCACTCTGGCCACTGGCCTGGCCCGTGAGCGCAGGCGCAGTCGGGCCCTTCGTCGCGACCGGCGCGTTGGGGTCGTTGATCATCGGCATGAACGACGGCGCCGGGGCGGTGCTGGTCGGCGCCGTAGCCTTGCTGACGACCGCGTTCGCGTCGATGAACTGTCTCCTGTAGTTCTCTGCTTTCGCCTTCGCGTCGTCGTCCTTCTGCCAGAAGTACAGCCCGTTGTACCAGGCGCGGAAGTGGGTCTGGACGTCGAAGGCAGCCGGCGAGGTGGTGCGACTGTTCAGGATGAACGCCGCGATGGCGTCGATGTCCTCGCCTGTGTCCCCGAGCCCGTACAGCGACGGCCCGAACACGCCGCCGCCACCCTGCGACGTGCCGAACACGCCGTTCGCGGCGTTCACGTCACCGAGCCCGCGGAGCGCCGGGTTGCCGTCGTTGAAATGACTGGGGAGGAATACGCTCTGGACGGACCGCATGTAAGGAAACGTGTGTACGGGGCGGATCCAGCTACCACCCTTTCCGCCTGTGGCGGGAGAGGGGTACGGGTGCGTTGTCGCGACGTATGGATTCGGGATTCCGTAGGACATGAGCTACGCAGCCTCCATCATTTCGATAGCGTGAGCAACTTCTCGGACGCGGTCCCAGAACTGCACAGAGTCACGCCCTTTGCGTCTCAGGAACACTTCCACGTCCGATACGTGCTTCGCGCTGTTGCAGCGGGGGCACGCGGGGACCACATTCCAAGCGTCACCGGAGCCTTGTTTGCTGATCGGTACGATGTGATCCTGGGTCACTTTCGTTTGTTCCAGGCAGTAGGCACAGCAGCCCCACAGACCAACGATGGCCTGCCACTGCGCCTCTGTCAGGCAAGAGTCGGAACCCGCCAGCAAAGCGCGGCGACGGCGCGCCGCTTCTTTTGCCTTCGGCGACAGATACCCTCTCCTGCGGTTGGCCTTTCCTTGCTCCGACGCCTCGTACTCGGCCCGAGTCTTGGCAAACCTCTGCGTGGCGCGGTACCTCTCTCCGCGCGTTTTATCACGCTGCTTCCTGATCGTCTCCGGTACACGCAGCCGCTCGCCCCTCGCGAGGGCAACCTCCATCATGTAACAACCGCAGCTTCGCACCGCACCGTTCTTCAAATGAACACCGCGTACGACGCTCTCGCGTCCGCATTTGCAGACGCACCGCCACTTCGCCCCCTTCACGTATCCAATAACGGTGAGTCGCGCGAAACTCCGTCCCACGAGGCTCTCCAGCGGAGTACGCCGCGCTGGGTTCGCCGTCAGGTTCCGCAGCCTCGTCAGCTCGCCCCTGCGGCAGCCACAGGACTTGGAGCGCCCTTGGCTGAGTGTTGTACTCGCGAGGGCTCTCGTCTGCCCGCAGTCGCATAGACAGGTCCACCGGCCGCCGCCGGTATACGTCTGGACGGTCCATTTGCCGAACCGTTGCCCCGCCAGATTGACGCGAACGCGCGGCATCTTCAGCCCGCCCCCTGCGCCAGCGCGTACGCCAGGAAGCGGTCGATCGTCGTCTCCTCCGCGGGGCTCACTCGGCTGCCGCCCGTGTTGCGCCAGTCCGCCGGCCCCACCTCGTAGTAGAGCACGGCGCCGTTGGCCAAGGAGATTTCGAGCAGACCGGATGGCGTCCGCGAGAGGTCCCAGTTCACGAAGCGCGCGCTCGCGTTGCGCGCGTAGCCGCCCGCGTCCGTCACCTCGATGGCCCAGTCCCACACCGGATGCGTCTCGTCGTCGAGCCACTCGGTGTGCCCGAGCGCGATGGCGCACTCCTCCGCCAGCTTGGTCAGGTTGACCTCGCCGGTGATGCCGTCCACGAACTCGTGGTGGATGTCGTTCGCAAGGCTGTCCCGCATCCACCGCTTCGCAATGGCTGACTCGGGCCGCGCGTTCGGCGCGTGCACGCCCAGCATTCCCTTGACGGTGAGCGCCCCAATGTCGAACCGCTCCATGCCCAGGGCTTCGGCCAGCGCGTTGAGCCGTTCGTCGTGCAGCGCCCGAGCCCGGTCGCTGCACCGGCACGCCCGCGTGCTGCCGAGGTACCCGCACGGGCACGGGTTGGCCGCGCCCACGACCACCAGGGGGGCCGCCGGGTACTTCACCCGCGTCACCTGCTCGTGGCGCAGCGCGCCCGCGAGCGATTCGATGCTGGTTCGGCTGAACTCCGACAGCTCGTCCAGCAGCAGCACCCCGCGGTGCGCCAGCGTCACCTCGCCGGGCCGCGGCGGGTTGCCGCCACCGACCAGCCCCGCCTCGCTTACCGAGTGGTGCGGCGCACGGAACGGCCGCGCGCAGGCGTAGTTACCTTGAAGCAGCCCGGCGACGCTGTAGATCAGCGTCAGGTCCGTCGCCTCGTCCGCGGACAGCGGCGGTAGCAGCCCGAGGATGTACCGCGCGGCCATTGTCTTCCCCGAACCGGGTGGCCCGACGAGCAGAATGTTGCGGCCTTCCTCGACCGCCACCAGCGCTTCGGGAGGCAGACCCGGATCGCTGGCCACTGGCTGCCCGCCGCACGGCGCGAACTCGCGATGCACACGCATGCGCGGGACGGGTCGCTCCTGCATGTAGGCCACGGCTTCCGCGAGGTCGCGGAGCGGCTGAACCGGCACGTGCCCGGAAAAGGTTGCCTCCGGTTCGTTCCAGGCGGGGACGAGAAGCACCTCCGCGCCGTGCTCGTCGGCGCCGACTGCGGCCACGGCCGCACCGCGCACGGCGCGCAGACCGCCGTCGAGGCCCAGCTCGCCGACCGCCAGCGTGCCCGTCAGCGACTCCGCCGGGATCAGCCCGTGACTGGCCAGGACACCGAGTGCGATCGGAAGGTCGAGTCCGGGGTAGCCCGCCGCGCGGGCGGCGGTCGCGGCTTCCTGGGGCACCTGCACCGTGATCTGCGCCTCGGGCGCAAAGCCCACCCCGGTGAGCGCGCTCAGCACGCGCACCCGCGCCTCCCGCGCGTGCGACTCGGTGAGGCCGGCGACGCGCAAGCCGGGCGGCCCCGGATCGACCGTTACGGCGATCGGAACGAGCACGGGTTCGAGCCCGCGGTACAGCACGCCGGACACCGTCGTGCCGGAGTGGGCCGCACGACGCGGAGTAGCAGCCTTCCTGCGCGCCATCAGGCCCGCCCTCGCGCCGACGCGATCAGGTCGTCGAGGTCACCGTCGTCGATCATGCGCGCGAGCGACGTGTACGCCTCGTGCCGCTTCACGTCGTTCGCGTCCAGGGCGTCGTTCGCCAGACCGAGCGCGACCGCGTGCGGCGTGACGCTCCCGAGCACCGCGGCCACATGGTCGGCGCCGAGGCGGCGTTCCACACCGCCCAGATCGAGCATCAGGCCCCAGTTGGGGGTGTGACTCTCTGCGGCCTCACCGACGGTGTACCAAATCTGGAAGCTGTCATCGCCCGGTGACCACTTCGCGTAGAACTGGTCTGGACGTGGCTCCGACTTGACGAATCGCTTGACGCTGTTCATCCCGCCGGAGCGGTCGTGCTTGGCATTGATCCACGTGGTACGCGCGGACGCCTGGAAGGCTCGTACCGCTGGCCACTCCTCCTGGCGCCCCAGGGGCTTGAGCGGAAAGTCGTTCTCGATGCCGTCGATCTTGATCGCGTAGGCCCAGTGCCCGACGTTGCCTTGGTCCTGTCCGAACCACGGCTTGCTGCCACGCGCGTTCCGCTCGTGCGCGGACACATGCAGCGCGTTCCCAAGGATGTCGGCCTCCGCGTCGTTCAGCCCGTAGTCCCGCACGGCCTGCCGATAGGCGACGGCCCGGTCCTTTCCGCCAGGGTTGGTGGACGTACGCTCGGCGTGGTGCACCATCCTGAGCGCGGCCTTGATCTTGTCAGCGTCGATTGCAGCGTTCGCCCGCATCGGCTCCCAGCCGAGGGGCCTTCGCCCGGCAGAATGCCCTTCGGCGGGCGGATCGAGCGCCGCCACGACGCGCGCCTCCGGCATCGCTGACTGGACCGCGCGAATGTGGCTCGCGGTCGTTCGGCTCGGCGCGGCCTTCGCGTCCAGCACGACCACGCCGCCCGCACCCCAGCCCGCGATCGGCATCGCGTAGGAGAAAATCTGCTGCCCGTCCGTGCTGACGGTCGTCCCGCCGAGGCGGCGCCCTTCCATGAAGGCGTTGATCACCGCGGTCACGTTCTTGCGCGCGTTCGGCTCGTACGCCTCCCCCGTGGCGCTCGCCAGCTCCTCCAGGGCAGCGGCCCGGCCCTCCGGTGTCATTTCGATCGTCTCGGCCTGCCAGAACACCGGCTTGCCCTCCGCCCACGACTCGATCGGGTCCTCGACCTCGTAGTTCATGTGGGCGTACACGACGGGCTCCTCCACGTCGGGATGCGGGTACCACTTGCCGTCGTCGCCGATGAAGCCGTCCATGCTGACGATGGTCGCGTCGGTCAGCGCACCGATGCCCTCCGGCGGGACGTACTGCCAGCCGTTGCCCATGGCGACGTCGAAGAAGTCCGCCTGCTCGGCGAGGATACCGCGGCGGCGTCCGGTCTGGCGCTCCGCCAGCATGTCCTGCGCGAGCACGCGGCCCTCGGGGGTCGCGGTCATGTTGAGACCGCGCGGATTGCCGAGCTTGTCCACTCCGGCGGAGGTCCACGTCAGCAGGTTGTCCTCCCAGATCACTTCGCCCTTGGCTGCCGCGTTCTTCTTCATGTGCGTGTCGTCCTTCGTTCCGATTCCGAACGAGAAGTTGCCATCGAGCGCGAGGTGCACGGGGTTCGGGGTCGCACGCCGGCCCTGGTACCAGGCGATCACGTGCCGCTGCGCCGTGCCGTAGGTCGGCACCTTACCGTTGCCCTCGCGCACCACCTCGAAGTTCGGGCTGATGGTTCCAGCCGGTTCACCGTCCGGCACCCGCCCACCTGCCCGTTCAGTGAGGAGGCTGATCGGTGCGATTCCGCCGGGCACCACGACCCAGCCTCGATGGTCCGCCCACAGGATCGATCCGACCGGCAGAGCGCTGACCTCTGCCGCTGTGATGGTCGTCCCGCGCTCCGGGTTCGCCGCCATGCCCGCCGCGTACTTCGCGTCGAAGTTCCGCATCGCGGGGACCAGTTGCTCGGCCAGCCGTTCGATCGCCGGCTCCGTCAACCTGTAGGTATTGCTCGTCATCCACTGGCCTTTGCTGCGCGTCTCCACGTCCTCCGGCAGCAGCCCGACGGTCATGGACTTGCTTGCTCCGAAGTGCGTCAGCGTCGTCGTGAACTGCGAGTGGTCCCGGTTGTACCCGAACCGGATAGACCACTTTCCGCCGAGCGACGCACTGGTGCTTGTCAGGCCGCTTTTGACGCGCAGGCTCCGCAGGACAGCCTTCACGGCTTCCGGGTCGGTCAGAGTCTCGACCGGATCGCGGCGCGAGGCGTTCGCCTCGTACTCCTTCGCAGCGGCAGGATCGATCTTGACGATCTCCCACGACTCGCCTTCTGCGTTGACCTGTTCGTTGAACACGTCCCACACGTGCTGCTTGTCGTACGCCCATTTGAGAACCGAGCTTTCGCCGAAGCCGGGGTCAATGGTGTCGCGATAGGTGACTCTCCAGAGATACAGCGTGCCGTGACGCCCAGGTTTACTGGCCTGGGCGCCGCGCCGCGCGTTCGACTCGTACTCGTCGCCCGGCTGTCCGTTCGCCGCCATGCCGCTCATCCCTCTGTGCTTCGCGCGGTACGCGAGGTAGGCCGACGGCTCGCTCGTGGCGCCCTCGGCCGCTGCCTTGTACCCGTGGTAGTAGTCGCGGCCCTGGCGCTTCACGACGGGCGGCCGCTCGCCCGTGCCCGTCGTGCAAAGCTGCCGGACGTGACTCGCTTCGCGGTCCCGCCGGCCCGCTGCGAAGCCCTCGGCGAACGTCCCTCCGGCGTTCTCCTCGTACCCCGGCACGACCGCCGGGTCGAACTCGCCCGCGAGCACGCGCTCCTCCGCCTCCGCGCACCGGGGGCACGTCGTCCCGTGCGCGCCGTAGTCGATCATCGCCGTGCCGCACTCCGGGCAGGGCTGGCCCACGCGCGCCAGGTCCGCGTCGCCCTCCTCCGCCTCGGCGTACCACGTGTCGCCACGGCCCTCGGCCTCGACGATGCGGCCGGTGCGCCCCGCGGCGTCCTCGAAGCGCGAGCTACCGGGCACGGGCTGGTAGCCCTTCGCCCTGAGCAGATCGAACGCCGACTGGTAGGAGAGCGGACCGAGACGCATGGGTAGTCACTTCTTCATGTTCTGGGCGACGAGTGCCTCGACGCCGAGCCCCACGCTTCCGAAGACCACGCTCGCGATGGCGCCGCCCCAGGTGTAGGCGCGCTCCTCGGCACGGCTCGGCGCGAGCGCCTTGCCGACGATCCAGCCCGCACCGAACCGGAGTCCCATCCCGAGCAGCAGCGCCGTCAGCGTCGTGGCAGCGGCCACGCCGGTCACGACGCCCGCCTTCGCGTCGCTGATCACGTCGGAAGCGTCCCCGAGCGCGCCCGCGAGCGGCGACACCTTGCTCGCGACCTTGCGGAACGCGCCACGCGGCCGCGGCCCGACAGGGCCCATGTTGTAGGCGCCCATGCCTCCCATCACGCCGGGGCCGAACGCGCCCATGCCGTTCTGCGCGAAGTACTCGCCGGTCCCGTTCGTCGGTGGCAGCGCCTCGGGCCGCTGCCGGACGGAAGTGCGCGTCGGATACGGGTCGAGCGCGGGCGAGCCAGCAGCGGCCTGCTGCATCTGCGGTCCGAAGTATTCGCCGAGTCCGTTCGTCATGTTCAGCGCTTCCTCCGCGACGTCCCGCGGTGACTGCGGTTGCTCACCATCGTCTTGCGGCTACCCGGTCCCTTCAGGAAGTACCAGAGCGCACCGGCGACCACCGCCGCGCCACCTGCGAGCAGCGCCGCCTTCTTCCCGTCCGTCACCATCGGCAGCACCGAGGTGAGGTCGAGCCCGAAGCCCGACGCCGGGGGCCCCGTCTTGATCGGCTCGGGGTTCTGGATGACGTTCACGATCGACTGGTACGGCATGTCGCCGCGCGAGGTCTGCTGCACCACCGGGCCGAACGGCTGGTTCAGCCCGCGCTCGATGAATGCGACCTGCGCGCTCGTGTCGTACGCGATCGGGCTGTTCGGCACGACCACGATGGGGCGCCCCGTGGTCACGTCGCGCACCTCGCTCGGGTGGAACATGCGCTCCCGGGCGAGGTAGCCCGGCAGGCTGAAGCGCACCGAGAACACGCCCGCGTCGCTGTGGATGTTCGGCGGCGTCGCCTCGGGGTTGTCGAACACCCCGTTGTTCTGCACGTCGTCCATCTCGGCCATGAGCCGCAGCTCGTTGAGCGCGTAGCCCGACTCCTGCTTCTCGTCCTGCACCTCGTCGTCGGTGCCAGCCAGGTGGCGGCCATGCGCCTTGTCGATGAGCGCCTGGTAGTAGGGCGCCGTGCTGGACGAGTAGCGCGTGTCGCTCGCCCGGTTCACGTCCGACCACATCGACGGCGGCGCCCCAGTAAACGGCTGGCTGGGGTACGTGGGATACCTGCTCATGGCTGGAACCTACCTTGCTTCGCGGAACGCTGCGACTTTCGTGCAGGGAGCCTCACGCGGCCTTCTTCTTTCGGCCGAAGATCAGCCACCCACCGACGGCGAGCACCGCCGCGGCGGCAAGCAGCCCGCCCGTGCCGAAGCCCGCCTGGGCGACGGGCGCCGGCTCGTCCTCCTCGGAAGGCGCGACCACTTCCGGGGGTGCTCCCGGGGGCGGCGCGGGCGGCGGCGTCTGCTTCGGGGGCGGGGGCGCACCCGGCGGGGGCTTGGTCAGCGCCGGGGGCTTCGCGGGCGGGGGCGGGGTCTTGGGCGGCGGCGGGGGCGGAGGCGTCTTGGCCTTCACCGCGGGCGGCAGGGCGGCTCGCGCCTGGACGGCCGCCGCGTACGCGCGCAGATCCGCGGCGCGCTTGTCGTTCGCGGCCTTCACCGCGGCCACGTAGGCGAGGAGGTCGGCACGGGCCTTCACGTCGCGCACCGCCTGCGCGTACGCGAGCAGGTCGGAAGCCCGCTTGTCGTTCGCGGCCTTCACCGCGGCGGCGTACTTGGCGAGCGCCGCCCAGTCCACGGTGGGGCGCGTGGGCATCGGCGCGGCGTGCAGCACGGGCGGCGGACAGATCGGAAGCGTCTCGACCCAGCACGGATTCGCCGTGGCGAGGTCGAGCAGCCCGAGCCCGCGCAGCTCGTACGGCTTGCAGGCCGCGTGCGCCGCGTCGTGCTGCGCCTTGGTCGCGCAGGCGGAGTACTGCTTCGGATCGCTCGGGGGGCGGCGATCGTAATCCTGTCCGAGGGAAGCGACGTAGCTCATGGTGATGGGGTTCCTCGCGGTTGCGGTCTCAGTCGATTTTCCAAGACTTCCAGGTCGTGACACGCGCGAGCATCGCGGCTTCTCTTGTCCCCGCAACGCTGTCGGTCACTAGCCAGCGGGCGGACTTCGGCTCCTTCACGCGCGCGAACACGTGGCTGAAGTTGTTGGGCGCGCCGAAGCCTACGGTGACGAACTCCGCTTCGCGCCCGAGCTGCCGCGCCATCGTGGCGACCAAAAGCGCGATGTCGTCACAGTCGGCTGTCGCCTGGCCGTACTGGAGAATCTGCTCCGCGAGCCGCTGCGGGTCGGAGATCGTCTCCATCGCGAGCGGGTCGTTCTTGTAGCGGACCTTCTCGGCGACGAAGTTGCGGACCGCGAGAATCTCGGAGAGGTAGTCCTTGGGTTGCAGCCAGCGCACCACGTGCTCGGTGAGCTGGTAGAGCACGATCGACCGCTCACCCCGCGCGCCGAGACACAGCTCCCGCATCTTGTCGATCGTGGTTTGTGGACCGAAGAACCGGCCGACGGTGAACGGCGGCGGCGCGGCTGAAGGGAATGGTAGCGTTGCGCTCATGCGGCATCCAGTCGCGCGAGGCCAGCGGCGCGCCGCTGGTTAAAGGCAGGCAGATCGATCGTCAGTCTGGCGCAGGCTACTGCCAGGTCGTGCTTGTGTTTCTTGATGTTGCAGCGCAGGCAGGAGGGCACGATGTTCGCACGCTCGTGACGCCCGTTGCTGCTGATCGGAACAACGTGGTCGATCGTCATCTTGCCTCCGCATCCGCAGTAGGTGCAGCGATAACCGAAGGCCCGGAGCATCGCGCGCCACTCGTCGGACGTGAACGTACCGCCAACGCTCATCAGCAGGCATCGGCGCCGCTCGACGCGAACCAGGCTGGCCTGCTTACCGTACTCGGTTGCGTAGAAACGATCCTGACACACCTTGGCTTTGCCGGATTCGCGGTAGCGTAACAGTGATTCCTTACGGCGTTGCTTCTTCTCCTCTGGACTGAGCTTCTGCCGTGGCGGCCCGAGCCCCAACTTCACTCGGTTGCTCGCCTCCCTTCGCTTGAAAGCGAGACGACCCTTCTCGCTCTGGTTGTACCGACGCTGCGCCTCGGCGTTCTTGCGCTTCCGCTCCGGGTCCGCCTGCATCCGTTGACGCGAGGTCCGCATCCACTCCTTCGCTTTGTCGGTGCTGTAATACTGAGCAAGTCGCCCGCGGTGGGCGTTGCGCCACGCGAGCATGGCCTTGCGCCCCTTCTCGCTCGTGTTGTAGCGATGCTGAGAGACGACGCGGCGGGGGTCTTTGGGAGAGGCGTAGGGCATGGCGGTGCCTGGCAGTCCGACCCGAAAATCCGAACCAGCCCGGAGCTTACTCGCTACCCGGCGAGCCCCGCAAGAAACGTGCGACCGCGCTCAGGTGCCGGGCTTTTCCGGCGTCGCGGCGTCCTGCACGCGGTGGCCGCGGAGCAGCACCCGGGCTGCGGGATCGCCCTTCCAGAAGGGTTCGATCCACTGCACCCGGCGGAGCGAATGCCGCGGGCCGTGCGCCTGATGGGTGAGGTGCCCGCGCACCAGGAACTGCACCTTGGGACTTCCACCGCGTCGCTTGCCGGTGATCGCCTCGGTCACGGTGTCGCGCAGGTCGATCGTGACGGGCTGCGCGAGAACGTAGCGCGCGCCCTCGGGCGCCGTGCCGGTCGGGCGCTTCGCTCGCGTGTGCGGCGCCGCCGCAGGCGTACCCCAGCGGCCCTCCGTACGCTTCCGCTCGGGGTCACTCAGCACGACGCACGCGCCGCGCACGAGCGAGCGCAGCATGTCCGCCGCGACCGCGCCGCCCGCGTGCTCCTCCGACCAGCCCGTGACCGCGCCGGTCTTGCTCACGAGGTAGCGTGGCTCCGCGCCGACGCACCACACGCGCTGCGGCTGGGCGTCCCCGAGTAGCCCGTTCGGTACGAGCAGCGACCATGCCCGCCAGGGCGAGTGCAGCGTGTCCGCGTCCGGTATCTCGGTGAGGCAGAGCGCTGCGGCGAGTTTGTGGGAGACCTCCAGGCGAGGGAAGGCGCCCTCGCGCCACGCCCCCAGGAACTTCTGGATGCCGGGCAGCACCACGCGCAGGCCCCGGTCGTCCAGCTCGACCTCCAGCAGACCGGCCCGCAGGAAGTGCGGGAACGCCGCGTCGCAGAGGTGCTCCGCGAGGCTCGCCTGCTCGTACGCCTCCTCGGTCGGCAGGTCCGGGTCGAACGTCCCGAACAGCACCGCCGCGCTCATGCCGAGCACCTCGGTGTTCTGCGCGGAGGTCGGCGGCGGAAGCACCAGATCCGCGGCGACCGCCGCCACGTGCTGGAGCCAACGCGCCTCCTCCTCGAACCCCCATGCGAGCAGCGTGCGCAGCATGAGCGACTGGCGTGTCGCGCAGCGCGCACGGGGACCACGTTGCACGACCCAGTTGATCGGCGATTATGCACTTGACAAACACCCCGCCGCCCCCTATTCTTGACGGATGACGACGAACTGGGACCCGGAAGGCCGCGACCTGACACTGATTTCCGTCTGTCAGCGGTTTTCCACTGAGGCGGCAGCTCGCGCCTACATGGAGTCGGTCCGGTGGCCGAACGGTCCGTCCTGCCCCCACTGCGGCAACATCGATCAGGCGTGCATCAGCAAGATCACCGCGAACCCCAAAGCCAAGATTCGAGCAGGGCTGTATCGCTGCGCCGCCTGCGCCCAGCAATTCACGGTCACGGTTGGCACTGTCTGTGAGGATTCTCACATTCCGCTCAACAAGTGGCTGATCGCCTTCTACATGATGTGCGCCTCCAAGACCCAGGTGTCAGCGCTCCAACTTCAGCGCCAGCTTGAGCTTGGCTCCTACCGCTCTGCTCTGTTCATGTGTCACCGCATCCGGTACGCCCTCAAGGATTCGTTTCCAGACGACCAACTCGACGGGACCGTAGAAGCTGACGAGACGTACATGGGCGGCAAGGTGCGGCGCAAGGGACGCGGCTACGTCGGCAACAAGACTCCGGTGGTGTCTCTCGTCGAGCGCGGCGGCCGAGTCCGATCCCAGGTCGCCACGATGGTCAACGGAGACGAGATGGGCAAGCTCCTCCGAAGGCAGATCGCTCGCACCGCGCGCCTCAACACGGACGAGTCATCGGTCTACAAGGCTGTAGGCCAGGACTTCGCGTCCCATGACACGGTGAACCACAGCCGGGAAGAGTACGCTCGGGACGATGCGGCTACAGGACGCAAGGCGACGACGAACACAGTGGAGGGCTTCTTCGGAAACTCGAAGCGGAGCATCGACGGGACTCACCACAACATCAGCCGCGAGCACACGGATCTCTACTTCGCGGAGTTGGACTTCAAGTACAACACCCGCAAGGTCACGGACGGGGAACGGTCGGTGGAAGCGATCCGACTCATCGAAGGCAAGCGGCTCATGCTCAAGCCGCCGAAGGCGGGCGGGGAATGAGCCCCATGCGCGTCGCTGAAGTCCGTACAGAGGTACTCCTGACGGAGCTACTCGCAGCGCAAGGTTGGGACACACGCCGCCCGCCGAACGGCGCGATGCTCCGTCAACACGAGTACAAGGATCACACGCACCTACTCGACATTTTCAAGGGTCGGAGCAAGTCTGGCGGTGGGGGCGCAGGGCTACCGGAAGCCATCCTCGTTGACCGCGCGTTGCAACCGCTTGTGGTGATCGAGGCCAAAGGTACGCTTGCTGGTCTCGCGCTGGCCGAGAAGGAAGTCACCCGCGATTACGGGATGGCGATGGTCGATGCGGGCGCTACTCCTATTGCCATCGCTGTTGCGGGCACGTCTGAGGACGACTTCGCCGTTCGTGCATTCAAGTGGAACGGCAAGAAGTGGGTTCCGGTCACCTACGACGGCAATCCGATTACGTGGATGCCAAACCGCGAAGACGTGGAGCGTCTTCTTGCGCCCAACACGACCGCCGAAATGCGCCCGTCGATCCCACCCGTCGAGGTGCTCGCGGATCGGGCGGACGAGATCAACCGTCTGCTTCGCGAAGCCGGGATTACGGACGCCGCGCGGCCCGCTGTGGTGGGCGCTACAATGTTGGCGTTATGGCAGTCGAAGGGCGCGATTCGCAGAGACGCCGAGAACATCCTCGGCGACATAAACGAGGCGTGCCGCAAGGCGTTCTGGAAGGCGAGGAAGCCTGATCTCGCCGCGAGCCTACGGGTAGACGAGGCGAACGACGTGCTCGCCGTCAAGGCGCGTCGGATCACGACGATCTTGGAGCGCCTCAACGTAACCGTGCTCACCGCCGAGCACGACTACCTCGGCCAGCTCTACGAGACGTTCTTCCATTACACAGGAGGGAACACCATCGGTCAGTATTTCACGCCGCGTCACATCGCCGCGTTTATGACCGACCTGACGAATATCAGCCTGAACGACGTAGTTCTCGATCCTGCGTGCGGCACTGGAGGGTTCCTCATCGCTTCCATGAATCGCGTCGTGCGTGAGCACAAACTCTCGCGCGTGCAGATGGTCGCGATGGTGAAGAAGAACCTCATCGGGTTCGACCAAGAGCCGGTGACCGCCGCGCTGTGCGTCGCGAATATGATCTTGCGCGGTGACGGTTCGACGGGCATTCGCAAGGACGACTGCTTCACGGCCGGGGACTACCCGGTCGGCAAGGCCAACGTCGTTCTGATGAACCCGCCATTCCCTCATAAGAAAACGGACACGCCGCCCGAGAGGTTCGTCGAGCGCGCTCTTGAGGGCCTCAAACACGGCGGCACGCTCGCGATGATCGTGCCTAGGTCTCTCGCCGTGAAGAAGCAGAAGCAGGCATGGCGCGAGGGCATCCTCAAACACCATACGCTCACCGCCGTAATCAAGCTGCCCGACCAATTATTTCAACCATACGCATCGGTGTATCCGGCGATCCTAGTTCTTACGAAGGGTACGCCGCATCCGGCAGGTAAGAAGGTGTTTTTCGCGCGAATCGAGAACGACGGACTCAAGCGAAAGAAGAACATGCGTGTGCCAAGGACAGGGGAGCAACTAACGCAAACACTCGCAGCGTACCGCAATCACGATGTCATCCCGGGGTACTGTGGGTGGGCTACTGTTGTGCATGACGATGGCTGGGAACCGGGCGCATACATCCCAGCAGAGATTTTCACCGAGGCACAGATCGAGGAAGAAGTTGCAGGGCTAGCTCGGAGTCAGGGAGCGTTCGCCGCCTTACATGCCCACGAGTTGTGCCGCTTAGAAAGAGCTGTCGCCCGCAAAGAACTGATCCCAACAGCCCCCAAGAGGAGCCGCGCGCTTGACGACGCTTCGGACACTATTGGGGCTTATTTCCATATCGGTTACGGAACGAAAGCCCTGCATGACAAGAGTATGCTCGCCCCAGGACTTGTGCCGGTCGTTTCGTCCAGCGGTACGGACAATGGTTGTTACGGCTTCTTCGACTTTGAAGCCTTGCTAGTGCCCCCGTTTGTTACTGTCCCCAGCACCGGGAGCATCGGGGAAGCCCATGTTCAAGAATGGCCATGCGGCGTGGCCGACGATGCGCTCATCCTGGTCTCTAAGAAGGGAGCAGATCCGGCGTTGCTCTACGTGGCAGCGGCCATAGCTCGTATGGAGCGCTGGCGGTTCAATTACGGCCGGAAGGTGACCCCCTCCCGTATCGCTCGCTTCCGACTTCCAACCAACGCTGCACTACTGGGCCGGGTGCGATTGTCGATAGAAAACGCCGAGCAAATAAAACGCCTAGCTTTGTCGAACGCAGAAGAGGCGGATGATGTTAGCGTTGCGCGAACGCGCCTCGTCGAGATAGGGCGCGACCAGGACCAGCTCGTGCGAGGAAAGGAACTAGAACAAGAGCTGAATCGGTTGGAATTGTAGGTAACGCGGATGGCACTTATCGGATTCGCGTTCACCAGGGTGGCGCTGAAATACCTGACAAATATCCAACAGCACAAACTCCGTAGACAGGTCACACGAAAGGCAAGGGCGCTGCAACATGACCCCCACCCTCCCGGATCGAAAAAACTGTGCGGTGAAACCGCTGCGACCGGTGAACCGATCTACCGGGAACGGTCGGGTGACTACCGCATCCTGTACGTGGTCCGAGAGAAACCAACCGAGGTGATAGTGCTCGACATAGACGACAGAAAGGACGTGTATAAATGAATCCGAAGTCGAAGGCAGCATCGAAGGCGAGAGAGCCTGACATCCACTTGGACTCGTCGAACTTCGACGCCATGATGGGGCGGGCTTTGGCGGTCCCACCAAAGGGTGGTGAGAAGGTGCCTAAGAAGCGCTCGGCGAGCGCCAGTCAGCCCGAGGGCGACCGGAGCAAGTAGGGCTGGCGGGGGCCGGAATTTCCGTCGCGGCTGCAAAGTCGCCTATTTGTTAAGTGCATAATCGCCAGTTGATCATCCCGCGCCCGTACGTCGTCAGCGCGACTCCCAGGGCGCGCCCCTCGGCGACCATGTCGGCGAACGCGCGCATGGCGCCGTCCACCTGCTCCACGCACTCGCCCACCGAGCCGAGTTGCTGGTCCGGCATGAACAGCGCGCTGCCCAGCTCCTCCGCGCGCCGTTCGTCCTCCGCACGCGGCTCCGGGAGCACCTCGGCGAGGCTCCGGCGCACCTTGGTCGCGAACGCAAACGTGAGCACCGCGACGCGCACGCCGGCCGTGTCGTGGTGCACGAGCACGATCCACTCCTGATCCGCGGTCCTCGGTCGCCGCAGTGCCGCACCGACCGCGTCGTAGAGCGGTCGCCCCGGGTCCTCGGCAGCCGGCATCGGGACCGCGGCGTACCCCGCCGCGCTCGTCGCCTTCACCTGCGCGGCGACGCCGTCGCGCGCGACGATCCCCACGCAGGCCGGAGTCGTCCGCGGCGCCCGCACGAGCAACGCGCGCAGCGTCGTCTCGACGGACTCCCGTAGTTCCTCGACCATGCGTTCCGCTTCGGCGTCGGTCATGCCCCCACCCTGGCACATGCTGCCACTGGCGTCAAGGCTGCCACCGCCGGGGCCAGAACCCCGGGCTAGGCGCTGCCGGGCCGCACCCGGCGGGCCACAGCGGCCAGCTCGGGGATCAGGGCCTCGGCGCAGGTCGGGCAGAGCACGGTCACGGCCAGGGGGCTCGTCCCGGGCGGCGTCACGACGGTCACGAACCAGCCGTACCGGTTCCCCTCCATGCGGAGGCCCTCCAGGTCGAACGGCATGGGCACCGTGAGGCGCCGCATGCACTCCTGCCGGGGCTCCGACATCGAGCCGGCGCACGCCAGGTCGAGCATCACCAGCGGCACCAGCGGCACGCCGCTTCCGTTCACCCGGTCCTGTGCCTTGGCGGCGCGTCGTTCCTTGCGATTCATCGGTGGTCCCTCAGTGGAGTAGGCGGAGGAATAGCTGTCCAGGCAGATCGTCGGGTAACTCCACCGCGCCGCCGGTGCCGCCGCTGCGCACCACGTCGCGAAACAGATGGACGACGCGCGCGTACGCGGCGGCGTTCTCCGCGGCCTGCATGAGCGGGGTCACTGCGTCGAGGTCGCCCTCCATGCGACGCGCGACGGTGCTGGCCATCCAGACCCGCATCAGCATCACCCCGCCGCGGGTGAAGCTCACCGAGACCCCCTGCCCGACGGGCTCGACCGTGATCACGCTCGCGCTCGCGGTGCCAGCGGGCGGGTCCGGGTCGCGCTCGTCGGCGAAGCTCATCCGCCCTGCCCGAGCACCACGTTCGCAGCGGCCCACAGGTCACGCAGGAACTGCTGCCCCTGACGGCGGACCAGGGGGCTCGCGCTCATACCGGCCTTCTGCAACTCGGCCACGACGCGCTCCGTCTTCAGTCCGCGCACGACCGCGATCAGGTTGTCGCGACCGAGGAGTGGCAGCAGCTCGCGCGCGATGCTTTCCACCGGCTCGCCGGACGCCAGCGCCTGCTCCAGCACCGGCGCGAACTGGACGATCATCTCCGGCGGGATCACCGCGGGCACCGACCCCGGCGGCGCCTGCATCGTCGGAGCAGCCGGCGGCTGCTGTAGCTGCGGCGCCTGCGGCATCGCGGCCTGCGGCTGGTAGGTCTGCTGCGGCGGCATCGGTGGCGCGGCTTGTGGCTGGTACGTCTGCTGCGGCGCCATCGGCGGCGGCGCAGCCTGCGGTTGGTAGGTCTGCTGCGGCGCGTACGCCTCCGGTCCCGGCTGGTAGACCGGCGGCGCGTACGCCTGCTGGGGCGGCGGGGGCGGCGGCGCAGCCATCCCGAACTGATCGAACGACGGGCGCGGCGACGGAGCCCCGGGGTCCAGCGGCCCGGAAGCGTCCTCCGTCCCGAACCGGAGCGCGGTCGGCTGGAAGACGCTGCCGTCGCGCCCGCGGAGCGGCGGGGGGAGTCCCGTCGGCGCGACGCCCGCCATCTGCCGCGCCATCGTGTTCTGCGCGCCGACCATCATCGCCTGGTACTGCATCGCCTGCACCTGCTCCGGCGTCGGGCCCGGCGTGCCGCGCATCTTCGTGACCGTCTCGCCCGCGGACTGGACGATCTCCGGGAGCTTCTGCACCAGATCCATCCCGATGCGACCGATCATTTCCTTCCAGTCACGCGGCGGCTCCGGGCCCTCCGGCGCGCCGTTCGACGGGCCCCACCCGAGCGCGGAGGCGGCTTCCTGCGCGCGCTCGATGTGCTTGCCGATGTCCTTGTTGTCCTCGGCCTCCTTGCGCCAGCGCTCGGTCTCCGCCGTGAGACGGACGATTTCCTGACCGACCGTGCTGATCCGGTTCTCGAACATATCCTTCTGGCCGGCGAGCCGCGTCTCGTAGGTCGCGGCCTGCGACTTCATGTCGCGGTCGTGCTGCCGGCGCTCGTCGTCGAGGCGGGTCTGGTTCTGCGCGCGCAGGTCGTCGAGCGCGCGCCGCATCTCCTCGCGCACCTCCTGCACGCGCCGCTCCGAGCGCGTCTCGGCCTCCAGCACGCGCGCCTCGGCCTTCCGCTCCGCATCCTCGGCGCGCCGCTCGGCCCGCTCGATGTTCTCCTTCAGCCGCTCCTCCTGCCGCTTCATCTCGTCGCGGTTCTGCCGGTCGAGGCGCTCCGCTTCGTTCCGCGCCTGCTCGGCGCGCCGGGTCGCGTCCTCGCGGTAGTCGTCCTGCACGCGCTTCAGATCCGCGGCGGCCTTGTCCTGGATCCGCTGCACCTCCGCGCTGTGGTGCTGCGTGAGGCGCTGAATCTCCTGGCGCGTCTGGTCGAGCGCGTGGTTCGCCGCCTTGGCCTCCGCCTGCGCGGCGGCGAGCAACGGAGCCGACGTGGTGTCGGTCGGCTTCATCACCTCCGCCATCTGCACGAAGCTCGACACCATCTGGGCCGCGTCGGTCGGGCGGTTCCGCTCGCGCTCCTCGCGCTCCCGCGCCTCGCGCTGCGCCAGCTCGGCCCTGGCCTCGGCCCGTCGCTTCTCCTCCTCGGCGCGTTCGGCTTGCGCTTCGGCCTGGCGTGCACGGTGCTCGGCCTGCCGCTCCAGCGCCTTCACGCTCTCGATGCTGTTGCGGTGCACGACGTCGAGCATCGGCCCGAGCGAGGCGCTCACGCCGGCCTGCTGCTCGCGCAGCTCGCGTTCCTTCGCCTCCTCGCGGGCCCGCATCTTTTCCTCGTGCTCTAGCTGCACCTCCAGCATGCGCGCGTCGGCCGTCGTGGTAGGTCGCATCGGCACGCTCGGGGAGAAACCTGGCTGAATGTATCGCATGTCGTCGCCTTCACTTTCGCCTTGTTCGTCGTCGTGCAGCACGGCCGCCTGGAGGTTCGGTGGGTACACCGAGGGAGAGATTTCGATCTTCACGGGCGGCGACAGCGCCTTGTGCCGCATGCGGCCCGTGCGCGGATCCACGACGCCGCCCCGCTTCGGTGGGCCGTAGAGAACGAGCGTGTAGTCGCCGCCTCCGTAGCTGCTCACGAAGTCGCGATCGGTCATGTACTGCTGGATCGGGCGCTGCGTACCCTTGCAGATCACGCCGCCGTACTGCTGCGGCGCGCGCCGGATCACTTCGATGTAGTACTGCCCGTCGCCGATCGTCGGGCACTGGTTCATCAGGTCCGCAAGGTTCTTCGGCGGCTGCACGCCGGCCAGATCCTCGACCTCGCCTGCGCTCGATGCCACCACGCCGTCGTTCAGGTACGGGTTGTCCTCCGGTGGCGGCAGCGGATCGGACCCGACCGTGTAGAGCCGCGTCTCGCGCGCGACCTGCTCGATGGGCGGCGGCTCGTCCTCCGCGTGGCGCCGGATCACGTCGTCGATGGTGCGGATCGGCGTGACCGTGGCGCCGCGGCGGGACTCCGGCGGATCGTCATCGTCGCGCTCGGGCTCCGGCGCGGCGGCGACGGTCGGCGGCGCCTCCCGTGCGGCGCGCACCTCTCGCAGCTCCGCCGAGGTCGTCTGCACCAGGCCGTTCGCCTTGCGCTCCGCACGCCGGGCGGCCAGGGCGGCCTGGCCCTTCGCCAGCGCCGCGCGCTGCGCGTCGTTCATCGGGCGCTTCGGCTTCGGTTCCTTCGGCGCGCCGTCCCTGGCCTCAGGGTCGCTCACTGCTTGGCGGCGGCGGGGCTCTCGTCCTCGCCGCCCTCCTCGTCGTCGTCGCCTCCATCGTCTTCCCCGTCGTCGTCCTCCCCCTCGCCGTCCTCCCCTTCTTCCACGGTGATCTCCGCGACGCGCGCCAGCGCCCTGTCCAGCTCGGCCAGCTCCGACTCGACCTTCGCCTTCTCGTCGCCCACGACGCGCTCCTTCGCACCGTCGAGCAGCGAACGGTACGCGAGCAGCCGCTGCATGATCATCGCAGCGTCCTCCGGTTGCAGCGCGGAGTCGCCCTGGCCCGCCACCTCCTGGAGTAGCGGCTCGATTTCCGAGTGGAGGTACTCGCGCACCGTGACGCTCTCCTTGAAGCTCAGGATCGCGAAGTCCTTGAGCAGGGGCATGACCGTCTCGGCGATCTCCTGCATGATCGTCGCAGGCGTCGCGCTGTTCAGCTTCGCCTGCCGCGCCAGGCGGACGGCGTGCGCTTCGATTTCAGTGAGCACCGCGTTCAGTCGTTCCAGGTTGTCGGCCATGGTCAGTTTCCTTTCGTCGTCGTCTGGGCGCCGAGCGCCGCGTCTACGTCAAAGTCGTCTGCAACCTCGTTGGCCTTGCGCGCCTGCTGCGCCGCGATCGTGCGGTCGTCGTGCGCGTCGATCTGCGCGCGCTCGCTTCCGATCACGGGGGTGCGCAGCTCGCACGCGAGCACCTGCTGGTTGCCCAGGTCGAGGAACTCCCCCTCGTCGGTTCTCCGTGCCGTGCAGAGGCGCACCGCGAGCTGGTGGTCCTGCTCCTCCGGGAACGGCACGAGCTGGCGCGCGTAGTGGTGGCACTGCGGCCGGAGCGGCTCGACCTCGATGCGGACCGTCCGTCGCCAGAACGCGAAGCCGACCCGGCGCTCCACGAACCAGGATCCGTCCGGGCTGCGCTGCACCGCGCTCGGCGCGTAGCGCGCCGTCTCGAAGCCCCACTCGTCGCGCTCGACGAACGCGGAGCAGTCGCTCATGCACACGAAGCGCGCCGGGTCCAGGTCGGGGGCCTGCGCGTCCTTCCACGCCTGCGACAGGAGCGGCCGCGGCAGCCCATCCATCGGATCCACCGCCATCGGGGTGATCTCGTTCGGGAACGCCTGGTAGAGCGCGTCGGTGATGCGCGGGCCCTCGGCCTCATGGCGCACCGCAGAGGCCGCGCTCGGCCCCTCTTTGGTCGTCGTCATCAGGCGCGGAGGGTAAGTCCTCCCGCGCCTGCTATCAACCCCCCGCTGGCAACTGCTATGCGACGGGCCCCGGGACGGGGGGGGCCTGGTAGGGCGCCACGTGATTCTCCCGGAACTCGTCGGCCACGATCTGGATGGTCGGGTTCAGCCGAGGCTCGGCGCGCGGCGGCGCTTTGCCCGTGGCCTCGCGATACTGCTGCACGAGCGCCCGGTACTGGTGGGCCAGGCTCTCGATTTCGGCCAGCATCATGGACTGCGCGCTGCCGTGTTCCGCGCCCGTGCGGACCAGGAGGCGCCGGGACTCGGTCGCCTCGGTTACGCACCCGTCGATCTTCGCGAAGTACTCGCGCGCCTTCCGGGCTTGCTCGTCGCGCTCCGCCCGAGCCCGCTCCGTCTCGGCACACTGCGTGGCCAGGTCTCGCTCCAGCCCCGCAAGCGAGGCGGCGAGCTGGTCGAGCGACCGGAGCGCCGCGGCACCGTGCTGGGTCACGCGGCGGCGCCGGCCGAGCACACCGAGGACGACGCCGATGCAGAGCGACACGAGGGCGACCACGACCGGGTGAGACAGCATGGCTGCCAGAATCGGTCGGCCCGGGGCCCGGCGCAAGGGGGCTCAGCGGTTGGCGTACTTCTCGGCGAGTCGGGAGAGGCCGTCGCTGATCATTTGCCGGTGCTCAGGCTGCGCTTTCGGGTAGTGCTCCGCGCCGTGGCACTTCGGGCATAGCCACCGGATTTCGGTGGGTTTCTGGTAGTCGGGATGGTGTGTCTGCGCGTTCGGCACACCGCATCGCTCGCACGACTGCCGCTGCAACGTGCCACGCTGCACTTGCTGGTTTACCCGCTGGCGGGCCCGCACGCGCCGCGCCTGCTCCGGGTCCGTACGGTAACGCTCCGTTTGTCGCTCCGAATCGCGCTTCCGCGCCCTCCACTCGCGCATGGCCAGCCGGTGGCACTCGGCGCAACGGGACTGTCGTCCGTCCGAGGCGCGGGCAGCTTTCGCGAACTGGTCCAGCGGAAGCCAGCGGCGGCATCCACCGCAGAACTTGTCGTCGGGCAGCGGAAACTGGAAACCAGCCGCAATCTCGCTTTTTGTGCGCCGGGGCGTCATGGTGCGTCGTGAAACTGTTTCACGGCCTGCCGGCCGGATTGCGTGAAACCCGCCCTGCCACTGCTGCCGCTGTCGCGAACAGAATGCGGCGGTCCCGCACGACCGCCCCGGGCCCCGACACCGACTCGCGGAGGCAGGGCGCGAGCGCCTTGGCCCCGTCGATGCCGAGCGCGGCGTAGAGCGCAGCGTGGTCGTGCAGGTCCACGACGCGGACGTTGAACGCCTGCCCGAGCGCCATCAGGCCGAGTCGTACCACAGCTACGTGCTCGGGGGGCTCGGATGGTTCCGCCTGCGGGCCGAGCACCATCACCGCCGGGGGGTTCCGGGCCAGCACCACGTCGAGGATCAGCCGGTGCGCGTGGATGCGCCGAGCCGCGTCCACCGCGTCCCGGACGCTGATCCCGCGGCCCGCGTGGAGCACGTCGCTGTCCAAAAGCTCCGCCCGGGGTGCTCCGTTGAAGTGCAGCACCGCGTATCCGAGGGCACGAAGCCCCGGCGCGATTCCGAGCGCTATCACGTGGTCAGACGCGCAGCGTACACGCAAGTACAGGGGTCGCGCAACCCTACGGCCACTCCCGACGCACGGTGGTCGTGTGCCGCCACTCGCCGGTGCCCTTCCTGAGCACCAGCCACGCGAGCGGGATGGCCGCGAGCACCGCCACGAACACCAGCCACTTCGGCGGCCCGGTGAGGGAGCGGCCCTCCGAACGAGCGCGGGTCGCCTGCTCGATGACGTGGCGGGCGTAGGCCGTGAGCTTCGCGTTCTCAGCGGCCTCCGCCGGGGTCGCCGCGGTCGGCGGATTGGCGGCGAGCGCCTTCAGGTAGAGCTGCGCGTCCGCGTCGAGCTGGGCCAGGTTCCAGCTCTCGACCCCCTGCATGGTCAGGCGCAGCCGGTGGATCGCGCGCCAGTACTCGACCGACGATGCGGGCACCGACGTGCCGGGAGTCTCCGCCGCCATCAGCGCGTAGGCCATGCGGGGCGGCGCCTTCAGCCGTACCGACGCCGCCGCGCCGGCTGCCGGCGTGAGTAGCCGCTCACTGCCTGCCCGCCGCCCGGCTGCGCGTTGCTGGCGAACAACGGAATCGGCATCGCCGGTTCCTTCGATGCGATCGGCACGCTCGCGCCGCCGTGCTGGGGCACCGTCGTGATGAACGGCAGCAGGCCCGCGAGCACACCGAGCACCGAGTAGACGCCGATCACCTGCAAGCTGTGGGACCGCTCGCTCTCCGGCTCGTACATGACCAGCGCCATCTCACCAAGCCCGAGGATTGCACTCAGCGTGAGCGCGGTCGGCATGTCGATCTTCTTGTTCCGTCCCACCGCGAGCAGCCCGTTCGCGACGCCGACACCCATCGCGAAGCTGAACGGGTGGTTGACCAGATCCTTGAACGTGACCGCCATGGGGAGAGGCTCCTACTGGGCTCCGGGGGGGCTTGCTGCCACTGGCGGCGGCGCCGCCATGTCACGAACGCGCGCGTAGTTCCGCGCGTTGTAGGCCATCGTGGTGAGGCCGAAGAACGCGAGGGCGGCCCCACCCCAGCCGCCCGCCTTCACGCCGCCCCAGATCATCAGCGGCCCGATGACCACCACGTCGAGAAGCCGCACGCGCTGGCTCTTGATCGTCGCGAGCGGGTCGGGCACGCAGACCGCTGGGGTGCCCACGTCGAGCGCAACGGTGAGGGGGACGTTGACGCGCATGGCTTCACTTCCGCGACGGGTCGGGCGGCGTCTGGTCGCCCCAGAGGTCGGCGATGTGCTGATCGACGGCAGCGTCCACGGCCTTCACGCGATCGTCCACCGGCCCGAGGGCGGCGAGTAGCTCGGCGTGCGGGATCCCCTTGCGACCCGCCCACAGGGAGACGATCGAGCGCACTTCGTTCACGAGGTGTGGCGCCTCCTCGGCGACGAACCGGAGCAGGGAAGCGACGAAGGCGAGCGCGGCGGGCATCAGCGTTCTCCTCGGACCAGGGCAACAGCGGCGACCACTTCCTGCTCGGCGGCGGCGAGCGCCGTGACCGCCCCGGCCACCTCGGCGGCCGTACGCTTGCCGGTCTCGTAGGCACCGATCGCAGCGACGAGCGCCGTGTGCGCCGCGGCGGCGGCGTCGATGACGGACCACACGGGCTTCCACTTCGCGCGCACCGCCTCGACCGCGGCGACGGCCATGTCTCGCGTCCCGTTCTGCGCCTTGACCCGCTCGACGACGGCGACCTGCTCGGCCCGATAGAGCGCCAGGGCGCCGGTCTCCGCGGACTGCACCGCGAGCCGAGTGGTGTTGGCAGCAACCACCGCGCTGCTCAGTGCGACCTGCTCGGTGGTCGCGCCGCCGCATGCCGGTTGGGACAGAGCGAACGCGACGACGGCGAGGGGAACGATTCGGGGAAGGGGCAGCACGTCGGACACGGTACGGGGCACTCTGCGGGCCGTCAAGAAACCGGTCGGCGGGCTTCCTTCAGGCCCCGCCCGCCCGCACGCTCGACGCCGGAAAGGAGGACAGCGGAGCGTGCGGGACGGGCTTTACCCCAGGGAGGGTCCGCAATGGCAAGACCGAGCCTACACCGACCGGACCGCGTCGTCAAAGTCGTCGAACTGGTCCATGTCCACGCCGCCGACGCGCTCGTAGAACCGCATCGTCGAGCCCCGGAACTGCATCTCGATCGTGTCGAGCGGGCCGTTGCGCTGCTTGGCGATGATCAGCTCCGCCTGCCCCGAGGCGACTTCCTTGTCGTACAGGTCCGGGCGGAAGATGAACCACACGCTGTCGGCGTCCTGCTCGATGTTGCCCGACTCGCGGAGCGACGAAAGCTTGGGGCGGTGGTCCTTGCCGTGCTTCTCGGTGTCGCGGTTCAACTGCGAGAGCGCGATGACCGGAACTTGCAGATCCTTGGCGAGCTGCTTCAGGCCGCGCGTGATGGTTCCGATTTCCTGCTCGCGCGAGTCGCCGCGCTCCCGCATGCCGCGCATCAACTGCAAGTAGTCTACGCAGACTAGGCCGAGGTGCCTGCACGGCACCCCCATGCGCTCGGCAGCAAGATCCCGCTGGAGCTTCCGTGCGCGCGAGCGTAGCTCCATGAGCGACAGGCCCGCGGTGTCGTCGATCCAGAGCGGCATCTGCGCGATGTCGAGCGCCGCCTGTTGCAGCTCCGCCCACTGCTCGCCCTTCAGCACGTTGCGGCGCACGTCGCCCGTGTCGATCCCGCGCTCCGCGCACGCGAGGCGCATCGCGATCTGCTCCTTCGGCATTTCGAGCGAGAAGACCCCGACGCCCTCCACGCCCTTCCGCGCGACGTGCGCCGCAATATTCATCACGAGGCTGCTCTTACCGTGGCCGGGGCGCGCCGCGATGATCGTGAGGTCGCCCTTGTGCAGGCCAGCCGTCTTGCTATCGAGGCGCGAGAAGCCGGTCGAGACACCGTCGCCGGTCAGACCGAGCCGACGCGCTTCCTCCATCCGCTCGACCTCGGCGGACACCACTGGACCGACGCGTGCGAACGCGACGATTGCGCCGCTCGAACCCAGCTCCGCGAGCGACGCCTCCGCGTTCTGGACCAGCTCCCGAGCGGGCGTGGCCGTGTGGTACGCCTCCGCGGCGAACGTCTGGCACTGCGCGATGAGCTGCCGCTTCTACCAGGCGTCGCGCACGATCTCGGCGTAGGCCGCGACGTTCGCGACGGCCGGCACCGCGTCCATGATCTGCGCGATGTACGGCGAGCCACCGACCTGCGGGAGCCGCCCCTGCCCCTGGAGCCACGTCGCGACCGTGACCACGTCCACCGGCTGACCCACCTCGCGCAGGGCCGTCATGGCCTCGAAGATCCACCGGTTCGCGTCCGCGTAGAAGTGCACCGTCTGGATCACCCCGGCGACAACGTCGTACTCGTCGGGCTTCATCAGGATCGCGCTCAGCACCGACGCCTCCGCGTCCGTGTTGTGCGGCGGCACCCTGCCGGGGGTTGGGCGGAGCGGCTGCACCGGAGCGGCGGTGCTTTTCACGCCAGGCTGCATGACGGCGCCTCGCTCAGGGTGGTGATCGTCGTGAACGCGGCGACGAGGTCCGCAAGCGTCCCGTGCGTCGTGATCAACGTCGCGCGCTGCCGGTTCCATCGCTGGTAGAGCACGTCCTCGACGCGCTCCTTCAGCCACGCCTCTTTCGCGAGCTTGCCGGTGTCGAGGTTGTCGAGCACGAGCACGTCGGTCGTGCGCAAGCGCTCGGTCGGGTCCTCGTCGTCCGAGTCGAACTTGTAGCCCTTCATCGCGACCCGTAGCTCGTTCAGGTCGGAGTACCAGAAGCGCTTACGCGGCATCGTCCGCGGCAGGCCGCGCAGCATCCCGCACGCGAGGTGCGTCTTGCCGCTCGCGTGCGGACCGGAGAGCACGAGCCACGGCTCGCCGGTTCCCTGGAGCGCCTCGAAGAACCCACCGATCGCGTCGAACGCTTCCTGCTGCGCCGGGGTGTCGGTCCGAAACGCGCTCAGCCGCGCGCCGCGGTACCGCTCCGGCACGTCGCTCACCGCGAGCCGCTGGCAGAGCCGCCACTCGCGGTACCGCTCGCAGCGCCCGGCCACGACGCGGTCCCCCTGCCACACCGGAAGCTGGCCGGGGCGGAGCAGCGAGGTCGCCCGGTCGCAGGCGCCCCCTGCCGGGGGGCAGACGGCGCACAGGGCGAGCCGCGCCTCGGAGTCGGCGTACCAGCCCGCCGTCTCGGCCACGAGCGCCGGTTCAGTCCAGCCCGCGGGGCAGCCGGCGGCGAGCAGGGGGTGCCGCTCCCGCAGGAGTGACTCCGGGCCCCCGGCCGCCCGCGCTGCCGTTCGGAGCCCCTCCCGGTCGGCTTCCCGACCCGTCAGGAGTACCTCCGCGTCCAGACCCGCCACCATGCCCACTCGCTCCATGCTCGCCTCCTGTTTCTCTCTGAGCTGTAAGATTTCCCTCTGGGGAGGATTTTATGATCGTCGGAGAGGCTTCGGTAAGGCTTGCCAAAGCCTTAGATCCAGATCCCGATCCCGATCCCATTTCCCATTCAGAGGGGGAAAGGCTTTCGGAAGCCTTTGGCAAGGCTTCCAACGAAAGCTGCTGCTGTCCCCTCGGTGAGTCGAGGTCCGCGTAGGTGTGCAGGTGTACCCCGTTCTGCCTGGCCGCGATGACCGGGCCGAAGGTCCGGTTCCAGGCCCGGAGCATCTCGGCGTTGGCTAGGTTCACCCCGGCCGGCACGGTCTCCAGGTGGGCGACCTTGAGCCCGCAGTCGGGCACGTCCCGCCAGGCCCGGAACCACCCGACGAGCTGGTTCGGGTTCGTGCACTTGTTGTACTTCGGGGCGTTCGGGACCCGGATGACCCGGGCGACCGCGTCGAACAGCATGTGCGCCTTGCCCTCGTGGTCGGGCATGAGCGCCCGGTTCAGGGCCGCCTCGGTCTGCTCGACCGTGAACGCCACCGCGTCGGAGAGCGCCACGACGCTCACCCCCTTGGCCAGCCCCGGGATGGACGTTCGGACGTTCCCGAACAGGACGAACTTGAACAGCTCGCGCGCGTCGCTCGGAAGGCCCCGGTACCACGGGTCGTCCCACATGCGCGGATCGATGAGCCAAGCCATTCAGGTGCCCCTCCGCTGGAACGCGGAGACGACAGCACCGACAGCAATACCTTCGCTGTTGACCACAGAAGCCCCCTTCGGTTCAGCCGGCGGCGGCGGTCTGTACTCGTAGCTTGCGTGCGTAGGCGCGGATCGCGCGCCGTACCGTGTCGGCCTTGTAGAGCTTCTCGATGCCCGCGGCGTCTTCCAGCGCGCGGCGGTCCTCCTCGTCGAGGATGACCATGAGGTGGTACGGCTTGGGCTTGGGTTTGGGCTTCGTCGTCGGCACGGTGTCCCTTTCGAGCGGGCTATACCGGTACTAAAAGCAACGTAGCACCGTCAAGGGGCATTCTGCCGGCCCGCTTCGCCCGCTACGGCAGGTGTCACCACGCAAGCCCGCGTTGCGACACGGGAAGGGCGGGACGCTGCTGGGGGCGAACAAAGTTTCGAGGGTCGTGGGCCCGATTTTGGTTGCGATCCGGGAGCGCGTTCAACAGTGCAGGAAACGCGAGACGGCGTTGCACGGAAGGTGTGCAGCGGGCTCATTTGAGTCGCGGCGCGCGCGAAGCACGCGCGAGCCGCAGGAAATCATCCCACTCCGTGGGCGTCATCTTCGCGACGAGCGCAAGCGCTTGCTCGACCCGCGAGCGCTGCCTCACGATCCCCGCGGCGAGCGCCGCTGCCCTGGCGCTCCGGTACTCGCCGGCAGCGAGCCGGGCGGCGTGCTCGGGGGCGTCCCGCTTCAGACGGCGGACGAGGTACTCGGCGCCACGCTCCTTACCAAGGGTAGTATTGCTACCCTTGCTTCTTCCACTGGGATTGCGTGATGGTCCACCCTTCGCTGGTACGGCCGGCCCGAGCGCCGTAACCGCCTCGTCCCGGGCCAACTGGAGCACCCGCTCCCGGCGCGACAGCTCCTCACGGAACTTCGGCAGCGTGATCCCTAACTCGCCGCGGAGCATCGCCTCGGGGGTGCCGTAGGGCGCCCCGTCGGGAATCACGAGCCACGCCTTGTGCCCAACCAGATCGTCCCAGAGCTGCTGGATGTCGCTGAAGCTCGACGCCGTCGTCTTGTAGTAGATGCTGAGCAGGTTCAGCTTGGTCCAGCACCACCCGACACTGCCGGCGGGCACCATGTCGGGCCGCGTGGCGCCGTACTGGCGCTTCTGCTCGCGGATCTGCTCGGGGGTCATCGGGTGTCCGTGACGATCGCGCCTTCGTCGTCGAGCACCAGACCCGGGTGCGTGTCAGCCACCAAGAACCCCCTGGCTGTCTCGATGAGCTTGTCCAGCATGGTCAGGTCGTTCAGCTCCTCGAACTTCCCAGGCACACGAGCCCGCCGGTAGAGGTGCCGCCAGACCTGCTGCATTTCCTTCTCCACAGTGTCGGGGTTGTAGCGCCCGAAGTGCAGACGACGCACCCTCCGCATGTAGCTGTTGATGAGGCGCTTCCTCTCCGAAACCATCTTGGACGTGTCCTCGGCTGGGGCTATCAGGGCGGACTCCTGAGCGGTTGCCGTTCCGGTGATGATGGCCGAAAGTCGCCGTACGCTTTGCACGACCTGTGGCCATGTACGCTCCCGTAGAATCTCAGGAAACTCGTCCCCGATCTGCTTCACCATGCCAAGCTCGGTGGCTTCCTCCGACCGCAGCGCATGGTCGTGGAACGCGCCGTCACTGAAGTCACTGGCGGTCACGTGCGTCACCGTGACCGGCTCGTCGTTGCGCGGGACCACGGTAATCTCGATCGTGTCGCCCGCGATGCGAACGGTGTCCGCGCCGACCATCCCGCGGGTCAGCACATCGAAGAACTTGCACGCGAGAGTGTCCTCGGGCGTAATCAGCACCGCAGCCCGGATCGGTGTGGCGCCAGGGGTCTCGAACGGCGTGCACGCGCGGAGCCAGCGCTGGACGCAAGAGGCATACGTCCGAACGGGAGACAGGTCGAGCACCACCTTCACCCGTGGCGCGTCGAGCCCCACCCCCGCCATCTGTTTGACGATGAGCACGTCATTGGCCCCGTTGCAGAAGTCACGCAGCCGATCGGGACCGTCGGTGCCATCCGCGCTGGTGACGATCTGTGTGCGGCAAGCGAACGGAGCTAACTGACGGATCGCGCTCTCGATTGCCTTGGCGTGCCTGTTGATGTCGCTGTCGCTGTCCGAGTCGTTGCCGCAGTAGACCATCGCGGCGCACTGCGGGTTCATGCTTTTGTACCAAGCCAGCACTTGCAACATTCGGATGACCCCCGCCTCTACCGTCTCCGGCTGCCGAACGATCCGCCCGAGGTGCTCACGAGCCTCCTCTGGGGTCAGGTCCACCAGCCGCTTCACGAGTGTCTTCCCGCGAATAATCTCCAGCGCGCAGTCGAAGCGGCTGTGCGTCACGCCGCACAGGACGCGCTCATGCCACGCCTGCGAGAACGGGACCTCGTGGTCAGCCCGGAGGACGACTTGTAGTCGCTCGACCTCACGTAGCTCGATGATGGCCTTGTCCAGCTCCGTGGGGTGCGGCTTCCATTGCCGCTCCTGGGTCACAGAGCGACCGACCTCGTCGTAGGAGAAACCGGGAATCTTGCGTCCGTCCGCGCGGTGGGCGGTCGCGGTGAGCAGGACGATGATGGCGCCAGCGTCGCGTATGGCCTGGATCAGTCCACCCCATGCCTTCTCCTCCGACACCGTGTGGCACTCGTCCACGAACACGAGCACTGGCTTACCGGTCTGGTGCCGTACCGCTTCTAGCCACTGCACGAGGACGGCTGCCTGCGCAAGCGCAAGCTGATTCGTCATCGCCATGAAGACTTCCCCGTTCGGGTTCAGGTACTCCGGCATCTTCACGAGGTTGGCGAACCGGAAGGCCCCGAGCGAGTAGCGGCGCTGCGCCGCGGCGATGTGATCCTGATTGACAAGCTGCTGCGCCAGGAACTTCGACGGCGTCAGGGAGAGCGTCGTCGCGATGAGGCCCTGCTCGTGCAGGGCGATGGCGCAGAAGCGCTGGAGGTCACTCTTGCCGTAGCGGCATGGCAGCACGAAGGCGTGTATCTGGTCACCAGCCAGAAGCCTTCTCTGCAAGGTGAGGTAGACCTGTTTGGAGCCTGGACGAAGTCTCTCTGAGTCGGCGGCCATCGGTTCATCCTTTCTTCAGGTTGCAGGCCGCGCAGAGCGCCTGCATTTCGTACACGTTGGTGCGTTTGGCGGTGCGCCACGGGACCACGTGATCGGCGTGGAAGCGCACCAGTGGCTCCCCGCAACACTCGCACCGACCCTTCGCGCGGTAGTAGAGGAACGCGCGCAGGATCGGTTCGCGGAGCGTGCGAGGGTGCTTCATGGATCGTCAGCGGTCGCCGTCCCGCGTGTTGGGCGGGGCACGATCAGCCGACCGGAACCATGCCGCAGGGCCTACACGTTGTCCAGCTCGTCGGGCCCCGGCCCCGGGTCATCCGTCTCCGCATCGCCGAACAGGCCCGCCTGTCGGGGGTCCGCCGCCGTCGTCGGCGGCAGCGGACCAGGCGGCGGCGCGACCGGCTGCGACGGCGGGCGGGGGACCTGCGCCTGCGCCTGCGCCTGCGCCTGGGGCGGTGGCGCTGAGATCGCATCCTCCGGTGCGGCCGTCTCCGGCGGCCCCTTGCGCGGTCGGCCAGGGCGCCGTGCGGCGGGCGGCGGCGTCTCGGGCTGCGCCTGCGCGGCCGGCGCTCCGTCGCCCGGAGCGGGGCTCGGCGTGACCTCCCCGTCCGCGTTGACGTCCGCGGGCAGCGGCTCCTCGGCGAGCGCCTCCCGCGTCCGCACGTCGGCGATCCCCGACAGGGTGCGCCCCGTGTCGGTCGCCATGTGCTCGATGACCGTCTTGTCCTCGGGGGACAGGGGCACGAACCGGAGCACCTGCTTGACGGCCGTCTTCTCCCACATCTGCTCCTCCCACGCGACCCACGGGCTCGACGGATGGTTTCCGCCCTTGCTCATGGCGCGGATCTTCTGCACGAACTTCGCCGTGACGACGCGGAAGTTGCGCGAGCCGTCCTTCATGGTCACCACGGCGTACGCGGCGACCAGATCGCTCTTGCGCTTGCCGTCGGCGAGCACACCCACGACCTGCTCCGCGCGCATCCCGTCGGCGATGGCCTGCTCGCGTGCGTACTGCGGCATGTCCAGCACGTCGGCCGGAATGTGCCGGAGCTTCGTGTCGAGGCCCAGCTCGTACTCGAAGAAGTCCCCGTAGTGGACGCAGTGCGCGGTGATGTTCGCGACGAGGCCCGAGCGCCGTGCCAGCTCAATGAGCCCCTTCCAGCCGACGACGAGCTGGCACTGGTTTCCGTAGGGCAGAAGGTACGCGAGCCCGAGATTCGAGTCGGGCTCCAGACCGAGCTGCGCGGCCTGCATGATGCCGGCGAGCACGCTCTCCCGCGAGCACTGGAGCAGCGCGGGCGTGCGCCGCACCGTCGTGAGCACGATGCGGAGCAGGCGGTCCGGGTCGAGGTGCTTGGGGAGCGCAGCGACGATCTGCGGCCGCATCCTGGTCAGCAAGTCGCGAAACTCGGTGCTGGGATCGCGCGCCTGAACGGATCGGTTGCTCGTGGTGAGGCCCTTCGGGGCGGCGGCGGGATTCGGAGTGGTGGTCATGGGGACGGTTCCTTTTCTTTCGGGGTCATGGTGACGGGGGATCTTCGGTAGCGTCGGCGAACGTCGGGCCACTCGGGCCCGTGGGCGCACGCGGCTTCTTCGGTGCGACGCGGTGGAGCTTGCGGAAGCTCGTCTCGGCGACGGAGTACGCCTTGCGCGTCTGCCGCTTGAACGTGAAGCGCCCCGCCTCGCCCGGAAGCTCCCCCGTCTCGTGGTCGCCGATCGCGGTCATCAGCAAGTTCTCGTAGAACCGCTGGCGCTCCTGCCAGGTCTTGATCGCTTCCTTCGCGGCTTGCAGCTCCCGATCCCACTCGACCGCGTCGGCGGGGAGCACGACCGTCGTGCCGGCGAGCACCTCGACGACGAGGTTGCGAAGCGCGTCGCTCGTGCTCTCGTCGCCGTCCACCGGCGGGTTCACGCCGGACTGCACCGACTCGGCGAAGGCGTGCGTCTCGGTCAGGATCAGATCGCACAGCCCCGGGTCGTCGCGCTCGAAGTCGAGCCAGCGATGGTGCAGGTAGGGGCTGCCGATGAGGGCGGAGAGGGAGCCCCACGTGCTGCCCGTCACGAGCATCTGCGTCTGGAGCTGCGCCTGGAACTTCATGGCGGGCGCGCCGTCCTCGGGCCAGAGATCCTTGTTGCCAGTCACCTTCAGCTCCAGGGGACCGGGCTGCTTGTCACCCGGGATCCAGGTCCAGTAGTCGAGCGTGGCGCCGAGCCACGGGTACCGCTTGCTGCGCAGCAGCTCCTGGCAGCGCTTCACCTTGCGGCCGGTCTTGGCGACGTACTGCTCGGCGTTGAACGGCTCGGAGTCGTGTCCCATCTGAAGCACCTCCGGCTCGGCGGGCGGCTTCCGCTCCAGCATCCCGACCTTCTCGTACCAGAGCGCGGGCTTGCCCGGCACGATGCCGAGGATGACCGGCACGTCGGAGGCGGTGATCAGCCCGGCACGAGCTTGCAGCCAGGCTTCGCGGCTGGCGTCGGCGGACACGAGCGTCTCGTATGCAGCGTTGCGCATGGTCGTCGGTATGCTCCCGCTCGCGCACCGAAGCAAGGACAGCGCGGACCGGATATGTCACACCGCGCGCGACGGCGCGGCAATTCGGCTGCGGGCCCTGCGCCAATGAAAAGCCGCTTGACGCCTCCGGCAGCGATGGTAGCGTCGCAGCCACCGATGAGCAACGCCTCCGACCCCGACCTCGACGGGCACGACCTGAGTGCCGAGGAGGAGCCCGTGCGGGTGATGGTCGGCTGGTTCCGGGCGCACTACGAGTCGCCGGCCGAGAACACGCCGTACGAGAGTGCGGAGGGCGGCTACCTGTACCTCGACGCGAGCGCGCCCTACGACGCGGCGGACGTGCTCCTGGCGCAGTTCCCCGCAGCGTTCGATGCGGACGTGGAGCGCGCGGTGGAAATCCTGGAGGAAGACGCCCACACGACCGAGTGGGTCAAGGTCGCGATGGACAGCGACCCGGATGCGGACGACGATGCTGACCCGGACGCTGAGTTCGGAGGAGAGACCGACTGATGCCAGCGACCCGAGCGAGATTTCCGAAGTGCGGCCACCGAGGGTTCGGCGCGAGCTGCGCGCGGTGCAGACAGGCCGATCGCCTGGACGAGCGCGCGACGAGCGAGGCGAACGCGGGCCGAGGGAAGGCCGCGGCCGTGTTGCAGGCGGAGGCGCTGCGCCTGCGCGGTCCGCAGATGCGTGGCAAGCGCCGGCCGCCGGTCGTGATGGTGCAAGCGGAGCCCGACGCGGGGCTCGGGGGAGTCCACCTGCGCTGAACCGAATCGCGCGGCGGAGCCTCGCACCCTGTGCTGCACTGGTCCCCCCTCGGGTGCCGCGTCAGGGTGCGAGCCTCGGCCGCACGAAAACCCCACTCACCGAACGGGAGACGACACGATGGCCAGCCAAGTGAAGCGACGTGGTCGAAAGAAGATCGCCAGGCGAGTGCTGCGCCCGGCGCTCACGGAGATGGAGCGCGCGTTCGTGCAGATCGCCATCGCGCTCGGCCCGGAGCTGAGCACACGCCTCGTGCAGAAGGTCGAGCGGCTGCACCACCTGCTGGGGCTCGCGAGCGGAGACGAGTGATGGAAACGGAGTACGCGTTTGCGAAGACGCAGAACCCGGCGCACGTCGATCCGACGGCGGCGCTGTCGCAACTGCACTACCACCTGGCGGCGACGGGGATCCTGAACCTGCTGCGCGAGGCGTGGGACAAGGCGAGCGACGACGCCAAGCGAGTGCTCGCCGACCGCATCGTGACCTGGGCCGGCCAGAACATCCAGCAACTGAACGTCGGGGACCTCGTGCGGCACGTGCTGGGCCGCGTCGTCGCCGATGGGCGGCTCGTTCTCACGCCCGAGCAGGAAGCGGCGCTGGTGCAGGCGCTGTACGCGCACATGATGGGGGCGCTGAACAGCAAGAGCAGCTACGACGTGAGCAAGGTCCGTGACGCCATCGTGGAAGCGAGCAAGCAGCGGCTCGCGGAGCTGAGCGCGGAGGTTGCGGTGACCGCGCTTGCTGGGCCGGGGCCAGCGTGAGCGCCCTGGCGAAGGCGAAGCGACGCAAGCCGCGTGGGCGGGCGACCACGCGGCGCAAGGCCGGGGCGCGCCCGCAGGCGGCGCACGCTCCGGTCGTCCGGGCGCGGCGGAAGCGGCCACCGCCGGTGACGCACGAGGTGATCGGGCTCCGGTGCCGCGTGAAGGAAGTGCTCCTGCTCGACGAGACGCTCGTGCTCCAGGACGAGGTGGACGGTCGCACCTTCGCGCTGCCGCTGCCCGTGCTCGTGGGGCGCGACGCGCTGGCGAACATCGAGCCGAAGCAGGCTATGTGGCTCTCCGTACGCGCGGAGGGCAGAGCGAAGCGGGGCGCGGTGGCGAATCCCCAGGTTTCAGAATAGGACGGTGAACGAAATGGCAAGCGACCCCAAGAACGAGAGCTACTTCGCGCCGCCGAGCGGCGGCGTTCCGACGCCGAATCCGACGGAGCCGGCCGCCTGGGGCGAGGACGCGGAGGCCATCGCGCGCGACGCGGGGCTCGGCAGCTACCAGACGACGGCGATCGAGCAGCAGGCGCGCGAGGACGCGATCATCCGGGCGCTGGAGCAGACCGACCGGGAGCTGCGCCTGCTTCGGAAAGGCGTGAACTACCTGTGGGGCGCGGTCGTCGGGCTCACGGTAGGGCTCGTGAGCCTGTGGCTCGGACGGTGATGGTCGTGACCGAGCCACGCTTCGTCGCGACCTCCGTCAACATCACGCCTGGGGAGCAGCACGAGTTCGTTGCGCGCAAGAACCCCGACGGCACGCTTTCGGTCTGGGCTACCATCGGGAGCCCGGACCGGTGCATCGTGCTCTCGGTGGAGGATGTGCGGCGCCTGGCTGGATGGCTAGGCGGGGAGCCTGCCTGATGGCGAAGATCCTGATGAAGGTCCGACAGCGGCTCACGTGTGCCCACTGCGGCGCGCTGGGCGTGTTCGAGTTCGAGGACGACGAAACCGCAGCGAACGCTGCCCCCAGGACGAGCTTCCTGTCGCGCGCTGCGCTTGGGCATGGCTGGGTCAACCTCGGCGATACCCGGATGTTCCTCTGCCCGAAGCACGCGGAGACGATCAAGGCCGCCACGGTCGAGGAGGTGCAGGCCCTCGGCTTGCGGTGCCAGGCGTTCGCGCTGGCGCGCCGGTACGGGCTGAGCTTCGTGGTGATCGGGGAGCGGCTGATCGCGGATAACGACGAGCGCCGCGCGACGGCGGCCGAGGTCGCGCTGTGGCAGGTGATCGCGGGCGCAGGGACGCGCCCGCCCGGGGAGGGGCGTCCATGAGCCTGCTCACGGAAGCCACGGAGCGGCTGGTGGCGGAGGCTTTTGAGCGGGGCCGGAGGGCCGCCTTCATCGAAGCCGTCGAGGTGTGCGAGGCGTACGCGAAGGGCCTGGCCATGGACGGGTTCACCCCCGAGGAGATCGATCGGGATCTGGCAAAGGAAGATGCCGCGACGCAGATCGCGGTACGGCTCGCGCAGAGGGCCACGAAAGGAAAGTAGTCATGGGTCGGCCGTACGAGTGGTTCGAGAGAGAGCTAGCCGCGGCGCGCTGGCGGGAGCTGAGTGCGCTGGTTCCTCGCGAGCAGGCACGGTTGCGGGACCTGGAGGACGAGCTAGGCGCCCTCTCGGTGGCCATCGAGTGTTACGATCGGCTCGTCGCTCGGAACAGAACGGAGCCGGTGTAAGCCATGGGCGCATGGGGTGAAGGACCGTTCGGGAACGACGCCGCGGCGGACTTCGTGGTGCAGGTGCTGGAGCCTTGCCACAAGGTCATCGACAGCAAGACGAGCAGCGCTGCGGAGAAACACTACGCCATGGCGCGCGTCGGCATCCAGATCCGCCTGCTCGCGCAGGGCACGGACATCCTCGGCGGGGCCTCCCTGGAGCCTGCCCTGGAAGCGTTGCAGCGCATGCGAGCCGACGAGGAGTGGATCGCAGGCTGGCGCTCGCCGAAGCAGATCCAGGCGGCCCTGGACGCGGAGATCGCCGCCGTGCAGCGGACGATGAAGGCGGAGCGGCGACCGAAGCGGCGCGTGACCGACAAGGCGGCCGGGCGCCGCGGCAGGAGCACGAAATGATCGGCGGCGCTGTACTGGTAGTGCTGGCGGGCGCCCTGGCAGTGGTCTGCGGGCGCATCGCCATCCTGGGCATCGCCGAGGCTGGGGTGACCGCGGAGCGTGCCCGGGTCGCCAAGATGGCCAGCGACGGGCAGAACGGGCAGAACTACTGCCCGTCGTGCGGGAGGCGCCTGTGACGGCCACCGACACGGTGCTCCGGGCGCTCCGCGAGCTGCCGCCCTGGAAGGCGGAGGCCATCGTCGCGCTGGCGCGACGGTACGCGGCCGCGCGCAACCCGCGCGACGCGGTGACGCTCGCCGGGCTGATCGCGGGCGAGGATTGGCTCCACGCGCTCGACGCGATCGGAGCGGAGCCGGCTGCCCGGGAGGTGAGCCCGTGATCCACTGGGCATGGCTCATCGTGGCCTTCGCGGGTGGCGTGGGCGCGACGCTGTTCTTGGCGTTCATCAGTTCGTTGCCGCGTCCGCCGCGTCCGCCGCGCTGTACGGCCGTGCTGCGCAGCGGCGAAACGTGCCTTGGGGACGAGGGGCATTCGGGCCCGCATCGCGCTCGCGCCTTCGTGACGGAGCTGGGGCACACCCAGGACTACTGCTGGGAAGACCCGAACAACGGCGTCCACTCCGTTGGCTTCTTCCGTACAAGGTGAGCGCAGAGGGATAGGTGGTCAAAATGAAGCACGGTTGCACGGCAGTCTTTGGAAGGAGCGAACACCAGGAGGGCAACGGCTTCGAGAAGATGGTCCTCTTCGGCAAGAACCCTGCGGTCGTGTCGCGGCGCATTCGGATCTCGAAGAAGACTGGGAACTCGTACCTGTCGCCGTCGCTCCCGGTCTTCTCGACGATGGCGGATAAGAAAGGAATCCTTCGGCGGCAATGCACGCGCACGTTCAA
>Ga0334722_10000096_pt1 | contig 125170 bp, 120 predicted proteins | sample C3_bottom_MG_FD_207210 | JGI IMG/M metagenome (GOLD analysis project Ga0334722, IMG submission 207210) | Sediment microbial communities from Yellowstone Lake, YNP, Wyoming, USA - C3_bottom | ecosystem: Environmental > Aquatic > Freshwater > Lake > Sediment | place: USA: Wyoming | collected... | reverse complement strand
GGCGTTCTCCAGCCGCAGAAACGTGGCATAGCCTTCCGGCGCGACGGCGAATCCGTAGGACAAGCGCCCCTTCAGGCGCACCGCCTGCTGACTGAACAGGTCGTCGCCGGGACTGAAGCCGGGCAGCTGTATGTAGGCGACTGGCTTCTCGGCGCAGTCGGGACATACGCCCGCCTCGCCCACCAGCGTGATTTGCCGCTCGTCGCTGTGCATGGCGACGAGGTAGCCGCGCAACTCCACTTCCTCCCCGGAAAGCGCCTCGGCACGCTTGCTGAAGGTCATACGTTCAGTGCCGATGTGATCGAACAGGTCGCGAAAGGAAATGGTTTGCATGTCCCGATTGTTCCGTCAAATGTCCAAATGCCGCGCTCAGCTTGCCGCGCGCACGATCAGCGAGATGCCGTTGGCGAGCAGCAACACAGCCACCAGGCGCAGAAGAAGTTCACGGGTCACGCGCTTGAACGCCCATGATGCGAAGCTCAAACCCACCATGGCTGCCGGCACTGCAAAGGCCGCCGCGACCCCGACTTCTGCCTTGAATATCAACCCGGTGATGGCAAAAGCAGTCGCGCGCATGCCGATACTGAACACCGTGGTCAGCGTGAGCGTGGCCCGAAATTGTTCCTTGGACAACGGCCGGTGCGAAAGATAGATGGCGTACGGCGGCCCGCCGGCGCCGAACACAGTACCGGTGGCGCCGCCCAAGATACCTGCCAGATAAGCCCAGCGCCGGCTCACCACGGTCGCGCCGGGCCGAGAAATCAGGGCGTACGCGGCATACAGAGCCACAAACACGCCGAGCGCCAGCATCGCCCGATCCCGAGGCAGGTTGACGAGCACAGTGATGCCGATCACCGTACCGACCAGTATAAACGGCACCATGCGCAGGATTTCGGCCTTCACCGCGTCCTTCGGCTTTTGCAGGCCGATGCGCAGCGCGCTGGCGAGGTCGACCAGCGAATATACCGCCAGCGCGAACGGCAGCGGCACGAAGTGGGTGGCCAGTGGAATGGTGACTAGCGCCGAGCCGAAGCCGGTCATGCCGTAGATCAGCGAACCGAGAAAGGCGATTGCGGCGATCAGGGGCAGGAGCCAAATGTCATCCGGCATCGGCAGTCCCGCGCTCGGCCGGCGAACCTAATGCGCGCGCCAGCACCTGCGCGACGTGCACGGCCTCGGGCACCCGCGAAGCGGGCCGGGCTTCCCCTGCACGCAAGCCGTCGCGTATCTGATGACGGCAGCTGGTGCCGTCGGCGACGAGCAGCGTATCGGCGTCGGCCTTGCGCAGCGCCGGCAGCAGCGCCGCCTCGGCCATTTTCATCGACACCTCGTAGTGACCGGCTTCGTAACCGAAGGCGCCGGCCATGCCGCAGCAACTCGAGGCGACGGTCTCGACTTTCAAATCCGGGATCAGGCCGAGCACCTGCTCCACCGATGACATCGCGCCGAAGGCTTTCTGGTGGCAGTGGCCGTGCAACAGCGCTTTGTTCTGCGCCAGTGGCTTTAACTTCAGGTGCAAGCGTCCCGCCCGATGCTCCGCGGCGAGAAACTCTTCGAACAAAACCGCGCGCGCGGCGAGCGCGTCGGTATCGGCGCCCGGCAACATGGACTTGAACTCGTCCCGCAACGTGTACAGGCACGAAGGCTCCAGCCCGATGACGGGAAGGCCGCGCGCTACGTAAGGTCGAAGCGCGGCAAGGGTACGCCGCGCCTCGGCCTTGGCTTCGTCCACCAGGCCACTGGCCAGGAAGGTGCGGCCGCAGCACAGTGGTCGATCGGTGTCGGCAGCGCGGGCGAGGTGCACGCGGTAGCCCGCCGCCTTGAGCACAACCAATGCTGCGTGCGCATTGTCGGGTTCGAAGTAATTATTGAAGGTGTCGACCAGCAGCACCACCTCGCGTTGCGCCGTTGCGTTGGCGTCGATGGCGCTGGGGCTGGAGAGAAAGCTGTCGCTGCGCCACTTGGGCAACGAACGCTTGGCGGACAGGCCCAGCAGCGATTCGCTCAGGACAGCCAAGCCGGGAATAGTGTCGCGCAGGTTGGCAAGCCAAGGCAGGCGCGCGGCCCAGGGCGCGTAGCGCGGCAACCAGGCAATCAACCGGTCCTTCAGCGACAGGCCGTGGCGCAACTGGTAGTGATGCAGAAACTCGATTTTCATTTTTGCCATGTCGACGCCGGTCGGGCATTCGCGCTTGCATCCCTTGCAACTGACGCACAGGTCCATGGCCTCGTGCATAGCCGCCGACGTAAACGCGTCAGCGCCCAACTGTCCTGATAGGGCGAGGCGCAGCGTATTGGCGCGGCCGCGGGTGAGATCGCGCTCGTTGCCGGTGGCGCGGTAGGACGGACACATGGTGCCGGCGTCGAACTTGCGGCAATGGCCGTTGTTGTTGCACATCTCCACGGCCGCGACAAAGCCGCGGCTGGACGCGGCGTTCGTCTGGAAACCGCTGCTGGACGCGGCGCTCGACTGGAATCCGCGGCTTGGCGCCGCCTTCGCCTCGGGTCCTCGGCTCAACCCGGCGTGCGCGGCTTCGCCCGGCGCGTTCCACTCGCTCCAGTCGAGGGCGGTATCGAGGCGCAGCGCGCTATACCCGGGTTTGAAGCGGAACAGGCTGCGGTCGTCCTGTCTCGTTCCGCGCACGATCTTGCCCGGATTCATCAGGCCGCGCGGATCGAACAGGTCCTTTATGTCCTCCAACGCGCGGGTCAGGCGCGCGCCGATGATGGGTTCGATCCATTCCGTGCGCACCAGGCCGTCGCCGTGTTCGCCCGAGTAGGCGGCGCCCTTGTAACGTCTTACCAGCTCGCACGCCTCCTCGGCGATGGCGCGCATCTGCCTGGCGCCGCCCTCCTTCATATTGAGCACCGGGCGCACGTGCAGCGTGCCGACCGAGGCGTGCGCGTACCAGGTGCCGCGCGTGCCGTGCCGGGCGAACACCTGCGTCAGTTGATCGGTGTATTCGGCGAGGTGCTCCAGCTGCACGGCGCAATCCTCGATGAAGGACACCGGCTTGCCCTCGCCCTTCATCGACATCATGATATTGAGGCCCGCCTTTCTCACCTCCCACACTTCCTTCTGCAGGACCGCGTCGGTGATCTCGACCACGCCGCCGGGGTAACCGAGATCAGCCATCAGCTCCACCAACTGGCTGAGTTTGGCGAGCTGCTCGCCGCGCTCGTCGCCGGCGAATTCCACCAGCAGAACCGCGTCCGGGTCGCCCTTGAGGAAGCGGTCGACGATGGGCTTGAACGCGGCATTGGCGCGCGCAAGTTCGATCATCGTGCGGTCCACCAGCTCCACCGCCGTGGGTGCGAGCCTGACGATATGCTGCGGCGCCTGCATCGATTGGTGGAAGGTCGGAAAATGGCACACGCCCAGGGTTTTGTGTTGCGGCAGCGGCGAGAGCGCGAGATGCAAGCGCCGTGAATAAGCGAGTGTGCCCTCCGATCCAACCAGCAGATGCGCAAGATTGTGCATGAGCATGGCACCTTCGGCGCCCGGCTGCACCATGTCGATGTTATAGCCCTGCACCCGGCGCAACACCTTGGGCCAGCGCGCTTCGATCTCCGCCGCTTCGCGCCGCACGACGGCATGCACGCGCGCGATGAGTTCCTGATAGGCGCGGGACGAGCCCGCGATCTGATCGCTGTTGCCGAAATGAAATTCCGATCCATCGGCGAGCAGGGCATCGATGCCGAGCACGTTATGCACCATATTGCCGTAGCGAATCGAACGCGAGCCGCAGGAGTTGTTCCCGGCCATGCCCCCCAGGGTTGCCTGCGCGCTGGTGGATACATCCACCGGAAACCACAGTCCGTGCGGTCGCAGATACGCGTTCAACTGATCGAGCACCATGCCGGGTTGCACCATGACGGTCCGCGCCGCCCGGTCGAAGGCGATGACCTGATTCAGGTACTTCGAATTGTCGATAACCAGCGCCGCGCCCACGGTCTGGCCACATTGCGACGTACCCCCGCCGCGCGGCAGGATGGGTACCCCTGCTTCTGCGGCGATCTGAATCGCGATGCGCGCATCGTCTTCGGTCCGCGGCACCACCACCCCAACCGGCTCGATCTGGTAGATGGACGCGTCAGTCGAATAGCGGCCGCGGCTGGCAGCATCGAACAGGACCTCGCCTTGAATCTCACGCACCAGCCGCGCAGCCAGCCCACCGTCGCCCGTGCGCGGATGCCGGGTAAGCGTTGCACTTTGGGTGGATGAGCGATCCATTGGAACGGGGATGCCGCCGAATTTCGCGATCTACGCGACTTTGGTGTCAGCCTGGCGCATCGCATCCAGCAGTGCATCCGGTCCCTGGGCACCCGACACCGCCAGTTTGCCGTTGAAAATGAAGAACGGCACGCCTTCCACGCCGATGGCGCGTGCGCGCTGATCTTCCTGCGCCACCGCCTGCCGCGACTGCGGATCGGCCAGACATTGCTGAGCTTTTGCTCGGTCCAAGCCAGCGGCCGCCGCTATCGCGATCAGGTTTTCCGGCTTGGTCAGGTCGACACCATCGATAAAGTAGGCATGCAGGAACGCTTCCTTGACGCGATCCTGCAAGCCGTCGGATTGCGCTCCTGGGGTACCCGCGAGCGAGATCAGACTGTGTGCGGCGACGGTATTGGGCTGGCGCGCAATGCGCTCGAAATCGAACGCGATACCGTATTCCGCGCCAACTGCGGCCACGCGTGCATAGATGTCCTTCGCGCGCGCGGCGCCGAATTTCTGCACCACGTATTGCTCCCGGCTCATGCCTTCCGCCGGCATCTCCGGATTGAGCTGAAATGGCCGCCAGCTGACGCGCGGCTGATCCACGCCAGGATGTTGCTGAGCGTACCGCGATAGCGCTGCTTCGATCTGGCGCTTGCCTATGTAACACCAGGGACAGACGACGTCGGAAATGATGTCGATGTTCAAAATGGCCTCCTTACACACAGCCGGGCGAAAAGGGGAGAGATCAGGCGCGCGCTCGCGAGCGCGGTGCGCCACGCAGCATTATTGCACTACTGCCCGCCTTGCTGGGCTAGCGCATCCATCACCACCGCCATCTTGTTGCTGAGGTGGCTGCGCAGCAAAGCCGGCAGCAGCCCGCGATCGCGCCGGGTGAGCGCATCCAGGATTTGCTGATGTTCGTCCACCGCGCGGTCCCAGCGTTCGGGCGAAAGATTCGCCATGTAGCGCGCTCGGCGCACGTGGCTGTTCAACGCGCGGTAGGTATTGGCCAGCGTCGCGTTGCCGGCGGACTCGACCAGACGCATGTGAATTTGCTGGTTCAAGCGGAAATACGGCGCGAGTTCTCTGCGCGCATGGTGCGCCAGCATCTGGTAGTGCAGCGCCCGAATCTCCGTTATATCGGCATCGCTCGCATGGATGCAGGCCAGTTCGCCGGCGAGCGCTTCGAGCGCGCCCAGCAGTTCGAACATTTCTCTCACCGTCACGGCCGTAATAGGCGTGACGATGGCGCCGCGGTTGGGGAGCAACTCGACCAGACCCTCGGAGGCGAGATACTTGATCGCTTCGCGCACGGGGGTGCGCGAGGTGCGCAGGCGCTCGCACAGTACGCGCTCGTTCAGCTTGACCCCGGGCGCGAGTTCGCCCTGAACAATCATGTCGCGCAGGCGTTCCATCACCTCTGCAACCAACAGACGCGGCTCACCCGTGGGTGCAGTAGCGACGTTTGCGGAAGCGCTTTCCAGGTCTTGATCCATGGCATTCGGCATATTTGTATGCATAATAGGCCGCGGCTCGACGCTTGGCAACAATTTTTCATGTATAACAAACAATGTGTTAAAAAATTCGTTGACTAATCCATTTGGCCCATGCTTGAATTGCATACAAAAGTATCGGGCTGTAGTGCCTGAATTGGACGGCCCCTCTTTTCTGCCAACAAGGAGTTCTGCCATGGCCTTCAGAAGCGGTCGTCATTTTCTGCAAATTCCTGGGCCCACCAATGTGCCGGACCGCGTCTTGCGCGCGATCGACTATCCCACCATGGACCACCGGGGACCTGCGTTTGGCCAACTCGGCCTGGAAATCATCGAGGGGCTCAAGTACGTATTTCAGACACAGCAACCGGTGGTGATCTACCCAGCCTCGGGCACGGGCGCCTGGGAAGCGGCGCTGGTCAACTGTTTGTCGCCCGGGGACAAGGTGCTGATGGTAGAGACCGGGCATTTCGCCAGCCTGTGGCGGAAGATGGCGGGCAAACTCGGCCTGCAGGTGGAGTTGATCGCGACCGACTGGCGCCGCGGCGCCGACCCGGCAGCAGTGGAAGAGAAACTGAAGGAAGACCAGGCGCACGCGATCAAGGCCGTGTGCGTGGTACACAACGAAACATCGACCGGCGCCACCAGCCGCATTCCGCTGGTCCGCAAGGCGATCGACGCTGCGGGCCATCCGGCGCTGTTCATGGTGGACACGATTTCCTCGCTCGCATCGATCGACTACCGCCACGACGAATGGGGCGTGGACGTGACCGTGGCCGGCTCGCAGAAGGGGCTGATGTTGCCGCCGGGGCTGTCGTTCAACGCAGTGAGCGAGAAAGCGCGCAAGGCGGCGCAGTCGGCCAAGCTGCCCAAGTCCTACTGGGCCTGGGACGAAATGATCGCCGCCAACAAGACTGGTTATTTTCCCTACACGCCCGCGACCAATCTGCTCTACGGCTTGCGCGAGGCGATCGACATGCTGCAGGAAGAGGGCTTGCACGGCGTGTTCGCGCGCCATGCGCGCCATGCCGAAGCGACGCGGCGCGCGGTGCGCGCCTGGGGCCTGGAGATCCTGTGCGCCAACGCCGAGGAATACAGCAACACCCTCACGGCGGTGATGATGCCGGCCGGCCATGACGCGGACGCGCTGCGCAGGACAATACTGCAAGCCTACGACATGTCGCTGGGCACCGGCTTGGGACGGCTCGCGGGCAAGGTATTCCGCATCGGCCACCTGGGCGACTTCAACGACCTTACCCTGATGGGCACGCTCGCGGGCGTCGAAATGGGGCTCGCACTCGCCAGCGTTCCGCACCGGCAAGGCGGCGTTGCAGCGGCGATGAGCTTTATCACCGAAGCCGCCGGCACGCAGGTATCAGGCGCCAAGCGCAACGCGGCATGAACCACGCATGAATCAATGAAGTGCCGGGACACCCGGCAACTTGATCTCAAACCCGACCGGAGGACACCATCATGATGCGACTGACCCGAAAACTGTCGAACCGATCCTATCTGGGGCCGCTTTGCCTTGCGGCACTGAACTTTGCCTTGATCGCGCCCGCGCAGTCCGCGTGGGAGCCGACCAAGCCGGTAGAAGTCATCATTCCGGCCGGAGCTGGCGGCGCTTCCGATCAGATGGCTCGCACCATCCAAGGTATCGTCGTCAAGCACCAGTTGATGAAGCAGCCGATGTTGATCATCAACAAAGGTGGCGCCAGCGGGGCCGAAGGCATCATGGATGTGAAGGATGCCAAGAACAACGCGCACAAGCTGATGGTTGCGTTCTCCGCCATTTACACCTTGCCCATCGCGGTAAACCTGCCCTTCAACTGGCGCGACCTCAATCCGGTAGCGATGATCGCATCGGACGAGTTTCTGCTCTGGGTCAACTCCGAAACCCCCTACAAAACGCCGAAGGAGTATCTCGACGCAGCGAAAAAAGCCAACGGCGCCTTTAAAATGGGCGGCACGGGCTCCAAGCGCGAAGACCATATCATAACCGTAGCGCTCGAGAAGATCGCCGGAGCCAAGTTCACCTACATTCCGTACAAGAGCGGCGGCGAGGCGGCGACTCAACTGGTCGGCAAGCACATCGATTCCAATGTCAACAACCCGAGCGAGAACATCGCTCAATGGCGTGCCGGACAAGTGCGTGCGCTGTGCGTGTTCTCCGAGAACCGCATGGTGTACAAGGATAAGATCACCAAGGACCAATCCTGGGCCGACATTTCTACCTGCAAGGAATCGGGTGTCGACGTGCAATACCAGATGCTGCGTGCATTCTTCCTGCCCGGTGGAACGACCGCAGAGCAGGCTGCGTATTACGCCGAGCTGCTGAAGAAAGTGACCGCTACACCGGAATGGAAGGACTACGTCGCAAAGCAAGCGCTCAAAGAGGTCTATCTAACCGGCTCCGACTTCATCAAATTTCTGGAAAAGGACGAGGCATTCCACAATAAGCTGATGAACGAAGCCGGGTTCGCCGCGAAAAAGTAGGCCCGCGCCATTCAGGCGAAGCCGCAATCTGGGCGCGTGCGTCCGGCAGGCGTGAGGAGGAGCTAACAGCATGGAGCAGGAACAACAACGCGCCCACCGCGGCCTGACGCACGCAGCGGCGGACGCGCTCACCGCGTTCGTCATCTTCGCGGTCGGCGTGGTGATGATGATCGACAACCACCGTATCGGCGCGGGCTGGGCGCCCGACGGCCCGGAGTCTGGATACTTTCCCTTTCGCATCGGCGTCATCTTGTGCATCGCCAGCATAGTCGTCCTGCTGAGGTCGCTCATCGGCAAGGAACGGAAGCGCGAAATCTTCGTCCACTGGAAGAAGTTTAGGCTGGTACTGCTGGTACTCCTGCCGACATTGCTATATGTGCTCGCAATCGAGTTCATCGGCATCTACGTCGCTTCCACGCTGTTCGTCGGCGCATTCATGCGGGTGATGGACAAATACAGCTGGGCGAAGACCCTGCTTATCAGCATCGGCACCAGCCTGGTGCTGTTCTGGCTGTTCGAATGGCAGTTTCTGGTGCCGCTGCCGAAGGGGCCGCTGGAAGCCCTGTTCGGATACTGAAACCCCACGATCGGAGAATCGCCAAGTGGATGAATTTGGTGCCCTGTTTCACGGCTTCGCGGTCGCGCTCTCCTGGTACAACATCGGCATGATGTCGATCGGCATCGTGCTCGGCATCGTCATCGGCGTGCTACCGGGTCTCGGCGGGCCGAACGGCGTCGCGATCCTGCTGCCGCTGACCTTCACCATGCCGCCCACGTCGGCGATCATCATGCTGTCGTGCATCTACTGGGGAACCTTGTTCGCCGGCGCCATAACTTCGGTATTGTTCAATATTCCCGGCGAGACACATTCGGTGGCCACCACGTTCGACGGCTATCCGCTGGCGCAACAGGGCAGGGCGGGCGAGGCGTTGACCGCGTCGTTTACCGGCTCCTTCATCGGCGCCTTCGTCGCCGTGCTGCTGATCACCTTTCTCGCGCCCTTGGTCGCCAAGTTCGCGCTGGAATTCGGCCCGCCCGAATTCTTCGCCGTCTATTTACTCACTTTCTGCAGTTTCGTCGGCACCGGCAAGGATCCGGCGAAGACCATCATCGCCATGATGCTGGGATTCGGTTTGGCGGCGGTCGGTATGGATACGATCAGCGGCGAACTGCGCATGACCTTTGGCTGGTCTGAGCTGCTGCGCGGCATTGATTTTCTGATTGTGGTGATCGGCTTGTTCGGCGTCGGCGAAATCCTGCTCAGCATGGAAGAAGGTCTGGCGTTCGAGGGTAAGAGCGCCAAGATCAACATGAAGGTGGTGCTGGAGACCTGGAAGAAACTGCCCAAGTACTGGCTCACGCTGATCCGCAGTTCGGCCATCGGCTGCTGGATGGGGATCACCCCCGGCGGCGCCACCGCGGCGTCCTTCATGGGCTATGGCATCGCCAAGCGCTTCTCCAAGGACGGCGACAAGTTCGGCACCGGCATGCTGGAGGGCGTGATCGCGCCGGAAACAGCAGCGCACGCCTCCGGTACCGCGGCCCTGCTGCCTATGATTGCGCTCGGCATACCAGGTTCGGCCACCGCCGCCGTGCTGCTCGGCGGGCTCATGATCTGGGGCTTGCAACCGGGGCCGCTGCTGTTCGTCGAGCAGAAGGACTTCGTCTGGGGCCTGATCGCAAGCATGTATCTGTCCAACATAGCCGGGCTGATCATCGTGCTCAGCACGGTCCCCTTGTTCGCGGCGATTCTGCGCATCCCGTTCTCCATCATCGCGCCGGTCATTATCGTCGTGTGCGCCATCGGCGCCTACTCCGTGCACAGCGCCATGCTCGACATCTGGTTCATGGTCTTGTTCGGCGCCGTCGGCTACGTGCTAAAGAAGCTCGACTATCCCCTGGCGCCGCTGGTGCTGTCGCTGGTGCTGGGCGACCGCGCCGAAGCCGCCTTCCGCCAGACCATGATGGGTTCCAAGGGCGAGCTGGGGATTTTCTGGTCGAATTCGCTCGTCGGCTCCATCACCACCCTGGCTTTGCTCATGCTCTTTTGGCCGCTCATTTCCACCGCCTGGCGCAGACTGCGCGCCGGCGCGAGCTGAGCGCGCCACAGGACGAACACGGCCATCGCGCCTATGCCGAACGAACCGATACTCCTGGCGCGTGACGGCGCGATAGTCACCGTCGTGCTCAACAATCCGGAGAAACTCAACGCGCTCAACTTCGGCATGTGGATGCGCCTGGGCGAGATCCTGCGCGAACTCGAAGCCGACGACGATCTGCGCTGCATCGTGCTGCGCGGCGCAGGCGAGAAGGCGTTCGCGGCCGGCGCCGACATTGCGGAATTCGAGCAAGTGCGAACCAACGCCCGCGTGGCGAAAGACTACGGCAACAAGATCGAGGGTGCGATGCGCGCGGTGGCCGAATGCCGCCACCCGACGGTGGCCATGATCCACGGCGTGTGCGTGGGCGGCGGTCTGGAAATCGCCTCGCAATGCGACTTGCGCATCTGCGGTGCATCCAGCCGCTTCGGCATCCCGATCAACAAGCTCGGCCTGGTGGTCGGCTACGGCGAAATGCAGGCGCTGATCGACCTGGTCGGCCGCGCCACGGCGCTAGAAATCCTGCTCGAAGGTCGCGTGTTCGGCGCCGACGAAGCAAAGGAAAAGGGCCTGGTCAATCGGGTGGTTGCCGATGCCGGGGTCGAAGCGGAAGCGCTGGCCGCCGCGGCGCGCATCGCCGCCGGCGCACCGCTGGTGGCGCGCTGGCACAAGAAATTCGCGCGCCGCCTGGCCGATCCGCGTCCGCTCACTGACGCCGAGCGCGACGAAGGCTACGCCTGCTTCGATACCGAGGACTACCGCATCGGCTTCAAGGCGTTTCTGGCGAAACAAAAGCCGCAGTTCAAGGGCGAATGAATCAAACCATGCTGAGCGCGAATATCGCTGCGCAATGCGCGTGCCGTTTGTATCCTCGCGCATGACGGCCTAAAATGTCGGCGACTGCCGGAGGCGAAGCGAAAACGATACCTTGGTCAACCGAGGAAAGCGGAAGGTCACCATTCATAGACTTGTTGGAGGAGGTATCAGTGATGAGGAATTCCAAACGCATAGCGATTGTTACAGCGCTTGCAGCAGCCGTACTAGGTGGAACTGCCCTGGCCGCGACCACGCTGCGTGCAGCGCATCAGTTCCCCGGCGGCAAAGGCGATGCGCGCGATGAGATGGTGCAGATCGTAGCACGCGAAGCCAAGGCGGCCGGCGTCGATCTGGAGATCCAGGTCTATCCCGGCGCGTCGCTGTTCAAACCGAACGAACAATGGAACGCCCTGGTCAACGGCCAACTCGACATCTCGTCGTTTCCACTTGACTACGCCAGCGGCAAAATACGCGCCTTCGGCGCGACGCTGATGCCCGGGCTGGTGCGCAACCACGAACGGGCCGCGCGCATGAACGATTCGAAGTTCATGAAAGACATCAAGGCGAAGATCGAGAAAGCGGGTGTGGTCGTGCTTGCCGACGCCTGGCTCGCCGGCGCCGTTGCCTCCAAAAAGGCTTGCATCCGCACGCCCGCCGACATGAAGGGCCTGAAGATCCGTTCGGCCGGGCCGACTTTCGCCGCCATGTGGCAGGCCGCGGGCGCTTCGATCGTATCAATACCGAGCAACGAGGTCTATAACGCGATGCAGACCGGGGTCATCGAAGCCACCGACACCAGCACCGGCAGCTTCGTCTCGTTCCGCCTCTACGAGCAGGTGAAATGCGTGACCGCCCCCGGCGAGAACGCCTTGTGGTTCATGTACGAACCGGTGCTGATGTCGAAAAAGGCGTTCGACAAGCTGAACAAGAAGCAGCAGGAAGCTCTGCTCAAGGCGGGGAAGAAGGCGCAGGATTACTTCGCCAAGGAAGCCAAGGGTCTGGATGACACGATGGTCAAGACATTCAAGGAGCACAAGGTCGAGGTGATTACCTTGACACCGGCGGAGTACGACGCCTGGGTAAAGATCGCCAAGGAAAGCTCCTACGCCGAATTCGCCAAGGAAATTCCGGATGGCAAGCAACTGGTCGACGATGCGCTGAGCGTCAAGTAATTCAGAACCCTGGTGGCTGGTGGCGGTGCCAGCCCGCCGATTCTTATCCTCCCCGTCACCGGCCCGCGGATCACAAGCCTTGGAGCTTACATGGACCGATTTGTCCGCAGCGTCAAACTAATCTCCCAGTTGTTCGGCTACTTTGCCGCCGCCTTGATCGCACTCAGCGTATTCGTAGTATGCGAGATGGTGTTCGTGCGCTACGTGCTTAACCAGAACACCATCTGGCAAACCGATTTTGTCACTTACGGCCTGGTTGCGGCTACATTCATCGGCAGCCCGTTTGTCCTCACGACGCGCGGCCATGTCGCGGTCGACGTTTTGCCGCTTTACTCAGGCCCGCGCCTGCGCTGGTGGCTGGCTTTGTTCTCCGCCGCAGTGACGCTGTTCTTCTGCGTGGCGATGACCGCGCTCACGTTCCGGTTCTGGCTGGAGGCCTGGGACAACAAATGGGTGTCCGATACCATGTGGCGGGCGCGCCTGTGGATCCCGTATTCGGCCTTGCCTATTGGCCTGGGCCTTCTGACCCTTCAGTGTCTTGCCGACTTGATCGGTCTCGTCAAAGGCCTCGAACCGCCTTTCGGCATCGTCAAGGCGCATCGGTCATGAGTCCGGGTACACAGGGGGCCCTGGTGCTGCTGCTCACGCTGATGATGCTGCTGTCGGGCGCGCCCGTCGCTTTTGGCCTGGGCACGATCTCGATCATTTTCATCATGATGTTCCAGGGCTTCGACGCACTGCATGTAGTGGCCGAGACCTTCTACGCCGGATTGAACGACTTCACCCTGGTATCGATTCCGATGTTCGTGATGATGGGGGCTGCGATCGGCTCTTCCCCCGCCGGCAAGGATCTGTACGAAGCGCTGGATCGTTGGCTCTATCGCGTACCCGGCGGCCTCGCCATCTCCAATCTGGGCGCCTGCGCCATATTCGCCGCGCTGACCGGGTCCTCGCCCGCGTGCTGCGCCGCCATCGGCAAAATGGGCATCCCCGAGATGCGGCGGCGCGGTTATCCGGATGATGTCGCCACGGGTTCGATCTGCGCCGGCGGCACGCTCGGCATCCTGATTCCGCCGTCGATCACCTTCATCCTCTACGGCATCGCCACCGAGACTTCGATCGGCCGCCTGTTCCTCGCCGGCGTATTGCCGGGACTGATGCTCACTGCGCTGTTCATGTTGTGGACCCTGTTCATCATCTGGAAACGCGGGTTTCGCTCGCACGCGGCGGACTTCCGCTATAGCTGGAAGGAGAAATTCCAGTCTATCCCCAAGATCGCGCCTTTCATCGCCATTATCGCCGGGGTCATGTACGTGCTCTACGGCGGCGTGGCAACACCGTCCGAGGCGGCTGGCGTGGGCGCGGCGCTGTGCGTGGTGATGGCCGTGGTGATCTATCGTATGTGGAAGCCGAAAGCGTGGTGGGCGATCCTGCGCGACACCACGAGAGAGTCGGTGATGATCCTGATGATCATCGCGGCCGCGGTGTTGTTCGGCTACATGCTGACGTCCCTTTATCTCACCCAGACGCTGGCGCAGGCGATTGCCGACATGCACGTCAATCGCTGGGTGCTGATGGCGATGATCAACGTGTTCCTGCTGATCTGCGGCTTCTTCATCCCGCCGGCGGCGGTGATCCTGATGACCGCGCCCATCCTCTACCCGATCATCAAGGCGGCCGGTTTCGATCCGGTGTGGTTCGGCGTGATTCTGACCATCAACATGGAAATCGGCCTGATCCATCCGCCAGTGGGCTTGAACATCTACATCGTCAGTTCGATCGCGCCGGACGTGCCGGTCACGCGCATCATGTGGGGCACCATTCCCTATGTGGTGTGCATGATGCTCGCAATCGTGATCTTGTGCGTGTTTCCGGAAATTGCCACCTGGCTGCCCGACCACATGATGGGTAGCGGGAAATGATGCTGTCTCCTTAAGACCCGCGTTTATCCACCTCTCAATACCGAAAGCCTGACTCATGACCGGTCCCCTGTCGCACATTCGTGTTCTCGATCTTTCCCGCGTGCTCGCCGGCCCCTGGGCCGGCCAGAACTTGGCCGACCTCGGCGCCGAAGTGATCAAGGTCGAGCGCCCCAAATTCGGCGACGACTCGCGCACCTACGGACCGCCGTGGATCAAGGACCGTGAGGGCCGCGACACCAAGGACTCCGCCTATTTCACCTCCGCCAACCGCGGCAAGAAATCGATCACGCTCAATATCTCGAAACCCGAAGGCCAGACACTCGTGCGCGAACTCGTGCGCAACTGCGACGTGCTGATCGAGAACTACAAGTTCGGCGACCTGGCGCGCTATGGGCTCGGCTACGACGACCTGAAGCAGATCAATCCGCGCCTGATCTACTGCTCGGTCACCGGCTTCGGCCAGACCGGCCCGTACCGGGAGCACCCGGGCTACGACTTCATGATCCAGGGCATGGGCGGAATGATGAGCGTCACCGGCGAACCCGACGGCGACCCAAAGGAAGGAAAAGCGGTCGGGGGACCGCAACGGGCCGGCGTCCCGGTGGCCGACATCATCACCGGCATGTACGCCACCATCGCGGTATGCGCTGCGATTGCACACCGCGCCGAGACCGGCATCGGCCAGCACCTCGATCTGGCGCTGCTCGATTCTCAGATCGCGCTGCTCGCGTACCAGAACACGAATTACTTCGCCACCGGCAATCCGCCCAAACGCATCGGCAACCTGCACCCGAACATCGTGCCCTACCAGCCGTTCAAGACCGCCGACGGCGACGTGATCCTCGCCTGCGGCAACGACAACCTGTTCCGCAAATTCTGCGCAGCGGCCGGATGCACGGAACTCGCCGACGATGCTCGCTTCGCCGGCAACGGCAAGCGGGTGGAGAACCGCGCCGAACTGACGCGACTGCTGCAGGCGGTGTTTGCCACGCGCCCGACCCGTGAGTGGGTGGCGATCCTGGAAACCGCCGGCGTGCCGAACGGTCCGATCAACGACGTCGCCCAGGTATTCGAGGAACCGCAGGTGAAAGCGCGCGGCATCAAAGTCCTGCTCGACCATCCGGTCGCGGGGAAACTGCCGACAGTGGCAAGCCCGATGCGTTTCTCCGCCACGCCGGTCGAGTATAAGCTGGCGCCGCCGGTGCTCGGCCAGCACACCGAGGAAATCCTGCGCGGCCTGCTCAAACTGGACGATGCGGCGATCGCCAAGTTGCGCGCCGACGGGACCATCTAGACAAGCGCGGCAGGACCCGGCGCGGAACCTCGATGGCGGCTGGCATCGCCCGGACAAATTGCAGCGCGCCCGGCGCCGGGGGGCGTCGGTGCCTGTTCACCACAAAGTGATCAGCATTTTCGTCGCCATCACGAACAGCAGTCCCGCGAAAATGCGCTTGAGAGTCCTGGTCCTCAGCCGGTGTGCGAGCGCCGCACCCGCCGGCGCCAGCAGAACGCTGGTAACGGCAATACCTGCGAGCGCCGGCAAATACACGTAGCCTATGCTCCAGGGCGGCAGGCCGCCGTGTGCGAGTCCGCTGGCGATGAAGCCCGCTGTGCCGGCGAGAGCGATCGGGAAACCGATTGCGGCGGCTCCGCCGATCGCCTGCAGCAGCGGTACATTGCAGTACACCATGAACGGCACGGTCATGAATGCGCCGCCGATCGCGGCAAACGCCGAAGCGGCACTGATCAGGAAACCGGCGACGAACATACCCACGGCGCCGGGCGTGGCGCGCGAGGGCGTGGGCTTGCGATCGAGCATCATGTTGGCCGACGCGATATACACCATGACACAGAACAACACCGCAAACAGACGCGTCGGGATGGCACCCGCGACCGCCGACCCGACGAGACCGCCGACCAGAATGCCCGGGGTCATCGCCCTGATCAGGTCCCAGCGCAAGGCGCCGCGCGCCGCATGAGCGCGCACGCTTGAGGCCGAAGTGAGCAGGATGGTCGCCATGCCCGAACCCACCGCCAAGTGGAGAATCTGCTCCTTCGGCAACCCCTGCGCCTCGAACAGCATGACCAGCAGCGGCACCATGATGGCGCCGCCGCCTATGCCCAGCAGGCCGGCGAAGAATCCCACCGCCGCGCCGATCGCGGCATAGCCCAGCCACCATTCCATCATCAGTCCGCTTTAAGTTGCCGGAAGTTGCGCGCCAAGGAGCAATTCCGCGACTTCGACGAATCCGTCGCCGCTGCGCCGGCTGCTTACATAGGCGGGCGCGTCGGTCAGATGCGCGCCGAAATCGGCCACGTTGGCCACCCCGACCGAATTGGAAAAAAACCTGAACATGGGCGCATCATTAGGCGAATCGCCGACGAACAGGTATTCGGCCTGATCGCACGCGAGATCGATACCATAGCGCTCCTGCATCAAAATGCGAGTCATGCCCAGCTTATCGTAATCGCCGAACCAGCCGTTGACGTGGATGGAGCTGATTTTCGCCGTCATCCCGGCCGCGCGCATCAGGGCGACGATCCGGTCCACCTCGGCAAACGAGAGGCGCGGCACGTCTTCGCAGAAGTCGATCGCCAGATCGGCCTCGCGGTAGAGTTGGTCGGAAGCCAGCGCGCAGCCCGGGACTTCGCGCAGGATGCGTTCGCGCACGGCGATCATCTTTTCGCGGTTGGCGGCGCGCGCTGCCGCGTCGAACAGGAAGCGCTGCGCCAGTTTCTTTTGCATCGCGTCGTAGTAGAAATAGAATGCGCCGTTCTCGCCCACCACCGCATCCACCGGCCACATGCGCGCAATGTGATCGCACCACCCGGCCGGCCGGCCGGTGATGGGAATGACCAACTTGCCGGCGGCATGCAACCGCTCCAGCGCGGCATAAGCGCGGGCGGTAAGCTTGCCGTCGCTCGAGAGCGTGTCGTCGATGTCGCAGAACACGCCGCGGATGTGCTTCGCGACTGCGGCGGGAATCGCGGCGAGCGGCGTCACCGCCCCTCCGCCAGGCGCTGCGCGACGCGACTGCGTTGCGCAGCGCTCATGTGCAGGCCGCATTTGGTACGGCGCCAGAGCACGTCGTCGCCGCTGCGCGCCCATTCGCGTGCTATCAGGTAGGCGAGTTCGCGCTCGTACAAGCCGCCGCCGAAATCTTCGCCCAGATCGGCTTCGGTCTTCGCGTCGTCGAGTATCTGCCCGATCAGCGTGCCATGGCGGCGCAGCAGGCGCGCCAGCCAATGCGGATCGAAGCCCGAATAGCGCGAACGAAACTCCGCCAGCACAGTCGGAAAATCGCGCCCGCCGAAATCGCCGCCCGGCAGCGCTTTGGCGTTGGTCCAGGGCCGGTGCGCCGGAATCCAGCGTCCCAGTTTTTCCAGTACATGTTCGGCCAGCTTGCGCGAGGTGGTGATCTTGCCGCCGAAAATGGACAGCAGCGGCGGACCCTGTTCGTCGAGCAGCAACACGTAGTCGCGGGTGATGGCCGAGGGATCGTCCTTGCCGTCGTCGTACAGCGGGCGCACGCCGCTGTAACTCCACACCACCTGATCGGCAGTGACGGGCCGGGCGCTGTAACGGCTCGCCGCGGTGCACAGGTAAGCCAGTTCCTCCGGCGAAATCGGCGACTGGATGTCGTCGCCCGCGACCGGTACGTCGGTAGTGCCGATGAGGGTGAACTCGCGCTCGTAGGGGATCATGAACACCACCCGCCGGTCCGGATTCTGCAGGATATAGGCGTAACGCTTGTCGTGGATGCGCGGCACCACGATGTGGCTGCCTTTCACCAGGCGCACCTGGCCGGGCGATTCGATTTTCAACTCGCGATCGAGCAGGCTCTTGACCCAGGGACCGGCCGCGTTGACCAGGATGCGCGCGCGCGCCTCGGATTCCTTGCCGCTCGTCTGGTCGCGCAGCGTCACGCACCAGGCATCGTCCTTGCGCCGCGCGCCGGTGCAGCGCGTGCGCGGGAGCACGGTCGCGCCATGCGCGCGCGCCGAGGACAGCGTCAGCACCACCAGACGCGCATCGTCGACCCAGGCGTCGTAGTAGGCAAAACCGCGGTAGAACTCCGGCTTCAGTCCGGCGCCGTAGTCCTGTGGGGTGAAGGTGACGCTCTTCGCCTTGGGCAGGCTGCTGCGGCCGCCGCCGAGCCCGAATGCGCGCGTCCCCAGATTGTCGTAGAGGAACAATCCGGCGCGTATCATCCATGCCGGGCGCAGGTGTTTTTCGTGCGGCAATACGAATTCCAGAGGCCAGACGATGTGGGGCGCGATGCGCAGCATCACTTCGCGCTCGGACAGGGACTCGGCCACCAGGCGAAATTCATAGTACTCGAGGTAGCGCAGCCCGCCGTGAACCAGTTTAGTGCTGGCCGAGGAGGTTGCCGAAGCGAAATCGTTCTGTTCGGCGAGCAGCACTTTGAGCCCGCGGCCGGCGGCATCCCGCGCAATTCCCGCACCATTGATTCCGCCGCCGATGACGGCGATATCGAAGAGTTCCATCGAACCAGCTGTGCTAGCGCCACGTGTGCCGCGGCTGCGGCAGAACGCAGAATTATAGCAGTGCCATGTGTCCGAACTTTGAGCTGGCACACGTGAGCGCTGAAGGGACACGACAAACCTCGGGCCTGACACTACAATGGCGGCACCTATCCAACCGGAGGCCGTTATGCCGAACACCAAGACCCCCAGCGGATTGAACATCGAAGATCTCGTCGTAGGCGACGGTGCCGCCGCGGCCTGCGGCCAGAGCGTCACCGTGCATTACACCGGCTGGCTTGCCAACGGCAGCAAATTCGATTCCAGCAAAGACCGCAATGACCCCTTCGTCTTCCACCTTGGCGCGGGCCAGGTCATTCGCGGCTGGGACGATGGGGTGCAAGGAATGCAGGTGGGCGGAACTCGAAAACTGACGATTCCGCCCGAGCTTGGTTACGGAACGCGCGGCGCAGGCGGAGTGATACCACCCAATGCGACGCTGATATTCGAGGTGGAGTTGCTCGACATCGACTGATCAGTCGTCCCACAGGGACTCCTTTCAGTCGTCCCACAGGGACTCCTTTCAGTCGTCCCACAGGGACTCCTTTCAGTCGTCCCACAGGGACTCCTTTCAGTCGTAGTGCACCGCCAACCATACGGTCGGCGTGGCGGTCGATTCCACTCGATGCCGGCGCCGCGGCGCGATGTCGACGAAATCTCCTGCCTTCAGCAGGCACGGCGCAGGCTGATCCTCGAAGGCTATCCTCGCTTCACCCTGCAGCACCATAATCCACTCGCCTCGCGGCTGTTCGTACCAGAATCCGGGCGGACTCGCCTGCCCGGTGGAGACGATGCGCTCTATGCTCAACCCCGGGCGCGACAGCAGCTCGAAGAACTGCTCCGCGCCAGAATCTGCAGGCAGGTCGGAATACAGATTAGGCACCGGCGACTCGGAACCGCTTAGTCGTTAGATCGAATTGTCCGCACCGCTTACTTGCCGCCCCAGACTTCCTTCACGCGGGCATCCCGGCCGCAGCCATTGCGATAGTAAGCATAGCGAATCGGGTTCTTCTTATAGTAGTCCTGATGATATTCCTCGGCCGGGTAGAACGTCGACGCGGCGACGATCTCCGTGTGGATATTTACCAGCTTTCCGCTTTTCAACAACGCATCCTTGCTGGCTTCGGCGATTTTTCGTTCGGCCTCGTTCTGCCAGTAGATGCCGCTGCGATATTGCGTTCCAACATCGCAGAATTGCCGGTCCTTCACCGTTGGGTCGATATGCCGCCAGAAATAATCGACCAGTTGCTGGTAGCTGACCTTCGCCGGATCGTAGCTCACGCGAATCGACTCGGTGTGCCCGGTGCCACCCGCGCTCACCTGCTCATAGGTGGGATTGGCGGTTCTTCCGGCGGTATATCCAGATTCCGCCCCGATCACACCCGGCAACTTCTCAAAATCCGCTTCGATGCACCAGAAACAGCCGCCGGCGAAAATGGCAGTCGCGACGCCTGGCGACTTTGCGGGGGTGCCGGCGCTTCCTTGAGCCAAGACAGGATCCGAACTGGCCGCTAGCAGTACAAACAAGCCGAACAGCCACTTAACTGATTGGCGACGATCCATGAAATGCTCCCGGAAACGGTTTGAAAACGAGGGCGATACGTTTGTTACGATGCTAAATACCTGTTACAAAATGAGGGGATATCCCCCGACGGACTTTCCCGTCAAGCGGGATCAAAACCTTCGGGGCGCATTCCTTCATAGCTTTGATTCAGATCCGTTTCGATAATTCAGCAACGGTCCTTACGGTAATTCGCTGGAAAGTCGCCGAAGGTTACACAGTCGCGGACAATCCGTAAACCGGCGGCCGATGCGCGCCAGGTTTGACTTGGATGCAGCAGAGCCCCCTGCCGTTCCGGGTTAAACTGGCGCCGTCGAAATTTCGGGAACCGTGATGGCCTGGCGCATTACGTCGCTGCTTTTAAATCTCGCGCATGCGCTGGATCATCTGATGCTGCTCGTGTTCGCGACAGCGGTGGCTGCCATTGCGCGTGAATTCGGCGTCGGCCGCTGGGAAGATCTCATGCCCTACACTACAGGCGCCTTCGTCATGTTCGGCATTGGATCGCTTCCTTCAGGGAGACTGGGAGACCTGTGGGGCCGGCGCGCGATGATGCTCGTCTTTTTTTTCGGCATCGGCGGTTCGGCCCTTTTGATTGCGCTCAGCCAGAGTGTTTGGCAACTGGCGCTGGCGTTGGGCGTGATGGGCGGCTTCGCCTCGATCTACCACCCGGTGGGCATCCCGATGCTGCTGCGCCACGCGAGCAAGCCGGGCATGACCATTGGGATCAACGGCATGGCAGGAAATCTGGGTATCGCCGCCGCCGCCATCTCGACCGGCTTTTTCATCCAGTACGCCGACTGGCGGACTGCCTTCGCTGCACCTGGCGTGCTGTCGATCGCTTGCGGCCTGCTGTTCATGAAGTTCGCGCCGGTCGAAGGTGGCGCCCCGGCCAAACGAACGCTCAGACAAATCGAACTGCCGCCGTCCACCCGAAACAAGGTGTTCCTGGTAATGACCATGCTGGCCATCACCAGCAGCATCCTGTTTAACTTCACCACCAATGGCAACGGCGAGCTGCTGAAAGCGCGTTTGCCCATCCTCGTGGAACAGCCGGCGCTGCTAGGCACGCTGCTTGCGGTCGTCTACGCGCTTTCGTCGCTTTCACAGCTGGCGGTGGGACGGATGATCGATCATTTCCCGATCCGCAACGTAATGCTGGGCATCATCGCCTGTCAGGGCCCGGTATTTCTGCTGGCCGCTTTCAGCCAGGGCTGGATGTTGTATGCGGCGATGATCCTGTTCATGGTGCTGGTATTCGGCTCAATCCCGTTCACCGATGCGATCATTGCGCGCTATGTCGATGACAGCATACGCTCCCGCGTAAGCGGCATACGCCTGGCGGTTTCCTTCGGCGTGAGCTCGATGGCGGTCTGGGCGCTAGGCCCGGCGGTCAAGGCTGCCGGCTTCGGCTTTGCCCTGCTGGTACTGGGGGCCGTAGCCACCTGCTCGCTGCTGATCACCTGGCAATTGCCCGACGAGCGAACCATCCGCGCCGCTTCCGCGGCCCACGGCGCGCAAACTGCGTGAATTGCGGACGCCTGGCCGCGGACGGTTTCAAAGGCTACGGCCAAACGACAACCCATCACGCCTGCAGCCCCAGCTGCGCGGCCGGGCGCCACTTTCAATCAATTTACTGATATTTGTCAATATGCCCCAGCCGGGGAAAGTACAGAGTCCAGAAGGAATCGCGAAGGGGATGGCACGCAGTGTTCGAGGTTGCGGCGGAAATCATCGAGAAGGCGAACCGGTGTCAGCACAACTTTTCCTGCCTGAAAACCGGCCAGTGCGGCGACAATCCGATGTGCGAGGTGGAAACCAGCCACAGCGAGAATGTCCTCTGCGTCCGCGCCGCGGACTGGCCCAGTTGCCCCTACCACCTGGATTTCGGCGGCGCCAGGTTCTGTGTCTGCCCGGTCCGCTGCGCAATTCACCGGCAACAAGGTCTGTGACGGTAGCGCGAACCAGCATACCGCTGCGGCGCGTAGCCGTACTTTGAACGACCGGCTCAGGAGTAGGTGATCGCATCGCGCCTGTCGCTGCGATCCAGATGCGGCACACAATTCATGCTCACCAGGCGCATCGAGCGCGGACTGAAGAAGATCTCGCAGAATCCGGAGTTGCGGAACTGCAAGTTGAGTTCTATCGCGGCGCGCGCCGGCGCCTGCAGCAGGTCGGCCACGCCGCGGCCGATGACGCCGCCGGAGCTCGCTACCAGCACATTGGCATCATTCGGCAGGCCGGCGCAGGCGCTTTGCATGGCGGCGGCAATGCGCTCGCCGAAGCCACGCCAGGTCTCCGGCAACGGACCTTGCAACTTGTCTTGCGACCAGGACTCGAGTGCCGCCTTGATGACGCGGTAGACCGCGCGCACGTCGCCGCTGGCTCGACCCTGCGCCCATTCGTCGCCGAGATAGGCCTTGTATAGCGCTTCGCCCGAATATTCGTTCCAGCCGGGATGCTCTTCGGCCGCACGGTCGAAACTCATCGTTTCCAGGATCGCTCGCGCCGTCTCGCGTTGGCGCTCCAGCGTGCCGCACACTGCGCGCGAAAACACGATGCCGCGTTCGGCGAAGTATTCGCCCAGCCAGACCGACTGCTGCCGGCCGAGCGGGCTCAAGCGGTCGTAGTTCTCCGCGGCAAAGGAAGCCTGTCCGTGACGCACCAGGTAGAGCGTGGCCATGGCGGTCAGCCTGCGCCGCCCGTTATCTGGCACGCGATGATCATCTTCATGATCTGTGCGGTGCCGTCACCGATCTGCAGACCGAGCACATCGCCCAACTCCGGGCTTGATCTTTCTTGTGCGAAGCGGCGGGCGCTATCCACCATCGCCTGCTGTTCCTGGGTAATCGAGAAATCCATTGATAATCCTGAGTCGATTGGCTGAGCACAGTGTAAGAATGCCCCCGTACGCGGTCAATCCATTTTTGTACGTGCATCGCGCAACGATGTTGACACCGCCAAAAGCGATTGTTGTCTTTGCCGGATCGGCGCCGTACAATCATTCGCTGCAGCGTGCAACCGTCGAACAAGACGAAACGCGCAGCCGCCGTTTTCCATCAAGGATTTCGCGGCAACCGAAAAATGGAGGATTCAACCGTCATGCTCAAAATATCAGTCAGGAACGCCGCGATCACTGCCTTGATGGGGCTTGCTTGCGCCGCGGCAAGTCTGCCCGCTTCGGCGCAGGACAATACCCAGTTCATCCCCATCGTCGGTTACCGCGTCGGCCAGTTCGCTTCAGTAGGTTCCGGCTTTTACAGCGGCATGGTCGATTACTTCAACATGATCAACGAGCGCGATGGCGGTGTAAACAAAGTCAAACTCACCTGGGAAGAGTGCGAAACCGAGTACAACAATGCGCGAGGCGTCGAATGTTATGAGCGGCTGAAGAAGAAGGGGCCGACCGGTGGCACGCTGGTGCAGCCGATGTCCACCGGCATCACCTATTCGATCCTCGACCGCTCCGTTGCCGACAAGATTCCGCTGGTCACCATCGGCTACGGCCGTACCGATACCAGCGACGGCCGCGTGTTTCCGTATGCCTTCCCGATGATCACCAATTACTGGAACCAGACCACGGTAATCATCAAGTACATGGGCCAGAGGCTCGGAGGCATGGACAAGCTGAAGGGCAAGAAGATCGCGCACGTATATCACGATTCGGCCTTCGGCAAGGAGCCGATCCCGGTGTTGGAGGATCTGGCAAAAAAATACGGCTTCGAGTTGCTGCTGGTGCCGGTGCCGCCGCCAGGGGTGGACCAGCAGGCGCAGTGGTTGCGCGTGCGCCAGGAAAAGCCGGACTTCGCCCTGCTCTGGGCGGCGGGCGTCATGGCACCCACCGCGATCAAGACTGCGGCCAAAGTGGGCTATCCGCGCGACAAAGTGATCGGCATCCATTGGTCCGGATCGGAGGAGGACGTGATACCCGCCGGTGACGCTGCCAAGGGCTACATCTCCGCCACTTTCTCCGCCACCGGCAGCAACTTCCCGATCGTCCAGGACGTGATGAAACATGTCTATAAGAAGAACAAGGGCAGCCTCGACGACCGGTCGCGCATCGGTACCATCTATTGGAACCGCGGTCTGATCGGCGGCATGGTCACGGTCGAGGCGATCCGGATTGCGCAGGAAAAGTACGGCAAAGGCAAGCCGGTAACCGGCGAGCAGGTGCGCTGGGCGTTGGAACACATCACGCTCGACAATGCCCGCCTCAAGCAACTGGGCGCCGAGGGCTTCATGCCGCCGACCGTCATCAGTTGCGCCGACCACGAAGGCTCGGGGATGATCAAATTCCAGCAATGGGACGGCAAGCAGTGGAAACCGATCTCAGACTGGATCGCCCCGGAGAAGGAACTGGTACGCGCCAAGGTCGAAGCGTCCTCGACCGCCTATGCCAAGGAAAAAGGCCTGACCCTGAGGGATTGCTCCAAAGAGAGCTAAGCTCCCTGGCGAGCACAAGGGGCGCGTCCCCTCGTGCTCGCCCGAGCCGGCCGCCTAGTTGCAGCTGTGTTAGGCGTTAGAAGGTTTTATTGAATCATAAGTAGAGCCATCCGCTCAGGCGACATTCCAGTCTCCAGCGTTTTTTCGAGCCGCCGAACGGTAGCGTCCTGCGGATCATGCTTCTGCACAAAGCCGAGCTTGCGCGCCAGATTCTGCATCGGCTGATTGGTCGCAAGCGTGATCCCGTGCAGGCGCGCTATGCCCGCTAAATGCGCATGCCACAGCAGCGTCTCCAACAGCAATCGACCTATGCCTTGGTGCTGCCAGGCATCGGCGACCACCAGGGCGAACTCCGCGCCGCGGTCATCTCTGACGTAGCGGCCGACGCCCAGCAGGCGCGCGCGGCCTCCGTCCGCGCTGACGGCGATGAAAGCCATTTCCCGATCGTAGTCGATGCGCGTCAGACGCCGAATCTCCTCCGGCGTCAGCGTTCTGCCGCTGAGCAGCCGGTTGTAACGCGTTTCATTGGATAAGCTACAAATGAAGTCCCGTTCCAGTGCGTCGTCTTCCGCGCGTATCGGTCGGATGACGATCGCCGTGCCGCCGGGCAAGCGCGCCGCGGATAGCAGGTGCGCAGGATAGCCTGACGACGCGTGATCGAAGCGGCTGTCGGCAACGTTCGAATTCATGCTGTCCTCGCCCTAAGTCCCGATCGCACTGCGCGCGGGCGCCGCGCCTGACAGGGTAGCCTTAAACGCTGCGGCCAGGCGCATCGCCCGGGGTTGCGCTGCGGGTCGCACGATGCGGATCGCCCCCGGCTCGAACGCTTGCACCAGCGCCGTTCCCTCGCGGTCAAGGGTGAACGCGTCGCCCGCACGCAGAACCACGTCGCGCGGGTCGCCGTCTTGGGTGACCCATACGGTTCCGCTGTCGCAGACGATGGAATGTCCAAAGCCGCCGCGCACTTTCACTACTTGCTTGGCCTGCATGCACAGTCCTTCCTGGCTGAGTTCGATGTTCATGTTGATCTCCTTGTTACATGCGTTTGAATCATGGCAATATGTGCCTGCACTCAACGCCCACCGGCTGTAGATGTGATCTGGTAGGAGTTGAAATGCATTGTGTTACCGGATCGTGTTTTTCTCAAACGACATTTGAGAATCGTTCGCATGAGTTTAGAGAATGTCTGAACAGCGCCGTGACCTGCCCTCTCTTGACTTGCTGCGGGGATTCGAGGCGGCCGCGCGCAACCTGAGTTTCACCAGGGCGGCGGAGGAACTGTTCGTGACCCAGTCTGCGGTAAGCCGCCAGGTGAAGACCATCGAGGATCATCTCGGCGCCGCCCTGTTCGTGCGTCGCCATCGAGCGCTGTTGCTGACTGAAGCGGGGCACGAGCTCTACCGCGCGACTGCGCAGGCGCTGCGGCAGTTATCCGATGCCGCAGCCAGGATCAGGGAACGCGGTGCCGGATACACGCTTACCGTGACCGCGACCAGCGGCTTTGCCTCCCTCTGGCTAATTCCGCGGCTGGCCGATTTCCGCAACGAGCGTCCGGATATCGATATTCGCATCGCGGCAAACAACAAGATGCTCGACCTGGAACGCGAAGGCATTGAGGTCGCGATCCGCTATTGCATGCCGAAGATCGCGCCGGAGGGAGCGGTCAAGCTGTTCGGGGAAGTGGTGCTGCCAGTGTGCAGTCCGAAACGGGTTACGCGCACCGAGCCGCTCGCGCAGCCCGGCGACCTGCGCCGCCACATTTTGCTGCATTACGACCAACCGGACGGGGTGACGCCGTGGCTCAGTTGGACCGTATGGCTGGAGACGATGCAGTTGCCGGGTCTGAAACCCGCAGGATCGCTGCGCTTCAGCCAATATGATCAGACGATCCAGGCGGCAATCGACGGCCAGGGCGTCGCACTGGGCACCAGTCCCCTGGTCAGACAACTGATCAAGCAAGGCAGATTGGTCGCTCCGCTGGAAAAGAAATTCGAATCGTCGCGGGCGTACTATCTGGTCATATCCCCGGGTGCGGTTGACCGGCCGGAAGTGAAAGACTTCGCCGGCTGGCTGCTGCGCCAGGCGAAGCAGGAACTGCGCAGCCACGGTAATTTCCCGCGCTAGTTCAAACCTGTGCGCATAGAATCGCCTCCCTGCTTGGATTCAGAATCATTGCCATGACCGAACACTCCGGCCCTGTAAGCTACGCGCACCTGCGCGCCTTCATCGCTGCTGCGTTCGAGCGGCTGGATCTGACTGCCGCCGACGCTTTTAGCGTGGCGACGTTGATGGCCGAGGCCGATTTGCAGGGTTCGGACGGCCACGGCGTCATCCGCCTGCCGCAATACGCGAAGCGCATCAAGGCCGGCGGGGTCAATCCGCGTCCGGATATCCGCGTGGTGCAGGAGCGCTCTGGAATGGCGCTTATCCACGGCGACAACGGCATGGGGCATCTGGTGATGGCGCGCGCTGCACGCCTGGCGATCGAGAAGGCGCGCGTGGCGGGCATCGCGTGGGTCGGTTCGCAGCGGAGCAATCATGCTGGGCCCGCGTCGCTCTATGCGCGCATGCCGCTCGCGCACGACATGATCGGCCTCTACTTCGCAGTAGGGAACGCGAACCACCTCCCACCCTGGGGGGGACTCGATATGCTGTTGTCCACGAACCCTATCGCCGCCGCCGTTCCCGCCGGAGCCGAAGCGCCGGTGGTGCTCGACATGGCGACCACGGTGGCCGCCTACGGCAAGGTCAAGGCCAAGGCGCAGCGCGGCGAGACGATGCCGGAGGGATGGATGATAGATCGCGAAGGGCGGCCCCTCACCGATCCCAAGCGTGCCGAGGAGGGCTTCCTCCTGCCCATCGGCGGCTACAAGGGCTACGGCCTCGCGCTGCTGGTTGGCCTGCTCGCCGGAACGCTGAACGGCGCCGCTATGGGCAAGGACGTCGTCGATTTCAACCACGACCAGGCCAGTGTCACCAACACCGGGCAGGCCATCATTGCGATCGATATCGCGGCGTTCGGCGACGTCGAAGCGTTCAAGAAGCGCGTCGATGCGCTGGTGCGCGATCTGCGCGGCGGCAGCCGCATGCCCGGAGTGGAACGCATCTGGCTGCCGGGAGAGCAAAGCCAGGCAAAACGCGTCGCCTACGCGCGCGATGGCATACCGATCGCGGCCGGCCTCAGGCGCAATCTGAACCAACTTGCGGCGGAGCTCGGTATCGCGGCGCTTGGCTAATGTCTTCTGCCACGGACCGATCCGGCGTGCAGTAAAATGACTCGAGCCGCAAACATAGGAGTACATCGCATGCAAGGTACCGTCATCGTATCGTTTGCCCGCAATCGTGAATACGAGTTAAGGATTACCGCGGGCGACAAGCCTCTGCCAACGGCGCAGGAAGGCGAGCTGTGGTTGTCGCAGCAGTTCGAGGAATTCGGCTGCACCCCTCGAAGTCTGGTCGGTAAGGTGCTCGTCCTCGACAAGGTTCTGGGGGTCGCGCGCGAGGCGGGCGAGAAGCGCTTCGGCGGCGACATTGCCTGGGCCGAGCAGTACGCCCGCGCCGTGCTCGCCATCCTCAATCGCGCCAGCGTGCGCGTCGACCTCGCCGGGGACACGGTGGGCTGAGAGGGATCCGCGCCGGATCGGCGCCTGCGCCCAACGGATATTCGAGGTGCCATGGCTTGCAACTGCTGCCGTGAAGCTCGGCATGGCCGGGATCACACAGTAACCCGGAGAAAGTCAAATGTCCTTCGTCCGTCGCATTGTTTTCGTTGCTATCCTCGCTGCGCTGTCGCTTGCGGCCTCCGCGCAGTCGGGCTATCCGGCGAAACCGATTCGGATGATCATCCCGCTCGCGGCGGCGAGCGCGGTCGACAATGCGGCGCGAATCGTAGCGCAGCAGATGTCGATCAATATGGGGGTACAGATCGTCGTCGATAACCAGCCCGGCGCAGCCGGACTAATCGGCGCCGAACACGTGGCGAAGGCTGCGTCAGACGGCTATACCATCGGCGGCTTCAACGACAGCATCATGACCATGCTGCCCAATCTGCACGCGAAAATGCCGTGGGACATTCTCAGGGACTTCGAGCCTGTCTCCCTCGTCGCAACAGTGGAGTGGGGTCTGGTAGCGAGCAACAGCGCGCCGTATCGCAACGCTGCGGAACTGATCGCGGCGGCCAGGGCCGCGCCGGGCAAGATCGATTACGCCACGGGAGGAAACGGCAGCCCGCAGCACGTCGCCATGGCGCTGTTTGCGTCGACCGCAGGGGTGTCGCTGACGCACGTGCCGTATAAGGGGGCGACGCAGGCAGCGCTGGATGTTGCGGCGGAGCAGGTGCCGGTGTCGTTCCAGGGGCTGGCCACCGTGGCCTCGCTGATCCGCAGCGGCAAACTCAAGTTGCTGGGCGTGGCCTCGCGCAGCCGGCTGTCCCAGTTCGCCGACGTGCCTACGGTATCGGAATCCGGTTTGCCCGGCTTCGAGTTCAACTCGTGGTTCACCATCATGACGCCGGCGGGCACGCCGAAAGAGATCATCGCGCGGCTGAACGCGGAAATCCGAAAGGCGCTGGCCGACCCCGGCGTGCGCGAAAAGCTGAACGCGCAAGGCTTGAGCGTGCGCGGCTCCTCAGCCGAGGAACTCGGCGCTGCAACGCGCGAACAACTGGCGAAGTATGCGCGGCTGATGAAACAGGCCGGCGTCGCTATCGAATGATAGTAGCCGCAGGCCGTTCAGGCCTGCATCTGCGCAACTTGCAGCGCGACCTGCTGCATGCGCAGAGCTGTCGATTTCAGCAGCGACGCTCCGAACACGGGCTTGGACTTAACCAGGTCGATAAATTCGTTGCGGTTGATCGCAATCAGCTTGCAATCGGTATTCGCAGTCGCCGTAGCCGCGCGTGCGGAGCGGTCGACCAGCGCCAGTTCGCCGAACATGCTGCCGGGTCCCACTTGCTCGACCACGCTCGCGCCCACCGAGATGGCGACCCGGCCCTCCAATACGACATACATCACCGCGCCGACGGCGCCAGCGCTCATGATAACTTTGCCTGCCTGAAATACGGCGGGCTCGGGCATGCCTAGTTGTTTTTGCAGATCGGCGAGTGCCTTCTTGTCGAGTATGTCGCTGCGATCGGCGGCGGCGCCCTTCGACGTCGCTGCGCCGAGCTTGGCCATGCTCAGGCGCAAACGCTGCACCATGATGCTCATCAGCATCAAGGCAAATGCCGGTTTCTTTTCGAGCGCCGCGTGAAACTGCTTTTCGTCCAGCGACAGCACGCGGCAATTGATCTTGGCCACCGCCGTCGCGCTTCGTGGCAAACCGCCGATCACAGCGAGTTCTCCGAACACGTCCCCCGGTTTCACCACACCGAAAAATTTGTTCTTTATCATCAGGCCGATCTCGCCCTCGAGCAACAGGTACATGCGCGCGTTCTTGGAAAACAAGCCGCCGGCCTTTTCGCTTTCGGAGAAGAAGGTCTTGCCTGCCGGTTTCTCCTCGATCGTTCCGGTAGAGCGGAAGAATTCGAGCGCAATGGCAGGCCGATACAGAGGGCTTTGCGCGGTGAGCTGGGCTGAGGCTCGGGCGACTGCCTCGGGGCGAGGGGTGGGTCTGGCGGAAAAATCGAGGTCGTCCATGATGGATGCTATTTTAGCCCCGAACCCGGTCGGGCTGGAATGCCTTCCTTTACTTCGAGCGATGCGGCCTGAACAAACCCAAGGAACGAGTCAAAGTTGAGGGGACCAAGGCGGGAACGAAAGGGCCCCAGCCTTTCCTCGGACCCTCATAGGTCCCAGATATTTGCCTATTGCAGAATCCATTTTGCGTCGGGTACTTCGAGATAATTGGAAGACGAGTGAATGCCTCCCATCGTGCTCCCCTGGATCAGATGCCATTTCGGCGACTCTTAAAAAGCCTCTAAGGCTTAGCGCTGAAATCCAGGTCCTCATCAGGTGCAGCGGGTGCCGGTGCGGGCCGCGCCGCTGCGGCAGCTACCGGCGCCGCCCCCGGCATCCTCGCCGCTGCCCGCATCGCCGCTGGCGAAAGATTCGCCCCCGGCTCCGCAGATGCGCCGGGTGCAACACCATCCGAAGCAAACGCTGCCTCCAGGTCCTGCTGGATCTGCGCCACGTCGAACGCAGCCCGCCCCTGCATACGCAACAATATACGGGAGGGCAGGTCTTGGATGCGAGGCACGCCGGCACGCACGTTGGCGGCGGTAGTAAGTATGGGTACGGCGTGGTTGTTCTTGAAACCGGGGTTGGCGCGCTCGACGGCGTCGATGAGCGCCGCCTGGGCCTTGGCGATGCCCATGAGGAGTTCTGCGAGTTGAGTGTTGTCCATTGCTGACCCTCTCCTATCTATACGGTGTTAAGAGCGTATTACAAAATGCGGGGAACAAGGTCGGAACGCAAAGGCCCCACCCCTTCCTTGGCCCCTCATGCTTCCCCGGGCCGGAGGCCGCTTCGGTGATTCAAAAATGATCTCCAAGCAGTATGGCATCAGGGATAAAACAGGTAGAGTCTGTATCCGGTGGCCTTGACCTGCGATCCTTCAATAAACACCTTGATCGCGATTTCTGTGTTGGCGCCGAACCCGGCCTGAGTGCTGGCCGCTTTGCCAAGGTAATCCTGCGGCGAGAGCACGCGCCGCACGACCGGCTGATCCTGGGCATCGGTGAGGGTCAGCTCGGCGAATGGATACTGCTGATTGAAGATGGCGCGATTCTTTAACGTTGCGGACAACACCATGACGCTGGGGTTGGTCGTGTCCGCCTGCAGATCCGAGGCTTCAATACTCATCTGCTCGATGCGCCGCGGCAGGGGCAGGTCGCAGCCCAAGTTCGCACAGAGCATGGCAGCATAGGGTTTGGTTTCCGGAAACAACAGAATGATGGCGCTGCGGTATTGGTACGCCGCTTGGGCCAAAAGCACAATCAACAACAAGAGCGCGCCCAGCAGCCAGATCCAGCGGCGTTTGGACTTGGCCGATTCTGCCGTCGCGCTCGGTCCGAACGCGAAGGAGCTGGCACCGGTCGCCGCTTCCGGATCGGCGCTCGCCGGTACGCCTGTCGCGTGCTCCGGTATCGTCGTTTCCTGCGCGACGGCTTCGGGCTCGAACTCCGGCGGTGCTATCGGCGTTTCTGCGGTCGCGGCGATTGCCGGCTCCTGCGTCTCGCAGCTGACTTCGTGCGTCTGCGTGACCTCCGGCGCAGACGCGAGTTCAGTCTCGGTCGTTTCCGCGCGCGCGGCTTCAACCCCGACGGATATTGCTGGCACCCGGGTCGGAGCGATCTCCTCGACCAAATGCTCGAGCGCGTCGAATATCCGGCTGCACTTGCCACAACGCACTTGTCCGGCGCGCGCCGCAAGTTGCTCCGCGTGCACGCGAAAATGGGTATGGCAGGAGGGGCAGTGTGTGATCATCGCTTCTGGCCCTCGAGCAGCGCCCATCCGCCATCACTGCCGGCGACTCGCATCGCGAACCAGGGCGCGTAGACCGCTATCACTTCGTCCGCCTGCGTCTCGAGAATGCCTGACAGGATGATGCGCCCGCCTTTGCCGAGATAGCCAGCGAGCAGTGGAGCAAGTAGTATCAGCGGATTGGCAAGGATATTCGCAGCCACGACGTCTGCCTCGAAATCGGAAGCCGTCTCCGTGTTGATAAAACGGGCGTCGACCTGGTTGCGCGCGGCGTTCGCGCGCGCGGCAACGAGCGCTAGCGGATCGACGTCCACGCCCAGCGCTTGCCCCGCGCCGAGGCGCAGGGCGGCAATGGCTAATATACCCGAACCGCAGCCATAGTCCAGAACGCGCTCGCCGCCATTGATCTTTGCCGCGAGCCATTGCAAGCACAAACGCGTCGTGGGATGACTGCCAGTGCCGAAGGCGAGACCTGGATCGAGCACGAGATTGACCGCGCGAGGATCGGGCGCTGTCGCCCACGAAGGCACGATCCACAATCTTTCTGAAATGCGTATCGGCGCGAACTGCGACTGGCTGAGCCACACCCAGTCCTCGTCGCCCACCGGCTCAAGCCGGTATTCGGGCAGCGGTGTGAGACCGATTTGCGCGCAGGCCGCAGCGATAAACCGCAGCGGATCCGCGTCGTGCGCGCATAGTGCCTTGATCAGACTTTGCGGCCAGGCACCTTCGGAGGGCAGACCGGGTTCCCCGTAGAGGGGCGCTTCCTCGGCGGTGCCCGCGTTGGCATCCTCGACGCTGACCGACTGCGCGCCTTGCGCGAGCAACGCGTCGCTCAAGGCATCGGCCGCGCGCGCATCGGTACGCAGTATGAGCGACACCCAGGTCAGAGGATCACCCTTTCTCGAGCTTCTGTTGCGCGAGCTTTTGCTCCAGATAATGGATGCTCGTGCCGCCCTTGATGAAGCGCTCGTCCAGGAGCAGATCTTGATGCAGCGGAATATTGGTCTGGATACCCTGCACCGCCATTTCGGACAAGGCGATACGCATGCGGCGAATTGCCTGCTCGCGCGATTCGCCGTAGGCGATCACCTTGCCGATCAGGGAATCGTAATGCGGCGGCACGTAGTAGCCCTGGTAGATGTGCGAATCGACGCGGATGCCGGGCCCGCCCGGCGGATGGTAGGAGGTGATGCGTCCGGGCGAAGGCGTGAACTTGAACGGGTCTTCGGCATTGATGCGGCATTCGATGGCGTGCCCGCGCAGCACCACGTCGCGCTGGCGGATGCGCAGCTTCTCGCCTGCAGCGACGCGGATCTGTTCCTGCACCAGGTCGATGCCGGTGGTCATTTCGGTGACCGGGTGTTCGACCTGGATGCGCGTATTCATTTCGATAAAGAAGAACTCTCCACCCTCGTACAGGAATTCGAACGTGCCGACGCCGCGATAGCCGATCCTGCGGCAGGCTTCGGCGCAACGCTCGCCGATGCGGATACGCTGGCGCTCGGTCATGCCCGGCGCCGGCGCTTCTTCGATGATTTTCTGGTGGCGCCGCTGCATCGAGCAATCGCGCTCGCCCAAGTAGACGGCGTTCTTGTATTCGTCGGCAAGCACCTGGATTTCGATGTGGCGCGGATTTTCCAGGAATTTTTCCAGATACACCGCCGGATTGCCGAACGCTGCCTGCGCCTCCTGATGCGTCAGGTTCACGGCCGCGAGCAGCGCCGCCTCAGTATGGACGACGCGCATGCCGCGCCCGCCACCGCCGCCCGAGGCCTTGATGATTACTGGATAGCCGACCTTGCGCGCGATCTTGACGATTTCGTCGTTCTGCTCCGGCAACGCGCCTTCGGCGCCGGGGACGCAGGGAACGCCCGCCTTGATCATTGCCGCCTTGGCGCTGATCTTGTCGCCCATCAGGCGTATCGTCTCGGGGCGCGGACCGATGAAAACGAAGCCGCTTTTCTCGACGCGTTCGGCGAAGTCGGCGTTCTCGGATAGAAAGCCGTATCCCGGGTGGATGGCCTCGGAATCGGTTACCTCCGCGGCGCTGATGATGGCCGGAATGTTGAGATAACTGGCGGCCGACTGTGCCGGGCCTATGCACACCGACTCGTCGGCCAATTTGACGTACTTCGCCTCGCTGTCGGCCTCGGAATGCACCATGACGGTCTTGATGCCCAGTTCGCGACAGGCGCGCTGGATACGCAGGGCGATCTCGCCCCGGTTGGCGATGAGGACTTTCTTAAACATCGCTAAAGCTAACGTGCATCGCCGTAGCAACTGGATCTTGGGAAGGCGGACCAGGTCAGCCTGCTGGCGCGCGAGTACAAGCCCAGGATTCTGGAGTGCCCACTCCCGCCATCGTCCGCACGCTTCAATCTATGACCACCAACGGCTCGCCGTACTCGACCGGCTGGCCGTTTTCCACCATTATCGCCCGCACTACCCCGTCCTTGTCGCACTCAATCTCATTTAGCAGCTTCATTGCCTCGATGATGCAGAGCGTGTCGCCTGACTTGACCGTGTCGCCCACCTCGATAAAGTGCTTGGCTCCGGGAGAGGGTGAGCGGTAGAAAGTGCCCACCATGGGTGACTTCACGACATGACCCTGGATTGCCGCGGGTGCGGTCACAGGCGCAGGTGCCGGTACGGGCGCCAGAGCCGAAGCCGGGGCAGGGGCCGAATAAGCGACGGCGGCGCCTCCGCTCTTGACGATTTTGACTTTTTCTTCGCCCTCGGTGACCTCTAGCTCGGAGATGCCCGATTCCTGCACCAGGTCGATCAATTTTTTGAGTTTGCGCAAATCCATGGCTGTTCCTCCTTGCTGCGCGGCGAGCGCCCGGCGCGCCAGAATCCGCCTAATCTAGGCCTGCTGCAGAATGAATTGAAGCGCCACCTCGTAGCCGAAGGCGCCCAAGCCGCAAATCGTGCCTGCGGCCCTATCGGAAAAATAGGAATGTCGGCGAAACGGCTCGCGCGCGTGGATATTGGATAGATGAACTTCAATGAACGGGATCGCTACCGCTGCCAGGGCATCGCGCAATGCGACGCTGGTGTGGGTGAGTCCGGCGGGATTGATGATGATAAAGGCGACCTCTTCCGTTCTGGTTTGCTGCACCCGATCGATGAGCGCCCCTTCATGGTTGCTCTGGAAGCAGCTTACTTTCACGCCCGCGGCTTTGCCTTGCGCAATCAAACGGCGATTGATGTCGGCAAGGGTCTTGCGGCCGTATATTTCCGGCTCACGGCGGCCCAATAGATTAAGGTTGGGCCCGTGCAGCACCAGTATGCCGTTCGGACCTTGCCTTGATTGAGCAGATGTCTTAAGTGCTGTCGCGTCGGTTGCTCTCTTTCCCATACTTGCAAGTTTGCCGCAATTAGAGGCTAATTGTCCAGTTTTTCAAAGAAGTTACCAGAATTTGACTTTGCTTTTCAAGCGCAGCAATCGGCGCCGCTAGAGCAAGGGCGTCAAGACCTTGCCCAATAGGTCCTCGGTCACCGCCCCGGCATGCGCGTACGCCAACTTCCCGCTGCGATCGAGCACTAGCGTAAAGGGCAGCACGCCCGCCCGGTTACCCAAGTCCCTGCTCCAACTCAAGGTTTCCACGCTGCCAATCAGCAGCGCGTAGTCGATGCGCAGCTCGTCTGCATATTCACGTACTTTAGCGGCATTATCGACGGCAATGCCTACAAATTGAACGCCTTTAGAAGCAAGTTTATGCTGCACATTCATCAGTGCCGGGATTTCTTCGCGGCAGGGCGCACACCAAGTCGCCCAGAAATTTATGACGAGTACTTTGCCCCGCCATTGCGCCATCGCGTGTGGCTTACCATCGGGGTCCGGAAGTGATGCCAGCATCAGCCTCCGGGCCGCGCCATCAACTGATGGGGAGCCCAGGCTCAACTGGTTGAAATAGAATCCGGCTGTGCCAGCGGTGGCAGCAACGACCAGAAATACGCCTGCCCGAAGGCGCTTATTCACCTCTCGCGACCAGGGTTCGGACCGCCTCCAAGCCGGCACGCTCCGGCGGCCTGCCCAGCGGCGAGGTCTTGACGTTACGGCGTTCGTCGCCAGGCCCGTAGACCGCGACCCGAACCGGCGTGCCGCGCCAGTCCAGCGACAGGACGCTAACCGCGCGCACCTGGTCGCCGCTGTATTGGTGCAATTCCGAGGTTTCGTAGGGAATGTTCCGGTTCAGCAGGAAGATCTCCAGTTCCTTGCTGCTGTCGGCAAATACCTGCAGGTCGATGTCTGCATAGCGTCCGGCCGTTCCCTTTAGCACCGGGCCGATAAGGTAGGGCTTGAAATCCACGAGCTGCTCCATCGCCTCCAGCGCTTGGCTGCGCAGGTAATGCAGGCGTTCACGCTGCTCTTCTCCCTGATACAGCGACTGGTAAACGCGCAGTTCGGTCTCGATCTCGTCGTTATTGGGCAAGGACTGCGTGTCGACGGCACCGAGCTGGCGCGCCGCCTTGCGCTTCGCGGTGGCGAAATCCTCGACCCCGTCTTCGGCCATGATGCGCGCCGCAACCGCAGCGATCCGCGTACGCATGTTCTGTTGTTTCGACCTCTGAGCCTTAGGCATGGCAGCGCTCCACGCATACGCGGAAAGGAATGATAGCGCAGCGGGACCGCGGCCGAAATACGGTAAACTCCAACGCGAAGTCGTTTCCAGGGCAAAAACCGCAATTTCCACGCTCAGCAGCGGACTTGCGGCCTTCATGAAGCGATCGATTCGGAACCTACCCTCGGTACTTGTTATGCATATCCATATCCTCGGCATCTGCGGCACTTTCATGGGTGGTATCGCCGCCATCGCCAGGCAGGCAGGCCACAAAGTTACCGGCTGCGATGCCAATGTCTATCCGCCGATGAGCACGCAGCTCGCTGCGCAAGGCATAGATCTGATCGAAGGCTTCGGCGCCGAGCAGATCCGCTTGGGTCCGGACCTGTGGGTAATCGGCAATGTGGTCAGTCGTGGCACCCCACTGGTGGAGGAAATCCTGGACCGCGGCGAACACTATACTTCCGGCCCACAATGGCTAGCGGAAAATATTCTGCCTGCGAAGTGGGTGCTCGCCGTTGCGGGAACCCATGGAAAGACTACCACTTCATCCATGCTCGCCTGGATCCTTGAAGCGGCCGGCAAGCGTCCCGGTTTTCTCATCGGTGGCGTGCCGCACAATTTCGGTACGTCTGCCCGCTTGACCGATTCCCGGTTCTTCGTGATCGAGGCGGACGAATACGACACCGCCTTCTTCGACAAGCGCTCGAAGTTCGTCCACTACCACCCGAAAACTGCTGTGCTAAACAATCTTGAGTTTGATCATGCTGACATATTTAGTGATCTTGCAGCGATCGAGCAGCAATTTCACAATTTCGTTCGAACTGTGCCGAGGTCGGGACTGCTCCTCGCGAACGGTGATGATCAGGCCCTGACACGGGTACTCGATCAAGGCTGCTGGACCCCCGTCGAGTACTTCGACGTCAGCGGCGGCTGGTGCGCGGAAGCTCTGGACGCCGACACGTTTCGCGTCAGTCTGGCGGGACAAGAGCAGGGCGCGGTGCGTTGGGGGTTGTTAGGCCGGCATAATCGCGCCAATGCCCTCGCCGCGATCGCCGCCGCACGGCACGCGGGCGTGAGTCCCGTCGAGGCGTGCGATGCGCTGGGGCGTTTTCAAAGCGTCAAGCGCCGCATGGAGCTGCGTGGCACCGCCGCGGGCGTCTCAGTCTACGACGACTTCGCCCACCACCCTACGGCGATCGCTACGACCTTGGCCGGCCTGCGGCACAAGGTCGGGCGCGCGCGCGTCCTCGCGGTGCTCGAACCTCGCTCCAATACCATGAAGCTGGGCGTTATGAAGAACGCGCTCCCAGCTAGCGTCGTCGACGCCGATCTCGTCTACTGCTACGGCGCGAATCTGGGGTGGAATCCGGCGGAGGCGCTCGCACCGCTAGGGGCGAGGGCACGCTGCCATGACGATCTGCAGGCGCTGATCGACGCGATCGCAGGCGAAGCTAGGCCTGGGGACCACGTGCTGGTCATGTCGAACGGCGGCTTTGGCGGCATTCATCAGAAACTGCTCGATCGACTGAATGCCAGGTGATCATGTCGGCAATTCTGCGACGACTCCTGACGCAGGCGAGCACGAGGGGCCGAAGAAGCCGTGGGGACGTTCCGTTCCCACCGGGATTCGCTCACTCTCACGCTGAACTGAATTGCAAATGCTGATCTACCTCCACGGCTTCAACAGTTCGCCCGGCTCACACAAGGCCCAGATTCTGCAGCGCTATATGGAACAGCAGGGCATGGGTGAGCAATACTGGTGCCCGGCGCTGCCGCACCTGCCCGAACGCGCGATTGCCGCGATCGAAGCGGGCATGGCCGGACGCCCGCGGGAGGCTATCACGCTTGTCGGCAGCTCGCTCGGCGGTTTCTATGCCACCTACCTCGCCGAGCGCCATAAGCTGCGAGCGGTCTTGATCAACCCCGCCGTCTACCCGCATCAGGGTTTGCGCGCTTTTCTCGGCGTGCAGCGCAACCTTTATACCGATGAGGAATATGAACTCACGGAAGAGCACTTGCGCCAGATGCATACACTCTACTGCCCCAGCATCGACGCGCAGCGCTTCCTGTTGCTGGTAGAAACCCAGGACGAAGTCCTGGATTATCGCGACGCGGTCAATAAGTACAAAGGCTCACGCCAGATCGTCATCGAGGGCGGCGACCACAGCCTGAAGAGTTTTCCGGGGCATATCCCCCTGATCCTCCAATTCGCGCGACTGACGCGATCGTGAATCCGGGCCGGGAATCGGATTTCGCGACCAATCACGCCGCCGACGGCAGCGGTCGATAACCTTTCGGCAAACCTGCCTTGGACATATGGCCGTAGAGCTCGGCGTCGGGAAGGGCGATGAAAGCGGTCTTGCGCACCTCGATCAGCTTGTCGATGTCGATGCCGGTTTTTACACCCATGGACTCGAACATGAATACCAGGTCCTCGGTGACGACGTTGCCCGATGCCCCCGGCGCCCACGGACACCCGCCCAGACCGCCCAGCGTGCTGTCAAAATCGCGCACCCCGACCTCGTAGGCCGCCAGGGCATTGGCAAGTCCGAGGCCGCGAGTATTATGGAAATGCGCTTCGATCGGGAAGTTCTCGCCTATGGCCTTGCGCACCGTTTGAAACAGATTCTTTACTTGGGCCGGGTTGGCGTAGCCCACGGTGTCGGCCAGACTGATGGCATCGGCTCCCGCTTCGCGCAAAGCAAGCGCGACGCGCACCACCTCGTCTTCGGCGACAGCGCCTTGGAACGAGCAACCGAAGGCGGTTGAGCAGGCACCGACCAGTAGCGCTCGTTGGCCATGTGGTTGCGATCTCACCAGGTCGACCATGCGGGCAAACTCTTCGATCGCCTGCCCGGTGGTCTTGCGCACGTTGCTCATGCTGTGCGCTTCGGATACGGAGATGGGCGCGACAATGCGGTGCGCGCCGGCGGCGAGGGCACGCTCGCAGCCCTTCAAGTTGGGTACCAGAACCACCGGCGTCAAATGCGGAACGGCGTTGGCATATGCAAGCACTTCGTCGGCATCGACGAACTGCGGAATGAGTTTGGCCGGAACGAAGGAGCAGATTTCTATCCGGCGTACTCCGGCAGCAGCTTCGGCGCCGATCCAGGCTTTCTTTGCCGCCGTCGGCATGAAGTTCTTGGTATTCTGCAATCCATCTCGCGGGCCGACTTCGGTAATCATTACGTCGACAGTTGTCATACGCTCCTTTCGGATGCAGCTGCGCGGATTGCGCTCCGCTGCAACTCTGTTTGGCCAAAGTTTTGCATAGTGTACTCGCGCCACGGCGACGGTAACATGGCTGACCGCGCACGGAAGCTGCGGGCCGACGCAACGGATGGAGCCGGGAAGCCCGGCTAGCGTATAATTTGAGCCTGCTGTGTCAAATCGGACACAGCGCAAGCGCCACGCCCGTCGACCTGCCCGTCAAATGTGGCAGCCGCGCTCGCCAAACCTTATTCCTTCGGCCCTGATCCCATGAATGTGCTGTACGAAGAGACCGGCTCTTTCAAGGTCGGCGCCGTACTCGCCGAAAGCGACACCTCCCTGCAGGTGGAGGCGCCGCACGGCAAGAGGAGCAAGATCAAGGCCGCGAGCGTGCTGTTGCGATTCCAGACGCCGCCGCTGTCCGAGCTTCTGAGCGAGGCGGAGAAGCAGGCCGCCGAGATAGAGACCGATTTCCTGTGGCAGTGCTGTGGCGACGCCGAGTTTGGATTCCTCGATCTCGCCCGCGACTATTGCGGCCATGCCCCCGATGCGCTCGAGGCCGCGACCATTCTGATCAAGCTGCAGTCGGCGCCCATCTACTTTTATCGCAAAGGCAAGGGCCAGTTTCGCGCCGCGCCCGCCGATATGCTCAAGGCCGCGCTGGCGGGCGTGGAGAAAAAGCGGATACAGGAGGAGCAAATCCGGGCCTGGGCGGACCAGCTGCAACGCGGCATAGTGCCCGCTGCGCTGCAAACCATGCTGCCCCAATTGCTATACCGACCGGACCGCAATCGCATCGAGACCAAGGCGCTGGAGCTTGCCTGCGAGGCGAGCGGGCTGTCGGCGGCAAGATTGATCGAACGCGCGGGCGCCCTGCCGTCGAGCCACGACTATCACCTCGGGGCGTTTCTGTTCGAGTATTTTCCCGGGTTGGACGACGCGTCCAGGAACGTGGTCGCAGATGAGCCGCCTGAACTGCCGCTGGCCGAAGCCGTCGCCTTCAGCCTGGACGATGCCAGCACCACTGAAATCGACGACGCGTTTTCCCTGACGCGGCTTGGCAACGGCCGCTATCGCGTCGGCATTCACATCGCAGCTCCGGCACTGGGTTTCGCTCCCGGTTCCGCGATGGACAAAATCGCCCGCGCCCGTCTTTCCACGGCTTACATTCCGGGTCAGAAGATAACCATGCTGCCGCCGCAGGTGATCGAGCGTTACACGCTCGCCGAAGGGCGCGACTGCCCGGCGGTGTCGCTATACCTGGACATCAATCCGCTGTCGCATCTGGTCGAGGGACAGGAAACCCGCATCGAGAGGGTGAAGATTGCCGCCAATCTGCGCCATCACCAAGTAGAGGCTCTGGACGCGGCGTTTCTTGCTGGGGAAAAACGCGGCGAGTTGCCGTTCGAGGGAGAATTGTTTTTCTTGTGGCAGCTCGCGCTCGAACTGGAGGCGGTGCGCGGCAAACCCGCGGCACATCAGGACCGCATCGATTACACTTTCTATGTCAAAGATGACCGCGTCAGCATCGTCGAACGCAAGCGCGGCGCGCCGCTAGACAAGCTGGTGTCGGAGCTGATGATCAGCGCCAACAACAATTGGGGCCGACTGCTCGCCGACCGCGGCGTGCCCGCTATTTACCGGGCGCAATCCAGCGGCAAAGTGCGCATGACCACGGTGCCCTCTCCCCACCAAGGACTGGGCGTGTCGCACTACATTTGGGCAAGCTCCCCGCTGCGGCGCTATATCGATCTGCTGAACCAGTGGCAGCTGCTCGCCTGTCTCTCCGGATCTTCTCCGCCTTTTGGCAAGAACTCCGGGGATTTGCTCGCCGCGATGCGCGAGTTCGAACTGACCTACGCCGCCTACGACCAATTTCAGGGGAAAATGGAGCATTACTGGTGCCTGCGCTGGCTGCAGCAGGAGCAGGTGACGCTATCCATGGCACAGGTGCTGCGCGACAATTTGGTCAAGTTCGAGGGAATTCCGCTGTATGTCCGCGTTCCCTCGCTGCCTGAGCTCGAAGTGGGCAGCCGCGTGTTGCTCGAAATCGAAGGGATAGATTTGATCGATAACTCGGTCAAAGCGCGATTCAAGGAACTGGTAGAGGGTTGAGTGCCGCGCAAAACAGCTGACGGCGCCGGTCCGGATGCCTGGCCACATGGCCGCGCCCTACCGTGTCACAGCGAGGCCGAATCGAAAGTTAAGATAAATTCTCCCGAAAAGCATAAAATACGTTGATTTCAATCATTTTTGAGGTCTGAATACGCAGCGCTTATTCTCTCGATTCCATGCTGATGCGTGGGCCTGAGTTCATGGCCGGCATGGATCCGTCGTCACGCAGTTTCATGCTCGCGCTGGGCGCGTCGATTGTGCTGCATGCGGTGGCGCTATCGATTCATTTCAAGTTGCCAGACATCATCCGTGACAAATACGCGTCGCTGCCGCTGGAGGTCGTGCTGGTCAACAGCAAGACGCGCGCGAGTCCGATCAATCCGGACGTGCTGGCGCAAGCCAATCTGGACGGCGGCGGCAATACCGACGAGGACCGCCGCGCCAAGACGCCGCTGCCGGTACTGAAGGAGGCGGAGCTCGGCGCCGATGCCAAACGCGCGGCGCGGCGCGTGCAGGAGCTCGAGGCGCAACAATTGAAGATGACGAACGAGCTGAAGACGGCGAAAGCTGTCGCCAGCACCGAGCAACCAAGAGTCGCACCGGCAGCGGAAGAGCCACCGTCCCCGGCCTCGGGTCAGGACCTCGCCACCAGCGCTCTGGCGATCGCGCGCATGGAGGCGCAGATTTCGCGTCAGCTCGAGCAATACAACAAGCGTCCGCGGAAGGCATTCATAGGCTCGCGTGCACAGGAGTATCGTTTCGCACAGTACGTCGAGGATTGGCGCCTGAAAGTGGAACGTATCGGCAACCTCAACTATCCGGACGGCGCGCGCGGCCGAATCTATGGCAGTCTGGTACTCAGTGTCTCAATCAAGGCCGACGGCAGTCTCGAATCCGTCGAGGTACAGCGTTCCTCCGGTCACCAAATTCTCGACCGCGCGGCCGAACGCATCGTGAAGATGGCGTCGCCCTATGCCAGCTTTCCCGGCAACATCAGCCGCGACACGGACATCATCGTTATTACCCGTACCTGGACCTTCGCTCAGGGCGATAAATTGTTTGGGGAGTGAACGATCGCCGTGCCGGACCAATACGCAGTCGTCGGCAATCCCGTCGCGCACAGCAAATCGCCACAGATCCATGCCGAGTTTGCACGTTTGACCGGACAGGATCTGACCTATGAGCGACTGCTGGCGCCGACCGCCGGTTTCAGAGCGACGGTCGACGCGTTCCGCGCCCGCGGCGGACTTGGCGTTAACGCTACGCTGCCGTTCAAGGGTGACGCATTCCGCTACGCCACCAGACTCTCCGCGCGCGCGCGCGAAGCGCGCGCGGTCAATACGCTCAAATTCGAGGGCGATGCGATCTTTGGCGACAATACCGACGGTGCGGGCTTGGTCAACGACATCATTCGCAATCTCGGCCGCACCATCCCCGGACGGCGCGTATTGCTGCTGGGCGCGGGCGGCGCGGCGCGTGGCGTGATCAGACCGCTGCTCGAACAGCAACCGGAGTGTCTGGTGCTCGCCAACCGCACAATTAGCAAAGCCCTGGGGCTTGCGCAAGATTTCGCCAGCGGCGTCGAGGCATGCACCTACGCCGCCCTCGCGCAAAGGCACTTCGATCTCGTCATCAATGCCACTTCGGCGAGCCTCGCCGGAGCGTTGCCGCCGCTTCCCCCTGGTGTGTTCGCTCAAGGCGCGCTGGCTTACGACATGATGTACGGCATGGGCGACACACCTTTTCTTGCGTATGCGCGCGCCGAAGGCGTGTCTGCACTCGCAGATGGCATGGGAATGTTGGTGGAGCAGGCGGCGGAGTCGTTCCTTATCTGGCGCGAACTGCGCCCGGACACCGCGCCGGTACTGAAGCTGCTCCGGCAAACAGCGGCTTAAAGCATGGCTGGGGCGCTCAGACGTGCGCTGCTGTGGTTGTGGAAGGCGTTCTGCTACGCGCTGGGCTTCCTGTTCGTCGCCCTGCTGCTGTATCAAAGCTGGTTTGCCGTACACATCTGGTACTGGACCGAACACAATCCCCAGACTACCCGCTTCATGCAGGCGCGCCTGGAACGCCTGCGCGAAAAAGACCCCAAGGTGAACCTGAAGCACCAGTGGACGAGTTACGCACGCATCTCCGACACGTTGAAACGAGCGGTGATCGTGGCCGAGGACGCCAAGTTCTTCGAGCACGACGGTTTCGATTGGGAGGGCATACAGAAAGCGCTGGAAAAAAATCAGAAACGTGGAAAAGTGGTCGCAGGCGGCTCCACTATCAGCCAGCAGTTGGCCAAGAATCTGTTCCTCTCCGGCGAGAAAAGCCTGTGGCGCAAGGGTGAGGAAGCCATCATCACCTGGATGCTGGAGATGATGATGGACAAGGAGCGCATTCTGGAGATCTATCTGAATGTCGCCGAGTGGGGCAATGGCATCTTCGGCGCCGAAGCCGCGGCACGCCACTATTACAGTGTCAGTGCGGCCAACTTGAATGCGGATCAGGCAGCACGGCTGGCGGCCATGCTGCCACGGCCGCTCTATTACGAGCGCAATCGCAACTCCGAATTCCTGCAGCGTTACAGCGAAACCATACGCGCGCGCATGCCTTCCGCCCAGCTGCCGTAACACCCTCGGTTACGCGGGCTTCAGCGCCGCGCGCCTGCCGCGACGCGCGTCGATACCCCGGAGCAGCAGCAATCCGACCACGAAGAAGGCGCCGGTGATGAGCATCGCGAGACGGTGATTGCCCTGCGACATCCAACTCACCGCACCATAGGTGATGGGTCCGAGAATGGAAGACAGGTTCGTCGCCAACCCCCACAGTCCGAAGAATTCCGCGCGGCGCGCTTTGGGGCTCAAATAGCCGACGAGCGCGCGGCCCGCCGATTGGGATGCGCCCAAGCACAACCCAGCCAGATTCGCCGCGATCCAGAACAACGTTCTGGTGTCGGCAACCCAAACAATCAGCACGGTCGCGATCCAGCCTGCGAGCGTCAGCGCGATGGTAGCAACGTGACCGATGCGATCCTGCACGTTGCCGAGAAAAAATGCACCCAACGCCGCGGTGACATTGACCACCAGCACTAGAATGAGCGTGTCCTGAGTGGTGAATCCCATCGCCTGTTCGGCGTAGATCGCAGCAAGAGTGATCACCGTCTGCACCCCGGCCTGGTAGAACACGATGCATACGAGAAAGCGACGCAGGTCCCGGTAACGCGCCGCGTTGCGCACAGTGTCGGCCAGGCGCGCGAACGCCGATCCGATCAACGACCCGCCTTCCGGCAAGGGCTGCGGAGTGGCGCGTTCGCGCAGGATGGCGAAAGTTGGAATACTCGCAAGTACGAACAAGGCCGAAGTGATGAGCATGGTCACGGGCACGAACTGCGCCGCCTCCCGCCCTGCGGCTTGCGCCGCGGATACGTAAGCGAGACACGCGCCCAGCGTCAGCAGACCGCCGATATATCCCAGGCTCCAGCCCCAGCCCGATACCTTGCCCAGGTTTCTGCCGCGCGCGAGTTCCGGCAGGAACGCCGCAACCAGATCGCAGCCAGTACAAAAGAAGAAGTTTGAGATGACCACGCAGACGACGGCGATGATCAGGTCACCGGGGCCGGCCAGTGCGAGCGCCGCGGTGCCGAGCACGCAGCCAGCGGTGGTGAAAAGCAACAGCCGCATCTTGCAGGCGCGCAGATCGGCGTAGGCCCCGATTACCGGAGCGGTAACGATCACCAGCGCATACGACAATGACAGGGTTGCGGTCCAGAGAAAGGTCGCCCAAGGCGCGTTGCCGGCTACCACCGCAACGAAGTAGGCGTTGAAAATCGCCGTGAGTACCACCGTCGTGTAGCCTGAATTGGCAAAATCGTACATCGCCCAGGCCCAGATTTCGCGCGGGCTTACGTCTTGGTCAACTCCACCGCTCGCGCGTACATTGGCCATAATCGAGGCAACGCGAAATACGATATCGTCATCATAACCCGGCTGCTAGAATCCGCCTGGGGTACGGGCACCACCCAGAACCAATCATCTGCAATCGCAGGAAAGGAGGCTGACGCCATGCTCAAGGAGTTCAAGGAATTTGCGATCAAGGGCAATGTAATCGATCTGGCGGTCGGCGTGATCATCGGCGCCGCCTTTGGCAAGATTGTGGATTCGGTTGTGAACGACCTGATCATGCCGGTCGTCGGGCGCGTGCTGGGCGGGCTGGATTTTTCCAACTACTTCGTTGCACTCAAGGACGTTCCGCCGGGCACAGCCGCGACACTGGAGGCGGTCAAAAAAGCAGGCGTCCCGGTGTTCGCCTACGGCAACTTCCTCACCATCTCCATCAATTTTGTGATTCTCGCCTTCATTATTTTTCTGCTGGTACGCTGGATCAATAAACTGAAACGCGCGGATGCGGCAACGCCTGCACCGGCGCCGACGGAGCCGCCCGAGGAAGTGAAGCTGCTGCGCGAAATCCGCGACAACCTCCAGCCGCGTTAGATCGGGATTCGGCCTGGCCGCTCGGATGCAGTGGCGTTCGCGTTGGCTATTTGCCCAGCGTTGCGAACACCGCGTCGGCCGCAGCGAGCGTGTCGTCGAGGTCCTGCTTGCCATGCGCAGCGGACACGAAGCCCGCTTCGTAGGCCGAAGGCGCGAAGTGAATGCCGCGTTCGAGCATGGCGTGGAAGAAGCGATTGAACGTCTCTTTGTCGGACTGCATGACTTCGGCGAAACTTTGCGGGACATTGGCGCGGAAATAGAGGCCGAACATGCCGCCTATCGCCTGCGCTGAAAACACCACGCCGTGTTTTTTCGCCGCCGCCGTCAGACCGTCGGTCAGCGCGCGTGTGCTGGCGCCGAGTTTTTCATAGAAACCAGGAGCCTGCACCAGTTTCAATGTGGCCAGACCGGCGGCCACGGCCACCGGATTGCCCGATAAGGTCCCTGCTTGATAAACAGGCCCTAGCGGCGCGATTTTCTGCATGATTTCGCGCCGTCCACCGAACGCGCCCACCGGCATGCCGCCACCGATCACCTTGCCCAGCGTAGTGAGGTCAGGCTCGATGCCATAGAGGCCTTGCGCCCCGGTTAAGCCGACACGAAATCCGGTCATCACCTCGTCCAGGATCAGTACCGCGCCGTACTTGGTGCACAGTTCGCGCATGGCGCGCAGAAATTCGGGCCTGGGCGCGATCAGGTTCATGTTGCCCGCTACCGTTTCCACGATCACGGCGGCAATATCCTTGCCGTTCTCGGCGAAGCTGCGCTCGAGCTGTCCGGCGTCGTTGTAGTCGAGCACCAAGGTATGCGCGGCGATCTCCGGCGGCACGCCGGAAGAGCTGGGCTGGCCGAAAGTGAGGGCGCCCGAGCCGGCCTTCACCAGCAGGCTGTCGGCGTGGCCGTGATAGCAGCCCTCGAATTTGATGACGCGGTTGCGGCCGGTATAGCCGCGCGCCAGGCGCAATGCCGTCATGGTGGCCTCGGTGCCCGAACTCACCAGGCGCACCAACTCCATGCCAGGCAGCAATTTGCACAACAGCTCGGCCATTTCGATTTCGGCTTCGGTCGGCGCACCGAACGACAAACCCTTTTGCGCGGCCGCACACACCGCAGCCACGACTTCGGGGTGGGCGTGCCCCGCCACCATCGCCCCCCAGGAGCCAATGTAATCGATATAGCGCTTACCTTCCGTGTCCCACATGCAGGCACCGGCGCCGCGCGCGATGAACCGAGGGGCGCCGCCCACGGCGCGAAACGCCCGCACCGGGGAATTGACTCCGGCGGGAATGAATTGTTGGGCTTTGGCAAACAAGGATTCGTTGCTCATTGTTGCATCCAGTGTTGTTGATGAAGACGGGTAAATCCGGCCGCGCGCTCGGTGATGTCGCCGGCGTCGAACAGCGCGCTGATCACTGCCACTGCGTCCGCGCCGGCGGCGAACACCTGGGGCGCATTCTGCAGGGTAATGCCGCCGATTGCCACCAGCGGCAGGGAAAATCTGCGGCGCGCCTCGGCAAAGATGGCGAGGGGGGCGTGCACCGCGGCCGGTTTGGTAACAGAACCGAAAACGCTGCCGAACGCCAGGTAATCGACATTCGCCTCAACCGCCGCCTGTGCCAGTTCAATCCGGTCGTAGCAGGAGGCGCCAAGCAGCTTACCTGGTCCCAACTGCTTTCTTGCCCAGGCTAGATCGCCGTCTTGAGCGCCCAGATGCGCGCCGTCAGCCTCGAGTTCCAGCGCGAGCGCGAGATCGTCGTTGACGATGAAGCAAGCACCCGCTTCGCGGCACAAGGCGGCAAGGACGCGCCCCTGCGCGCGCCGCAGACCCGGAGCGGCGCTCTTGTTGCGGTACTGGACGACGGAGGCGCCGCCGCGGAGCGCCTGACCGACCTTGCCCGCCAGGATTTCGGAACTGGGTTCATCCGGGGTGATTGCGTATAGCCCCGCAAACTTGCGCTTCACCGCTTATTCCTCATGTTGCTCGGCCTCGCCCTCAACTTCGCGCGCCCAGAAGAATCGATCGGGGATGTACTGCCCCATGCCGGGTCGAAAGCCTGCGTTGAGCGTCTGCCAGGTATATTCCTGCGCCTCACGCACCGCCTCCGGAATGTCCAAACCGTTGGCGAGCGTAGCAGCGATTGCCGAAGCGAGGGTGCAACCGGAGCCGTGATAACTGCCTGGCAAGCGCTCCCAGCTGTCACTTCGTATCACGCCCTGCTGCCCGTAGAGCGTGTTGACCACTTGCGGCGTATTTTCGTGGGTCCCGGTGATTAATACGTACTCGCAACCCATCTCCAGGATGCGCTTGGCGCAGTCCGCCAGAGACCGATCGTCGTCGCTGCCGTCGTCGGCCAGGCGCCGCGCCTCCAGGCTATTCGGGGTGATGATGGTGGTCTGCGGAATCAGCAGCTCGCGCAGCGCCTCTATCATGTCATCGGTCGCCATCTCGTCGCCGCGACCCGAGGCCAGGACCGGATCGAGAATCAGCGGTATCTCGGGATAATCCGACACCACCTCGGCGATGGCGGCGCAGTTTTCCACGCTGCCCACCATCCCGATCTTGAACGCAGCAACCGGCATGTCTTCCAACAGCACGCGCGCCTGGTCGGTAACCCAATCGGACTCGATCGGCAATATATCCTCGACTCCCGCAGTATCCTGCACCGTGATCGCAGTGACTACCGTCAGCGCATGGCAGCCCATGCTGGACAACGTAAGCAGATCGGCTTGAATGCCCGCACCGCCGGTCGGATCGGTACCGGCAAAACTGAGGACGATCGGTGGCTGCGAGGGAGGCATATTGGGCACCATGCTGGAACAAGGCTGGAACAAGACATGGCAACAAGGTAAGATGCGGCGCTATTTTAACCCAAACCAGGCGCGAGGAAATGACCGCAACACCCGCCAGCACCGAGTTCAACACCTGGATGTGCCAGATTTGCGGCTACACTTACGACGAGGCCGCTGGCGTACTCGATGACGGCATCGCTCCGGGCACGCGCTGGAACGACGTGCCGATCAACTGGACCTGCCCCGAATGCGGAGCGCGCAAGGAAGACTTCGAGATGGTGGAAGTCTAGACCGGACTTTTCTTGACCTCGGCGTAACGCGTCAACGTCTGTTCGCACGCCGCGGCGCGATCGACGATGGGCGCCCGGTAGTCGCGGCCGACGACGCAGCGCGCTTTTTCCTCCTCGCCTTGCTCCAATTTCCACGGCGCGTGGATCTACCGGTCCGGTACGCGTGCGAGTTGCGGCAGATGGCTGTGGATGAATCGGCCTTGCGGGTCGTGTTTCTCCGACTGGGTCACCGGATTGAAGATGCGGAATTAGGGTTGCGCATCGCATCCGGTCCGCGCTAGTTCCTGCACCGATTGCATGATGAAATCCACTCGCGGGTCGGCACGCCTCGGCAGTAGTTCCAGAATTTCTGGTATCGAAGACAAAGGCGCAGTAGACGGGGCGGCCAGCTTTCAGCGCGTGGTAAAATGCGGCATGGTCGTGCGTGCGCAGGTCGCGCCGGAACCAGACCAGGGTTTTTGGGTATTGCGGTAGGTTCTGAGTCAAAATTGTGTATGTTCCGCCAGAAGGTTTAAAATAGCACAGTGGCGATCGATCTCACCCACCATTTCCTTATCGCTATGCCGAACATGGTGGATCCCTATTTTGCAAAATCCCTCACGTTCATCTGCGAGCACAATGATCAGGGCGCCCTGGGCGTGGTCGTAAATCGTCCGATCGACCTGAGCCTGCAAGCGCTGTTCGAGCGTATCAATCTCAAGCTAGAGCCACACGAGCTGCACGGCCTTCCCGTATATTTCGGCGGACCGGTGCAAACGGACCGGGGTTTCGTGCTGCACAAGCCGGTGGGGGAATGGCACTCCACGCTGAAGGTGCGCGAGAACCTCGGACTCACCACGTCCAAGGACATACTCGAAGCGGTAGGCAAAGGCAGCGGTCCAGCCAAGATGCTGGTCACGCTGGGCTACTCCGGCTGGGCGGCTGGGCAACTCGAGCACGAATTGGGACAGAACGCATGGCTGAGCGTGGAAGCAGGCGAGCAGATCATCTTCGATCTTCCGGCCGAGGAAAAGCTGCCGGCGGCGATGGAACTGCTGGGTGTGGATTTCGCCAGCCTGTCCGAGGACGCGGGACATGCTTGAATGTCGCGAAGCAGCAACCATGACCGGCAATAAGAAGACACTATCGTCCGCCGTGCCCGCAACACGCCCCTTTAAGGCCGAGACCGGAACCGTGCTGGCCTTCGATTTCGGAGCAAAATTTACCGGCGTCGCGGTGGGCGAGTCCCAACTTGGCATGGCGCATCCGCTTGGGCTGATCACCGCGGAGGGCAAGATGGCGCGCATGACCGAAATCGCCGCGCTCGTCGCCGAATGGAAACCTAGCCTGTTCGTGGTCGGGCTGCCGCTTTCAATGGCCGGCGGGGAGCATGAATTGACGCGGCGCTGTCGCCGTTTCGCACGCCAGCTGGAGTCGCGTTTCAACCTGCCGGTCCGACTGGTGGACGAACGCCTCTCCTCGGCAGCCGCGGAAGAGGCGTTACGCGCAAGCGGAAACGGGGGACGCAAGCACAAACTGCGCGCCCACCAAGTGTCGGCACAAATCATTTTGCAGAGCTATCTCGATGACCCTGGTCCTTCCTGATCCCGAACTCCTGTGCGCCTCGCTGGTGCAGCAGCTGACGCCACAGATTAGCGCCGATACCGCCCTGGTCGGCGTCCACACCGGCGGCGTCTGGCTGGCTGAACGGCTGCACGCCGCGCTCGGCATCTCGCTGCCGCTTGGGTTGCTGGATATCTCGTTTTACCGCGACGATTTCGACAAGACCGGACTGCACCCGCAGATAAAGCCGACGCAAATTCCGTTCGACGTCGACGGCCGACATATCGTGCTGGTCGACGACGTACTCTACACGGGTCGCACGGTGCGCGGGGCGATGAACGAATTGTTTGATTACGGCCGGCCGGCTTCAATCAGCTTGGCCGTCCTGATCGACCGCGGTGGGCGCGAATTGCCGGTCGCCGCGCAGTACATAGGCGCCCGCCTGGAAATTCCGCCGGAGCGCATGCTGGTGCTGGATCGCGATGAAAATGGAAAACTCAGGCTGAAATTCGATGCGTAACCCACAACTGAACGACAAGGGCGAGCTGCAGCACCTGCTTACCATCGAGGGGCTGCCGCGCGAGACGCTTACTCACATCCTCGATACCGCCACCTCTTTCGTCGGTGTCACCGCGCGCGAAGTTAAGAAGGTTCCGTTATTGCGCGGGAAATCGGTATTCAATCTGTTTTTCGAGAATTCCACGCGCACGCGCACCACGTTCGAGATCGCTGCCAAGCGCCTGTCGGCAGATGTCATCAATTTGAACATCGCCGTTTCCTCGCATACCAAGGGCGAGACGCTGCTGGATACGGTGGACAATCTGTCGGCAATGCATGCCGACATGTTCGTGGTGCGCCACGCGCAGAGCGGGGCGCCGCACCTGATCGCAAGCCACGTTGCCAGCCATCTGCATGTAGTCAACGCCGGCGACGGACGTCATGCCCACCCCACCCAGGGCCTGCTCGATCTCTATACCATCCGCCATTTCAAGAAGGATTTCACCCGGCTGTCGGTGGCCATCGTCGGCGATGTGCTGCATTCGCGCGTGGCGCGCTCGTTGATCCATGCGCTCACGATCATGGGCACACCCGATATCCGCGTGATCGGACCCATGACCTTGATCCCGGCGGGCGTAGAAAAACTAGGGGTCGCGGTGTTCCACGACTTGGAACGCGGGCTGCGAGATGTCGACGTGGTGGTAATGCTGCGCCTGCAAAGCGAGCGCATGCGCGGCGCGCTGCTGCCCTCGGCGCAGGAATTTTTTAAATACTATGGTCTCACGCCGGAAAAGCTGGCACTGGCCAAATCCGATGCCATCGTCATGCACCCCGGGCCCTTAAACCGCGGCGTGGAAATAGATTCCGCGGTCGCTGACGGTTCGCATGCGGTCATCCTGTCACAGGTGACCTTCGGCATCGCTGTCAGGATGGCCGTGATGAGCATACTGGCGGGGAATTGAATGCGTGACCGTTTCAGAATTACGGAAACGGCCCCCGACTTAGCGGCGCATGAGGGGATGCGCACCGTAGGCAGTCCCCGCGGGGGATTTCCCCTCATTTTGTAACGAGCTATTCGATGAAAATTCATATCAAGAATGGTCGCCTGATCGACCCGAAGAGCAACACCGACACCCGGGCTGACGTGTATATCGCGGCGGGGAAAATCGCGGCGGTGGGCAGAGCGCCGGATGGTTTCAGCGCGAACCGGGTGATCGATGCCGCGGGCCTGGTAGTCTGCCCGGGATTGATCGACCTGTCGGCGCGCTTGCGCGAGCCCGGCTTCGAATATAAAGCGACACTGGAATCGGAATTGCTGGCGGCGGTCGCCGGCGGTGTGACCAGCCTCGCCTGCCCGCCCGATACCGACCCGCCTCTGGACGAACCCGGTCTGGTGGAAATGCTCAAGCACCGAGCCAAGACGCTGAACTTGGCGCACGTTTATCCGCTCGGCGCGCTCACTATCGGTCTCGCCGGCGAACAACTTACCGAAATGGCGGAACTGCGCGATGCCGGCTGCGTCGGATTCTCCCACGCCGATGTGGCGCTGCAAGACAATCAGGTGCTGTGGCGCGCGATGCAGTACGCCGCCACGTTCGGCTTTTGCGTCTGGCTGCGCCCGCAAGACGGGTATCTGGCCAAGGATGGCGTGGCGCACGACGGCGAAGTGGCGACGCGCTTGGGGCTGCCGGGGATCCCCGCCTTCGCCGAGACCATCGCCATTGCCACCATCGTCGAGGTGATGCGCGCCACCGGCGCCCGTGTACATCTGTGCCGCCTGTCGACGCGCGAGGGTGTAGCTATGGTGCGCGCCGCCAAGCGCGAAGGCCTCGCCCTGAGTTGCGATATCGGCATCCATCACGCGCACCTGTCGGAAATGGATCTGGGCTACTTCGATTCGCATTGTCACCTGATGCCGCCCCTGCGAAGCGGGCGGGATCGGGACGCATTACGCGAGGGGCTGAAGGACGGCGCCGTAGACGCGCTCTGCTCCGACCATACCCCGGTGGACGAGGATTCGAAATTGCTGCCTTTTGGGGAGTCGGAGGCTGGCGCCACGGGCCTCGAACTGCTGCTTCCACTGACGCTTAAGTGGGCGCTCGAAATGAATGTGCCGCTGGTGCAGGCGTTCGCGCGAGTGACGCATGAACCGGCACGCATACTTGGCCTCGACGCTGGCTACTTGTCCGTAGGCCATACCGCCGACGCCTGCGTTTTCGATCCGGAACAGCATCGGAAGGTGAGTGCTGCAGAACTCAAGAGTCAGGGCAAGAACACGCCTTTCCTCGGCATCGAATTACCGGGCAAGGTGCGTTATACCCTGGTTCAGGGCCAGATCGTCTACGACGCGGAAGCTGGCTGAACGCGATCGGACGCACTGCCAGCCGGGCGCTGCAATCGCCTGCTCGCATCTCGGCTCAGGCCTTCTCGCCCCTCGGCTCAAGCAGGATTGCGGGCTGCAGCCCGGTCACCGCCACGAACACGGTCTTGCGGCGCGCGCTGATACCCCGGATGATACTTACCTGATTCCGCTTCACTCCCAAGCGCCGCGCGATAAATTCGATCAGGCATTCGTTGGCTTTGCCGTCAACCGGGGGCGAAGACAAACGCAGCTTGAGACAATCGCCGTACAGGCCAGCAACCTCGGTGCGTTTCGCCCCGGGCTGGGCGTGAACGTGAATGGTGGTACCATCGCTGCCGGTCTGATACCAGCTCAAAGCAGCAGCGACACCGAGCGCGTAACGTACTCCAGCGGGATCAGCAGCAACTGCGCCGCGACCAGCGCAAACAGTGGCGACAGATCGATATTGCCTATGGGCGGGATCAAACGCCGGAACGGGCGCAAAAAAGGACCGGTGAGCGCGTTGAACAGCGGCGCCAGCGGCGCATAGGGATTGATCCAGCTGATCACCGCCTGAATCAGGATGACTCCTATTAGCAGATACAGGCTGAAGCGCGCCAGTTCGAGCAAGGCGAGACTGAAGAAAATGCCCACGACCAGTCCCGTAGCGCCGCCAACGCCTCCTGCTCTAAGCGCATAGAGCAGAAACAGCAGCAGCGCCTCGATCAGCCAGGCGAGTAGGAAACTTGCCAGGTCCAGGCCGAACATTCCAGGAATCACGCGCCGCACCGGCAGCACCAGCCAGTTGGTCAGAGCGGTGACGAATTGTCCCAGGGGATTGCGAAACGGCGCGCGCAACAACTGCAGAAAAAACCGCGCCAGCAACACGAACACAAAAAAACCCAGAATTGTGTCGAGCAGAAACCGCAGAATTTGATTGAGCATCTAGTTGTCCGTTCCCAATTGCTCGCCCAGTTCGTGGGCGCGCTGGTTGGCGGCGTGCAGTGCACGCACGATAAGGTCCTTGACCCGATCGGCCTGCATGCTGGCGAGCGCACACTCGGTGGTTCCGCCTTTGGAGGTGACACGCTCGCGCAGAACCGTCACGTCTTCAGGGCTTTGCGCGGCGAGTTTGACGGCACCGACAAAAGTCTCTAGCGCGAGTTTTCGGGCATCGCCAGCGCAAAAGCCCATTTCCAGCGCCGACTGCTGTAGCGCCTCGATGAAGTAGAACACGTAAGCCGGACCGCTACCGGAGATCGCGGTGACCGGATCGAGCATCGCCTCGTCCGCAACCCAGAGCGTAGCACCCGCCGCTCCGAGTATTGACTCGGCTTGCGCCCGCTGATCGACGCCAATCGTGGCGCTCGCATAGAGGCCGCTAATGCCGGCACCGATGAGCGCCGGAGTATTGGGCATGCAGCGCACCATCGTTTGATAGTCGCCAAGCCAACGCGACAAATCGATCAAGCGTATACCTGCGGCAATGCTGATCACCAACTGATTCTGCAGCATCGGTCGCAGCGCCGCTGCTGCGGCGCGCATCTGATGCGGCTTCACCGCCAACACCACCGCTTCCCCAAGCGGCGCGGCAGCGGTCACACCATCGACGCAAACAACGCCATACTGCGAACTGAGCCGCGCCCGCGCTTCGGCCTGAATCTCGACCACACGAATCGTGCCCGGCGCATGGCCCTTGGCGATGAGTCCGCCTATCAGAGCCGCCGCCATATTGCCGCCGCCAATAAAGGTAATGTTCACGGTTTCTTCCTGTCGCCAAATATGGCAGTGCCTACGCGCACGAAGGTAGCGCCTTCCCCGATTGCCGCTTCCAGATCCTGCGACATGCCCATCGACAGCGTGTCCAGCCCGAAGCCCGCGGCGTTGAGCTGCGCCTGCAGGACACGCAAGTCGCGGAAGCGCCGGCGCTGCAACTCGATGTCGTCGCTGGGCTCTGGCACCGCCATCAAACCGCGCAGCCTGAGCCGCGGCAGTGTTCGTACCGCTTCAGCCAGCGAACTCAGCGCCTCCGGCGCCACGCCGCTCTTACTCGCTTCGCCGCTCACGTTCACCTGCAGGCAGATATCGAGGGGACCCAGATGCGCGGGTCGCGCCTGCGCCAACCGCTGCGCGATCTTCTCGCGCGCGACCGAATGCACCCAGGCGAAATGCTCGGCGATTATCCGGGTCTTGTTGCTCTGGATCGGGCCGATAAAGTGCCAAACGAGCGGCAAAGCGGACAGTTCAGCGATTTTTTCCATTGCCTCCTGCGCGTAATTTTCGCCGAAATTGCACTGTCCTGCCGCGTACGCGTCGCGCACCGCCTCGGCAGCGAAGGTCTTGCTTACGGCCAAGAGCGCGATGGCGTCGGGCTCGCGTCCCGCTGCTACTGCCGCAGCGGCAATGCGCGCTCTTACGGCTTGCAAGTTACTCTCAATTGTGGACATAATTTGGCGCGGGCATGCGCGCGGGTATGCGACGATGGATCGCGTCCGCTCGCTCGGTTGCATTGTCGCCTGGCGCATCATTCAGCATGGAGCGATTATAGATGGATATCTCTGAACTGCTAGCCTTCGTGGTCAAGAACAAGGCCTCCGACCTGCATCTCTCGGCGGGCCTGCCGCCCATGATCCGCGTGCATGGCGATATCAAGCGCATCAACCTGCCGGCGATGGACCACAAGGATGTTCACGGCATGATCTATGACATCATGAACGACGGCCAGCGCAAGTTCTACGAGGAAAACCTCGAGTGCGACTTCTCCTTCGCCATCCCGGGCCTCGCTCGTTTTCGCGTCAACGCATTTGTGCAAAACCGCGGCGCCGGCGCAGTGATGCGGACCATTCCGTCGAAAATCCTGTCGCTTGCCGATTTGAAGTGCCCGAAGATCTTTGAATCGATCGCCGACCAGCCGCGGGGTGTGGTGCTGGTGACCGGACCGACCGGATCGGGAAAGTCTACGACGCTAGCGGCGATGGTCAATCACAAAAATGAAACTGAAGAAGGACACATCCTCACCATCGAGGATCCGATCGAGTTTGTGCACGAATCCAAGAAATGCCTGATCAATCAACGCGAGGTAGGTCCGCATACGCTCTCGTTCAACAATGCGCTGCGCTCGGCTCTGCGTCAGGACCCGGACGTGATTCTCGTAGGCGAAATGCGCGACCTGGAGACCATTCGCTTGGCACTGTCCGGCGCTGAAACCGGCCACCTTGTGTTCGGCACCTTGCACACCAGTTCTGCAGCGAAGACCATCGACCGCATCGTCGATGTGTTTCCGGCGGCAGAAAAGGACATGATACGAGCGATGATCTCTACCTCGCTGAAAGCCATTATTTCGCAGACACTGCTAAAGACCAAAGACGGCGCCGGACGCGTCGCCGCGCACGAGATCATGATAGGCACGCCAGCGATCAACAATCTGATCCGTGAAGCCAAGATCGCGCAGATGTACTCGGCGATCCAGACCGGGTCGGCGGTTGGCATGAAGACGCTGGATCAAGACTTGCAGGACTTAGTGAAGAGGAACGTGATCTCGATCGCAGAAGCACGCAGCAAAGCCGCCAATAAAGACACCTTCCCCGGTTAGCCGGCGCGCGCGGCCGCCGCCGTTTGCAGGCGTGATAAGGTTGCCGCCCCCTGGTTCAAAAATCTTCTTACAATATGCGGCTATATTTGGACGAATCAGTCAATGAGGTGAAATATGGATAGTGGCCAGTCGACAAAATTCATGTACGACCTATTGCGGCTGATGCTCAGCAAAAAAGGTTCGGATTTGTTCATCACCGCGGACTTTCCGCCGGCGATGAAGCTTGACGGAAAGATGACGCCAGTCATGGACCAAAAGCTCACCGGGCAGCATACCGCGGACCTGGTGCGCGCGATCATGAACGACAAACAGGCGGCCGAATTCGAGGCAACCAAGGAGTGCAACTTCGCCATCGCCCCTGCGGGCATAGGGCGGTTCCGCGTCAACTGTTTCGTGCAGCAGGGGAAGATCGGCATGGTGCTGCGCACGATCACTACGTCCATCCCAAAGTTCGAGGATTTGGGCCTGCCGCCGGTATTGAAGGACGTGGTCATGAACAAGCGCGGTCTGGTGATCATGGTAGGCGGCACCGGTTCGGGCAAGTCGACCACGCTCGCGGCCATGATCGGCTACCGCAACCACAACAGTTACGGCCACATCATCACCATCGAGGATCCGGTCGAATACGTGCATCCGCACATCAACTGCCTGATCACGCAGCGCGAAGTGGGCGTGGATACGGCTTCCTGGGAGGCGGCACTGCACAACACCCTGCGTCAGGCCCCGGATGTGATCCTGATCGGCGAGATCCGCTCCCGGGAAACGATGGAACACGCGGTGGCGTTTGCGGAAACCGGCCACCTGTGCATGGGAACCTTACACGCCAACAGCGCCAACCAGGCGTTGGACCGAATCGTCAACTTCTTTCCTGAGGAGCGCCGTGCGCAGCTGCTGATGGACCTGTCGCTCAATCTCAAGGCGCTGGTATCGCAGCGGCTGATTCCTTTAAAAGAAGGCAAGGGGCGCGCCGCCGCGATCGAGATCATGCTCAACTCGCCGCTGGTCGCGGACCTGATCTTTAAGGGCGAAGTGCATGAAATCAAGGAAATCATGAAGAAATCGCGCGAGTTGGGCATGCAGACCTTCGACCAAGCCCTGTTCGATTTGTACGAGGAGGGCAAGATCAGCTATGAGGATGCGCTCCGAAACGCCGACTCGGTCAACGACCTGCGGCTCAACATCAAGCTGCATGGCAAGGAATCGAAGAACCGCGACATCAGCGCGGGCATCGAACACCTGAACATCGTCTGATCGGGGTGCGGCGCCCGCGGGTGCAGTCGGCCCGCGATCAGGGGGATCCAAGAGGGGGATCCGTCTGTTTCGGTACCCGGCTAGATATCTAGCCGCGCGATCAGCGCGTTGCTTTCGATGAACGCGCGCCGCGGCTCGACGTCGTCCCCCATGAGCTTGGAAAAGATCTCATCGGCGGCGATTCCGTCCTCGATCTGCACGCGCAACAGGCGTCGCTTGGTCGGGTCCATGGTGGTTTCCCACAACTGCTCCGGGTTCATCTCGCCCAGGCCCTTATAGCGCTGCAGCGCCGCGTTCTTCTCCACTTCCTGCAGCAACCAGACCATGACTTCGCCAAAATCCTTTACCGCCTGCCGCTTCTCGCCGCGGGTGACAATGGCGCCCGCTCCAATCAGGCCATCGAGCAGCTGCGCCGTGCTGAGCAGCTGCTGATAGTCGCCCGACAGCAGAAAATCCTCGTCGATGACGCATCTGCGGCTGTTGCCGTGGACGCTGCGCTCGATCAGGAGCCGGTGCCGCTCGTGCTTTTCGTCGAAGCGCGGAGTCACGACCATTTCCTTGTCGGCGAGCACACGTTCCAAGCGCTCGGCGCTCGCCCTCGCGGATTCAGCATCGTGCAGGTCGAGTTTCAGCCCGTTTCTCAGGATGGCCACCAGCACGTCGCGGTCGATGAGGCGGGCGATGCGATCGATTACGGCGCGCGCCAATAGATACGAGCTTGCAAGCTGCTGCAGCGCCTCGCCGGCGATCGGCTGGCTGTCCTGTTGCGGCATCAGCGTCGCGCCCACCAGAGCCTGCTTCAACAGGTACTGCGACAACTCATGCTCGTCCTTGAGGTAGCGCTCCTCCTTGCCTATCTTGGCCTTGAACAGCGGCGGTTGAGCGATATAAATGTGGCCGCGCTCGACCAAGTCCGGCATCTGCCGATAGAAAAAGGTCAGCAGCAGCGTGCGTATGTGAGCGCCGTCCACGTCGGCATCGGTCATGATAATAATGCGGTGATAACGCAGTTTGGCGAGATTGTAGTCGTCTTTGATGCCGGTACCGAGGGCGGTGATCAGGGTGGCAATCTCCGCAAACGAGATGAGCTTGTCGAAGCGCGCCTTTTCCACATTAAGTATTTTTCCCTTGAGCGGCAGAATTGCCTGGAACTTGCGGTCGCGCCCCTGCTTGGCGGAGCCGCCCGCGGAGTCGCCCTCCACCAGATAGATTTCGCATAGTGCCGGGTCTTTCTCCTGGCAGTCGGCAAGTTTGCCCGGCAGGCCCATACCGTCGAGCACGCCCTTGCGCCGCGTCATTTCGCGCGCCTTTCTCGCCGCTTCGCGCGCCCGCGCCGCATCGACGATCTTGGCGGTGATCGTCTTTGCATCTCCGGGGCGCTCGAGCAGAAATTCGGCAAGTTTGGCTGCGACCACTTCTTGCACCACCGGCTGTACTTCCGAACTCACGAGCTTGTCCTTGGTCTGGGACGAAAACTTCGGTTCTGGAACCTTTACCGAAAGTACACAACTCAGACCCTCGCGCATATCCTCACCGGTGGTCTCGACCTTGGCCTTTTTCGCCAAGTCCTGACCCTCGATATACTGGTTAAGGGTGCGCGTCATCGCCGCGCGCAGCCCGGTAAGATGGGTACCCCCGTCGCGCTGCGGAATATTGTTGGTGAAGCACAGCACCTGCTCCTGATAGGAATCGTTCCATTGCATTGCAACTTCGACGATGATGCCGTCTTTTTCGGCGACGGCATGAAAGATGTTGTTGTGCAGTACCACTTTATTACGATTGATGAACTCTACGAAACCCCTCACGCCGCCCGAAAAAGCGAAGTTTTCCTCTTTGCCTGCGAGTTGATCCACCAAGCGAATCTTCACGCCGTTATTGAGAAACGAGAGCTCACGCAACCGTTTTGCGAGAATATCGTAATGAAATTCGACCGCGCTGAACGTAGCGGTGCTCGCCAGGAAATGCACCTCGGTGCCGCGGCGCTCGGTTGTTCCGGTTTGCTGCAGCGGCGCCATGGCGACGCCGTCGCGGAACTCCATGCTGTATGTTTTTCCCTCACGACGTATGGTCAGGCGCAGCCACTCGGACAAAGCGTTGACTACGGAGACACCAACACCGTGCAAGCCGCCTGAAATCTTGTACGAATTATTGTCGAATTTGCCGCCGGCGTGCAGCTCCGTCATCACAATTTCGGCGGTTGACCGGCCCTGCTCGTCATCCGGATGCCTGCCGGTGGGAATGCCGCGTCCATTGTCAGTAACGCTGATCGAGTTGTCGCTATGAATGGTTACCGTAATGTCGTCGCAGTACCCCGCCAACGCCTCGTCGATGGCGTTGTCCACCACCTCGAACACCATGTGGTGCAGACCGGTACCATCGGAAGTGTCACCGATATACATGCCTGGACGCTTGCGCACTGCATCCAGTCCTTTGAGCACCTTGATGCTGCTTTCTTCGTAGTCGCCGTTGCCTACGTGCTGCGGATTCGTCTTATCGTTCATTTCTGTTCTTCTTTTCTACTGCGTTACAGCTATTCATAGCCTGAAAGTGAATATTCCGTGACCGACAGCATTAGGGTCAGATACGCATGGGCATGACGACATACTTGAAATCGTCGTTTCCGGGAACTGTGATCAATGCGCTCGAGTTGGCATCGCCCAAAGCGCATTCGACCTCGTCGCACTCCAAGTTGTTGAGCACGTCCTGCAGATAATTGACGTTGAAGCCGATATCGAGGGCCTCTCCTGTATAAGCCACGTCGAGTTCTTCCTGTGCCTCTTCCTGCTCGTTGTTGCTGCAAATAATCTTAAGACTGCCATCAACCAGAACCCAGCGCACACCCTTGAATTTTTCATTGGTTAGAATAGCCGCGCGCTGCAGCGCCTGCAGCAGCACAACCCGGTTAAGCAACAATTTCTTGTTGTGCGTAGTTGGAATGACTCTGGTGTAATCAGGAAATTTTCCATCCACCAGTTTGGAGATCAAAACGATGCCGCCAAAGGAAAAACGCGCCTGGGTCGGCGACAACTCGACTTCGACCGGGTCATCGCTGTCGGACATTAGCTTGGACAATTCGAGAATCGACTTACGCGGCAGAATCACTTCTTGTGCCACCTCGATGGCATGCGCCGCGCTTGCCAAGGCTAGGCGGTGTCCGTCCGTGGCCACGACTGTCAATTTTCCTCCCCCGGTTACGAGCAGCAGACCATTGAGGTAGTAGCGTATGTCCTGCTGCGCCATGGCGTACTGGACTGACAGAAATAGCGCCTTCAGAACCTTTTGTGGCAGCGTCATTTTTGTGCTTGCGCCTTCGGCAAGCGACAGCTTTGGAAAATCTTCGGCCGGCAAGGTTTGAAGATTAAACCGACTCTTGGCGGCTTTGATCTGCAATTTCTTTTCCTGCAACGTCAGCATCACCTCCGATTGGTCCGGCAATGCACGCAGGATATCTAGCAGTTTTCTCGCACCCACCGTTATTGACTTGGCCTCGCCCGGATTGTCGCAGGCTGCTCGCGCCGATATCTGAATTTCGATATCAGTGGCCACTATCGTTATGTCAGTACCGGTGCACTCTAGAAGGACATTGGAAAGAATGGGAAGTGTATGACGGCGCTCGATGATGCCGGAAACAGCATAGAGCGGCTCCAGCAAAGTCTCTCTATTGATCTTTATAGTATTCATTATATTTTCCTGATGATAATGATAATGCCGCTTGCTTCCGTGTATATCTCTCTATATGTTTTTATATTCAAGTTGCTAAGATGCTTTTCTCACATGTACAACCCTGTGCGCCGTTCTTTATACTTTGTGGACATTATTGTTGAAGCGGAGATTTCCGAAGTAATCCACAGGAAACCGCGAAGTTGTTAGGAAAGGTCTTCATCCTTTGAGTACTTGTTCCAACACATGGAAGTCGTGGTTGATTTCGGTATGTTTTTCGCGCAACGATGCAATGGTGCGACAGGCGTGCAGTACGGTGGTGTGGTCTCGGTTGCCGAAGGCATCGCCGATGTCGGGCAGGCTGTGCTGTGTTAATTCTTTTGCCAGCGCCATTGCCATCTGGCGCGGCCTGGCCACATTGCGGCTGCGCTTTTTCGAATGCATGTCGGATATTTTGATCTTGTAAAAATCTGCGACCGTCTTTTGGATATTGTCGATGGAAATCTGACGGTTCTGTACCGATAGCAGATCTTTGAGCGCTTCCTTCGCCAAGTCGAGGGAAATATCCTTGCCATTGAACCGGGAAAAGGCGACCACGCTCTTGAGCGCCCCTTCGAGTTCGCGTACATTGGAACGTATATGTTTGGCGATGAAAAAAGCAACCTCTTCGTTCAGGCGTACTGATATGGCCTCGGCCTTCTTCAGGATAATGGCCACGCGCATTTCCTGTTCTGGAGGTTCTATCCCGACCGAAAGGCCCCAGGAAAACCGCGACTTTAGCCGTTCCTCGATGCCACTGATGTCCTTGGGGTAGGTGTCGCAAGTAATGATCACCTGCTTGTGGGCTTCGATCAGCGCGTTGAAAGCGTAGAAGAATTCCTCCTGGGTGCGGTCCTTGCCGCTGAAGAACTGAATGTCGTCGATCAGCAGCAGGTCAAGCGAATGATAGTAACGCTTGAAGTCGTCGAAGGATTTCTGATGGTAGGCACGTACTACGTCCGTGATGTACTGTGCCGCGTGCAGGTAGCGTACCTTAGCAGTAGGGTGCTGCGCCAACACGTTATTACCTACCGCATGAATCAAATGGGTTTTGCCTAAACCGACGCCGCCATAGACAAATAGCGGATTATAGGAAGTCCCGGGGTGCTCGGAAACTTGTAGCCCAGCAGCGCGGGCCAACTGATTGGCTTTACCGATTACAAAGTTGTCAAAGGTAAATTCCGGAATAAGGCCTGCTTTTTCGTGACTGCTGGAACGCTTTCGCGCGGGCTGGCTTATGGAAGCGGCGGTCACCGGGTTGGCGGCGGCGGTCTCGGCCTTTGTCATCGCCAGGCTTACGCGTATGGGGGACGAAAAATACTCGGCCGCCATCGCCTCGATCCGAGCGAGGTATCGGTTTTTGATCCAGTCCAGGACGAAGCGGTTCGGCGCTAGGATGGCAAGCTGCCCGGAAGGCGTCTTGCTATCGAGTCGGAGGGGCTTGATCCAGGTATTGAACTGCTGTGCCGGGAGCTCATTTTCTAAGCGGCTCAGGCAGGAAAGCCAGAATCTTTCCATAGCCCTGTTTTAGTGTGAGGAGAAATTCGAAATTATAGATGGAAACAACGGTGTATTTTAGCCTTTCGTGGCGAAGTTATCCACAGGCATTTATTCTCTAAGGGTTCATCTTTGCGTTGACATAAAAGGGTCTATTGGGGTTAAATACCAGGTTCTGTCGTAAGCAAGAAAGTATACTAAAATGAAGCGCACCTATCAGCCCTCAGTAGTTCGCAGAAAACGCACACACGGCTTTCTTGTGCGGATGCGCACCCGCGGTGGTCGCGCGGTCATTCGCGCACGCCGGGCCCGCGGCCGGGCCCGCCTTTCGGTTTGAGGTCAAGCAACCAGTTCGGTTTTTCCAGGGAGCGCAGACTGCGCCGCAAGGGGCAGATTACCTCGGTGCTCGCCCGCGGTCGGTCCACAAGCTTTGGTGGCGTACGATTGCATTCGATACCCAGCGACTCGGGCCCGCGCCTGGGTGTCATCGCAGGTCGGCACGCGTGGCCAAGGGCGGTGGACCGCAACCGGTTTCGGCGACTGGCGCGTGAGGCGTTCCGCCTGCTGCAGCATGTTCTGCAACGGCGCGACTATATAATCAGGGCGCGCAGCCCCCAGCCGGGCGAGCCTAGCAGCGCCGAGATCCAGAAATTGCTCGCAGCCTGGTGCAAGACTGACGCGGGGTAGAAAGTATGAGTGTGAGCAAGCTTCTCCTTGTACTGATCAAAGCGTACCGCTACTGCCTGAGTCCCTTGCTTGGCCCGCGTTGCCGCTTTTTTCCTTCCTGCTCTGATTTTGCCGCGGAAGCGATCGACAAACACGGCGCCGGTTATGGCAGTTGGCTTGCGCTTAAGCGCATTGCCCGCTGCCACCCCTGGCATCCCGGTGGTTATGACCCAGTTCCCTGAGCCTCCATGGATACGCAACGTCTGATTCTGTTTTTCGTGTTTTCGTTCTCGCTGCTGCTCCTTTGGGACGCCTGGCAGAAGGAGCACCGCCCACCCGCGCCCGCAGTTGCGCAGCAGAGCCCGGCGCAGGCCACCGTGCCCAGTCCGAGTACGCCGATTCAGGTATCGGCCACGCCGCAGCAAAAGCCCGGAGAAGCCATCCCCACAGGCGCGGCGGCACCAGCACGGAGTGCGAAACTTAGGGTAAAGACCGACTATCTGATTGCAGATATCGATTTGCAGGGGGGGGATATCGTTCGCCTGGAATTCCTAAAGCAAAAGGATACCTTGGACGAAAAAGCGAATTTCGTTTTGTTTGCTCCGGAGCATCACTATGCAGCACAAAGCGGGTTGGTAGGCGCCGGACTTCCAACGCACAAGACGCTCTATAGTGCTGAAGGACGAGAGTATGTGCTTGCGGACGGTCAGGACAAACTGCAGGTGCGGCTGGAAACCCCAGGACCGGAAGGGGTGAAGACAGTGAAAACGCTCACTTTTCATCGGGCGAGCTACATTATCGATATCAGCCACGAGATCCTCAATGGCAGTGCCTCACCGCTTGCTGCGCACGCCTATTTTCAATTGCTGCGCGATGGCAAGGCTCCTCCCGGCGATAGCGCCATGGTCAATACTTATACCGGGGGGGCGAGCTATACGGATCAGGAAAAATTTCAAAAGATAGCATTTGGCGATCTGGACAAGGGCAAGGCTACCATTGCCAAGCCCACAGACAACGGTTGGATCGCGATGCTGCAACATTACTTCGTCAGCGCCCTGCTGCCCGGCGAAAAGGCGCCGCGCGAGTATTACGCCAAACGCCTTGAGGAAAATCTGTACTCGGTCGGCGTGATCGTGCCGATAGCAGCGATTGCGCCCAAAGCTAGCGCCAGTGTATCCGTTTCGCTTTATGCCGGGCCGCAGGAGCAGGATGCCCTGAAAAGCATCGCGCCCGGGCTAGATCTGACCGTCGATTACGGCTGGCTAACGGTGGTCGCCGCGCCGCTGTTCTGGCTGCTGCAGTTTCTGCACAGGTGGGTCGGCAATTGGGGCGTAGCCATCATCCTGCTCACCGTACTGATCAAGGCGGTCTTTTTTCCGCTATCGGCGGCAAGCTACAAGTCCATGGCCAAGATGAAGCTGGTGACGCCGCGCATGACCAAGCTGCGCGAACAATTTGGCAATGACCGGGCCCGGCTGAACCAGGCCATGATGGAACTGTACAAGACCGAGAAAATCAATCCCCTAGGCGGCTGCCTGCCCATCGTAGTGCAGATCCCGGTGTTCATCTCGCTTTATTGGGTGCTGCTCGCCAGCGTCGAACTGCGTCATGCGCCGTTCTACCTGTGGATACATGACCTGTCGGCACAAGATCCGTATTATGTCCTGCCGCTGTTGATGATGGGCTCGATGGTGATACAGACCAAACTCAACCCGGTGCCGCCCGATCCGGTGCAGGCCAAGGTCATGATGATCATGCCCTTCGCCTTCGGCGTGATGTTCTTCTTCTTCCCCGCCGGACTGGTGCTCTACTGGCTGGTCAACAACATTCTGTCCATTGCGCAGCAATGGCAGATTACCCGCATGATCGGGGATGGAAAAACCCCCGCAAGGCGCTGACGACTTGCCCGCGGCTGACCTTGCGAGGCCGACCGCGAATTGCGGAACAGCGCCCAGGAAGGCGAGTCCGTGACCCGACCCGATGACCCGATCGTTGCGATTGCAACGCCGCCCGGACGCGGCGGCGTCGGTGTAGTGCGAGTGTCGGGGAAGAGCCTGGCGGCAATGGCGCAATCCCTGTTCGGCAAGCAGCCCGCTCCGCGACTAGCCACCCGTACTGGCTTCCTAGATGCGCATGGCGCCACCCTAGACGATGGCCTCGCGCTCTATTTTCCCGCCCCCAATTCCTATACCGGCGAAGACGTACTCGAACTGCAGGGACACGGCGGTCCGGTGGTGATGCAGATGCTGCTCAGTCGCTGCGTCGAACTGGGGGCGCGCGTGGCCGAACCAGGTGAATTCACGCGCCGCGCGTTTCTCAACGACAAGTTGGACCTGGCTCAAGCCGAGAGCGTGGCTGACCTGATTGAAGCCGCCACCGACAGCGCCGCGCGCTGCGCCTTGCGCTCGTTGCGCGGCGGGTTCTCGGACGCGATACAGGCGTTGTTACGGCAACTGATCGAGCTGCGCATGCTGGTCGAGGCGACGCTGGACTTTCCCGAAGAGGAGCTCGATCCACTGGATCGTGCCGACGCCAAGGGGCGCCACGCCAAATTGCTGCAGGCGGTCGAGACCTCGCTGGAAAAAAGCCGGCAGGGAAGCCTGCTGCGCACCGGCTTGCATGTGGTGCTAGCGGGTCAACCCAACGTCGGCAAGTCCAGCCTGCTCAATTGTCTGGCGGGCGAAGAACTCGCCATCGTCACGGCCATCCCGGGCACGACACGCGACAGCGTGCGTCAGGCGGTCCAAATCGACGGCGTGCCGCTCAACATCGTCGATACTGCAGGTCTGCGCGAAACCCGGGACGAGGTCGAGCGCATGGGTATCGCACGCACCTGGAGCGAGATCGAAAAGGCGGATGTAGTGCTGTTGCTGGTTGACGCCCGTGCGGGGGTGACCAAGCGGGACATGGAGCTGGTGGCGCGCCTTCCCCCAGGCGCGAAGCGCGTGTTCGTGCACAACAAGATCGACCTCGCCGGTGCCAGGCCGCGAATACAACGCGAGGCGGCTGCGACCGAGCTCTATGTTTCCGCCAAAACCGGCGCGGGCATCGACCTGCTGCGCGCCGAGTTGCTCGCCGTCGTCGGCTGGCAGCAGGGCGCGGAAAATGTGTTCATGGCACGCGAGCGCCACCTGGTGGCACTACGGCAGGCGGCGTACCACGTGACCCAGGCAGGAGAACAATTTGACCGGCCAGAGTTGTTCGCCGAGGAGTTGCGCCTGGCGCAGGCGCAGCTCAACAATATCACCGGCGAATTTGTGGCCGATGACCTGCTCGGAGAAATCTTCTCGCATTTTTGTATAGGCAAGTGACGCGACGCGCCAGCAGTGCCCAATTCGGGTAATTTATGAGCGCGAATACATGAAAGGGACTCGATATGATATGCATGCTAGCCAGAGCAATCTTTGCGCTCGGTATTCTTACCACGGGACTTGCGTCGGCGCAGCAGTATCCAAGCAAGCCGGTACGCATCATCGTGCCGTTCGCCCCGGGCGGCGGATCGGATTTCATCGGGCGCTTCATTGCGCAGAAGCTCTCCGAACGCCTTGGCCAGCAGTTCATCGTCGATAACCGCCCCGGCGCCGGCGGCAATCTCGGCGCCGAACTGGCGCTCAAATCGCCGCCCGACGGCTATACGCTGTTGCTGATCGCAGGCAGCTATACGGTCAACCCGAGTCTGTACAAACTTGCGTTCGACTCCGGCAACGACATCAGCCCTATTATCCAACTGTCGCAGGGTCCGTTCGTCGTTGCGGTCCACCCCTCGGTACCGGCGAAAACCATGAAGGAGTTCATGGATCTGGCGAAGAAGCAGCCGGACAAGTTTTCGTACGCTTCGGCCGGACAGGGCAGCATCACACATCTGGCGTCGGAACTGTTTCTCGACATGGCCGGGCTCAAGATCGTGCATGTTCCCTACAAGGGTACCGGCCCGGCACTAAATGATTCGATTGCCGGAAACGTGCAACTCATCTTCGGCAGCGTCTCGACGACCTTGCAACACATCAAATCCGGTCGCCTGCGCGGTCTCGCCGTGACCACGTCGAAACGCATTTCCGCAGCACCCGAATTGCCTACTGTGGCCGAAGCGGGTGTTCCCAAGTATGAGGTGATCCTCTGGCACGGTTTGGTGGGTCCAAAAGGAATGCCGAAGGTCATCGTTGACCGCCTCAACAGCGAGGCGGGTCAGATACTGAAGTCGAAGGCGATGGAGGACCTGCTCGCCGCAGACGGCGTAACACCAGCAGGCGGAACGCCGGAACAGTTTCAGGCCTTGATCAAGTCCGATATCGAGCGCTGGCGCAAGGTGGTGGAGCGGGCCGGCATCAAACTGGAGTAGACGGCCGCAGAAAGCGGGGTCGGCCACAGCTTGGCTGAAAGATTCATTCAGGTTTGATCCCTGCCTGCCTGACGACTATTCCCCATTTCTGGGTTTCGCTGCGGATAAATGCACCGAAAGCTTCCGCTGAGCCGCCCCCGACTTCGCCGCCAGTGCTGACGATCTGGTTGCGCGCGGTCGGCTGGGAGAGAATCGCGTTCATTTCGCGGTTCAGGCGCTCGACGATTTCCCGTGGCGTTCCGGCGGCCACGATCACGCCCTGCCAGTTGTACGACTCGAATCCAGGCACGCCCGCCTCCTGCATGGTCGGAACTTCGGGCAGGACGGATAAGCGTTTGGCCGAGGTCACTGCAAGCGCGCGAATCTTGCCCGCCTTGATCGACGGCAGCGCCGCGTAACCCATTTCGAACATCATCGGCACGTGACCGGCCAGCAGGTCGGTTGCGGCAGGAGCGCCGCCCTTGTACGCAATATGAATGATGTCGATGCCGCTCATTTGGCGCAGCATCTCCCCAGATAGGTGGTGTGCCCCGCCAATGCCGGACGAAGCGAATGCGATCTGCCCTGGTTTTGCCTTGGCCAGTGCGATCAACTCCTGCACGCTTTTCGCCGCCAAGCCGGGACCGGCGGTGAGAATAAGCGGGCTGGTCTCGACCAGAATTACAGGCGCGAGATCCTTTTGGTAGTCGTATGGCAGCTATTTCATCAGTCTCACGTTGACGGCCAATGGTGCCAGATTGCCCATTCCTATCGTGTATCCATCCGGGGCAGCCTTCGCAACTGCGTCGGTGCCGAGCGCGCCGCCAGCTCCCGGTTTGTTTTCGATCACGATCGGCTGGCCTAGCGACTTCGCGAGTTCTACACCGATCATGCGTGCACGGATGTCGGCGAAGCCGCCGGCAGCATAGGGCACAACAAGATGGATAGGCTTGGATGGCCATGCCTGCTGTCCTAGTGCCGGGCTCACCACTAGCCACTGCATAAGCACCGAAAAGGCAACGGCAATGGTTCGAAATTTCATATTCCCTCCAGGAAGAAATACGGACGTTGCCACGAGCGAATATCATACGCGCCCCGCCTCATCGCGGAATATGCATTTTCCCTTACGATGTTCTCTATGATCAATGTAACTTTTTCATATCCGATATTACGGCGGTTGCCGGCCGAGAATGCACAGCGCTCGTTGCGCTGGGGCGCGTGACCTGGGAAGTTGTGGTGCCGCTACAGGCGCTGGCGGTCTGCGCCCTTGGCGGCGCGTTCTGCCAGTTTCTCAAGACCCCGCTCCCTTGGATGATAGGACCCTTGCTTGCCATCGCGCTGCTGAAATTTTCCGGGGTACCGCTGATCGCGCCCAAGGATGGGCGGGAACTGGGCCAGTTAGTCATCGGCACTGCGCTGGGTCTCTATTTCACGTCGCAAGTTGCGCGCGAAGTATTGGGTAATTGGCGTTTGCTGATCGCGGCCGCCCTGCTGGCGACGGCGCTTGGATGGATTTGCGGCCTGTTCCTAGCGCGCTATACCGGCATCGACAAGACCACGGCGTTCTTCACCAGCGTGCCCGGCGGCGCTACGGAAATGGCGATTCTGGGCAAGCGCTTTGGCGCCAAGGTGGATTGCATCGCGCTGGCGCAATCGCTGCGCATTCTGATGGTGGTGGTGATCATTCCATTTGCGCTTACGCTGTCCGGCGCCCATGGCGCCGGTGATTTTGCCCGAACGTCGATGCCCGCCGATGGCGTCGGTCTGCTGCAATTGGGTGCCTTAGGAACGAGTGCGGGCGCGCTGCCAGCCTGGTTGCGCATGTCGAGTGCCTTCATGCTCGAACCATTGGCCGTCACCATCGCGCTGACGGTCGGTGAAATCCGGCTATCCTCCATGCCCACGCTGATTTCCAACGCCGGACAGCTGTTGATCGGCTGTGCCCTGGGATCGCGCTTCGAGCAGGAATTTGTCGGAAAAGCCCCGCGCTATTTGCTGGCGGTGGCGTTTTCCGTCGTGCTCGCTATACTACTGGCGGCGTTGTGCGGGTGGCTGCTGGCACGCCTCGGCGGTCTGGCGTTTCCCACCATGGTGCTTGCGACCGCACCCGGCGGCATTGCCGAGATGTGCATTACCGCCAAAGTGCTGCAACTGGGTGTGCCGCTGGTTACCGCGGCGCACGTTAGCCGAGTGTTGATTCTGGTGACGACGGCGGCACCCTTGTTCCGCCTGGTCGAACGCCTGAATGCAAAGCGGGCCATGAACCATGGTCCGCTATAGTCTTCATTTCATACACTGGCGATCCGCCGAACTTCCGTGGCGGTAGTCGCTGGGGTTCGTTGTAGATTGCCGAACATTTTTTCGGCAGTCCACAGTCCATAGTGTTATCAGATACAGCGCGCGTGACCGTAGCAACCCCTTATCATTTTGGAGGCCGACAAATTATGGACCAGCGCATTTCCAACAGCAGCGAGCATTTAACTGTGCCCGACTACGTCAGACATCAAGGTGTGAAGGAGTGGGTTCAGAACATGGCGTTCCTCGCCAAGCCGGAGCGCGTCGTCTGGTGCGACGGCTCGCAGGAAGAATACGAGCGCCTGTGCCAGGAAATGGTCGACTCCGGAATGATTAAACGCCTCAATCCCACACTGCGTCCGAACAGCTATCTCGCGCTGTCTGATCCGTCCGACGTTGCGCGGGTGGAAGAGCGCACCTTCATCTGCAGCAAACAGCAGGAAGACGCCGGCCCTACCAACAACTGGATTGCGCCTGCGGAAATGCGCAGTAAACTCGGCCGCCTGTTCGATGGATGCATGCGCGGCCGCATCATGTACGTGGTGCCGTTCTCTATGGGCCCGCTGGGTTCGCCCATTGCCCACATCGGTGTCGAGCTGTCGGATTCGCCCTATGTTGTGGTGAGCATGAAGATCATGACCCGCATGGGCCGCGCGGTGTTCGACGTGCTTGGCGAGAACGGAAGTTTTGTCCCTTGCATGCACTCAGTTGGGATGCCACTGGCGGTCGGCGAGAAATCCTCGCGCTGGCCCTGCAATGCGGAAAAGTGGATCGTGCATTTTCCCGAAACGCGCGAGATCTGGTCCTACGGCTCGGGCTACGGCGGCAATGCGCTGCTGGGCAAGAAATGCCTGGCGCTGCGCATCGCTTCGGTGATGGCGCGCGACCAGGGGTGGTTGGCCGAGCACATGCTGATCCTGGGCATCACCAACCCGCACGGGCAGAAGAGTTATGTGGCGGCCGCTTTTCCCAGCGCCTGCGGCAAGACTAACCTTGCGATGCTGGTTCCGCCCCCAGGGTTCGAAGGATGGAAGGTCGAGACTGTAGGCGAGGACATCGCCTGGATCAAACCCCACGCGGACGGCAAGTTCTATGCGATCAACCCCGAGGCGGGTTATTTCGGCGTTGCTCCCGGGACCAATGCTCACAGCAATCCCAACTGCATGAAATCGATCGAGCATGACACCATCTTCACCAACGTCGCCGAGACACCGGAGGGCGACGTTTGGTGGGAGGGCATGACCGATACACCGCCGTCGAAGCTTACCGACTGGACCGGACAGGCATGGACGCCGGGATGCGGGCGCAATGCGGCACATCCGAATTCGCGCTTTACCGTGCCCGCGACACAATGTCCCTCGCTCGATCCGGCCTGGGACGATCCGAACGGTTTGCCGATATCTGCGTTTCTATTCGGTGGACGGCGTTCCGACACCACGCCATTGGTGACCCAGGCGTTCAACTGGGAGGACGGTGTATATAAAGCCGCGACCATGGGTTCGGAAACCACAGCGGCCATTGTCGGACAGGTAGGCGTGGTGCGCCGCGACCCGTTCGCCATGATCGCCTTCTGCGGTTACAACATGGGCGACTATTTCCAGCACTGGCTGGCGATGGGCAAGAGGGTCAAACGACCGCCGCGGATATTTCAAGTCAACTGGTTCCGCAAGGACGCCAAGGGAAAGTTCATCTGGGCGGGTTTCGGGGAAAACATGCGCGTGCTCGCATGGATCGTCGGGCGCTGCCAGGGGCAGGCCCATGCCATCGAGACACCGCTGGGCTGGATGCCGGAGTTCGATGATTTATACTGGCAGGGACTCGATTTCGGTGTCGACAAATACGCCAGCGTCACCAACATCGATCGCGCCGCCTGGGAGCGCGAGTTGAAGCTGCACGACGAACTGTTCGACAAACTTGGAGATAGACTACCGCACACCTTGGCGCTTGAACGCCAATTGCTGGAATCGCGCCTCGCGCCCTGAAAGCAAGCCGGCATCGACGAATGCGGCGTCCGACTGATCCTGAAGAATCTGTGTGCGATGCTATCGGTCGATCGACGGACGCGGTGGCGCAGAATCACGTGCTGATCGCGCAGCCATCATCCGCGAGCCGCATGTGGACAGAATCGTGGACCCGCCCGCGTACTTAAACGATGATGTCAGCGCGGCCGATTAAGTATTTGGCGCTGGGCATGAAGGTTCGACTCGGGGTGCGCGTCTGTGCGGGAAAGCTTCGCCTCGCGTCGGGCACCGTGTTAAACTTTTCTCATTGAGTATCTGGATTGCCGGTCCGCCAGCGTCGCGTCGGGCACCCGTTTTATCGTTTGAACTTTGGGGGAGGCTTCATCATGCGTTTCCGTGTCACATTGGCCGTCGCGGCCGTTGTCGTAGGCGCGTTGTTCCTGCCCGCGCAAAGCGCGTACAGCGCCGACAAATTCATTACCGTGGGTACCGGCGGCATCGTCGGCGTCTATTATCCGCTGGGGGGGGCGATTTGTCGCTTCGTCAATGCCGGGCGCAAGGACCACGGTTATCGCTGTACGGTGGAATCGACCGGCGGATCCGTGTTCAATATCAATGCTGTCATGTCAGGCGACATGGACATCGGTTTCGCCCAGAGCGACACCCAATTCTATGCGCTGAACGGCATGGGTCCGTTTAAGGACAAGCCGCAACCCAAGCTGCGCGCGCTGTTTTCGGTATACCCCGAGTTGTTTACCCTGGTGACGCGCCAGGATGCGAACATCAAGAGCTTTGCCGACCTGAAGGGCAAGCGCATGAATATCGGCGACCCGGGTTCGGGCACGCGCGCCACCACCGAACTGGTCATGAACGCGACCGGAATCAGAAAGGAAGACCTCAGGCTCGCGACCGAACTGAAATTCGTCGAAATGGCGCCGGCGCTGTGCGACAACAAGATCGATGCGTTCACCTTCGTCGCCGGACATCCCAACGCGATATTCCAGGAAGCGGCGACATCCTGCGCTTCCAGCATCGCCACGGTAACGGGGCCGGGCATCGACAAGCTGGTCAAGGACAATCCCTTCTACGCCAAGGCGAATATTCCGGGCAAGATGTACAAGGGTACCGACAATGCGCAGCCCTCGTTCGGGGTACTGGCGACGATGGTGGCGAGTGCGGATTTGCCGGAACAGACCGCCTACGTCATCACCAAGGCGCTGTTCGATAATTTTGACGATTTCAGGAAGCTGCACCCGGCGGTGGCCAACATTACCAAGGAGCAGATGCTGGAAGGCAATACCGTGCCATTCCATCCTGGCGCGCTCAAATATTTCCGCGAAAAAGGCTTGCTCAAGTAAGCACAGATCTTGCACTAGCTATAATGCGGGCGCCCTCGAGCGCCCGCTTTAGCTTGTGGCGCTTTGATCGTCCGGAGGAGAGATGGAAGAGAACAGGAAATCCGACGCGCCGCTGCCGGATCTGATCGACCAGGTGGTGGCCGCCGAATCAGGGGCGCGCCAGCCCGAGGGACTGACGCGGCTCTTGATCGTCAACGTCGCAGTGCTGTGGTCGCTGTTCCAGTTGTGGATTTCCTCGCCCATACCGTATTGGGTCGCCGAATTGAACTCGGGTCTGCAGAAGTACGTGATGTTCAACGATTCCATGGCGCGATCCATCCACCTGTCCTTCGCCGTGTTCCTCGTCTATCTTGCCTTTCCGCTGCTGAAGAGCAGCCCGCGTAAGTATGTGCCGGTCTACGACTGGGTGCTGGCGCTGGCGGCGACCTTTTGCGCAGGTTACCTGTTCCTGTTCTATGGCGCACTCTCAGGGCGCCAGGGCTCGCCCAGCGGCATGGATATCGGCGTCGCCATCGTCGGCGTTCTCACGTTGCTCGAAGCCTCGCGGCGCTGTCTGGGCAAGCCGATGATGGTGATGGGCATCATCTGTCTCATCTACGTGTTCGCCGGTCGCTATATGCCGGACCTGATCGCACACAAAGGCGCGTCGCTGGGGCGCGCCGCCTCGCACTTCTGGATTACTACCGAAGGTGTATTCGGCGTCGCCCTAGGCGTGTCGACCAGTTTCGTGTTTCTGTACGTGCTGTTCGGCGCCATGCTCGACCAGGCCGGCGCCGGCAACTACCTCACGCGCGTGGCGTTCGCGCTGATGGGTCACATGCGCGGCGGGCCGGGCAAGGCGTCGGTACTCGCATCGGGTTTTAACGGCATGATTTCCGGTTCGTCGGTTGCCAACGTGCTCACCGGCGGCAACGTCACCATCATGCTGATGAAACGGGTCGGCTATTCGCCGGTGAAGGCGGGCGCGATCGAAGTCGCGTCGTCTTCCAACGGCCAGATCATGCCCCCGGTGATGGGCGCCGCCGCGTTCCTCATGGTCGAGTACATCAATATTCCTTACAGCGAGATCGTCAAGCACGCCTTCCTTCCCGCCATCCTGGCTTATGTGTCCTTGCTGTATATCGTTCATATTGAAGCGGTGAAGGCGGGGATGAAAGGCATTCCGCGGCGGCCGTCGCCTCTCAAAGGACGAGTGCTCGGCTGGGGCTTCACTATCGCTGGCACTTTCATCTTGGTTCAGCTCTGTTTGTGGCTGTCGGCGTGGCTGCCGCGGATGTTCGGGGAAGCTGCCACCGCGCTGACCGCGGTCCTGATGCTGGCGGCTTACATCGGCTGCGTATGGTATTCGGCGCGCTGGTTCGACCAGGTGGATCCGACCGCGGATATCGATCCGACGAGCATGACCGAACTGCCGCCAACCATGCCTACCGTGCTCTCGGGAGTGTTCTATATTCTGCCGGTGTTCATTCTGGTCTGGTGCCTGATGGTGCTGGAGCAATCGCCGGGATTGGCCGCGTTTTACGCCTGCAGTTTTCTTGGCTTCATGCTGATCACACAGCGGCCGTTGATCGCATGGTTTCGCGCGAAGCCGCTCGCGGGCACGGTGCGACACGGTTTTTCAGATCTGTACAAAAGCCTTGAACTGGGCGGACGCAATATGCTGGGCATCGCCGTCGCCACGGCGGTGGCCGGTATCATCGTCGGAACGGTAAGTCTGACCGGCATTGGGCAGTCGCTGGCCGACATTGTCGAGAAACTGTCGTTCGGCTCGCTCATGGGTGTGCTGCTGCTGACAGCGCTGTTTTCCCTGATTCTCGGCATGGGTCTGCCGACAACCGCGAACTACATTGTCACCGCGACATTGCTCGCACCGGTGATCGTGGCGCTCGCCGCTTCGCACGGGCTGGAAGTGCCGCTGGTTGCCGTGCATCTATTCGTGTTCTATTTCGGCATTATGGCGGATGCAACGCCGCCAGTGGCGCTCGCCGCCTATGCCGCAGCGGGACTTTCGGGAGCGGACCCGCTCGAAACCGGGATTCAGGGCTTCATCTACGAGATGCGCACGGCGATCCTGCCGTTCGTATTTCTGTTCAATACCGAGCTGCTGATGATAGGCATCACCTCGTGGTGGCATTTCGTTCTGGTGGTGGTGGTCGCGGTTGCAGCCTGCTTCTCCTTCGCGTCGGCGACCCAGCGCTATTTCATTGTGGCCAACCGTTGGTGGGAGACGCTGGCGCTGTTGCTGATCGCGTTTTCGCTGTTTCGTCCGGACATTTACCGCGACTGGTTCTACCCGCCTTTTGTACTGCAACGGGCAAGCGAGGTGATGCGCGTTGTTGGCGAACTACCGGAAGGCAGCAATATGCGGCTGCGCATCGAAGTCGACGACAAAGGGAAGTTGGAGCAGCGTACTTTTGTCCTGCCGGTCACCAAGGGTGCGCCGGTACAACGACTGGAGCGCATAGGCCTATCAACCCAGATGAAAGACGACCAACTTGAAATCGTCGACATCGGCATCGACAGCGCGGCGGAGAAAATACGCCTAGACGCTGGCAACAAAAACCGCATTATCGGTATCGAGACGCGCGTCCAGCAGCCGGACAAGGAATGGTACACCCTGCCCGCATTTCTGCTGCTTGCACTGGTGGTCGTTACGCAACGCCGGCGCAAGGTCCTTGCTGCGGTTTCGAGCGCAAGCGGGTAGACTGCGCGTTGTAGCCAAACCAATTCCAATAGAACAGTGGTGCATCTGCAGCAGGGGGATCAGTGGTGAGTAGGATGGGGGACAAGGCGGTGGCAAGTTGCCATGCCTTTTATTGCAGACACCGCGCCCGCCAACGCCGAATGGCTTCTTAATTTGAATATCGAGATCGCCCTTTTTTTAATCCAGGACGGCCTGACGAATGGCGCGATCTACGCGCTGCTTGCACTGGCGCTGGTCTTGGTGTTCGCGGTAACGCGGGTGATATTCATCCCGCAGGGCGAATTTGTTACCTACGGCGCACTGACCCTGGCCAGCCTGCAGTTGGGCAAACTGCCGGGGACCGCATGGCTACTGCTTGGGGCAGGTCTGGCCGTCGCGGTGGTAGAGCTGACGCAGGCCTTGCGCCTGGACGCAGCGCGGCGAATTCCAGCCATCGTTCTCAAGTACACCGTTGCTCCTGCTGGCCTGATGTGGCTTACTTGGTGGGCTGCTCCGCAGAAGCCAGCGCTTACATTTCAGATCCTGCTGACGCTTGCTCTAGTGGTCCCGCTAGGCCCCATGACCTATCGGCTTGCCTATCAGCCGCTCGCCAACGCTTCGGTACTGGTACTACTGATCATTTCGGTTGCGGTGCACTTCGCGATGACTGGACTGGGACTGGTGTTCTTCGGCGCCGAAGGGTCGCGCACTCCGCCTTTTTCCGATGCCCAGTTCAAACTGGGTGTGCTCAACATTTCCGGACAAAGCCTGTGGGTGATAGGCGCAAGCCTAGGGCTGATCGTGGTGTTGTACGTCTTCTTCGAGCGTACCATTTACGGCAAGGCACTCCGCGCCACGGCCATTAACCGGGCAGGGGCGCGCTTAGTGGGCGTATCCCCGGCGATGGCCGGCAAATTGAGTTTCACCTTGGCGGCGCTGATCGGTGCTCTGTCCGGTATCTTGGTCGCACCCATTACAACTATCTACTACGATTCTGGCTTCCTGGTGGGGCTGAAAGGTTTCGTCGGAGCCATCATGGGCGGCCTGGTGAGCTATCCCGTCGCAGCTGCCGGCGCCTTGCTCGTAGGGATGCTCGAAGCCTACTCATCCTTCTGGGCAAGTGCCTACAAGGAAGTCATCGTCTTCACCTTGATTATTCCGGTACTGGTCTGGCGCTCGCTCACCACCTACCACATTGAGGAAGAAGAAGAATGACGCGGGCACGTCTCGTTCTTGGTGTCTTTCTTGCGTTCATGCTGGTGGCCCCCTCGGTGCTGCCAGAGTTCCAGGTGACTTTGCTCAACTACATTGGCCTGTACAGTATCGTAGCCATGGGGCTGGTACTGCTTACCGGGGTGGGTGGGTTGACGTCCTTTGGGCAGGCGGCGTTCGTTGGTCTAGGGGCGTATACCACCGCCTATTTGACCACCGCCTATGGTGTTTCCCCTTGGCTGACCTTGTTTGCAGGGTTAGCGCTCACTTTCGCTATGGCTCTTTTCCTTGGTTATATCAGCCTGCGCCTTTCGGGGCATTATCTGCCTCTGGGAACCATAGCCTGGGGCATCAGCCTATACTTCTTGTTCGGCAATATGGAGTTTCTTGGGGGCCATACCGGCATCTCCAGCCTGCCCCCGATCAATCTCCTAGGCGTGGTATTGGACTCCGGTCGCAAGTTCCATTACCTCATCTGGACGCTGGCGTTGCTCGCCTTGCTGTCCATACAGAATTTGCTTGATTCGCGTTCCGGACGAGCGATCCGCGCCCTGAAAGGCGGCGGGTTGATGGCCGAGAGTTTTGGGGTCAATACGGCGCGGATGAAAATCATCATTTTCGTGTACGCGGCACTGCTGGCCAGTCTGTCAGGCTGGCTCTATGCGCACTTGCTACGGTTTGTAAATCCGACCCCATTTTCCATCAACGCCGGGATCGAATATCTGTTCATGGCGGTGGTCGGCGGCGCCGCCTCTGTCTGGGGCGCAGTCATCGGCGCAGGCATTCTCACCATACTCAAGCAGTGGCTGCAGGACCTGTTGCCCAAGCTATTAGGTCAAAGCGGAAACTTCGAGATGATCGTCTTCGGCGTACTGCTGGTGCTGTTGCTGCAGCGCGCGCGCGACGGGGTCATGCCGCTGGTAGTACGTTATTTCCCCGGGCCGAACAAGAATCTGACACCGACAACGCAGGCGCTGCCGACGCGCGCACGCCCGCTGGCAGGAGAAACCGTGTTGGAATTGAAGGGTGCGCGCAAGGCGTTCGGGGGCTTGCTGGCGGTGAGCGACCTGTCTTTTTCCATGAACAGCGGCGAGATCCTGGGCCTGATCGGTCCGAACGGCGCCGGCAAGAGTACCGTGTTCAATTTGGTTACGGGAGTGCTTCCGGCCACCGGTGGCGAGGTGAGTTTTCGCGGTGAACGCATCGATGCCTTGCCATCGCGCGCGATTGTCATGCGCGGCGTGGCGCGCACGTTTCAGCACGCGCATCTGTTGCCGGACATGAGCGTGCTGGAGAATGTCGCGATCGGCGCACACCAGAGGGGAGCGAAGGGTGTAATCAGCGCGGCGTTCCACCTGGACCGAGCTGAGGAAGCGAAGTTGCTCGCAGAAGCCGCACGCCAGCTCGAGCGAGTGGGGTTGGGGGCCAGCGTTCACGACCAGGCAGGCAACTTGGCGCTGGGCCAGCAACGCATTATGGAAATTGCGCGCGCTCTCTGCGCTGACCCGGTGCTGCTGCTGCTGGATGAACCTGCAGCCGGGCTACGGTTCCAGGAGAAGCGCGCGCTTGCGGAACTACTGCGCAAGCTCAAGTCCGAGGGCATGAGCATTCTCCTGGTCGAGCATGACATGGATTTTGTGATGAAGCTGGTGGACAGATTGGTGGTGATGGACTTCGGCGAAAAGCTGGCCGAGGGCTTACCCCAGGAGATTCAGGTCAACCCCTTGGTGCTGGAAGCTTATCTCGGTGGCGTCAAATGACAACCCTGCTGCAAGTGCGCGGTCTATGCGTCGCGTACGGCAAAGTGGAGGCCGTGCACCAAGCTGAGTTTAAGGTGGACGAGAGCAAAATAGTGACTGTCATTGGCCCCAACGGTGCGGGCAAGACCACCATGTTGGCGGCTGTCATGGGCATGCTGGCGGCGCGCGGCAGCATCAGTTATCTGGGAAAGGAGATGACACACGTCGAGCCGGAGCAGCGTGTCAGCAAAGGTCTTTGCCTGGTGCCCGAGCGGCGCGAATTATTTGCCGCCATGACGGTTGAGGACAATCTGGTGCTTGGCGCGTTTCACCGCTATCAAAAACGCGACAAATCGATCGCGGGTGATTTCGAAAAGGTCTACCAATTGTTTCCACGACTGAAAGAGCGCGCCAAGCAGTTAGCCGGTACGCTTTCCGGCGGCGAGCGGCAGATGCTGGCACTGGGGCGCGCACTGATGAGTCGACCGCGCCTGTTGATGCTGGACGAGCCTAGCCTAGGGTTGGCTCCGCTGATCGTGCGCGATATCTTTCGCGTCATCGCCGGACTGCGGGAAACCGGGGTATCCATTCTGCTAGTGGAGCAGAATGCCCGCGCTGCGCTGCAGGTGGCCGATTACGGTTATGTGCTGGAAACCGGAGAAATTGTCTTGGAAGGGCCGAGCGCAGAGCTCGTCTCCAATCCTCGAGTTATCGAGAGCTACCTAGGTTTGGTCGCCGGTAAAGTCCAGTAACATGTTCTGCCTGTTCCACGTGGAACATATGGGCTGATTGAATTTGTGTTTGTTCCACGTGGAACAAAGGCTTACGGCTCGCGGGAAAACAGCGTAAAATCGCGCCTCCTTGATCGGGCCGTGGGCGCATGCATTTTCCCAACGAATTCGACGTAATCGTGGTTGGCGGCGGACACGCCGGGACCGAGGCTGCTTTGGCTGCGGCCCGTACCGGCTGCAAGACTCTGCTGCTCACGCACAATATCGAGACCTTGGGTCAAATGTCCTGCAACCCCTCGATCGGCGGTATTGGCAAAGGTCATCTGGTCAAGGAAGTCGACGCCTTGGGCGGCGCTATGGCGATCGCAACGGACGAAGCCGGCATTCAGTTTCGCATCCTCAATTCGAGCAAAGGCGCGGCAGTGCGCGCCACCCGGGCTCAGGCCGATCGGGTGTTGTACAAGCAGGCGATTCGCTCGCGTCTGGAAAACCAGTCGAACCTCACTTTGTTTCAACAGGCGGTGGACGATCTGGTGATAGAGGGCGACCGGGTCAGCGGCGTAGTGACGCAGTTGGGTATTCGTTTCAGCGCGCGAGCTGTAGTTCTGACCACCGGTACTTTTCTTTCCGGTCTGATCCACGTCGGGATGTTCAATTACCAGGCGGGGAGGGCGGGCGACCCGCCCTCGATCAGCCTAGCTGCGCGGCTACGCGAATTAAAGCTTCCGGTAGGCCGCCTGAAAACCGGGACGCCGCCACGCATCGACGGTCGCTCGATCGATTTTTCGGCAATGCAGGAGCAGCCAGGAGACAATCCGGCGCCGGTGTTTTCTTTTATGGGTAGCCGGGAATTGCATCCGCAACAGATGCCCTGCTGGGTTACGCATACCAACGCGCGTACGCACGAAATCATACGCGGAGGCCTTGACCGCTCGCCGATGTACACCGGCCTGATCGAAGGAATAGGCCCGCGCTATTGCCCGTCCATCGAAGACAAGATACACCGATTCGCGGGTAAAGCGAGTCATCAGATCTTCCTTGAGCCCGAAGGACTTTCGACTCATGAGTACTATCCCAATGGCATCTCTACCAGTCTGCCTTTCGATGTCCAACTTGAATTAGTGCGCTCGATCAAGGGCCTGGAACATGCGCATATTCTGCGTCCCGGCTACGCCATCGAATATGACTATTTCGATCCACGTGGACTAAAGGCCTCGCTGGAAACGAAAGCAATATCCGGACTGTTCTTCGCCGGTCAAATCAACGGTACTACCGGATATGAAGAAGCCGCAGCCCAGGGTTTGCTCGCTGGCATCAACGCCGCCTTAAAGGTGCAAGGCCTGGACGCCTGGTGTCCGCGACGGGACCAGGCGTATATCGGCGTGTTGGTAGATGACCTTATCACTCGCGGCGTGTCCGAACCTTATCGCATGTTTACCAGCCGCGCTGAATATCGCCTGATGTTGCGCGAGGACAACGCCGACATGCGCCTGACTGAGATCGGGCGCAATCTGGGCCTGATTGATGATCAGCGTTGGGAAGGCTTTGAACGCAAGCGCGATGCCGTTGCGCAGGAGCTTAATCGGCTCAAATCGACCTGGATCAACCCCAAGCTCTTGCCTCAAGCAGATGCAGAGAGGGTTCTAGGAAAAGGAATTGAGAGAGAGTATGCGCTTACTGATCTATTGCGTCGCCCGGATGTGAGCTATGCCAGCCTGATGTCCCTGCCAGGCACCGGCATCGCCGCCGTCGACCCGGTGGTCGCCGAACAGGTTGAGATCCAGGTCAAGTACGACGGCTATATCACCCGCCAGCACGACGAAGTTCTGCGGCGGGAGCAATATGAGGCGACCGCATTGCCTCGCGATCTGGACTACGGTTCGGTGCGCGGATTGTCCACGGAAGCGCAACAAAGGTTGAATCAGCATAAACCCGAAACGATCGGCCAGGCCTCGCGCATTTCGGGCATGACGCCGGCTGCCATTTCCTTGCTCCTAGTGCATCTCAAACGGGGGTTCGAGGCTGCGAGCAGACGCGGGGACGCATCGCAGCACGCTCCGCTATCGAAAGGCGACGCAGATGATCAGGACGACAGCCTTTCGGGTCATTCCCGCAAGGAGCGACCCGCAGCATGAGTGCAGCCGATCAACTCAACCACGGGCTCATTGCGCTGGGACTGACGTTGGATCCGAATGCGCAGCGGCGACTGCTCGACTACATTGCCTTGATCGAAAAATGGAACCGGGTGTACAACCTCACGGCGATACGCGAGCCTGAAAAGATGATAAGCCATCACTTGCTGGACAGTTTGGCTGTGGCGCCGCATCTACGCGCCGAGCGCCTCCTCGACGTCGGTAGCGGCGCAGGCCTGCCCGGCGTTCCACTTGCGCTTGCAATGCCGGGCACGCATGTGACCCTGCTCGACAGCAATCACAAGAAGATAGCGTTTCTGAACCAGGCGATGATGGAGCTGAAGCTCAAGAACGCCGCGGTATGCGGCGAACGGGTCGAGTCCTGGCAAACGCAGGATCGGTTCGATGTGATTATTTCGCGGGCCTTTGCCGACATCGGCGAGTTTGTGCGCGTCGCGCGGCATCTGCTCGCGCCCGGCGGGGTGTTCGCGGCGATGAAAGGCCTGCATCCCTATGAGGAAATCGAAAAGCTGCCGCCGGACTGCAAAGTGAGGCAGGTGTTACCGCTTGCAATTCCCGGCCTCGAAGGGGCACGGCATCTGGTATTGATCGGACTGGACGAGCGGGCAGTAAGATGACGCGTATCCTCGCCGTTGCCAACCAGAAGGGTGGGGTGGGCAAAACCACGACCAGTGTCAATCTCGCCGCCGGCCTTGCCGGCTCCGGCAAGCGAGTGCTGCTGATTGACCTCGATCCGCAGGGTAATGCCACCATGGGCAGCGGCATCGACAAGCGGAATCTGGAAGATTCCGTGTATCAAGTGCTGCTCGGCTTGACGACGGTGCAGGCAGTGCGGCGAAAATCCGAGAGTGGCGGCTATGACCTGGTGCCGGCCAACCGTGAACTCGCCGGGGCCGAAGTCGAAATGGTCGGTCTGGAGAACCGCGAAACGCGGCTCAAGTCGGCATTGGAAACGATCGCGGCGGAGTACGACTTCATTCTCCTGGACTGCCCGCCAGCTCTCAATCTGCTCACCCTCAACGGTCTTGTGGCTGCCGACGCAGTGATGATTCCGATGCAATGCGAATACTACGCCCTGGAAGGCTTGAGCGACCTGGTCGAGACCATACGCAAGGTGCGCAAACATCTCAATCCGCGGCTCGAAATCGAGGGCTTACTGCGCACCATGTACGATCCGCGCAACTCGCTTGCGCAGCAGGTTTCGGCCCAGTTGCAGCTGCATTTTGGCGACAAGCTGTATGCGACCATCATCCCGCGCAACGTGCGCCTGGCAGAAGCGCCGAGCTTCGGCGCGCCGGCGGTGAGCCTGGACAAGCTATGCAAGGGTTCGCAGGCGTATACGGCGCTGGCGGACGAGTTGCTATTGCGCTCGCCTAGATAAGGAAACAAGAATGAAGGGACTGGGACGCGGGCTGGACGCGCTGTTGGCCAAAGATGAGGAAATCGGCGGCGACGGCACTTTGAAAACGGTGAAGCTTGAAGAGCTGCAGCCAGGCAAGTACCAGCCGCGAACGCGCATGGATCAGGCTTCTCTCGAAGAGTTGGCGCGCTCGCTCAAGTCCCAAGGTGTGATGCAGCCGATCCTGGCGCGCACTCTGGCCAAGGGCCGCTACGAGATCATCGCTGGCGAGCGGCGCTGGCGCGCGGCGAAATTGGCCGGCCTGCGCGAGATACCCGTCGTCATTCGCGAGGTACCGGACTCGGCAGCGCTGGCGATGGCCTTGATCGAGAACATCCAGCGCGAAAATCTGAATCCGCTGGAAGAGGCGACCGGCATCCACCGCCTGATCAACGAATTCAAAATGACGCACCAGGAGGCGGCAGAAGCCGTGGGTCGTTCGCGTGCCGCGACCAGCAACCTTCTGCGCTTGCTCAACCTGTCGCAAACGGTGCAGGCGCTACTCTACGACGGCAAAATCGACATGGGCCACGCACGGGCCCTGCTTGCGCTGGAAGGTCGGCGCCAGGAGGATGTGGCAAAAAGGGTGGCCGAGCGCGGGCTGTCGGTCCGTGAAACCGAGAAAGCGGTGCAGGATATCTTAAACCCTAAGCTGAAAACACCGAGCAAGTTGAAAACCAGCCGCGACATATTGCGCTTCGAAGAAGAGTTGTCCGAGAAATTTGGCACTAAAGTTGAAATCAAACCAGGCGCGAAGGGCGCAGGCAAGCTGGTGATCAGCTACGCCAGCCACGAGCACCTGGATGATTTGCTGGCGAATTTCAAGGGCTGAATCCTGCCTTTATCGGGACAGGCGTCGAACAGATACCAGACCGCCAATTGCGCCGCAGGATCGTTTCTTCCAAAGCTTGGTAACGACGCGCTTTTGCGGCACGCGCAACAAGCGCTACAGCTTGGTTGCGGTGATGATCTGAAAGTTTCCGAAGAAATAGGTTGTGCGCTCGCACTTCCAGTCGCCCATGGCTTCCAGGCAGGCGAGCGGGTCGTGCGTATCCCAGAGCGCAAGGCCAAGCGGCTCGAACACCTTGAAGTAGGTCCAACTCAGCGCGCGCAGCACCCACAACTCGGGCCGATGAAATTCGGCCAGATAGAGCTTTCCTCCGGGGGCGAGCATGCGCCCTGCCTCGGCAAGCGCCTGGCCCTTCAGATGGTGCGGAAGTTCATGCAACAGAAAGAAGATGACATTGGCATCGACACTGCCTTCTCTTTGCGTCATCGAGGTCGCATTGTCTTCGACGTAATCCACTTTCCCGGAGAAGTTGCCGAGCTTGCTCTTGGCGTGAATGAGTTCATTGTGAATGATATCGGCGATCAGGACACGCTCGGCACCGGCTTCAACGGCTGCCTTTACGACCCTCGGAATGACGTTTCCAAAGGCGCAGGAGGTGATCAGTACCTTCTTGTTACTAAGGTTTGAGCGTTCGAGCCCGGAGACGATTTTCGACACCAGCCGATGATACTGAAACAGCAGTATGGCCGAGATAATGGGCTGGAAATCCACCAGTTTGATCAGGCGCATGTTCGAATAGATCGGATACACGTGCGATTTCTCGCTTTGCGAGCCTGGCGAGAGCCCGCGCAAGACCAAGGCTCCCCTTGTCACCACAAAGAAGAACAGACCAGTGGAGGCCAGCAGAAAAAACAGGGCAAACGCCCCGGTCATCACCCAGGTGTTCATTGCGCTACCTCAAAGATAGTAAACTCGTCCCACGACACTGCCGTACAGTATCGCGGCTTTTGACCGCACCATCAAGCGTATCGAGCCGAAGACTGCAAGCTGTAGCGATATCTCGTAAATCGCATGTGGCCTGACTGCGCATCGACCCATTCCGTTAGACCTAGCTAAATACCTTTAACCCCGCACGTTCATATTGATGTGGATCAAAGCATTGCGCGCTTGGACTCCGAATTCTGAATTGACCGTGGTCGTTCAAAGCCGCTATAATTTCGCCGTTTTGCAGCGAGGATAGTGGCGAGTGTGGCGAAAGTTCCGCCCGGTGATCGGGTTGCAAGTACTGGCCACAATAATCATCGCATCGATTGCGGCCTGGTTCGCAGGCGTTCATGGCGCGATTTCTGCGGCTTTGGGTGGCCTGATCAGCATTGTCGCCGGGCTGGTGTTTGTGGCGCTGACCGCTAGAAACAAGGTGAGATCGGCGGGGGAGGTGCTGCTCGTCGCTTTTAAGGCTGAAGCGGCGAAACTTTTCCTGGCAATATTGTTGCTTTGGCTCGTGCTGACGGTCTATCAAGAGGTCGTCGTAGTCGGGCTGATTGGATCGTTTGTCGTCTCAATCTTGATCTTCAGCATGGGGTTGTTTGCTGGCGACAAGGTGTAGCACGCCTTTTTTTGAACATGGACAAATCGGGTTAGATCGTATGGCTGCCGGGCAAGAACTTACCGCAACAAGCTATATCCAGCACCACCTGAGCTTCAATGCACAATCGGTTGGAGACGGCGCCTTCTGGACGCTGCATGCCGACTCGCTCGTGACCGGCGTGATCCTGGGGGTCGTCGCCACTGCACTGATGTGGTGGGTGGTGCGCGGCGCCACCGCGGGCATACCGAACAAACGTCAGGCCTTCATCGAACTCCTGTTTGGTTTCGTCGACGACCAGGTGAAGGGCATTTTCCACGGCAAGCGCGACTTCGTCGCACCGACTGCGCTGACCGTGTTCGTGTGGGTGCTGCTGATGAATGCCATGGACTTCCTGCCGGTCGACATCATGGCCTGGATTCTGACGCACGTGTTCCACCAGCACGAATTCCGCATCGTGCCTACGGCCGACGTCAATACCACCTTTGCGTTGTCACTGTCGGTATTTCTGCTGATGGTTTATTTCTCCATCGCGGTCAAGGGCCTCGGCGGCTGGATCCACGAACTGTTCTGTGCGCCCTTCGGCTCGAATCCGCTGCTGTGGCCATTCAACTTCCTGTTCAACCTGGTCGAGTACGTGTCCAAACCGCTGTCGCATTCGCTGCGGCTGTACGGCAACATGTATGCCGGCGAGATCATTTTCCTGCTGCTGTGGCTGTGGGCCGCGACCAGCCTAAGCGGCGCATTCTTCGGCGCCCTCCTTGGCGTCGGCTGGTCCATCTTTCACATCCTGATCGTGGTGCTGCAGGCATACATATTCATGATGCTTACCATCGTCTACATCTCGATGGCGCATGAAAGCCATTAGTTTCCAGTTCCCATTAACCCCCCGATAGCACTTCACCTCGTTCAAGAAAGGACATCACGATGGATAAAATACAAGCATTGGCCATGATTCAGGCCTACACCGGAATTGGCATCGGTCTGATCGTCGGCCTGGGCGCCATGGGCGCCTGTATTGGTGTGGCCCTGATGTGCAGCCGCTTCCTCGAAGGTGCGGCGCGCCAGCCCGAACTGATCCCGCAGTTGCAGGCCAAGGTCTTCCTGTTGCTCGGCCTGATCGACGCTTCGTTCATCATCGGCGTCGGCATCGCGATGCTGTTCGCTTTCGGCAATCCGCTGCTTGCCGCCATTCCCAAGTAATCGATCTGCCTGCCAGTGGTTTTGGCGGAGACATTTTGACTGGTTCCGGATTGTCCGGATTAGGGAACAGAACATGAACATCAACTTAACACTGATCGCGCAGGCGATTTCGTTCGCGGTTTTCATCCTGTTTACGGTCAAGTTCGTCTGGCCGCCGCTGATGAAAGCCATCGAAGAACGGCAAAAGCAGATCGCCGATGGCTTGGCCGCGGGCGAGCAGGGCAAGCAGCAGTTGGAAGCGTCGGGGAGACTTGCAAGTGAGGAACTGGGCAAGGCGCGAGCGCGTGCTGCCGAAATTATCGCCCAGGCCGAGAAGCGGGGACTGCAAATGATCGACGAAGCCAAGAGCTCGGCCAAGGCCGAAGGCGAGCGCATGATCGCCGGGGCCAAGTCCGAAATTCAGCAGGAAGTATCGAGCGCCAAGGAAGCGCTACGCGAGCAGGTGGCGGCCCTGGTGGTGAGCGGCGCCGAGAAGATCCTGCAGCGCGAAGTCAACGCCCAGACCCACGCCGAATTGCTCAATCAGCTGAAACGGGAGCTCTAAGAGATGAACCGGGCGCTGCATTCTTTCGATGTCGGTCGGATTCGCGGTGTTGCGAACAGCACCCGCCAGTCTGGGGCATCAAAAGGGGGCGTGCCCCCTTTGGGCGTAGATTAAATCATGGCCGAGACCGCTACTCTCGCGCGGCCCTACGCCGAGGCGGTGTTCCGCCTCGCCGACGCGGGCGGCACGCTCTCCCCCTGGTCTGGCGCGCTGCGCACGCTGGCACAGGTGGCCGCGCATCCCGATATGCAGGAATGCCTGTCCAAATTCGATCTGACCGCCGTCCAGCTGCAGGAGTTGTTCCTGTCTTTGTGCCCCGGCGATCTGACGGCCGAGGCAAAAAATTTCATTCATCTGCTGATCGAATATGACCGCCTGGCGCTGCTGCCCGAGATTTCCGCGCAGTTCGAGACGCTCAAAAACGAGCGCGAAGGTGTGGTCGATGCCCAGATCGCCACTGCATTCGCCCTGGAGGGTGAACAACTTGCCAGTCTGGTGACCGAACTGGAAAAGCGCTTCAAACGCAAGATCAATCCGCAGGTGAGCATCGATCGAGAACTCATCGGTGGCGTGCGCGTGGTGGTCGGCGACGAAGTCATCGACGGCTCGGTGCGCGGCAAGCTGAACGCGATGGCCGCGGGACTTCTCGCGAGTTGACCATAGCGTGAAACATACTTAAGGTTCAGGAGATAGCATGCAACAGTTGAATCCTTCCGAGATCAGCGAGCTGATCAAGAGCAAGATCCAGAATCTCGCGCTGTCCGCGGACGTCCGCACCCAGGGCACGGTGGTGTCGGTGACCGACGGCATCTGCCGCATCCACGGCCTCTCGGACGTGATGGCGGGCGAGATGCTGGAATTTCCTCAGAACACCTTCGGCCTGGCGTTGAACCTCGAGCGCGACTCGGTAGGCGCCGTGGTGCTCGGACCCTATGAGCACATCTCCGAAGGCGACACCGTCAAGTGCACCGGCCGCATTCTGGACGTGCCGATCGGCCCGGAACTCATAGGCCGTGTCGTCAACTCGCTCGGCCAGCCGATCGATGGCAAGGGCCCGATCAACGCTAAGCTGACGGACGTGATCGAAAAAGTGGCGCCCGGCGTGATCGAGCGCCAATCGGTATCGCAGCCGGTGCAGACCGGTCTGAAGGCAATCGACTCCATGGTCCCGATCGGCCGCGGCCAGCGTGAACTGATCATCGGCGACCGCCAGACCGGCAAAACCGCGGTGGCGATCGACACCATCATCAACCAGAAGGGCAAGGACCTGATCTGCGTCTATGTCGCGATCGGGCAGAAAGCGTCCTCGGTGGTCAACGTGGTGCGCCGGCTGGAAGAGCACGGCGCTATGGCTTACACCATCGTCGTCGCCGCGACCGCATCGGAGTCCGCGGCGATGCAGTACATCGCGCCCTACTCCGGCTGCACCATGGGCGAATACTTCCGCGACCGCGGCCAGGATGCGCTGATCATTTACGACGACCTGACCAAGCAGGCCTGGGCCTATCGTCAGGTGTCGCTGCTGTTGCGCCGCCCACCGGGCCGTGAAGCCTATCCCGGCGACGTGTTCTACCTGCACTCGCGCCTGCTCGAGCGCGCCGCGCGCGTTAACGCGGAATACGTCGAGAAATTCACCAAGGGCGCGGTCAAAGGCAAGACCGGTTCCCTCACCGCGCTGCCGGTGATCGAAACCCAGGCTGGCGACGTCACCGCGTTCGTGCCGACCAATGTGATTTCGATTACCGACGGACAGATCTTCCTGGAAACCGACCTGTTCAACGCCGGCATCCGCCCCGCGATCAACGCCGGCATTTCGGTGTCGCGCGTCGGCGGCGCGGCCCAAACCAAGGTCATCAAGAAACTGGGCGGCGGCGTGCGCCTGTCTTTGGCGCAGTACCGCGAGCTGGCGGCTTTCGCCCAGTTTGCCTCCGACCTCGACGAAGCCACCAGGAAACAATTGGAGCGCGGGCGCCTGGTGACAGAACTGATGAAACAGCCCCAGTACGAGCCGCTGCAGGTCTGGGAAATGGCGCTCACGCTGTTTGCGGTCAACAACAGCTATTTCGACGATATCGACACGAACAAAGCGCTGGCGGCCGAGCGCGCGCTGCGCGCTTTTTGCAAGGACAAGTACGCTGCGCTGATCGACCGCATCGAGAGCACCAAGGACCTGACCAAGGAAGACGAGGCCACGCTGCACGAGGCGGTCAAGGACTTCAAGAAGAACGGAACGTATTGAGGATTGCCGCGGCGGCACGCAGTCGCCGCCATTTTGAACCATTGATTTGATGATGCTCCCGCGCGAGTGGGATTGACCAGGCAAGAGACAGGCGATGGCAGGTTCAAAGGAAATCAAGACCAAGATCAAGAGCGTGCAAAACACGCGCAAGATCACCAAGGCGATGGAAATGGTCGCGGCATCGAAGATGCGCAAGGCGCAGGAGCGCACGCGCGCAGCCCGGCCCTATGCGGAAAAGATCCGCAACGTCGCGGCCCACCTTTCTCACGCCAATCCAGAGTACCGCCATCCGTACTTAGTGACGCGCGACTCGGTGAAAAAAGTCGGCATCATCGTCATCACCGCGGACAAGGGTCTGTGCGGGGGCTTGAACACCAACGTACTCCGCATGGCGCTGTCGACGATGCGCGAGCTGGAGTCGCAGGGTGAAAGTTTCGAAGTGTGCTGTATTGGCAACAAGGGGCTCGGCTTCATGCAGCGCCTCGGCGCCAACGTGGTGTCGCACGTGGTCGGCTTGGGCGACAAGCCGCACATGGAACGCCTGATCGGCGCGCTGAAGCTCATGCTTGATGGTTACATCGCAGACCGGTTCGACCGCCTGGTCATTTTCTACACCAAATTCGTCAATACCATGAAACAGGAGCCGGTGATGGAGCAGCTCCTGCCGCTGTCGGGCGAGAAGCTGGGCGCGCCCGAAGGCTCCTGGGACTATATCTACGAGCCGGACGCCAAATCCGTACTCGACCAGACCCTCACGCGCTACATCGAAGCACTGATTTACCAGTCCGTGACCGAGAACATGGCCTCCGAGCAAAGCGCGCGCATGGTGGCGATGAAGGCGGCGAGCGACAACGCAGGCAGCGTTATCGACGAGCTGACCCTGATCTACAACAAGTCGCGCCAGGCGGCGATCACCAAGGAACTGTCGGAGATCGTGGCGGGAGCGGCGGCAGTATAAAAGTTGCACGCGCTGCGCGCAGGCAATAATTTGAATTGAACTACTAGGAAACGACGATGAGCCAAGAAGGAACAATCGTACAGTGCATCGGCGCCGTGGTCGACGTGGAATTCCCGCGCGACCAGATGCCGCATATCTATGACGCGCTGAAGATGGACGAGATCGGGCTGACGCTGGAAGTCGAGCAGCAGCTCGGCGACGGCATCGTGCGCACCATCGCGCTCGGATCCTCCGATGGCCTGCGCCGCGGCATGAAAGTGGTCAATACCAACGCGCCGATTTCGGTCCCAGTGGGTCCGAAGACCCTGGGCCGCATCATGGACGTGCTTGGCCGCCCGATCGACGAAGCGGGACCGATAGGCGCCGAAAAAGTCGCTTCGATTCACCGCATGGCGCCCAAATACGACGAACTCTCGCCCAGCCAGGAACTGCTCGAGACCGGCATCAAGGTGATCGACCTGGTCTGCCCTTTCGCCAAGGGCGGCAAGGTCGGCCTGTTCGGCGGCGCCGGCGTGGGCAAGACCGTGAACATGATGGAGTTGATCAACAATATCGCGAAAAAGCACAGCGGCCTGTCGGTGTTCGCCGGTGTGGGCGAGCGCACGCGCGAGGGTAACGACTTCTACCACGAGATGAAGGACGGCGGCGTGCTCGACAAAGTGGCGCTGGTGTACGGCCAAATGAACGAGCCGCCGGGCAACCGCCTGCGCGTGGCGCTTACCGGTCTGACCATGGCCGAGTACTTCCGGGACGAAGGCCGCGACGTACTGTTCTTCGTCGATAACATCTACCGCTTCACGCTGGCCGGCACCGAAGTGTCGGCGCTACTGGGCCGCATGCCTTCCGCCGTGGGCTATCAGCCTACCCTGGCCGAGGAAATGGGCCGGCTGCAGGAGCGCATCACCTCCACCAAGACCGGCTCGATCACCTCGATTCAGGCCGTGTACGTGCCCGCCGACGACCTGACGGATCCGTCCCCGGCGACCACGTTCGGACATCTGGACTCGACGGTGGTGTTGTCGCGCGATATCGCCTCGCTCGGTATCTATCCTGCCGTCGACCCGCTCGATTCGACTTCGCGCCAGATGGATCCGCACGTGGTGGGAGAAGAACACTACACCACGGCGCGCGCGGTGCAGCAGACGCTGCAGCGCTACAAGGAACTGCGCGACATCATCGCCATTCTGGGCATGGACGAGCTCTCGCCAGAGGACAAACTGGCGGTGGCGCGCGCGCGCAAGATCCAGCGCTTTCTGTCGCAACCGTTCGACGTGGCCAAGAACTTTACCGGCCAGGAAGGCAAATATGTGCCGCTGAAGGAAACGATTAAGGGCTTCAAGGGAATCGTCAACGGCGACTACGACAGCCTCCCGGAGCAGGCCTTCTATATGGTCGGCGGCATCGAGGAAGCGGTCGAAAAAGCGAAGACCTTGCAATAGAGAGACTCGACCTCGGGCAAGTCCGGGGTCGGGGAAAAGAGGTTCTAAGTCACATGGCTCATACAATTCACGTAGACGTCGTCAGCGCCGAAGAGGCCATCTATTCGGGCGAGGCCGAGTTCGTGGTGTTGCCGGGCGAAGAGGGCGAGCTGGGCATCTACCCCAAGCATACCCCGCTGATCACCCGCATCAAGCCCGGCACGGTGCGTATCCAGCCGGCGAACGGCGGCGAGGAAGAATTGATATTTGTCGCCGGTGGAATCCTCGAAGTGCAGCCCAATCTGATCACCGTGCTTGCCGATACCGCGATCCGCGGCCACGACCTGGACGAAGCCAAGGCGCTGGAAGCGCAGAAGCGCGCCAAGGAAAATATGCAGGACCGGACTGGCAAGCTGGAATACGCCAAGGCCGTATCCGAACTCGCCGAAGCCGCAGCACAGATCGCCGCCATACGTAGGCTGCGCCAGCGTAAGTAGACCGCAGCCGGGCGGCAGGGTGTTGCCGCCGCACTGAAAATTGCTTGCAGGAGACGGTCCTCGCCGCGACTGCCTTTGCTTCCTCTTTCTTTCACGCCATCACAACGGAATCCAAGACTATGCGCATCCTGCTCCTAGGCTCGATCGCCTACGACAACATTATGGTGTTCGAGGGGCGCTTTCGCGAGCACATCCTGCCCGACCAGATTCATATGCTTAACGTTGCTTTTCTGGTCCCGGCTCTGCGGCGCGAATTCGGAGGCTGTGCCGCCAATATCGCCTACAATCTGTGCCTGCTGGGCGCCGATCCGCTGATCATGGCTACTGTGGGCGAGGATGCCGAATCCTATTACAAACGGCTGGACGCGCTCGGCATCGCGCGCACGCACGTGCGCGAAGTTGCCGACACCTATACTGCGCAGGCCTTTATCACCACGGATCTGGACGACAACCAGATTACCGCTTTTCATCCGGGCGCCATGGGCCACTCGCATCGCAACCACGTCGCCGCGGCGGGCGATGTGGGGCTTGCCATCGTTTCGCCTGACGGCCGCGAGGGCATGCTGCAACATGCGCGCGAGTTGCACGAACAAAAGATTCCGTTCATCTTCGATCCGGGCCAGGGCCTGCCCATGTTCTCCGGTGCCGAATTGCTCGATTTCGTGCGCCTGGCCCGCTATGTCGCGGTTAATTCGTACGAGGGAAAGATGCTGGAAGAGCGAACTGGGCAATCGCTTGCGGATCTGGCTAAACGAGTGGAAGCGCTGATCGTGACCCACGGCAGCGACGGATCCGAGATTCATACGGAAGGTCAACGCCTGGAGATACCGTGCGTTAAGGTCGACAACATCGTTGATCCGACCGGATGCGGGGACGCGTATCGCGCGGGGCTGCTGTATGGTATCGCCAAAGGCATGGATTGGCGCTCGACCGGGCAGCTCGCTTCGCTTATGGGCGCAATCAAGATCGGTGCCCGCGGCGGGCAAAACCATCGTGCTACCCGCGCCGGGATCGAGGCGCTTTACCGCAAGCAGTTCAACGCAGAGTTAAGGTAACGAGGAACATACATGAGAATTTCAGGCAGACTGGCAATAATTGTAGGCGCTCTTGTTGCATCGATATTCGTCAGCGGTTGCGCCAGCACTAGTTCCGGCAGTGTCTATTCGGGCGCCCAAGCGCGGGGGGAGCAGACGGTACGCATGGGCGTGGTCGAAAGCGTGCGCCAGGTCACTATCGAAGGCTCCAATAGCGGCGTAGGCACATTGGCCGGCGGCGCGGTGGGCGGCGTGGCCGGCAGCAACATCGGCGGCGGCAGCAGGGGTAGCGCTATCGGAACTATCCTTGGCGCGGTCGCGGGAGGTGTGGCCGGCAATGCGATCGAGCACGGAACGACTAAAAAGCAGGGTCTGGAGATCACGGTCAAGCTGGACAACGGCGAGTTGCGCGCCGTCACCCAGGAAGCGGACGAAGCCTTCCGGCCGGGCGAGCGCGTGCGCTTGCTCTCAGGCAGTGGCGTAACGCGGGTGACGCATTGATTTCGCGACAGGCGATCTAGAGTTCATTACAAGACGAGGGGATCAGGCAGGGGGAAGGAAGGGTCCCTCCCCTTCCTTATGCTCCCCTGCACCAGGGGCCATTTCGGTAATTCTGAGATGGCCTCTCTCTTAGTTTAGCGCCGCGCGTATTCTGGCCGCATTCGCTTGCAGCTGTTCGCGTGACGGGTTCTTGGTCGGCCAGGTAAGGTCCATTCCGTCATTGGCGTATCGCGGCACGAGATGCAGATGGAAGTGATATACGGTCTGACCAGCGGCGGCGCCGTTGGCTTGATACAGGGTAACGCCCTCCGGTGCATATGCCTTTTCCACGGCCCGCGCTACGCGTGCAGCGATTTGAAATACGGCTGCTGCGAGTGCGTCATCCAGGCCAAAAATATTCTCGACGTGGGACTTCACCGCTACCAGTACGTGACCGGGATTGACCTGCCCGATGTCCATGAAGGCAAGTGTCAGTTCGTCTTCGTGCACTTTGGCGGAAGGAATTTGTCCTTCGACGATCTTGCAGAATACGCAGTCGCTCATGCTTCTCTCCTCTCGGTCCCGCAGACAATCACACTGGTTGCGCCGCTCCGCCCCGCGCACCGCCGGCAGCGCGCGTGCGCTATGTGCCAGGCACCTGGCACTGCTCGCAGGGAATCTGGAACAGTTTTCTGTCCTCGAGGCGCACCGCGCTCAGGCTCCCGCCCCATACGCAGCCGCTGTCGAGGGCGAGGAGATCGGGCCGCAGTTTCAGCCCGAGCGCGGACCAGTGGCCGCAGATGATCCTGTGGTCGCGGCTCGCGCGCTCGGGTGCGTCGAACCAAGGAAAAAATCCGGCCGGTGCATTGGCGGTCTCGCCCTTGGTACGGAACTCTATCCTGCCATCTGCGGTGCAAAAGCGCATTCGAGCCATAGCGTTGACGATGACGCGCAGCCGATCCGCGCCGCGCAAGCCGTCGCTCCAGCAATCAGGCGTATCGCCATAGAGTTCCGCCAGGAAATCGCGCCAGCCCTCGCCGCTTAGCACAGCCTCGACCTCGCGCGCCAGCAGCTGCGCCTGCACAATATTCCACTGTGGCAACAGGCCCGCGTGCACCATCGCCCACTCGCCTTGCACATGCAGCATCGGCTGCTGCCGCAGCCAGGTCAACAATTCGTCGCGGTCAGCTGCGGCTAGCACCGCATCGAGTGTGTCGCTGCGGTGCAGCTTAGCGTGTCCGGCGGCGACGGCCAGCAGGTGAAAATCGTGGTTGCCTAGCACTGTCACCGCCGCGTCGCCGAGATCCTTTACCAGGCGCAGGGTCGCCAGCGAATCCGGGCCGCGGTTCACTAGATCCCCGACGAACCATAAGCGGTCGCGTGCGCGGTCGAAGCTGAAAGCGGCCAGCAGCCGGCGCAGTGCGCCTAAGCATCCCTGAACGTCGCCTATGGCGTAAATTGCCACGCTCAGTAGTCCGGAAGCAAAACCAGGGGAAGCATCGAGTTCTAAGCCATCCGGTCTATCAGTGGTCCTGAAATCTTGCCGCGGTTGCCCATCACGGGAGTTACGCAATCATCAATACCTTTTGAGATCAATAGCATATATCGTTTCAGTTTAACCGAAAAACTGCCAAAATCACCAAACTTAAGCAAACTTCTGTAGGCGAGAGGCCTAGTGCTGCTTTTGGATCGCGAAACTAGACTTTAGCACCCAAATTTGCGCTCTTTGACGATGCGGGCTTCCGTTCTGAGCACTTCCCGCAATGTAGGACCCTGCGCCAAATCGTTCGTACTCGCAACTGGACAGCCATACTGGCCCTAAACGGCTTCATTTTCATACTCACAAGGATAAAGACCGGACAACCACACCTCCATATTGATTGTGCTTGCAAATAGCATATGGATAATTGTATATTACGATAATACATAACTTATGTTCTATCGTATGACAACTAAGAGCGACCTGCAACCTACACGTTTTATTCTGCTAGACGCAATCCTTCGCTGGGAGGGTCGGTTAAACAACGCTCGGCTGCGGGAGCTTTTCGGTCTAAGCACTGTGCGCGCAAGCGAATGGATTCGCGAATTTCGTGATCAACATCCCCACTGGATGGTTTGGGATAGCAAGAAACGTGGTTATCACGCCACTCTAGAGGCATATAAGGCTGAACGGCAAACCGATGCTCGCAGACTCGAAAACTCTGCTTCACTCGCACACTATCTTACCTTGGTAGGGATGCCGCACGCGGCATCAGAATCGTCTCAGAACCGAATCGTTTGGGCGGCATTCCCGGATCTGTCCATTCCACACCCCAAGATTTTCGCTTCTCTCTCCGAGGCTATACGAACGCAGTGCGCAGTCGAAATTACGTATCGATCAATGCGCGAGCCGGCGCCGCACAAGCGGATGATCTTCCCGCACAGCGTAATCCGTGCCGGGCGCCGTTGGCATACTCGGGCATATTGCGCACTCAACAAAGACTTCAGGGACTATGCACTTGGCCGTATCGCCGATACCAAGCTGCTTGAAACGCCATCTGACCACTTTGAAGAAGACGACGCGGCCTGGGTTGCTAAGGTCCCCGTGCGCCTTGTTGCCCATCCAGATTTGACACCCGAACAAGAAGATCTCATCCGTTTCGAATACTTCAACAATACCGCGAGCCAGGTCGAGACATGTCGCGGGTCATTGGTGAATTACTTCATCCAGGACGTTCGAGCCGCCATCGACACGACGCTGCAACGCCCGCCGGAATATCAACTAGCTGTGCAGAACATCGACGAGGTGAAGCCATGGCTGTTCCCGGGCTAACTTCTTTGTTGCCGCCTATCCGAGAGACCGCGGCGATGCTGCTGTTTGAGCGCCTGCCCGATAGCATATTTGCGCCCCTCGCATCAACAAACCGGCGGCGGTACTGGGCAATGCTGTGCTATTTGCACGAACGCTATTTTGGGCCGAACGCCCCGTTGCCGCCCAGCAACGGTTTCAACATGACCGAAATCGTGCACGCGATCGAGGACGAGCTCCTCACCCAGGATGCTTGGGATAGTGAGGAGGGCGAAGCGCAGGACGAGCCGGAAACGCCGCTTGCTATCCGGGCAAACGGCGTCTTCTCACGCCTGCGCGATACCGGCTGGCTTCGTGTGGAGCAATTCGCACGCGATCAGATGGTGACCATGCGGCCAATCGTCAGCAAATTTCTCGATGAATTGGTGGCGTTTGCTGAAACCGGCCCGGTCTTCGTGTCCGGGAAGATCCGCTCGATCGACCTCAACATCCAGCAGGTGGTCGAAGGTAAGGCAGACGGGGCCACCCTGACTGAGGCGGCCGAGCAGGCGCGGCACCTCCTCGAACATATCCGCAACACCGGAACCAACATCCGTGACCTCATGAAAGACCTGAACATGGTGGAGAGCACCGCAGCATATGTTCATCGATTCTTTAATGATTACGTCGAGCGCGTTTTCATCGGTGATTACCGCGAACTGCGGACGAGAGAGCACCCCCTTTCCCGCCGACCGCAGATTCTTCGGGCCGTGGAAGAAATTGCCAGTTCCGAAGTACACCGCAAGCGTCTGGTCGCTTGGTACGAGGCCAAGCGCTGCGTCGGGAACGGGAGCGGTAAGAGTTCCGCGATCGACGCCATCCAAATTGCCATGTTCGGGGCAAATAGCCGCCTCGCTGCGCTCAACGCCCAGGCAGATGACAAAGTGGCTACGACACGAACCATCCGCGCTTATTGTCTCGGACAGTACGGCGTTTCCGAAGAAGACCGCGCGCGCGACCACGCGACGACCTACATCACCCTTCTATGGCGCAATTCGGAAACGAACGAGCCCCTGTCGATGGGGGTCTGCCTACTCGCCTCGGCCGACCGCGAAGGCCACGAGGTTCAAGGGCGTTACATCATCCGTGGCGTCGAGCTGTCCATGAGCGATCATATCGAGACCGTGGACGGCAAGGAGCGCCCGCGCGCCTGGGCGACATTCAGACACCAACTGATCGAAAGATCGAAGGTAACAGGCGAAGATCCGCTCTATACCGACGCGGAACGCTACATCAAGGCCGCTCTCCTTGCGTTGAGGGGGGATGGCGCAGCCCCCTCCTACGAAGCATTTACGCGCGCGTTTCGCTTTGGCTTGCGCATGAGCTTCAATAAGACCGTCGACCAGATCGTTCGGAACGAGGTTCTGGAATCGCGGCCGACCAACATCAAGAAATTCAAGGAAGTGACCGAATCGTTCCGGCGCCTTGCTGAACTGGTTGCCCATGTAGAGAAGAAAATCGCCGACGGCGAGCGCGTCGAGGTGAACTTCGCCAAGGCGGCGGAAGCCTCTGTGCAGGCCGTGACCTGGGACGCGCTATCCAAGGATGCCGCGCTTGAATCTGCCGTCGATGCCATGAACCAGGCCAGCAAGAACAGCCAGGAAGCGGTTGAAGCGTTACATGAGCTAGAAACCGAGCAGCAGACTGCGGAACAGGAATTGGTAAAAGCCAAGAACAATGCGCTGGAACAACAGCGCCTCAGGGAATCCCATTCCGCGCACAAGGATTACGGCGCACTGCAAACCGAGATCAAGCAGGCCACTGGTATCGCCAGCCAAAAATCCAGGGAAATGTCGGAAAGCATCAGCCTGATCAGGCGAACACTCACCGGAGCTTCCGTATCGCCATTTCTTCAGCCCGATGCTGTCCGGCTACCGCAAACAGCCAAAAGCGTACCCGCGTCCGTGGTAGCACGGTTGGCTTACAGCATCCAAAGCACTCGCACAAATAGGGCCGATGCGAACTGCCATTGAGAAGCAGATAGGAGAGCTTGAATTGATGTCCAAGAAGATTCTCTCTCAAGTGTTTGGGAATTAGCCATGTCCAAAGGCAAGCAGACTCCGAAAAAGAAAGTACCAAAAGCGATCGCGGGAACCCGATCCCTCTCGTCTTTCGTCAAATCTATTTGCGACATCATGCGTCGCTCGAACTGTGCGAGCGCCCTTCAGTATGTCCCGGAGCTGACGTGGATTCTGTTTCTACGCATACTCGATGCACAGGAGAAGCGGGATCGGGAGTCAGCAGAGGCTGTTGGTAACTCGTTCACGTCCGCATTGGTCAGTCCGTTCCGATGGCAGGATTGGGCCGCACCCTTCAAGGTTGATTCCTCACACCCAATGACAGATGACGGCAAGCCGTATGGTTGGAAGCGAAAAGAACTCTTCGCGAAAGGTGACGGCAAGCTCACAGATTTTATCAATACCGAACTTCTGCCCCATCTGCACAATCTCGATTTCGATCCGATCACAAAGCTGCCAAATCCTACCGCCACTCGCAAGCAACGGGTCATCGGACGTATCATGACCGCAGTAGAAAAAGTCCGCGTCGATAGCGAAACTAACCTGCGCGATATTCTTGACAAGGTAGATGAGATCAGCATCGACCATGTGGACGATACCCATTTTTTTACGCTGTCGCAGGTTTATGAAGATCTGCTGTTGAAGATGGGAGAGAAAAACTCCGACGGTGGGCAATTCTTTACCCCACGCGAAGTTATACGTGCCATGGTGCACACTATCGAGCCGCAACTCGGCGAGACTGTCTATGATCCCTGCTGTGGTACCGGCGGCTTCCTAGCGATTGCCTATGAGCACCTCGCCCGGAACATGGGAAAGGCTCCGGCAAGTACCGACATTGATACGCTTAAGCACGATACCTTCTTCGGCCGCGAGAAAGAAAATCTCGTCTTTCCCATTGCACTCGCCAACCTTGTGCTTCATGGTATCGATCAGCCGAACCTCTGGCACGGCAATACGCTTACCAAACGAGCCACATACAGCGCACTATTTGACAATGCTCCGAAGACCTTTGAAGTAATTCTCACGAATCCACCTTTCGGGGGCAAAGAGGGCAAGGACGCACAGAAGAACTACGCCTTTGCGACGGGTTCAACGCAAGTGCTTTTTGTACAGGACATTCTCGGCGAATTGGCGGCGGAAGGTCGGTGTGCGATTGTCTTGGATGATGGATTTTTATTTCGCAAGGACGAAGACGCCTTTGTGGAAACTAAACGCAAACTAGTGGATGAATGCGATCTTTGGGCCATCATCAGCCTTCCCGGGGGCGTGTTCTCCGGAGCTGGCGCAGCGGTAAAGACAAACTTGCTCTTTTTCACCAAAGGCGCGAAGACAAGCAAGATCTGGTACTACGACTTGACGCATCTCAAAATCGGTAAGAAATCTCCGATGATGCTCGCGCATTTTGGATTTGGAACGAACGGTGAGGTGCTAGATGATGCACATTTGCCTGCTAGTCTCACCGAGTCATGGCTTGCCGACGAATCGAATGCGGGGAAACCTTTCCCGTCTTACGCCCGGCTCCTGCCAAATCGTGGGAAGAAGAGTGCAGAAAGCCCGTATTCCTGGACCGTCGATTTCGCGGCCAGACGCAAGCAGGCGCGAATGGAGATGCAACCACATATCGAAGAGTCTGAGCGAATCAAAGCCCAGGTGGTTTTGCTCAAGGAAAAGCTCAGGGCGCTAAAGAAGTCGGACGCTAAGGATGTCGCATTAGAGGCATTCGAAACGAATATCAAAGAGCAGGAAAAAGCCGCTCGTGATTCTCAGAATAGGGCCGACGCCATTGCAGCAACTGTTTTCGACTTGAAAGCCGTGAATCCGAATGTCGTAGTCAAGTTCGACACACGCACTCCCTCCGAGGTCATTCAGAGTATCGAAGAGCAAGGAGAGATTGTGGCGAAGTCCCTGAAAGCGCTCAGAGCACTTCTCAAGTCATAAAATGTGGGGAATAAGAGTGCTATCCAGATTGGCTCTCACGGTTTGCGCTGACTGGTCTTCACGACCTGGATTCTTTGTCAGGTTCAGCCGCAGAGGGTTCTACCAATTCGCTACATCACACTCAGGAACCTGCATGCTTTCGACGCAATATCTGCATCAGTTCCCTAACGATCTACTTTGGCGTGTACCACGCGTAAGCGGAGCTCTTCTTGGCGGTCTCCGATATCGTTGCACCGACGGAACTGGTGCGCGACCTAATCCGCGAAGTTACAGTCCAACTTTAGTGATTATTTAGTGCAACTTCTGTGATGGGCAGCGGTAGCGCGCCACCTTGTCCGGCGTACAACGGCATTTGCCGCTGAAATGGCCGAGATAACCGCAGGGGCAGGGACGCGTTGCTCTTTTGCAATTCGTGCCCATTACTCTTAAAGCATTGAAACCAAGGGAAACAAATTTTGAGCCACAGACCTTGGGAGAGCACGTCAGGAAGCGACGGCTGGAACTGGAGCTAACCCAGAAACAGGCAGCCGAGCGACTAGGCGTCAACGCCGGGACAGTCCTGAACTGGGAGAAAGGCCACACCGAGCCGCCGGTTGAGTCCATGCCCGCCATTATACGGTTCTTGGGCTACGACTCCTTCCTGGAGCCGAACAACATTTCTGAGCGCCTACTCGCCAAGCGGCGGGCGATGGGCCGGTCGATCAAGGAAGCTGCCCGGCAGCTTGGGGTGGATGAGGGACGTGGGGTGAGTGTCACTGCGGACAAACAGTGCTGCACGGGAGGCACTGGGAATTGATTGCCCGACTCCTGGGGCTGCCGTCCGAGGAGATTCATCGCGAAATGGAATGCCAGTGGAATCGGTCACGTATAGAACAATCCGACTAGGAAAAGGGCTGTTTGCGGTTAATCGAAGTAGCAGCCCTGTGTGTTGGGGCGCCCAGAAGGATTAGTCGTCGTACAGTCTGGGCCAGAAGAAAACGCTGGAGCATTTCTGTTGGCGTGCCGCCGCCCCGCATCAACGAGATCATGCCCGCCAAGCGCGCCGTGACGGCCGACACGGCGTTGCCGCCAGATAGCGGTCTCGATCGGCGGCCTTCGCCCGGACTGCAAACTCGGTAGCCGGTTCCTCTACCGGTGCCCGGGGCGTGACCACGCCCGGCGGCGACATCGCGTCCACAGCTATTGGAGCCCGGATCATATAGCTGGCGAGTCTCTTGCATCCTTACGCACCCTCGGCGGACACGCGCACCCTGGTGTGCGTGGAGAACCCGGTATGGCGCCAGCCAAGCTTGTGGTCGGTTCTGGTGGTTGCGCATACCTTACGTGCCGGCGCAGCCGCCACCCAGGCGTGTGCTGGCGCATAGATCGCATGCTGTATCTCCATCGAAGCCTCCTCCCGATGTACTATGGCGCGGGCACAGGAGTAAAGTCTCGATTAGCAAGAGGCAGTGCGGCGAGCGAGCGAAGTACACCCCGCGCCGCGGCGCGCTCCCTGACGAGGAGGCATATCATGCAGCTGCAGCAGCGCGAACACATCGCGACAGTGATGCAGGTGGCCGGTGACGGCACATCGGCGCCGGAGACGCTGGCGCACGACGAGATCATCCGCGCCTCTTGGCAGCGCTGCGTGCACGAGCACCGGCTCGACCCCACGCGCATGCAGGAAGCCGTCATCCTGCCGGGCGAACGCCTGCGCGAGCACCAGGATCAGATGGACGAGTTCCTCCAGATCGCGCGCCACGGGCTGGAGAGGCTGTACCAGAAGGTTGCGGGCATGGGATACGCGGTGCTGCTCACCGACGCGCGCGGCGTGACGGTGGACTTCATCGGCGATCTGCAGTTCGACCACAGCCTGCGCCGCGCCGGCCTGTACCTCGGCTCCGACTGGAACGAAATCAATGCCGGCACCTGCGGCGTGGGTACCTGCATCAGCACCGGTCACGCGCTTACCGTGCACCAGGGCGACCATTTCGACGCAACGCACATAGCGCTCACCTGCACCGCCGCGCCGGTGTATGGCGCGCAGGGGCAACTCAAAGCCGTGCTCGACATCTCGGCGCTTACCTCGCCCCTGCCCAAGGCGAGCCAGCATCTCGCTTTGCAGCTGGTCAAGGTATACGCCCACCATGTCGAAAACGCGAGCTTCCTGCATCAATTCAGGCACGAGTGGATCCTGCGGCTGAGTGCGGCGCCGCAGTTCCTGGACATGAACCCCGAGTACTTGCTCGCGGTGGATGCGGCGGGCCGTGTCATCGGCCACAACCGGCGTGCGCAACTGGTGCTCGAAGCTGGAACGGACATCCCGGTGCTCGGGCAGCCATTCGAGCGGCTGTTCAACGCGTCGTTCAACGACCTCGGCCATTTCGTGCAGGTTCGCCCCTCGGACCAACGCGCCATCACCCTCGCTGGCAGTGCGCGGCTGCTGTTCATGCTCGCCTCGCCCCCGGCGGCGCGTTGGACGCCGCCGCCGGGCCAAGCCCCCGAACACAAGGTACCCGCGCCGCTGGCCGCGCTGTCCGGTGGCGACCCGCTGCTCGACCGGCAGATCGAGCGCGCGGCGCGGTTGATCAATTCGCCTGTGAGCATGCTGCTGACGGGGGAGACGGGTACCGGCAAGGAGTATTTCGCCAAGGCGCTGCACGAGAGCAGCGAGCGGCGCAGCCGGCCCTTCGTCGCGGTGAATTGCGCGGCGATTCCGGAGACGCTGATCGAAAGCGAACTGTTCGGCCATCTGCCGGGCAGCTTCTCCGGCGCAGGGTCGAAGGGCAAGCGTGGGCTCGTTCAGGAAGCCGACGGCGGCACCCTGTTCCTCGACGAGATCGGGGACATGCCGCGCGCCTTGCAGCCACGGCTGTTGCGCGTGCTGGCCGAGCGCGAGGTGCTGCCGATCGGCGCGACGCAGCCGGTGGCGGTGAACATTCGGGTGATCGCCGCGACACATTGCGACCTCGAGGCGCTCGTTCGTGAGGGGCGCTTCCGCGACGACCTGTACTACCGCCTCAACGGCGCGCAAATCACGCTGGCACCGCTACGCGAGCGGCGCGACCTCGACTGGATGATCGATCGCATGCTGCGCCAGGGCTTCACCGGCGAGCCACCCGAGCTGGCGCCCGAGGTGCGCGCCTGGCTGCGGGCGCACCGCTGGCCGGGTAATCTGCGCGAGCTGCGCAACGTGATCGAATATGCGCGCACGGTGTGCAGCCGCGGCTACATCCGGCTCGGCGACCTGCCGGACGCGCTGGGCGCCACGCCGGCCCCGCATGCGGCGCAGCCGCGCTACCCGACGCCGGCGGCCGAGGCGCTGCTGCTGGTGCAGTACCTGCGCGCCGCGGGCTGGAATGTCACGGCAGTGGCCCGCCAACTCGGCGTCTCGCGCATGACGCTGTACCGGCGCATGAAGCGCTTTGGCATCGTGTCGCCGAATCATCTGCCCGACGTGCCACCGCAGTGAGGCTTGCAGTTCCACGCCGGTCTGGGTCGGCTTAGACAGCGCCGAAGGCCCTCGCGCCCGCGAGCGCAGGGGCTGAAGCGCAGAAAATCTGTCACATCTGCACGCTGTGACACTTGTTTCGCTGTGACTGCCGCCCGGTCGCGCGTGCTGCGCTGCTGCAAAACTCGCCGCCACTGCGCAAACGCGGTCTCATCAAACACTTAACCACGCGGTCGCGCGCAAGACGCGTGTGAATTTGCTGCGGGCACACGGCTTGCTGTTGCTCATATCCCTATCCAGAACGACGAGACGATGCATGCAGGCTGATCATTCGAATTCCGCACCATGCATCGGCATCATTGCCAACCCGGTGTCGGCGCGCGACATCCGTCGCATCATCGCCAACGCGAGCAATCTGCAGATCGCCGATCGCGCGAACATCGTGCTGCGCGTGCTCACCGCGTTGGCCGCGATGCGCGTGCCGCGCGTGCTGATGATGCCGGACAAGGGCGGCATCCGCGCCATGCTGATGCGTAGCCTGAACCGCGAACACAATCTGCACCACGCCTTCCCCGAGGTCGAGTTCCTCGACATGGAGCCCATCTCCACAGTGGACGACACCTTCCTCGCCGCGCGCATGATGCGCGCCGCTGGCGTGAAGGCGATCGTCGTGCTCGGAGGCGACGGCACGCACCGCGCCGTGGTGCGCGAGTGCGCGGACATTCCTATTGCAGGGCTCTCGACCGGCACCAACAACGCCTTCCCCGAGATGCGCGAATCGACCATCACGGCGATGGCGGTCGGCCTCTACGCGACCGGCAAGCTGAGCGCCGAACAGGCGCTGGCGCCGAACAAGTTACTTGAGGTCTCGATCAACGAAGGCGAACGGCATGACATCGCGCTCGTCGATGCCGTCATCTCAACCGACCGCTACATCGGTGCGCGTGCGCTGTGGAAAACCGAGAGCCTGGCCGCCGTTTACCTGACCTTCGCCAACCCGCAGGCGATCGGGCTGTCGGCCATCGGCGGGCTGCTGCACCCATTGGGCCGGCGCGATGCCGGCGGCCTTGCAGTGCAACTCAGCGACGACCCGGCGAAGCGCAGGCTGCTGCTGCGCGCTCCGATTGCGCCGGGCATGGTGCGCGAGGTCGGCATCGCGCACTGGGAGCCCATGCCGGCGGGCCAACCCTTCCTGGTGGCGCCGCAGGCTGGGGTTGTCGCGCTCGACGGCGAACGCGAGATGGCCTTCAACGCCGGCGACCGTGTGCGCATCACGCTGCGCGAAAACGCTTTTCCCACGGTGGACGTAGCCCGCTGCATGCAGACCGCTGCACGCGAGGGTCTGTTCCGCCTTTCTTCATCCACCCCTTAGAGGAGACACTCACCATGGCAGGCAAGAATCCCTTTCCTTTGAGCCGCGACGAGTTGCTGAACTGCTATCGCACGATGCGCACGATCCGCGAGTTCGAGGAGCGGCTGCACATCGACTTCGGTCGCGGCGACATTCCAGGCTTCGTTCACCTTTACGCCGGTGAGGAGGCTGCGGCCACCGGCATCATGAGCCACCTCGGTGATGGCGACCGCATCGCCAGTACCCATCGCGGCCACGGCCACTGCATCAGCAAGGGCGTAGATGTGGTCGCGATGATGAAGGAGATCTACGGCCGCAAGGGCGGCGCGTGTAACGGCAAGGGCGGGTCAATGCACATCGCGGACCTCTCCAAGGGCATGATGGGCGCCAACGGCATCGTCGGCGCCGGTGCGCCGCTGGCGTGCGGTGCCGCGCTCGCCGCCAAGTTCCGCGGCAAGGGCGAGGTCGCGATCAGCTTCGTCGGCGACGGCGCGAGCAATCAGGGCACCTTCCTCGAAAGCCTGAACCTCGCCGCGATGTGGAACCTGCCGACGATCTTCGTCGTCGAGAACAACGGCTACGCCGAAACGACATCGCGCGACTATGCCGTCGCGGTGGACTCTTACGTCGATCGCGCCGCGGGCTTCGGCTTGCCGGGCGTCACGGTCGATGGCACCGACTTCTTCGCCGTGTACGAGGCGGCCGGCGAGATCATCAAGCGCGCCCGCGAAGGCGGCGGCCCCGCGCTGCTGGAGTGCAAGATGGTGCGCTTCTTCGGTCACTTCGAGGGCGACGCGCAGACCTACCGCGGCGCCGGTGAACTCGACAGCATCCGCGCCGATCACGACTGCATCAAGAAGTTCAGCGCGCAGGTCACGGCCGCGGGCGTGATCACCGCCGATGAACTCAAGGCCATCGACCGTGAGGTGCTCAACGTGATTGAGAACGCCGTCAAGGAAGCGAAGGCTGCCCCGCTGCCGACGCTCGCCGACCTCACCACCGACGTCTACGTCACGTACTGAACTACCAACCTATCGAACACAGGAGACTCTCATGGCCAGAAAAATCAGCATGAAGCAGGCGATCAACGAGGCGCTCGACCAGGAGATGGCGCGCGACCCGACGGTGATCTGCATGGGTGAAGACATCGTCGGCGGCGCCGGCGGCGATGGCGAGATGGACGCCTGGGGTGGCGTGCTCGGTGTAACCAAAGGCCTGTACGCCAAGCATGGCGACCGGCTGATGGACACGCCGCTCTCGGAAAGCGCCTACATCGGCGCGGCCATCGGCGCCGCGGCCTGCGGCCTGCGCCCGGTGGCAGAACTCATGTTCATCGACTTCATGGGCGTGTGCTTCGATCAGATCTATAACCAGGCCGCCAAGTTCAGGTACATGTTCGGCGGCAAGGCCGAAACGCCGGTGGTGATCCGGACGATGGTCGGCGCGGGCTTCCGCGCCGCCGCGCAGCACAGCCAGATGCTCACGCCGCTGTTCACCCACATCCCGGGACTGAAGGTGGTGTGCCCGAGCACGCCCTACGACACCAAGGGGCTGTTGATCCAGTCGATCCGCGACAACGACCCGGTGATCTTCTGCGAGCACAAGAACCTGTACGGCTTCGAGGGCGAGGTGCCCGAGGCGTCGTACGCCATACCCTTCGGCGAGGCGAACGTGGTGCGCGAGGGCAAGCACTGCTCGATCGTCACCTATGGCCTCATGGTGCACCGCGCGCTGGAGGCCGCAGCCACCCTGGCCAAGGAAGGCGTCGAGGTCGAGATCGTCGATTTGCGCACGCTCTCGCCGCTCGACATGGACACGGTGCTCGAAAGCGTAACCAAGACCGGACGCCTGGTGTGCGTCGATGAAGCCAGCCCGCGCTGCAGCATCGCCGCCGACATCTCCGCGCAGGTCGTGATGCGGGCCTTCGGCGCGCTGAAGGCGCAGATCGAGATGGTCACGCCGCCGCATGTGCCGGTGCCGTTCTCGCCCACGCTGGAAGACCTCTACCTCCCGAGCGGCGCGCAGGTGGCCGATGCGGTGCGCAAGACACTCAAGGGAGGAAAGCACTGATGGGTGATTCAACGAGGGCTGGCATCACGCCCATCGTCATGCCCAAGTGGGGGTTGTCAATGAAGGAAGGTACAGTCACGTCCTGGCTGGTCGAGGAAGGCGCCGAAATCAGCGTTGGCGCCCCGATCCTCGAAGTCGAGACGGATAAGATCGCCAACGCGGTGGAGGCGCCCGACCCGGGCACCTTGCGCCGCAAGGTGGCGCAAGACGGCGAGACGCTGCCGGTGAAGGCACTGCTCGGCGTGATGGCCGAGGCCGAGGTGAGCGACGCGGACATCGATGCCTATGTGGCGGCCTATGTCACGCCGGCGCACGGCGAGGGCGAGGATGCGGAGACCGCGCCGGCCTACCAATTTGCCGAGGTGGACGGCCTGCGCATCCGCTACGCGCGCAAGGGCGCCAGCTATGGCGTGCCGGTGCTGTTCATCCACGGCTTCGGCGGCGACCTTGACAACTGGCTGTTCAACCTCGATGCGGTGGGCGAAAAATCACCGGTGATCGCGCTCGATCTGCCCGGCCACGGGCAATCGACGGCACGGCTCCCGGGCACGAGTATCGAGGCGCTGGCTGGTTTCGTCGCGCGCTTCATGGACGTGCTCGACGTCGAGCAGGCGCACCTCGTCGGCCACTCGATGGGCGGTGCGATCGCCGCGCAGTTGGCGCTGGATCATCCGCGGCGTGTTGCGTCGGTCGCGCTGATCGGAGCCGCAGGCCTTGGGCCGGAGATCAATGCCCGCTATGCCGAAGACTTCGTCGCGGCGCCGTCGCGGCGCGAGCTGAAGCCGGTGCTGGCGCAGCTGTTTGCCAACCCGGAGCTGGTGAGCCGCCAGATGGTCGACGACGTACTGAAGTACAAGCGTCTCGACGGTGTGGGCGAACTGCTCGGCGCGCTCAGCCGCGGCGTGTTCGACGACGGCAGGCAGGCCGAGCAGCCGGGGTTGCGACTGGGGGAGACCGGCAAGTCGGTGCTGGTGATCTGGGGCCGCGAGGACCGCATCATCCCAGCGCACCATGCCGGCAGCGCGCCGCCGGGCGCCACCGTGGAGGTGCTTGATGGCGCCGGCCACATGGTTCAGATGGAGCGCGCCAACGACGTGAACCGGCTGCTCAAGCAGCATGTCGGAGTCTGACGCGAGCACCTGCGACGCGCCCGCGGCCGGTGATCGTCCTGCCGTGCTGGCGCATGCGCTGCTGTTGGTGGACGCGGTCAGGAAAGCTCTCAACTTGACAATAGCCATTGCGGGGCGCAAATCCTAGACCCCCCGGTATTGGGGGAAAACGTCATCTTAAGGAGATGAACATGCAAGCAAGCAAGGAAAAATTGCTGTGGATGTATGAAATGATGTTGGAAATTCGTGACTATGAAGAGACAATGGCCAACGTCTATCTGGAAGGCAAGCTGCCTCCTAATATTCAAAAAGGACTGGCATTCGATATCGGGTCCGGACCGGTTCCCGGCGAGATGCACCTCGCCGCAGGCCAGGAGCCTGTCGCGGTAGGCGTTTGTGCCCACCTCAAACAAGAAGATACCGTGGTCGGTACCCATCGACCGCATCATTTTGCTATTGCGAAAGGCGTGCCCCTCGACAAGATGACGGCCGAGATGTTCGGCAAGGTCACAGGCCTTGGCAAGGGCAAAGGCGGGCACATGCACCTGTTCGATCCCGAGCACAAGTTCAGCTGCAGCGGGATCATCGGCGCCAGCCTGCCCCCTGCTTGCGGCGCCGGACTAGCTGCAAAGAAAATGGGCAAAGACTGGGTAGCCGTTGCATTCTTCGGCGAAGGCGCAGCCAATCAGGGCTCGTTTCATGAATCACTGAACCTTGCCGCGCTGTGGCAGTTGCCGGTGATCTTCGTTTGCGAAGACAACAAATGGGCGATCTCGGTACCGAAGTCGGAAGCCACTTGCGTTGAATGGGTCGCGGACCGCGCCTCGGCCTACGGCATACCCGGCGTTCTGGTTGCAAACAATGACGTACTTGAAGTATACGAGGCGGTCGAGCCTCTGATCGAGCACGCGCGCCGCGGTGAAGGCCCGGGCCTGATCGAGGTGAAGACGGATCGCTATCTGGGCCATTTTCAGGGCGACCCGGAACTCTACCGTCCCAAGGACGAAGTTGCCAACCTGCGCAAAAACGACCCGATTCCGAAACTGGCGGGCGTCATGAAAAGCCTCGGCATGATGACCGAGAGCGAACAAGGCGCAATCCTGGCGCGTGCGAGGAAGCGCGTCGCCGATGCCTTCGCTTTCGCCCGCCAGAGCGCCTACCCAGCAGCGCAGGATGCGCTCGATGATGTGTTCGTCTGAACCCAAACCGACTGAAACGAGGAGCGGAAAATGACTGCAACGCGCAAACTCACGATGGCACAGGCGATCTCCGAGGGAATCGCCCAGGAAATGGAACTCGACGCCAATGTATTCGTCATGGGCGAGGACATCGGCAAATATGGCGGCATCTTCGGCGCAACCGGCGGCTTGCTCGACAAGTTCGGCAAGGATCGGATCATGGATACGCCGATCTCGGAAACTGCATTCATCGGTACTGCGACCGGTGCCGCCGCCGCCGGCATGCGACCGATCGTCGAATTGATGTTCGTCGACTTTTTCGGCGTCTGTATGGACCAGATATACAACCATCTCGCAAAAAACACGTATATGGCAGGCGGCCACATTAAGCTGCCGGTGGTGCTGACCACCGCGATCGGCGGCGGCTACAACGATGCGGCACAGCACTCGCAATGCCTGTACGCAACCTTCGCCCACATGCCGGGTCTCAAAGTCGTGGTGCCCTCCAACGCATATGACGCAAAAGGCCTCATGATCCAGGCCATCCGGGATGACAATCCGGTCATGTTCATGTACCACAAGGGCATCATGGGCCTGCCGTGGATGGCGTATTTCGAGGGCAGCAGCAACGAGGTGCCGGAAGCGCCCTATACCATTGCGTTCGGACAGGCCAAGGTGGTACGTGAGGGGAAGGATGCCACCATCGTAAGCATCAGCCAGATGGTACAGAAGGCGCTGGTCGCGGCCGAGGAACTGGCGCTGCGGGGGATCGGCGCAGAAGTGATCGACCTGCGTACCCTGGTTCCCCTCGACAACAACGCGGTGCTCAAGTCCGTCGCAAAGACCGGCCGCTTGCTGATCGCCGACGAGGATTATCTCGGCTTTGGATTGAGCGGCGAAATCTCGGCGATCGTGGCGGAGAACCTTGACTCATTGAAGCTGAAGGCCCCGATCAAGCGGCTCGCGGTGCCCAATGTGCCGATTCCGTACAGCCGGCCGCTCGAGCAGTTCGTCATCCCGCAGGTCAGCAGCATCGTCGATGGCGTACAAAAATTGATGAAGACCCGCGTCGCCGAGGCGCTTGCTGCGTGATCGAGATCACGCTCGCGGCTGACGCGTGGAAGGACGTCGACCCCGGGACGGAGGCACTGCTGGACAAATGGCTGGTCGGCGAAGGCGATGCGGTCCGCGCCGGCCAGCCCATTGCCAACGTCGTCCTCATCAAGGCCAACCAGGAAATCGTTGCCCCGGTGGATGGCCGCATCGAAAAGATATTGGTCAAGAGCGAGGAAACATTCGCTCAAGGGAAGCCGATCGCCCTGCTGAAGGAATCGACGTAAACTCCGCAGCTGAAGAACAAGCCTGGAACATCGCCCAGCTCGCGGCGCTCAACGGACCGCCCCGTTTTCGCGTATGGACACACCGCTCTCCTGCAGTCGTGCTCGGGCAAGCGCAGCGATCGCTGCGCAACGGCGTCGAACAACGCATCGATGGCCGGGTCGATCTGCTCGAGCGGCAGGCCGGCGGCGGGGCGGTTCTGACAGGGCCGTGGATGGTCAGCGCCTCTATCGTTCTGCCGCAGCGGCATCCGCTGCTTTGCGAAAGCCTGGTTGGCAGCTATCGTTGGTTGGGACAAGTGCATGCCGCCGCGCTCGCGGAATTTGGCGTACCGGCCCATGCCTTGCCGCCACAGGCCCTGCCCCTTGCCAATGCGATGCTCGACGTCCGCAAAGTGAACTGGGCCTGCTTCGGCGGGCTGTCGCCGTGGGAATTGGTGGACGCAGACTACCGCAAGCTGGTTGGCCTGGCACAGAGAAGACGGCAGGCCGGAGTACTGCTCGTCGCAGGAACATTGGTCGGCGCTACTGACTGGCGCCTGCTTTGTGACGCAATGGGACATCCGCAGGACGAAGCCATTCTGCGACGCCGTACCGTTTCTTGTGAAGAACTGGCTGGTCGCCTGATCGAACCTGAAAGATTTGCTGCTGCGTTGACGCAGTTGATCGATAACACGCTCGGACTAAATGTTTGAAACCGGAAATTAAGGGGGCGGCTTTGGCTAACCCTGATAGTCATCGGAATATAGGATTTGGCTATAAGAGTTACGCCGCGAGCTGCCTATTGTGTCTCCGGTAACGCGCATCCTCACCGCAATCAGAACGGGTTGATCCCGGTCATTCGCCAATGACAGCCAACGATCGAGGCTATGTGTAAAAACACTTGATACATCCAAATTCTGGGGCACTCGAACCATTGCCGAGGTGCAGATCGTTGATTCTGGCGCGTTTTATAAGGTCGATCTGTTCGCTCACTCATCGATTCGAGAGTTTCTTGCACAGCCTCGGCCAATACCGGTCGTTCACTGGCAGATCGAGAACGTAATCGCGCAAGTTTGAGCCCAAGTCGGCGTCGAAACTGAGAACTCCTGGTTGCTAACGGTGCCGCTGCCCTGAGAGCTTATGCCGGCATCTGGTAGCGGCTCTCTCGAAACAGGCGCAGGCAGGCGTCTGCCGCATCCGCGTTGTACACCGTTCCGCGTCCGCGTTCAATTTCGGCCAGGGCCATGTCGATCCCCAATCCGGGCCGGTACGGCCGATGCGAGGACATTGCCTCGACCACATCCGCCACCGCCATGATCCGGGCCTCAAGCAAGATTGCCTCGCCCTTGAGACCTCGTGGATAGCCGCTGCCGTCCATACGCTCGTGGTGCTGCAGCGCGACCTCGGCCACCGGCCAGGGAAATTCCACACTCTTCAGCACATCGTAGCTCACCTGGACATGTCCCTGGACTAACTGAAACTCGATCGCGCTAAGTTTGCCGGACTTGGAGAGGATCTCTGACGGAATGGTGATCTTGCCGATATCGTGTAGATGGCCGGCGACCTGCAATCCCTCCTGCCGGTGCGCGTCGAAGCCGAGTTCGGCGCCGATGGCAACGGCGATCTCCGCTACCCGCCGCGAGTGGCCGGCGGTATACGGATCGCGCATCTCGCTCAAGGTTGTCGCTACCTCGACGGTGCTTATGAGCGCGGTTTTGAGTTGCTCTACGTAGCGCCGGATCTTCTCCTCGGCGCGTTTCTTCTCCGAGATGTCCTGCAGGAGGCCGATGATTGCGGGCCGGCCCTCGTGCGTCGCGCGAGCGGCGTTCGCGCCGATCTGGATCATTACCCCGTCCCGGCGCAGCGCGCCAAAATCCATCGCAATGCTCTGTGCTTCGCCGTCGAGCAGCCGGCGCATGTCTTCCGCAACCTTGCTGCGGCCGGGATCGGCGACCCACAGTAGCGGATCGGTGCCGATCAGTTCGTCCGTCAAGCCATGGCCGATAATCTCGGCACAGCGCGGGTTCACATAGACTAACTTCCCATTCTGAATAATGTAGATGCCGGCAATCGTTTGCTCGACCAAGCCGCGAAACTGCTCTTCCGCTGCACGCAGCCGCTCGTCCGTCCGCCTGCGCTGCGATTCACGAGCGAAGTTGTCGAGCGCAAAACTAATATCTTCCGCCATTTCAATCAGGAGGTGGCGCGCCGATTCGTCGAAGGAGTTGGCCTCGCCGGAATACAGGGTGAAAGCGCCGACGACAATACCGTTGCTGCGCAACGGCAGCGAACCTGACGCGGCCCAGCCATAGCGCGCGGCGCGCTCACGCCAGGGGACGGTTACCGGGTCATTCTGGAAATCTTGACACCAGAACGGCTGGTTCTCGCGGATGGCAGTGCCGGTTGGGCCGCTCCCGAAAGAGCTGTCGGCATCGACTGAGATATCGATATTTCCCAGGTACTCGGCGCCATCACCAAAACTGGCGGCCGGCCGCACCACGAGGGTCTTGGTGTCGGTCAAACCGATCCACGCCATCTTGATGCCGCCGAACTGCACCGCGATGCGACAGATTTGCGGAAACAACTCTTCCTCAGTGGTGCAACGCACAATGGCCTCGTTACACTGACTCAATGCGACATAGAGTTGCGTCTGCCGCTGGATTTTCGCGTCGGCTGCCTTCCGCTCGGTGATGTCCATACCAACGCCGCGGTAGCCCATGAATGCGCCGGCGGCATCAAACACCGGATCGCCGTTTATAGAGATATGGCGCTCGCTGCCATCGGCCCCGAGCCGCGAAAGCTCGAAATTGCGGAACGGACGATGCCCATCCAGCACCGCCCGATGCGCCTGCCAGCCGGCTTCGTCGGGCGAACAATACGGAATCTCCCAGCGGCGCTCGCCGATGTGTGCGCCGCGCTGGAACGCCGAAACTGTGCTCAGCTTATTGTTCGCCGAATCGCGCGCCGTGAGCCGGTGCTCGGCGTCGCTCTCCCAGTAGAAGTCCGAGGACATCTCGGTCAGGCTGCGGAACCGCGCCTCGCTCTCACGTAAAGAGTTGCTCGCGCTCTCAAGTTCCGCCGTGCGCTCGGCAACGCGGCGTTCCAGCGCCTCGTTTGTCACGAGCAACGCGCTTTCTGCCTGTTGTCGGCGCATCACCTCGTCCTGCAACTTCCGATTCGCGTTTTCGATCTGCATCTGGCTGGGGATAGCGAGGGCATTGGGTATGAGTGGCCAAAGCAGGATTGCTGTCGCCAAGGACACGCCTGCGGTAAGCGCCTTGAGCACTGCATCAGCCCAGTAATCGGCATGCCATATATTCCAGATTGCGAACATGTGTGTAGTGCTACACGCCATCACAAATGCACCGAACATCAAGAAGATCCAGCGAAAAGGAACGTCTGGTCGTTTTTGGACGAAGTACCAGAGCGCGAACGGGATCGAAAAGTAGGACGTTGCGATGATGAAATCTGATACGACATAGGTCCACAGCAGCGGTGCCGTCCACAAAAAACAATGCCCGTGCGGCATGAAACCGCTCGACCCGAAGTAATCAGAAAAGGTACCTAACATGACTATCTCCCGCTGCATTGGTGCCCAGTTCTACACTTGGCAGCCTCCTATCTGCCGACAGGTCTGACACCCGACGATTGCGCAAAAATTTGATAAGCAGCTGGGACAAACTGCGTTCTGATGCTGAATCCTCGCGCCGCAACGAAAGCCGAGATTGATCTAGGTCAAATCGACCAAAACAGCCCTATTGATATAGGCCATTTGGTCCTAGCGGCTGGGATGGCGCGAGAAAATCGCTGCCGCTTCTGCGCGGCGGCTGACGTGAAGTTTATCGAAAATATTGCCGAGATAATTCTTGACGGTCTTGTCGCTCAAGTCCAAGGCGGCGGCAATTTCCTTGTTGGTTTTACCTTGAGCGACTAGCGCAAGTACCCGCCGTTCCTGTGGCGATATCGATCCGCTCTTCGCGGCGGATTGATCTGTGCCTGATAACGATTGTAGACGCTCCATGACGATCTTGGCCGCTCCCGGATCCAGAATCGACTGGCCTGCAGCCACCGATTTCACCGCTTGCACCAGCGCGTTTCCCGCTATTTCCTTGAGCAGGTAGCCGCCGGCACCGGAGAACACGGCCGCAAGCATCGCTTGCTCATCATCGTAGGAAGTCAGGAACAGGATTCGCGTTTGCGGATCTTCGGCGAGGATTTCGCGGCATGCTTCGACTCCAGTACCATCCGGGAGACGCATGTCCATAAGCACGACGGTGGGCGTTAGTCGCGCCGCCTCGGCAATCGCGCTTGCCACAGTGTCGGCCTCGCCGACTACTTCGATGTCCGGTACATGATGGAATAGCGCCCGCAGGCCCATGCGCACGACTTCATGGTCGTCCACTATGAGCAGACGAATCAGTTGAGTTTCAGCCTCAGACATGCTCATGCTCCAACGGTATATCTACGACAACACGTGTTCCGTGACCCGGACGCGAGCGGATATCGAACTGCGCGCCAAGCTCTTCCGCGCGCGCCGCCATGTTATGTAAACCCTGTCCTGGTCCGCGCGGCTTCAGTACATCGAATCCTGCGCCATCGTCTTCGATCACCAGAAGCACCCGGCCATCGTGTCCGCTAAAGGACACCATGCCCCGTTTCCCACCGGAATGGCGCAGGCTGTTGCTTACAGCCTCGCGTACGATATTTAGTACCTCATGTGCCATACGGGCTGATAATCGCGCCAGGACGATAGGGGCCGCGTCCAGGCTAAATTGCACTCCCTGCGCGGCTTTCGTTGAGCGCAGTACGTCGTCAAGTTCAGTGAGCAACCGCATCCAGTTCAATTCTTCGCGTTGCAGACCGACAATGTGATTGCGAACTTCGCGGATCACGGCATTCAGTCTTATGATCGCCCCAGAGATATTCTTCCTGGCTTCCTCGGTGTCCTCTGTAATCTGTCGCTGCACCTGTTCCAGCCACAGGCCTACGGCATAGATTGATTGCACGATCCCATCGTGCAGATCCTGCGCCAGGTGTTCCCGTTCCTGATACGCCTGATGCAAACGATCTTCGCTTTCGCGCAATGCCTTATCTGCCTGCTTGCGCTCGGTGATATCTTGCACGGTACCGACACAGCGCCGCTGCGTTCCGTCCAGAGCAAACTCCAACTCCGCCTGTTCGCGCACCCAGTGGATCGCTGCGCCGGCCAAGACGCGATACTCGATGTCATAACGCTCGCCTTTGTGTGCCCCCCACCAGGCACGGTCCAAAGTGTCCCGGTCGTCCGGGTGGACATGTTGCAGGAAGGCTTCATGATTGAGCGGCTTTCCCGAACTCACGCCAAAGACGCGGTAGGTTTCCGCCGACCAGCGCATCTCGTTCGTGGTGAGATCGAGCATCCAGCTACCGATCCGTGCCACGCGCTGCGCCTCTGTCAGGAAGGCTTTGCTCTCTTGCAGTTCGCTGGTCATCTCGGCGGCCAGCAACTGCGCCTCATGGCGCGACCGGCCCAGGGAATACACTAGTGTGCTGAGAAGCAGCGTGATGATCAATCCGCCCGACAATACAAACACGCCCGCCTGCTGCGTAATCGAGTCGATGTAGCCCGTCCGGCTGGCGGAAAAAAGGATCACCAGTTGCCGCTCGCCGAACTGGAAGCCGTGCACGGCGTTAAATTCCGTCCCGCGTTCAGAATCGCGGGAATCAGCCGGTCCTGGCTTCGCGGCGCGGCTGCTGTACAGGAAATTGTCTTCGACGAGCCGATCCGGCGTGACAGCAGTATTGGCTGGTCCGATGTTGTACAGCTTGAACTCGACCGGCTTCGGAATGGCCGTTGCAATGATCGGATCTAGCGATTCGCGCACCCGGAATCCCGCGCCGACCGATCCCATATATGCCAACCGGCGTTGCTCTACCGTTTCAATCGGCTGGCCTGCTCGGTATACCGGCAATCGTATCGAGAGACCGACATGCCGATCGACGCCTCGTATCTGAACCAGCCTTCCGGAGCTCCCAAGCTCATTGGTGTCCCGCATCCCTTCGAGACCACGCAGGTTGATCGGAAAGTTGTTCATGGCGATGTCGTGGCCAAATACCACCTCGTTGCTCTCCATCGGCTCCAGGTAAGTCAGAACGTAATAAGCCGGTCGCTCCCCAGGAGGACGAATGCGGAATTCGGGATAGCCGCGGCCATTCAGGCTACCGTCGCGACGGACGCTCATCTCGAAGGCCGCCTTGCCGTCGGCCGTGACATACTGCGCGAAATTAAGAATTTGGAAACCGGGGTAGCGCGCGCCGAGATTCAGCGATTCGATGTAGTTGTGGAAGTCACGCCGAGAGACGAAACCCATGGACTGGAACAGGGCGCGGACAGCGTACAGCACATCGGCATAGTCCTGTATGCGGTCCTTGATCCGACTGCCTGCATCGCGCACATCGCTTTCGAAACGCTGTTTGGCCACACTTTCAACACGCTCCTGGACTGTGAAAAAAAGCGCAAAGCAAGCCACCACGCCGCACGCGAGCACGGTCCAGGCATAGCCAGTACTTCTGATAGCCATGACGCCAGCACGCATGGCACGGTCCAGAATCATCCACCCGCCTCCCACTTCGTCAATGGAATATGATGTCGCACTGACGGACTCTGGTCATGCAGCAAATCCACTCGCTACTCTAACTGACTTCCGTCGGTCGAAACAGTCGTTAAGGGCGACTCTTCTGCGCCTCCTGATCCAGACCGAGCATGCGCTCCACATAGCGGGCCGTTAGGTACAGGTGTCGCGTAACGCCCGCCCAGTACCTCCTTGCGCTGGTGGGGTTAGGCATTGCAGGCGCTGAATTAATTCAGCGTCTCGATGTTCAAGATTGAAGGTTTGTGGTCCGCGTCAATCAAAACGCGATAATAGGCGTCATTGACAAGTCTTTTAAATCTACAGTAGTCGGTGAGCTTTTTTTCTCTTGAGTTATTCTTGTCGCCTTGCCAGTACGAGAGTGTACTTTCGCAGAACGCCCACCAGTTGCAGCGCGTACGAAGGCAACGCAGCTTTGTATAGTTCTTTGCAATCAATTTTTCGACAACGGTTGCTAACTTTTCCCGAACATTTCCGCGATTCATGCCGTAAGTATTCTCTAGCCCAAGATGGAATATGTACGGATCCGTTGTCCCATAGGCAAGCTCCGGCGAAACGCTGGCAAATAGGTTGAGCGGCGTTTTGTGATGGAAATCGCGAATAACTCGCTCTAAGTTAACCGACAGATCGCTCCACTCCGCCTCTGTAAGCGAGTTATAGGCTGAATAATTAATCTCGGATATCACTGGTATACGCCCCAGTTCATCATAAAACCAACAACAAATTTCATAGAGATGCTTAAAACAATTGTTGGGAATGACGCAAACGCCAGGCGCAATAGGGAGTGATGCGGAATCCAACTTCCGTATTGCCTTCGCGACCTTCCGTGGATTCGGGGCTCCGCTATCTGGACGGATAGGATTCTCAATCGAGACGAAAACGTGGCTAATTGCGCTGCGCCCAGCTTTTTTCACCCACGCTTCGGACAGCGCATTGCCCGAAGTAAGAACGAACGGTCTTACGGATGTGCGGGCATAAGCCCTGTCCGCGAGGCTAAAAAGACGATCGCCCAATACCAGCGGATCACCGCCCGAAAAACGGTACGTTGTATGGTCCGAAACGGTGTCCATCCAGTGGGCGATAAAGTCAATATAAGTATCGAAGAGCTCATCCGAAATGTCGTACGCGACCTCCCTTCGGTTGTGAGCGCGAAAGTAGTGACAGTACGAACAGGCCGCGTTGCAACGACCCGTAACTCCGATATTTAGCGTATAGAGTTTCGGGCGTTCAACGCGGCTATGTTCGCCGCCACGGGGTGCGATCGAGCCGTCTGCGTTACTCAAAAGATGCTTCCTATTGAGTAGGCAATCGCCATCAACGTTCTACGCCGAATAGGAGTAGGCAATTGACATCAAAGTTTTGGACCCCAATCTTGCTTGGTGCCCTTGGAACACCTGCTCGATCGCTGAGCTGAGTTTTGCTGCCTTGTCACCGTCAATGCCGTTGCTTCTGGGAAGACAGTATTTTGTGGGCTTAGTTTGTTTAGCGGGCATATTGATCAACATTTGTAGCTCCTATGACTGATGGAAGTTAGAGGCCAGTCCTTCGCAGACCGGGTGATGGACGCAACGCTAGCTTCTATCTAGCGCCGGCATTTATATATTGCTCCTTGAAGGCTTGAGTCGGCGCGTCGCGACGAAAGCCGAGATTGATCTAAGTCAAAGCGACCTAAACAGCCCTATTGCTCTAGAGCCATTTGGCTCTAGCGGCTGGGATAGGGCGAGAAAATGGCTGCCGGTTCGACGCGGCGGCTGAGGTGAAGTTTATCGAAAATGTTGTACGGATTGGCGGCAATGTTCGAATATGTCGCCCTGGTTACTCTCCGATGCAATAGCTTACGCGTATTGCCTTCACCGAGCTCAAAATCGATCAATCCTTTATCGCGAATGCAGCCAAACAGGAATCGACCAGGGTGATTCTCGAATCCAGTCTCAACATGGCGAAGAAGCTCAGAATTACAGCGGTGGCCGAAGGGGTTGAAACGCAGGCGGACTGGAACTTGCTCCGCCAACTCGGCTGCGACCTCGCGCAAGGTTATTTCATGGCTAGGCCGATGGAAGCCGACGCCTTCCTGAATTGGGTTCGGGATTGGAAACAGAGAGAGGTGATATAGCTTTTACCGGCCACGAAGATCAACCCTGGTCGATCATTTGGATTTACGCGCGATCGAATCTCCGGTACTGAATCGCTTCCGCTACATGGACATCGGAGACGCGTTCCACACCCGCAACGTCCGCAATCGTGCGCGCAACCTTGAGAATGCGATGATAGGCGCGCGCTGATAGTCCTAACCTGCTGATCGCTTGCAGCAGCAGCGTTGCGCCTTTTTCATCGGGTGCGCAGTAACTGTCGATCTCGCGCGTGGTGAGGCGCGCATTTTCTTTTCCTTGACGCGTGATCATTTTGGCGCGGGCTTGTTCCACGCGCGCGCGAACTACGCCGGATGAATCACCGCTACTCACGCGCGATAAATCTTCCGCTAGTACCGCGGGCACTTCGATGTGAATATCGATGCGATCCAAGAGTGGGCCGGAGATTTTGCTGCGATAGCGGAGCACTTGGTCAGGCGTGCAGTGACAACGTCCATTGTAGTGCCCCAGATATCCGCACATGCAGGGACGCGTTGCTCTTTTGCAATTCGTACCTATCACTCTTAAGACATTGAAACCAAAGGAAACTGATTTTGAGCCACAGACCCTGGGAGAGCATGTCCGGAAGCGTCGGCTGGAATTGGGGCTGACCCAGAAGCAGGCAGCCGACCGGCTCGGAGTTAACGCCTGGACAGTTCTGAACTGGGAGAAAGACCACACCGAGCCGCCGATTGAGTCCATACCCGCCATTCTACAGTTCTTGGCGTACGATCCCTTCCCGGAGCCCAAGAACATTTCGGAGCGTCTACTCGCAAAACGCCGAGCGATGGGCTGGTCGATTAAAGAAGCTGCCCGGCAGCTTGGGGTGGACGAAGGCACTTGGAGAGATTGGGAGCACGGCAAGACGATTCTTTTTCGTAGGCACCGATTGATCGTCGCCAAGTTCATTGTACTCACACCCGACGAGATGAACCGAGAAATGAGAGACCGTTGGAACCGATCGCACGGGAAGCAAACGACAATCGATACTTCGCATCGCATCACGAAATAGCGATTGCAGCGCCATACGCATTATGGCCAAATGTGGACCGAACTCAATTCCTGATTGTAAGGAGTCCATCGTGCCCGGTTCATATGCTCATATCACCCTCGTCAACCTGGCCAGGGAGCCGGCTCGCATCGAGGTCGGGCCAGGGATGCCCAAGCCGGCGGCGCTGGCGCTCGGCAGATGGCTCAAGCACTGCGAACTGGGGGCAGTGAGTCCGGACTACCCCTATCTGGCCGTCGGCGCCAAAGGGGCCGCCGAATGGGCCGACCTCATGCACTACCAGCACACCGGAGACATGGTGAAGGCCGGCGTGGAAGCGGTGAAGGGCCTGACGGGCAACGTGCGGGACAAGGCCTTTGCCTGGTTGCTCGGCTACGCCGCCCATGTCATCACCGATGCCACCGTCCACCCGGTGGTGCAACTCAAGGTCGGGCCTTACGCCGAGAACAAGACGGCCCACCGGAGGTGCGAGATGCACCAGGACGCCTATATCTTTCAGCGACTGGATATCGGAGGCGTTGGTGTCGCCGATTTCTTGAAGTCGGGGATCGAGCAATGCAGCGGCGGCGCTGACAGATCCCTTGATCCAGCCATTGCCGATACCTGGCGCGCCATGTTGAAGCGCTGCTATCCGCAGCAGTTTTCGGACAACCCGCCCGATATCGGTCGCTGGCACAAAGGCTACATTACAGTGCTGGATGCGTGCGGGGAGGGTTACCACCTCATACCGATCGCCCGACACGTCGCGGTGGATTGCGGTCTGACCTATCCCCTCGTGAATGAAGTGGACCGAACAGCTTATATCGAGAACCTCAAGACTCCCCATGGCGAGTTGTCCTACGACCAGATCTTTGAAAAGGCATTGGAACACGTGATCCAGGGCTGGCACGTGATCGGCGAAGCGGTATTCGGCAACAGCCTTGTCTATCAGACCGCCTTCTGGGACTGGAACCTAGATACCGGCAGCGATTCAAGCAACAAGGTGGTGCTGTGGGAGGAAAATGCGCTATGAGACTTGTGATGGCAGTCCTGATAGCCCTGGCGGGGTGTGCAACCCTGGCGATCGGGCAAACCTATTCGGAGGAGGAAATGATGACCGCGGCCGCGGCGCTGACCAAGGTTTCCGCCGCCGCCGAGGCGAACCTCCGTTATGGACCTGCGTCGGACACGCTGTCAGATGCCGAGTTCCTGGCCCAGTCCGTGGCCCACGACCCCGGCTTGCTGGCGCCTTTCTCCGCTTATCAGATTAAGGCCAAACGCCAGGGCGGGCACGCGGTGATCCTGGTGTGTCCCCAAGACGGCGCCATTGCGCTACTGGAGGATGCCGGCTGCACGGCCGCCATGGACCGGCACCGCTGGAGAGATAACCCTAAGAGCCCGTGCATTTTCACCGTTGACTTGGCGCGGCTGTGTCCCGCTGCGCCGAACTGACCTGCTGGTTTGACGCAGAATATTTGACACTGCCGTAACAAAGTCCTCGGCGACTCCTCCAATAACGTCTTCGGTGCCAATCCCCGGTCACCACGTTCTGCTCGGCCGACGCCAAGCGTTTTTGGCGAAGCGCTAGAGTGAGACGGGTCAGCACAATTCTTTGCTAATAGCCTTAGATACCTGATCGACTTCAAAGCCGGCTTTTCCATACCAGCGCGCTAACCTGTCGATATCTCCAGACATCGTACCCTCGATTCTCTTAATGCCAGAACATCGTAGGTGATCGCAGACAGCATTTAAGAAGAGGGAGCCGATGCCCTTGCCGCGAAAGTTTTTAGCAAATAACTTTGGGGAAAGCAGCTGTAATAGCCGCGAGGGATTTGGTGCATTGTCGGAAATCTGAATGTCTGCCAGTTCTGCGACTTTGTCATGCAACAACAATTTCGCACATCCAACCGTCCGCCGATTTAGTTTTATCCACGCCGTGACGTAGTTGTCACCTGTGCTGAACTCCAGTTCGTATTGTCGTCCATCCGGCGTCTTGAGGCTGGTCGCGGCTCTCACAATGTTTCCAATGTGCCTTAACGTTTCGGATTAGCCACATCGCCGTGCGCGAGGCTTGCAACCGAGGGTAAGAGCGCGCTTACTCGGCTTTCGGTTGGGAAAGACGCTTTGCGCGCTCTTCTTCCCGCTGTTTCCGTTCCGAATCTCGGTCATCGGAGTCAAAAACATCGACTTTCAGTTTTCTGAACCCAGAAGCAAGATGCTCCACGTTCTCTTGCAGCTTCTCAATTGATTTCGCGATCTTTAGCATGGGAGGTTCGCCGATGCGCACAATTCCCTTTAACTCCGACAAGTCTATGACGTGCTCGCGGTGATAGGACACCCCGGTTGCGCTTCGACATGTGCTCTTCAATAGTAGTGGCGCTTTAATCTTCTCGTCAAACTGTTCAGTCATATTCGTCCAATAGGACGAGAATTCCTGACCTGGCCCAAGAAAGTTGATGCCGGAGGCTATGGATTTTAGCTCTCCCAGTCGCTTAACCAGCGAATCTGCTGCTTCGTTTGCGACGACTGCGGTTACCTCAAACCGAAGGTCATACGCGGGTCCTGCTCCAATATTCTTTACGACAATGTCGATCAGCGACACCCATTCATCTCGCGTGCGATAGAACAGTTCTACTCGCGGCTCGGTTTGGGCCTCTCGTAAGCTTCGGGTTTCGCGCACCAGTTTCGACGTTAATATGGCGTACACGACTGTTGCTATGGCAACGACGGCCGAAAAGAGAAGGTTCAGCGCACCGGCGTTATCGTTCAGAAATTTCAGGTAGTCGCTCATGCTCACAGTATTTGGGACTATATCGAACAACAACAACGCTTGACGGCGCCATTACGGATCGCAGCTCAG
>Ga0334722_10000095_pt1 | contig 125574 bp, 114 predicted proteins | sample C3_bottom_MG_FD_207210 | JGI IMG/M metagenome (GOLD analysis project Ga0334722, IMG submission 207210) | Sediment microbial communities from Yellowstone Lake, YNP, Wyoming, USA - C3_bottom | ecosystem: Environmental > Aquatic > Freshwater > Lake > Sediment | place: USA: Wyoming | collected... | reverse complement strand
GATGACAACCACCACCGCGCCGCCCGGGCCGATGTTCGGCGCGGAGGCGGAGTTCCTGCCCGCCAACGGCGCCGCCGACGTCTCCGCCGCGTCGCTGGGTTCCGGGAGGTTCGTCGTCGCGTTCCGCGACGCCGCCGACGGCGACCACGGCACGGCGAGGGTGGGGACGGTCAGCGGGACGGACATCACGTTCGGCCCGGAGGCGGAGTTCCTGCCCGCCACCGGCGCGTCCTACGTCTCCGCCGCCGCGCTCTCCGCGACGGCCTTCGTCGTCGCGTACCGGGACGGCTCCGACTCCGGCCACGGCACGGCGAGGATCGGGACCGTCAGCGGGGCGGACATCACCTTCGGCCCGGAGGCCGAGTTCCTGTCAGCCGGCGCCGCCTACAACGTCTCCGTCGCGGCGCTCGGCGCCGGCAAGTTCGTCGTCGCGTTCCGCGACAACGCCGACGGCGACCACGGCACGGCGAGGGTGGGGACGGTCAGCGGGACCGCCATCGCGTTCGGCGCGGAGGCCGAGTTCCTGTCCGCAGGCGCGGCCACCGACGTCGCCGCCGCGGCGATCAGCAGCACCAAAATCGTCGTCGCGTACCAGGACAACGCCGACTCCGGCCACGGCACGGCCAGGGTCGGCACGGTCTCCGGGACGGACATCACGTTCGGCGCGGAGGCCGAGTTCCTGTCCGCCGGCGCGGCCGTCTACGTCTCGGCCGCGGCGCTGGGCGGCTCGCAGTTCGTCGTCGCGTACTACGACGCCGCCGACTCCGGCCACGGCACGGCCAGGGTCGGCACGGTCTCCGGGGCGGACATCACGTTCGGCGCGGAGGCCGAGTTCCTGTCCGCCGGCGCGGCCATATTCATCTCCGCCGCCCCGCTCCTCGCCGCCGGCAAGTTCGTGGTCGCGTACTACGACGGCGCCGACTCCGGCCACGGCACGGCCAGGGTGGGCACGGTCTCCGGGACGGACATCGCGTTCGGCGCGGAGGCCGAGTTCCTGCCCACAGGCCCCGCCTACTACAACTCCGCCGCGGCGCTCGGCACCGGCGAGTTCGCCGTCGCGTACACGGACGGCTCCGACTCCTACCACGGCACGGCGAAGGTCGGGAGTGTTTAAGAGGGTTATACGAATGCCCGTGAATGTTGTTACACTTGGCGTCGGCGGCGCGCTGGAGGCGGCCATCCGTCTCCCCGCCGCCGGGTTCGCCGCGAACCACGCCTCGCCGTTTCTGTCGGGGTGCGTCCAGAACTTCGGGGCCGCGTACCGCGCGCCGCTGACGCGTGAGTCCGTCGCCGCGATGGTGGCCGATCTCCGCATCGACATGATGCGCGGCGACGACAGGGTGTTCTCCCCGAAGAGTTCGTTGTTGTTTGCGCCGCTGCACTCCGTGAGGGGGTTCCTCCCGCTCCACGGGCCCGCCGAGTGCGTGGAGGCGTGCAGACAGGCGTTCCTCGAGGACGCGGACCGCTGCTTCCGCCTCTTGGAGTCGGACGAGCCTGTGGTGGTGCTGATGTGCTGTGCCGAGTCCGCGCAGGCGGTCTACGGCAGGGTGGCGCGCCCGGTGCTGTCGCTCAGCCAGCGCGCTAAGCGGGCGTTCTGCCTCATGTCCACGCTGGAGAGTGGCGGGCTGCGCCGCAGGGCGCACGGCTTCTACACCATGCCGTTCCCTCGGGCGGCGATGCCGCCCCTCGGCCCCGGTGCGGCGTCCGTCGCCGCGATGTACGTGCGGCAGACAATGGAGAGTTTGGGGCAGCTCGTGTTTTAAGGTTTCACCGGGCGGGGGGTGTGCGTGGGCGGGAAGGCGACAATCTGGGTAAACGGCCCCACGCGGAGGATCGCGCTGACGGTGGAGCAGATCGGGGGGCGCACCGACACCGGCGACCGCCAGCGCGGCAGGCGCTGCCAAGTCAGCGTGCGCCGCTCGGACCCGCAGAACGGTCGCTGGCTCTTCGATGTCGTGACCCCCGGGCCGGAGCGGCGCGGCGGGCCGTACAGGGTGAGGGCGCGCATCTCGCCGCACACGCGCAACCCGGCCAGCAACAGGCTCGCCGACAAGGATCTGGAGGTCTCCTGCTCCTGCCCGGCCTGGCGGTTCAATGGCCCCGACTACTGGTCCAGGGTGCGCAGGTACCTGTGGCAGCCGACGGACAACATACCGAACCTGTTCCCCGACTGGCCGAAGCCGGGGCGGGGCTACTCCGACGGCAGCTTCCCCAGGGTGCGCGACCCGCAGGGGCGACGCGGCGCGTGCAAGCACGCGTCCGCCGTTCTCAGGATAATGAGGGACTTCTGGGCGCCGACCGGGGAGGGCGCGGAGTTCAAGCCGACGCTTCCCGGGACGTCGCCGAAGGCCTTCTGGAGCAAGCTCGGCGTACCGGACATCAGGGCGTACATGGAGGGCGAGTACGAGGGCCAGTTCACCGACGTGCAGATGGCCGAGGCCACGGCGGAGGCCATCAACCAGTGGTACGACGAGCCGGGGCTGTTCAAGAGGGTGGGGCCGTCGATACGCCCGACGCAGAACGATGTCCTGTTTGATGATGTCTTGCGCGAATTGGGGCGCACCAAGAAGAGAAAAATGAAGTTCCTCGAACTGTTCGACGACGAGGTGTCGGCCGGCAGGAAGCCGGTGGAGGCGGAGGCCAATGATGAAGAAGCAGAGGGATGACAGGCTGGGGATCGACTCGGGGCGGCCCGCGCCGAGGGCGGCCAGCATAGCGCCGGAGCGGCTCGGCGTCCCGGCCAGCGCCATCACCGTCGGCGAGCTGCGGGACGCCTTCGGGCAGGGGCTTCCGGTCCTCACCGACGAGGTGAAGAGGTTCCTCGGGGTGGAGCCGGACCAGGTCGCCTGCGTCACGTCCAACTTCCACATCATCTACCACCCGATCGTGTGCATGGCCCTGGCCGCGGAGGGGCTCCTGGCCAACTACGAGATCCGGCTGACCAACTTCAACTACCAGCACACCTGCGCGCCGAAGTACGTCAACGTGCCGCTGTCGTGCCGCGACTCGATGAAGTGCCTCGCCGAGGGGGTCATGTTCCTCCGCACGCCGGGCGGGATAAAGTTCGTGGTGCGGATCTACGTCGATTCGTACGCCGGCGTCGTCTGTCTCGAGACGCACGTGCCCGCGGACCGCGCGCAGATAGCGGACCACTTCTTCTCGGGCCTTGCGACCTTCGTTCACCAGAACAACATCTTCCGCGGGCAGAGGATCACGCCCGACGGCGGGTTCGTGGATGTCGCGCACTACACTTGGGACGACCTGATCTTGGCGGAGGAGCAGAAGCTGTCCATACGGCGGAACATAGTTGACATGATCGCGCGGCAGTCGCTCTACGAGAGGAACGGCGTGGCCACGAAGCGCGGCATCATGTTCTACGGCCCTCCGGGCACGGGGAAGACGCTGACCGGGAAGGTGCTGGCCAGCCAGTTGCAGGGCGTGACATTCGTCTGGGTCACGCCGAACCACATAAAAGGCGCGTCGTCCGTGGTGGGCATCTACGGGCTCGCGAGGGAACTCGCGCCGACGATAGTGTTCATCGAGGATGTGGACCTCATCGCGAAGGACCGCTCGCTGGACGGGGAGAACCCGGTGCTCTGCGAGCTGATGAACCAGCTCGACGGGATCAAGGAGAACCGCGGCGTGATAACCATAGTCACGACCAACTACCCGGAAATCGTGGAGGGCGCGCTCCAGAACCGCCCGGGCCGCTTCGACCGCCGGATCAAGTTCTCCCTTCCGGACGCGGCGGTCAGGGAAAGGATGCTCGCGTCCATGCTCGACGGCCGTGTCCTCGACAGGGACGCCCGCCCGATCGATCTGAGGGCCGTCGCGGCCCTGTGCGACGGGATGAGTCCGAGCCACCTCCGGGAGGTGGTGAACACGGCGGTGATGAACGCCATAGACCGCGGGTCCCTCACGGCGACGGACCTGGCGGTGATAGACAACGACCACCTGACGGACGCGGCCATGGAGGTGCTCGCCAACGGGAAGGCGGACCCGAGGCCCGGCGCCGCGAGCGACATCGTCTCGCGCGACTATGTGGGCGGGACGGACGCGATGGGCCGGACGCAGGCCGCTCCGCCGTCGGCCGGACCTGCGATGACCCCGTCGGTCATCGCTTTGTAGAGTCCTTGGCTAGAAGGCCGAACGGGGCCGGCGTGCGTTCGGCAGGCTGGGGAGGTTGATAATGGCCTTTAAGAAGACAGGTTCTTTCGGGGTCGCGGTCAGCAAGAGGTTGGACTCGCTGAGCGACTGGCCCGCGTCCATCGCGAGCAGCGGCGGGCAGCAGGACCACACCGTCCGCACGGCGTCGAGGCCGTCCACCCCCGGCGAGGTGGTGGCGCAGGTTCCCGACCCGGACAGGTGGATCTTCGTGCACACCACAATCATGGCGTCGGTCGACCTCGAGGACGGCTCCGAGTTCCTGATCCGCGAGGCGAGCGAGAAGTGGGTGAATGACAACGGCGACGCCTGGGAGAGGGGACAGCTCCTCAAGGACTTCGGCACATTCCGCAACGCGGCGGTGTATGTCGAGCACAACCAGCACCCGGAACACGCCAAGGGGAAGGTCTTCGACGTGGTCGCCAGGGACATGGGCGACACGGTCCTGATCGATGTCCTGTTCGGCGTGGACAAGAGGCACGACAACCTGGTCAACAACATCACTGCGGGCATCCTGAACGCGGTGAGCATGGGCTGCTCGACGGCCTTCACGAAGTGCTCGGCGTGCGGGAACAAGGCCCACACTGAGAACGACTACTGCGAGCATGTCAAGAGCCAGAAGAGGCAGTCGGTGCAGGCGCACGGGCGGCTGCGCAAGGTCGCGGAGCTGTGCTACGACAACAACTTCTTCGACTGCTCCATCGTGGCGAGCCCCGCCTTCACCGGTGCGGTGTTCCGCCGGCTGGTGGCCGGCGACAGCGTGCTGCGGAAGGTGTTCGCGAACATCCTGTGCTCCAAGATAGAGGAGGATCCGGAGGAGCTGGCTGGCCACATCCGCAAGGCGGCGAGCCTGTTGGAGCGGACCGACGCCGGTGTAGCCGCGCTGGCACAGGTCGAAGCCGGCACGGCGGTGTTCTCGACCAAGAGGGGCCCCGGCAGCGTGGAAAGCGTCGGCGAGAAGCTCGCCAGCGTGCGGTGGGAGGACGGGACGCTCGAGCCGGTCGCCATCGGCTCGATCGAGTCCTCGGGCGACGACAGGGTGCTCGCCTGCCCCCGCCCCCCGCGCCAGCGGCTGGCTGGCAAGCCCGAGGTCCCGGATACCGACTGCGTCGGCTACCACCCAATCACCAACACGGACACGCGGAAGCGGGAGTACCAGATCGATGACCGGGACTTCTCGCCAATCCCGCAGACGAACAACGTTGGGCGCACGCACAGCATAGACGCGCACAACGCCGCCAACCCAACCACGAAGCTGGAGGGTACGGAGGAGGACTTCGACGGCGTCACGATCCGGTGTGCGGCGCTGTTCCGGCACCACAGGTGTCCGACCTGCAAGTCGGTGGGCCTCGAGTTCGAGCGCCGCGCCGCCAGCATGGCCGCCGGGAACGCCCCGGACACGGTGCTGTGCCAGGACTGCGGCGCGATCGACATGACCGACGCCTACCGCGGGCGCGAGGCAAAGGCACTGGTCGACGGCTCAACGGAGATGTTGCTGGCGATCCGGACGGCCGCGTCGCTGGAGTCCCCGGACGCCAGAGCGGCTTTCCTGAACGCGACCGCCCGCTCGAAGTCCGCCGGCGCGTCGGCACGGCATGTCGAGAGGCGGCTGCTTCAGGTGATGGCTGACGCCAAGTGCGGCGTCGGCAAAACCGACGCAGTGCCGAACCGCGCCCCGGACACCGGCACCCTGGAGAAGCTCGCGTCGGAGCACGGGGCCGTGACGACCAGCGACGTGGTCCGCGAGTGCGGCGCCGGAGAGGCGTCCGATCTCGCCGCCGTGCGGCTCGCCCGGAGGGGCGTGGATGTGCTGCCCGCGAGCTTGCCCGTGGCCGAGCTGCGGTCGCTTGAGAAGCGGCTCGCCGCGAGGCTGGGCGGGAGATGGTCCAAGGTGAGGGCCGCCGCCATCGGCGGCGACGCCATCGAGTACCCGATCGCCAGGGACAGGGTCTTTCTGGCGTGGGAGGGCGCGCTGGACGATCCGCTGGACGCCGACGAAACGCCGCCGATCTACTGCGAGGTGTGCCTCGGCGACCTCGACGCGGGCGTGTGCAGTCAATGCGGCCGGGACGCCAACGGCGACTGCCACGCGTGCGGCGAGGAGGACATGCCGCTGTTTGAGGGGCGGTGCGCCCCCTGCTTCCACGCCGATGTGGACGCCCGGGCGGAGGACGCTGCGGAGTGGGACGCGGACGGGCGGCTGGTGGCCCAGACCGACCCGGCGCTCCTGACCGCCAGAAAGGCGAGCTTCGAGAAGTGGCCGCGGCTGCTGGATGGGCTGGACGTCCCGGATGCCACCGACGAGCGCCGCGCCGCCGCCGCGGAGCTTGCCCGGCTGGTCGACAGCAGGATCGTCAACGTGAGGATAGAGGCGAGCCGGAAGGTCAGCCGCATATTGCAGGCGCACCCGGAGCTCACGGTGAGCCAAGCGAAGGCGGTGCTGTGGCAGGACCTCTGCGAGTTCATGCCCGCGCACGAGGCGGGCCACGTGGTCAGCAAGGTCATCGATGTGAAGACCAACGACAAGTTTGGCCTCGGTCGTAACCGGCCGTTGGGCGACGCGAGAAAGCCCGTCGAGGAGCCCGGCACGACAAGGATCCTGCGGGCGTCGTCCGCGCGGGGCGAGAGATAATGGCCGCCGGCGGGTCCGGAGGCGAGTTGGCCAGGCCGGAGCCGACGGGCTACGGCCACTCCGACTGGGAGGAAGTGGACGGCAGCGGGACGTCGTCCGGCCCCCGCGAGGACGCGCGGCATGTGAACGAGGTCAGGCTGGAACCCCACGAGTGGGGCGAGGCGCGGAGCGACAGGCACGGGGATCCGACCCAAGGCCGCGCCCCGGCGGGGAGGCCGGTAAGGCCCCTCATGCCGCCGCCGAAGTGGCCGCTGCGGACGAAGGCGAGCGTGGGCGGATGGAGGGACGCGTTTTTCGGCGTCGAAAAAAAGGGCTTTGACACGGCCACTGGTGCCAAACGAGAAGAGGGAGAGGGGGAGGAAATGGGTGCGAGGACGAAGACGACGGTGACAGCCAAGGCGGCCAAGGACGGCATCCCGGCCGGACACAAGAAAATCATCAACGAGGTGCTCGCCAAGGAGGACGCCAAGCCCACCGGCGACGCCGTGAGGATGGCCGTGTCGAACCCCCGCAGGGAGTTCGCCAGGTATCAGGTGCCCACCGACCGAGGCCTCAAGGACATCGAGATATTCGACGGCCGCGTCAAGGTGCGCAGCGAGTCCACATACGGCTTCCGGAAGGCCGCGGAGGATGGCGCGGACGGGCTGCCCGACCGCGTGGCCCCGCCGGACGAGGCCGAGGCGCTGGACGAGGCCCCCATCGAGGTGCTGCCGGACGACGAGATGCTGCCGGACGAGGAACCCGACGAGGCGGCCGAGGGGCCGGAGGGCCTGCGGCTGCATGTGGACATCGTCGCGACGCCGCCGGACGGCATGGAGGAGGAGGACGTGATCTCCATCCTCGACGAGGCTCTCCTCGATCCGGACATCGCCGACGCGATCAACGCGAAACTGGAGGGCAGCGGTGTCACCCTCCGCGTCCTCGAGGTCGAGACGTACGAGGAGGACGAGTGCATGCCGCCGCCAGGCGAAGACGAGATGACGGAGATCCCCGTCGACGAAGGGACCATCGACGAAATCATCGACGAGGACGCCATCGAGGAAATCGCCGCCAAGTAGGAGAGGCGATGAGCGAGAGCCACACCAGCCAAGGCGGCCTGCGGGCCAGCCGCCAAGTCGTCAGGCGCAGCGCGCAGGCGCTCGCCGACGCCATCGATCGCGTCCTTTGGGCCTTCCAGAACATGCCGGAGGCGGAGGCCCTGCGGCGGCACCTCGTCGGCTGCAAGGCCGAACTGGACCGGGCGCTCGAATCGTCGGGGTACGCTCTTGAGGTCCGGGACGGGTTCTCGACCAAGGTGAGGAGAAGGCTGTCCCTCGCCGCATCCGTCGCGTCCGCCGCCGCGAGGGTAGCTAACGCTTGCGGCGCGGTCCCCGCCGCAAGGGTAACCCTCGCCGCGCCGGGCGGGATCAAGACAGACCACGCGGAACTCGCCGCTACCCGCCACGCGGAGCTGCTTGCGGCAGCGAGGCCACAGTTGGACATAAGGGGCGAACCCACCGGGTGGATGTTCGTGGATTTCGACAACGGGAGGATACTCGTCCACCCCACGGAGCAGAGGGTCGTCCAGTTCAAGGCCGTCGACAGCAGGTCCGGCGCCGGCCTGCTGAGGGCCAAGGCACAGGCCCAGGCGTACGCGATAGACCATCCGGTCGCCGCCAGCCGATAAAATCCATCATGGGATATTCCATCGTCCCCGAACCCGGGGCATCGGGCCCCTGCCTTGGCTGCGGCATAACCATCGTCGGCCCCGGCTTCAGCATCGGGCACGCATCCGGTCGACGCGCTTGGCCGTACTGCTCCCGCGCGTGCGCGGAGCAGGACGCCGCCGACGATGTGCTCGCCGACGGTTTCGAGGACGAGGACATAGATCCGATTGATGAGCCGCGGTGATTTTCGGACGTGCAGGCGGATTTGACAAAGGAGGTTCTCGATGCTAGTATTCCTAGACATGGACGGCGTGCTTGCGGACTTTCCCGGCGCCGTGGCCGCCCTGTTCGGGCGGCCCAAGTCGGAGGTGGAGTCCTACGGCGACCGCGCGTACGAGGCCGTCGGGGCGACCAAACAGGAGTTCTGGGGCGTGATCGACGCCGCCGGGCCGGAGTGGTGGGAGTTCATCCAGCCGTACCCGTGGACCGAGAGGCTGATCGAGGCGTGCCGTCGCGCGGGGCAGGCGTACGTGGCGACCAGCCCGCCGAAGAAGTGCATGGGCGCCGGCAGCGGGAAGATGGCGTGGCTGAGCCGCTTCGCGCCGCAGGTGTACAAGGAGAGGAAGTACTTCTTGGGTACGGACAAGTTCCTGCTCGCCGCCCCGGGCCGCGCGCTGGTGGACGATGACGCCGAGAAGTGCGCGGCTTTCGCGGCGGCTGGCGGGCAGGCGGCGCTGTTCCCGCAGCCGTGGAACATTGGCAGCCTGCCTGCCGGCGCTACGCCGGAGAGGCTGATAGAGGGCATCGAGCAGCGAGGGGAGTTCGATGGGTATCTACGATAGGGACTACATGGCGCGCCGCCAGCCGCGCGCGCGGTTCGTTCCGGACACCCCCGCGGGCGGCTTCCGGCTGTCGGCGACCGGCGCGCTGCTGGCTGCGAACCTGGTTGTTTTCCTGCTGGCGTTCGGCACGGAGTTCGGCCGCCGCCTGGCGTCCCTTGGCGTCATGCAGCCCGAGGCGGCGCTGCACGGCGAGGTGTGGCGCGTCCTCACCGCGACCTACCTGCACGCGAGCTTCTGGGGACACCTGTTCTTCAACATGCTCGCGCTGTTCTTCCTCGGCCCGCCGGTGGAGCGGGTGTGGGGGGCGAGGAAGTTCCTCGTCGTCTACACGGTGGCGGGCGTCGCCGGGAACGTGGTCATGGCCCTGCTCTCGCAGGTTGGTTACATCAGCCCCCTCGTGGTCGGGCTCGGCGCGTCCGGGAGCGTCCTCGGCGTGTTGGGCGCCGCCGCGGTCTTGTTCCCGAACTCCCAAGTGCTCTTGTTTTTCGTGCTGCCGGTGTCGATGCGGTCGGCGGCCCTGCTGTGCGTGGCCGTGTACGCCATTAACCTCCTGACGCAGGGCACGAACTACGGCGGCGACGTCAGCCACCTCGTCGGCCTCGCGGTAGGCGCGATGGCGGCAACCGCCGGCCGCGGCGGGCGCCTGCGTTCGAGCCGAACAGGCCCGACGCATCCTATCCCGTCCCTTGTCCGGCGGCGCTGACCCTCTCCTGCGCCACCCGCACGTACTGCGGGTCCGTGTCGCTCGCGACCCACCTGCGGTTGAGGCGCTCGCACGCCTCGAGTTCGGAGCCGGAGCCGGCGAACGGGACGTAGACCAAGTCGCCCTCCGCGGACGAGGCGAGCAGCATCCTCAGGGCGCACTCGACCGGCTTCTCGGTCGGGTGGAGCTGCTTCCGGTAGCTGCACACCTGCGGGATGTCGTCCCACACGCTGGACGCCAGTTTGTAGTCCCGACCGCGCACTCTGCGCCCGCCGTTGGAGTAGTCGATCGACCCCTTGCGCAGGTGCGGCAGGTTGAGGGTCTGGCTCTCCACTTTCCTGAACCGGTGCGGCCCTTTGGTGTTGACGCACAGCTCCTCCCGGTTGAAGCCCCAGCCCGCCCCCCGCCCCCTCTGCTTCTTCCAGGTCACGGTGAAGGCGTAGTCCAAGTGGGCGTTCAGCTCGAGCTGCACGCGTGGGTAGTTCGTGATCGATGACCATACGCAGCAGGCCCCGCCCGGCCTGAGCACCCTCGTGAATCCGGAGAAGACCACCGAGAGCCAGACGATGTACTCGTCGAGCGACGCCCACTGCCTGTCCCAGTCCTCGTCCACGATGCCGAAGTACGGCGGGTCGGCGATGACGAGGTCCACGCTCTCGTCCGCCATGCCGGACATGAGTTTCACGCAGTCCGTCTCGTGCACCACGCGCTCGTCCGCCATGCTGAATTATAGCCTTGTGTTGTCTTTCCGCCCAGCGTCCGGCGGAGGGACGGATGCGGCGGATCGCGCTCAGGGAGTACGGCGAGGGGGAACATGTTGTCGCGTACCGCGACCGCCTCTACAGGTTCACCGACGCCAACGACGAGGATGACCAGGCGCTCGCCGCAGACGCCGCCGAGTTCCTCGGCGTCGACCTCGGCGACGACGGGGACGTCTGGGGGCTGACGAACGCGGTCAGGGAGCAGAAGCAGGAGGCGCTTGTGGGGCGGGTCGAGGACGGCGACCTGCTCGTCGAGGCGGACGACTACCGCCACGGCCGCGGCTCGCGGCTGCTGCGGGGCGTGCTGCGCCACCTCGGGCTCTCGGGCGTCAGGGTCCACTACGAGGGGGATGTCGTCGAGGACATCCCCACGGGGAAGGTGACGGGGCGGCTCCCCGACACCCTGCTGCACGGGACCAGCTCCGCGAACATGGGCGGCATACTCCGCAGGGGGCTGACGGCCGACGAGACGAGGAGCAACTACAAGCACAACGATGTCCGGCACTCCGACACGGTCTTCCTGACCGACAACCCGTTCAAGGCGGCCCACCACGCGTTGAACGCCCGCCAACCGATGGGCCGCGGTTCGTGGACGAGCCGCTCCGCGCCGCCGCCGGGGGTGTTTCCCGTCGTCGTGGAGTTCGCCATACCGGACAAGGCCAAGCTGGTGCCGGACTGGGACATAGACGTCTGGTCGGAGAAGGGCGACGCGTACGAGGGGAGCCGCGAGATGCGGCAGCGGCTGCGCGGGTTTGGCCATCCGGCCACGCAGGAGGATCCCTTCAAGCTGTCGAGGAAGTTCGGCGTGTTCGGATACCGCGGCAGGATACCGCCCGCGTTCATCAGGTCCATACAGATACTCACCGGCGACGAGGAGAGTTTCTCGTCGCCGGAGAGCTGGACGGAGGTCACCCGCGAGCAGCTCGAGCGCGCCATCGACGCCGGCGAGCCGGGCGCCTGGGAGTGGCCGGACACCTGCCCGGAGTGCGGCGCGGACGAGGACGACTGCGAGTGCGAGAGGTGCGAGGAGTGCGGCGAGGCCGGGGGCGACTGCACATGCGGGATGGCGCAGCGGTGCCCATCGTGCGGATACGCCGACGACCAGAAGCCGGAATGGTGCCATCGGTGCGGGAAACCATGGGCGCAGGGCGTCGTCGCCAGCACCTTCTGGAGGGCGCGCCGCGTCGTGGCCTCCGCCGCGCCCGTGAGCGGCTTCGACCCGGAGTACTACATGAGCGAGGCGTGCGCGTACTTCGCCATCGCCCTGCACGAGCTGTACGGCTACCGGCTACGGATGCTCGTGGACGAGGCGGGGTTCGGCGTTGGGGAGAGCGGCATGCCTGTCGTGGCCCACGTGTACGCGGTGGACCCCGAGGGCAACGCCGTGGACGCCAGGGGCCGCCGGAGTGAGGCCGAGGTCCGCGCCGAGTTCTACGACCTGATCGAGCCGCGCACGTACGACGTCACCCCCGGCGAGCTGGAGACGGACTGGATGGGCGACGACAAGCCGCTCTACGGGCCGTCGCCCGCCGAGGTGGAGGAGGCGAGGCGGGCCATACTCCATCTTGAGTCCGTGAACCCGTGAGTCCGCGCCTATGGCGCGTCCACGCCGTTCCTCACGACGGGCCTCAGGTACCACGGGACGAACGAGTCGTCCTTGGCCTCCAGGTCCCGGCGGAACTCGGCCTTGACGTACTTGGCGACCGACTGGCGGAACGCGCCGTAGCGTAACGGCCCGCTGCGGCGGACCACGAAGCCCTCGGTGGGGGAGCCGCGGTGGGTCTCGGGGAACGCGGACAGTATCGCCCGCTCGTCCCACTGCCCCCGGTAGAAGCAGTGGACCGGCCGGATCCCAAGCAGCTCGAACCAGACGAGGGTGTCGTCCCAGGACAGGCACAGCATTCCGTCCCACACGGAGAAGCCCAGAAAGTAGCTCTCCAGCCGGTCGTAGTGGATCGTGTGCTGGGCGTACAGGTTCTCCCCGCAGACCCGCCAGTCGTCCGGGATGTCCGCCGCCATGCCCGAGTGGAAGTTCTTCACCCAGTCGCGGGACGGGTGCCGCTTGCTGCCCCCGACGGACCTGGCGTGCAGGTAGTCCCGGTACAGCGTCGTGTTCTCCCCGTCCATCTTGACGGTCGCGACGACCTCGTGGCCGACGAACTGGCTGTTGTCCGGCAGGACGCGGTCGTCCCTCGTGGCGCCCGGCGAGACGGGCAGGTGCCACGTCCTCGGGTACTTGACGCGGCTGACGAACTCGTCGAGGACCCCTCCCTCCGTCAGGATCCTCTGCACGGACGGGTCGTCGAACAGCTCCCCCCGCATCCGTCCGCCGCCCGGCAGCAGGATGTTGCCCCACTTGTCGTACCGCTCGTCGCCGTAGAGGTGCGGGGGGAGGACCGGCCTCGTTATCCCGCAGGCCGACCGCAGCTCCTCCACCGTCAGGGTGGTCGCCTCGGCGGCCAGGTGGTGCCGCCCGCACAGGCTGGCCCCGTTGTCGGGGTGGTAGCCGCCGTCGGGGAACAGCCGCCTCTCCAGGATGTGGTGGGCGTCCTGGGCCGGCTGGCCGCAGACGACGCACATGTGCTGGTCGCGGGAGAGGACCGCCTCGCGGAACTGATCTCGGTCTGTCCCCATCGATCCAACCCCCTACCGGACCCAGCGGAACAGCGGCTCGGAGCCCGGCCCGGCGGAGCCGACCTCGACGTGCCCGTCGCGCGCCAGCTCGGCGAGCGCGGCGCGGACGAGCACCGACTCCAGCAGCGGGTTCGTGTCGGGGAGCGCCGCCGCCGACCGCACGCATGACGGCGACCACCAGCCCCCCTCGTCGTGCAGGAGGCAGGTGACCGCGGTCCGGAACCTGCGGACCAGGTCAACAGCTTGAGCGTGTCCCCGCCCCTCCCTCATCCTGTTGCAAAGACCGTGTTTCATAACTGACTCCTCGTTTTAGTCCAGCGGGCCAAGATCGGTGTCCTCCGAGCCCCTGAGGAGCCGACGCTTGAGCTCCTCGTTCTCCCGCCTTGTCGATTCGAGATCGTGCAGGGCGGCCTGCAACCAGATGCGAATGTCATTGGTCCTGCACCGCCTGCACGGACCGCCGGATGGCCTCTTGACGCCCCCTGGCCTCGCGAGCCAGATGGCTCAGCTCCAAAGCCCGCCGATCGGGAAGCACTTGGAATCGTTCCATACCGTCCGTCATGTTGCCCTCCGTTCTCTGCGACGCGCCCGGCAGGACTCGAACCTGCGACCTGCTGCTTAGGAAACAGCCGCTCTATCCAACTGGGCTACGGGCGCCACTCCGCCCATGCGGCCGGCCGTCCGGACGCCTACGGAAACCTGCGGCCCCGCCCAGTCCCGACAAAACGTCGGGAAAAGTGTCGGGATTACTGGCCCTGCGACCGGATTTCGGCACGGGCTGCGCCGAAAACGCGCTGGGTATCCGGACGCAGGGTTGACTCCGGCCCGCTGGGCCGGTATAATCCATCAACTCCGGCCCGGGCGGCGTCAGCCGCGGGCGGCGGAGGTCGGCGGCGTCGGGCCGCGGGCGGAGGACTGACCTTTTTGGAGGTGTGTATGAAGAGACAATTTGGGATCTTGTGTGTCGCCTTGGCGGTGGCCGGCGCGACTGGGTGCTCCTCGGCGACGAAGGTGAAGTACGGCAAGTTCAGCACGGGCGGGCACGCCGCCGTGGTGAAGAAGCCGGTGTTCTACGTGCAGAAGGCGGATGAGGGCTTCGGTTTCAAGCTCGGGCTCGGCTACATCGAGCTGGGCGCGACGACCGTCCATAATCCGGACGCGAAGCTCCTGTCGCTCGGCATCGAGAGCAGCACGGGCTTCGACGGCGAGGAAGGCACGCTCGTGACATCCGCCACCCGCGTCGGCTCGCTGCCGGTGGGCGTCGGCGGCGCGCTGGCGCTGGGGTTCAAGCGGGTCACGCTCAACGGCTCGGCCGAGATCGGCCCCTGCTCCGGCCAGGCGCTCTACGCCGACCACTTCACCGGGACCACGGCCAAGTACGTGCCGTTCCCGGCGCTGACGCATCCGGAGAAGCCGGACGCGCTCCGCACGGCGACCGGCCTGACCTTCGGCTCGCTGGACCTCGGCGGCCTGGTCGACCTGCACGACTGGAGGGGCTTCGCCGCAGGGCAGGGCAAGCTCACGCTCGGCTTCGTCACGCTCGGCGGCACCGCGAAGTACGGCGATTGCAGCCAGGGCATCGGGCAGAGCTTCAGGTGCGGGCTGGTGGACAGTGCCGCGCCGAAGGCGGTCATCGTCGCCAACTAGACGGATGTGATTGTGGGGCGAGGCGGGGGGTGTCCCAGTCGGACACGCCCCTGCCCGCTCCCGCAGGAAAAAAGATGGGCGGCTCGATGGGACTACACAACGCGGTGTCGGAGGTGCTGAGGGCCGCGGCGACTGGTGAGGAGCCCAAGCCGTGCAGGTATGAACCGCCGCCGTGCCACGGTTGCGAGGCCATGGTGCAGGAGTGCGACCCCGTCTACCTCTGCGAGTGCGGGGCGATCTTCCACCGGTCCTGCGGCGAGGCCCACGCGGCCGACCGCCAGGGCCACGGCGACGCGCAGGCGTCCGGGCTCGTGGGGCCGGGCGGAGGGCGGCGGTGAGGTTCGTGGTCGCGGGGCTGGTCGTGTTCGTCGCGTCGCTTCTCCTCGGTTGGGCGGCGACGCGGCCGTTGGATTGAGGGTCTTTTCGGGGGAGTCCGCATGGCGCTGTCCGGCCTCGTGGAGGCGTTGAACATCTTCCTCAAGTACGGCGACCCGGCCCACCCCACCCACTGCGAGCACGACGAGCTGAGCGTCTGCGTCGCCCCGTCCCTCGTGTCCGCGGAGGACAGGAGGCGGCTCGAGGAGCTCGGGTTTCTCCCCGGGGACGAGGGCTTCAAGTCGTTCAGGTACGGCTCGGCGTAGGCGAACTGGAGGAGGTGCTGCATGACGAGCGAGCAGGCCGCTTGGCTGGCGTCGGTGACCGACGGCGAGGTCCGGGAGGGCTACTCGGGCCGCGGGATGGACGGCGAGGCCACCGTCGCCGTGTACGTCGAGGAACCCGTAGGGCGGGTCATCTCCATGGTGTGGCAGCCGCAGGTCGACGACGACGACCGCCCCGCGCCGCCGCGCAGCGTGCGCGTGGACCAGTTGGGGCGCGACGGGATCGTGCTCTATTAGCGGGGGACCAGGGAAAACTTTCAGACCCGTCGGGTCTGAAAGATTGTCCCAGGTCGGGGGCGGCCTACCTGAGGAACGCCCTCATCACCTGGCGGGCGAGGTACACCATGGTGCCGACGACCCCGGCGATCGCCCCGGCGACGACGAGCAGTATTCTGCCTGCGGATTTCTTCATGCTGTCCCGGGCAATCCGGAGAACTTCACAAAGCGAGGCGCGGTGAACCCATGAGCGAAAGCCGGAAGGCCCCGAGGAGGAGCGGGAAGGGATGCCCCTGCCACGCGGACGAGTGCGGGAAGTGCCCGGAGTGCGGCGGGACCGGGCTCAAGTGGTACCGCCTGCCGGACGACGTGGGCTCCCCCAACGCGGTCCCGTGCCCGCTCGGCTGCCCCCAGCCGCCGGCGCCCGCGGCCGAGTGGGAGGTCCTGTCGCCGGAGGACGCGCGCGCGTGCGGACTGGCCGGCCCACCGGCCCGGCCCGAGGGCGCGGGGCCGGCGGCGCCGCGCCTGCGGCTCCGCAAGGCGCCGGCGCTGCTGCAAGCGCGGATCGACGCCCTGATCGGGAAGGCCAAGGCGGGCCGCATCACGCCCGCCGAGCGGCGCGGCTTGGACGAGGCGCTCGACTGGCTGGACGACTTGGCCATCGACGGCCTGGCCGCCGCCGCCCGGGGGCTGACGAGGGAGCTGCGGGGTCGCGTCACCATAGGCGTCCCCCACTGCTCGGACGGGTCGGAGTTCGTGGAGATCCGCGTCGAGGACGGGCTGAGCGGGGCGAAGTTCGCGGAGATCAAGGTCGGGCTGGCGGAGTTCGCGAGGGCGCTCGCCGCCCGCCAAGTGGACTGCGCCTTCCGGCTGCGCGGGATGGACATCGTCGGCATGCGCCGGGAGCACAAGACCGTCGAGATCGTGCACCCGTGCCCGAACGACCACGCCCGCAGGCGGGACGACCTCCTGCGGGGGGCCGTCGCGCCCCACGAGGCCGACGGCTGGGCCGGGGACATCGAGGACTTCAGGAACCAGCACAACCGGACGGGCGTCCACCGGGCCGGCGAGGAGGTCTACCGCATCTCCTTCGTGCGCTACGTCGATCCGGAGGCGGCCCAGGCGAAGGCCGCGTCCGAGGGGATGGGGAAGCACCGCGGGGCCCTGCGCGAGCTGGCGGGCCGGCAGGAAAGCCGGCGAGGGAAAAAGACCGCCGGCGCCAAGGGGAAGAAAAAGGCCTACAAGAGGAAGTGCCACAAGTGCACGCGGCGGGCCACGCAGCACACGAACGACCCGTACCTGTCCGAGCTCCATCCCGGGCGCCCCAACCCGAAGAGGTACTGGTGCGACCACTGCCTGAGTGAGAGCGCCCGCGACGTCTAGGAGCCGAGCATGCTGAGCCTCTTACACCGCTGATGGATTTTGGCGCGCGCCGCAGCGTCTCGATTTCGGAAGCGATGGCAGGCCAGCGACTACATCCCGTCAGGATCGACATCGACGCTGCCGGGGCCGCCCAGGGGTTTCTGTTTTGCCCCGCAGTCGGGGCACGTCATCGCGTCGCCGTACAGCCTGGCGCTGCACGCGTAGCACTCCCTGCCGCCCCACTCCTCGGATCCCGGGTTATCGACGGCCGAGCCGCACTCGGGGCACTTCACGGCCCCGGCGGGCAGGTCGGCGTCGCAACTGGGGCAGGTTCCCTCGTCGCCCCTGTCGGCGTACTCCCCGGACGAGTCGAACGAGAAGCTGCCGGTCTCGTTCTCGTTGAAGCCGCTCGTGTTGCCCTCCCCGATCACGCGCTTGGCCTCGTCGATGGCCATCAGCACGTCGTCGAGCGACGCGCCGCCGACCTCGATCGTGAAGGTCTTCATGCTCGGCTCGCCCTCCGCGTCCTGCGCGGCCTTCGCCTCAGCCTGTTGCTTGGCGTACTCGGAGTCGCGGGCGGGGTTGGTCGGCTCCGGGTTGGGCTTGGCGGCGGCCCTCGTCGCCGCCGGCTGGTTTGACGGGGCGGCGATCCTCGCCGCGATCCTGCAAGCTCTGTTCATGTCCGTGTCCCTCCGCGACGCGCGCGATGGCGAAGAACTTTATCAGGCGCGGCGTCTACAGCTCTTCAAGCCCGCCGCGCACCCGGTTCCGCAGGTCCATCGCCGCCGCCAGAACCGCGAGGCTCCTCGTCTCGCCGCGGAAGCCGCGGCCGCGGAAGGACACCGACCAATGCGTCCGGCGCGCCGTCGGCGGCCGGATGGCCGCGCCCCTTTCGACCGCCCGCTCGCAGGCCGCCAGTCCGGGATCGAGTTCTGGAAAGTCCATGTTTGTCCTCGCTTTCGTTAGCCGGGTTCACCTGCCGTATAAAGTCGGTCCCGCAGCCCGTCCCACGCCTGCCGGTTCCGGCCTACCCACCCGGCCAGCTTGCCGCCGAGCCGCTGCACCTCCTCGGCGAACGCGACGGCGTGCCCCGACACCTTTGCGTGGGCGCACTCGTGGAGAATCACGCCGACGGACTCCTCGCCCAGCGGGTCTCTCCAGAGGTGGCCCGCGCCGATGTTCAGGCTGATGGTGCCGCCGTCCCACGTCGCGCACGGCCCGCCCCGGAAGCGCGTGAAGCCCACCCGCCGCCCCAGCAGGGCCTCGGCGATTGTCCCGAAGGCCGCGATGCAGGCCCGCTGGCGCTCCGTCTCCGCCGGGAAGTCCCCGCCGACCGCGACATGCGCCTTGCACAGCTCGTCGTGCCTCGCCGCCACGGTCGGCGCGTCGGCCAGGATTTCGCTGACGCCGGGCGGCAGCGAACCCCTGTTCACGGGCGAGAGGCCCCTGTTCTCCAGCTCCTGCGACTCGCCGACGTCGTCTGGGTCGAGGGGGTTCCGGCGCACGATCTTGTCGATGTCGGCCCCCGTCACCGTCCTGACCAGCGTGCGCCGCGCGTCGGGCGACAGGCTCGCGGCGTTCCTCCGGTTGCCCGCGATCTCGCCGGGCGCCTCGCCGTGGTCGCCCATGTACTTGATGTACGAGTCGCTCATCGGGCCGACGAGGTCGCCGACGAGCCTCTCCTTGTACGCGTCCGGCAGCATGTCCCGGTCGGCGTCCAGGGGCGTCTTTTGCAGCACGTTGATGTCGAAGGGCAACTGCCAAGGCGCCGCGTCCACCGGGATGCCGAGCTCGTGGATCATGGGGAACGCGCCGCGCTGCGGGTGGATCTCGACCGCCGTGGTCCTCTGGCGCCTGACGACGCGGTCCTCGGCGGGGTCGTACAGGACGGTGGCCAGCCTCAGCCCCTCGACGAGGCGCTCCGGCACGCGCCGCGAGATCCGCCCGCCGTTGAAGGTCGCGGCCACGCCGTCGGGGAGGATCACGCTGCCGAAGTAGCCGACGAGCTCCCCGAGGCCATCGCCGTCGTGCCGGAGCGTCAGCGACAGCGACAGGCCGCCGAACCCGTTCTTGGCCGCCGTGATCCTGCATCCGTCCTTGTCGAACACGAGGCGGTGGCCAAGGGTGCGTATCTCCGCCCACTCGCTGACCGCGATCAGGTCGATCAGCCCCTGGCCGAAGCGCCCGCGCGTACCGGCGTGCAGGTCGCTGGTCGTGGAGCCCACGCGCCGCAGGATCTCCGGGTCGCCGCAGCCCCGGCCGTCGTCGGTGCAGGTGAACTCGAGCGCCCCCGGCCCCTCGGGCCCGCAAGTCATGCTGATCGCCGTCGCGCCCGCGTCCAGGCTGTTGGAGAGCGCCTCCTTGAGGATGTGGGCGAGCGGGCGGCTCCGTATCCGGGCCGCCCGCCTCCCGACGTCGACCCCGAACCAGTCCCTGTGCGTCGTGTTCGCGTTCAAGTATTTCCTCCTTCGTCGCCCCTTTTCCACCAGTCCGCCGGATCCTTGCGTCGCCCGCCCTGTCTGCGGATCGTACCCCGGTTCCAAGCATCGATCAGCCTCCGGCCCCTGCCGCTGAGCTCGAAGCCGTCGTCCCAGTCCTCCCACCGTATCCTCACCCAAGTGTCGAGGTCGAACTCCAGCCGGTACTCGAGCAGGAGCCGGCGCGACGGGCGGAGTCCGCCGATCGGCGCCGCGGGCAAGGGCAGCAGCGCCCAAAACCACAGCCCGCCCTCGTCGAGCGCCCCGACCTCCTCCTCGGTCATGGCGGAGAACCTGCGGGCGCGTGCGAGGAGGTCCAGCTCCCTGAGGACCATCTCCAGGGCGGAGTCCCTGTCCGCCGCGGCCCACCCGGCCACCGCCTCGGCCGGCAGGTAGCCCTCGGCCAGCAGCCACTTCCGGATCGATGGGTGGCAGGACGCCAGTTGGTCCAGGATGCGCTGGAGCGTCCCGATGTTGCGGGTCTCCCTATCCTGACGCAGGGCTTTCTTCTTCGCCATATCGCTCATCCCGTCGCCGCCCTGTCGCAGTCCCAGCACAGGGTGTTGCGCCCGGGGACGCAGCAGTCGAATCCCGCCGTGCCGCACTTGGGGCACTCGTACAGGCGCGCGTCGTCGGCGGCACGCACGGTCCCGCAGCGCGGGCACTGCCGGGTCGGCCGCGGCGCAACAGCGGCCTTGCCAACCTCGGAGCGCGCCCTCCTGCGGTGCTCGGCGCGGCACGTCCTGCACCGCCCCGTGCACCCGGTGGTCGGCCTGCCGCAATCCATGCACTTCATCGCGCGCGCTCCCGCACCGCGCCCTCGACCTCGAGCAGCCGCTCGGCCAGTTGGCCCGGCGTGATCCGCCCCACCCGCAGGGCGTCCGCCAGGAGGCGGATCGCGTCGGCGAGGACCTCAAAGACCGCGTTCGGCCCGCGGATTCGGGCGATGTCGAAGTACGGCTGGTCGGGCGGCGCGCCCGGCAGGACTCGAACATGTTTATACGCGTCCCGCGCGACCAGTTCCGTCGCCTTTCGCCCCTTGGCCCTCGTCGGTCGGCTTTTCTGTCCCTTCATCTGTTCCCTTTCCGCCGCCGAAGCGCGGCTCTCAACCGGAGACGGGCCCGACCGGGTCCATCGCGAGGATGGCGGGGAGCCACTCGCCGGGCGACCCCCGGCCCGTGACGTGGCGCAGCACGTCCGCGTAGGCGTCCATGCGCCCCGCGCGCGTCGCCTCGCCGGCCTCGTCGCCCGGGTCGAAGATGTCGCCCCAGAACTTCCATTGGCTCAGCGCGTACAGCGCCGCGCCCTTGAGGTTGCGGGCGAACTGATCGGACGTCGCGTATTCCGGCATCCTCGTCCCTCCACAGGACCGCCGTCGGTCCGGACGCGTGAGGCGGCCCCCGCGGACGCCTACGGAAAGGCCGGGGCCGCCGCAGTCTGATAATGTCCCAACCCGCGCGCCCCCGGCGATGCGTCCCGAAGCGCCACTGCAATCGTTCCCCTACGCCACGCAGGCGTACATGGCGGGCCACATGGACGGGGAGGAGGGGCTGCCCGCGACGGACGACGACCCGGACTACATGCGCGGCTGGTACGACGCCGGCGGCGGCGACGTCCGCCCGGCCCTCGACCCGGCGGAGGCCCGCGACCAGCGGCGCCGGTGGGACGAGTGGGACCGCGACCGCGGGTGGCCGCAGCCGCCGCGCCGCCCGGCCGACGGCAAGTACCGCGTCCTGATGGTCTGCACCGGCAACACCAGCCGCAGCGCCCTGGCCGAGGCCGTCGCCAAGGTGTCGCGGCCGCCTTGGCTGCTCGTGGCATCGGCCGGCACGTACGCCTTCGAGGGCACGCCCGCGTCCGCGAAGTCCTCCGCCGCGGCGCTGGGGATGGGGCTGGACCTGTCCCGGCACAGGTCGTCGGAGCTGGCCCCCGGGCCGCTCGCGGCCGCCGACGAGGTGTGGTGCATGACCCGCCGCCACATGGACGAGGTCCTCGCCGCCGCCCCGTGGGCGGGGCCGAGGCTCCGCCTGCTGGACCCGGCCGGCGACATAGCCGACCCGCACGGCGGGGACGCCGCGAGGTACCGCGCGACGGCCGAGAGGGTCGCCCGGGCGGTGCGGAGGAGGGTCGCGGGGCTGAGGAGGCCGAAGGCGGAGGCGGAGGGGGGGAGGGCCGCCCGGAGGGCGGCCCTGAGGATCGCCTTCCGCGTCTCGGCGCGGTGGTGGAGCCGCGAAATGCTCGACCACAAGGTCGGGAGGCTCGACCTGAATCCGGACGACAGCCGCAAGTTCCGGGCGCTGTGCGACAGGTTCTTGGCCGACCACGACTGGGACTACCTGCACGACATGTGCTACTGGGCCGCCAGCTTCCTCGGCGCGGCCTGCCGTGAGCTCGGGATACCGCTGCGGGTCGCGACGGGGCGGTACAGCCCCGAGGGCGACGGCTTCGACCACGCCTGGCTGGAGGACGCGTCCGGCACGCCGTTCGACATCGTCGCCGTGGCGCACGCGGAGCACAGGAGGAAGACCCGCGAGGGCGGCGTGGTCGGCGAGGCGCATGTCTGCCCGGTGTGCGACCGCCCCTCGATGGACGAGACGCAGGAAGCCCTCGCGGACGCGCCGGGCTGCGATTGCGAGGACCCTCCGGAGCCAGTGAGGCGCAAGAGGCGGTTCGCCGACGAGGACGAGGCGATGTCCGCCGGGTATGAGGTCGTCGAGCGAGGTGGGTTCCCCGAGTGGGTGCCGGAGTTCGTGGAGCCGGGGCGGTACAGCCGCGATCAGGAGGACGAAGGGTCGTCGGAGGAGGCGGCGTACCAGCTCGGCTTCGGTCCGGAGGAAGAGGAGAACGCCCGAGACATGGCGCGGGAGGTCGCCGCGATCTGCTCGGCGCCCGCCCGAAACGCGCGCGGTCGCCGCACGGCCCCGGACCACGGCCCCGCGTTCCGGGTCTGGCAGGCCGAGGCCCGCCGGGCGATAAGGGGCGCGTTCTCCGGCGTCGGGGAGGACGACGAGTCGGACTGGCGCGCCAGAGTCAAGTCGGCGCTCGCCGAAACGCTCCCGCGCGCCATGCACCGCGGCTTCAGCATGCAGGCGACGGACGAGGGCGAGGCCCGCAGTCTGGCGGAGGCGGAGATCGCCGGGACTCGCCGCGCCGTGCCTCACTCCTTCTCGAAGGCCGTCGCGCGGAGCTTCGCCGTCGGCGTGGAGCCGTGGTGGGCCGCCGCCGGCTCGGTCAGCTCGGAGGGGAAGAAGCACCGCGGCAAGGCCGGACAGTGGGGCGCGGTCGCATCGGTGGAGGTGACGCCGGACATGGTGGACTGGGGGTGCTTGGACTCGGGCAACTCGATGTTCGGCGACGCGGTGTACGACCACCTTCCGTTCGGCGAGCCGGTCGGGGACGCCGTGGCCCGGCTGCTGATCGACGCCGGCGGAACGCACAACGCCGAGTGGGACCTGGAGATCCAGCCTTACCCGCCCGGGTCGGCGTCAATCGAGGTCTTCAGGATCGTCCCCAGCTCGGCGGGTGAGATGGAAGGCTTCTGGAAGTCCGAGCTCGGCGCGGAGAAATCCGCTGCCCGTGACACACTGGAGCGGTGGAATACATGCGGCCGCTGCGGGGCCGACCTCTCCGTAGCCGGGAGGGCGGGTGACGACGAGAGACCGCTGTGCCGCTCGTGCTGGGACCGGCTCTCGCGCCCGGTGCTGTCACCCCCGCCGCCGCGCCGTTGGTGGCGGTGGCGCCCCGCCGCCGGAGTCCGCGCGACATCCCTCGGCGCCACGCGACGCTAAAATCACCCATGGGCGTCCCCACATGCGTCGATCTGTTCTGCGGCGCGGGCGGGCTGTCGGAGGGCTTCTCGGCCGCCGGGTTCCGCGTCGTCTCGGCCACGGACAAGGACGCGCCGTCCGCCGCCACGTTCCGTCTGAGGCACCCGGGGACGCCGTTCGCCGAGGCCATGATAGAGGACATCTCTGCCGCCGACCTCTCGCACGGCCTCGCGCGCGGCGAGCTTGACTGTCTGGTCGGCGGCCCGCCGTGCCAGGCGTTCAGCGTGAACAACCACAAGCGGGGCATGCACGACGACCGGAGCGGCCTCTTCAGGCACTACCTCCGCATCGTGGACGGCCTGCTCCCGTCGTTCGCGGTCCTGGAGAACGTGACCGGCATACTGTCCATGCCATCCGCGGTGGACGGGATACGCGAGGGATTCGGCGAGCTGGGTTACTCGGTCGCCCACCGGACTCTGAGGGCGGAGGACTACGGCGTGCCGCAGGAGCGGCGACGCGTCATCTTCCTCGCGTCGCGCTGCGGGGAGCCGCCGCCGTTTCCGGACCCGACGCACGGTGGCCCGGGGTGCCCGCCGCTCAACACGGTGCGGGACGCGATCGGTGACCTGCCCCCCGCCCCGCCAGCCGACCCCGGCGCGCCGATCCCGTACCCCGGCCCGCCGTCGCCCGGGTTTCAGGAGGGAATGAGGTCCGGGTCGCCCGGCGCGATGTCCCATGTCGCCCCGCGGCTCGGCGCCGCCAACAGGGAGCGCATGCGGCATGTCCCGCCGGGCGGGAGCTGGAGGGACATCCCACGGGAGCTGCTGCCGCCCGGCATGACGAGGGCGCGGCGGTCCGACCACACAAAGCGGTATGGCAGGCTCCGGTGGGATGGCCTGGCCTGCACCATCCTGACCAAGTGCGACGTGCACTGGGGCGCGTATGTCCACCCGGAGGAGGACAGGCCGCTGACCGTCAGGGAGGCCGCGAGATTCCAGTCGTTCCCGGACAGTTTTACTTTCCTCGGCAGCAGGACCGAGCAGTACCGGCAGGTGGGGAACGCGGTGCCCCCGATGTTGGCCCGCGCCGTGGCGCTGGCGGTGCTCGGCCGGTTGGCGGCGAAATGACCTATCGCGCCGAAGCGGGCCGCGCCTGCGGATCCGGTCGGCAACGGTCGACGATGTCGTTCACGATCTTGACCACCCGGTCGAAGTCGTAGTCCCTCCATCCGGCGTTGGTGTGGTCGTAAAGTTCATGGGCCACGAGGTCGCCGATCGTCGGCTCGCTGCGCTCATCTCGGCGGGACGGTTTTTGGCTCATCATCCACTATACAACCACTCGACACGGGTGATATTGTCTTCGCGAGACGCGCGCCGGCATGGCCCGCGTCAGTTATCACTACCACCGGGTATCAGCCGCGATGGACTTCTACCACGGCGCGCACGAGCCGCTGTCGCCCGGCGAGCGGCTCACCGCGCACTGGGACGGGTGGGAACACCTCGACCGGGAGATTGCCGACGCCGAGGAACTCCTCGACCGCTGGCGCCCGGCGGACGCCATCGCGAGGGACGACTGTGTGTTCCTCTCCGCCTCCCCGGAGGGGACGCAGGCCGCCGGCGGGGGGCCGGCGATCCACCTCGTGCGCCCCGACGGGGAGCCGCAGGCGTCCGACATGGGCTGGTACGGCGCGTTCGACCACAGGCTGGCGGAGGCGACCGACCGGGTCGTGGACGAGGGCGGGGAGTGGGACGACGTTGGCGGGCTCCTGACCCTGCTTTCCGCGGGGGAGAAGGCCGAGCTGCGGCGGCTCGCCGTCGGCTACTGGAGCGGTCGGGCGTACGATGGTCCGGGCCTCATGGAGTATCGCGCGCCGGCGGCGACCGTCGTGTCGCTCGTCGACGAGGCGGGCGAGGGGACATTGGGGGCGTTCCCGCTGGGCGCGTCGCCTTGGGGCGCGCACATGCTTTAGGCAGGAGACATGGAATGAGCGGATATCATAGAACGACGTACCGGATCGGCCCGCCCGGCCCGGCGACCGGCGGTTTGTGCATCCGGACGGCCGTTGACGTCGAGTACGGGCCGCAGCAGTTTGAACAGTTCAACCGGACGCCGCGGCCCGTCACCGTGGAGATGGAGGCGGGCCTGAGGCGGCTCGGGTGGGAGGATTTCGACCGGATCTCGCGGAGGGGGGAGCTGCGGCGCGACGCCCTGGAGCGGAAGGTCGCGGACGGCGAGGTGCCCGCCGAGGACGCCGAGAGGCTGACCCGGGAGGACGACCTGAGCTGGTACATCAACGAGCTGACCACCGACCTCCAGATGGCCGAGCACGAGGGCCTGCGCCGGACGTGGGACTCCCTCGGCCACGCCGAGAAGCGGAAGGCGATCCGCGACCTTACGCCGCCGTGGGAGCTCAAGCGCAGGACGTATGAGTCGCTTCGGGAGAGGGGGAAGGTGTCGTGATCCGGTCGTCCCGATATCACACCGCGTGGCGGCTCGCGGGCGCGCCGCCAAAGCTGTACCACGGGTCGCGCAAGCTCTTCGACCCCGGATTCGTGCTCAGGCCGCAGGAGGGAGGCTACGCGTCCCTGCCCGACGACGATGTCGCCCCAGTGGAGGAAATCCTCGAGAAACACCGGCCAGAGGGCAAGATACCGAGGCGCGAGTCGGTCTTCATGGTGGACGACCCTGAGAGGGTGGACCAGGCTGGCGGCTACGGCGACCAGGTCTATGTCGTCGAACCCATAGGCGCCGTGGAGGCGTCGGATCTCGGGTGGTACGGGGAGCTGAGCGTGTACTGGATGGACATGCCGGAGGACGAGAGGCGCACGCTTGCGGAGGGCTACTGGTCCGGCGACCCGTTCCCCGGTCGGAAGAGGAGCCTGTACGAGTACCGGGCTCGCGCGGCGGAGGTAGTCGGCAGTCTTTAGGGTCTTGTGTTGTTTTTGCGCCGCCGCTGTGGGCGACAGGAGACGGACATGGAAACCCGCGACGATTCGTACCATAAGAGAGCGCTCAGGAGACGCAGAGCCCGGAGGGTCGCCGCCGCGGATCCGATGAGCGCCACTGACAGGGCGCGGCTCGGGGGCGATAGGGCGGTTGCGGCGGAGGTCGTACGCCGGGCGCTCGGCCATGTGGCGTCGTCCGGCGAGGCGCTGTCGGACGACGGGTCCGGGTTCCGCTCGGAGGACCGCTACGAGGAGATGGCCGGGCGAGTGCTCGCGTCGTTTGGCGGTCTAGCCGAGGAGTCGGCCAGGCATGTCGAGGCGATCCTCCTGCGGGCGTGCTCCACCGATGCCTTCTGGCGCGTTGCCGCCGGCATGGCAGCGCGCCTGAACGAGGGTGGGGACGCCGACCCCGCCGCTGCCGCCGACGAGGTGCCGCTTCCGGCAGGCATGTTCCCGGAGGCCAACAGGGTGGAGATGAGCGACCCGCACACTCAGGTCGTGATCGGGCCACTGTTCGCAACCGACACCCTGTCGTTCACCGTGTACCCCCTCCACGGGGGCCGCCGCGGCTCGCACCCGATACGGATGCCCATATCGGAGCTCATGAGGCGCAGCGGGAGCGGCTCCGCCAACTGGATCTCCTCGTGGGAGGGCCGGACCCTCGTCTTCTCGTCCGGCGGTTCGATGGTGCGGTTTGAGCACGACGACCTGCTCGGCATGTGGCCCGGGCCGGCTCCGGACCGCGGGTCCGTGGAGGGCTGGACCGTCCTCTCGGACTGAGTCGTCAACTATCACCAACAGATGGAGCACGAATGAGTCATATCCCCACGCGCGCGGATTTGTGTTGTTTTTCACCCCCGGCGTTCGCTGGTGTGGGCACGCGCGTGTAGCGCGGCCTGTGGTGAGATTGGGCATTTGGGTCGTTGCCCGGCCGCGTCGGTTACGGGGCGCATGACCAGCCAAGCTGCTACCGAAGGAAAGGCACACAAAATGGCGAAAAGAGAATGGAACGTGACCGTGAGGAAGGATGGCGGGGCCGTCCGCGTCTACCGCTGGGGCAAGCTCCAGGAGGAGCTCAAGCCCGGCAAGGACACCTACGACATGCCCGCTGGGGCGATGAAGTTCGCGGAGGAGCTGCACCAGGAGCTCGCGAAGTTCTCCTCGCGGAAGGTCGCCGACCACGACGTGCAGAGCGAGAAGAACTTGAAGAACGAGGCGACCGGGGCGGCCGTGACGGGCAAGCCCAGTCCGACGACGTCCGACATGGCCGACAAGGTCGCGAAGCTCCAGAACGACCTGAAGAAGAAGGACGCGCAGCTCCGCCAGGAGCGAAGGCGCCACGCGCTGGAGGTGAAGGCGCGCAGGGGCGCGAAGCTCGCCGAGATCCTCGTCAAGAGGGGCGCGCTGCCGGAGATCGAGAAGGACGTCAGGGCGTTCGTCAAGGACGTCGCGATGATGTCCGACGACGAGATTGCCCGGCTCGAGCACAAGGCCGCCGGCGATCCGGAGTTCGCCAGCGTCGAGGAGGCCGAGAGGGCCGAGAGGGCGTACAAGCGCGAGGCCCGCATCCTCATCCGCAAGGCCGAGGAGGCGCACGAGTCCGGCGACACCGCGGCGGCCGATAAGCTCGACGCCGCCGGCGACGACGCCACGAAGAACGCGGCGTGCTGCCGGGCGTTCATCCGCTCCGCCGTGCACAAGGGCGCCATGGACACCTGCAAGGGCTGCGGGAAGCCGTCCTTCGTCTGCGACGGATCCTGCGCCAAAGCCCACGACGACGCCAAGGTGCCGCCCCACGACGAGGCCAAGGAGGCCAAGGGCGCGTCCGCCGAGGCCGGGGCGGACGAGAAGACCGCCGACCACGACGTGCAGGACGAGAAGAACCTGAAGAACGACCCCAAGGGTGTCGCCGTGACGGGGAAGCCGAGTCCCAGCACGAACACCAAGGCCGCCGACGAGGGGCAGAAGAAGACGGCCGTCGCCAAGTGCGGAAAGTGCGGCGCGTCGGTTCCGTGCCCGTGCAAGGACTGCGACTGCGCGGCCTGCGACGGCAAGACGGCGTCCGCCGAGGCCACCGAAACTGCTGAAGGCGAAAAGACGTCCAACCCGCTGGAGACCCTGAAGGCGCAGCATGTCGCGACCGCGAAGATGTACCGCAAGATGGCCGACGACGCCGAGGAGCGCGGGGACTTCATCGCGGCCGACACGTTTGATCACAAGGCCGAGGTCTGCGAGGATCTTGCCAAGGACGCCGCCGTCGAGAGGGCCGAACCCGAGCCCGAACTCGCCGGAGCCGGCGACACGGAGATCCGAGAGGCGTCGGATGCAACGGAGCGAGAGGCCTCCGAAGAGGCCTCGACGGAGGACACAGATGGCCCCAGCGAGGGGACCGCGAAGACGGCATCCGCCGAGTTCGAGCTGACGGACGACATCATCGATGCCGCCGTCACGCCGGCCGAGGTGTATGCGATGCGGTCCGCCTACAGCGGGCAGCGGCGCCGTGAACCGTCGCGTGTGGACCCGAAGACGAGTGGCGTGATGAGGATCGCGAACGTCGATGAGAACGCTGCCTCGCACGACGAGGACGTCGCGGCGCTCGAGGGACTCTGGACTCGCGCCCCTCGTGAGTAGTTGAGTGTGGCCTCGGAACGTTCCGGGCCACGGGTCACATGGTCTGAAGGAGGGCATGTAGGATGTTGAAAATCCACTATGCAGTTTTCCGGGACACGCTTCCCGTCCTGAAAACGGCCGACTTCACCCGCACGAACGCAAAGTACAAGACTGGCGGCGGCACTGCGCCGCTCGGCGCCGACTACCCTGACGGGTCGCTCGGTGGCCAAGTCGTCATGCACAGCGGCTCGTACGAGGTGGGCGTCTTTGACGACGCCGACAAGGCGCCGATCGGTCTGTTCATCAACGACGCCGCCGGCTCGCCGTTCGAGAACACCCCCGCGGTGGGCTCGGGCAAGTCGCCGTTCGTGTCCGGGAGCGGTTCCGTGTGTGAGGTCGATATCTTCGAGACGTTCGACAGTGCTGGCGCCGCGTTGGTGTATGCCGCCGGCGACCTGCTGTTCGGCTCGGCGAACGGCCTCTTGACGAAGGAAGTGGGCGCCATCGCGTTCGGGACGTGCTATCGCACGCCTGGCGTGGCTGGCTTGCTTGGTGTTCGGATCCTGTAGCCCGGCGGCCCCGAGGGGTCCGGAGCAGGACTGAACGTGACGAGTGCTGGAAACTCAGAGAGAGGTGGAAACCATGAGTATGAAGCTCGCAAACCTGAGCCCTGAGCAGAAGGAACGCATCGTCGCCAAGCTTCTGTCCACGCCGCAAGGCAAGCTGAAGCTGGCCGCGTCGATGCAGAACCCTCTGCGCGAGAGGCTGGACTACGAGGGCGTGTTCCGGCGCGCGGCGGTCGTTGATCCGCTGCCGCAGGGCGCGCTTCCGTACTACGACAAGGACGTCGACGTCCCCGCCGTCGTGATCGGCGAGGAGGGGCAGACGCCCGAGACGATCGTGAAGGGGAAGAGGATCTTCATCCCGTTGTTCGAGCTCGGCTCGAACCCGAAGATCCCGTTCACCCAGGTCAAGGAGCGTCGGTACAACCTGATCGACCGCGCGCAGGACAAGGCCAAGCAGGAGATTCAGGCCGCTGAGGACACCCTCGGCTTCTCCGCGCTTGACGTCGCCCTGACGGCGGTCAATCCGGCCACCGGCGTCCTCTTCAACGCCCCGATTGCCGTCGCTGGTTCTCTGGACCGCGACTCGCTTTCGGACGCGTACGCCGAGGTTGAGAAGCACGACCTCCGCGTCGCCAGGTTGTTCATGAACGCCCGGGACTACTCCGACATCCGGAAGTTCGGGCGCGACCAGATCGACCCGGTGACCCAGAAGTCGTTGCTGAACACCGGTCTCATGGCCATGCTGTGGGGCGCGGAGATCATCGTGTCGCGCGTCGTGGAGGTGGGCACCGTCTACATCTGCACCGACGAGAAGTTCCTGGCGATCATGCCGCAGAGGATCGACATCACGGTCCTCCCGGCCGACAACCCGGACGCTCGCCTGGTCGGATGGTCGATCTTTGAGCAGATCGGCATCGGCGTCCACAACCCGCGCGGCGTCGCGTACATCTCTATCACCCGGTAAGCCGGGTCGGTAGCTGACGACGTAAAACAACGGGCCCCGTGGCTGTCATAGGCTGCGGGGCCTTTGTTTGCGCCGGGTCGGGCTTGGGCGGCGCATCCGCCGGCTAGTCGCAGACGAACTCAACCGCCTCGCGCACGTCGTCGAACGCCTTGAACAGCCCCAGGTCGGCTTGGCCTATGTACGACGGGTCGGACGCCAACATCGCGCACCGCATGAACTCAGTGAGCTTCCCCCAGAACTCCAAACCCATCAGCGCCACCGGGATGCGGGGGCTTTTCGCGGTCTGGATCAGCGTGATTAGCTCGAAGAACTCGTCGAGCGTGCCGAACCCGCCGGGGAAGCACAGCACACCGCGGCAGTGCTTCAGGAAGCACACCTTGCGGGCGTAGAAGTGCTTGAACTCGACCGACACGTTCTGGTACGGGTTGGCGCCCTGCTCGTGCGGCAGCTTGATGTTCAGCCCGACGCTCTTGCCGCCCGCGTCCATGGCTCCGCGGTTGGCGGCCTCCATGATGCCCGGGCCGCCGCCGGTTATGGTGGCGTACCCCGCCTCCGCTATCAGTCGCCCCGCATCCACGGCCTGTCCGTACTGCGGGTGCTCGGGCTTGATGCGCGCGGAGCCGAAGACGGTGATCGCGGGGCCGAGGTCCTCCAGCGTCTCGAACCCCTCCACGAACTCCGCCACCATCTTCAGGATGTGCCAGGTCTTGTCCGCCATGTGTCCATCCTCTCCGGGTTCTAGGGGCTGGCGACCAGGTAGTCGTCCGCCGAGTCGCCGACGAACTCGTAGTGCGCGGTGTACGTCCCGGCGCCGGCCACGGTCACGCCGAGCGCTCTGGACGACGACAGCGTGTTCCCGCCGCCGTCCCTCCACTCCAGAAACACGCGGTTGCCGGACTTCGCCGGGGCGGTGAGGGTTACGCCCGCGCCGTCCGCGTACCGGCGCGAGAAAGGCGTGGTGCCGTTTCCATTCCCGTTCTCGTCGTTCGGCGACGCCGATACTGTCGCGCCGGACGGGTCAGACGCGACATCGACTATGTATGTGTGCGTCAACACCGGAGTCGCTACATCGGACAGCGAAACCGAGTCTGACCGTGACGACCCCGCCATTGCGGACTTGGAATCCGAGAGTGAGATCGAGTCCGAGGGTTCGACCGTCCAAGCTGTCGGGAGCGAGCCAATTTTCGCCGTGCCGTGTCCGGAGTCAGAGTTGTCCTGGTATGCGACGACGAAGTTGGTCGATGAGAGCGCCGCAACGAAGACCCAAGTAGCGCCGTTCGCGGCCAGAAACTCCGCCTCTGCGCCGAACGTGATGGATGTCCCGGAAACGGTCCCCACTTTGGCCGTGCCGTGGTCAGCGTCCGAGCCATCCGTGTATGTGACGATGAATTTGCTGTCCCCGAGCGCCGCAATGGAGACGTAGGTGACGCCGTTTACGGCCAGAAACTCCGCCTCCGCGCCAAATGTGATGGATGTCCCGGAGACAGTGCCGACTTTGGCCGTGCCGTGGTAGCTGTCGGTGCCATCATTATACACGACGACGAACTTGGTCGAGGAGAGCGCCGCGGCGGAGATCACGTAGGCGCCGTTCGCGGCCAAAAACTCCGTCTCCGCGCCGAACGTGATGGATGTCCCGGAGATGGTCCCCATTTTGGCCGTGCCGTGACTGGAGTCTCCGGCATCCGAGTACGCGACGACGAATTGCGAGTCGCTCAGCGCCGCGGCGAAAAAGCCATTGGTGCCGCCGGTCTGAAACTCCGTTGCCGCACCGAAGACAATGGCGGTTCCGCTGACTGTGCCAACATTGGCCGTGCCGTTGTTGGAGGTGCCCTCGTATGCGACGACGAACTTGGAACTGCTCAGCGCCGCAACAGAGATCGCGGTAGTGCCTAAACTGGTCAAGAGCGACGCCGTGCCGAAGGTTATGTCGGTGCCGGACACCGTGCCGATTTTGGCACGGCAGTTATAGTCCGCGTCCCGGTATGCGACGACGAACTGCGTGGCGCTGAGCGCGGCAGCGGAGAGGAAGTAGATGGCGCTGGCGGAATGGAACACCGTCTCCGCGCCGAAGGCGATCGTGGATCCGGAGACCGTTCCGACTTTCGCTTTGCCGTGTCCAGAGTCCGAGAGATCCCGGAACGCGACGACGAACTTGTCGGCACCGAGTACCGCGACGGAGATGGAAATGGCGCTGCCGCCGGGCCGAAATTCCGCCTCCGTGCCGAAGGTTATGGACATCCGCTACTCCTCAATTTGGTCGCCAACGCGCATTGCCCCTTAGCCGCTGAAGGCCAGTCCCCCGTCCGGGGTACCCGTGTCGAGTTCCCCCGCGGCCGCGGCGTTCGTGCGGAATGTTGTTCCGGAGCCGCCCGTGCGCCACGCTGGCGAGTCGGTGCTGTTCATCAGCCCGAATTCGGTTACCTCCGCGTGGTAGGACGACGCGTTGAAGCAGTCGTGCGTTCCGCCGTCGATCAGGACGCTGGACATTCTGCTGGCCTGGTGCATGGTCCCCTGCGACGCCTGCGTCAGCGTCCTGGAGGCGGCGCTCAGGACGCACCTGCTCCCGTTCCTCGCGCGCGAGTAATTCGCCCATCCGGACACATCCGAGGCGATCGCGTCCACCCGGATGAGCGAGCCGTCGCCCGCGTCCAGCATCCATGCGCCGGCGGGCACGTTCGAGGACACGCTGAAGTCCGCGTCGTCGAGTCTCACGGTGGTCCCATCGCTGGCGAGGACCGCTGTCTCGAATTTGCTGGTTGTCAGCTTTCCGCACAGCACTGTCGCGCCCGTGGACGCGGCCACCGCCGCCTTGGCCGCCTGCGTGGCGAGGGACAGCGAAAGCGTGCCGCCGAACCGCGCCAGTGATCCGTTCGATGCCACCACGCCGTCCGACGCTGCGGTGAAGGCCGCCGTCAGCCCGTCGACCGCCGCAACCGTGCCGTTCATGTCCACGTCGACCGCCGGCCCGCTGGTGCTCGTCGTGATGACTGCCCCGCTCTGCGCCGTCAGCACCGCCCCGCGGGCCACGGCGACGCCGCGGACCGACGTCCCGATGTCGAGTGTCCCGCCGATGTCGCCGGTCGACGCCGTGTCCAGCAGCAGCGCCCTCGAGCTCGCCCCGTCCACGTCCAGGCGCCCGCCCGCTGGGATCGACACGATGCCGCCGTACGTGGCCTTCACGCCGTCGGCCGCGCCGCCCACCGTGAGCTGCCCGGCGACGCTGAGCATGCCGGACACGACGGCGACGCCCTCGCCGCCCGCGCCGCCGTGCTCGATCACCACCGTGCCGCCGGACATGATCTCGACCTTCGCCTTGCCGCCCACCTCGATGTACCGCGTGTCCCCCGCCACCGGGCCGAGCGTGAAGCCGCGTAGCTGCACGAACACGCTGCCGACGAACTTCAGGACGCGGCCTCCGCTGGCGCCATCGATGGTTGTGTTGCCCGCCCCGGCCCCGCTCAGGACTATCGCCGGGCCCTCCACGCCGGACACGACCAGCTCGTCGTCCACCACGACCGGATCAGAGAACGCGCCCGCGCCGATGTCGATCGTGACGATCGCGTTGATGGCGTGCCCCTTCAGCGTGTCTATGGCGTGCTGCACGGTCGCGTACGGCGCCGTCTCCGTGCCGTTTCCGGTCGAGTCGCTCCCCGCCGCGCGGACATACAGCGTCCTCGCGTCCTTGATGCGGTTGAAGCTGCCGACGCCGACGTTCGTCTTCCAGGCGCCCATGTTGTCCGCGCCGGACTCCGGCCGGAACGTGCCGTCGCCGTACTGGGCGCAGACGCCGTATATGTTCGCCCCGATGTCCTTGAGCGGGCTGCCGAAGGCCAGATGCGCGTCGTACGGGGACGCCTCGGACACGAGTCCAGCCGACGACGGGTCCACGCTGTTCCCGTCCTGCCCGCTGGCCCCGTTCCACGCCGAGAGGGTCCCGTAGTCCGCGCCGCCTTTTGTGACCACCGACGTCGTCGGCGCGCCGGCGTAGCCGTTGTAGTCCGCGACGGCCGTGACGCCGGCTGCGACGCTCACATCGGTCGCGCGGGTCCCGCCGAATATGTTGTTTTTCCAGGTCGCCGTGCCGGCACCGCTGACGCTCAGGCCCGTCCCCACGTCGAACAGCGTGGACCCGTACATGTCGACGTCCCCGGAGGCGGAGACCCCGGTGCCCATCCCCACGAGCGTGCAGGAGTGGACGCGCGTCCCGCCCGCACCTCCGGAGAGGCCTGTGGTGAGGGTTTCGTCGAACCAGCAGCCGAAGGCGGTGACATAGGAGCCGGCGCTTTGGCCGCTGACCGCGACGCCCGTCGCCCCGTTCTTCAGCTTCAGGCCAATCAGCCTGACCCACTGCCCGCTCCCCAAGTTGGCGATGGCGAGCAGGTTACCGCTCCCCGGCCCGTCGAGCACGCCCTTTGACCACTTCTTGGACGGCGAGTAGACGATTATCTCCAGGCTTTTGCCGTTGATTGTGGTGGTCCCGGCGACGACATACGTGCCCGCCTTCATGCGGATCGTGTCGCCGTCGCCCGCGGCGTTTATCGCGGCCTGTAGGGTCAGCTTCGGCGATCCGGCGGACCTGCCGTCGTTGGCGTCGCTGCCGTTCGGGTCCACGTAGAAGTATGCCATTCCGGTGTTTCTCTCCGTTCGGGGCGGCTGGATGCAAACTTTATCAGTCGCAGGCGCCGCGCGCGGCCAGGCGGATGCGGTAGAGTTCGCCCTCGCGCTCCGTCGGTAGCTGGACCAGCCCCTTGGACTTTGCGTCGCCGAGCAGGGCCGCCGCAGCCGCGACCCGCTCCGGCCTGTAGCGGATCGTGATGTTGCCCCCCGGCTCGGTGTCCATCGACGCGCCGCAGAATGCCTTGACCGTTGTCATGCCGTGCGCCGACGGCGCAGCACTTTATGAAAAACCCCCTTGTGGTCCCCGGAAGACGCTTCGCCCGCGCGCCCCGGTCGGCGTGAAAAGCCGGGTTTCACATTACTTGAGGAACCGCGATTGGATCCCGTGTTCGATGGTCGGGAGGGCGCTAGCGACGTCCTTGACGGTGTACGCCCCGCCGCACCGCGCGTTGAAGAGGCGGGTGAAGCACTCGAGGGCGTCCGGCCTGTCGATGATCCTCTGGGCGGTCACGCCGGTTTCGCGCAGCATCCACTCGGCCGTCTCGCTGTGGAACGGGCCCCACTTTCCGGCGGCCCGGATGGTGTTCTCCGGATCGGAGCCGGCGGCCTGCACCCGCTGCTGCCCGAGCAGGCAGTAGTTCTCGGATATCTCCAGCCCTAGCCACCGGCGGCTGAGGCGCTCGGCGGCGACGAGGGTGGTTGCCGCCCCCGCGAACGGATCGATGACCAAGTCGCCCGGGTTGCTGGCCGCGCGGAGCACGCGGTGCAGGAGCTGCTCTGGCATCTGGTTGTCGTGCCAGATCTGTTTCTCGGAGAACGTGCCGCAGACGCGCGGGAACTCGTCCCATGTGGAGTCCGGGACCTTCCCGTTTGGGTGCGCCCTTTTGTCGCCGTACTCGAGCTGGCGGAGGCTCGGCGTGCGGACCTGTATGTCGTTGAAGATGAACTCGCGCTGGCTCCGGGTGAGGTAGAGGATGTGGGTGTTGCTCCTGGCGAACTTGCTGCGCATCGCCTGACCGAAGCTGTAGTGCCACACGATCCAGTTGCGCAGGTGCAGCCCCATGTCCTCGCACATGACCTTGGCCTCGGCGACCCAGCTTTCGCTGATGGCGAGCCAGAACGAGCCGTCGTCGGTCAAGAGCGGAGGCACCATGGACAGCCACTCCTTCATCCAGGACAGGTACTCCCCCCTCGGCCTGTTGTCGCTGAAGGAGTCGTCGTACGTCCTGTTCAGGTTGAACGGCGGGTCGGCGAAGATCAGCCTCGCCGACTTGGGCTCGATCTGCGGCATGAGCTTCAGGCAGTCTCCGTGATGCAGCCCGGCGTCCAGGCGCTGGGCGGTTGTACAGCTTGGCATTTTCGGCCTCCTTCGTTTCAATCCACGCCCCCGCGAAGTGGGGCGACCTCGTCTGGCATCTGGTTCGCCGCACACGCCCAAAAGTTTCAATCCACGCTCCCGCGAAGGGGAGCGACAAAACTGTCCGGCGGTATTCTATCTGGTCGCTTTGTAACGTGTTTGTGGAGATCCGGCTGGATACCATGCCCGTGATGAACACAAACAACTGCCACGGATGGCGCAACTTGGCCGCCTTAACCGCTTTGGCTCTCTTCGCTGCCTGCATTTGCGTTTTCCGCGCGGGTAGCAACCGCGCGGGTGGCAGCGTTTTTCGCGCGGGTGGCAACAATGATGAGATATCGGGTCTGGTCGATTCGGTGGCCCCGGCGTCGGTGGCGATCGAGTGCCAAAAGATGTTGCCGATCGAGGATGTGGAGGCGGGCATATCGCTGCTCGTGCCGATTCAGGTTCGCGGCTCCGGCGTCATCGTGAGCGAGGATGGCCTGATTGTGACCAACCACCACATCGTCGCGGGCGCGGTCGATGACTCGATAGTCGTGACCCTGTACAACGGCGAGAGGGCGGTGGTTCAGGTGGTGGGTTCGGACGCGGCGTCGGACATCGCCGTGCTGAAAGTGCGGATGAAGCGCCTACCGTTCCTCCGCATCGGAATGGCGGAGAACCTCAGGCGCGGGCAGCGCGTCATCTCCCTGGGCAACGGAGGCGCTCTGGGGCGCAACGGCGACCTCGCCGTCACGGCCGGCGTCATCAGCGGAGTGCGCCGGAGCATCGCGCCGGGCAGGCAGTGGTACGAGATGGACGCCCACATCTACCCGGGTTGCAGCGGCGGTCCGGTGTGCGACATGTCCGGCCAGGTCATCGGGATCAATGTCGCCACGGACAACTTCCTGAAGCCGTTCTTCATCCCGCTGGACGCGGCCAACAGGGCCGCGCTGTCCAAGATCTCCGGCGGAAGGATCTAGTCGCGGCGGACTCGTAATGGTCGCCCGCCGCCAGGTCCTCAAACCCCCCACGCCCCGTTCCTCTTGACCATCACGAGCTGGCCCAATACCGCGGCGGAAAACAAGATTGATAGCGCGCCCCCGGCCGGATAGACTCCGGCCAAGGGGAGGACGCTCATGCGGAAGCTGCTGGTGGTGGACATCGAGACCATTCCGAATATGGACGCGGTGGGGTTCCTGCCGGAGCCGAAGGCCGACGGGCGGCTGAAGGACCATGATAAGATAGCCGGCGACATCGAGAGGAAGAGGCAGGAGGCCGTGGACAGGATGGGGCTCGACCCGAACCTTGCCCGCATCTGCGTGGTGGGCTACGCGGAGCGCGCGGCCGATGGCCCTGCTAGGTCGTGGGACGGCTTCCTGAAGGTGATGTCGGACGACTCCGAAAGTGAGCTGCTGCGCGAGTTCTGGGCGCAGGCGAAGGACTGCGACAAGCTCGGGACCTTCAACGGTGCCGAGTTCGACGTTCCGTTCATCCTGAGGCGCTCGTGGCTGCTCGGCGTCCGCCCGACGAGGACATTCGAGACGGTCTGCTGGAGGTGCGCGACGGGGGAGGCGAACCACATCGACGCCCGGCTCGTGCTGTCCGGCGGCGACGCGCACGCCAAGGGCACTCTGGACCTGTACGGCAAGCTGAAGCTGGGCCGCGGGAAGACCGACGGCATGGACGGTTCGCAGGTGTGGGACTATTGGCAGGCCGGGCGCGTCGATGAGGTTCGGGCGTACTGCCGGGACGACTGCGTCACGGCGCTCGGGCTGATCGAGTCGCTGTACGGCTTCTACCTACCGGTATTGGAGTGAGAAAATATGGCCAAGGATGAACGCAAGAAGACGAAGAAGGCGCAGGGCGACCGCGAGGCGGAGGAGATCGTGTCCGATCTCGAGGGCATGGTGGTGGCCTCGCCGACCAAGAAAAAGGGCGGCGTGGAGCGCGTTCAGGATCGCGCGGATGAGGTTAAGGACGCCGCCGGCAGGCCGCCTGTCGTCTTCGGGCCAGCCGGCCCGACGACGGATGGTCCAAAACCGCCGACGCCGGGCGTGTGCGGGCCGGGCCCCGTCGGCTCGAAGAAGCTGAACGAGGAGTTCCTGGAGAAGAAGTCCAAGGCAGAGGAGGGAGGCATTGAACCCGCTGCGACCCCGACCGGGTTCTCCGAGCCGCCGAGGCCGAGCGGCGGGGTCGCCCTGCCGGACGCGGCGAAGGCGCGCCGCCGGCTCGAGAGAGGTAAATGAAGCTGGTATACGTGACGTCCGGCGCGAACCCGCGGGTGGCCAGCTACCGCATGGCGCAGGACACCGTGCGCCTCTGGCGGGAGCACGGACACGACGCGGAGCTGGCCCGCCTGGGCGAGGAGCCGACGGACGCCGACGCCTATGTCTACTGCAAGTGCCTCCCGTCCGCAAGGCCGCGGGACAGCGCGCTCGTCGCGCTCCACATGCACGATTTCTGGGACGACGAGGCGGGCACGCTGCGGGCCACGGTGGCCCGTATCGAGGGCCGCCCGATCGACGTGCTGGTCCCCTGCGGGCAGCCCTACGAGGAAAGGCTCCGTGCGCTCGTGCGCGAGCTCGGCCTCGGCCTGAGGGTGGAGTGGTGTCCGGAGAGTCCGGTGTTCTCCGACCCGCCGCCCACCCGCCACCCGCCGCCGGATGGCCCGTTCCGCGTCGGTTTCCACGGCACCGGCTCGACCTTCCGGTATCTGAGCGGCGCGCCCGCCAGGGGGCTGGAGAGGGTGGCGGCGCGGTTCCCGCTGGAACTCGTCGTGCTGAGCAACTTCCCCCGGGAGGTGTCCGAGGACGCCCTGAAGACGACGCTCCGCATGCGCCGGGCGAGGGTACGGTACGCGCCGTGGACCCAGGAGACGCACGCGCGCGAGATGCAGTGCTGGGACGCCGCGGTGCTGCCCGCGGCGCACGGCAGCGAATACGCCATCGTCAAGAGCAGCAACCGCCTGAGGGAGATCGTGTCGCACGCCGTCCCGGTCGTCGCCCAGAGGGGCAATCCGGACATGGAGTGGTTCTCCGAGGGCGGCCAGAACTGCGCGCTCGCCGGCGACGCGAACGAGTGGTTCCGCGCCGTCCGGAGGGTCCTGCGCTACCGCGGCACACGCCAGACGTACCTCAAGAGGTCCGCCGGGCGCCTGATGGGCGTCTACGGCGCGGCGCCGGTCATGCGGCGCTGGATGTCGGTGTTCGACGCTTGACACCGCGATGCGAGCGTATATCATAAGTAGATGAGCGCAAACCTCTTCGTGATTATTGGACCGAGCGCCGTCGGGAAGAACGCCCTCCTGAACCGGCTGCGCGCGTCGCACCCCGGCGTCAAGAGGGTCGTGAGCGCCACAACGCGCCCCCCGAGGCCCGAGGAGCGCGACGGCGCGGACTACCGCTTCGTGACCGTGGAGGAGTTCCTGCGGATGAGGCGGCTCGGCATGCTGGCGGAGTGGACCGAGTTCGAGGGCCACCTGTACGGCACGCCCATCGACCTCCTGCGCGTCGGCGCGGACGCCGGCACGAGGCACATCGCCATCGTCGACACGGTCGGGGCGAAGGCCATCAAGGAGAAGCTCGGCGACGGGGCGGTCACCATCTTCCTGATGCCGCCCAGCGAGGGCGTCCTCCGGCGGCGGTTCGTGGACCGCGGCCTGGCGTACGAGGGCGAGGACATCGAGGGCAGGATGGGGCGAGCCCGCAGGGACATGGCCACGGCCGGGGACTTCGACCGCATCGTCGTGAACGACGACATCGATTCGGCCGTGTCCGAGGTCGCCCAAATAATGGGGTTGCGCTGATGACGATGGGCAAGGAGTCGGCGTTGGCCGCCGCCATCGACGCTCCCGACTACCTCGTCGTGTACGGCTCGCGGCTGTACGGCACGGACACTCCGGAGAGCGACGCCGACGAGAGGGGCTTCGTCATCCCGCCGTTTGAGTACCTCGCCGGGTTCTGCCGCTTCGACCAGAGCTGTAGCTTGCCTGGAACTGCCGCCCAAATATACCCAGTCGAGCCGTGCGACCGCATCGTCTGGTCGCTGGCTAGGTTCATCTCCATGCTGCTGGCCGGCGACCCGCAGGCGTATGAGATGCTCTTCGCCCCGGACGACAAGGTGCTTGTCTGCTCCCAGACCGGGCGGCGCGTCCGCGAGGCGAGGGGGCTTTTCGCGTGCACGAGGTTCCACCGCCGGATCATGGGGTACGCGCAGGCCGAATGGCGCAAGGTGCGCGGTGTGACATTGGAGCCGGTCTGCCGCACGAGGGACGAAGAGACCGTCGTGGAGGACATCCGGGCCGTGTTCGCGCCGGGCAAGGAGGAGATGGACGAGGTCCTGCGGCTACTGTTCCTCAACCACGAGAGGGCGGAGAGGAAGGCGACCCGCAAGCTGGGCGACAAGCGCAAGTCCCAGATCGACAGGTTCGGGTTCTGCACATCCAGCGCGTCGCACTCCGTCCGGCTGATGGGCGAGCTGGAGGAGATGCTCCTGCACGGCCGCCTGACGTTCCCGAGGCCCAACGCGGAGTGGTTGAGGGCCGTCAAGAAGGGCCGGGTCGCGTTCGCGGAGGTCGAGGCCGAGTTTGAGGCGGCGCGCAGCCGCGCCGAGGCCGCCTCCTCCTCCACGAGCCTGCCCGACAAGCCCCGCATGGCGGAGGTGGAGAAACTGTACCATTCGCTGGTGGCGGCGAGGGTCCTGTCGGACGCGAGGACGGCTAAGTACGCGTTGCTGGATCGCCTTTGTGCGGAGGGGCATGGATGAACCTGCGCAGCGACGAGGAGATCGCCCTGCTGCGGGCCGCCAATCAGGTGGTGAGGGCGGCCCTCGACGCCGTGGCGGCGGAGGTGGCGCCCGGCGTGACGACCGGGCGGCTGAACGCCGTCGCCGAAGGCGTGTTGCGGTCCGCCGGCGCGGAGCCGCTTTTCGTCGGGCAGCGGATCGCGAGCGTGAACCTCCCGTTCGCGGCGGCGACGTGCGTGAGCGTGAACGAGGAGGTCATACACGGTGTCCCGGGCGGTCGCGAGCTGCTCGAGGGCGACATCGTGTCCGTGGACTGCGGCGTCAGGCTGGCCGGGTGGTGCGGCGACTCGGCGCGGACGTGGCCCGTGGGTACGGTCGACCGCGAGTCCATGCGGTTGATGGACTACGGCAAGGGCGCGCTCGACCTCGCGATCTCGATGGCGCGGCCGGGCCGGCGGTGGAGCGAGATAGCGCGCAGGATGCAGCTCATGGTGGAGGGCGCGGGCTACGGGGTCGTCCGCGATTTCTGCGGGCACGGTGTCGGGCGCGAGCTCCATGAGCCGCCCAGCGTCCCGAACCACGCCGACTCGCTGTCCCGCAGGCGCGCCGCGCAGGACTTCACGCTGGTCCCGGGGCTGGTAATAGCGGTCGAGCCGATGGTGACGGCCGGGACATACCGCGTCGCGCAGGCCACTCCCGGCGCATGGCCGGTGGTCACGAAGGACGGCCGTAGGGCCGTGCATTTTGAGCACACCATTGCGATCACGCGCGACGGGGTTGCGGTCTTGTCGGCTTGAGGCTGTCTGTAGCGCCTAAATCTCTGGGCCTCAGCTTGAGCTTCGCGACTATCCTAGCCATGTGCTTCTTGGCCGACTCGATCGCCAGCGCCCGGTCCTCCTCTGTCTCGTCTGGGTCGCCCATCAGCCCCTTGAACTGCGAGGTCTTGAAGCCCAGCCGCTCCATGATGTCCGGGTCGGAGCTCTCCGCGCCGTTCCAGACGAGGTAGTACGCCAGCACGCTGTCCTCCTGCCCGATGCGGTGCGCCCGGTCCTCGGCCTGCGCGTGCACCGCCGGCGACCAGTCCAGCTCCGCAAACACCACGCACCGCGCGGCGTGCATGTTGAGGCCGGAGCACGCGCGGAGGGAGATGATGCACAGCCGCGTATCGCCGTCCTGGAAGCGTCGGACCGACTCGTCCTTCTCGCGGCGCGACTCCCGCCCGGTCACCACGCCCGGTTGCCAGTCGGCCAGCGCCTCCATCAGGATGTCGATCACGCCGTGGTGGTGGGCGAACAGGAGGCATGTCTCCCCGGCCTCCAGCAGCGCCCGGACGAAGATCGCCACGTGCGCCGCCTTGGCCGCTCCCGTCGCCTGGCGGACGCTGCGGACGATCTCGCGCAGGGCCCGCCCCTTGGCCAGCGCGTCCTGGATGCCGTCGAAGTTCCTTGCCATCTCCGCCGCCGGGGCGACCAAGTTGCCGAAGACGCCCTCGTCGGCGTCGATCTCCTCGACGATTCTCCGCTTGGGCGGCAGCTCCGGCAGCACGTCCAGTTTCGTCCGCCTCAGCATGAGGCCCTCCTCGCGGAGGCGGTTCCCCAGCAGTCCCGGGTCGGTGACGGCGTGCGAGCCGTAGGCGTCGCACCACTCGCGCGTGAAGCTCTCCCACCCGCCCAGGCAGTGCGTCTCCAGTATGTTCAGCACGCTCCATATCTCGCCGCCGGAGTTGTGGATCGGCGTGCCGGACAGGCCGATGACGGTGTCCGCCCCCTCGGCCACCAGCGAGGCCGCGCTGTACTTCTGCGTTTCCGGGTGTCGCAGCTCCTGTACCTCGTCGAAGCACACAACCCGGTGTTGCCCCGGCAGGCAGCGCATCCAGCCGCGGAGCAGGCCGTAGTGTATGATGTGCACGTGCGCCTTCGGGAGGGGGTACGGCGTGAGCCCCTTCAGCACCTCCACCTCGACGCCGGGGAGGAACTTGGCTATTTCGCGCGTCCACTGGAGGATGAGGTGCGGCTGGAGGACCACGAGGGCCGGGTATTCGCCGGTGCAGGCGAGCAGCGCGAGGAACTGCGGCGTCTTGCCGAGCCCCATCTCGTCGGCCAGCAGGATCCTCCTGTGGTGGAGCATCGCCGCCAGCCCCTCCTTCTGGAACTCGCGGAGCTCGCCGTCGAACGACATCGGCGGCGGGGCCACCTTTTGCGGCAGGCCCGCGATCTCGATCGTCTTCAGCGTGTGGGCCACGCACTCGGCTTTGGCCTTCGACCAGGATTCCGGGTCGTCGATCTCCAGCGGGTAGCGGAGCATCAGCCAGTTCAGGTCGCCGAGCGTCCTCCGGCTGGCGGGGAACTTGGCCACGCCCTTGCGGCCGCGGCTGCCGGGGAAGAGGCGCTTGGACAACTGCACGACCTGCGGCTCGCCGGCGATGCACCAGAGGTCGCCCTCCCTGAACAGCGTGCCGTACGTCCGGCCGCCGACGGGGCGCGGGTCCGCGAGGTACGCCGGTACTTTGCTCATACGGCCAGTCCCCACAGCATGTGGAGCGACACGACCCGGACCGGCTTCCCGGACATCGTGTCCGGGAGCGGCACGGCGCGCTCCAGCACGAGTACCACGGCGGACACGGCGTCGTGGCTGGCGTACCTCCCCAGTTGGCGGGCGAGGGCGTCTGACCTCGGGCGCCCCCTCTTGACCTCGATGGCCACGCCGCCGTCGGTCAGGAAGTCCACACGGCTTCTCGGACCCAGCCTTACCTCCCTCCGGTAGGCGACGCACGCGCCGTCGAGGGCCTCGGCGACGAGCGGCTGGAGGTACGCGACTTCGCCGCCCACGCGTCGCGCGCGTATGGTCCGCAGCGCGGAGATCACGGCCTCAAGATTGCGTCCGCTCATGTTTACTCCGCCCGATTCTATACGGTTTTGTGAAGTCTTCATTCCTCTGGCCAGAACATGCGGTACCACGCCATGTCCAGAATGTTCTCGCTGTCGGCCAGCTTCGAGCGCGTCCTGCTCGCGCTGGACAGCATGGAACCGCCGCCCTCCCTGAGCAAAACCAAGGGCAACGCGACGATCTCCGCCGGGGACTGCCTCGCCGAGCTGGTGCCGATGGACGGCCGGCTTGTCCTGACGTCCGTGACGGTGCCGTCCGCCAGCGAACCCAGCATGCCGCTGCTCCTGCTCCTGGCCGCCGAACACGCCGCCGGGGCGGGGCAGGAGCTTTTCCTGCCCCGCGACGCCGGCTGCGACCTGAGCGGCTACGACGCTTGCTCGCTCCGGGACGGCGTCTGCGCCGGGAGGCCCGGCACGTTCGTGGTCTACATGGGACCCAGACTCATGAAGCGCAAGCGGAGGCGCGGCGGTGAGGCAGGACTTTGAGAGCATGCTGTCCGACCACATCGCGTCGGTCGGCGCCATAGACGCAGCCGGTGTCCGGCGGATGGCGGACGCCGTGGTGGCGGCGCTCCGCGGAGGCGGCAAGGTGCTGGCGTGCGGCAACGGCGGATCCGCCGCCGACGCGCAGCACTTCGCGGCCGAACTCGTCGTCCGCTTCGAGTCGGACGGCAGGAGGGCGCTGCCGGCGCTCGCCCTCGCCGCCGACGCCAGCGTGCTCACGGCGGCCGGGAACGACCTCGGGTACGGATCGGTGTTCAGCCGTTCGGTCGAGGCCTTCGGGAAGTCGGGGGACATCCTGCTGTGCCTCAGCACATCCGGCCGCAGCGAGAACGTCCTCCGGGCGCTACGGACGGCAAAGTCCCTCGGCATGCTGACGGCCGCCATCACCGGGGAGGGGGAGTCCCCCATCCTCGGCGAGTCGGACTACGGCATCGCCATACGGGGCCGCACGGCCCGCGTGCAGGAGGGCACCATCTTGGTGCTGCACTACTTGGCCTCCGCGATCGATGCGGCGTTCTAGCGCTTTGAATTGTCCTGCCGGCAGAGCGGACTCGGCGCGCGTTTCGGTTGTCCGCCAAAGTCCCGAGGAAGGAGCGTTCGTTGGAAAGGATCGTGACAGTTACCGGGGCCGATGGCGGAGAATCGCTAGGGAGGGTTCTGAGCGGGCTGGTGGCGTCCGGGGACACCCTGCGGTCGGTGGTCTGGAAGGAGGGGGCCGGCCGCTGGGTCGTCTGGAGTACGTCGGGCGTCCCGGCGACCACCACTGCCCCACCGTTGACCACTACCGCGCCAATGACTACGGCCCCGCCGATGACAACCACCACCGCGCCGCCCGGGCCGATGTTCGGCGCGGAGGCGGAGTTCCTGCCCGCCAACGGCGCCGCCGACGTCTCCGCCGCGTCGCTGGGTTCCGGGAGGTTCGTCGTCGCGTTCCGCGACGCCGCCGACGGCGACCACGGCACGGCGAGGGTGGGGACGGTCAGCGGGACGGACATCACGTTCGGCCCGGAGGCGGAGTTCCTGCCCGCCACCGGCGCGTCCTACGTCTCCGCCGCCGCGCTCTCCGCGACGGCCTTCGTCGTCGCGTACCGGGACGGCTCCGACTCCGGCCACGGCACGGCGAGGATCGGGACCGTCAGCGGGGCGGACATCACCTTCGGCCCGGAGGCCGAGTTCCTGTCAGCCGGCGCCGCCTACAACGTCTCCGTCGCGGCGCTCGGCGCCGGCAAGTTCGTCGTCGCGTTCCGCGACAACGCCGACGGCGACCACGGCACGGCGAGGGTGGGGACGGTCAGCGGGACCGCCATCGCGTTCGGCGCGGAGGCCGAGTTCCTGTCCGCAGGCGCGGCCACCGACGTCGCCGCCGCGGCGATCAGCAGCACCAAAATCGTCGTCGCGTACCAGGACAACGCCGACTCCGGCCACGGCACGGCCAGGGTCGGCACGGTCTCCGGGACGGACATCACGTTCGGCGCGGAGGCCGAGTTCCTGTCCGCCGGCGCGGCCGTCTACGTCTCGGCCGCGGCGCTGGGCGGCTCGCAGTTCGTCGTCGCGTACTACGACGCCGCCGACTCCGGCCACGGCACGGCCAGGGTCGGCACGGTCTCCGGGGCGGACATCACGTTCGGCGCGGAGGCCGAGTTCCTGTCCGCCTACGGCGCCGTCTTCAACTCCGCCGCCCCGCTCTTCGCCGCCGGCAAGTTCGTCGTCGCGTACGCGGACGCCTCCGACTCCGGCCACGGCACGGCCAGGGTGGGCACGGTCTCCGGGACGGACATCGCGTTCGGCGCGGAGGCCGAGTTCCTGTCAGCCGGCGCGGCCGTCTCCGTCTCGGCCGCCGCGATCGGCCTCGGCGAGTTCGTCGTCGCGTACGCGGACGCCGCCGACTCCTACCACGGCACGGCCAGGGTGGGGACGGCGAGTTAGGTGCGGCGTTAGCATTTTGAATTGTCCTGCGCGGCAGGGCAAGTCTGGCGCTGCGTTTTTCGGTTGCCCGCCTTAAAGTTGTGCGAGGGAGGAATGGCCGTGGAAAGGATTACGACAGTTACCGGGGCCGACGACGGGGAGACGCTGGAGAGGGTCCTGAACGAGCTGGTGGCGTCCGGGGACACTCTGCGGTCGATTGTCTGGAAGGAGGGGGCCGGCTACTGGGTCGTCTGGAGCACATCGCCGTAGCGGAGGAGGACGCAGGATGCGCCAATCGCCCGCCAGACCGTCCAAGCGAGTCATCGCGCAGGGCTTCGAGTTCCACTACGACCGGTACGCGCTCGCGTCCCACGGCTTCAAGCTGGTCGGCATGCAGGTCCGGGCCGGGGAGAGCCAAGCGACCGGATATCTCTTCGAGAAGGCGGGGCACGTGTTCCTGGGGTCGCACGTGGTGCACGCCGTGTCGGACGGGCTCGCCTTCCTCGACGTCATGGAGCGGTACAACGACATGGGCATCCTCGTGCCGCGGGAAGCGGACGCGGAGGCCGCCCTCGGCCTCACATACCACGCGTACCAGCTCTCCAGCAGGTGGATGGTGCTCCGGACGCTGCTGGGCCAGTTGCGGTCGCGGATGGTCGGCCCGTGGATATCCGTGGTGCTGGAGAAGGAGGCCGAGGGGGACCGGCGGCTGAGCCGCGTCTGGCAGAGCGTGAGCCGGGACTTCCGCAACGACCCGGTGGCGGAGGCCAACGCGTCGGGCCGGATCACGGTCCCCATGTGGTTCGCGGCGTTCTGGGTGGATCGGGCGTCCGCCTCCGCCGCATCGGTCTCCAGGCCGCGCCGGCCCCCGCCCAGATCCCGCGTGCTCAGACTGGTCCGGAGGTTCACGGTATGAGCGGCACCGCTAGAATTGACCCGCCGGATGACGGGCTGCCGGCCGTGGTGGCCGGCATGCGGCGCGCGCTGGAGGCCCCCGTGTCGAGCCTCCGGGCGATGGCCGTGCAGGGGGCGCAGGGCCTTTCGGCCCCGGACGGCCGCCGCCAGGAGATCCTGAAGGCCGCCCTGGAGGTGGCGGACGTGGTCCGGCGGGCGAATGCCGGGGCCATGAAGTGGATCCCGCGCGGCGAGAGGGCCGCCGCCGGCCCGATCGGACTGAGCCGCCTTGAGACCGTCGAGGGCTTCCTCGGACTCGTGGAGGGCTTCGACGAGTGGGCGGGCGGCTCGGTCCGCTCGGACGCCGCCTGGCGGAAGACGTTCCTGGAGGCGTGCGATCGGGTGCTGCACGCCTGCCGCGAGATGAGGCGGGCGGTCATGGCGAATTAGGCCGGCGCGGCGGTGCGGCCTGTGGCGAGGAGGCGGCATGGGTAGGTACACCAAGGACGACCTCGACAGGTACTTCGACTACAACGTGTTCCCGTCCAAGCGCCTGCTCTACCTCGGCTCGCGGTCGGACATGGACGGCGAGGAGTCCGGCGTCAACTACGAGATGTTCGACTGCTTCCTCAAGGGGATCACCTACCTCGACGGCATAGCCGACTCGCCGATAACGGTGCACATGAACACCGACGGCGGGGACTGGTACCACGGCATGGCCATGTTCCGCGCAATCCGGGCGTGCCGCAGCCACGTGACCGTCATAGCGTGGGGGTACGCGTGCAGCATGGGGTCCATCATCCTCCAGGCCGCGGACACCCGCATCCTCGCCCAGAACTGCGTCGTCATGATCCACGACGGCACGGATGCCCCCTCCGGCACCGCGAAGTCCGTGGAGGCCTGGGCCGAGCAGAGCAAGAAGACGCGCGCCGAGATGTACCAGATATATCTGGAGCGCATGAAGGCCGCCGACCCAAAGATGACCATGAGGATGGTGGAGGAGATGTGCTCGCACGACAGGATATTCAGCCCGGAGGAGGCGGTGGACGCCGGGCTCGCCGACTGGGTGATGCACACGTTTGAGGACGCCGGCTACCAGACCGCCGACGGGAAGTACGCCCCGCCGCCGAAGTCCGGGGCCGCCTGCGGCAAAAGGGGGAAGGGAAAATGAGCCAGGACGGTTTGGAGGTTTCGCTCGAGTTCAGGCGGCGGGTGTCGCGGATGACCACCGCCGAGATGCGCCGGTGCGCCGACGACTGGAAGCGCAAGATCGAGTCCGGCCGGATACCGGAGGGCCGCCGGCAGGCGGCCAAACACCAGTTGGCGTATCTGGTGGAGCAGATCGAGCAGAGGCGGAAGGAGGAGCCCCGCCTTCCGCGGACCCTCCGGATATAGCGCCGCCTGCGGCTGTCTTGTATCGTTTTGAATGTTCGGTGATGCCGCAGGGCGAAGCTTCAAGCCCGGACGGAGGGTTGGCGGAAAATGAACATTGCGCTCGAGCGCGGCTACCGCTATGAGGTCACGGACAGCGCCATCGTGCTGAGCAGCGACAGCGGCTCCAGCATCTGGACGGGCGGGGCGATCGACTCGCTCATCGCGACGCTGAATGACGGTGGGGACCATTTTCTCGTCGTGGACTTTGAGCACGGGGCTGGCACCAACTGGACGCTGAAGACGAGCGTCGACGGGCAGCCGTATCTCAACCACGGCACGGAGGCCGGCTGCAACGTCCTCGCCGCCGACAGCGACCCGAGGGTCGAGTTGACGGGCGTCGAGCAGGACACGTACCTCGACGAGGCGATCATGTGGGTGAACCCGACGGAGTTCACCAGCAACAACCTCGCCGACATGTTCGCGCTCGGCAACGCGGGGCAGCCTCTCTCCGACTGGGAGGCGAGCACGTCGACTACCGCTCCCCCATTCGTGGCGCACCCGGCGGACACTGGGCCGGGCGTGCCGGACGGGAGGTGCGAGCCGGCCGAGGTGCTGGCGTACGCCTCCGTATGGCTGGGCGGGGGCGTGCTGGAGTTCCAGAGTACCCCGCTGACGGGGCCGGGGGTGGCGGAGGCGTACATCCTCCGGGCGGCCGCGATCACGCTGGCGCATTTCCAGGCCAGGTACGAGGACGTGGGCAGCGCCGAGCCGATCAACAGCGTGGCGTACCCGCAGCGGTGGCAGGGGCTGCCGGACCTGTAAAAAAGGAAAACCGCGGCCCTGTGCCGCGCAGCGAGGAGATCGAATGCCAACTACCTGCACAAGATCGTTCGTGCCGCACGGGTGGGTTCCCGGGCAGCCGACGGCGGTGTCCCTGACCGTCGTCGATGACGGGGCGCAGACGTACACTTGGTTCGTCGAGGAGGACTACCCCAACGGGTGGGGCGTCTCCAACATCTCCAGCGGCGGCGTCGACAACGGCATCACGATCCGCTGGTTCGCGCTCGGGCCGATAAGCACCACGCTGACGTACCAAATCACGCCGCCCGGCCAGATGCAGGGGCAGGCCCAATTCAGCGGCAACCTGCTCGGGGACGGGCCGCCCGGGCCGCACACGATACCCATCGGCGGCGAGCAGACCCTCGACGAGTTTGTCGCGGCGCAGCACCCGTGCGACACGAATCAGCCGGACTGGACGGCCCAGCCGCAAGAGGTCTTGGCGTGGGCGGCCACGTGGCTCGCGGGCAACCCGCTTTTCTTTCAGGCCACGCCCCTGTCCGCCCCCGGAGTTCCGCAGGCGTATATCCTGCGGTCGGCGGCGATCTCGCTGGCGCATTTTCAGGCCAGGTACAACGACATCGGCAGTTTGGTCCCGATCAACTCTACTGGTCATCCGCAGCGGTGGCGGGAGCTTCCGGACGTGTAACGACCGCGCTTGCCGCGAGCTGGCAGGCGATTGGATTAGGAGGAGAGGAAGATGGCGAACAGTTGCATTCGTAACCTGACCCCGGACGCGTACACGCCTGGGTCTCCGACGACGGTGAACCTGACCGTCCAGGTCGACCCCAGCACCGCCTTCATCGTCGAGGAGATCTATCCGCCGGGGTGGGCGATCAGCAACATCGCCCCCTCGGCGGTGGACAACGGCACCAGCATCCGCTGGCTCGGGTTCAGCAGCGGGGTGCTGTCGTACACCGCCACGCCCCCGGGAGATGAAACGGGCTCCAACAACTGGGACGGCTCCGCGTCCTTCGACGGCCCCGGCGGGTTTGAGTTCCAAGTGATCGGCGGCGAGACCAGCAGTCAGGCCGCAGCGGCCACGACGACATCGTCCCCGGCGACCACGGCGCCGCCCGGCGCGACGACCGTCGTCCGGGTGTTTGACACCCCGACGTACACGCCGGATGTCGCCTTCGGCGTGACGCTCGACGCCACGGTCGGAAGCGGCGACGCCGCGACGTACATCGTCGAGGAGTTCACGCCGTTCGGCTGGGAACCGAGCGCGATCAGCAACGGCGGCGTGTTCAACGGCACCAGCATCCGCTGGTTCTTCCTGGACGCCAACAGCCGGACGCTCTCGTACCAGATCACGCCGCCGCTCGACGAGACCGCGTGCCGCAGCTTCGCGGGCCACGGCCTATTCGACGGCGGCGGCCCGGGCTTCTTCGCGGTCGCGGTGACCGGCGACACGTCCATCTGCCAAGGCGCGGCCCCCCCGGTCAGGGACCTGCGCACGATCGGCTCCGGGGCCGGCTCCGGCGCCGGCGAGAACATGTCGTCCGAGATCGAGCACTACGGCGACGGGTCGCTCAGGCCGCCCGCCGGACCCGACGAGATCGGCGCCATGCCGCCCGCCCGCGACAGCGCCCTGCTGGTGTCGGAGGACATCGACGCCGGGCAGCTCATCAACATCTTCGACGACGGCGGCGTCGCGAAGGCGAGGCTGGCCGACCAGTCCAGCTCGCGCCCGGCCCACGGGTGGGCCGCGAGCTTCGCGTCCGTCGGGGACGCGGTGGTGTTCCACCTCTATGGCTCCGTGGACAACAGGCTCAGCGGGCTGACGCCCGGCAGCGAGTATTTCCTCGCCGAGGACGGCGGGATCGACACCAACGCCAGCGCGTCCCCGATCAGCCAGAAGGTCGGCGTCGCCCTTTCGGATAGCCAGTTGCTCTTCATGCCGGAGCCCGCGTAACCGCTCCGCGCTGATGGCGTGAATGTGGAGTGCCCGGGTGGCGACATCCGGGCACTCCTTTTTTCGCGCGCCGCTATGTTTTGCTCGCGGCGAACCGGAGCGAGTGGCGGGCCTGCGCGAGGTACTCGCCGAGGGTCCCGCTCCGCCCGCCGGCGGAGACGCGGAACCTGTAGCTGTCCGAATCCTTCATCGCTTGGCGCGGGAACGGCATGCGGAAGAAGAGGCCGGGGTAGGGCTGCACGACCAGTACTGCGGGGAAATCCGTCGGGTCGTACCCCTTGTGCGCCGAGTGCCTGTCGTGGTCATCCGCGGACGCTGGCCTGACCTCGTGGGAGTCCGTGGTGGTCTCCTCGGCGGCCGGCCCGAAGCAGGCAAGCATGGTCGCCAGAGCGGCTTGGCTCGGGTTCTCGCCGTCGTACGATATGCCATCGATCATGAACGCCGGCAGCACTTCCTCCAAGTACGTCTCCGTGACGGCGCCGCTTGCCTTGGCCACCGTCTCGAGGTTGGCCAAGAACTCCCGCAGGGATGTGGTCTTGCCGCCTTCCCTCAGCTCCGCCTCGACCGGGATGCGGCCTAAGTCCACATCGGAAGCATCGCTGCGCCAGTAGGGCAGCCGCATCCGGGTGGCGTCGTCGATCCTCACGACTATGGTGTACGACCCGATCCCGATGATCTCGGCGTCGGTGTAGTCCGCGTAGCGGACGCAGAACTGCGCGTGCGTCTCGATCTGCCCGCCGTCGAACTCCCCGCCGAAACTCTCCCGGACCAGCACCCTCGCGCCCGGGTGGCTGCGGAACCAGCCCCTGTCAGCCGCCTCCCAGATCGCGTCACCAGCCATGTCAGCCTCCTTGGCCAGAGTCTATCGGTCGGCCGCGCGGCGGGGCGGTTTTGAATTGTGTTTCGCCCCGCGGCCACGGCGGTCGCACGCGTGGAGGGTGCAAATGTTCGACTTTGATTCCATTGTCGGCCGGGTCGTGTCGGAGGTTTACGGGCCGCGGTCGTCCGGCACGAGCAGGACGGCAAGCCGCCCGCGGTCGCCTGCAAGCAGGACGGCGGGCCGCAACCACTACGAGTGGGAGATGCCGGGCGGGTTGCGATCCGGGATGCAGGTGCGCCTGACGGACGGCCAGTCCGGTAAGCTGACGGCGCCCTTCCCGGGTTGCAGGGGCTCCGGGGACTGGTGCGGGATATTCCTCGATGACGGGAGCGAGGCAAACATCAGGCCGGCCAGCGTGGCGTCGGTCTTTGAGAAGTCCGGATGGCGACCGTTCGGCGGGCGCGTCGCCGCGCCTGCGGAGCCCGGTAAGACGGTCGTGTACACGGTCGAGTTCCTTGACCACGGCACCGACCGGATGTCGGCGAAGGTGACCAAGGGCGAGGAGTCCGCGGAGAGCGGCGACCTCGACGACGCGGCCGAGCTCCTGGATGCGATCGTCAAGTTTGAGATGAATGCCGAGGTGCGCGCAGCTCCGCAGGATCCGCGGCTCGGCGGGCCGCGCACGGTCTCGGAGCGAGAAACGGCGCCGGGGGAACTGCCGCTCTAGCTGGGCGTCCCCGCGTTTTGTAAAGTTCTAGGGGTGTCCGGGCTAACGAGCCGCGCTGTGGACGAGGGGCGCGGCTGGCGAGCGTTTGACAAAGAGGAGGCCGTTCAACATGAAGTCTAATTCCGCCAGAAGCACCCGCGCCAGGAACAGCTTTGCCAAGGCCGTGAAGGCCGCAACGCCGTTGAAGAAGGACGCGTCGTACGTGGGCGAGCTCTCCAGCGGCTACGACGCGACCACCCCAGGCATCGACGACAACCAGAACAAGCACGGCAAGGGCCACCAGGAGGCCGTGAACGCGGGCGGCAAGACGGACGGCGGCGCACACTTCCCAGACAAGCGAGACCCCGTCGGCAGGGCGGCGCAGTCCGACGGGCAGTCGCTGCGGCAGGCCGCGAGGGACCTCCGCGTGGTGGCGGCTACGCTGTCGCGCGCCGCGAGCAGGCTCGGCAGCTACATTGGCGAGCTCTCCAGCGGCTACGACGCGACCACCCCCGGCATCGACGACAACCAGAACAAGCACGGCAAGGGCCACCAGGAGGCCGTGAACGCGGGCGGCAAGACGGACGGCGGCGCGCACCATCCCGACAAGCGCGACCCCGTCGGCAGGGCGGCCCGCTCCAAGGGCATGGAGAAGCTCGGCGAGGCGCTGTTGGCGCTGGAGAAGGAGGCCAAGGGCGGAAAACTCAGCGACTCCCAGCAGAGCACGCTGGCCGACACCTTCAAGCAGCTCGGCCGTGAGTTCGACAAGGTGCTGGACCGGGCGGGCGCGCTGGATGGCGACTACAAGAGCGACGCCGAGATCCTTGTGTCGGCGGCCTCCGACGAGTGGATCTCAGTCGAGGCCACCGGGCACCCGCTGGAGGACGGCGCCCGCGTCCACACGTCATACGAGGGCCGCAAGGTGGACGAGCCGGCGATGGACGCCGAGAACTGGTTTGAGATTGGCCCAGGCGAGTTTGAGGATCCGCGCGACGAAGCCGAGAAGGCGACCGCCAAGAGCACGGCCGACCACTTCAGCTCTGTAGCTTGACGTCTGTAGCTTGACGGGAACCGCCGCCCAAATACACCTTTACAGACGGGTCGCCTCCGGGCGGCCCTTTCTGTTGCTCCAGAAGTTAGCTCCGTGGCGATAGAATGGACAGACAAGGAGGTGAGAGTATGCCGTTTTTCAAAGTCAACATGATAGGCGGATTCCGGGTGTCCGACTTGGACAAGGTTTTGACCGAGGGGACGATCTACGACTTCTCAGCCGAGGAGGTGGCGGGCAGCCGTGGGCTGCGCGCCGCCCTCCGCGGCCGGTGGATGATCGAGACCGACGGGTCCGGAAAGCCTCTGAAGAAGGCGTCCCCGAAGCCGCCATCCCCAGCCCCCGCCGGCCGCGCGCCCGAGGTCGAGGCGGACATGTACCCCGGCGACGAGCCGGGGGGCGACGACGAGGCGGAACTCGCGAGGGTCTCCAAGGAGGAGACCGCGATGCACTTCGACGACGAGGAACTCCGCGCGGCGGAGGAGGCCGTGGCTACGCCGCACGGCGTCGTCGGGCCGGGCCTGTCCACCCGGGGGACGGCTGGCAAGGCTGCACGCAGGCCGCGGCGGCCGAAGAGAGAAGCCGCAGCGGGCCAGACGCCTAGCTAGGCGGCGCGACTTCTATTGTTTCAGGTCACCACGCTCCCGCGGAGGTGATTTTTGTCCCTGACAACGACATACGTCGCCGTCGGCGAGATATTCGTGGGCCGCGTGAACTTCCGGCACCCGGCCACCAACGAACTCGTCGATGTGACGAGCCCTACGATGTCCATCGTCGTGCACGACGACCCCCGCGGTCTCGATGCGGAGAGGACGGTGCTGCCGCCCTCGCTAATGATGCGCGTCAAGGAGGGCGTCTACGTCCTCGGTGTGCGCATCAATGCCCAGTTTCAGGAGTTCAAGACCTACTTCGTGCAGTACAACGCCTCCATACCCGACCCGGTGGACGGGTCGCTGCTGTTCCGGGCGCACGAGGAGGAGCGGCTCCGCATCGCTGACTTCCGCACGGCGGTGCCGCACTACCATGTGTCGCCGACGGAGATCGTGCTGCTGAGCTACTACTACGACGGCAGCGGCTGCGGCTGTTGGGTGCTCCCGCAGGGTCCGTTCTTCGTCAACGGCGGGGCGAGGGGACCGTGCGGCGGCGATAACTGGCAGTACCCGGACGGCAACACGAACCTGGGCTGCTGCAACGACCACGGGCTGAACTTCAGCCTCGAGTAGGAGGGCGTGTGGCGTACCACAAGTTGTCGTCCATGGTCAGGACCGCGTCCGGCAGGCCGCCGGTCCTGCTCGACGAGTCCATGGCGCGCCCCGTCAGCGGCGTGAGGGAGGCCGTCCGGGCGATGAGGCGCGCCGTGGCCCGCGCACGGGAGGCCGCGGGGTTCGTCCCGGCCCGGGACCTGAAGGGCATCGAGAGGATTGTGGTCGCGCGCGGGCAGGAGTCCCCCGAGCTGCGGGGCGGCGAGCTCGTCGTCGGCCCGGACGTCTCCCCAGAACCCCTGCTGCGGCTGTTCGGGCGGCTGGCGCACGACCGCCTGCCGTCAGGCGACGCCGAGAAGTGGGTGGCGGCGTTTCAGAGGGACGAGAACCGCGGGAAGCGGGTCGTCGTCGCATCGGACGCCTCGGATAGGTTCGTGGAGGCGTACGTGACGTTCCACCTCCGCCCGAGGGTGCTGCGCACGGAGTCGCCCGCGATGTTCCGCTTCTTCGAGGGCGCGTACGGGAAGCGCGAGGACCAGTTGTGGGGCTTCGTGGGGGGCTAGCATGGGCGCGGAGCTGTACCAAGGCGAATCGTCGAGTCCGAGCGACCTCGTCATCAAGTTCAGCCGGACGGAGGGCGGGCAGAAGGTCTACACCGACCCGTACAGCGTCACGTACACCCTCATGGACTCCACGACCGGGCAGGACCTCGGGATCGGCCGCCCCTTCAGGCTCCCGGTGAAGGTGCAGACGGGCGTGTACTACGCGCCGTGGACCGTGCCGCTCGACGAGCCGGCGGGGGCGCACCGCGTGAGGTGGACGTTCAAGGAGACCGCGGCGTCGTCCACGCAGGCCGTGTACACCGACTTCGACGTCAAGGCGATACAGCGGTGCGCCGTGCCGGAGTTCGGTGACTGCATGAACGAGCTGATACGGCAGTTGCGCATGCTGCTGCGCGACGACAACCCTGACAGGGACTACCACTTCCAGCCGCCGACCGCGGAGAAGGAGATAGCCGGGTTCACGCAGATACGCGGCTTCCGGTGGCCGGACGACCACCTGGCGGAGTTCGTCCTGCTCGGGCTTGACGAGGTCAACGGCGGGGCGCAGCCGCCGACCGAGTTCTCGTTGGAGGAGCTCTGCACGGGCGGCGGGGCGACGGCGTGGAGGCCGCTTGTGTTCATGTTCGCCCGGGCCCACGCGTTCGAGTCGCTGTCGTCCCTGTGGGTGAACGAGGAGTTCGACTACAGCCTCAACGGCGTCTCGCTGTCCATAGCGCGGTACGACAAGTACTCGACCCTGGGGCAGACTCTCTACCAGCAGGCGAACGACAGGCTGATTGAGCAGAAGAAGACGGTCAAGTTCGTTCGCGGGCTCGCGCAGAGCCGCTACACCCTGAGCCGCGGCGCCGCGCTCGGGCCGTGGACCGGCGGCAGCGGAAACCTCCGGAGGTGGTTCGTCGGGGCCGGGCAGCACTCCGGCTACAGGCCCGGTACGATGCGCGGTGCAGGCTTCTAGCCGGTCGGCCCCCCGCCGCGTTTTGTGAAGTCTTCCCTTTGGCGCCATCCGCGGCGGAGAAAATGGACAGTTCAAGGGACATCATACGCAAGGCGCTGCGGCAGGTGGACGCCCGGCGGGACGAGCCGGACCGGCTGAGGTCGGCGGTGCGCAGGGAGGTCACTGGCATCGTGACCGACCTCTCGGATGTGATCGAGGCAGGCAGGCACACCGACGACGAGCTGCTCGACCTCGCCATCAGCGCCGCCGGGGAGTACGCCGCGATCGCCAACCGGATCGGCGTCTACGAGCGCGTCCTGGACGAGCTCGATGTGGCCGGCTGCGACAGGCGGCGGGCGTACCACATCCTCGCCCGCCTCGCCAGCGAGGTGGACTCCATGCTTGAGCGGAACGACGCTGAGAGGGGCGATCCCGACCAGCCCGGCGCTTGTGAAGTTTGACGCAGGCGGAGGATCCCATGGAGTCCAGAGCCAGCGTCCCCTCGCAGGGGGCGTACATACCGCGCAACGTCATAGTCAGCCACCCGGCCATCCGCGGCTCCCTGGACATACGCTGGGACGACGCGTCGCAGATCGACCCGTCCATCGTCGGCTACAACGTCTACCGCAGCCAGGTGGAGCTAGTGGAGACGTTCCGCCGCGTGAACCGCGAGCTGGTCCAGGCGAACTTCTACCGCGACGGCATCCGGGACGACGCCATCGTCGAGGACGTGAGCGACCAGTTCGTGCGGATGGGCGACTACCACGGCGACCCGAGCGACAGGTTTGACCGAATCGGCATAGACACGTCGCGCTGGCGGATAGTCGATCCGGACGAGATCATCAGCCAGCAGGGCAGCCTCCGGTTCAGGGACGGCTACGGGCTGTCGAGGCTGGCGTACGTGGAGAGCGAGTTCCTCCTCAAGGGCGACTTCGACATCGAGGTCTCGTATGTCGTCCGTGGGCTCGACGAGGTGCTGGAGGGCGAGGCGGGCGGCTTCCTCTGGCTGACATTGCTCGCCAACGGCGGGGTGCGGCTCGTCAGGAGGCGGACGGCGGCCGGCGATGGGCTGGCGGTCGAGAGGGTCGCGCCGGACGGCTCCGTCACGACGCTCGCCTTCCGCGCCGCCGCGGACCTGGCGGCAGGTCGCGATGTCGGGCGGCTGCGGGTCGTGCGGTCGGGCAAGGACTTCACGTTCGCATACGACGACGGCGACGAGATCGTGCTGCTGCACACCGAGTCCGGGCTCGGCGACGAGTTCGCGTCCGTCAGGATAGGCGGGTTCAGCGGCAAGAACGACTCCGTGACCGCCGTGGACGCCCATATCGAGTTCTCCGGGTGGACGGTGTACGAGGGCGCGGTCAAAGCGTGGGTGTCCCCCGACCCGAACATGTGGCTTCAGGGCGGGGAACAGAGCCCGCCCGACCAGACCGTGGTGGACTCCGCCTTCGTGATCCGCCTGCACAACGCGCCGGTCGTCGATGACCGCGGGCAGAACCGCGTGACGGACGACCCTGCCTTCGTGACGGTGACGGTGGACGGCCGAGCGGCCAAGGTGACGGTGCTCAACGGGGCGCAGGGACGAGTCTCGGTCTCGTCGTTCCCGGTCTATGACGACGCGCTGGGCAAGTGGACGGACAAGCCACTCCCGAAGTTCGGGAGCCGCGTCGCCGTGCAGTACAAGACGAACACGAACGTGGCGGACACCTCCCTCGACAGGAAGCTTTTCTACCGCGTCACCGCCGTGTGCGAGTGCGCCGACGGAGGGCGGACGGAGACGGAACTGTCCAAGGCCCCGACCGCCAGACTCGGCGGGGACGGCATGACATATTACTGGGAGGAGGCCGTCCGGCGCAACAAGTGGATACTCGAGCAAGGCGGGCAGAGGTGCCCGCTGTTCATCATGAAGAAGGTCGGCACGCGATGCCCGCAGTGCCAGGACATCAAACACACGCACGACCACCCGCGCATGGACTGCAACATCTGCTTCGGCACCGGCTTCGTCGGCGGCTACGAAGGCCCGTACGACATCATAATCTCGCCCCCGTTCGCCGAGTCCCGCGTCGAACACAGCGAGAGGGGAAGCAGGTTCATAAAGCAGCCGGAGGTCTGGATGACATCCACGCCGCTGGTGAGCCAGCATGACTTTCTGTTCCTCCGCGACGGGCACTGCTACCTGATCGGCACGGTTACGCACGTGGAGGTGCGGAACCACACGGTGCTACAGCAGCACTTCAGCATCAGCGCCCTGGACAGCAGCGACCGGCGGTACTCGTTCGTCCAGCGGATGGCCCTCGCGGGAGCCGTGCCGATGGAGAACACGGAGTCGCTGAAGGGGACCGATCAGCATCCGCTCGGCAAGGAGATCAGGCAGGACGGCACGAGCCGGAAGCACAGCGTCAGGAAGGCACCGGGCGACACGACTTTCGAGAACCAACTGTACTAGAGGCCGGATACATGGATGTCTTCATGCCGATAACCAGGCGACTCAACCGCGCTCCGGTGCGCGGCCACGACGCCACGCAGCTTAGGCCGACGGCCCTCCGGCCAAACGTGATCCCGCCGGAGGGGCAGTCGTTCATGGGGCCGATCGACGTGCGGCAGCCGCTGTGTCCGCAACACGCCGGGCCGCGCCCCGTACCCGACAGGGTCGCGCGGCCGAACGACGATGTCGTCGACTCCGTGCTCGTGAGCCCGGGGAGGCAGATAGTCGTGTCCCAGGACAGCAAGTTCGACCTCTACCCGATCTACGCGCTGGAGGCCATCCTGCGGGCTAGGTCGGACCGCGCCGAATTCGACAACAACCTGCGCAGCCCGCAGAAGACGGCGTCCCTGCCAAACTGGGGATCGCTGCCGAGGATAGAGCCAATCAAGGATCCGCCGCGCCGCCAGCCGTCGTACGGCCACATTCAGGTGGCCAACGAGCTCCCGCAGAGGGAAACCAAGGCCAAGCAGCCGTACGTAAGGGAGCTGCTCCGCATAGACACCGGGCCGGCCAAGTTCGCAGAGACTGTCAAGGTCTTCGACGAATTCAAGGGCGACGCCGGCAGCGGCTCCGCCACGGAAGTCACACTAGAATCCGGCGGAGGCGACATTTGCGAGGGTTTCGAGTAGCCATTTGGACGGGGCCGGACGCGCAGACCGCGCGCGGCGTCAAGGCGGCCGCGGAGGCGGCGGGCCTTGACGCCGTCGTGGTCCGGGATCCGCCGAAGTTCCTCGCCGCCGCGCACCTGCCCGACGCGCTGGTCGCCACCCAGCCAACGTGGGCCATGTACGACGCGATGTGCCGCGGCACCGTCGTGGTCACGAGCGTCGCGAACAGGTATTTCGCCCACCTGAACAACTGCGTGCGCGCGGCGGACGCATCGCCGAACTCTCTGATGCTCGCCCTCGCGAAAATCGTGCAGGACAGGCGGATGGCGTCCATCATCGGGCGACAGGCGCGGTGCCTGCGCACGCGGTGCAGCAGGGACGAGTTCGTGTCCGGGTTTGCCATATCCGACAGGACTCCGTGCCTTGGTACCGCCCCGCCCCCGGTCCGTGAGCCCGAACCATTCGCCGCCCCGCCCCGCGAGTCGCCGACGCAGACACCCCCGCCCGCCGCGGAACAGTCACCGTCGTTGGTGTCCGTGATAATGCCGTGCTTCAACGACCGGGATGTACTGATGGAGTCCATCAGCTCGGCCCTGTCGCAAAGCTGGCCGAGTCTCGAGCTGATAGTCGTCGATGACGGCAGCACCGACGGCACGAGGGACTTGCTGTCCTCGTTGCGCGACGACCGGATCACGGTGGCGTACAAGCGCAACGGCGGCCCATCGAGCGCCCGCAACTTCGGCCTCCGGTTGCTGTCGCCGGCGTCCGAGTATGTCGCCTTTTTGGATAGCGACGATATCTGGAGGCCGAGCTTCCTGGAGAAGACGGTCGGAGCCTTGCGCGGCGGCGCGGACGCGGTCGGGCTGGCGTACTGCGACAGCGAGCTGTCCGTGGACGGCCTCTTCCGGGAGGTGATGAACCCAGAGTACACTTGGGCCAAGCTCATCGGCGGGTGGGGGCTCATACCGACCGGCGCGTTCGCGGTGAGGCGGTCGGCGGTGGACCAAGCAGGGCCGTTCGACGATGACATAGAGCGCGGCGAGGATTTGGAATGGATGTGGCGGATCGGGCTCCGCTACGATTTTGTCCATGTGAGGGAGGTACTCCACCATTATCGCCGGTCCAGCGGCGGGCAGTTGAACACCGCCACCATGAACATCAAGAGTTTGGACAGGAAGCGAAGGCAGTACTTGGCAATCCGCAGCCCGTCCGGCCCGCCCACAGCGCGGTCGTGCAGCAGCGGGGGGCGGAGAACTCTCGCGCCCGGCGCGAAAAGGGAGGTGCGCTGGAAGGAAGGTGCGAAGTGAACGGGAACGCGGCGATACTCTACATAACGCACAACAGGCTGTGGCTCAGCAGGCTGACGCTGCCGCACCTGCTTGAGTCCGGAGGCTACGAGGGCTACTCGGTCACAGTCGTGGATAACGCCTCTACGGACGGGACCAGAGAGTGGCTCGCGTCGCTGTCGCACCCGCGGCTCGCCAGCATCCTGTTGAACGACAGCAATCTGCCGCTCCGGGATGTCACGAACCGATTTTGGGCGTCAAACTCCGGCGCGGAGTTCGTTGGCAAGGTGGACAACGACACGCTCATGCCCGTCGGATTTATCGGTCAGGCCACAAAAGCCCTGAGAAATCCGGTGAAGATCGGCGCGGCTGGCGCCATGCACTTCGACCCTCTCGATGTCGCATCCGTGGACACCAGCGCCTACGCGCACAACCTGCGGCGGCTGCCGAACGGAAGGCAGGTTCTGTTGCAGCGCCATTTGGGGGGCTGTTGCTACCTGATGCGCCACAGCGTCGTCGCGAAGCTGGGTCCGATGGAGAACGCAGGGTACCTGAAGGGCGGCTGGACCGAATACCAATGGCGCGCGCTGAAGGATGGGTACGCGCACGCGTACCTCTACCCATTCATGTTCGCCAAGCACTTCGATGATCCGGACTTTCAGCTCTCCGTGTCCGGGTCCGGCGGCAGCCTGCCGGTCAAGCTCCTGCAAGCCCCGGAGTTCCGAGCGAACGAGAGGGACGCTGTCCGCAAGTTGCTGACGACGGATTCCGTTTCCGCTATGCTGGAGAGTTACCGGATACGATGAAGAACCTGTGCGACATCGCGGTGCTTTCCTTCAACAACTACGGGCTCACCAAAGCCTGCTTGGAGAGCGTGCTGTCGTGTGACGCCGGTTTCCCGTTTGCGCTGCACCTGTTCGATAACGCGAGTTCGGACGGCACGCCCGACAGCGCCGCGCGCGATTTCGGGGACCGAGTGCGCGTTTGGCGCAGCGACAGGAACTTGGGTTTCGCTGGCGGGAACAACGTCGTGCTCTCCCGGACATGCGGGCGGTTCGCCTGCCTGCTCAACAACGACACAGTCGTGACGCCCGGCTGGCTGGGGGAGATGGTGGCCGCCGCCGAGCAGGATCCGCGCGTGGGCGTTGTTGGCTGCCGCGGGAACAATGTCAACCTCCTGGAGCGCCCCGAACAGGCCGTGGACTTCAGCGCTACTCCGGAGACGATGGATGTCGCGGAGCTGCACAAGGCCGCCGCCGTCCTCGCTCGCGCGCAGCCGCAGTTCAAGGCCGTGGACATGGTCGTGGGCTACTGCATGCTGCTCCGCCGGACGATGCTCGACAGGGTGGGGCTGCTCGACGCGAGGTTCTGGCCGGGGAACTTTGAGGACGAGGATATCTGTCGCCGGGCGGTCGAGGCCGGCTACAGTGTCGTGCTTGCCAACCGCAGCCTGGTGTACCACTACATATCGTGCACCATGCGCGACGAGAGGTGGCGGGACGTCTTTGAGGTGAACAGGGAGATCTTCCGGAGGAAGTGGGTGGACAGCGGCCGCATCGACGCCATCGGCGAGCGGCCGCGGCGCCAGTTGCGCATCGCGGCAGAGGTACCGCAGGGCGAGGCGATGGCCAAGAAGCTCTCGGCGGTATGCGAGGAACTCGCGGCGCGCGGCGCCAAGGTCCACATGTTCTGCTTGCCGGGGCATCCCTCACCCCCAGATTGCGGCGTGCCGCATGTGGCGTCCGCCGCGGCCGAGAAAAGGTACGCCGATTCCGACATAGTCCTCCACTGCACATGCCCGTCCGCGCCAGCGCAGGACCGCAAACTCCATGTCCAGTTAGTGACCGGGGAGAACGGGTATAATCCATCTGGCGGGCGCTATCGGCTGGCGCTCGGTCGGTCGGACGACCGGAGGTTCGCCCCGAGGTTCGTGTCCGTCAAGTGGACTGGCGCGACCAAACAGAGGCGCGTAAGCCCCGAACACGTGGCAACCTTCTACGACATGGTCGATAGGATCGAGGAGCATTTTCTGGGGCTGTTGGCGGAATGCGCGATACCCTGATAATCATCCCGGCGTCCGGAAAGCGGGAATACACCGAATTGGCCGTGGAGTCCGTGCGGCGAAGCACCGACTGCGCGCACATAGTCATCGTCGAGACCGACCCATCGACGGAGTGGCGCGACGGCGAAGACCTGTCTGTAGTCCGGCTTGAGGAGTTCCTCTCGTTCAGCGACAGCGTGAACTGTGGGATCGAGTTCGCCATGCCGCAGGGCGGGTTCCGGTATGTCGTCGTGCTCAACAATGATACGGCTGTGGCCCGCGGTTGGCTCGATCCGCTCAAGGCGGCGGTCGACGACGGGTTCTGTGTGGCGGGTCCCGTGACGAATTCGTGCGGACACGGGGAGCAAGTGGTCCGCCCGCCGTTCGCGTGCTCCGAGCCGCAGTCGCTGGACCGCGCGGCGTTGGATGGTTTCGCCCGGACGCTTGAGGCGGGACGCACGCCGGTGTTCGCCGTCGTCGGCATGTGCATGGCGTTCCGGGTGGAACTCCTCGCGAAAGTGGGCCTATTCGACCGTCGGTTCTGTACCGGCAATTTCGAGGACAACGACTGGTGCCTCCGCGCCAGCGAGCTGTTTCCCAAGGCGTGTTGCGTCTGCCGGGACTCCTTCGTGTGGCATTTCGGCTCCGTCACTTTCCGCGGCTCCGGCCGGTTCCCGGACGCGATGGAGAGCAACAGGGCGCGGTTCGAGAGGAAGTGGCTCGGCAAGGGATCCACCCCGAGGCGCCACGGCAACGCGATGTTCCGCGCGCCGCGCCTGCCCCTGCACATCCTTCCGCTGCCTGGTTCCGCTGTGTGCCCGGAGATGGAGTCCGTACGATCCGAGATGCGCGCGCGGGGCCTGGAGGTGACGGAGAAGGGCGGCGTCTCCGTGCCCATCGACGCCTCCGCCGTCCCGCCGCCGCGCACCGACGGGTTCTACGAGTTCTGCGACGCGGTGGAGGCGTCGGCCATCGAGGCGATGTCAGGGCTGCGGTCGCTGGGCAAGCCGGACATCTCCGTGTGTATGATCGTCAAGAACGAGGAGTCCGTCCTAGGGCGGTGCCTGGACTCCGTGTCGCCCCTGGCCCGGCAGTTGGTCGTCGTCGACACCGGGTCCACCGACGCGACGGTGGCCATAGCCGAGCGCCACGGCGCCGAGGTCCACCACTACGCGAGAGGCGGCGCGTTCGACTTCTCGTCCGCTCGGAACCACTCCCTCTCCAAAGCGACGTGCTCCTGGGTGCTGATCGTGGACGCCGACGAGTGTCTGCTGCCCGCCGACGTCGCCGCGATTGAGGCGACGGTAGGGTCCGGGCAGGAGGCCGCGTACATGATCTCCACGCGGCTGTACCAGAGCGACCCGAAGGTCGAGGGCCTTGTCCCGAACGACGGGCTCCACCCCGGCACGGGCGGGTACTGCGGGTTCGTCGTCAGCACGAAGGCGCGGCTGTGGCCCCGCGCGCGCGGCCTCTCGTTCAGGAACGAGGTGCACGAGACCGTGGAGCAGTCGGCCGCCGAGTCCGGCCTCCCGTTCGGGAGGTGCAATGCGGTCCTGCACCACTTCGGCGGAAGGGCGCTCGAGGAGAAGGACTGCCTGTACGCCGAGCTGGGCTACGAGAAGGCCCGCAACGACCCGTGCCACAGGACATACCGCGAACTCGGGTTGCAGCTTTACCGGATGGGCCGCCAGGGGGAGGCCGTGGCCGCCCTCCGCCGGGCGCTGGAGTTCCAGCCGAAGGACGCCGAGTGCATGGTGATGCTCGCCGCCAGCCTGTCCAAGCTGGCCGGCGACGACGCGGGGACCACCACGCAGGCGGAGGAGATTTACTTGGGCGCCATCGAACTCGACCGCGACGGCGACCTGGCGAACAGGTACTACGCCGAGTTCCTGAACCAGCGCCGCCGCTACAAGGAGGCGTACTGGCACTACAGGCGGGTCGTCAGGCGGGCGACGGACGCCGGGGACGTCAAGACGCTGTGCGACTTCGCGTACGCCTGCCAGCACCTCGCCCAGCCGGACGAGGCGGTGGAGCTCCTGGAGAGGGCCCGGGATGTGAACCCCCAGTATGTGGCGCAGACCGGCATGCTCGAGTGCGCGTACCACATGTCCGGAGTCCTGGCCGGCCGGAGCGGCGACATGGCGAAGGCCGTCGAGCGGTTCCGGAGCGCCCTGCGGCTCAAGCCGGACTTTGAGGAGGCCCGGCACAACCTCGCCATCGCCGAGAAGTGGCTCGCCGCGAAGTGACCCCGCCAATTTTGTAATGTATTACCGATTTTGTGGTGTCTGAGCGCCCGGGAAGCGCGCAGGAGGGTTTGAGATGGTGATCCGGGTAAGCTTCCCGCTCGAGGTCAGACGAAGGGACGCAAGCGTGGCGCCAATGGCAAAGGGCCTGATATATGTCGTCACCGCGACCAGCGGCCTGAAAATCAGGGCGTTGAACACGTTCTGGTCGGGTGGGCAGTATGTGGAGATCGACCCAGCCTTCCTGGCCGTGTGCGACGAGCTGCGGCAGCGTGTGAAGGAGAAGCTGCTAGTGCCCGTCAGCCCCAACTCGGAGTTCCGGCACGGGGGCCCCACCGGCGTCGTGCCGTCCGGAGACGAGATGGCGTCGCTCAGGAGGGGGGCTGCCGCCAGGGGCAGGGCGCCTGTGGTAGTGAACAAGATAATCCTCGATCGGGACCAGGCGGTTCTGGACCACCTGAGCGGCAAAGCCATCCGGTCGGCGATCGCCAAGCAGGTCGCCGCCGAGGCGGCCGGCCGCCCCGCCGGCGAGCTTGACGACGGGACCATCGGCAGGATAGCGGCGAGGGTCGCCGCGATGATGCCCGCCGCCTCCGGCATAGACCCGGCGGCGGAGGACCGCATAGCGGCGAAGGTGGCCGCGGCGCTCCTTCCGGCAATTCGGTCTGCGGCGGCCACGGCGGGCCAACCCCGCGCCGCCCGTCCGGGCGTGATAGAGGTCGAAGTCGGCTCGGCCCTGCCCGACATGAAGGAGTCCAAAGGCGGTATAGAATCCCACCTCGGGGACGGCCTCGCCACCAAGTCAGTCGGCGAGAGCGTCGAGAGCCAGGTGGCGGACATCGAGAGGATACTGAATCCTCAAGGAGGAGCGCGATGAGCGGCGATGACATCAAGAGCACGCAGCCCGGGACCGCGGGCGGCACGCCCGCGGACACCGCCGCGCCAAAACTGAAGGCGGCAAAGCCCACCACGGAAGTGGAGTTCACCAAACCTGCGCCGCAGCAGCGGCCAGCCGGGGCGAACGAGCCAACCTACGGGAGGGGGCTGGACATCGGGACGATGTTCGTGGTGGGCGCGAGGGACGTCGGCGGGAAGACGGAGTTCTCCAGCGTGCGGGACGCTTTCTTCACGCTGGAGTACAACGACCTCCTCGTGGACATGATGAACAGCGCCGGCGTAGACTACGTGCGGCGCGGGGACGAGGTCGTCGTCGTCGGGGACAAGTCCATCGAGTTCGCGAACACCTTTCGCGCCGAGCTGCGCAGGCCGTTGCAGGACGGCGTAATCAGCCCGAAGGAGAAGGAGGCGTTCGGCATAATCCAGCTCATCCTGGAGAGGGCGGTCGGGAAGCCGACGAAGGCGGGGGAGACATGCTGCTTCTCCGTGCCGGCCGAGGCCATCGACAGGGAGGACAGCAACATCGTGTTCCACCAAGGCATGTTCGCGCAGTTCCTGGAGGGCCTCGGGTACTCGCCCCGGCCGCTGAACGAGTCGGAGGCCATCGCATACTCCGAACTCACGGCCGACAAGCTCACCGGGCTGACGCTGTCCTTCGGCGCCGGCATGGTGAACGCCTGCTTCATGATGTTGGGCGTGCCGTACCTGAAGTTCGCCGTGGCCCGGTCGGGCGACTGGATCGATCGGCAGGCGGCCGCGGCGTGCAACTCGACGGTGGCCTCCATCACGGCCCTGAAGGAGTCCGGCGAGGTGGACATATCCAGACCCGTCGGGTGGGAGCAGAACGCGATAGCCATGTACTATCACGCCCTCATCAAGTACGTCGCCCTGAACCTGCACAGCCAGGTGAAGGCCGAGAACATCCCGCGGCTGAAGGAACCCATCAAGGTCGTCGTCAGCGGCGGATCGTCGCGGATACGCGGGTTCAAGCAGGCGTTCGAGGGAGAGTTCCGCAAGCTCGGTTGGCCGTTCGACATCGGCGAGGTCGTGATGGCCAAGGATCCGATGAACGCCGTGGCGAACGGCTGCCTCGTGGCCGCCAAACTCGCGGAGAAGAGGGGATAATGCCGCACGGGGCTTTCTTCCACCGCGGCCCCGCCGAGGTGAAGCGCCTAATCATCGAGGCGCTCCAGGAGCACTTCGCCGAACACCCCCTCTACGCCGATCCGGACGGCCCCGGCGTGCTCATCAGGAACAAGTACGCCATGTCGGAGCGGCACAAGAGGCAGATCGTGGTGACCACCGCCTCCGCCTCCCCCCGCCGCCTCGGCATGTCGGCGGACTTCGGCGGGCGCGTCTACAGCTCAATCGTCCTGGCGCGGCTCGCGGACCGCAAGGGCACAGCCGTCGAGTGGGTCACGGAGAACCCGTTCCAGAAGGCGAAGCCGAGGCCGGGCATCTACCTCGTCGAGATGGACACGAGCGACACATTCCGCGTCACGCCGTACTACACGGTGAGGCACGAGATACTGTACCCGTACGTCGACCGCGCCGACGGCGACAAGATCAAGGCGACGCTCAAAAACAAGCCCGTGGAGGCCGGCAGCGACATGCTGCTGCTCGACGAACACCTCCCGCTCGAGAGGGGCCGCGACTACGAGATCGACTACGGATCCGGCGTGGTGACGTTCGCCGGTGCCATACCGGAGGCCCGCATGCTCTCGGCGGAGTACCGCTGGATCGGGGAGACCAGCGAGCCGCACGGGGTGTCAAGGCAGGCGTACGACATCGCCGCTCTGCCGGGCGTGATACTCAACTTCGGGCGGAAGACGCAGGAGGGCAGCCAGCAGGCCGTCGTCGTCATGGACGGCCCGGAGTACGTCGCCGACTTCTGGACAGGCCGCTGGACCGTGTCGGTCAGCCTGTCGGTGTACACCCAGGACCCGGTGGAGCAGGACGAGCTGACGGAGGAGATCGCGCAGGTCTTCTGGTACTGGAACACGGAGCGGTGGGCCGACCAGGGCATGGCCCTCTCAGACCCGCCGAGCATCGAGGGCGGCTCGGAGGCAGAGGAGGACGAGATCGCCAACGAGATAGGCTTCGGCAACACGGTGACGATGACGGTCCTCGTGGACTGGGAGGCGTTCGTGCCGGTGCTCAGGCGCCTCCGGACCGTGAATGTGGCTGGCTACGGGCTCTCCCCGTTCGACTCCCCCACCACGGCCCTGAAGCGGCAGAAGGGCGCCGAGCCGGACGGGCAGTTCGGCAACCTGATCGACAGGCGCACGCTGCCCGGCAAGGGCGTGCAGTCCGTGCGCGACTTCCGCGGGTACCACGAGCTGGAGCTCACGCAGGACCTCCGGCGGTACTTCGCCGGACCCGGCGACCCGAAGCTGGGGCAGATATACCGCGAGCTCCTGTCGTTCGACCCGCAGCGCGCATCGGACGCCTTGGCCCGGTACTACGGCTCGGTGGATCCGTCGAACCCGGCCGCCCCGGACTCCCCGATCAACCTGCCGGAGCGCGTGCCCGTGTCCGAATTCTCCGCCACGCCCGCCACGGACGGCGGCGTCCCGACGGAGCCTGGCGTGTTCAGCGAGATCCTGTCCTTGGACCACCTGCCGCCCGAACTGTGGGAGGAGCTGCGGAGGAGGAGCCGCGGATGACTGTCGGTGTTGTTTCGTTTTTGGTGCCTCCGCCATGGTCCGTGCGGCGCCCCCGGCGCGTTTGATAGTGTTTTAGGGGCGACGCGAGCCTGCGTCCTGAGACTCGCTGCGCCAGAGAACGGGCCGCTGGTGAAGCCGGGAAGGCCGACGACGTGAAGGGGAGGCGATAAAGATGGCTGGACCGTTTCAAAGCTACGCACCGCCGGGGGTTTACACGAGGACCATCCTCGACCCCGCAGTCGTTGCGCTTGTCGGGAATCTCCGCATCCCAGCGGTGATCGGAACCGGAGAAGAGCGGCTTCGCGTCGACGACTTCCAGATGGTGCGCGGCTCCAGCGCGCTCGTCGATCTGCGGGCCATCAACGAGGACGTCAGCAGCCAGCTTGACGGCACGACCAACAGGTTCGTGACCAAGTTCAGGCCGATCGTGACGGGCCAGAACGTCGGGCAGACGACGCAGAACGTCAACGACGTCGAGGTCTTCGTCAACGGGAAGAAGATCCCCGTGCTCCAGGTGCGGGGCGAGCTTGGGCTCATCATAATGCAGACCATCCCGTTCGACGACGACGTCATCACGGTCAACTACTACTACATCCTCAAGGACACCAAGGTCGACGGCGAGGACGTCAGCGACCAGTTCTCCCGCAACGTGGGCGGGACCGGCATCTCCTTCCTCGGCTCCCCGATCCCCGGCGCCGCGGAGGCCTCGCCCGCCCCGCACACGCACACGGTCATACTCGACATCGCCGGCGATGGTCGCACGTCGGTCGGCCCCGACGGCCACTGGCACCTGATCGACGGGAACGTGGTCGGCTTCCCGATCGATCCGGAGACGGAGCTCCCGATCAGGGAACACCACACGCACGACATCGTGAGCAGGTCCTTCGCCAACAACAGGACGCTCTACACGGCCCACGCGCCCCTGGTGGATGGCAGCAACGGCGGCCGCACGACGACCAACCCGATCGATGTCCAGGTCTTCGTCAACGGGAACGCCGTGCGGGTCGTGGATGTCGACGGCGCGGAGGGCGCGGCCACGCTCAGGGACGCCCCGTCGGCGATCGACCAGGTGACCGTCAGCTACTACTACAACTCGTACGCCAACACCTGCGACGACCTGCCGTTCCCTGACCCGAACGAGGTTATCCGGTGCGGCATCGCGCCGGGCAGGCTGGACTACGAGGAGGGCGTGGACTTCACCATCGTCGGGAACCAGATTTGCTGGGGCAACGCCGCGACAATCAAGTCGGGGCTGCACACCCCGGGTTTTGAGTTCTTCGACGACACGCAGATCCAGGCGACGCTGGTTGACGAGAGGATCTGGAGGGAGGACGCATCCGCCCAGATCAGGCCGGGGAACAACATCTTCAGGGCGAGGTTCACGCCGGTCGTCAACGGCGACGGGCGCGGGACCATCACCGAGGATCCGCAGAACGTCATCGTGACGGTGAACGGGGTGACTGTGCCGGTCGTCCGGGTGGACGGCAGGGAGGGCAAGGTGTACCTCAACGTGGTCCCGATCCCCGGGGACGAGGTTCTCATCACGTACTACCGCAACACGATCGCCGACGATGTGTACGAGCTGGAGGTGACCGACGCGGGCGGCGCCGGCTCCGGAAAGTACACGGCCACCAGCATGGACCTCGGCGCGATTGGCCGCGTCGACGTGGTTCCGGGCACGTACGCCGGGTTCGACGTGCCGCTGTTCCTGGCCGCCGGCGGCGAGGTGTACTTCCGCACCGGGCCGATCGCCGGCAAGGGCTTCGCCGTCAATGAGTACGTCCGCATCACGTTCACGTACGGCGAGAGGTTCGTCGTCGAGTCCTTCGAGGACTCCCTGCTGACCACCCCCAAGGCGGGCGGCAGCGGGACGGGCCTGACGAATGTCGGCCGGGCGAACTCGACCTACATCGACTCGGTCACGGGGCTCCAGTTCACCATCAACACGATCGGCGATCCGGTCGTCCCGGCCACGGGCGGGATCCTGCCCGGCGCGTCGTTCGTCATGAAGTCGCTCGCGCGGGGAGAGTTCGTGACCGGAACCAGGTTCAACAGGCAGGTGCCCGGCATCGTGTTCACGGTGTCCGACACCGTGGACATCAACGAGAGGATCGGGGACTCGCCGGGCGACAAGGCGCTCATCTCCACGTACAAGCGGGAGGGCAACGAGCCTGCGGTCTCGGACTTCTACTACATCAGCTACTGGTACGACAAGAAGGACTACTCCTGCAAGGTCTTCACGCAGTTCAAGGACGTGGTCGCCGAGTACGGCGAGCTGGTGCCGAAGAACCACCTGACGCTCTCGTCCTACATCATGTTCCTGAACGGAGCCGTGGCTCTGCTGCTCTGCCAGGTCAAGCGGCAGCCGGGCTTGGGCGTGGCGTCCTCGTCATCGTTCTTGGACGCGCTCGAGGAGCTGCGCAAGCCGCAGGAGTTCGGCACCAAGCCGGCCCTGATACACCCGCTGACCACCTCGGACGATGTGCTCCAGGCGACGATGATCCACAACGAGCAGATGTCCTCGATGAGGTTCCGCGGGGAGCGGATCACGATCTTCGGGACCCCGGTCGGCACCGAGCCGAACGAGGCCGCCGAGAAGGCGCTCTCCTTCAAGAACGAGCGCATGACGATGGTCTACCCCGACGGGGGCGTCATCGGGCTGCTTGACGAGGAGGGCACCGAGATCGAGCACGTGGTCGGCGGCGAGTTCCTCGCATCGGCGCTGATCGGCATCAACGTGTCCCCGGCGTACGACGTGGCCACGCCGATGACCCGGAAGTCAATCGCCGGCTTCAAGCGCCTCTTCAGGAGAATGGACGAGACCACGATGGACATGGTCGCCAACAGCGGCGTGACCGTGTTCGAGGACATCAACCCGGTGCTGAGGGTCCGCCACGCCCTGACGACGAACATGACCAGCGCGCTGACGCGGGAGCTCTCGATCATCACGATCAGGGACTATGTGCAGCAGGTGATGCGGTTCGCCCTGGAGCAGTACATCGGCCAGAAGTACCTGGCGAGGCTGAACAACGACATCGCCATCACCGCCAACTCGGTGATGCAGCAACTGGTCCAGAGGGAGATCATCGTGGCCGCCACTGGCGCCAGCGTCGAGACGGACATGGCCGACCCGACGATGGCGCGGGTCGAGATATCGTACGCCCCCGTCTTCCCGCTCAACTACATCCAGGTGACGTTCAACCTGCGCGGCAGGCTGTAACCGCCCGGAGACCGGGAAGCCGATGGAGCAGCAAACCGGGGGGCCTTGGGGCCCCCCGCTTTTTTCCCGGCGGAGGCGAGGAGATGCAGCCATTGCCCGCAGACATAGCTCGCCGCATCGCCGCATCCCCGCCGAGCGCCCAAGTTGCGGTCGTCGACAAGGATCCGGCGCTCTGGGCGAGGTTCATCGACGACAGGGACATCATCGGGCCGATGATCGACGCGGGCAGGGTACTCCTCGTCACCGTCTCCGACGATCCGCAGGTCGCCATGCTGGCCGAGCGCGGGAAGGCGGAGGCGGCCCATGGCCCGTTGGACAGCCTGCCCAAGTACACCGCGGACGGGTTCTCGCATCCGCTCGCCGCTCCACCGCCGCCCGCGCCGCCCGAATCGGCTGAGTCAGGGGGCTGGGCGCCCGTCGAGACGCGGCTCCTCCGGCGGAGCGACGCGGAGGCGCTCGACGCGGGGGAACTCTGGCTGGCGGCCGGCCTGGAGGGGGCGGACGACCCGGCCGCGTTGGTCGCGGGCCGGCTCGGCGCGACGTTCACGCGGTTCGACCTGGCGGAGACCATCGCGAGCCTGGTAAACTCCGAGGTCGGCGCGGCGGAGGACGAGGTCGCGGCGGCGTCCGGCGCGAAGGTGCTAATCGACCGCGCGTGGCTGGACGATGTCCGGCGGATGCTCCGCGGCGCGGGCGAGCGGGGTCTGTTGGACGCCCTGCTGGACCGCGCCAAGGACGTGGTGGCGGAGAACTACAGGCCCGCGCCGGTGCCGCGCGCCGAGTCCGGATCCGCGGAGCGCCCCGTCGCCCGCCCGCCCGCGCGGGAGGAGCGCCCCGTGCGCCCCTCGCCGGCGCAGGAGAGGCGTCCGGACACCAGTCGGCTGCCGCCGGACATGCTGGCGGACGTGTCGGAGGCTCACTCCCTCGCGCAGGAGCTGCAAGGCTCCCGGCTGTCCCTCGAGGCGCAGACGGGGTACTCCTTCAACGCCCGGAGGCTGGAGGCGGCGTGCTCCGCCCTGGAGAGGGCGCTCGATGCGCTCGGGGCTGCGCCGTCCGGGTACGCCGAGGTGCAGGGCTACGACCCAGCGGACACCAACAAGCTCGAGAGGCTGCTGGGACTGCTGCGGTCCCTGCTCCGCCGGAGGCAACCGCTGGAGGACGCCGGCGTGAACCCGTACCCCCTCCAGCACCTGCGGGAAGATGTCGCGGAGTTCCTTCAAGCCATCCGGGCCGCCGGGCCTTATGATGTTTTGCAGCGCCGGGCCATCTTGGATATGGCCTCTGGAGACGACAACAACGGGCGCGCGGGCCGCGTGGCTGAGAGACTGGCCGCGAGGATGACGAAGGTGGCGATCCAGTTGTCCAAGGGCAACCTGCGTGCGACGAAGGGCGGCACCATAACCATCGACCCCGGCCTGATGAACTGTCCGGTGGTCCGGGAGGTGATCCGCGAGCTCCCCAGCAAGGCGAGCGACATGGAGGCGCTCCGGAAGAGGCTCGAGGACCTCGGCATGATGGTCACGCAGGGCGACCAGGGGCAGCTCCAGGTGTACTGCCTGACCCGCACCGAGGGCGAGGGCGGGGCCAGGACGAAGATGTGCCAGTGGTTCACCGACGCCCACGGCAACGACGGCAAGTTCAAGATAGAGTGCGCGAAGAACTGAGTCAAGGGTAGCAGCGGGAGGAGCCAATGTCTAAATCCATCACATCCGGCAACACGCCGTACGTGTACCGGTACGGCACTGCGCCGAACACGGCGTTGGTGAACACGCTCAAGGTGAAGCTGTTCAGCTTCGACGACGCGACGAGAAACAACCCCGTCATGGTCCAGATCGGGGTGCTCCAGGAGTGGACGCCCGCGGACAGCCGGACCAACACCGCCGTCCGGTCCATCGGCTACGGCGACCAGATCGCCGAGATCAACCCGGGCTCGACCGAGCTGACGGGCAGCGCGAGCGTCATGGCGCTGTACACCCGCAACATCATGCAGGTGTTCGGGTACATCGCCGGCGTGAGCGGGCTCGTCCGGAGCCTCAAGCACCACAGGTGGCCGTTCGACATACGCGAGGAGATCGTCCTCCCGCTGTTCATCCAGGACGGCCCCGGCGCGAGCGCTAGCGGCAGCAACGGCGACTCGTTGCGGAGGCCGGAGGCGCAGCATTCGTCGGCGATCGTGACGTACTACGAGGGCTGCTGGATGAACGACTACAACCGGTCGTACACCATCGGCGACGTGTCCGTGACCGAGACGTCCGCCGTCATCATAACGGACGTCTACGACCCGTTCGAGCTCAGCGGATACGGCGAGGGCATGTCGACCGGCAACGGCGCGAACGATCTGGGCACGTCGCGGCTGTTCAACGGGACGACAGGGTAGTCCCGCTGGTGAGCGGTAGCGCACTCTAGGGCCGGGCTGAGGAAGCCCGGCCCTTCTTGTTAGAATGTGGGGATGCCCGCCGTCACGAAAGACAGCCTCACGGACGTCGAGGACCTCCTGTACCACGGTTGCCTGGAGGAGGACGTCTTCCTGGCCGGCCATGTCCTGTCCATGCGGACCCTCTCCACGGCCGAGGAGAGGGAGCTGTGGATCTGCTACAGGAACGTGGCGCCGGAGGACCAGGTGCACTTCGTCCTGGACCTGCTGTCGCTCTCGCTGCACCGCGTGAACGGCCGGCGGCTCGGGAACCGCCCGGCGGCGAGGGAGTTCCTGTGGAGGCTGCCCAGGACGCTCCTCCTGCGGATGTACCGGCTCTACCGCGGGAGGCTGACGGGCAGGGTCCGGAGGGCGCAGGAGTCGGTGGACGAGTACACCGAGTCGTCCGCGAGCAGGTCGCTGTGGGGCGCGTTCAAGGTGACCGGCACGCTCCCGTCGCCGGACTTCGACTTCCGGAACTCCAACGTCGTGCAGCACCTCTGGCTGGTGGTGAACCACTACCGCGACGAGACCGACTCGCAGAAGTCCGCGTGGAGGATGGCGGAGTTCGTGGCCGACCAGATCTGCATGTTCCTCGACCCGAAGGGCTTCCGGCAGATGAGGGCGAGGAGGGAGTCGCGCGACGCCCGCGCGAGGCAGAAGGAGTACGACGCCGAGGTGGATGTCCTCGTGGACATCCTCGAGATGATGCTGCCCGAGGATCGCCTGGCGTTCGCCGAGGGCGTGAGGTCCACCGACCCGCAGGACCTGACCGTGTTCCTGGACCGCCTGCCGCGCCGGAGCCTCGAGAGCACGGACGAGTACAAGGAGCGCGTCTGCGAGGCGCTGGCGCGGGCGTGCGACGCCCTGGACCGCGAGGACACGCTGCACGCGCGGGTCATCCAGGATAAGTCCGAGGCGATGGTCGTGGGGTTCCTGCGGGAGCAGCGGGCGAGGCTCGCGCTGCGCAACCTGCGGCTGCTGCTGGAGGTGATGGGCGCCGAGAGGCTGGAGTCGGCCACCAGGCGCCAGGTGCTGGACGAGGTGGACCTCGCGGTCGTGGAGAGGGGGCAGGGCTACGCGCTGCGGTCGGCGGACGACAGGGCCAACTACGGCCCGGTGATGCGGTGCGAGGGGGCCTACAAGCACGTCGCGTTCGTGCCCACGGCCCGCCGGGAGGAGCTGCTGTCGGCGGTGCTCGCGGAGGACATCGTCGCCCTCGCGTCGGCCATCGACCCCGCCGTTGACGCGTACCTGCTCCGGAAGGCCAACAGCGACGCCGACGCCGGGCCCCGCGACGGCCCGCCGCCCTCCCCATCCCCCTCCCCCGCGCCGCCCCCCGCGCCGGCCTCGGGGTCGGTGTTCGGCGAGCCCGCGAGGAGGCCGGAGCCGGCGTCGCAGCGGCCCGACCTGGCGGACCTGGTCCACCAGATGGGGGAGGAGTACCGCCAGCGCAACCCGGGCGTGGACGGCGTGGCGCGGAAGATAGAGGTGGGGGACCATGTCGTCGAGACGCTCGGCGACTGGGAGGACGTCGGCAAGCGGAAGATCATGGACGAGCCGCCCGCCGGCGTGGACGAGGCGTCGGAGTCCGCGCGCCGCCGGTCCGCCGACAACCGGGAGTACGGCCTCGAGGGGGCCGAGCAGGGGGCCGACAGGCGGGACAGCGCCCTGGGCCGCAGGAACGACGCCCTGGAGGAGCTGAACCGCGCCAAGAGGAGGGCGGGCGTGACGCCGGAGATGGAGAGGGAGGCCTTCATGGGGGACCTGTGGAGGATCGCGCAGGGGGAGCCGCCGCGGGAGGCCCCGGAGCCGCCGCGCCCGAAGCCGCCCCGGCCGGGCGAGGGCGTCGGATAGAATCCGCGGTCGGGAGGCAGGGGCGCCCGCCGGGCGACCCACAACGCGAGGAGGTGCAGAGATGCCATCAGTGCCGCATGTCCCGGATCCGCTGGCCGCGCTCCGCGAGGTCGGGAAGAAGTTCTACAAGGAGAGGCGGGTCGAGTTCATCGGGCACAAGCTCGCCCTCGCGCCGCTCGGGTCGGCGCAGGAGGCCAGGGCCAACGCCCGGGTGCAGGACTACCGCGCCGTGCACTTCCTGAAGGCCGTGAAGGTCGAGCAGCTCGCCTACTCGATCGTCGAGGTGGACGGGCTCCGCTTCCAGACGCCGCCGACCCCGGAAGGCGGCCTCGACGAGGCGGCGCAGGAGGAGCAGGCCAAGGCCAAGCGGGCCATCCTCAGCGGCTGGCCCGACGGCGTCGTCACCTACCTGTTCCAGGAGCTGTGCGTCCTCCAGGACGAGGTCGAGGGCCTCGTCAAGGCGGAGGTGGCGACCCTCCCGCCGGACGACGAGGCCGACGCCGAGCCGCCCGCCGGCGAGGCCCCCAAGCCCGTGGACGCTGTGTAAGGTCTTTCTAGTCCACGCCAATTATGAGGGCGGGCCGCCGGAGGCGGCCGCGCGCCCCGACGCATAGGAGGCCCGATTGCCAGGCGCGGACGACATCCTTGGTGCTATGAGGGAGGCTGGGGCCGAGTTCGCCCGCATGGCGGACACGATCGAGTCCCGCCTGCCGGCGATCGGCGAGGCCCTCAGCAAGGCCCCAGCGCACCTGAAGCCCCTGAAGGACGGCCTGGAGGAGGTGGCCCGCCTCGCCGCAGGGATCGGCGTGGACCGCTTGGTCGACCAGCTCGGCGAGGCGGGCGCCGCGTCCTCGGCGCTGCTGAAGTCGATGGCGGCGGTGCAGGACTCCCTTGACGCGGTCGCCGGGAAGGCCGCGGGGGCCGCGTCCGCGTACTTCGACATCACCGCCGAGGCCAAGAAGTCCGCGCGGCAGGTCGATGAGCTGGCCTCGAGGATGGACAAGTTCGGCGACAGCCTCGCCAAGAGGAACGACCAGGCGGAGGAACTCCACAGGAGGGTCAAGGACGCGGCGGAGAATTTCACGCCCCCGCGCGCCGACGCCGGCGGGATGCCACACAGGAACGCCGCCGCCGCCGTCGGCGACGAAAGCGCGAAGAGAGTCGCAGAACTCGTGGAGCAGATGCTGCGGCTCGGAAAGACCAGCAAGGAGATCGCGGAATTCATGGACATGTTCCGCGACATGAGCATCCCGGTGGTCGGCGTCCAGCACCAGTTCGCCAAACTGGAAACCGCCGTCCAGGCCCTGTCCGGCCCGATCAACCAGGCCAGGGCGGATTTGGGGAAGATGACGCCGGAGGGGATGGCGGCGTGGGGCAAGAGCGCCGCCGAGGCCATCGGCGACATGGCCCGGCAGGCCGAGGCGATGCCCGACATAAGCCCCGTGGACGCGTCGGACCTTCGCAGGCTGCAAGCCGCCCTGACCACCATGGACAAGATGGCGGACAAGCCCGACGACATGCGGAAGGCCATGTCGAGGTTCCGCAAGCAGATCGAGGCCGTCAAGAACGTCGGCTCGGCCTTCAACCGCGAGCTCGGCCAGCAGATCGAGCACCTGTCCGACGAGACCCGGCGCTGGTACGGCCTCTCGTTCAAGGACCAGCGCGAGATCGCCGGCTGGCAGGCCAAGCACATCCGCGCGGCCGAGCTCAACATCCAGAAGGGCATGAACGCCACGTACGCGTACGGCGCGGAGCTCTGGCGGGCGATGAAGGACACGCCGGTGCGGGCGCTCAGCGGCGCGGTGGACGAGCTCCGCAAGCTCACCGTGGGGCTGACCCGCGACCTCACCGGCGTCGGGGAGTTCACCTACACCGGACTGGCGAAGGCCTTCATCGCCGTCGGCGACGACATCAAGAAGGACAGGCAGGAGCTCATGAAGCTCACCGCCGACGCCGGCCTCCTCAGCTCGATGTTCCAGGCGGGGATGGGCGCCCCGGAGATGACGGACGAGTTCGATAAGCTGCGCCAAAGCATGAACAACATGCTCGGCCGGTGGGGCAAGACGCGTGAGGAGAGCGTGGCCTCCATGAGGGCCCTGACCGACGCCGGGTTCTCGATGTCGAGCATCCTCGGGCCGACGCTGAAGGAGACGGAGGGCGGCCTGTGGGCGTTCGCCCGGGCGGGCGAGTACGCGATGACCGGCCTGGAGGAGCTCGCCAAGGTCAGCGTGGTGACGGGCAAGGACATGGGCGAGGTCGCAGCGATGGCTGGCCAGTGGCGGGAGAAGCTCGGGGTCAGCATAAGCGAGGTCGGGGAGACGTACCTCGAGCTGGAGTCCGCCGCGCGGAGGAGCGGGCTGTCCGTCGGCAAGTTCATGGACCGGGTCATGTCGTCCGCCTCCGGGTTCGTGCTGTTCGGCGGGCGGGTGGACGAGGTCGCGGACAGCCTCAGCAGCATGATGGCCGGGATGAGGCTCCCGCCCGGGTTGGCCGCCGACATCGCGGGCGATTTCATGCAGCGCCTCGGCGACATGACGATGGAGGAGGCGACGACGGCCGTGGCCTTCGCGGGGAAGGCCGGGACCGACGCCATGCTCAAGTCGGCACAGGCGTTCAAGAACCAGCGTGAGAAGGATGTCGAACAGACCAAGCGGGAGATGGAAAAGCTCGACGCGTCCGGCCTCCAGAAGACGGACGCGGACGCGTACTCCAAGAAGAGGAATGAGCTCGTGGCGAACTTGGAAAAGGCAGAGGAGGAAAGGAACACGTACGCGGTCCTCCTCCAGAAGGCCGCGGAGGGCGATAAGCTGGCGATGGGCCGTCTTCTCCAGTTGGAGGGGCAGCATGGCCACGCGTCGGCCGCGCGCCTCAAATTGAACGCGGCCATCAAGACCATGGGGGTTAAGGAGGAGGACCTTCTGAAGAAGGGCGCGACCGTCGAGGAGGGCATCCTCGCGGAGATGACCAAGATGGAGGAGTCCGGCGCCGGCACCTGGCTCATGGAGCAGCAGGCCAAGGAGGCCGGCTTCAAAAACTGGAAGGAGATGAAGGAGATCGTCCGCGGCCAGGCCCGGATGGCGAAGACGCGCCGCGAGTGGGCGAAGTCCCTCGGGATGTCCAGCAAGGAGGAGCAGGACGCCTTCGACACCATGTCCGAGACCGGGGATGTGGAGGGCCTGGCCAAGATGTTCAAGGAGAAGGCCTCCCCCGATGAGCTCTTGGACAAGATGCAGGAGCTCCGCGGGAAGGGACTCGCGATCAGCGACTCGACGATCGAGGACATGGGAAAGGCCAAGGAGGAGTACAAAAAGGCCATCTCGGACTTCGGGGACGAGAGCGATGAGGCGAGGGAGGCTGCCGAGAGGATGGCTAAGACGGCGGCCGAGGCCATCGCGGGCGTCGAGAAGAAGAAGATGCCCGCCGACGCGAGGATCGCGGCCGAAGCCGAGAAGCAGACGCCGATCCAGGCGAAGATACTCGAGTCCTTGGACAGCCTGCGGAAGTACATCGGCGGCCCGCTGATAGGCGCGATATTCGCCGTCAAGGCGGCGATGGACATCGCGCAGCTCCTCGGGGGGGAAGGGCTGTTTGGCGGCCTCTTCGGGCTGCTCAAGGGGGCGGCGACCTCGGCGTTCTCCGGCATCAGCAAGCTGTTCATGGGGACCGTCACGAAGATCTTTCCCCAGTTCGAATCCGTCCTCGCCGCGGCGAGCACCAAGATGTCGGCGTTCGGGGAGGGGCTGCTCTCCGCCGGGAAGTCCACCACCAGGTTTTTGTCGAGATGGGCGGGTCCGCTGGTGGCCGCCACGGAGACCGTGTTCGCGTACATGGACCTGTCGGCCAAGGAGCAGACCGCGAGACAGAACGCGTACAACCGCGCGCTGAAGAAGGGCAAGAAAGAGACCGAGGCCAAGGCGATCGCGGACAGGGCGGAGGCGCGCGCGACGACCCGCGGCGACGTTGGCAAGGCCGTGGGGCGCGTGGGCGGAGCCACCGCTGGCACATTGCTCGGAGGCGGCATAGGATTTCTCATCGCTGGCCCGATAGGCGCGGCAGTCGGCGCAGCGATCGGCGGATACCTCGGCGGCGAAGGCGGCGCGAAGCTCGGCGAGTGGATTGGCAACGCGTTCGAGACGGAGGCCAGAGCATTCGATCGGGCGATCGAGGAGGTCATAGACCTCGGCACGCTGGATGACGCCAAGGCCCTCGTCAAGAAGGAGGAGGCCGAGAGGGACGCGCTGCAATGTGAGAAGATGGACCTCATCAAGAAGGACGCGCGGGGCGAGAAGCTCACGTCCGCCGAGAGGGACCGCCTGCGCGAGCTGCAAAAGGAGCTGATTGAGAAGGAGAAGCGGGTCGCGCTGGCCAACAGCGCGGAGTGGGTGAAGGAGCAGGAGGAGCTGCAAAAGAAGCGGCTTGAGGGAATGAAGGACGTGGCCAAGATCCGCTACGAGGCCCTCCAGAAGAAGCGCGAGCTCGATTTGAAGAAGGGAAGAGGGGAAAAACTCACCGACGCCGAGGAACAGGATCTCCTCGAGGCCAGCAAGGTGGCCAAGATGTCGGACGAGGATCTGGGGCGGTACGGGGCCACCAAGGGAAAGCGGGCGGCCGCCGCAGACCAGCAGAAGAAGATCCGGGAGCTGGAGAAACAGAAGGAGACCATACAGCAGCTCGGGGGCGGGACGAAGGCGGACCAGGACGAGCTCGCTAGGATAAACAAGGAGCTGACGGCCGCGTACGCCGCCGCCAGCCCGCTGAGCGTGGGCGGTCCCGCAGTCGCCGCCCCGCAGGCTCCCGTGCCTGGGGCGCAGGACATGAACGCCGCCGCCAGCAACATACAGGCGGCGCGGGACGGCGAGAAGGCGGCCGCCGGGGCCGGCGCCAAGACGGTGACGGACAACTCCACGTGGAATGTCCACATCAACTCGCGGTCCGAGAAGGAACTCCAGGACGCGATGCTGAAGACGCTGGTCCAGCACCAGCAGAGGTTGGCGAACTGATGGCTACCGGCGTCAGAAACACCGCATCACACACGTCGGACCACGCCTCCGTGGCGGAGAACATGGACGGCCTCTCCGCGCAGGCGAGCGCCGTGCAGTCGCAGGCGTCGTCCGCGACCCGGCCGCAGACCTTTTACGGCCCCACGGACGCCTCGGCCGCCGACGCGGGCACATACGCGAACATTGCGGCCGCCGGGGCGCTCCCCAGCGCGGTACGCACCCGCCAAAACGAGTCGCCCGGTGCGCCGCAGTCCCTGCTCCCGCCGAAGCAGTCGCTGGTGTTGGCGCCGTCCGGCCGGAAGATCATCGCGGCGGAGGGTGTGACCGCCGCCAGGCCAGAGCGGTACGGTGCCAAGGCGATGAGGATCGGGCTGGACATGGACCCCGGGTACTGGGAGGAGATCCAGGCGGATGTCGCGAGACCCACGGGAAAGACGAAGGTCGAACTCGCGCACCTGAACGCCTGGCTCAGCATACCAGAGATCATCCTCCTCGTGAACCCGAAGAGCCTGGACTGGACGATGAGCAACACCGTGCATGAGACGCGCACCCGCGGCGGCTTCCTCCAGGAGTTCTGGGGGAGCGAGCTGGACACCCTCGCCGCGAGCGGGCAGACAGCGGTGGCGTACGTGATGAGGAACGACGCGCGCGCGCATTCGCAGGGCGGCGGGCTGACGATCAGGGACCTCAGGTCCGACAGCGCCGGATACCGCAACCTGCGCCGGCTGGTGGACATCTACCGGTCGAACGGCGTGATATACGGGATGCGGGAGATGGGCAACTACGCGACCGGGTCCGAGAATGAGAGGCCCGCGTACAGGAAGGCGCTGCTGTACAACGGATGCGTCAACATATTCTACGACGGCGTGACCTACAGCGGCTACTTCGAGAGTTTTGAGGTGAGGGAGTCCGGGGACGCCCCGTATTGGCTGGACTGGAGCTTCACCTTCAAGGTCGAGGCGCATGTCGGCGAGGACCTGAAGGTCTACGACAGCGGGAAGTACCTCGACCCGGCGTCCGGGCCGGCGGAGTTCTCCAGCCTGGCGACGAACAGGACCGGGCAGAGGAACATGTAAGGACTTCGGCGGTTGCCGTTGAAAGGTGAGTGATGTTCAAGATAACCAACAGCGAGATCGCCCGCGCGGCCCAGAACAGGAAGGGCTACGTGTACGATTTCGGCGGCCGGAGATTCTTCCTCATGAGGGTCTGCCAGAGCGACGGCTGCGGATCCGACTTCTGCGCCGGACTGAGCCGCACGTGCATCGATATAGTGCGCCGTCGGGCCGTCGGCGTGATGGTCACGGCGGTCGAGTACGCTGGCCTGAGGCTCATCGACAGTAGGTTCACGTCCGCCGGGACGGTACTGCTCATCGAGGAAAACGGCGAGGTGGTCTACAACGAGGTCCTGAGCGAGGACTGCCTGGTGGTGAAGCTGGAGGGGCCCATCACCACGCGCGTCAAGCTGATACCCGACAGGCTGTACGCCATCGGCACGGTGTCCGGGAAGGACTCAAACGCCCTCGTGGTCCAGGCCGTCAGCGCCAGCCACGCCAAAGACATCTTCGGAAGGTTGCACGACCTGCGGTGCAGCCTCACGGCCAGACTGCTGGTCGAGGGCACGCTCAACCGGAAGGTCGGCCCGGTCGTCGGCAGGACCGGCAGGCCCGTTCAGCAGCCGCATTTCGACCCGTCGCGGGGCACGGTGCTCCTCGTCGATGGCGACGTCGCCGATCCGCTGCCGCACGAGGTGCGCGGCCTCTCGAACGCGGAGCAGAAGCTCGTCGCCGAGCGGGGCCTATCCGGCACGGCATCGGCGTCCGGCATAGAGGCCGAGTCCGAGTACGCCGTGTCCGACATCCTCGGCTTCGAGTCCGCGCTGGCGTCCGGCTCCAAGGCGCTGGATAGGTTCGGCGCGTCGCTGGCCAGCGCCATACCCGGCACGCCGATCCCAGCCGCGTCGTTCCAGGACGCGACCGACGCCATCGCGCGCTTTGAGGAGGCGAAGGCCGTGTTCGGGATTCCGGCCGCCCCGGCGCCCGCTCGCCCGGCGACGGTCGATGACCTGGCGTATGCCGTGTCCCTTGTGAATCACGCCGACGCGCAGGTGGAGGGCATGCGCCGCAAGCTGGTGTTCACGTCCGGCCTGGTCGACGGCGCGATACGCGCCGGGCTGTCCAACCCGTCCGCCGCGTCCGGCGGCAACAGGGTGTCGGTTGGGGATGTGCCGTCGGCCGTCGCCCGCGGCGCGAGGACCGTGGCCGGCAGAACATCGGACATCCTCGGATTGGCCAGGCAAAACCGACTGAATCCGGACGCCATGGTGCGCGCGCACCGGATGTGGTTCCGGATGGAGGCGTACGGGCAGCGCGTAGCGGAGCTGGATCCGGTGTTCCGCATGAACCGCTCCGCGCTCGAAGGCCTCTCCGTCGACGCGTTGGCTGACGTCGGCGCCAAGATTGGCGCCGCCACCGCCGAACTCTACCTCGCGCTCGTGGTGTCCGGGGCTGGCATGCAGTTCGGCCGGACCACCTTGGAGGGTTCGGAAACAGGCAAGCTGTACCAGGCGCTGAACGCGCACCCGGTGATGCTGCGGATCGCCTCCGACGCGTTCGCCGCGCTCCTGAATGTCGAGGCACCGGAAATGCCGCTTCCGGGCGGAGTCGAGGACAGCAACCCTGCGGCGCTCATCGAAATTGGGTTTGGCGTGTCGGTGTCCCAACTGGAGGAGCTGGAGCAGGAGTTCGCCAACTCGCTCGGTCCGGACGGCTACGACCAGGCGCTGGGCAAAGTGCCGGCTGAAACGCAAGCGCTGCTGGAAGCGAAACTGTCCGCGATGTTTGGCGCGAAGCCTGTTCCCGGGGCATCGCCGGAGTCGTTCATAGATGTGGCGAGTAGGTCCGCCATGTACGAGGGCGGCCGGATCACCGAGGAGGACGCCTGATGCCAAGCATCCGGGAGACGGCGTCGTACTCCGCGATCCTCGGCTCGTTGGTCGCTGCCGTAAGCGACATGGCCGCGCAGGCGGCGGCGATCCAATCGGTCGCATCGTCGGCCACGCGCCCCGCGACCTTCCTCGGGCGCGCGGACGCCTTCGCCATCGACACGGGGGTCTTCGGCAGCATCATCGACTCATCGTCGTTTCCCCAGCCGCTCTCGCCCTCGGGGAGCGCGCGGCAGCCCATCGCGGAAGCGGACTCCAGTGCGCCGCCCGGGTTCCAAGGGCAGCAATTCGTGGCTCCGGCGCCCCCCGCATCGAGTTTTTCCCTAGTCAGGGGCAACGCGTCGTCCGACCGCTCCGTCTCCGGCGGCGGCTCCAGGAGCCAGTCCGTGCATCCGGGCCGCTGGCCCTTGGCCGATTCGGAATCCACGCAGTTCGTGGATGGCGTGCCGCAGGTGAGCGCCGTCAAGCCGCCGGCGAAGCCGTTCTACATAGGCCTCGTCGACGTCCCCGGCGTGGGCTACGCCAACACGCTTTTCTCCCGCAACGAGGCCGGTGAGTTCGACCCGACGAGGAAGTCCAGCGAGAAGCTGTTTGCCCAGTCGCTGTCCGGACCAGTGTCGTACCAAGTCCGCTCGATCACCCCCGCCGTCGTGAGGCTCAACGTGAACCCGACCGACATAACGCTCACATACGCGAAGAAGGTGACCGCCACGCGGGTCCGGGCAAGCTACCAGCGGCGCGAGCTGCCGGGCGGCGGGAAGGTGACGGGGCACGTGGTGCAGCACCACTGGGACGAGCTGGACACGGTGTCCGTGAACTGCGTGACCGGGAACTTCTGGGTGAACGGCGGGCTGGACTACCCGCGCGGCGAAACCGGGTTCCAGAGCGGCTCCGCGAGCCGGTCGAAGTCCCTCGCGTACCGGAAGCTCCAAGCCGTCATAGCGATGTTCCGCAACAACGGCTGCGCGTGGATCACCGGGAACACGAAGCTCTCCAGCCAGGAGGAGCAGGACTTCTTCGGCGGCGACTTCGGCGTCATCGTGAACCCCGGCTCGGCGTTCATGCTGTACGACGAGATCATCTGGTACGGCCACTTCGTGAACATGTCCGTCCACGAGCGGGGCGAACTGCCGCACGCGTTCGAGTTCACCCTCGAGTTCAAAGTCGCGAAGACGATAGACCTCCACGGCGTCAGCGACCAGGACGTGTTGCTCTCGGCCAAGGAGTCGCTGCCCTTCTCCGCGCCGCCGCGCCAGCCGCGGAAACCCGTCCCGCGCCCGGGCATCGAGGACGCCGGGCAGACGGATTTTCAGGATGGCGCCGAACGGAGAGGCCGCGTGGACAAGATGATCTGACGGAGGTACGATGCCCGCAGGGTTCCAACAGCCGCCCGTGCTGAAGCTAAGCCCGGACTACAAGGTGTTCCTGAACGGCCTGAGCAGCCTGCCGGTCCAGTCCACGGCCGCCGAGGCGCAGCTCCCGCCGCTGGGAAACGCCGTGCACTACAGGGACCTGAACTCGGACGTCGCCGGCGTCAACATATCCATGTCGATCGAGAACAGCCCGGGGACGGCCAGCTTCACCATCAACGTGCCGCGCCACCAGACGGAGGCCCGCGCCTACCTCCGCGACGGCGAGGTGGCCATCAAGCCGCTGATGGAGGTGCACGTCTACCTCCGCGGGAGGTTCAACAACCAGAACAACCAGCCGCAGTACTACCTCGCGTTCTGGGGCGTGGTCGCCACGGTGCAGGAGCAGTACAGCGACGGGATGCACTCGATATCCGTGAGCTGCATGGACATACTCCACTGGTGGGAGATCACGAAGGTGGTCACCTCCCCGACGGCGCTCGCCTCATCGATGGTGCCGAACCAGGAGATCGTGGGATCGAGCTCGATATACACGGGGCTCGACGCCCACACGATCATCTACGACCTCGGCAAGATAACGATGCAGAACTTCATGCTGCCGAACACGATCAACGTCACGGACTCAAAGGATAAGGGGCAGGCGGTGGAGCAGTTCCGCCGCGAGACCGACTTCATGGCGCTTTACTGGAACGTGAGGTTCCAGGCGATACGCAACGCCATGCGGATGTACGGCTTCGCCGGCTTCGCCGCCTGCATAGACGGCAAGTCCGTTGGCGTGAACAAGCCGGACACTGGCGCGCCGACGGAGGCCGGCAAGCAGCCGTCCGTCCACGGGAACATCGTGACCGGGAATTATGTCGTGACGGTCGTGGAGACGTGCGACAACCAGATACAGCAGATGTTCCCGTACAAGAAGACCGCCGGGCGGGACGTCGGGCAGCAGGAGAGCCAGCAGCGGTCGAAGCTGGAGATAGCCAAGGAGGTGGCGAACAACACCCACTGGGAGTTCTTCCTGGACATGGACGGCACGATAGTGTTCAAGCCGCCCTTCCTCAATGTGGACGTGCGGTGCAACGAGGCGTCGGTCGTGCGGGACATAGACATCATAAACTACACCCGGACGGAGACGGAGCTCGGCGCGCTGACGTCGCTGTACGTGAAGGGCCGCGCCGTGAACGAGAAGGAACCGGACATGGCGTTCGGCGGGTGGTGGATAGACTGGCCGCTTGCGATGAGGATCGGCCTGCGGCACGAGACGCGCGAGGAGTGGCGGCTGACGGAGGCGTCGATGGCCAAGACCTACGCGCAGGCGGAGCTCGTGAGGCACAACGCCATGCTGGACACGCTGGAACTCACGATCCCGGGCAGGCCGGAGCTGCGGCTCGGATACCCGATCTACATCGAGCCGCTGGACAGCTTCTACTACATCTACGCGATCGACCACGGCATACAGTCCGGCGGCACGTTCACCACAACCCTGTCGCTGAAGGCCAAGAGGACGCGGATACGGGACGCCAGCGGCAAGGTGCAGAGGCTCCTGGCGGCCGTCCAGTCGAAGAAGATCGGGCAGGCGTTCAAGGTGATGGAGAATCAAGAATCCTGGAGTCCGGCGTTCGACACCGATCTCGCCGACATTGTGTCGCGCGCCCTGGCGACGTCCGGGACCGACATCAGGAGCGCCAAGGGTAAGGGGATCGCGCCGCTGGAGGTCGGCGGCGTCTCCGGCCCGCCGTACAACTCGGAGGCGGAGGCGGAGAAACGGAAGCAGCAGGAGTTGGACGCCCTGCTGGCCTCCGACCCGTGCCACGGCGCGTACGAAGAGTCCCTCAAGAACAAAGTGATTGCGGCGAACACGAAGCAGCAGGACACCAGCCTCGGCCGGGACGGGAACGCGCCGGGGGAATGGGTGCTCGTCGAGAACCGCCAGGTCATCCCCGCCGCCGCCGGCTCCGACAAGCTGGCGCCGACGGACGGCAGTGAGCTCGTGGACGAGATACAGGTCACGGACGAGCAGGGGTACAAGCTGTTCGGCCCGTTCCTGTACGGCAGGTTCGTGTCCCTCAGCCCGGAAGGCCGGATGGAGCTAGCCATTGATGGCGAGGGCAGGCAGGCGCAGCTCGCCAGCACGCCGGGAGAACGCGGCCAGGACGCCGCCCTCAGGTACATGATGAACCCGAACGTCGGGGCCATTACGCTCCGCCTCGGCTCGCGGATCGGGCAGACGGGTGCCGGGGTCGGGGGCGAGGCCTTTACTGCGACGCGGCAGGCGTCCGAGGGCGCGAGCCAACCGAAAGGTAAGGGGTTCAGTAATCTCCCTGCCGGGAAGGTCAGCGTCGACGACATCAACAACTGCGAGGCCGGGAGCGTCGCGGAGAGGAAGGGCGCGGATGCGCCGGAGGCGCAGCAGCAGTACGAGCAGCAACGGAACTCCGCCCAGCAGGGCGAGGATCCCAAGACGCTGGACCTCGGCATGATTGCATCCGCCGACAGCAACGACAGAATGCAGGCGATGTCCGAGAAGGAGTTTCTGGCCGCCACAGAGTCCCTGCCGGAGCCACTCGCGACCGCAGCGTACCAGCAGCGGTATGAGTCCCAGATGCCCGACAGGGCTAAGAAGAGGCTCGCGGTGCTCCGGGAGCGCCGGGCGCTCATTGACAAGCAGAGGAAAGGTAGCCTCACGCAGGTCGAAGCGTCCCGTCTGAAGGAGCTGGAGGCGCAGCGCCTGTCGCAGGGCGACCAGACCCAAGCGAGATTCGATGCCGCCTAATGATCTAGGAGGTTTCTGACCCATGCCGCGGCGAAGATATTACGGTGGACCGGTGGGCGGCGGCGGCGGTATGCGCCCCGTGGAACTCGGCGCGCAGTGGAAGTTTGGCGAGACGCTGAACCGCGATGTATTCGCGCGGCTTGGGAAAGTCGTCCGCGTCGACGAGGAGAACGGCGTGGTCGATCTCAGGTGGCTCGACTACGGCGGCACAGCCGTGGAGACGCCCATGTCCGTCCCATACGCCACCCGGCGAGGCGTGGGCCACGGCATGCCGTCGCGCGGCGCCGTGGCTGTCTGCGTGTTCGTGAAGTACAGCGCGAAGATAGGGAAGCCGGTGATCGTCGGCTGGCTCAAGGCACCGTTCACGGGTGCGAAGCTCAACGAGCTGGATCTGGGTTTCGGCATGTTCAGCACCCTCACCCACGACTTCGTAGTGGAGCAGGGGACCATCACCATGGAGGACCGCATAGGTGCTGGGGTGGAGAGGGGGCGCCTCCGCAAGATCCATCCGGGCGATGTGCACTGGCTCAGCGACCACGGCGGCGAGATGTTCCTCGACGAGAATGTGCAGCTTTCGTCGTCCGCTTTGGACGAGTTCCTGCTGCGAGCGGACGACCAGACGGCGAACCTGGCAACTGGGACGAGCCGCGTGGCGACGGAGGCCGGTCGTCGGCGGTTTGGCGTGGCGTTCCGTAACGATGTGATCGCGTGGCAGGACAACGAGTTCGACGCGGAGAGCAGGGAGGAGAAAAAGGACGCTCAGGACGCGGGCATACTCAGCGTGCGGCGGAAGCTGACCCGCGAGTCTCGGATAGCGCCCGTGGTCACCCGGGCTGGCAAGTTCCTCTACATGCCCACGCCCCTCGTCAGCAGGGACACCATCGACGGCGGCGGCACGCCGTGGGTGGAGGATATTCTGGAGATGCGGGAGGTTTCGGATGGCGTGAAGGACGTCTGTGAGGAGGTGCACGACCACGACCTCGACTCGCTCTATCCGCCGTCCAGCGCCGGGGACAACCACACGGACATCTTCCTGCGCCGGGCGTTCGGCACGCTCATCGGGAACGACCCGACAGACAAGGCGTCGTACGGCGTGCCGCTGTACCGGCGCATATTCGCGAGCCACGATAGCTGGCAGCCGGACGCGCCGGGCAAGGAGTACTACGACGCGGAGGACGGGCAGAAGAAGCAGACCTCGAGCGGCCCGAAATGGGTCCCTGTCAGCCGCACCTACCTCGAGAACGACACCATAGAAAGGGCCGACTCCCCGGAGAAGGCCGGGCTGGGCGGGGACGAGAGCAGGCTGCGGATGCGGGAGAGCCAAGAGGCGAGTATCGCGCATCTCGAGTTCGCGCACACGGGACAATTCGGGCGGAACGCCGACGCCGACAGCGTGCGCAACACCGCCTTCGATGTCACCAAGGAGGGCGTGGTCCAGTTCCTCATCAGCGCGTCGAGCGACGAACACCCGATCGTGTGTACCGAGGGCAAGGAGGAGAGCGAGGAGAAGGACGCCTGGAAATCGTCCGGCCGCAGCGTCGAGGGACACTGCGAGGGATCGGTGAAGCTGTCGCTCGGGGCCAACACCAACGAGGAGGAGAGCTTCCGGCAGACGGCGATCGGGAAGATGGTGCATCTCTGTGGCGCCAGCGAACACCAGTTCGGCGAACACTGGAAGGACAAGCGGCGGCCCGACCCGAGGGCTACCGCCTTCGTCATGGACGGGTATCCCGGCTCCGACAGCGGAGGACCCGGCGTCGGCGTGCTCGAACTCAAGGCGGAGGGCGAGACCGAGCGCCGGGACTGGCCCGTCAGGCCGACCGGACTCAGGGTTGCCAACCGCCGCCGGAGCGAGCGCCGCAGCACATGGGGCGGGATCGACTGGTTCCTCGGGCGGACAGTGGACAACTGCCTTTCGTGGAGCCTCGCGACCGCCGGGCAGGTCAAGCAGTTGATCGGCGCGTCCCCCGCGCCTGCGACTGTAAACGAGGAGGAGGCCGAGGCCACGAACATCGCCGGACGGGCGAACTGCTCCGTGGTCCGGCGCACCATCGGCTCCGTCGAGGAACACATCGGAGCGAACGAGAAGGACGAGTCCTGGAACACGGTGTTCGACGGGCAGGTCAAGCACCGCATAGGGCTATCCCCGGGTCCGGACAACAACACGGACGCGGAGCTTGACGTCCTCGGCCCCAACGGTCCGGGGCGCGCCAAAAACTCCGTCTGCCGCCAGGTGTTGGGTTCGATCGAGGAGCATGTCGGCGTCAACGACCAAGAGGAGTCTTACAACGCCGTACTCGACGGGCAACTCAAGATGCGGATCGGTGTGACGACAACGCCGCCCACGCAGCGGAGGAACACCGCTGAGGGACTCGACGTGTCCGGTCCGTTTGGGGCGGGCGACAAGGGAAACTCGGCGAACCTACAGTTGCAGGGTAGTCTCGAGGCCAACATCGGCAAGAACCAGTCGCTGGGAGACTCGGTCTACATCAATACGCTTGGCGGGTGGGACGTAAACATCCTCGGCCCCGACAACTCCGGCAAAGCCGTCAGCATACTCGCCAGAGGTGACTGGGCAGACAGCATATCCGGGAGGCAGACGCGGATCATCGGGGGCGAGTACACGAGGACGGCCGCGAAGCACACGCTGGTGGGCGATGTGCTCATCGTGGGGAACCTCGATGTTACAGGCAATGTGCATGTTGTGGGCGACCTGCACGCGGATGGCCAGATTACAGATGTCGACGGAAATGTGCACAGCCATTAAGGGACAGGAACAATGACACAGCCATCAGAGATAGCAGGCATGGCGCACACGCAACTGAACGCCATGTCGTCCAGCATAGACGTGATGTTCGACGATCCGTCGACTGGGTACATCATCGTAGACGGGCCGTTGGCCGACCTACTGTGTCCCCCAGTCCCTGCGGCGCTCGATTTCTCTTTGGAAATCTCTGCACAGTTCGACGGTTTCCGGGCAACACTGATGATGTTCGCGGACTTCTCGCTGGACATCGACATCGAACTCCCGCCGTGCCCGACCGTCGACGTCGGAGCTGAGATTGAGACGGTGTTCGGACTGCGGGCGCAGGCGAACGCCGTGATCGACTGCATGCACGGCACCGTGGATTTTTTCGCGGAGGTCGTCACGCCGCCACCGACTGTAGAGGTCATCTGCGTACGCCAGCCGACCGTGGCCCCCTTCATCATGGAAGCGTTCGGGCAGATCGAGGTCGCGAAGGCCGGCGTCCTGACGGCAGCGCTCAGCGCGCAGGCAACCGCATGATGGCTACGGTTAGTCGGTCGCCAGCCCCGCCGTAAGGGCCATGCGGGCCAATCCGCGATTGCATTCTATGAAGTCTTTACGCGCGGTCGCAAGACGGAGGGAAAATGCCTCACTTGGGCGAGATTTCTGCAAGCGTCAGGCTTACCGACCGCGACGATCCGCACAGCGTCGCCGAGATGCTCAAACTCGTGTCGGCGCTGCGCAGTTTCCGAAGGCAACCGCCAATCGAACTCGACGGCAAGCTCCGCGTGTCCTACAACTCGGTCCAGTTCATGCCATCCGTCGTGAACATCGGATTCCTGGACGACATCCCGTGGGACATCAGGGTACAGCCGCTGAATTTCTGCCGCTACGGCATCTGCCTACCGCCCGACAGCGTGGACGAGTTCCACAGCTACGGCTTCCCGCATAGGATACGGAGCGACTGCGAGCTGACGCACTTCTTTGAGCATGTGTGGTACGTGCTGAAGCCCGGCGGGGTATGCCACTTCCGAGCCACGAATCTCATGGAGCTAATAGAGCGGTGTGCGGACGCGAAGGGTAGGGACAACGAGTTGCACATCATCGAGCGCCAGCTTTTCAGCGGGCACGACCGCTCAGGGCTGTACTTCAACCAAGCGTGCCTGAACAAGGCAAGGCTGATAAACCGCATGAGACACGCCGGTTTCCTCCGCATAGAGGTCGAAGAGGACGCGCCCCCGGACGGCGCGTCGCTCCCGAAGGAGGCCGACCAGATATGGCTGCGGCAGTTCACGCCCGAACAGGTCGAGGAATGCCTGAGCGGTCAAAAGTGCGTCATGCCGGGATGCACAGGCACGCGATGGTGGAAGCTCTACAGACCAACCGAAAGGTCGATGTATTGCAAGAAGCACTTCCGAAAGGCCCACCGCGAGTACCTGACGGCGCTCAACAGGCGCTTGGGCATCCGCTGGTCGTCCGTGAAGCCCGAGGGAAGGCCCGGGCGGTCGGGCATCCATGCCCTGACGCCGGAACTCGCCGGAGAGACGCCCGTCTGGCGCGGGGCTAAAGCCGACTTGGGCACAGTCGAATCCCCGGTCAGCCTGACGGGGGAGGGGGCCACCTGCACGCCTGGAACGCTGCTCGAGATGGCGGCGGCGGTCCGTGAATACAGGCACCTGCCCGCGCCGGACCGCGCCTTCAGCGTCTCCTACAACTCGGACAAGTTCCTTCCGCAGTGCGTAAACGTCGGTCATCTGCGGCGCGGCTGGGAGTGGGATGTCGTCGCCAACAAGATCGATTTCGCCCACGAGAGCATCGCCCTGCCGCGCAACAGCGTCCGCGAGTTCCACTGCTACGGATACATGCAGCGGCTCCAGCCGGACGCGGCCCGCGGCCTCGTGGCCACCGTACACGCCTGCTTGGAGCCGCATGGACGGTTCTGCGGCTCATTCAACGACTTAGACGCCGCGAGGAGGAGGTTTCTGGAGGCGAGCAGGCTCTCCGACCCCGCGATCGCGTCCAAATGCTTGGAGTTCCCCATGCTCAGCCCGGAGTCCCTCCGTAGCATGTTGAGGTCCGCCGGGTTCGCCGCGGAGGTGCAGCCCGCCGGCGGGAGGTATGATTCCACGGAGGACATTCTGCTGCCCGGCGCGGACCCGGCCGCCGCCGCACGCATGCGGTTCAAGGCACCAGCGGACAGCCAGGAGGGGTGCTGCCTGTGTGGCAAGCCGAGGTTCTGGCCACAGGACGGCGTGCGCGCGCCCGGCGTGGATCCGGCGTCGTGTCCGTCCATATACTGTCGCCGGCACTTCACGCACGCTGCTAGAGCCCTCCACGACGACATCGCGCAGAAGGCCTCCGTCACCTTCGAGGCCCGGAAGGAGTACCGCGTCAGCGCCGGCAGGCGAATCCGCATCCGGTAGGCATGCCATCAGGATGGCTCCGACCGCCACCTTTCAGATAGAATGTGATTAAGATGCGTGTGTCCGGAAGCAGACGCTTGACGCTGGACTTGAATTGTCTTAACCCAAAACCTAAATATGGTGTGCCGCGCGGTAGCTAGAATGCGCGGATGTGGAGGTGCGCGTTTGGCTTACGACTACCTCGGGACGATGGACCGGGATCAATTTGACGACCTCGTGGCCTTTGCCCGGAAGCAGAAGACGCTTGTCGGCTGGCAGGACGACCATGCGAAGGCCGAGATCAAGCGGCTCGACTCCTTCCTCGCGAAGCTCCTCAAGGCCCACGATGTTTTCTTCGGTGGGACGCTGGGCGCGGGACAGACCCTGCCGACATTCCGCGACAGGGAAATTTTCGAGGAGTGGGATCCGGATACCGAGGAAGGCGGCGCCGAGCTGGACATGGACGCGCCGGCGAACGAACCCTTCCTGGCGCACGCCGGCCGGGAGGATGCCTTCCGGCTGGGCCCGCTCCCGCTGAAGATCGCCCCCATCGATGTCCGCACAGCGCGGAACGACTGGGAGTCGGCGGAGGTCGCGAGGTCGATCAAGGCGCCGTTCCTGCCCGCCTTCAAGCACCAGAGAGAGCAATTAGAATGGCGTGTCCGCAAGGTGCAGGACAGGCAGGAGCAGTTGGAGGAGTCGCGCCGCCGCCGCCGCGTGGCTAAGGACACGGCAACCGAGATATTCGTGGCCGACCTAGAGAGGATGTTCAGCGGGGCGCTCGAGCCGAACAGCGCGTACTGGTGGAGCCTGAACCCGCAACCCGGATCGACCGCGCAGGACCGGCCGGAGGCGATCTTCCGCCGCGACCGCTACTCCCAAGCGCAGAAGGAACTGCGGCAGGCGTCCCAGAAGGCGGTGGAGTCCAACAAGCTCCTGAACGAGGGGAAGTGACGAGGGATGTCGTTCGACCTGAAGATAAACCACCTTTGCCCGCATGTGCAGACCGAGGAGGTGCACGTGTGCGAATCCGACGGCAGGCGCGTCATCCTGAGCGACATCATGGCATCGACCGGCCCAGACTCCCTCCGCGTGAAGGTCAACGGCGTGGAGTGGGGCCGGAATAACACCATCGAATCGCCCGCGGTGTTCGACATCGGCGACAAGATCGCCGGGCTGGCGCCGACATACCAAATGGTCCTGCCAGAGGTGCCCGCCATGCGCGGCGACCAGCAGGGCCAGTTCGCGAACAGCGACCAGCATGTCATAATCCGCGCCTGCACAAGGGAGAGGGTGCCGCTCTCGCAGTTGGCGGAGAGGCCGAAGACGTTTCTGGTGGGTCAGAACCAGGATGCCGTGCCGCTGTATGTCGCCCGCGCCACCGCCCACGCGTGGGGGCTGGTTAGGCCAAAGCTGGAGAAGGCCACCGCACCGCTGGCGGACCAGGACGCCATCCTATCCCGGTACGACGCCAACCCGCAGATCGGGGCCGACGACCTGCTGAAGAACCCGGATGTCCTGCGGCCGGAGCTGGAGCGTATCCTGAGCCCGCGGTCGGACTTGGATCCTTGGTCTGCCAGCGAGATACTGAGCCGTTTCGACGCCGACCCGACCAGCAGTACGTCCGTCCTGCTCGGCGGGCTGATTGTGCCGGAGGATATCGCGTCGGATGTCGAGGCTCTCATAGGCGACGGTCGCGAGGACGCCGTGTTCGACGTGAGCGACACCGCGCGGGTGAACATTGAGGTGGCCCTTGGCGTTGTCAGGACGCAGTTGGAGCGGATACTGGACGCCGACGCCGCGGTCACCCCGGTGCAGAAGAGCGAGATACTGCGCCGGTATGACGCCGACCCCTCGCTTAGCGGGGACGAACTGCTGGACGGAATCGCGGTGTCGGAGCCGACGGCGCGCAGGATCGGGGCGCTCCTCGGGGACGGGCGCGCGATCGGGACGGAGTGGGTGGAGATACCAGTCACGCCGCGGCTGCCGCTGCTCGGCAGGTACGATTTCACCGAGGGGGAGATCGCGGCCTCGGATGTGCGGGCCCTCGTCAACGGCGAACCAGTGGAGGTCGTGGAGGTGGACGGCTTTCAGGGCGTCGTGACGCTGGCGGACGCCCCCTACCCTTGCGATTTGGTCGAGTTCGAGTACTGCTGGAAGATGAGGCTGTTGTTCGTGTCCGGGGAGAACGGCGTCGTCGCGGTGGACCCGCACCACCTCGGCGCCACCTCGCCCAGCGCGCCCGCCATCACCAGCGCGGATGTCCGGTTCTTCACCCGCATCAAGGACGGCTGGTCCCTCTCGCCGACCGTGGGCTCCATCGGAGGCCAGAACGACATCGTTTTCGACACGACGAAGCGCACCGACAAGGGGCGCGTGATCCTAGAGAGCCTCGGGCAGTACGCCAACGGATACAACACCGTGTTCCGGACCTCCAAGTCCCCGCTGCTTCCGTTCGACGCGGGCTTTTTCAGCGACCCCAGCGAGACGCTGTTCAACTCGGCGCCGCTTAGCGTGAACGGCGAGATAACCGTTCCGTCGGCCTTCGACCCCGTGCTCGGACTGATGCAGCTCGACTCGCCCCCGGCACCGGGGCAGGATGTCCGCGTGAGCTACTACTACAGGATGGCCGCCAGCGAGCGCCCATCCATCGCTACCGCGTCGGCCAGCGCGCCCGCGAACCCGTTCGAGCCCGACATAGTGGAGGTGGACTACGTGACGCAGCGCACCAACTGCCACCGCTGCAACGCCATGGGGAGGCTGGACGACGTGCAGTTTTCCCTCGTGGACGGCTCCGTCGTGCTGGTGCGCACCGTGCAGAAGCTCAAGCAGGACCTCTATAAGATCGTCGGCACCGTCGTGGGGAGCAACCCGTTCCACCGGTTCTACGGGACCAACTTCACGATTTACATCGGGCAGGCCGGGCCGCCCGGGTTCTTCCGCGCGCAACTGACCAACGAGATGATAGCCGCCCTCGGCGCGCTCCAGAGGCTCCAGAATGACCAGTTCGCGTACCAGGCGGAGTTCATCGACCGCCAGGAGCTGATAAACGCGGTGCAGTCGGTGAACGTGCGTCAGGTGGACGAGATAGACCCTGGCATTTTTCAGGTCGACGTTACCCTTCTGTCGGACGCCGCCAATGTGGTGGACGCTAGGGTGCTCCTTACGGAGGAGGGCGTCACGCTGCTGGACCGGGCGGAGAGAAGGGCACTCGAGGCTATACCGCAGTAAAGGGGCGAAGGCATGGCAGAACTTTTACCGCCGACGGGGCTAAGGATAGAGTCCTACGTCAGGGACAACATCGTGGAGTGGCTCGGGTCAGACGACCCGTCCGTGGTCGGGTACAACGTCTATGTGTCCTCGACGTCGGGCGGCGGGCAGAGCCGCTACCTCCGCCTCAACAACGTGATCATCACGGCGCCGTACAGGACGGAGGACATCGTCGAGGAGGAGTCCTCGGACACCGTGGAAACTATGCTGGGGTCCGGCTCCGGCGAGGCCGAGCAGACCACGGTGATCCGCAAGAAGGTGCGGAAGGCGCCCGTCTTCCGCCTCCGGCACAGGAACGTGGACATAAACTCCAAGCAGTTCTACGTGGTCACCGCCGTGGACGCCAGCGGATCGGAGAGCGGCTACAGCACGGAGCTGACCGGCGAGACCACGAGGATCGACTCCCAGGTGGTGCATGTGCCGCCGAGGGAGTTCAACGCCATCGTCAACAGCATGATCGATACGCTCCTCCGGCGCGATCCGGAGATTGACCTGAAGCCGGGGACCGTGTTCCGCGACCTGGTGATAGATCCGCCGGCCTTCGAGATGGAGAAGCTGTGGTTCTTCCTCAACTTCATCGACAAAGCCACATCGATGGTCGCCCTGCGCGCGGTGGACGACGAGAACGACGATAGCATCAGCGACCCGGTATCGCAGAGCGACTACAAGCAGCGCCTGCGCGCGGCGCTGGGCCTGACGAGCGACGAGGACACGCAGACGCTCATCGACTACGCCATGGAGAAGCTCGCGTCCAATGTGCGCGTCTTCCGTAAGGGGGCCACGCGGGCGCAGGGGGAGGCAGTCTTCTACAACAGCGCCAGGCCGACCGGGGACGTCGAGATACCGGCAGGCACGAACGTGTGGACGGCCTCGACGGAGTCCGGGGCGGTGATCGCGTTCTCCACGACGGTGTCCGTGAATGTCTTGGCAGGCGACTTGGACCTGTACTACAGCGCCGCAAACGCCCGCTACGAGTTCGCGGCGCCGATCGTCGCCAATGCCAGCGGACCAAGCGGGAACGTCAGCGCCGGCGCGATTGTCAAAGCCACCACCGGGCAGTTCGCCGTCACCAACCCCGCGCCCACGTTCGGCGGGGATGTGCAGGAAAACAACTCCCTCTTCAGCGAGAGGGCTGTCCTGAAGATGTCATCGCTGGACGTCGGCACTAGGAAGGGCTACCGCCGTGCGCTGATTGAGCAGCCGGGGGTGCTGGACGTGTACGTGGCCGACGCCGGCGACCCGCTGATGCAGCGCGATTTCATACGGTACATATCCCCCGCCGGCTCGAAGAGCGAACACATCTTCGGCAAAGTGGACGCTTGGGTGAGGGGCGGGGAGAGCGTCATATTCGAGGACCGCGCCGGGTTCCTCTACAACCGCGTTGAAGGCGAGGTGTTCAAGGTCGTGGAGATGGTGAGCGCCTTCACGATCGAGACGACGAACCCGGCGGTCAGCGAGGTCCAGCCTATATTCGATGTCGAGCGGATAACGAGGAGCAGGCCCGGCGTCCCGGACGCCGACTACACGTTGGACAACCTGGTGCTGGAGGACGGCGGTCGCAGACTCACCATAGACACTCAGGACGCCACGAATGTCGCCATCGGGCTGAAGGATGGCGACACCGTCACTGCGACATACCGCTACCGCGGCAGCAGTCCGATCGTCCTGCTGCACCAGCCGGCCACGTCCGTTGTCAGCGTGGAGGGCCTGAACAGCGGTCCGCTGGACGAGGGGACGCACTACGAGTTCCTCCAGCAAGACGACTTCCTCCTGAGCGGCCGCAGCGTGCGCGGCGGCTCCGCCGTGCAACTCAAGTACGACGGCCCAACCCGGAAGCCTATAGGCACGATAGAGAGTTTCTCGGAGCGCACCGGGAACTACGGCGGGTTCGTGCTCACTCAGGAGTTCCGCGAGCTGTCGAAGCGCGGGATAGTGTCCGGCTCGATCGCCGTGAGGACGATCCCGCCCGCTGGCGACAGCCCGGTCACATTGGAACTGAACAGGCACTATGTCGTCGAGACCGACCCCGCCGGCGTCACGAGCATAAAGTTGATCGGCAACGACAGCCGATTCACCCCCGGGGTGCGGTACGCCGTGTCTTACCAGTACGGTGAGGAGATAATCATCCGCTACAGGGCGAACAACCTCGTTAGCCGGCTCCAGGCCGTCGTCGACGGTAGCAAGCACGAGGCCGCCGACGTGCTCGTGAAGAGCGCCATCCCGGTCGATATCGACATCGTGTTCAGCTTCAAGGTCATGCCCTCCGCCGACGTCCTCGACGTTAAGCAGGCTGTCGGCGACGCCGCCCGCCGTTTCGTCGCGGGCCGGAGGCAGGGGGAGTCCGTGTACGAGTCGGACCTCATATACCGCGTGCAGCAGGTCACCGGCGTCAAGCACATGATCCTGCCGATGTCCAAGCTTGGCCGGACGAGCGGGAACTACGAGACCGAGACGGTACGGAGCGCATGGAGCGAGGTGGTCGTGGGCGCGGACGAGTCCGGTAGCCCGATATCCTACTGGCAGACACCGCAGAACGCGCTCGGGCAGAACACCCTCGGGACTTCCGCCGAGCCGAACGAGTTCTGGGGGCTTCGGGAAAACGGCACGCCGCTGGAGGTGGTCGCGGACCTGACGGCCCTCGTGGCCAAGCGCGGCACATTCTTCATCGATACGACCGGCACGGTATTCGTGAACCCCAAGTCCGCGGACGAGATCGGCAACCCGCTCAACGACCGCGACCCCAACGCCAACGAGTATGTCGTCACGTACCGGATAGCCGTGGAGTCCGGCAGCCAAGACATCATCATCCGGCCCAACGAGTATGCGCGCCTTGCGGATCTCATAATCGAGGCGGTGGAGGGATAAGCGGTGGCACAGCGAGAGGCGCCAAAAACCATACTGGCCATCGCGTTCCCGCCGGACGGGAAGGCGGAGTGGTATGTCACCAACCCGGACATCACCTTTGAGGTCACCAACCCAGTCGCCGGGGCGCACTACCGGACGCTTTACCGCTGGGACGGCATCGGCGTCGAGATCGAGTGGGACGGAAAGCCGATCAACGTGCCATCCGACGGACAGCATCTTCTGCAATACAGATCTGTCGCGGTCCTGAGCGACGACTTCGCCGTAACGCCGGGCCGTACGCTGGTGACGGTGCCGAGATACTTTACCGAGCTCCCGAGGAAATATCTTTTCAAGCTGGACACGACGCAGCCACGCGTTGGATCCGGCCTGACGGACCTCTTCGACAGCCGGGTTCTGATAACGGAAGACTACTTCGTGAACGACGGCAGCGTCATCCTCATGTCCGCTATGCCGGGGGAGGCCGACGGATCCGGGGTTCCGTCGCTCGTGGACGGGAAGTACGTGCTGGAGATCGACGCGAGGCGGCTGGTGCCCGGCACGCTTGCGATGCAGCGGTCCGGATCGCCGCTTCAGCCGCATGTTGACTACAAGGCCGACTACTACGAATCGGCCGGCAAGGTGTTCGCCGAGATGCTCGATGGCGGCGCGTGGCTGCCGGGCGAGGAAGTTTTCTGGCGGGTGGGCGTGCGCGACATAGTGCAGTACGAGAACCGCGACGGTCGGCAGAGGTTCCTCGTGCGATTCCCCGCGTCTCCGAGGACGGTCGTGGTCGTCATCCCCGCCGCCGCCGGGGACACCGGGCTATTGTCGATAGATGTGGCCAGCCTCTTGCTGGATGTGTCCCTCACGAGCGAGGACGGAGGCAGCACCGTGACGCCCGGCCCGGGCACTTTCGAGCTGCGCGATGAGTCCGGCAAGGTGATGCTCGTCAGCCATTTCGCCAGCACGCCGCTGGAGGCGATTTTCCCAGCGGGCGGAAACGCCAAACTGCGCGTGCGCGGCGTCCGCAACAAGGTCGGGTTGGAAAGAGTAAATTTTGTCGATGATGGCACGGCGTTCATGCTGGACGAAGCCACGACGAACGTCTATGGCTCGCCTGCGTTTGCCCTGTCGTTCGACGCCCCGTCGCAACTGCTGTCGGTGTCGCGGACCGATTCATCCATCCCCTACGACACCGATTTGGTGCTGGAGCTAAGCCTGGAGTCCCGCAGCAAGACATCAAAATTCGTCGATTTCGGGACATACAATGTCGCTGGCGCGCCCCGCCGATTCTCCATCGACCGCGAACAGTCCGTGTGGTACTACGCCCGGAACGCGTGTCCCAGCCGTACTGGGGAGAGCGTCGCCAACATTGTCGTGAACGACATAGAGAGCGGGATCTCCAGGATACACTACACGTTCAACGGCGAGTCGCCGGTCGCTGGCGAGAGCGCGTACATAGAGACGCCGTCCGCCGTCCTGCCCGCGCCGGCCAGCTACCAGAACCGCTTCGTTTTCAAGTGGCTGGCCACGGACCGCGCTGGCAACAGCTACAACGGGTTCTTCACGAACGTCGGGGACGCGCTGACGGCGCCGTTGCTTCTTCCGCCCGTGTTCCTCACGAGGCCGATAGCCCGGATACACTTCGCGCCAGTCGGCGAGGAGCTGAGCGAGTCCTCGCCGTTCGTGGACCAGTCCGGCGATTTCATCGTGGTAGAGAGCGGCGTATGTGACGGGTGCGTGGCGGTCAATTTCCTCGTCCTCTACGCGGACGGCTCCCGCGCCACGGGCGCCACCACCGTCTGCGTCTACAACGACTTTTTGGTCGGAAGTTTCGTCCCGCAACTGGTCAGCGAGTTCGGCTTGGGAGGGAGCGACGCCGTCGGGCGCCAATGGTATCGCGGCTTCCGCCCGATAGTTGTCCTGCCGATTTTCGGCCCTCGCCCCAGTGGCTTGGACGCGGCCGTCCCGTACCCGTCAAAGATATTCTGGAAGTGGGCGGACGACGACACCTTCAAGGAGTACACCGAGCCATTCGTACTGCGCGACACGGGCGAGAACGTCCTCAGTCTGTATGTGAGCTTCCTGAACGGCACCGGCGGCGGCATGGAGTCCGACTCTTTCCGCTTCACGTACTTCTGGGACAACGAGCGACCTACGGTCGAGGACAGCACCGAACCGAAATGGTTGAACCGCGACGCCACTATTTTTTTCTCGTTTCAGGAGAGCGGCAGCGGCGTGAAGGCGCTGCTGTACCGCGCCCTCAAGGAGACCGTCTCCCCGCCGCCCGGGGACGCGGACGCGATGGAACTCGTGGACCTGAACGACGTGGTTGCTTTCCTCACGGCCCGCCAGCCGGGCTTGGCGAACTTGCAGCCGCAGGACCTCACCGACGACCAAGTGAACGAGTACATCCGCGTCAGCAGCCTTCCCCCGGTCGAGTCGATGGACGAGTGGGCGCTCGCCGGAGGGGCCGAGTCCGGAGCCATTGTGCGCGACCAACGGACCGTGGACGGCGAGGTCTTCAGCGGCATAAACGAGAGGATCGCCAGGCTGCGCGTGATGGACCTGCAAGGCTTCCCGTTCATACGCCTTACGGATCCGGGCAGGTACCACATAGCCGTGTTCGCCATCGACAACGCGAACAACGTGTCCGCCGTGGACGCGGGCGTATCGGCGCAGTCGCTGCGGCCGGTGTTCACGCAGTACGCGGCGCAGATAGACAAGACGCCGCCCGCCGTGTCGCTCGCGTTCGACAAGCCGGTCGCCGTGTCGACGGGTGCCGACGGCACGCAGTACATCGACTTGGACTCCTACCCGGACATCGACCTCATATCGGTGGACACCGAGAGCGGCGTCGCGGCCTCGTTCTACCGCTTCGGCGGCAGGAACCGGCTTACTGAGCAGACGGTCCTGCCCATCGGCGCTTTCGACTGCGGTCAGCCGACGGAGGCCTTGCCGAACACTGGGGAGTTCGTGCGGTTCGCCGGCGTCATCAAGCTGGACGCGTCCGGCCCGGAGTTCGAGGACGATATCTTCTTCTTCGCGATCGACAAGGCCGGAAACCGCAGCGCCGTGCAGAAGGCGGTCATCCGAGTGCATGTGCCGGACGAGCGAGCCGACACGCTGCCGCCGACGATACGCGATATAGTGCCCAAGAGCGGCAAGGTCGACGTGTCGCGGAACACGCACATCCAATTCTTCATTCAGGACGACGACAGCGGCGTCGACATAGACAGCGTGTCCGTCAAGGTGAACGGCACGGAGTTCCGGCTCGACAGCCTCCCCGCGGTACAACTGCGCTATGTCCCGCCGTCAACGCGGACGGATGTGGAGTTTCTCTACGCGACAGTCGTCAACAACAACCTCATCCTGAAGGACAACTTCGGCGTACACATATTCCTCGACGGATCCGTGCAGAAGGAGGCGAGGCTGAGCTTCGACGACGACCGCTTCGACACCGTGGAAGAGGTCGTCGATTTCCTCGGGCGGATACCGGGCATGACCGCTGCCCTGTCGTCGCCCAGCCTCGCGACCCTCAACTCAAAGCTCCTGCGCGACATCAAGGATGTGAAGATATTCGACCGGAGCGACCCGGCCGTGGGATTTTTGACCCAAGTGACTCTGCTGAGCCTCGTGGAGGAGAACCCGCAGTTCGCCTTCTTCCGCAGGAGCAAGGGCTATGTCGTGGACATCAATCCGAGGGCCGCGTTCGACAGCCGCAGCCGGATCAATGTCGAGGTGAACGCCAAGGACCTCGTCGGGAACCCGATGGGTACGATGAAAATGACCTTCGCCGTGCAGGAGGTGCGCACCCGGACGGCCGAGGAAAGGAACGACATAGTCCGCAGGTCAAAGCGATTCTTCGACCGCCTCCAGGCCGGCACGGCCAGCAACTACCGCAAGAACCCGTTCACCAACGCCGCCGGACTCCTGAAGGCCGACGCCCAAGAGTACGCGCTCATGGAACGGGAGGCCGTGCGGTCGCTGGCCAACGCGAGGTTCGACACCGTCAACGCGAGGTTCCTCTACCGCGGATTCGGGTCGCCGATGGACGTGCCGGGCACTCCGTACATCAGCCAACAGGCGTATCGCGCCCTGCTCACGAGCCTGCGGAACGCCTATCTGGAGGGCAGTACCCCCATCGCCATGCGGGAGGTCCTCGCCGCGTGGGTACCCGGAGGCGTGGAAATCACGGACTTCGTGGACTTCAGCGGCGACATAGCCGACCAGCACAAGATCCGAATAGCGGCCTTCTACGACGAGACGACGAGGCGGCATGTGGCCACGCACCCCGACCCGTTGAAGTCCGGGCTCGACGGCTTTGTGCGCGATTTCCGCCCGGCGCACATCGGCTACAGCCTGATGTTCGCGTTCGGCGAGCAGTTCGATTTTCAGGGCGGATGCGAGCCGATTTGCGTCACAAAAGAGGGCTTCCGCGCCACGAGGCTAATCATCGAACCCGCCCCCGTGAGCGTCACGGTGCGCGGCACGCCCAGCGAGTCCGACATCGACCGACTCCGGGCGTCCGGGCTGGAGGTGTGCAAGCTGGGTCTCCCCGTGTCCAGCGGCAGCTCGACGCTTTGCCCTAAGGATGTCACTGAGGTGCGCACGACGATTTCGGGCTTTGCACAGCGATCGCGGCTCTCCGCCATAGCGTCCGATCCGATCGTGCTCGGGGTCGAGGAGGGGCCATCGGGCTGCCGGTGCGCTGGCGCATGTGGCGGGTGCGCTACGGCCCCCCCGCCCGAACTGTCGGCGGCGCTCGCGTGCTGCGGCAACGACCATCAGGTCGTATGGGGCGCCGTCGATTCGATCGACTACTCTGCCCGGCAGTACACGACCGGAGTCGTCACGGTGTTCGTGGACGAGGGGCGGTACAGCGTGGCGCGGCGCACCTACCAGGATGTCGGGAGCTGCGACAGGCTGCCACTGTACGAGTGCATCGATTTCGACGAGCTGCAAGTCGGCGACTGCGTCGTGGCGATGGGGGCGTTCATCGGCCGCACCCCAGTGTTCAGGGACGGCCCGTGGTTCAACCTGTGGCTGACGCCGGAGTCGTACTCCGTCATCCGAGCCTGCGACCCCGACCTGCCCGAAGAGATAGCGGTGTTCGACGCGGACGGGAACGCGGTCGGCGGCTATGTGGGCGTGGAACCGAAAACATGCGACGCCGCCGGCAACTGCCAGTCCCGCACGCCGCCGTACACGGACTACCAGAGGTCGGTCCTCCTCTCGGAAGATCTGGCGAGCGATCCGTCGGACCGCGTGCGGCTGGTGCCCGGGCACACCGCCTTCAGGGAGATCGTGGCCAAGCAAGCGGCGTGTCCGGAGAGCGGCTGTGAGGCGTTCGCCAAGTCCAGCCTGACCGCCATCTGCGAATGTCTGCTCGTCAACTTGCGGTTCAGCCTGTGCGAGAACACCCGCAGGGATAGCGGCGTCGTCGAAGGCCAGTCCAGCCCCTGGCGGGCGGACGTCACGGACCAGTGGGACGGCAGCGGGGTATACGTGGTGCGCGCGCCGCTGCTGGCGCGCAGCGAATTCGCCGGCGACCTCCGGCTAGCGACCAAGCCGCGCGAGGTGTTCGCCTACGTGGACTGCGAGCTGACCGACGTCGCGTTGTTCGACCCGATCCGGGGCGCGGTTTGCATCCGCCCAGCCCCGGAGATGGGCCAGCGCGTGGTTGTCCACTGGTTCGGGAACGAGCACGCCGGGGTGGAGTCCGAGAAGTACCACTTCTCAGTCCAGAACGACGGCAGCATGGACGTCATGGACCGCTCCCTGCTGGATACCGCGCAATACCGCCCGACGCTCGGCGAGGATGGGAAGGTCTCCCGCCAGTCCTCGCTGCCGAAACAGCACATCCCCCGGGCGGCCTGCGAGCCGCAGCAGGACGTCAACGACAGGAGTTCGCATTTCTTTGTCCGCAACTGCCTGGTCGAGCCGAACCAGCTCCAGCCGCCAGAACAGTGCGTGGAGGCGGAGGCCTTCGGGGAGCGCGGGTACAACGACTCCAGGATCGAGCCACACAGGCTGAACCAGGATTTCTTCCTCAACGCCTTCCCCGGCCTGCGGAAGTCCGCGCCATTCCACGCCCCCGTGACAGATCACGCGCCGTCCGCGTGCCTGAACTTCCAGGAGTTCCGGCTCCGGCGCGCCTGGAACGACACGAAGTCCGCCACCAACGATCCCGGACACAGGAGGCAGGATGTCGATTTCCTCGACGGGCCCAAACTCCCCGACCGGAGCGTGGACTACACCGAGCTCTGCATGTGTGGCCAGTACTACTACGGCGGCTCGTACTGGCACGTGTACGGCGGGCTGTTGGACGCCGCTGCCGCGAAGAGCCGAAGCAGGTTCGGGTTCGTCGACTACGACACCCGGGCCGTGCATTACGCGGTTGAGGAGGCCGTCATTACGGTGCCGGGCCTCACCTGCTACGGCTACGACGCGCACTACTACGGGTACGCTTACTTCCCGTATTCGCAATACTGGGGGTGCAGGGATGCCGCGGTGTCGCCGGACGGACCGACGACCTCGGGCGGCTGCCCGACCGTGTTTGAGCGCAATCCATGGATCGCGCCGCTGTTCGATGTGCGGGAGGGGCTGTTCTGGGCGGCGGAGGGCTACGACGAACCCTTCCCGATCGGGAAACCGATCGGTTAGAATACTCATGAGGAGCGAAGCGTGGACGCAACAACAGAACGCAGAATGCGGCGCTTGCGGGGGATGATCACACCGGGGCCGGATCCAAAGGCCGGCGAAAGCGTCCCACCAGGCGGCGACAGCCCGGTTAGGGCCGTCATCGTCCACCCCGACGGCAGGGTGGAACATCTTGATGTGTGCCGCAGCGGACGCTGCGGCTCGGGAGGCTCGGATGAATCGACTGTTTAGCGAGTGGGTGGCTAGGAGCTTCGGCGGCGGCGTCGTTGCCGGTGAACTCATGTATCCGGACGGCACGGTGGAGAGGCGCCATCTCGGACACAATGTCATCGTGCAGGACGCCAGTCTGCTGATCGCGCAACTGTGCAAGGGCGAGGACGTACCCGGGTTCACGCATCTCGCCGTCGGCGTGGGTGATCCGACGTGGGACAAGTTCGACCCCCCGCCGGAGACGCCGGACGTCTCCAAACTGGTGAGCGAGGTTGTTCGGGTTGCTGCCGACGACATATATTTCGTGAAGGAGGACGGCTCCGGCGCACCATCCGAGTCCCGCACGCGGATAGTGGACTTCGTGTTCACGTTCTCCGAGGCGCAGGCGAACGCGCCGCTGGTGGAGCAGGGGCTCTTCGGCGGCGCCAACGCGTCCCTGCCGAACAGCGGCACGATGGTCAACTACCGGACGCACAGCGTGTGGAACAAGCCCGTCGGGGCGAGGCTGTCCCTCCTGTGGCGATTCACGTTTTAACCTTTGTTTTTGTTCTGTCATAATTGAGCGGGTGCGGTTATCTGATTGAGAAACAGAGGTCGAACACGAGAAGGTCCATGCAGTTGTCCCACAAGATAGCCCTGTGTCCGAACCAGAAGCAACTTTCCTACTTCCGGAAGGCCGCCGGGACCGCGCGCTTCGTCTGGAACTACGCCCTCGCCGCTTGGGAGGAGGCCTATCGGGCCGATGGGACGGTCAATCCCTTCAAGCTGGAGCGCGAGTTCAACGCCCGGAAGGCCGACCTGTTCCCGTGGATCATGGAAATGAGTTCCAAAATTCCCAATCGTGCCTTCGCGAATCTCCGGAGTGCTTTTGGTTCGTTCTTCAGGAAACAGGCCAAGCACCCCAAGTTCAAGAGCAGACGGAACCGCGACAGCTTCTATGTCCATAACCGCGAATTCAAGGTCGTCGGGAAGACCCTTATCCTCTGCCCTGCGAAGGGGTTCGGCCCGATCCGGATGCAGGAGGCGCTCCGGTTCTCCGGCAAGGTCATGGGCGCGACCATCAGTCGGGAGGCCGACAGGTGGTCCATCGCCATTCAGGTCGATGTCGGGGAATACCGGAGGCCGAGGACTGGGAACGGCGTCGTCGGGGCCGACCTCGGGGTGAAGTCTCTCGCTGTTCTCAGCACTGGCGAAACGGTCGTGGGACCGAAGCCGCTAAAGAAGGGTCTGAAGTCGCTCCGCCGCCTCTCCCGGCGGCTCAGTCGAAAAGAGAAATGGTCGAATAACCGCAGCAAATCCGTCCGGAAACTGGCGAAGCTCCACGCGCGCGTCAGCCACATCAGGGCCGACTTCCTCCACCGCCTTACCACCCGACTCTGCCGCGAGAACCAAGCGGTGGCGATCGAGGACCTGAACATGAGGGGAATGATGCGGAACCGGAGGCTGGCCAGGGCCGTCGGGGACGCGGGACTCGGCGAGATCAGCCGGCAGCTCGGCTACAAGGCCACGATCTTCGGGACGGAGGTCGTGGTGGCCGACTGGTGGTTCCCGTCCACACAGACCTGTTCCGAGTGCGGGGCGGTCAGGGTTGTCAAGTTGACTTTAGCGGACCGCGTTTTCGTTTGCGATGTGTGCGGATACGAGGCCGACCGCGACTTTAATGCCTCGTGCAACCTGAAGAAATTGATACCCGTGAACGACGGGGAATTAACGCCTGTGGAGAGGAAGGCTCTGGCCCGTCCGAAAGGGCGGGTGAAACCATGCCTCGCTGAAGCAGGAATCTTGGTGGGTGTGGGTGGTCTTATAGACGCACATGCTCAACTAGGACAGTTAGGTGGCCGCCAAGAATTTTGGCATGGCGGACTGGGTGCCGGATCGGAGGGGTTGCTGTGAATTTCGGTACGGGGGTTTCGCGGACGCTTGACGCCACTGGCCGCGCGTGGCTCCATGTCATCCTGAACCAAGGCCGCCCGGCCCTAGAGTACGAGCTCAACCTCATGCAGGATGTCGGACTGGCCCGCATGGCAGACGACCAGCGGCGGCTGCTCCCATCGGGGTTCCTGTCGCTTCCGGATTTCGGGTTCGTGGACAGCGAGGACTTCCCCAACGCTTTCCTGCTTCCACCAGCCGCCGCGGACGCGCTCGTCGCCCGCGTGAACGGCTGGACGCTGCCGGTGCGCGGGACCGCGGTCTCGGACCTGTCCGGCGGCGTGCTGAACAACATCGCGAACCTCGTCTCGCTGCCCGCGCCGCCCACATCCGGCACCAGGACGGACCTCGTGTACCTCGAGGTGTGGCTCGCGCTGGCGACGGGCAATTCCGACGCGCAGCCCATCAAGCCGCCCAGCCGCAGCCGGCTGGGGCAGTCCGGCGAAGTCGTCCAGAAAAGCCAAGTCTGGCCCTTCGGGAACATACTCTACGGCGGGGAGACGCTGGACGACGACATCGTTGATCCGGATGTGGGACTCGAGACGACGAAGCGTGTGCAGCTCCAGTACGCCCTGCGCGTCTGGCCGGGGATCGACCTCGCCAGCTATCCGCGCGGCCTCGGGGCACCGGATGTCGTGGGCATCGGGCCACAGGAATCCCCAATCGTCTTCGGCAGCGCCTTCAGGAACATCGGGAACGAGACCGGCGACTACGGGGTGTGGGTCTCTGACACGCTGAACTTGACCGTGGACGGCCGCGTGTACGCGGTCCCGGTCTGCGCCGTCCATCGGCGGAACTCGGCCGGGTTCAGCGAGGTGTCGAACCCTAACGGTAGCTCGCCGGCCGTGGACGCCGACGTCGCCCTGCGGCCGGATGGCTTCGCTGCGGACCGCGTCGTGCCGCCTGACATCGCGGACCTGCGGCACAGGGCGGAGGTGTATCCGCCGCCAGTCGCCGCCGCCGTCGACCGAGTGCTGTCTGGCGCGCTTGCGACGTCGTTCGGCAGCGATCCGGTGTCCACTGACGTCTCCGGCAGCGCGGTCTCGGCCCAGAAGAAGGTGGTCACGGCGGCCGACCTGTCGCCCGCCCGCAGCGACCATGTGGGGTTCTGCGACGGACTCCGCAGGATGCTCGGCGCGGATCCGAGCGTCGAGAAGAACGTGTTCATGGCGATCTCCAACACGGCGTCGCCCGACCCTAGCTTTCCGGGCGCGTGGGGGACAGGAACATCCGTCAGCACGGTCAACACGATCACGCTGGTACTCCCGGCGTCGTCGGACGCGAGATTTAGTGGGCGGTTGCCGCGCGCCATCCTGAGCGTGACGCAGGAGGAGATCACGATCGATTCCGTTACGCTGGGTCCGAACGGGAAATCGCTGACGCTGACGTTCGGGGTTGGCAGCTACTATAACGACGATCTGTTGAACGGGCGCCAGTACCAGCAGGATGTCTGGCTGTACTTTGATGTGGAGGTTCCGCCATCGCCGGGACTCCGGGCTGAGCCACGGGCGATGCAGGCGCCGTACGCGAGATCCATGGCCACCGATAATCTGGACCCCGGGACCGGGAGACGCGTCGCCAGCACGTTGCCGAGTACGGTCAACAACAACACCTTTTACGGGACTCTCTACAAGGGTATGGACAGTCGCCTTCCGGCATCCGCGAGGCGCCTTCCGGCGCCGCTCGCCGACGCGACGACCGTCGAGTCCGTCGACGGGATGCCCACCGCGTACTTCGGCGGCATGCTCGACTTGGATTCATACCTCGCGGGTGCGGACCCGAAGCCGTTGGCGAACTCCGCCCTCACGCTGGACCTGCTCGTCAGCCGGCTCGACAGCCTCGTAGACATGGACAACGACCTCAACAACATCGACGCCGGCTGGGTGGACGGCCGCCGGGCTATGTTCGTCCGGCCGCTCAACGCCACCGCGGTCGGGGACGGCTCGTCCATCGGGCTGACCATGTCCACCAACGCCTTCTACGCGATACGCGACATCAGCCTGCCGAGCGGGGTGGCCCTGTTCACCGTCATCAGCCCGGTGCCCATGGTGCATCTCCGCGGGGTCTTCCTGCGCAAGCCGGGGACGACGGGCCACTGGCAGACGGGCCACGCGGCCTACACCAAGGGGGACTGGAGGGACTGGTACGGCGCCAGCGGCGACCCCGACCGCCTCGGCGAGGTCGCCGGACGGCTCGTGGAGGACGAGGTCTGCCTCGCCTCCGGGATAGTCGACCGCGGCGCCGGCGCGAACACGTACCGCCTTACGGAGCAGGGGGCGCTGCTTTCCCGCCCCGTCATGCAGGTGCTCCGGATCGACAAGAAGGATCCGAGTACTGCGGCGTGGATACGCGGCGGGGCGTACGAGGCTGGCATCCTGAGGAAGGGCGGCGGCAGGGAGGAGATGATAGTCCCGGTCTACGTGCGCGAGGGCGGCGCCACCACCCAAGTGGCGTTTGTCAAGCGGACGGAGCTGTCCGGCGGCGCGGTGAGGCACGAGGTGTTTGAGTTCAGCGCCGATGTGTCCTCCGCGGACTACGCTGGGAACTACAGGATCACCTACCGCGCCATGGCGGACATAACGTCGGGGCCGCTGGACACCGACATACTCATCGGAGAGAGCGCCTACGTGCTGGACAAGGTGTCGGATCCGGGATACCCGGCGGATTCGCTCTCGCCCGGCAAGCAGGCGTTCATAGCCGCCGGGCTGAGGAACGGCTACGAGGTGTTCCTCGACGCCGACATCCGCGTGGCCCTGCCGATCGACGCCGTGCTTGACGTGCCCGTGGAGTATGTGCCGGCGCAGGCCGCGACGCTGGAGACCGACGAGCTGGTCGTGGTGGATGTGCCCGGCGAGATGCTCCTCACGACGGCCTCGGCGGCGAGGCTCGGCGACGCGACCCTGCCGAGCTACGCGGGCGGTGCCACCAGCCACGCGCCGGTCTCGGAGGCCCCGCCCGGCGGCGACTTCCTCGGGGGGCCGATCAGCGTCTTCGGGTCGGAGGAGGCCGCCCTTGTCCGGGTGCAGGCGGTCAGCTCCGCCGGGCGGGACCCCGTCGGGTCGCTGCGCGGCCAGCGGGTGCGGCTCCGCCCGACCGCCGCCGGGGTGTTCGACGCCCTGCTGGGTCCGGACGGGGAACCTGTCAGGGTCGTGGCGGAGGCCCCGCCGGTGTCCGCCGAGGGCGACATCGCCGCATTCCTCCCCGTCACAGCCGTCGCCGCGACGGGGGAGGTCCTGCTCCTGCTGCTGTCGCAGCGGAACTTGGCCGAGCGCGACACGGGGAGTCCGGGGTACGGCCTGTTCAGCGGGCGCCCGGTGGTGGACACGGGGGCCGATGGCTTTGTGTGTGCGGTTTACAGGCCGCTGGGCAGGCCTTTGGTCCGGGCCGGGGCGGATGGCGGGCCTGCGTAGCCGCCGCCGCGCTTTTCTACTGTTTTTAGTCTGGTCCGGTTGGTGGATTGGAGCGGGGGCGCTAGAAAATGGCAGACATCAGCAAAAACTCGTTTGACCCCACCAAGGACTACCGGAAGGTCATATACCAGCGCGACAGGCCCGTGCTGGACTTTGAGCTGAACGAAAGCCAGGACATACAGCGCTTCCAGCAGGAATGGCTCGTGCGGCACGCCAACGGCGACTTCTACCTCGGCGACGGGTTCCTCGTCCACCCGGTGGACAGCCCCGAGCTGCGGGGGAACCGTGTGGTGGTGCGGCACGGCAGCGTCGTGCACATGGGCCGCCGGGTGCCGCTGGATGCGGATTACACGATCGGCGACGACGACTCGCCGCTGACCACGCCTGTCGGCGAGGACCGCGAGGACATCGTCTACGTCAAGTACTTTGAGGAGGAGGTCACCTCCGTCGACGACCCCGACATCGTCGATCCCGAGTTCGGCCAGGAGACCGCGATCCGCCTGAAGGTGCGGGCGCTGGTGAAGGTCGAGGAGGGCGGCCCGCTGCCTTGCCCGGCGCTTGGGGAGACGGTCTTCGAGATCGCGAGGCTGCACCGCAAGTCCGGGGTGACCGCCATAACGGTCGACCAGATCGAGGACACCAGGTCGCGCTCCCTGCACAACTTCGTGGTCGAGGGGCTGCACGTGAGGAAGAGCGCGGGGACAGGCACCCCGTTCCGCTTCACCATCTCCAATGGCAGGGCGAGGGTGGCGGACGAGGACGTGTCCTTCGACTTCAGCTCCACCTCCCCGGCGACCTTTGAGGTCAGGCCAAACGCCACGACCGCCGTCTTCGTCAGCCGTGACGGGAACATAGTCCTGGAGGAGGTCGCCAACAACGAGTGCTGCACGACCGACATCAACCTGCCGTTGGCCTGCATCGTGTCGAGCGACGTCGGCATCGAGACGGTGACCGACAGGCGCCTTTTCATTTCCTCGTTCCTGACATGGATCTACCTGAAGCTCTTGGAGCTCGAGGACGCGCTGGTGGCCTTTCGGGAGGATCCGCCGGTCCAGGAGTGGGAGAAGGAGAACTCCAAGCGGAACTACCCGTTCGTCCAGGACGCGTCGCTCGACAACGGCGTGCTCATCCTGCCCAAGGACTTCCTGATCGACATCGACCTGGCCAACACGCAGTGCAACCAGAGGTACTACGTGTCGCGCGTCATCAACACGCCGAACCTCCAGTGCCTCGAGATCAGCCAGCGGAACGGTGACAGGAACCCCGTGGCGCGCGTGTGCAACACCAACACGATCTGGACCACCCTCGAGCACACCATCCCGGCCCGGTGGTTCCACAGCGCCGTGAACATCGCCGGGAAGGCGTACATCTTCGGCGGCCTGACGAACACGGACGTCATCGTGGGCGGCGAGGTCGTCCTGGAGTTCGACCTCGACGGCACCGCCGCCCCGGTGACCCGCACGACGCACGGCGACTCCTCGACGGGCACGGAGGTGTGGCCCTCCGGGCGCTTCGACCAGGCCGCGGTCGCCCTCTCGGACAGCCGGATGCTCGTCTACGGCGGCCGGGCCAACGCGGACGAATCCGCCCCCATCCCCCTCGGGGACATGTGGATATTCACGCCGGACTTCAGCGACCCGAACGAGGGCACGTGGAAGAAGCTCCCGACGCTGGTGGTGGCGTCCGGCGGGTCATCCTTCACGGACCTCAGGGGCCGCTACGGCCACAGGATGGTGTCCAGGCGGGTCGTGACGGCGGCCGGGACGTTCGAGGAGATATTCATCTACGGCGGCCACCTCCTGTTCGACTCCGGCTCGATGGTCAGCTACGAGCCGACGGACGAGTTCGTCAGGGTCACGCTGGACATCACGCCGGTGAACTCCGGGGGCTCCGTGCTGCCGCGCGACGAGATCGTCAGCGTCGAGCTGCTGGACGGCTCGCCGCCGGGCAGGCGGTCGTGGCACGGCATGACGCTGACCGGGAACCGCCTGTACGTCGCGGGCGGGGAGAACAGCGCCGCGCAGACCCTCAACGACCTCTGGGAGTTCAACCCGTCGAACGCGCAGTGGACGCGGCTGGAGCCGTCGGACGCGATGCTGCCGCCGGTCAGGTTCGGGCACCAGATGTTCCAGACCTCCGGCGCGGTCTACGTGTGGGGCGGCAAGAACTCCTTCGGCTCGCTGAGCGACGTCTGGAGGTTCGACCTCAATACCCGCAGGTGGGAGAAACGCACATCGTCCCCCGTGCAGTTGCAGCACGCCGCCTCGGTGACGCGGGACGACTCGCGGCTCATCGTGTTCGCCGGGCAGAGCGGGTGGACCGAGAGCCGGCAGATACTGATGTACGTCATCGACGAGATCCCCGACTCCGACTTCATCACGCTGAACGACTCCTGCATCTGCGGCTCGGCGATCCTCGACATGACGAGGATCCCGCTCAACACGGACGAGGACTACACGTACCGCCAGACGGCGCTGCTCCCCACGGTCGCGCACCCGAGGCTGCCGGAGGAGTGCTTCCCGTGCGACGTGAGCCAGCAGGGGCAGGAGCTGTGCTGTGAGGACGGGCGCGTCTTCGCCATGGTCCGCGGGAACTCGACGCTGCACGGCCCGCTGGAGATACCGCTCGAGAACCCGAACTGCCAGGTCCTCTGCGCCCTGGTGGCCCATGCGAACGGCAGCGCCGACTGCACGGGCTTCCCGTGCCGCGGGTACGACTACGACTACAACGTCGGGTACGACTACGAGTACCCCCGGTCGTCGGTGTGCGGCTGCGTCTTCGTGCGGATCGGCCGCAAGGAGTGCGGCAAGTTCTACGTCGAGTACGACGTCACGTACAACACGCCGCAGTCCGCGGGGGACGAGGCGGAGGTACTTGTGGAGCTGAACTGGATGATAACCGGGCAGCCCTGCGAGGTCCCCGTCGAGCAGCTCTCGCCGCGGGCGCTCATCGACATCAAGTCATCCAAGGAGTTCACGTTCTGCGGGGACGGGGTGGACAACTCCGGGCGCCCGGTCAGGTACGTGTGGGAGATATACAACGACGCCACAGGCGTGCTCCTGGACCGGTTTGAGCCCGCCGACGATCAGCCCGAGGACTTCTACCGCGTGCTGTCCTACAAGTTCGCCTTCGCCGGGACATTCCGGGTGAGGCTCATGGTGCAGTTCCGCGACGACGATGTCGCCGTCCGGGACACGATAGTGGACGTCGAGTAGGGGGTGCGACGATGGGCGACACGACGAAAGTCGGGCGGATAGCCCGACGGATCGCCGGGCGCGGCAAGTCGGCCATCCTGGCTCCGGACGAGACCGGGAGGCTGGTGCGGAGGCCCCCGCTCAAGCCCGTCCCCGTCGAGCAGGACGCGGACCAAGAGGGTGTGCCCGAGGTCACCTGCCCCCGCTGCAAGGGCCACGGCGGAGTGTCCCCGACCGACGAGGGCGAATCCTGCAACCTCTGCGACGGCCACGGCCGGGTCTTCGACCACGGCGACGGCACATACTCCAACCGGACGGACAAGTCCCGCTATTACTGGTAGGGGGACCGCATGGACTGGCCAAATCCCGGGACGACGGTGACGCCACTCAAACGGACGGAGGCGTACTATTCAAGGTATGCTGGAAGTCCGGAATGTTTCCTGGAGCCGGGGGAGCGCGCCGTGGTCGTGTCGGTCGACATTCCCCCTGTGACGGGCCGCCGCGGCAACTACCTTACTGCGGACTTCGTCCGCAGCAGTAGACGTTGGACGGTCGCCCTTTGGCCCGGCGAGTACTCCGTCGTCGATGACGACGGCCGTAACGCGCGGACAGTCGCGAGGCGGTTCGCGAGAGCAGGCGGCGCGGCATGAGCGCTTACCACAGGGCATTAAGGAGGGCACGCGTCGGCGAACCCCGTGCCGCCGCGTCGTCCTACAAGGAGGCGCTGGCGGAGGCGAAACGCGTCGGAGCCTCCCACGCGAAGGGTGACGCGGAGCTGGCGCTGGCGTGCCTCTCGCTGTCCCGTACCAACCGCCTCAACGAGGAGATGCTCTACGACGGCGCCAAGGCCAACGGCCTCTCCGCAGGCCAACTCAAGAGGCTGGCCGAGGAGGATCCGGGCGGGTTCGCCCTCGTGCCGTTCTACGCCAGCGCGCCCAGCATTGGAGAGTCGCCGATCGACGCTCCGTCTCCCATGGATGTCCTTGATTTGCACGACCAGTGGCTCGACGAGGACATGGATGTGGTCACGCGCGTGGCCGAGGAACTCGACTGCCACGGCGGCGAGTCCGCATCGGAAGCCGTGCCGGAGGCTCTGGACGGGGCCACGGTCTACCGCGGGTTCGGCGTGGGGGATGGGGAGGACTGGCGCAAGGGGTTCCGCTACGGCGGGACCCCGGGCGGCGTGGCGCACTCGCTGATGCGGTCCACCGCCCTCGCCTTCGCGCGCGGAGCAGGGTACATGCAGGGTGGTCCGAGCGGCCCGAGGCCAGTGATTGTCCGGACGGCGGCACGGGCCGCCGACGTCAACGGCGGCGAGACTGCGGTGCGGTGGTCCGGCGAGGAGAACACCGACCCCCGCGAGTTGGCCCGCATGCTGTGGGACCACGATACGGCCTACGGCGAGTTTGAGGTTGTGCTGAGGAAGCTCCCTGCGTCCCGCTACAAACTGGAGTGGGCCGCCCCGGACGCGGCGGGCGATGCCGGTCGCCCGCCCGGCGAAACTACCCGAAGGAGGTTGCCGTGAGCAAGTATCAGGACGCAAGGCGAATAGTCGGTTGGTCGTGGGCGGGGCAGCACCTGAAGGACGCCTTGGAGGTCCTGCGGGAGTTCGTTCAGGATATCGACGCTGTCGGTCGCGAGCATGTCGCCGAGGAGTGGCCCGACCTGCTGCCGACCTACGACCGCGCCAAGGAGGTCCTGCGGGAGGACTGGGCCCCAAAGCCCCCGGTGCCGCTATAAGGTTTCTATCAGGGCCGCTGCCGCATGTCCCAGATCAGCCGGATAATCCGCGAACTCATCCGGGAGTGGGGCCAGGCGCCCTACGACATCAACAATGGCCCGTGCGAGGATTTCGCGCTTGAGGTCATGGACCGGTCCGGACTCCGCTACGGCCCGCCTTCCTGGGAGATTTACGAGGACAGCACAGACGGCGTGGCGCTCCCCGGGCATGTGTGGGTAGCGTGCGGCGACCGGAGCTACGACGCCGAGGCTCCGGACGGCGTAGACGACTGGAGGGACCTGCCGCTTTTCCGGCGGATCAGGAGCCTGCCGGCGTACAAGAGGACGCTCGACCTCAACTGCAAGAGCGACGCCGACCTCGACGCCATCGGCGAGGGCGAAGCCCGGCCCGCGCCGACGCCGTACCACGCGGCGTCGCGGCTGCTCGACGCCGCCGAGATTGAGGATGCCGAGGATTGCCCGGAGTGCGGCGGCGAGGCCCGGATGTTCGGCGACGAGGCGCTGTGCCTGGACTGCGGGGCCGAGTTCGCCGCAGCGGGCGCGTCCGCCGTTTGGGAGCCGCCGCCCCGCCTCTACCACGGGACGAGTTTGGGGCGCTTCCGCGAGATGCTCGCCCGGCCGGAGTCCTTCGAGCTGTACCTCGCGTCGGCGCCGGAGGGCACGGAGATGTACGCCCAGGAGGCCTCCAACGAGGACGACACGCCGCAGGTCACCGTCGTGTTCGACACAGCGGCTCTGGAGTCCTCGGGCCTCCTCATGCCGGACTGGGACGACGTGGGGTCCATGATACGCGGCGGAGAGACCGACGCGGACGGGGAACCGCTGTTCGGGGACGCTCGGTTCGCGCAGGATGTCCCGTGGCGGGAGTCCCTCCGGCTGATCGGCACGTGCTCGTACGAGGGACCGCTGTCCGGTGCTATTGCTGAGGCCGATGTGGACGGAGAGGTCCATCGCCCGCCGTTCGCCGAGTTGGTCGGCGGGGCTGGTTCCGGCGACCCGCGTAGGCCGAGGTAGGAATCATTTCTGGTCGATTTGCCGCTGCAAGTCCCGGATCAGGGCCAGTAGCTTCTCCATGGTGAGTTCCACCGGGGTCGGCTTGCAACAGCACGGGACGGGTGCCCCATCCCGCTCCCGGATCATGAACCAGCAGTTTTGGCAAAACTGTTGCTTCACGACGACGGCGAGCTCTCCGAGTCGTCGAGCATCTTGCGGAGCTGCTGGTTCTCGCGGCGCGTGGCCTCCAGGTCGAAGAGCATGTACTTGATGCTGAGCCGCACGAAGTCGATGCTCTCCTGCAAACTGGTGACCGTCTCCTTGAGCTGACGATGCCGTTCGCGGGTCTGCTCGGCGAGGAGTTCAAGCCTCTCGCGCTCGCTGGCCGGGAGCGTGGCGATTTCCGCGATCAGTTCCGACAACCTTCGCTGAAAGTCATCTTCGTTCATCGGTACTCCTTCGTTCATCGGTACCCGTGATGTTTTCAGCGCCCGTAGGGCGATCGGTGTCCGGAAAACGGGACTCGGTGTCCGGAAAACGGGACTCGGTAGATCGGTGCTGCCGAAGCGAAGTTGCGATAAACGGCAGGCCGCTGGTACATGGGCCGATACCCGTAGCTCATCGATGGGTACACGACTGGGGCGTAGACCTGGACTGGGTACACGACTGGGGCGTAGACCACCTGGACTGGGTACACGACTTGGGTCGTGTATGCGTCGCCGGGGTACGTTGGCGAGTACGAATAGACCACCGGGACCGGGTCCGTGTACATGACTGGTGCTGTGTACGAGTATGCCGGAGTCCGGTAGGTGGCCGAGTACGGCCGGCCGTAGCTCACGCTCACATAGCCGCAAGGGCGGTCCGCGTGGGCCATCGCCGGGCCTGCCGTAATGGCCGCAACCGCAACCAACATCTTTAGTGTCGTTGTCATGGCTTTTCCTCCTCCAAGCTAGTTTTCGCGTCGTCCGTCGCCTTTGGGGCGAACCCGAACGCCGTTCCTGCTCACTTGCCGAGCCTGCGCACGCCTACGGAAGGGGCCGCGGCCCCATAATGTGCCGCAGGGTGCCGCCCGATCGGCGTCCCGCATTCCGGGCACCGATCGGATGTCAGACCGCGCAGCAGGTAATCGCAGTTCGCGCACCGCGGCTCCTCCACGCGGATCGAGATGCGCAGCCCGCACGAGGTGCACGCCGAGTCCCCCGCGGCCAGCGACTGCCTCCGGCGGCAGCGTGGGCAGAAGAGGACGACCTCGGCTAGGTCGGTCGAACTGGCCCCGGCGTCCACCTTGCGGTTAATCCGCGCGAGCACGAGCAGGGCGAGCGTTCCGCATGAGGCGGCGATCCCGGAGGCACCGACGAGGCGGCCCACTAGGTCCGCGTCGATTGGCACGGTGTCCGGGAACCTGCCATTGGCGACATGCCACACGGTGGTCGCCGCCGCGACGGCGGTCGCGGCGATCGTCCCGCTACGGACCCATCGTTGGCCTGGCGTCAGCTTCACGGCCACCAGACACAGGTTCGCGTGCGCGACCACGGCCCCGATGCTAAGAAGTGCGCAGTAGACGACGAAGCCGAGGTCGCTCCCGATCGGATGCCAGATTTCAGCCAGCCACATCGCGCAGGCGGCGGCGCTCGCCAGAATGCCCAGCCACCGCCAGGGCCTCCGTTCGCCTGCGGAGAGTCCAATGAGGCTCGGCACGGTCAAGGCGCCCAACACTAGAAGCGCGCTCCCCGTCTCCCACCAGTCGTTGTTGCCCGCGAAGTCCGACTGCCAAGTCGCAAAAAGGTAGACGCCTAGGACCAAGGCGACTAACCCGAGGGCGGCCCGCGCGGCGAGCGCGTGGCGCCGGACGCGCAGGGGCCACGCGCAGGCGATCGTCAGCCCGACGGCGATACCGACGAGTACCATCGTCAGGCCGACCTTGAATTCCGCGTCCGGGATGGCCGCAAGGATGGGTTGCGCGACCCCCCAGATGAGCGACGAAGCCATCAGGAACTCGAGGGTGACCGCGCCCATGCCCAACAGGCCCGCCCACCGGACCCGTCCCTGGTCGATCAGGAGAGACGCGGGGACCATCAGGGCGCACGCCAGCGCGGTGGCGAACCCGGTTTCGACGAGCCTCCATGCGAGGTCGCCGCCTTGGAGCAGGACAGCGAGGGCACCCGCCCCGGCGGCGAGGCCGAGCGTCCACAACATCGACCGCAGGAAGATGGTTCGGAGAGGCACCATAATCGTTCGCCGAGGCCCGCCCTACCGCCCACGCCGCCCGCCGAAGAACCACAGCATGCAGCACGCGAGGCCCGCAGCCAAGGTGGCGTTCCCGCCCAAGGTGGATGCGACCGCCAGCATCGTCAACGTCGTCATGTTACCGCCCTCCGGATTGGTCGGACACCACCGTCCGCCGAGGGATCGTACGCCTGTGTCCGCGCCGTGTCAAGGGGGTCGGTCTGCAACGGCCCGTTGCAGTTTCAAGGGCCAGACGTACAACTTGTGATTCCGCCTCTTCGGGCAGGGGGCGGGCAGCCGGAGAGAGAACCCCCTTTTAGCCGTCAGCGTGATCCCTGTCGGCGGCTTCAGCCCCAGCGCGCGGAGCAGGCTCCTCAGCAGCGCGGTGAAGTCCTCCCTGTCCCCGTCGATGGTCACCGTCACTTGCCCCTTGCCGGAGCAGTAGTTCACCGCCCGGACATCGCACGCCACGGCGTTCGTTTTCACCTTCATCTTCGCCCCTCCGTAAAAAGGCACCCGCAGGCGACCCAGCCCGCCGCCGCACTATACCCTCGGGCCGGGGCTTGACCCGGCGGCGTGGCGGGTGTACGATTTCGCGGTCAGTGGCAGGCTGCCGCTCCCGCAGGGCGGGCCGCCCGGGGACATAGCGGCTGCGGGTTCAGCGGAGGAGCGGAACGTGTCCAAGATCATCGGAATCGACCTCGGTACGACGAACTCGGTGGTGGCCGTGATGGAGGGCGATCAGGTCAAGGTGCTGACCAACGCCCAGGGCTCGCGGCTCACGCCCTCGGTCGTCGCCATCACCGACAAGGGGGACCGGCTGGTCGGGCAGGTCGCCAAGCACCAGCAGGTCACCAACCCCGAGAACACCATCTTCTCGATCAAGCGCTTCATGGGCCGCCGGCACGGCGAGGTCGCCACCGAGGAGAAGATGGTGCCCTACGCCATCGTGGGCGGACCGGAGGAGCTCGTCAAAGTCGAGATCCGCGGGAAGCAGTACACCCCGCCCGAAATCAGCGCCATGGTCCTCCAGGACCTCAAGAAGACGGCGGAGGACTACCTCGGCTGCAAGGTGGACCGCGCGGTCATCACCGTGCCCGCCTACTTCAACGACTCGCAGCGGAAGGCGACCAAGGACGCCGGCGAGATCGCCGGGCTGAAGGTCGAGCGGATCATCAACGAGCCGACGGCGGCGGCGCTGGCCTACGGGCTGGACAAGAAGAAGGAGCAGACCATCGCCGTGTTCGACCTCGGCGGCGGCACGTTCGACATCTCCGTCCTCGACATCGACCCGGAGATCGGCACGTTTGAAGTGAAGTCCGTCAGCGGCGACGGCCACCTGGGCGGCGACGACTACGACGAGGCGCTCATCAACCACCTGGCCGAGGCCTTCCGCAGGCAGGAGGGCGTGGACCTCCGCAAGGATCCCATGGCCCTGCAACGCCTGAAGGAGGCGTCGGAGAAGGCCAAGTGCGAGCTCTCCACCGTGATGGAGACGACGATCAACCTGCCGTACGTCACCGCGACGGCGTCCGGCCCGAAGCACCTGCAACTGACCCTGACCCGCAGCCAGTTCGAGCAGATGACCAAGCACCTCACGGAGCGCTGCCGCAAGCCGGTCATGGAGGCCATGGAGGGGGCGAAGCTCACCGCCAAGGACATCCACGAGGTGGTGCTGGTGGGCGGCTCGACGCGGATGCCCGCGGTGCAGGCCCTGTGCAAGGAGATCTTCCAGAGGGAGCCCAACAGGAGCATCAACCCGGACGAGGTCGTCGGCGTCGGGGCGGCGATCCAGGGCGCGGTGCTGGCCGGCGACGGGGTCGACATCGTGCTGCTCGACGTCACGCCGCTGACGCTCGGGGTCGAGACGCTGGGCGGGGTGACGACGCCGCTCATCGAGGCCAACACCACCATCCCCACCTCGAAGTCGGAGGTTTTCTCCACGGCCGCCGACGGGCAGACGGAGGTCACCATCCACGTCCTCCAGGGCAACCGCCCGATGGCCGCGGACAACCGCACGCTCGGACGATTCAACCTCGGCGGCATCGCCACCGCCCCGCGAGGTCTGCCGCAGATCGAGGTCACCTTCGACATCGACCGCAACGGGATCATCAACGCCTCGGCCAGGGACAAGGCGACGGGCAAGGAGCAGTCCGTCCGCATCGAGGGTGGCGGCGGGCTCACCAAGGAGGAGATCGGGCGGATGAGGGGGGACGCCGAGTCCAACGCGGCGGACGACCTGAAGAAGGCCGAGCTGGTGAAGCTCCGCAACGTCGCCGACAGCACGGCCTACCGGACCGAGCAGCAGCTCTCCGAGCACGGCGACAAGATCCCCGCCGACGAGCGGGCCAAGGTCGAGGCCTCCGTCAACAACCTCCGCTCCGCGCTCAAGGGCGACGACGCCGACGCCATCAGGAAGGCCAACGACAAGCTGACGAAGGACGCCCAGACCATCGGCAAGATCATCTACGACAAGGCCGCGGGCGCGGGGGGCGACGCGTTCGGCGGCCTCGAGGGCAACGACGTGTTCGAGGCGCTCAGGCGGGCGGCCGGGGCGCCCGGCGGCCCCGCGGCCGACGCGGAGTAGGTTGTTTTTGTCTTTCCGGCCGCCGCCGGCGCATGGACAGCCGCGAAGACATCGCCGCCGCCCTCCGGCGGGCGGCGAGGCGCGTCGGCGGGAACCCGCCGTGGGCGGCGATCCGCCGCTACGAGGCCCGGGCCGCCCTCCGGGCGGCCCCGCCCCCCGAGATGGCCCCGCTGGTCGCCCTCGCCGCCGAGTGTCCGGACATCGGGTCCTTCGGCGCCGAGCTCACCCGCCGCTCGCCGATGCCCACGACCGACCCCGAGGCCGCCTTCAGGGCGGCCCTCCAGGGCTGCTGGGGCGGCCGTGGGGCGCTGGACGGCGCGTCGTGGGTCCCGCTGAGCGAGATGCCGGACTGGGCGCTGGAGGAGGCCTTCGGGGAGGTCCCCGAGTCGCTGGACGTCTTCAGGGCGGGCTACGGCGACGAGATCGGGCCCGGGAGGTACGTCTCCACCGACCCGTCCCACGCCCGCCTGTTCATGCGGCCGGGGATGCGGCTGCTGCGGATGGAGGGCGTGCCGCCGTCGCACCTCCGGGCGATGGGGCCCGGGCGGATCGTCGGCGGGCTCCGCGGGACCGACGAGGAGGGCGTCGAGCTGGTCTACTGGCCGCCCGGCACGGAGGCGCGGGAGGCCCCGGCGATGACGTTGGGCGAGTTCTGGGGGCGCTTTGTCGAGCCCGCCGGGCGGGGGGTTCCAGATGATGATTCCGTGGATGCGGATGGCCCCAGGCGCGGCGTCCGCGGCGGCGCAAGGGGGCCGACCCAGGACTGCTTGACTTACACCATTCGATGCGATACCCCGGATAGGAGGTAAACATGATACCAGAACCTAAACCTCGCCGAGCTTCCGGACTTTGGCATCCGTCCCCCCAGGGGCAAGAATTGCTCGATCTCGACCTCGCGATTGCGCGGATGCTCGACGACATGATGCCGCAGCATCCGATGGTCTTGAAACTCGGTGGCCCAACCATTTCAATGCTTCAAAGTACGCTGATGTGGTGGAGCCAGCTCCCAGAATGCGAAGCAAAAACTGGGATGTTCGACGCCATCCGAAAGTATCTTGAGCACACCAAACGCAATGTCGATGCCATCGCGTCTGGCAAACCGAAATCGCTTGGGGAGTAGATCAATCCGTCCGGACCGCAGCCGCGTCAGTCGCCGCCGGGCGACGCCCTCGATCTGGCCACGTTATCCAAGGATGCTTTTGATTCTGGATGCTGCCTCGGGGTCCCGACGCAAAAATTCGTACGCGCCCGACATACATGCGGTCGGATGCCAGATGGGTATGGTAAGCTCGCGCGCTTCGTTGCCGACCTTGATGATGCGGCGGATCAGCGCCTTTGGGTCAACCTCGCCGTTAATATCCGCCCAGATCCTATGAGCGAGCCAGTTTCTTTCGGCTAGGAGCGGCTTGAGGCGCGATTCAAAATCCTGAGGAAAGGCGATGCGCTTCCCGGCCTCGTTCAGGAGAGAGCCGAGCGTTTTCTTGCAAATCTGGGCAAGAATGTTATGGACCTCGTCGTGCGTCATCTCTGGTTCCACGTCAAAGGCCAACGTGATGAACTTTGCCAAGGTGTTCTCGAACGACTGGACGCTGCACATAGACCACCCACACCGTCCGGAAGTGCTCAATCGCCATGCCGTTCGGTCCGCCAGCCCCACAAGCGGCTATGTAACCAACAAGCTCGTCGGCGCCGACCATGATGTTCTGCAAGTCGTCCGCGAATGACGGTTCAACCGGATCGCACATCGTCGTGTCCTCTGCATTAGACGGCCAGCGCCATGCTGGCGCGGCCGAAACTCAAGAACGCCATTTCTTAGTATCGCGTCGCACTGGGTTTTGCAAGGTTATTCCACGCTGGCGTCCGCGCCAGCGTCCGCCGCGCCTAGGATCTATCCAAAAGAAATGCGTCTCCATCACGGTCCGCTTCCCACCCATGCGGTACGTGTAGCTCGGGAGGCGGTCCCCGTACATCCGCTCGTTTTCAAGTAGACCCCAGAGGCTCCTTTCAAAGGTGCCGGGCGGTATGGTTTCGCCACTCCACGGGTTGGACATCATCGCGTTGAAGGCGACCAACACCGGACCGAGGCATGTGGACGAGACGATGTTGAGAGTCCCGGCGGCGAGCGCGGTCGCCCCCTCCACGCCCGCCACGGACTGCGTGTCCGCGTTCACGATGGCGGGGTTCCAGTCCGGCTCCCGCGCCAGCGCGCCGAGCTCGCGGAGCCAGCTCCCGCGCACGAACCTGGCGAGCGGGAACAGCTTGGCGTTATCGTCGATGATTGCCTGCTTTCCGTTGATGCCGACGAACTGCCCCTCGGCGATCAGCCCAGAGTCGCATAGGGACCGTACCTCCGACATCGGCCCACCACCCTCACCGCAGAGCGAGATATACGACCGCCCCTTGGGGATGGAGCGTCGGCCGGAGAGGCGTTTCCAGACCTCGACGACGGCGAGGCGGGCCTCGCACTTGTTCTGCTCGGACCAGCGGTCGTTCGTCGGCTTCATCAGATTTCCACTGTCTGTTTTACGGCCAAACGTAAATGGCCCTTCTTCAGCCCCTCCGCCACCAGCCACGCCGGCAGCGACGAGCCTGGGCCGTGGGCCTTCAGCCACGCGTTGGCGGCGCCCCATGTCTTGCCGTCCGGCAGGTGGAGGGTCCCGGATTCCTCCGTCGGCGGCCTGCCGG